>Ga0207639_10000016_pt1 | contig 262939 bp, 180 predicted proteins | sample KBSCornC32_FD_184299 | JGI IMG/M metagenome (GOLD analysis project Ga0207639, IMG submission 184299) | Corn rhizosphere microbial communities from Kellogg Biological Station, Michigan, USA - KBS Corn C3-2 (SPAdes) (version 2) | ecosystem: Host-associated > Plants > Roots > Rhizosphere > Soil ...
CACGCCTCCATAGAAGGGTTTGTATAATGCACGGCTTGCTCCGTTCTGGCCCGCATACGTAATCGCGCCCGTGTGGATGTCTACATTTGCCTGCTTGTTGTTGACTTCATACATGGGCTGGTCATACTCCCAGCGAACCCCGAAGTTGAGCGTAAGCTCTGGGCTGAGCTTGAAGTCGTCCTGGAAGAACACGGCCGGCCTCCATTGCCGCTGGCCCCACCGCCCGGAGCTGCTCCCCTGTCCATACGATGTCATGTCATCCTGCAGGAAGTCGCCCCAGGCGCTACCGGTAAAGTTCTTCCCCACGCCTCCCGTATTGAAGTGACCCAGTGCGCCATCCTGACCCGAAAAGTAGCGGTTCTCCTGGTAGCGAATCGCCTGTACACCAAACTTCAGCGTGTGCCGGCGCACCTGCCAGTTCAGCACATCGCCATAGGTGAAGGCGTTGATTGAGCTCTCGCTCGCTTTGCCTCCCAGCGCGGGGCCAATATCGCTGAGGCCTACATTGTTGCCGCCGAAGCTGATCTGGCTGATCCCCGGAAACACCTGCGGTCCGGGAATGCCGAGCTTCGCATTTCCAGTCGTTCCGAAGAAACCGCTCACATCCACCGGGTACGTGATAATCCTCGTTCGTCCATACCCTGCCCGAGCCTCGTTCACGATGCTTGCCGAGACGATGTGTGTCCAATTGACGATAAAGCCCGTGTAGGGATTATTGCTGTTGGAGGGAATGTCCGTCGGCAGGATCGTCTTTGTCGTGCCTTCCTGATCGCGCCCGATCGTAACGCGGCCGGATACCAGATCGTTTTGCCGCATCTGCCAATCCAGCTTTACGTCTCCCTGGTTGTTGCGGATGAACGAACCCTGCGTGCCCAGGTAGTTCTGCGACACAGAAGCATCGACGGACTGATTGGGAAGAGGATAAATCTCCGGATGGGCGAGAAAGTACTGCGCCACCGGGTTCGTAATTGCAAACGTCGTTCCGGTCACCGGATCGTAGCCCGTGCGCATCTGCGCGGTTGCCACGCCACGGAAGGCGGAACTCATAATGTGCTGGCGTGCCCCCTGAAAGTCGCCGAAGAAGAAGAGCTTGTTACGCAGAATCGGCCCGCCCACGGTGGCGCCGAAGATGCTCCGGTTCAAAGGGAGCACGGGCAGCGGCTGGCCGCTGGTGACATGCTTGTTCACCCACGAGTTGGCGTCAAGATTTTTATTTTCCAGATAGATGTACGCGCTGCCGTGCAGTTCGTTTGTGCCGCTCTTGGTGATCATCACAAACTGGCCGCCGTTTGCGTTGCCATACTCCGCGGTCCCGTTTCCGCTGATGATCTTGACCTCGCTGATCGCCTCGCGGTTCGGCGTATAGCTGATCGAGTTGTCGATCGCTTCGTTCAGGTCCTGGCCGTCCAGCGTAAAGTTGTTCGTCTGCTGGCGGTTCCCATTCACCATAAAGCTGTTGTCGAAACTGCCGTTTGCCGTCGCACGGCCAACATTATCCAGTGCGCTGGGGTTCGGCTGCACCGCGCCCGGCATCAAGAGTCCAAGCGCCGCCGGGTTGTTTGCGGGAAGCGGCATCTCCGTGGTCATTGCCGAGGTAATCGTCGTGCCTAGCGTGGCGTCCTGCGTATTCAGGATCGGCGCCGCGCCCGTGACCGCCACCGTTTCACCTACCTCACCCACGACCAGAGCAGCATCCAGCCGCGCTGTCTGACCTGCCTCAAGCGTGAACGGACCAATCTGCGATGACTTGAATCCCGGGGCCGAGATGGTCAGCCGGTATGTTCCCAGCGGGAGGAATGGGGCCGTGTAGACCCCCGAAGCGTTCGTATTCGCGGTTGAGACCGTTCCGGTCTGACTATTAACAAGCGTTATCGTAGCGACACTGATCACCGCGCCGGTTGAATCCGTCACCGTTCCGGTCACTGAACCTGTAATCGTCTGCGCTATGACACTCGAGAAACTCATCATCAGAAGGACAACACTCCAGAAAAAACTCTTACCTGCTCGCATGTCGATTCCTCATTTCCGTTCCGTAGTCCAGAAAACCGGCCTGGCTCCCACAGTCAAAACGTCCTCTTCCTTTGGCCAACTATTTCGTTAACTTTGCTTTTATCTCTCGTAAAACAGTATTGCGGGGACAATATGGCATAAAATGGCAATCAAGATAAATAAAGATAGCAAATCAATAGTACTGAGAATCATAAGACACATAAACAAATATGTAAACAATAAAATTGTGCTTTTGGGGGGATTGCTTTGGATTGAATCGCGGTGGATGCGGAATTCGAATGCCGGGCCGAGCAAATTGGAGGTGAAGGCAGTGCGGGTGCTGATGCGCGATGCCAACGCATCAACAACTATGAACATCTGCGTGCTGGCACTGGCCAGACGTTGCGAACAGAGCAAGGCTGTGGATGTGTTGTAACCGGACACCACAGCAGATAGCGCGCTGTGGGACAGGATATGTTCCCATGCACAATCCGCTCTCGGATTTTTTCGATAAATTGTTGATTTATATGGTGGGCACAGCAGGATTCGAACCTACGACTTCCACCGTGGTCACGCATCGTGTCCGTTGCAAGTTCGGCAATCTCTTCGTCCCCAAGCACGGGGAGGGAGAGCCTCGATATCGGCCTTGATGGCGAGTTGGGTCTTTAATCAAAAAGATCCTCTCCTACGAAGGTATATACCTGCGTAGGAGAGGACGGCATTCAAAACACAACCTAACGGTCGAGAGTGCCCAGAGATACGTAAGAAATTTGCTACATTTTTCTTCCAAATCCGCCCCATCTTCGTAAGATTTCTGCTACGTTTTTCTTACGGACGGCATGCTGATTGCTCAACAAAAGGTTCAGGCGGCGATTCAGGACCGAATTTCAACGGCCCCACCCGACTACGTCTGGACTCCGACCGACTTCACAGACATTGGAACGCGATAAGCCATTGATACGGCTTTACACCGGCTCGTTGCTGGGAAGACATTACGTCGCCTTGGCCGTGGACTGTACGACTCTCCGCGTACCAACGATCTCACCAAGAAGCCCACGAGTCCGAACCCACGGGACGTGATCGACGCACTCAGCCGTAAGGGGAACGTCCGAGTGCTGGTTGATGGCATCACCGCTGCCAACGATCTAGGACTCACCGCGTAAAGATCAAACTGAAGGAAGGCCCTGTACTTCATGAATCCTCAATTCGGCACTGTCCTCGCTGCTTCGCCGGCAAACCGCAGAGATCTATTCGTAACGACCGGCAACCATCTCGGCACGGTTGAGCAGAATGTGGAGAAGGATTTCTGGGTCTGCTGGACGTTGGACGCACTATTCAATAGCCAAGCGGTCCAAGAGCCCGGCTGCTCTTCAAAGGTGGAACTTCACTCTCAAAAGGCTACGGACTGATCGAACGCTTCTCTGAAGACATCGACATCACGGTTTTTCGAGAAGACCTTGGGCAGGCCGCCACACGACGAGATGGTGAATGAGCTTGGCCGCGACTACCAAGCAATGTCAGGCATGATCTTTGGCGAAGTACCGCCTATCGAGGACGTTCTAGCTTCGGTTTCCGCTCTTGAAGCTACACTCAATCAACCGCCTGCGACCGTGTGAAGGCTCCCAGGCGCTGATAGCCATAGCATCTTCCGATGAGTGATTTCGTTCAGGCGTTAGACGTCATTACCAAGCTGCTCCGCAGCTCAAGTCCTTCACAGGCGCGCGCCGACGGGAATACTTCACGGCCCTAATCGAACCATTATTCGGTGCCTTCGAAGGCATTCATGACTTCTATCTCGAACTCATCATTCAGACGCGAGAAGAGATCATTAAAATCGGCTGGGGCAACACCGTCTACTTTGACCTTCGCCAAGACAGCCCGCTCTCGCCCAAACAACTCGTGGCCCTCGAAAAGGTGCGGAGGTCCTTCGGACGCAAACGTCAAAAGGACGAACGCTTACGAGACTCGGTTCGACAGGATTCCATGCTCCTTCCATACCAGTTTGTCTCACTCCCACTGGTGCAAATTACCGGGCAGGCCAGAACCGTCCTGCCGGAACATACGAAAAGTTCGACGCCGAGCTCCTGCTCTAACTGCGTCAATGTCTTGCCGATCGCTGGCTGGATGACTTGGAGAAACCGCGACGCCTCGCGAAATCCCTTCCGCTCGGTCACGGCGACGAAGTAACGTAAATGTCTCAGCTCCACTGAAAACCTCTGAGAATCATTCGACCATATCGTACCCATTATGCGAACCTTCCGACTTAGGCCATTTTCTCAAAGGCCGGTGGCCGTGTCCTTCTAATGCCGGAGAAGCGGTTCTGATTACCAACAATTCTCGATTGATGACAAATCGCCGAGTATCGCATCGAGCCATTCGCCCGGGTGGTCTTGGCTCGATGAGCACGTCACGCGGTCAGGCGGAGCCATTCCGGTCTCTGGCAACGACCCCACCTGGCTCGCGCTTAATCGTACTGATAAAAATGGCCTAAGCTGAATCACTAACATCCTTAACGATAGATACCCTTATTGTGATTTTTCTCACTCTGGCCACGGTCTGAATAAGAGAATAAGGAGAGGTCAATTGCGTTCGCAATAGCCCGATGCCCTGCATCATTCGGATGAAGGTGGTCGCCGCTATCAAAAGCCGGGAGATACCAGGTGGGATGCGCAGGATCATGGGTTGCGGCATCCTGATCGATCACAGCATCGCACCCACTTTTGCTGCTGCGCAAAAAGGCGTTGACCTGCTCGCGAGCCCCTTCTCCGGATGCAGTCCAGTAGTTGGCCCCTTCATAGGGCGTGAGCGTAGAACAGAGGAACTGAATGCGCTTTTCGTGTGCTTGAGAGATGAGCCGTTTGATACCGGCAATCAGCTCCCCGGCAGTCGGCGCTGGCCTGGTTGACCCAAGATCGTTGATCGGAGCGTCGGAGAAAATCACCCAATGAGCATCTGGCAGAGATAGAACGTCCCTTCCAAACCGAGACAGCGCACTCGGCCCTGCGCCGTCTACCAACAACCGGTTCCCGCTGATCCCCTTGTTGATCACCGTGATATGCAAGCCCGCATCTGCCAGCCGCCTTGCAAGCACCGATGGCCAGCTACGGTTTGCGCCAGGAGTGCTTCCGGACCCTGCCGTGATGGAGGCTCCCAGCATGACCACCGATCCTGAAACGTCTTGCCGGTGAACAGCGGCTTCACCGGAAACTGCATCTAACCCCGACGTCTCCTGCGTCGAAACGCCGTGCCACAAAAACAGAAATAGAATCGCGGCGCTAAGACACCTCATACCAATCTCCAACCATCTCGCCGTCTCTAGGGATCGAACCCCGCCGCTCAGGACGAAGCCGCGTTCAGGCCGATTTGCACATCGTGCTTCGACGTATTCCGAATCTGCGCAGGTCCGGCAAAAAGATTGCCGGAGATTACCGCCCGGTTCACGTCCTCACCGAGCGAGATGTGCTGCTTCCGCTCCAGAAACTCACACCCCTGCACCAGCAGACTTCCGGAAGATGCCTGGATCGCGGCGTGTTCTCCCTCTTTGCTCCATTGCACGAAGGTGCAGTCGCTAAACCCCACAGTGCCGCTTCCCGCAACCTTGGCAATCTGCTGGCAAGGCCCCCAGAACGCGCTGTTACTAAGGCGAAGCACCCCGCGATTGCTGGCAAGCACCTCGACCATCGTGGGGTCTTCCCCGTGGAACGAGGTGAACTCGCCGTTCACAATCAGAAGCCCGAAGGCCGCACACTGCTCGACAAGAATCGCACGAGTGCAATCGTCCGCACCGATGCCGACATAATTGCCATTGCATCCGCCCGTCTTGGTCTCCACGAACTTGTAGCCGACGTGGTATCCAAAGCAGAAGGTGTTGAGCACATACTCCCAGTCCGCGCGGCCGAAGACGAACCCTTCTCCATGCTCCGTCTGCCAGCGATAGGCTTTGCTGTGCGAGTTCCACCACGGATTGAAGTGGACATTCTCAATCCTGCCAATGTCGTAGATCGCATCGACCCAGATGCCGCGCCGCAGCGGCTGCCCCGTTACGTTGCGAATGTTATGGCGCTCGTTCTGGCTCGCGTCGATGCCGAGGTACGGATTGAGCAACTCAACCTCCTGCACGGCCGGGTTCTTCCCGCGCATCGCAATCGTCCATGGATACGCGGCTGGAACGCTGTCCGCATCCTGCTCCGGATAAAAGATCGTGAGGCCATTCACCGAGCTGTTGCTGTTCAGCGTGAGGAACGGCTTCCCATCCTCCCTCCCTCGCCCGTTCGTCACAAAGAGCGCCGTTCCATCCTCGCCCGGTTTTGCCTGCCCTTTGTCGCGGATGCCTGTGTGCGATGGCACGCACAGATAAGAACCGCGCAGCGAAACACCCTCCGGCACATCGAGCGTACCGCGAAACAGGTATCGCCCCGGCGGCGCATATACTGTGCCGCCTCCCGCCTGGTGCGCCGCATCGAGCGCCCGCTGGAACGCTGCCGTGTCGTCGGTGCTTCCGTCACCACGCGCGCCGAAGCTCACAACGTTCTTCGCCTCCACAATCGCGGCTGCACTGCTCCCACTCCCGGAGGCCTGCGCCACCGCAGGCATTCCCATCAGGCCCATCATCCCTCCGGCAGCGCCAAGCGAAAGCAAGCGACGGCGCGACGCGAGTTGCATTCCCTTATCGACCATCGCTAGTTCCCTCCCAATGCTGCACCGCTGGAATCTCCCGCCACAGGGGACATCGAAGGCGGTGCATCCGCTGGAACGCTGCCCCACGCCTTGTTCGGCTTGTCGCCCATCTCAAGTACAAGGCTGCCCCCGTTCGCAATCGCCGAATGGGGGAACCAAGCCTTGTCCAGGCTCTTCCCGTTCAACTGCGCGGACTGGATGTACTTGTTCCGCGCGGAGACATGGTTGGCTACAATCGTGAACTCCTTGCCGTTCGCCATGCGGATCGACGTCTTCGCAAAGATTGGGCTGCCGATCTCATACACCGGACTGCCTGGGCAAACAGGATAGAAGCCCATCGCGCTGAGCACGTACCACGACGAAGTCTCGCCGCCATCGTCGTCTCCGGGAATGCCGTGCGGTCCGTCGCCATACCAGACGTTCATCAACTCGCGCACGCGCCGCTGGGTCTTCCACGGCTGTCCGGAGAAATCGTAGAGATACGGAATATGAAAGCTCGGCTCGTTACCCTGCCCATAAAGCCCGACCAGGCCGGTCGAGTCGGGAAACTGATTGAGGTAGCTCCATTTCGAGGTTGTGTACTGTTCCACAAAAAGCTGGTCCAGCTTTGCGTTGAAGCGGTCCCGCCCGCCCATCAATTGAATCAGGCCGGCAACATCCTGCTGCACGTTGAACGTATACGTCCAGGCGTTCATCTCTGTGAAGTAGTCTCTTCCACCCTGCCCGCCGCCGAGCTTCGGATCGAAGTGCGCCACCCACTGTCCATCGGCACTCTTCGGAGCCATGAAGTCAATCTTGGGATTGAAGACATTGCGATAGTTGTGCGCCAGCTTCATGAAGTACACATAGTCGTCCTGCTTGCCGAGCGCCTTAGCAAGCTGCGCCGCGCACCAGTCGTCATAACTCGTCTCCAACGTCACCGAGACCGCCTGACGCCGCTCACCTGTCACCTGCGCAACCGTCTCCTCCTGTCCCGCTGCCAACGCCGGGAAGAAGCCCTTCTCGAAGTACACGTGGTCAAGACTGGTCAGTGGCCCGCGCTTCCAGGGAAGCATTGTCGCCTGCGTCTCATTCTTGCGGATGGCCTCGTACGCCTCTTCCACGTTGAAGTCGCGGTAGCCCTTCATGTACGCGTCGAGAATGTAGGCAGCCGCATGGTGCCCAATCATCACAGCCTGCTCACCCGCCACCGAAGGAAAAGATGGTAGCCAGCCGCTCTGCTCATACATCCGCACATAGGAGCGGATCATGTCCTCCTGCTTCGGGGCGTCAAGAAGCAACTGCAACGGATGCAATGAGCGGTAGGTGTCCCATATCCCATCATCCACGTAGAAGTCATGCCCATCGCTCTCATGGACTTTATGATCGTAACCGCTGAAGTACCGGCCATCTTCGGTGATGTCGGTCATGCGACCCAGCGACCGGTACAGCGCCGTGTAGAAGATCGTGCGCTGCCGCTCGCTACCGCCATCGACCGCGACCGCGCCAAGGCTCTTGTTCCACAGCTCCCGCGTCTGCGTCTTGACCTCGTCAAAGCTGTGCCCGCCGATCTCTCTGTCAAGATTCTTCCGCGCCTGCTCCGTGCTGATATACGAGAGCCCAATGCGGACGTCGACCTGCTCTCCCGCCGCTTCGTTTCCTACGAAGCCGATGTGATCGCCCGTCTGGGTCGAGCTCGCCGACAGCGCACCCTTCTGCCATGTCTGATAGCGGTGAAAGGGCTTTGAAAACTCCGCGTAAAAGTACTCTCTCGTTTCGCCGTCGTTCTCCGCGAGGGTGGCGACAGTCCCACCCACCCTCTCGCTGCCTTCGACCACCGAGTCGCCGACAACCTTCAGCTCGGATCCATCTTCCATGCTCAAAACCAGGTGAGCGGCAGCGCCGGCAGGCAACGTGAAACGGTAATATGCCGCCGTCTGCGTGGCCGTAAACTCAGCCTTGATGCCCCAGCTCTGCAAGTCCGCCGCGTAGTAGTACGGCGTCGTCGTCTCGAAATCATGGTCGAAGGTCGAAGCGTAGTCCTTCTGCTCCGTGCTCACCGCGCCAATAGAGGCCATCAGCATGGCCGGTCCTGCCGGAAACCCGTAGATCTTGTCCGCCAGATACCGGTCGTTGATCCCCGGCGTCGTAACCGGCGCAAGACGCGCCATTCCATGCGGCGTCTGCACATAAGGCACGGTCGCGGTCAGCAGGTGGCCGATGCCGCCGATGTTCGGCGAAACATAGTCCACCGGCTCTTCTTGCTTCGCCGCCGCGCTCGCTGGAGCGCTGCCCGAGAGGCACAGCAGCAACGCTGCGCAGACCCACGATCCTATCGTCCTGATTTGTACTGGCATAGCTCTCCCATTCTTCTGTCTTTTCCGACTGCACACTTCAAGGCACACTATGGCTTCAATAAAAACCGCGTCGTCAAAGTGGCCTCCGACGACCCTCCGGCCCAGACTGTGTAGTAGCCCGGCTCAACCGCCCATTGCTTCTCCGCGTTCCACACTGCAAGCTGGCTCTGAGGCAGATGCATCGTCACCACCTTGCTTTCGTGCGGCTTCAGGCGAATCCGCGTAAAGCCCGCGAGCGAACGAACCGGAGTTTCAATGCTGCCGACCTCTTCACGTACATAAAGCTGCGGCACCTCCGTGCCCTCGCGCTCGCCGGTGTTCGTCACCCGGAACGACACGACGGCATCATCCTTCGTTCCCTCCGCAGGCGCCTGAACCGCAATATCTCCGTAGCTGAAGCTCGTGTAGCTCAAACCGAAGCCAAAGGGGAATAGCGGCTTGCCATCGTTATCGACATACTTATGAACGCGCGATGGATCGTAGTTATAGAAGTCAGGCAGTTGCCCCACGCTTTCCGGAAAGGTAATCGTCAACCTGCCCGACGGGTTGTTATCGCCAAACAGCGTCTCGGCGATAGCCTGGCCGCCAAACTCGCCCGGATACCAAGCCTCGATGATCGCCCCCACATGCTCCTTCGCCCAGCCGATCGTCAGCGGCCGCCCATTCTCCAGCACCAGCACAACCGGCTTGCCCGTCTTCACCACCGCTTCCAGCAGTTGCTCCTGATTGCCCGGAAGCCCAAGCTCCGAGCGGTCAAATCCTTCGCCCGAGATACCCTGCCGCTCTCCCAAGCCAAGGATGACGATATCCGCACCCTTCGCCTTCGCCTCCGCCGCGTCTATATCCTTGCCTTCGTCGAAGACAACCGTCGACTTCGGAACGGCACTCCTCACTCCTTCGAAAAGACTGATGTGCTTGCCGTTCGCCTCCTTCTCGTAGTCTCCATACCGAGCCACGTCGGCGTTCGGCCCAATCACCGCAATCCTGCCAATCGACTTCGACAGCGGCAACAAATGGTTCTCGTTCTTCAGCAGCGTCATCGACTCGCGCGCGGACCTGAGCGAGACCGCGAGATGAGCCTGCGACCGATACACCTTTCCATCGAGCGACGGATCGACAAACGGATGATCGAAAAGTCCAAGTGAAAACTTCAGCCGAAGCACCGCGGCCACCGCGCGGTCTAAATCCGTCTCCGGCAGCGTTCCTTCCTTCAGGCAATTCAGCAGCGCATTCTGAAATACATCATGGTCGAAGTCGTAGAACTGCATATCGACACCCGACCGGATTGCGAGGCAGACAGCATCCTTGGGCGTGGCCGCAACATGGTGCACCTTGTACAGCCGCTGTATCGCCCCCAGGTCCGACAGCACCATCCCTTGAAAACCCCACTCCCCGCGCAGAATCGTCTTCAACAAAAACGGATCGGCAGTAATGGGCATGCCGTCGATCTCGTGATACGCGGCCATTGTTGCCATCGCGTGGCCCTCGCGGAACGACGGCTCAAACGACTTCAGCATCACGCTGCGCAACTCGCGCTCGCCGATGTGCACCGGCGACGTATTCGTTCCGCCTTCAGGCGAGCCATGCCCGGCAAAGTGTTTCGGCTCGGCCACCACCGTATGGTCCGAGTTCAGGCTCTCGCCCTGTGCGCCGCGCACGTAAGCCAGCCCCATCTGCCCGGTGAGGTAGGGGTCCTCGCCGAAGTCCTCTTCGACACGGCCCCAGCGCGGCTCCCGCGCCAGGTCAAGGACCGGCGCCAGAATCATGCCCACGCCCGTCGCCCGCGCCTCCGAGGCAATCGCCGCGCCGGTCTGCTGCGCCAGGCCCTGATCGAATGTCGCCGCCAGGCCGATCGGCGCCGGAAAGACCGTCCCAGTGTCGAAGCCGTGCAGTGCCTCTTCGATGAACAGTGCGGGAATCCCCAACCGGTTGTGCGCGATCACCCATCGCTGAATCGCGTTCGACTGCTCCGGCGTGGGGTTGAGGTCGTGAATCGCGCCCACCCCAAACGTGCCCCACAACGCCTCCGCCTTCTCCGGCAGAAACACCGCGTCTTTGGCAGCATGGGTGTCGTCGGTATGCTTGCTCATCAGGGCCTGAGCCCCGGAGTACATATCGAGCTGCCTGACCTTCTCCGCGGGCGTCATGCGGCCCATCAGATCCTGAATGCGCGCCTCGATCGGCGCACCCGCTTGCTTGTACACAGGAACCGAATCCGACGCCGCCTGGCCATCGATGCTGCGCACCAGCATCAGCGAAAGAGGCACAACGCAACCAACCACGAGCAACAGGAACTGGCGTTCAGCGAGTGCTCCACGCCTCCAAAAGGCATCTAGTTTCACAGTCAAAAGGCCCCGTAGCAATATTTGCAACCACTCTACAGGGTGAAAGTACGGTTCCCGCAACGTTAGAACAGCTCCCTAACGCTCGGCATTCGGTTGAAAATAAATGGCTTATATTCTCTAACAGAAGAAAACAGTAGAGACGCTCTCGCCGCGTGGCCGTGACTAGGAAAGGGCATGGCAGGCAATCACGTCGGAGTGTGCCGGAGAGCCGGCCATCGTGCTCAGCCGCAACAACAACTGAAAATTCGGGATGGGAGCAGTGCTCGGCAGGCCACACCGGTCCATGACCACTGCGAGCGCAACCGAGTTCGTCATCAAATCGTTGACCGCCTCCGTTCCTTCGGCGTCCGCCCCGGCGACCAGCAGGATATGCCCAAGGTGGTCCGGGTTGCGCAGATAGCTTGCCACCGCAAACGACTGCCCGGTCGCAAAACCCTTGGCCGTGGGAACGTATTTCGAGGATTCGCCTTTTTGCGGATGCAGATTCTCCACGATCTCCTGCCCAGAGGCTTGATCGAAGACGAAGCGGAAGTCGAGGTGATCACTATAGAAGAGCGCCCACGGATTGGACCGCGGACTCCCCAGCAGGATAAAGTTTCCATCCTTCAGCAGGTCGGAAAAACGCAGAGTGCGCGCCGACTGGATTTCCAGCGGGCCTGCCTTCGCCTGATCCATCCACTCCGCCACTTTCACCGCGATGCCGGTATCGACGGCTGCCGCCTTATCGCCCCGCAGAATCTCGGTCGAAAAGGTCATCAGTTGTGGCGAGACCTTCTCCGGATCTGGGACATAGCGCTGGTTCGCGTAATCGGACAATGTGACATTCTGACCCGTAAGTGTCTGAATCTCCACGATGTTCGGGTCGCTCGTGATCAGTTTTGTGCTCACCCGAAAGCCAAACAACTCTCCCCACAAAGAGTCTGCTCGCGCGTGTGCCGCGCGCGTCGTCAACCAGAAGGCAAGGATTCCGCATGCCGCAAGAAGCAGGCAACAGAGCAACACCGTCCGCCGTGTCCAGAAGCTTCGTGTCTGGGGCGCACTCGGCGTGTGCTCTTCATCCACAGCGACGGATGCGTGCTCGTCAATCTGCGCCGGTGGCAGAATGTGAACCGGGCCATTCATCTCCGCCTGCGGCGCTGCCTCGATCTCCGTAATAGCGTCCGTCTTCACCGGGGCGTCCCGCACAATCTCCGGCATATAAGACCCCAGAGGCAGGCGGATGCGGAACTCAGACGCAGTCCCATAGGTCCCATAGTGTTGCAGCAAACGTTTGCGAACGTCGCTTGCAGTCACACGCACGATCGCGTCCTCGCCCGTATCGTAGCTCGGCGACCGCCCGAACAGTTCCACTCCGATCAGCCGTTCCTTCAACTCATCGCCATGACCGCCGATGGACTGATTGATCACATAACGAAGAAACTGGCCACTGCGATGGCTCCCCCGAAAGGCCTCTCCGTGCAGGACGTCTTCCACATGTTGCTGGAACGCTTTGAGGTCGCTCTCCGTCTCGAGTATCCTGGCAATCTCTGCCGAACGTTCAGCGGATTGTATGGGGGAGGACATAAAATGAGAATCCCAATGCTACCAAAGCAGCGCAGGCGCGGCAATTGTGCTGGAATCTGATGGGAAGCAATCGCGTCAACATAGATAAACCGGGAATTGAAGGCGGTGCTCATCGCAATCAGAAGGCAGTTTTATAGGGAGGTGGAGACCCGCAAACACTCTTCCGGGTACCCCGCCCGGTAGAGTGTTTGCGAGACATTGCGCCATTCAGGCAGCGAACCGTCGATATAGCAGGTTGCTTGTGAACTGGTCGAGCAAACTGGTAAACTCGACCTCACGTTTTGAAATCCCTGGAGAACAGGATGGCATACGCGGATGCTTCAGCAGCCACGCCGTGTGACACACCTTCAGCAGACCAATGTCAACAGCAGGTCAGCCGGATAATTCATTCTGCTGCCTTTCGAAACGCCTCGACATTACAGCAACTGGTTCAATTTGTGGCCGATAGAGCGATTGCGGGCGCTCCAGAGGGACTTAAGGAGTACACCATCGGCGTAGAGGCCTTTGGCCGAAAGCAGGATTTTGACCCAAAGACCGATCCTATCGTCCGGGTCCAAATTCATAGATTAAGGCAGAAACTGAGAGAGTACTACGATGCCGAGGGCAGCCACGATCCCATATTGATCGATATTCCCAAGGGACACTATCTCCCGAGATTTGAAAGCGTCACGGTTCCAGAGATCAACCACATTGCACCCAGCCTGGACACACCGGACTCTGTTTCAGCCCAATTATTTGGACACAAGGTTGAAAGTGGAGTCCCGGAGACGCCTCAGGATAGACGCCGTTTCACCCGGATTTTTTCCAATCGTGCAGCGATTGCGGTAGCGTCCTTGATTGTCTTTGCCGCAGGCTTTTGGATTGGGAACAAGCGGATGCGTGCTGGAGTCGAGCCTGCTTCCGCCAATCCGGAATATGCTCTTGGCAAGTCGCCCGACCCGGTAAAAGCGTTTTGGGCCACCTTCCTCGGCAACGATTCAGCGCCTATCGTCGCGTACCCCGATGCCGTTTTTCTTCTGGACGATTCCAACGATCTATTCCGGTTCCGCCAGGGAGCGAGCGATAATCGGGGAGCTCTCGTCGATCCACACCTGGCGCAACGGTTCGCTTCAAACCCTTCACTTGTTGCCAAAGCCGGTCAACTCTATTACGAGAATGGGTACACAGGCACGGGCGAACTCGAAGGCATCGCGATGTTAGCGGAACTCTTTGGACAGATGGGAGTAAGGCCAATCATCAAATCCAGCCGCGACGTCACCCCCGATGACCTCAAACAACACAATGTGATTTTGTTCGGGTCTCCCTTCCAGAATATTGCCGTCGCTCAACTCGTTACCGGAGGAGACTTCACATTCGAGAACCCCGATTCCCGGCGTGAAGAATGGCGAGCTCAAATTTTGAATGCTCACCCCCGGGCAAATGAGCATTCGAGCTATCATACGGAGCGCGACCCACTTACCCAGGTGTTGAAGGCGGATTACAGCCTTATATCCATACAGCCCAGCATTGTTCCAGGGCGATACATCGCAATCATGGGTGGTTTGGACACTACGGGAACCGAGGGTGCAGCCATTTTCGCAACTTCGAGGCCGGGAATAGAAGCCCTATCCAGGGCCTTAGCTGCCTCCGGCGAATCCAGCGCGAAGGGTGAACCTCCTGTGTTTCAAGCCCTGGTACGGGTCCGCCTTGAAAAGGGCTACCAGGTTTTGGGCGCTGATCTGATGGCGGTGCACAAGCTTAGCGCCCCGGACGCGAGCGGGACCGGAGCTGCAATCTCTCCGGCACCGACCCATTAGGGAACCTTTGATTGGGTTGTGCTCCAGCCACGCCGTAAGTCATTCATGTATATCGAGGCTTTAGTTTCGGAGGGAGCTGTCCGAGACCTTATCAGACATTCCCTGGCCAAAACTACCCCATCTCCGGAGCCAAACACCGGATGGGCATGAAGCCACGCGGCGATATTTCGACACTGGGCCGTTGGCAATTACGCCAGAATTTCGCGTAACACGCGGTGTAACGTGGGTGAAACATCCCTCGGAAACTGGTTGCAACACACATGTTTCAGAATTTCGTATCCCTGCCGTAACTAGACGGCGCCTTCTCTTCTCGCTACCGTTCTCAGCATTGGTGAAGGAACCATCTCAAGCAGGAGGTGCAACTCTCGTCTCGGAATACGCAGACGGAGAGGCCCTTTATGCAAGGTGCTTCTCCCACGATGACACAAGCCCTAAAAGGTCAGGCTGGAACGAAAGAAGTAAAAGCCGAAGGAGGCTATATGAAATCTGGACTTTCTACTATTATAAGGACCGTCAAACAGACGCGGCCAGGAACTCTATCAGTCAGACTATTGATGCTGGTTTGTTTACTGGCGACCTCACCCATGTTCTTTGGCCAGGGCGTAAGCGGACGCATACTCGGGTCAATCCAGGATAAGAGCGGCGCGGTCGTTCCCAATGCAAGCGTCACCATCACCAACCAGGACACCGGGATCATGCGGAAGATTACGACAGGTTCCGCCGGAGAGTACCGGATGGACAATTTGCCTCCGGGAAACTATCGAGTTGACGCTTCGTCTTCAGGATTCCAGACAACGGTCTCCAAAGGAAATGTGGTCACTGTCGACAATGCTACTCGGGTCGATCTCGTGCTCCAGGTGGGCGAGACGACTCAAGCAGTTGAAGTCCTGGCGGTCAATCCTTTGGTTGACACCACCAGTTCTTCGCTCGGCGAAGTGGTTAATGAAAAAGACATCGCCAGCCTGCCGCTCAACGGACGAATCTTCTCGCAGCTTGTCCAAACTGTTCCCGGATCCGTGGCGGCAGGCTTTGGAAGCGCCCCGGAGGCGGCAGCCGGTGCCGGAGCGGCGGGATCCATTACAGCCAGCGTAAACGGCATGCCCTGGGGAGGCACGACCTACACGCTGGACGGCGTAAACAACATGGAACTGTTGAACGCTTTTATGAATGTGACCCCTCCACTGGACGCGCTTCAGGAAGTGAAGGTATCGACGAACAACGCTGAGGCCACGGTAGGCACTTACGGCGGCGCCCAGGTGAATGCCTACATCAAGTCCGGCACCAATGCGTTTCACGGTTCGGCATACGAGTTCTACCGCAGCGACGCTTTGAACGCATTCCAGTGGAGAGCCGCCAGGAAGGCCCCTTATCGGGGGAATCAATTCGGGGCCTCTTTAGGCGGTCCAATCATCAGAGACAAGGCATTCTTCTTCATGGATTACCAGGGATTGCTGCTACAGCACGGCATCAGCTATATCCTTACCGTTCCAACCGATCTGATGAAGCAGGGAACCTTTCTGAAGAGTCAATTTGCCGGCCCGATCTATGATCCATCGACAAAGAACCCCTTCCCGACGGTCACAACTCCCCAGGGGGACGCCTGGCAGATTCCAACATCGCGCTTTGACCCGGTTTCGGCAAAGATGGTCTCGGGCGCTACGATATGGCCGACGGCAAGCAACCAGACCAGCACCAGCAATAACTTCAACGCGAATACCACCGAGCCGGACAAAAATCACCAGTTTGATGTGAAAGCGGATTACCAGTTCGCAAACGGCGATCGGTTATTTGTGCGAGAGTCCTTCCAGAGACGCGACCTCTCCGCTCCTTCGCCGGGCACGCCGTTTATCCAGATCGGGGACGTCAATGCTAAGTCCCGAAACCACAATGCCGCGATTGGATACAACCACACGTTTTCTCCCACGGCGATGAACGAACTGCGTGTCGGATTCAACCGGTTCTACACACAAGACTACGGAAATGACTTAGGCACAAATGAGAATACCGCCCTGGGGATTCCCAATGGCAACGCTCCCGCATTTGGCGCCACGGGGATGGGGAACTTCCAGATCGGCAACATAGCCAATACCGGCTCTCAGGGCTGGACGAACTCGCATCGCATCAGCAACTCGTATCAGCTCACCGACAACTTCACCAAGGTGTACGGCCAACATACGTTCACCATCGGTGAAGACTACAGGCGTCTACAAGCCTCGTTGACCAATTCCGATGCCAACAAAAATGGAGACTTTACCTACATTTCGGACTACACCAGCAGTTGCACGATGCAACCAACTTGCACCGGCAAAGTAGGAGGCAACCAGTTTGCCAGCTTCCTGCTCGGTCTCCCCTCCTTCATTGACCGCGGCTTTGTTGCCACCAATCCGGCGACCCGGGCCACGCTTTTAGGCGTTTACGCACAAGACCAATACAGGCTGTCGAAGAATTTGACCTTGAACCTGGCGCTCCGCTGGGACCTCATTACGCCGGCGATCGACAAGGCGAACCATCAATCCAATTTCGATCTTACGAATGGCGTCCTGGTCTTTGCCAGCTCAAGCAATCGCGGACCTAACGTGAATACCTTCTACGGGGGCTATTCTCCGCGAGTGGGGTTCGCCTACTCTCCCAACAACGGGAACACGGCCGTCGCCGGAGCCTTCGGGATTACCTACTTCCCAGGAAATTTTGGAGCGATGGGCGGATTCCTGGAGAGGAACTTCCCGTTCTTTGAAGTCTTCAACACTCAGGCGCAGTTTAGCAATGTCCCACTTACTCCGCTTAGCGTCACTGGTCTTCCCACCTATATACCGACGCCTACCAACGCGCCAGTCGTGCCTCCGGTTGGAGTCGGAGTCGAACTCATGTCAAAACACATGCAGCCTGATGTGGCGAATGCCTGGAACTTTGGCATCCAGCAACAGCTTTCTACATCGAGCTCCATCAGTGTTACCTATGTCGGCACCAAGGGAACCCATCTTTTCCGTAGATGGAATCTCAATACTCCGCCTCCGGGAACCACTTCGTTCAATTCACGCCTCCCGTATCAATATTTCAATGGTTCGGGAAAGCAATACGCCACGAACATCGGTTATGCAGCCGCCGACGGTTCATCCATCTATCACGCATTGCAGGTGCAGCTTAAGACGAGAATCGCGCGCGGACTGCAAGGCCGGCTTGCGTACACATGGTCCAAGGAGATCGACGACATGAACCTTTGGTGGCCGCTCAGTGACAGGGTAAGCCGCGGTCTAGGCACCAGCCAGGCGCCAGACATTCCGCAGAGTCTGATCGCCAGCTTTGTTTACCAGCTACCATTCGGTAAAGGGCAACGATGGCTCTCCGGCGCCTCCCGTCCCGCGGAGTTACTGGTCGGCGGATGGCAGCTTAGCACGATCACCGTCCTTCAGGCTGGAAATCCTCTCTCGATCAAAGCTAGTTACGACAATCTGGGCAGCGGTGTCACCAACAGAGCAAATGTCACTTGCTCTTCGGTTAAAAAGTTTGGGTCAGTATCCGAATGGTTTGACACGAGCTGTTTTGCCAACCCCGCTCTTCTTCAACTAGGCAACTCCGGGGTAGGCAAGGTGCGCGGGCCAGGTTACTTCAACTCAGATCTCTCCTTGTCCAAATCGCAGAGCATTCGAGAGCAAATGAAGCTCAGCCTCCAGGTGGATGCCTTCAATCTCTCGAATACGCCACACTATTCCAACCCGGGTACGACTCTTGGAAATTCGAACTTCGGTCGGATTGGCGGAACAAACGGGATCCCCAGGCAGATACAACTTGGCGTGCACCTGACCTTCTGATATGGGGCTGCATTAAATGCTGCCGATGCCTCGGCCTTCGAGGCACCGGCAGCTTACATTCAACGGACATAGCTAAGAAGTACGAACCCCATTTTCGATGTGAGCCAAAGACTGGAAAGGATGCAACGGATGGTGGATCGAAGAGAGTTTCTCGCCGCACTCATGGCGACTGCTGTCGTGTCACGGGCAGATGGGTTTGCAGAAGATTTCAGTTTGATAAAGACGGGAGTCAACCTGGTGCCTGAGTATCCATCAGGCAAGCCAAATTACTGGTGCACATGGGCCGCGCAAAATTATATGTACGGGCACGATCTTCCAGAACTCGATCCTAAGGTGCTAGAAGGAGATTCAGGAAGCCGGCTTGCTCACGATGCCATGACAGAGAAACTCCTCTTCGGAAGGACAGGATGGGCAGCAGACTTTTTCCCGAAGATTCGCAAGGATGTGTTCTTCCTTCTCGATGATGGTTGGCAAGCCGGAGGTACGGCAACCTTCGACTTAGACACAAGAAAGTTTCCGTCTTTTACTGGATCCCCTGCTGACCGGCTTAGGAAGTTGAATGATGCAATCAAGAGCGCAGGATGGCGCGGAACGGCACTGTGGTGCCGTAATACCCCAGGGGGAGGTGCGGACCATCACCTCGAGAGCCTTAGTCAGGCTGCGGGAATTAAGTATTGGAAGATCGACATAGGCGATCCAACGTTCAACCTGATAAGGCTCCGCGACGAGACACATATCCCACTTACGCTGGAGCATGTGCACGGCGAATGGCCGGTGAACGGAGACTGGAGAAAGGACGGGCGATTCGGTTCACAGCCATGGGGCTCCAGGCGAATGGAGATACTGAAGCATACAGATGTCTATAGAACCTACGACGTCACATCGATCCTGTCTTTGCCGACAACTCTTGACCGGGTTGCAGAAATGCTGAAGGGAGCTCAAGGACACTCTGAAGTGCACGGCCTGTTGAATGTGGAAGATGAAGTTTACGTGGCTGCGGCCATGGGATGCACCATGGGAATTCTGCGATATCCGCTTGTTGGAATGAGACCTGGACCGGATGCAGATCTATTTTTCAATGGGCCCAGGCGAACCAAAAAACGGATGGATGAAGTTGTGCGGGCACTTCGCTGGCAACGGATTGCACCACCGTTCTCGCCGGGACTGGGATCGGTAACGGTCAGCGATGAAATTCTGACCGACAGTTGGATATTTGAGAGAGGTCAAACCTGGCAAGATGAGATTATCGGGGTGGAGGTGCGGCAAGGAGCCCCAGCCCGTCTTGCTCGTAACATCAACTCGCCCGAAGTAAAGGCGAAGGGCGATAAGCCATTTGTCTTCGCAACAAAGTTTCCAAGTGGCGCGGTTGCAATCGCAGCGCAGGAACGGACGCAGTCTGGAAACGCCTGGTACATGCCCGCATGTGACGTGACGCTGTCTGTGGGCGACGCAACCGGGCCTTACGGTGTCTTCGGCCACTTTGCCAGCCTCACGCTGGCTTCGGACAAGCCCTTCCATGGCAAGCGTGTTCTCGCCCAGGATCTTGCGGGTGATGAGGCCATCGATATCTCGAATCTAGTTCGGATTCGAGGTAAGAGCCTGAACATACCTGGCGATGTGATTCGCAGGATAGGTCTTTATAACGCAACGCCAGGAGATATTTCCGCTCCCGGATTGGTGATTGCCATCGGATGACGCGGATGCGTTAGGAAACACGACCGCCGAAGATAACGGTACGATACTGTGGGAGCAACGTCAGGCCGTGGAAATGGGAACAGTTGTGCATCGATATCTTGTACTATTCGCCTTGTCATCCACCATCGTTGTCCACGCGCAGACTGCAACTCCTGTATCGCGGCTGCAATTCCAGTCTTCGGATAAGAAGCTGGTGCAGGCCTTCCAGTGGGCAAAGTCGCAGGCGCTTGCCTATGCCCATGATGGCTCCGATCCCGTAGGGCCTTGGTATGAAGCTGCACTCCCGGGGCGTGATGCGTTCTGCATGAGAGATGTTTCACATCAGACCACGGGAGCTGCTGCCCTGGGTCTGTATCCGCAAAATCACAACATGCTTGAGCGATTCGCCGCCGCCGTTTCCCCTGCGCGGGACTGGGCAGGATACTGGGAAATTGACAAGTTTGGACATCCATCCGTCGCTGACTATGTAAGTGACAATGACTTTTGGTACAACCTCCCGGCAAACTTCGACCTGCTCGACAGCATCGTTAGGATGTGGCGCTGGACGGGTGACAACACCTACGTAAACGATCCTTCCTTTCAGAGATTCTTCAAATCGACTGCAACCGCTTATGTGGATGCGTGGGATCTTCAGCCGGACAGAATTCTGAAGCGCCCCAGGCTCATGAACCAACGCTTGTCTCACGGAAAATTCGTACAGGCGCGCGGCATTCCCAGCTACACCGAAGGGGAGACCAACTTCAACCTCGGGACGGACCTACTCGCGGCCGAGTACCGCGCCTTCGAATCCCTCCGGCTTGTAGCTATCAGCCGCCACGAAGCGAGACAGGCTCAACAGTATGAGAATACAGCGAATAAAATCCTACTTCTCATTGAGCGCAAGGCGTGGTCGGAGAAGGACCGCCATTTCATGGGCTTCTTTTCTCAGGACGGCAGTACGCACGGCTCTGGCGATGCAATGGTTCTTTACTTCGGTGCCACGAAGGACTCACGTCATATTCGCGCCGCACTCTCCCATATCGAATCGGAGGAGTACTTGAAAGGCATTGGAATCGAAGAAGAAAGCTATCTTGCCCAAACTTTCTATCGCTATGGCGAGAATGAAGCCGCGTATGCACGCATCATGGACCTTACGCGCCCCAACAAAGACAGGAGAGATTACCCGGAGGTTTCCTTCTCGGTTATTGGAGCCATCGTCACAGGAACGATGGGCATCACAGTTGTCAATGACAGCAATCCGGGACGCCCACTTCTCCAATCCATCGCGCGCCTCCCGAACAACTCCGATAGCGCGACTCTAACGCACCTTCGTATACGAGAGAACCTGATAGACCTGCAGCACATCGGAGATCGAACGAGCACCCTGACCAATCGCTCAGGGCCGACACTTCATTGGAAAGCGGCCTTCCCGGGCAGAATTCCGTTCTTGATGGTGAACGGTCATCCAGTTCGTGCCAAGGGATCTTTCAATGCGGCGCTAGCTCCGATCAGTTGGATCATTACCGACGTTTCCCCTGGAGCCACCGTCGTTGTAAGCCGACCTTGAGTCAGCATACCGCATCGATGCGGTGAACATGACCTACGTACACATCAGTCGTGTGGGCCTTTGCTGCGTGCCTTTGTCGCGGACAAAAATAATGACGATGGAAGACTGAAGCACGCGTTCAGACATCGCTACAAAGGTGGCAGATTGGGCGACCGTACCCTCGAAGAGATTGCTCAAGGCTGAGGCGGAGGACATAACACGAAGATCATCGATCGGGAGACGAGTTGGTGCGGTCACCAGCCCGCTGCGAGACGGCAATTAAAGTTTTGGGCTGATGCGTTTAAACTGGCCTGCGGTAGGATTCGAACGTAGGGCACTCCCACCAATTTGTGGGAGCCGCTTCGTTTGGAAGACGGCGATATGCGTGCGAAGAAGGGAAAACGATGTTTCGTTGGACGAGAATTGCTTCCTGCTGTGCGATGCTTCCGAGTCTGCTGGCGGCCGTAGGGGCTGCGCAGATGCATGTGGACGAGTACCCCCATCCCGAACCGATGACCGTGACCGAGACCGCGACGGGATTTACGGCCGGCAACAGCTACGAGACGCTTGCGATCACCTTCTGTAGCCCTGGCGTAGTGCACGTGGTGGCGCGCCCGGCAGGCAACACGATGGCTGCGTCGCCGCGGCCCTGGATGCTCGACCGCGCCTGCCCCGGCGTTCCCGCTACCTTCGCGGGACAGAGCGACCGGACGACATCGAAGACAGCGGCGCTCGCGGTGGTTCTCTCGGCCAGGGAAGGAACGCTGGGCTTCCAGGCTGCCAATGGCACGTCGTTGATTCACGAGCGCGGAGGCCTGCCGCGCACCTATCAGCCCTCAGATGCTCAGCCCTCAGATGCGCCCAGGCTCTACCGCGCGATCGAGCGCTTTGCGCCGGACGCAACCGAGGCCCTCTATGGTCTCGGCCAGCACCAGGGCGGCATCTTCAACTATCGCGGGACCACGGTGGAGATGGGCCAGAACAACACTGACGTCGCCATTCCGCTGCTGGTCTCGAACAAGGGCTACGCGATTTTGTGGAACACGGCCTCGTTCGGCTACGTGGACAACCGCTTTCCGCTGGAGCTGAATCTGGAGGCGGCTGCCGTCGATCAGATTGACTACTACGTTCTCTACGGGCCGGAGTTGGACACGATCATCCACGAGTACCGTACGCTCACCGGCCACACTCCGATGCTGCCGGAGTGGAGCTATGGGTTCTTCCAGTCCAAAGACCGTTACAAGACGCAGGATGAGTTGCTGAACATTGCCGCCGGATACCGTTCGCGTCACATCCCGATAGATGGGTTGGTGCAGGACTGGTTCTGGTGGCGAACAGGCACCGAGGGCGACCCGATCTTCAACGCGGGCTACCCGGACCTGCCTGGGACTCTTGCAAAGCTGCATGACGAGCATGTTCACGCGATGATCTCCGTCTGGGGGATGATGGACCCTAACTCGGCTACCTTTCAGGAGATTAAAAAGCGCGGCCTGGACATCGCCGGAACGCAGGTGTACGACCCGACCAATCCAGCCGGCCGCGATCTCTTCTGGGACCGGCTGCCGGGCAAACTTTTTGCTATGGGGTGGGACGCGTTCTGGCTCGATTCGGCCGAGCCCGAGGAGCACTGGCCTCACGCGGGCGACGCGATTCTGCGCTACAAACAGCTCGCCATCGGCAGCGGCCTCGAGTACACCAACATCTTTCCTTTTGAGCACACCCTTGGCGTGCAGGAGCACTGGAAGCAGACCAATCCGGAGAAGCGCGTCTTCCTGCTTACTCGCTCGGCCTTCTTGGGACAGCAGCGCGTAGGCGCTACAGTATGGTCGGGCGATGTGTACTCCAGTTGGTGGGCTCTGCGCCATCAGGTGCCCGCAGGACTGAACTTCGCTCTCTCCGGTTATCCCTACTGGACCACGGATATCGGAGGCTACCACCCGCTGAGCAACAATCAGGCAGACACGCCAGAGTATCAGGAACTCTACGCGCGCTGGTTTGAGTACGGCGCCTTCTGCCCGATCTTCCGCACGCACGGCCATCGCAGCCACAACGAGCTGTGGACCTGGGACAAGGTCTTCCCCGGTCTGCTGGAGGTGGACAAACTACGTTACCGGCTGCTGCCGTACGTCTACTCGCTGGCGTGGCGGGTGACGAGTGAGGACTACACCATCCAGCGGCCGCTGGTGATGGACTTCCGCAAGGACCCGGCGGTAGCTGAGATCGGCGATCAGTTCATGTTCGGCCCGGCACTCCTGGTCAGTCCGGTGCTCAAGGAACATGCCGTGAGTCGTGAACTGGTGCTGCCTGCGGGAACGACCTGGTTCGATTTCTGGACGGGCAAGAAGACTGATGGTGGCCGGGAGGTCTTAGCCGACGCCCCACTCGACCGCATCCCGCTCAGCGTCCGCGCCGGTTCGATTCTGCCGATGGGGCCGGAGATCGAGTATGCCCGACAGGCAACAGACCCCATCGAGTTGCGTATCTATACAGGGGCCGATGGAGCCTTCATGCTGTATGAAGACGAGGGCGACAGCTACCGCTACGAGCAGGGTGCGCACGCCACAATCCCGCTCGTCTGGAACGATGCCACACGCACGCTTACCATTGGCGCACGCGAAGGCAGCTATAAGGGAATGCCAGCGAACCACACCTTCCACGTAGTGTTGGTGCGCGAAGGCCACGGCGTGGGCGAAGCCGTTACCGCAAAGCCCGACAAGGTTGTGAAGTATGGAGGAAGCCGCATGGAAGTAGCATTCTGAAAAGCTCGGTCTTCCATGGAGCGAGGCTGCTTCCATCCGCTCTATCCTGCAACATCTCTCGTGCTCGTGGCGCACTTTGACAAGGACAACTCACCTGCTTGTTGATGGGGGAGCTTCTTTGAACTTCTTTAAATGGGCCTTCGCCAAATCAGGTTGGTTCAATTTCATATAGATCTTTGCCAGGAGAAAATGAATCTCGGCATCGCTGGTGCCGAGCGCGGGCAGCGTCAGGGCGCGTTCTCCGTCGAATGCGGCATTCTTGAAGTCTCCCTCATGGTCCAGCCCCTTTGCCAATTCATAGTGCGCATCGCGAGACTCGGCGTCGTCCTCAATTGCCTGCCGATCTTTCTCAATGCCGTCTTTGTACCGGCCAAGTGAGAACAGGAACCTCCCGTATGCAACGAGAATCGATGCGCTTTGCGGCGATTTCTCCGTCGAGAGGCCCGCAGCCTGCTCATAGAGGTCCAGCGCCTTGGGCGCGTCTCCCAGAGCTTCGTGCGTCATCGCAAGATAGAACACGGGCAGCGGACCTTTGGGAGAGAGCGTATGGGCTGTCTGGAGCGGTGAAATCGCCAGATTGAAATCGTTTTGCAGGTAGTAAAACACCCCGAGGAAGAATTGCGCGTCTTCTGATGTTGGATCAGCCGTAATGGCCGTAATCAGACAGCTCTTCGCAACATCGGGACGATGCGCAAAGACCGCCAGCCGGGCCTTGAGGACCAGGGCTGGAACCATGTACGGGCTGTCGTGGAGAGCTGCATCGACTTCGCTATCAGCCTCGGTAAATTTCCGCTGGGCAAAATCCTGTTCGGCTTTCTCGTAATGCTGCGTTGGGCCAATTGCGAGTTGAAGTGCGAGAAGCCAGATCATAGAAGCTTGCCTCCGGGCGCCAGAGAATAGTATCTGCCGGCACGCACATGTTCGAATCGGTCCGTACGCTTGATCGCCGCGGGCCATTGAACCTGAATCCAGTCGGCATATTCAGCCGTCCCCAGGCCCAACACATCGCGCGGATCGCAGGAGGAAAGATAGCTTCCGCCGCCTCGCTTGAAGAGGCCGTGCTCGACACCGTTGGCCGACCAGATGATCCTGGCGCCAACCGCCAGCCCGACAAGATTCAGACCGATCCAGTGATTCGCGCTGCGGGCGATATTGTGCAGGATCAGCGGAGCCCCGCCATTGTTGCCGATAACCACATCCACACGCCCGTCATTATCGAGATCGCCGACTGCAAGTCCCCGGGCGGGATACGACTCCTTGAAGGCTGGCCCGCCCGCAGGGGCGCTGATGTCATTGAACCGATTGCCATCGTTGTGAAGGAGCAAAAGGGGTTCCTTGTACCTCACGACGCTATTGACCAATTCGATTCGATCGTCGGGGTGCCCGTTGGCCTGAATCAATTCCGTTTTGCCGTCCAGATCGAAGTCTACAAAGCGACAGCCCCATCCCGAATACAGCACCGTCTCCATGCCGATTCCCGTCGGCCCGGCTTCATCCTGAAATGTATTGTCTCCAGCGTTGCGGTACAAGGAATAGCGCTCCCGATTGATGTTTGCGACATATAGATCCTGCCGCCCATCGCCATCGAAGTCGAATGCATCGACGCCCATACCAGAGCGGGCCGCGCCATCGGCCCCATAGGCCACTCCGGCCTCGAAGCCAATCTCTTCAAACTTGCCGCCGCCCTTATTCAGATACAGGAAGTCAGCAACGGAATCATTAGCGACAAACAGGTCCATCAGGCCATCGTTGTTGATGTCTGTTGCGACAACGCCAAGGCCCTTCCCCAAATGCTGCCCAATCCCGGACGATGCGCTTACGTCGGTGAAGGTTCCGTCGCCGTTGCTTTTATACAAGCGGCTCGGCCAGGGATCGTACGTGATGGGGTAGCAATAATGGTGAAGCCCGTTCGTGCTGCAATCGCGTTCCAGCGACTTGCTGTACTTGACGAAGTGGCAGACAAACAGATCGAGCAGGCCGTTGTTGTCAGAATCAAACCAGACGGCGCTGGTGAACAGGCCCGGCTCATCGAGGCCCGCGGCTTTGGTCACATCCGTAAAGGTCCCGTCATGGTTGTTGTGATAAAGAATCAGCCGCCCATAGGTTGTCACCAGAAGATCAGTCCATCCGTCTCCGTCGTAGTCGGCGGCGGCAACTCCGAGACCGAAATCTCTTCCCGCCACGCCCGCCTCTTCGGTCACATCGGTAAAAGTGCCATCACGATTGTTGCGATACAAAGCATTGCGCAGCGGCTTTGCGGGCTGAAAGAAATCACACGGACCGCTGTTTACAAAATAGAGATCCATCCAGCCGTCGTTGTCGTAGTCGAAGATAGCGACGCCGGGGCCCATGGACTCAGGCAGGTAACGGCGGGGCGAGAGCGCATTGTCGTGCGTCCATGTGATTCCGGTTTTCTCGGGCGTCCATGTCTCAAAGTATTGCTGAGGTAGCTTCTGGGAATCAATCCGGGCATTCTGTGAGGCGTTGCGCAATATCGGCAATGCCCGGGAGTTCAGGGTTCCCGAGCCTAGAGCCGCCAAGCCTGTTACAAAATCGCGTCGCGTCATTGCCAACTTCACTTCTCCACAGTGCCGCAAGATGTCTGGACGGGAGCCGGCTGCGCGGCAGTTCTCCCTACTTTGAAAGTAAATCTTGTTGCCATTCGTTGCAGTTCAAGACGAGCCAAGCTCTTGGGAAAGAATGCTCTCTTGAGAGCTAACAGGCCAGATGAATGTTTCCATCTGGCCCGTTCGTTGGAGTTTCAGATGAATTGGCGCTTAGAACTGGATTCTAGCGACAAGTTCACCACTTCTCGGAGCATAGTTTCCGCCTGCGTTGGAGATGCTGTTGCCCAGGTAACCGAAGCCGTTGGCAATGCTTCCATCTTTGTTATATTGAGGCGGCGTGGAAGGACTTCCAATATTCAGACCGGGATATGCCCAGCGGTTGAAGACGTTGAAAAAATCAGCGCGGAGCGAGAACCGCAGGCCATTCTCCATCGTGATGGCCTTGCCAAAGCCCAACTGCTCGCTGGGGTATCTCGGCCCACGGAAATCTCCGTAGTATGGCTTGGAAGTAGCGTAGTTTCCAGGAGCAGGAGCTGCCCACGCTGCGGGGTTGAGGAAAAACGTGGTTCTGGGGTTGACGCTGTGATCGTTGAGGCTATGCAGGAAGAGCTTCTGGCCTGGAACGCGGTTCTCCCAAACGCCATCGGCAAACGTCACCGAAGTCAGATTGCTTGTCGATCCAGGTATCTGGATCGGGAAGCCGCTCTGGTAATGGAAGATCCCGTCGAGCGTCCAGCCCGAGAACAATGCAGACTTCCAACCGGCTTGCGCAAAGCTGAACTTCGGTACTTCATAGTTGAAGTAGAAGTTGAGCATCTGCGGTTCGTCAATGGCCAGATAGGACTTCTGGCTCTTTGGCGACAGGGTCGGATCTTGTATCGGTATCGCCGTGGTGTAGGTTCCAGTGCTGGAAACCGTTCCTAGATCCTTCGCCCAGGTGTAACCGAGACCGCCCGACAGACCGTAGCCGAGTCGCTTGGTCACCTTGACCTGAAGCGCGTCGTACCAGGTATTGCCATCGTGCTCGTATGCGTCACGCACGCTGCTGAATTGCGGAAATGGACGCAGGGCCTGAGCCAGGGTGTTGCCGGACGAGAAGGTAGCGTAGGGCTTCGTGAAGCCTCGCGCCGCGACGGCCGGCGAGGAGATCGGCTGCGTGAGCAGGGCGAGATCAGCCGGCTTGGTGACATCCAGGCCGTACTTGCTCATGAGAACAGACGGAGGAAGCTGGTTGTAGCCCCTCAGCCCGTCAGATGACAGCCAAACACCGCGGTTGTCGATGAAAGATGCCTCAACCGTCAGGTCATTGGTGATGGCACGCTCAATGCCGATCGTCGTTTGGAGAAAACGTGGAGGACGACCGTTATCTGGAACGATAAACGGTGGGGGAGAGTTGGTTTGACCCACGTTCGGGTAGGCGCCAGGGTCGAAGTTAGTGGCTGTCAGCTCAGCTGCGGTGTACGGGATGCCGTTGGAAAGCAGGCCGGCGGCAATACCGGGGGCGGGGCTGTTCAGGGTCACCTGGTTGAAGCCGAATCCCTGGTTGCTGTAGCCGATTTCGTTCATGAACAGCTGTTGGCCCGAGTAGAGTCCGGTTCCCACATGGAACACGGTCTTCGAATCCATCATGTAATTGACACCGAGGCGCGGTTGAATCATCCAGGGATAGAACCGCTCGAAGCTGCAGTTGCAACGTCCAGGTCCATACCCTTCATACTCGGTTCCACCCAGCAGGCCGCCAGCCGACGGATTCACGACGGTCGGGCTGAATTGGGTTACGCGGTCGTGCTGCTCGTGCTGCATCTGCTCGAGATCCCAGCGCAGACCGTAGGTTATCGTCAGCTTCGGCATGGCCTTCCAGGTGTCCGTCCCGTAGAGTCCAGACTCTTTGCGGTGGAACCATTGGATGTTGTCGTTGCCAATACTTGCGCCAGCCAACTGGCCAAGAGCGAAGCTGGCAAAGGCGTCGCCCATGCTACCGCCATAGAGATTCTGGCCCATGGCGGACGGGAGAGCCGTTTGAGCGCCGCCGAAGCCGTAAACTCCGGCCGACAGATCGTTGTGAGTGCCAAACACCTGATGACGGAGATCGCCACCAAACTTGAACGTATGGTTCCCGTGGATCCAGGTCACGGATGCAGTGGGATACCAGTTATCGTCATAGAACGGAGCGTTGTTATTTCCCAATTGAGGAACGCCTGCACGGTTGACGCTGAGGCCATGAATAATCGGGAAGGTGCGCGCAGCGCCGCCAGGCATATTTGCCGATGTGTTCAACCCAAGTGTTGTCGAATCAAAGTTTTGGATCGCCGAATTCTGCAATGCGTCGTGGCGCGTAAAGTCGAATCCGGCGTGGAGCACAAGGTGCGGCGTTGCCGTAAAGTCCGCATTGAGATACACCTGCGGGGCGGGGGTTGTATTCCAGCGGGTCTGGGTTGCCGTCCCGTTAATACCGTTTGCCGCATTGTCCTTGTTCGATACCTCGTGAATGTAGTAACCAGAGAGGTGCCACTTCTCGCCGATCGAGTGGTCGATTTTGATGCTCGTCAGGTACTGGAACTTGTTGTTCGGTTGTATATTGGGGTAGTTGTTGTTCAGCGCGTTAGCGGTGGCCCCCGATGGAGTAGGAATGTAAGGAAGAATCTTCTGCGCAACCGGATCCCATGTATTGGGAGCGCCGATAAAGTTGTTTGGGAACGGATCGCGGACCGTTGCGGTCGAGCCATCCGTGCAGGTCGCCACTCTGGTCGTTGCCGGGTTGTAAACTGCGCCGTTGATCATAGGCCGGCCCAGGCAATCGAGCACGGGATTTCCGTTCGGGTCCTTGATCGGACCAAGCAGAAGAGAGCTCAGATCGCCGTTGCGATAGGCGTTCGTGGGAACTGTAATGGTTCCCTGGTTGAGGCTCTGCTTGTTGTAGTACTCCTCGTACGCGAAGAAGAAGAAGGTCTTGTTGTGGCCGTTGTAGACGCGAGGAATCACCACCGGTCCACCGATGGAGCCGCCGAAATCGAGCTGCCGCTGTCTGGGGTTTGCGTGGTTGAAGGGCTGTCGAGCGTTCAGAGCCTCATTCTCAAAGTAGGTGAAGAGCGTCCCGTGCAGCCTGTTGGTGCCGGATTTTGAGGTGTAGTTGAAAATTCCGCCCGCCGACTGGCCAAATTCCGCTGAATAGTTGTTCACCAGAAGCTCTTGTGCTGCGAGCGATTCGACCGAGGGCTGGTTTTCGTCGGAGATGGCACCCTTGACCGCCGAGGTGTCGTCCAGGCCGTCCATAAAGACGCGATACGTCGTTGCCGGCGAGCCGCTGATGTGGATGTCGTTCCAGCCGCCTACGATGGAGCCGGGCACCAACGCAGCAAAACTCATCGGATCTCGTACGGCTCCGATGCCAGTGATGTTGAGCGGAAGCTCATTCATGTCTTTCGTGGACACCTGGAGATTGTTCTGCGGGCTATCGGTTTTGAGCAGGGGAGCGTCGGCCGTTACCGTCACCGTCGTCGTGCCCAGCCCGATGCTCAGTTGCAGGTTGACAGTTGCCGTCTGCCCAACCAGAACGGTGACTCCATCGTGGACCCGCGTGGTGAAGCCGGGTGCAACCGCCGTAATCGAATAGACACCCGCAGGTAGCTGCGGAACGGTGTAGTTTCCAGCCCCAGTTGTAACGGTGCTGCGCTGTGTGCCCATCGCGGTGTTGGTGACAGTGATTTTAGCTCCCGGGATTAGGGCGCCAGTCGAATCGGTGACGACGCCGGAGACACTTCCGCGGTCGGTTTGTGCAAAACAGGACAAGCCCACGCTGAACATCGCGATGAGCATCAGATTTAAACTCAAGTACTTGAGCCAACTTCTTCGTTCTAACATTTGGCCCTCCTTGGCCTCTCAGGAAGTGCAGTGATCGTGGGTGGAGATCAACAGAAACTCTTTAGGTTGATTGCGACCACAGTACCCCCTCCACCGCCGGTTCCGGCAACGTTAGAATGCGTTGCTAACGGTTCCACCAGTCACTGAAAATAAAAGCGTTACGTGGATAACGCGGGGGTAACAGTAGCTACCCAAAACGTTCTATGCCGCTCATCCTGTCGGCGGGCTAGTCGAACAGTTTGCATCTGGTTCTTATACTCTGGCGCGGACGGCTTGTGACACGACGAGGATTTGGGTTGCCGATTTTGAATATCAGCAATGGCCCCAGCTCACCCTTCGGCACGATTCATCCCTACGGTCTTAGTTTTTGGGTTCAGTTACCGTATTTCAGCGGAAGTTACTCGATTGGCTCAATAGTGGAGTAGCGACTGGTTGGATTTATCAGAGTCATAACTCCTTAGACCTGAACTCAGACACGTTTCAGGAAGAGACATTGCCTCCGCCGGAGGGCGCTTTGTGGCATTCCTGGTAATCGGATAAACGGGCAGGTCGATGCAGAGCCGATCGATGAATGCCAGGCGAGTTTGCTTCGCAAAATCCGTCTTCGCGCGATATGCGCCGTGTACAAGTTCGGCAATGGTTACAACCGAAAGACCCATGTCGATCTCGCCGTACGCCGCCTTCATCTGTTCAAGAATTTGCAGAACGGAATGGCCCTGGCGCTCCCGAGCAATGACTACACTGGAATCGAGGTTCAGTCCCACGTCGGCGGATTCCAGGGTTTGCGGTTGCGGATGACTTCTGCCACATCAGATGCAAAGTCAGCATCAACCCTGGAGTTCCACCAGTCTCTTCTTCATGTTTCCTTGCAAGCGCGATACACCCGGATACGGAACGCCGTGGCGGAATAGACGCTGGCACCATCGCCACTGCAAACTTGCCGTTTTCGATGACGACTTCCTCACCGGCTTAGACGCGCGCCATTGTATTCGCCAATTCATTGGCTGCATCAGTGTCCGAGATGTGAATGCCCACCATGTGACGATGATAATCGAGGTCTTCAAAACCGGTGTAGATGAAATTGTAGCTGTCGAAGCCTCCAGGTTACGAATTGCGGGGATCCGCAACTACATCCCGTAACACAACAACGACCACAACCCTTCGTCTGGCATAAGACTGCCGATCAGGTACTCGATTCGCTCGCCCGCTTTTGTACAAGGACTTTAGAAAAAGAACACTAGAATCCGGAATTCAGTACATGACAACTCGCGGTTTTTATCGAACTGGTAGATCCGGCCGTTGTCTCCAGATTCAGAAGGACCTGCAGCGACTGGTGCGATGCATCTTGCGCGAGGTCGCAAGGCTGGAGTGTCGCGGCCCACCGAGCAGGATCCGCCATCAGATCTGCCGCTGCCTTGGTATCCTTGCCAGTGGCTCCGACGATGATCAGCACCCGGCCTCCGTAGTCCGGATTGTGGAACACGCTGATAATGGCGAACGATTCCCCTTTGTCGATACCGCCGGCGGTGGGGATGTAGTCGCTGCTCTCACCTTTCCCTGGATGAACATCATGAACGAATTCGCGCTGGCGCTGATTATCAAACGCAAACTGGAAGTCAAGAACCGAATCGAACATAGACGTCCACGGATTTGAGCGGGGATTGCCGAGAAAGATGAAGTTCTCATCTGTCTGTACGTCCTTCACGCGGAAGTTCCGCGCTGCTTTCACTAGGAGCCTTCCTCGGCCGGGAGTCATTCGCGATGATGCTGCCGTCGAAGACCGATATTTTGTCCCCGCGGAGCATCTCCTTCATCAGGCTGACCTCGGACGGTGAGAGGTTACTTGTGCCTGGAGGTAAATACAATTGGTTGGCGCAATCGGAGAGCGACAAGCTGCTATGCGAAATCCTCTGGATTTCTGCAATATCCGGGTCGCTTGCGACTACCACCAGGTTGCGAAAGCCGTCGAAGAGCGCCGCCCAGGGCGCTGAACTCGAACCCCATGCGTGATCCCCTGGCGTGACAGTTCTCCACGGCCAATTCATGATCGAGAGCGCGATGCCCAACGTCATCGCAGCGATGCCCAGGACCGGAAATAACCAATATTTCCAGTCAAACCGCGGCCCGTGGTTTGAAACGTCCCGTGAAGCAGGCTCCGCACCGGAAAGCTCTACCTGGTTCTCCTCAATCGGGAGATGCTGCGCCATGAGATCGACTCCCAACCTCGGAACGCGGATCAACTCGGGAACATATCCGCCTGAGGGCAGGTGGATCCGGAACTCTGAGACCTTTCCTGCTCCGCTGTAGTGCTGCACGAGACGCTTGCGCACATCGCTGGCTGTCACGCGAACGATGGCATCTTCACCTGTATCGTAAGTCGGTGTACATCCGAAAAACGCGACACCGATGGTACGCTCCTTCATATCTTCTGCTTTGCCATCTGCGGATTGCCAGATAATGGAGAATGGCCAGCTCAACCTGCTTGAGATGGCCATTCATTTACCACCCCAGTCCAATCGGAATTCGGGGTTCGCCGATTGTCTCAGGTGCGTCTTAGACCAGATCCACAGAACGTGGCCGGTCTCATTGTGGTGCCTTCGCTGCCGATAAATCCACCCTCGGACGGCCCTTGGAATAGCTGTACAGTGACCGTACAGCAGATTTGGAACGGATAGAGTTCGTTCCAATTCTGGCATTCCAGCGATCAATGGGGGTTCGAGAACGATTCTAGCCGCAATTGCGACGCGATGCCATGACAAGGGTTAATTGAGGGTAGGGTAGGTCCTGTAGGCGATCATCTCTGCGTTCAATGCGGTGCCGCTCAGGCGGGATGTCTTCAGCAGCACTTCAAAGTAAGGGAACTTATGTACGTGAAGCGTGTTCTGGAACTTTTCGAGATCTGTCTCAGAAGTCAGGAACTCAGCGGCGGCGTTAGTTGCGTCTGAATCGGTGCCAGCGAGGATGATGGCGTTGCCGGTACGACTGGGATTGGGCAGGTATGCGATGACGCTGTAACCAGTCAGGGTGTTCGGGTCGGACGGTATTGTGTAGAGAGATTGCTCGCCGGGCCGCGGCTTGCGGTTTTCGACGAACCCCTCATGGGCGGTGTTGTAGTCCAGGTTAAAGTTCATCTGGCCATCGAAGAGATGAATCCATGGGTTCGCCTTCGCCCCTCCAACCAAAATCACGTTGTCATGCTTGAGCGAGTCCGCCGTGTAATAGCGCGAGAGTTCCAGTCGGAGCGATGAGGAGACAGGCGAGAGCGCAAGGATCTGCTGCGCGGCGCGGAAGTCGCCAAACGCTACCAGGTTGCGGTCGAATATCTGGTTCAGGTCAGTCCTCCGGTCGGGGCTGAGGTCCAGGGCTTGCACCTGGCCCATATAGCCATTGTGCATGTAGTCGCTCAACGGGATAGGACGGTTGATCAGGTCTTCAATCAGGGTGAGCGAAGCGTCCGCCAGGACGATGTCCGTCTGTTGATGCGAGCGGAGGAAGTCCGCCCAGAACGCTGTCACCGCAGGCTTGCCCTCCCATGTGTAAAGCTGCTTCTGGAGGCCGTGGTTCTCGAAAAGAAGCGCCACGCAGGCAATGGCCAGGGCCGCGCTCAAGGTCTCCCATAGAAACCATATTCTCTTGCGCGGGGGTTTCGCCCCGATTACCGGTTTGTCCGCCGTCCGCGGACCGTCCAACGCAACGGCTTGATCGGGATGATGCGGCATTGGTTCGGCGGTGGGCTGCCGCCAGTGAAACACGGGCTTATAGCCTCCGCGAGGGATCTCGATGACCAGCGTTTCGTGGACGCCTTCCGTCGCAAAATACTGGTCAATCCGCTTTCTCAGCTCGGTCGCGTTTACCCGGACGATATTGTCCTGGCTGCGGATGTAGGAGGGCGACCGGCCGAAGACCTTGGTGCCGATTTCCTGCTCGTTGATCTCGGGACAGCCGTCGATGAGCGACTGACGCCCCACATAGAGGAGGAAGTCGCGCAGCCGGGCCGACCGCCGGAAGTGCTCGCTCGCGGCAATGCGCTCGACTAACGCCCGCCGTTGTTCGACAGTCGGCGAATCATCGTGGTGCTTTGGAGACGGGGCATTGGTCGTCGATCCCATGGGTTATGTGCAACTGTTTCCTGAGCGAAACAAGTCTAGCATCCCGGGCTTCCATGCTGTCGAAAATGGAAATTAATCCGGCTCGGATGGCAGTGACGTCGTCCTTACGGTTAGAAAGTCCGCCTTTAGCGGGCGCGTACCCCCGCGCGAGACCTGGAATCTTCCAAAAATCGGAGGACGGCAACGAATTCTGGATCTCTGGAGAAGTGCAAAAGTCGGCAGGCTGCAATTCATTGATAAAACGTCGGTTGAATGACAAGGAATATCCTTAAAGTCAGATCAAAGGATCTGAGTGCTGAGCCGATGAGCCGGGCGGCAAGCTGCAAAGGTTCCCAATCTCCCGCCTTCTTGTCCCATTTCGCTCTAGCGGTCAATGCTTCCAATCTCAAACGGTAAATTAACTTGCCTGTGACGCATTGCTGAACCGAGTCTTGGGTGGTTCCTGACAAGTCTGTTTTTTGCACTTTCGGTTTCGGCAGGCCTGCACCCGGTGAGTTTCAATGGATAACAAATTTCAAAATTACGAGAAGGCGATTTATGGAGGCTACAATGAATAACCTTTGCTTGAGCAGTAAAACCGCATTTTACCTTCCAATGCTGCTGTTGCTCGGCTTATGCGGGGCGATGCCGGTTCAAGCCCAGCGCTATCTGGGCGCCATCAGCGGCGTGGTGAGCGATCCGTCCGGGGCGAAGATTCAGGGGGCCACGGTGACTGCGACGGAGGCTTCGACGAAGTTCTCCACTATTGTGACGACGACGGGAGCGGGCGCATACAGCATGCCTGCGCTCCAGCCGGGAACCTACACCGTCACGGTGGACGCGCAGGGCTTCCGCAAGCAGACGCGCACCGGCATCGTGCTGACCGCGGGGCAGACCCAGCTTGTCGACGTCAGCATGGTGGTGGGCACGGCGACCGAGACCGTCGAGGTCAGCGCGGAAAACTCGCTGATCGATACCGGCTCGGCCAACATCGCCACTACGCTGAGCAACCAGGAGGTCACGGACCTGCCGAACAATGGCCGTAATCCCTATGTGATGGCGACACTCGCGCCGGGCGTAATCTACGGAGGTTACTTCCAGGGCAAGTCCAGCCAGTTCACCAACCCGTTCAGCGGAGTTGCGGTGCAGATCGTGACTAACGGCAGCGGCGGCCACAATCGCCTGACTCTGGACGGCATTCCCAACGACTCAGCCGAGCGCCTCTCGGGGGCAACCTACACCAATTTTGTACCCTCGCCCGAGGCCGTCCAGGAGGTAAAGGTACAGACCTCGATCTTCGACGCCGAAGTGGGCCACGGAAATGGGACCGTGACCAATACGGTCGTGCGCAGCGGCAACAACCATCTGCATGGATCGGCGTATTACGTGTTTCAGAACACCTACCTGAATGCGAACACGTCGGAGAAGGCGCTGACGAACTCGCATCGCAACAACGACCAGCTCAGCCAGACGGGCTTCGTGCTGGACGGCCCCGTCTACATTCCCAGGGTCTACGACGGGCACAACAAGACCTTCTTCATGGTGGCCTATGAGCGGTACGCCTCGCACTCGGCGATCAACTATGCCTCGCGCGTGCCGACGGCGGCCGAGCGCATGGGCGACTTCTCGGACCTGTGCAACTCGTTCAACAGCTCCGGCCTCTGCACCTCCGGCGTGCAGATTTACGATCCACAATCTCCCATCGACTCTGCCGGCAACCGCACCCAGTACTTTGCCGGGAACATCATCCCGGCGGGCCGGCTGACGAAGCCGGGGCAAAGCCTACTGAGCTATTTCCCGTTGCCGAACGTTCCCGGCGCTTCGGCCACCGGCGGCAGCAACTACGTTGCCACGCAGACGTCGTATGCCAGCACGTATCCTTCGTTTATTGTCCGCTTCGACCAGGCTATCGGCTCGAAAAATAAGGTGAACGTCATCCTGTTCCGCTCGGGCCTGACGCAGCAGGGACCGCACGAGGGCTTCCCGAAGGAGATCGGCCCCGGCGACTGCGGAGTCTGCTTCTACCATGTCTATCGCAACAACCGCGGCGGCAGCGTGGACGATGTGCATCAGTTCTCGGACACGATGGTGCTGGACTCGCGCCTCGGCATTCTCTACCACCCCTTCGGCCTGGTCTATCCCGACGCCACGAACTATGACCTTTCGGCGCTCGGCATCTCGAGCACCGGCCTGCCGTACAAATCGTTCCCCGGCATCAATCCTTCGGGCTACGCGCAACTGCCCGCCGCCGCGCGCGGCCAGGTCAGCACGAACATGACGGGCGCGCTTGAAGAGGTGTTGACCAAGACGATCCGGACACACACGCTCCGCTTCGGCTTCGAGGGCAATCTGATCCGCTACAACGTGCAGAATCCGCAGAGCGGCTTTGGCGCGTTCGGCTTCGACAACCTCTTTACTCAGAAGAACTACCAGACGGGCGATGCCACTTCCGGCAACGCCATCGCCTCGGTGCTGCTGGGCACCTTCAGCTCGACCTCCTACAACATCTCGCCAGCGTATGCGCTGCAGCAGATTTATATTGCGCCGTTCGTGCAGGACGACTGGCGCGTGACACCGAAGCTGACGCTCAATCTCGGCGTCCGCTGGGATTACGAGTCGCCCTTCACTGAGCGGCGCAACGCGCAGGTGGCCGGTTTCTGCACCACCTGCGACAACCCGCTGCAAGTTCCCGGACTTACGCTCAAGGGCGGTCTGCAATACACCAGTTCCAGCAATCGCTTCCCCTATCCGCGCGACCTGAACAACTTCCAGCCGCGGATTGGCGCGGCGTACCAGATGTTCCAGAACACGGTGCTGCGCGCGGGCTACGGCATTATCTACTTCAACACGCTGGAAAGCCCCATCGGGACCGGCTTCAGCCAGGGCACCAGCTACAACAACTACACCACCAACACGCCGATCAACACGCTGGACAATCCGTTTCCCACCGGAGTGCTGCTGCCGACGGGAAGCTCGCTTGGGCTGAGTTCCTCTGTCGGCCAGAGTGTCAGCTTCTACGATCCGCACCATGTGCAGCCGAAGAGCACGCAGTTTTCGGTCAGCGTGCAGCAAGGCTTCGGCAACGGGCTGGCGTTACAGCTCGCGTATGTGGGCGCGAGGCCAACGCAGCTTGAGGTAAACCACAACATCAACGTCGTGCCGTCGCAGTACTGGAACCAGGGCGGCGCTGGGGCGAACTACCTGAATGCCGCGGTGCCGAACCCGATGTACGGCCTGATTCCGCAGAGCACGAGTCTGAACGGCAAGACGATCGTTCGATCCCAACTGCTGCTTCCTTTCCCGGAGTTCCAGAACGTCACCGAGAACGGCTCCTCGATCGGTAGCGCGCCCTACGATGCGCTGCAGATTCAAGTGTCGCGGCCCATGCGCCATCATCTCAGCTTCCAGGCCAACCTGACCTGGGACAAGGTGATGAATCGCGCCGCCTACCTCGACGACTACGGCAGGGCACTCGGCAAACTGGCTTCGCAGCAGGACGGAAATCCGACGGTGTTCGGAAATATCTTCGGAACGGCCGAGTTGCCACGGCTTCTTGCCCGTCCGGCCTTCGAGCGGCTTGCGCTGGGCGGATGGAAGGTCAATGCAGTGGCACGGTTCAGCAACGGCCCGCTCGTTGGCGTGCCCGGCGGGTACAACGTTATCGGCAACTACCGCCAACCCAGTCAGACCTACGCTCGCGAGTTCAATACCTGCTACGAGAGCGCGAGTCTGAACACCACGACGGGAGCGGTTACGTACACGCCTCAGGCCACCCAGATTGGCTCGAACGGCGCCCCGGTCCACCAGGGCTGCGATGCTCTGTCGCCGAACCCCGCGTTCCGGCAGAGGATAGCTTACGAGTCGCAGTCGAACTCGGGCGCGCTGAATGTCCGCCAGCCGCTCAAGCCGCTGATGGACCTCTCCGTGTTCAAGCAGTTCATCGTTCGTGAAGGGGTCAGCTTCGAGATTCGCGGCGAGTTCTTCAACGTGATGAATACGCCGAACTACGGTGGCCCGAGCACGAGCCTTGGCGCGGCCAACGCAGGCTCGGTGCTCTCGTACTCTTCGGCTTATCCGAAGGGCTTCTTCACGCAGGCCAACGATCCGCGCATCGGGCAGCTTACCGCGCGGCTCAACTTCTAAATCACGCTTAACCTCGGAAGGCCTCGCTCAAGGCGGGGCCTGCTTTTTATCAAGGCCCGGATCACGTAGCAGAGTACGTGGCGTTTAGGTATCTACGGGATGGTGGATGAAAATCTTCAAACAATCGGCGCTACTTCAACAGAACAGCCACAGCCTTGCCCGCGTCTGGCTTGCAGCCGGGCTTACGGGGATGCTTTTCGCCTCAACGCTGTTTGCGCAACAAGCTCCTGTAGTACCGGTAGAGACGGCGGCGGTATCGCCTGCGCAACTGGATGCCGGTTTCGCGGACCCGCCCGCGCCGGCCAGGCTGCGATGTTACTGGTGGTGGCTCAACGGCCACACGACCAAGGCGACCATCACGCGCGACTTGACCGAGATGAAGCGCAAAGGCTATGGCGGCGTCCTGCTGGTCGATGCCAACGGAGCCAATCAAGACGGCAACGATAATGTTCCTTCCGGCCCGGAGTTTGGCAGTCCCGCATGGGTCGAGCTTTATCTCCACGCGCTGCACGTGGCGAACCAACTCGGCCTTGAAGTAACGCTGAATCTGACGAGCGGCTGGAACCTGGGCGGCCCGGATGTGCGGCCCGAGGAGGCGTCGAAGCTGCTGACGTGGTCTCGAACGATGGTGCGCTCCGGCGACGCGGCGCCCATTTCGCTGGCTCTTCCTCCCATCAAAAACAACTTCTTCCGCCAGATTGCCGTGCTGGCGTACCCGCTCCATCATGGGCCGAATCTTCCCGGACGCAATGGTGACACGCGCGGGCCCATGCGGCGGCTCGCGGTGAAATCGGCAGATGCTGAGGGAGGCTTCTCCATGCCAAACATGGACTGGCTGTTGACGGAAGCGCCTCCCGTCAAGGGCGAGCAGGACACCGACCTCTCCGAGGTGCACGACATCACCAGCCTGGTGGCGGCGGATGGCCGCGTGAACTGGACGCCGCCCGCTTCAGATGCGAGAAGCTGGGAGATTTTGCGGATTGGCTATACCGACTCCGATGCGCGCGTGTCTACATCGAGCGGGGCGTGGCAGGGACTCGCCATCGATTATCTCGATCCGTCGGCTCTCGATACCTACTGGAAAAAAAAGGTGCTGCCGTTGATCGACGTGGCGCGTCCCTACCTCGGCACGACGCTCAAATATGTCGCCACCGATAGCTGGGAGCTTGGTGGCACCAACTGGACGGGCAACTTCCGCGAGGAGTTTCGCCGCCGCAGGGGTTACGATCCCGTGCCGTATCTTCCTGTAGTCGTGGGCCGCATTGTGGGCAGTCGGGATATGAGCAACCGCTTTCTTGCCGACCTTCGCCGCACCGTCGGAGACCTCGTCACAAGTCATTACGATCACATGGCGCAGCTTGCCGCGCAGTTCGGGCTCGGCATCCAGTGTGAATCGGGAGGGCCGCACGGCGCGCCGCTCGACGCGCTGGAGACGTTCCGCTCCAGCGCCATTCCGCAGAGCGAATACTGGGCCATGTCGCCCTCGCACCGATCCGCCGATGTCGATCGCATGTTTGCGAAAGAAGCCGCCAGCGCCGCTCATATCTACGGCCGTCCGCTGGCCGCGGCCGAGGGCATGACCTCCATCGGCAATCAATGGAACGAGTCGCTGGGAATGAACCTCAAGCCCTCCTTCGACCAGGCGCTGACCGAAGGAATGAACCGCTTGATATGGCATGAATTCACTTCGTCGCCTCCGCAACTGGGCCTTCCCGGCCAGGAGTACTTTGCCGGAACGCATCTCAATCCGAACGTGACGTGGTGGCGCTATGCGGGTCCGTTCCTGCTTTATCTGAACCGCTCGCAGTTCCTTTTGCAGCAGGGGCAGCCCGTCGTGGACGTCCTCTACTACTATGGCGACAACGTGCCGAACTTCGTCCGCCTCAAACGCGACGACCCCGCGCGCGCACTTCCCGGCTTCAATTACGACGTGACGGACACCGACGCGCTTCTACACAAAATCTTCTTCGATACCGGCGTCATTCGAACACTGGGCGGCATTCAGTACCGCGCTCTCGTGCTTCCCCATTCGCGCATTCTTCCGCTCGCCGCACTGGAACTGGCGCAGCGTTATGTCATGGCCGGCGGTACGTTGATCGGAGAGCGTCCGCTCCGCAGCCAGGGCATCGTGTCCGGCGAAGACGCCCGTAGGTTCGACTCCATCGCTGGCGTTCTCTGGTCCCCGTGTGAGCAAAGCGCCGATCGTCATGCCATGATCGGTAAAGGACAGCTTTACTGCACGCAGTCGGCATACTCCGCGCTGATGGCCGCGGGCGTGCTGCCCGATTTCGAGACTGCGCCGGATCATGCGGGTTCTCTCGATTTCGTCCACCGCCGCGCGGGCGGCACAGATATTTACTTCATCCGCAATACGCAGCCGCGTCCACTGGAGGCGGTGGTCACGCTACGCGTCTCTGGCAAGCAGCCGGAGTTGTTCGATGCAGTCACCGGCAAGACAAGCCAGACGCTGTTGTTCTCGGTCACCGCCGACCATCGCACGAGTCTGGCCCTCGCGCTCGAACCCTACGGCTCTGTCTTCGTCGTCTTCCGACGTCCGGCGGTGAAGAACGCAGTGACCAGCATCGCGCACGACGGAGCCATTCTCTACTCCGCCGCGGACCCGGACCATCTTGCTCTGCCCCAGGCGTTGACCGTTCAGATGGAGCACGGAATTGCCGAGATGGATACTCCGCTAGCCGGTGACTACGAGATTGCCTTCAAGGATGGAACCATCAGACACGTTGCCGCTGCGCAGCGCAATGATTTCGATCTTTCAGGCCCGTGGACGTTAAGTTTTCCTCCCCACTGGGGCGCACCGCCGAAGGTTCAGTTGAATCGTCTCGAATCGTGGACGCAGCTCCCCGACCCGGGCGCGCGGTATTTTTCTGGCACCGCGACGTACCGAACCACCCTCCATCTCGACGCCGCGCAACCGGCTGCGTCCCATGAGTTGACGCTCGATCTCGGCGAGGTCCACGAACTCGCTGCGGTCCGTATCAACGGCAAGCCTGCTCAAATCCTCTGGAAATCTCCCTACAGTGTGCGCGTGGATTCGCTGCTGCACCCCGGCGAAAACTCGATCGAGATCGATGTAACCAATTTCTGGCCCAACCGGCTGATCGGCGATGCGCAATCACCTGAGGGCAAACACTACACCTGGACCAACATTCGCAAATACACGAAAGACTCTCCGCTGTTGCCCTCCGGCCTGCTTGGCCCCGTAGTCCTTCATCCGATGTACCAAGTGCCGCTGGAATCTTCACAGGACGACATCGGTTCCGCCTCGTTCAACGCTTTCATGCCTCGCTGACGTTCCAGCGGACTCGCAACTTGACCGGTACGACCAACTCTGTCTGGCATTGCTTTCTCTTCTCACGCTGGCACCCCAACTCGGCGCGCAGAATGTAACAAAGTACCGAAGGCTTACGCCGGGAAACGTGTGTGGCTTTACTTCGATGGAATCAACTGCGGGGCAGCTTCATCCGAAGCCTCTTTGATATCACCTCGATTGCAAAACCTGGAACGCGAACTGTGCTGGCAGTGCTCGTGCCGCCTCACCCCATCCGGGAGTGCCATAGGAATGTCTCCTTCTGAATGGCTCGCTGGCAGCGTCCCGTGATCCGCAGTACGGGAATCCTTCTTGTGACCCACACCTTAGCCCCAACTACCGTAAGAACCCACCACTGCTCCAGCGTCCGCCGCGCCAGCGGCTTAGTTCAAACGCGCTTGTCGTGATTCAGGGGAAGGTGCAGTGCGACTTGAAGTCGTTTGAATGATTGTTCAACACGAACGAGTGAGCTGAACCTGCGGTTCCGTCCGCAGTGGCCTATCGACATCGGCGTGGCTGGTAACGGCTGGGTCGAATAGCTGTCGAGACAACATCTCTCTAACGACGGTATCTTAGAGATCCTGCTCCGTTACTAGCAACCAAACTCTTGGCTGATTCTGGAGGCACTCGCCATCAGATGGTCAACCATACCTTCGATCCTCTCCTGTGTCATGCGAAAAGAAGGTCCGACAATATTTAGCGCGGCGACGGCGTACCCGGTCGAATTCAGGATCGGAACGGCTACACCACGCACTCCGCGTTGCCAGGTTTCATCGTCTACGGCGTAGCCTGCTTTGCGGATTTGATCGAGCTCCAGATGCAGATGAGTCGCATTGCGACCGGAACCAGATAGGCAATCGAATTCCATAAACGATTCACGAATCTCGAGTGATGAGTGGGCGAGGAGAACCCTCCCCGCCGCAGTCGAGGGTGCAAATGCACTCTGACCTGCCTTGAGCAGGCCCGCCTCATTGTTGTTGGGCAATGCCCGATCGAGGTAGAGGACAGATGGTCCCTTCAAGATGCAGAGATATCCTGCCTCTCCTAACTTGCCGACCAAACGGCGGAGGGGGGCGGTTGCCCGGTCGCGAGGGTCAAACTGTTTCTTGGCTATTTCGCCGTAGTCCTGTAAACGCAGACCCAAGATATATTTTCCGTCGCTCCGACGGCATACCAATCCATAGCTCTGGAGGATTCGAAGGAAGCGTTGCGTGGTGCTCTTGTGGAGTCGAGTTCGATCGGCGATCTCGGTGAGCGGCAGGGGGGTAGAACTGGAACTCAGCACTTGAAGGAGTGAGACCGTTCGATCAAGAACCTGGATCCGATAGGGGCTGCATTCGCCGGGACTCCCAATCGAGCATTCTGAGCGAACCACGAATAAGGCGGGATGAGCCTTCTCTGACGGCAACGAACTGACGAACGTACTCACGGGATCTCCAGACGGATGGGTGAAAGCACCCGGCGTCTCCCAGATTCATCGCGTCAACCGCCACTGCCAAGTGACTAGCATGACTAACATTGTGAAATCTTTGCTAAACGCTGGAAACAGAGGACTTACGATACGCTTTATCGCTAGCCTTGAGTTCACTCAAATCCAGATAGCGAATGCAATCAACCTTGTCAGAGATAGGTTCATTCGTGTACTGTTTTCATCTCGGCGCAACCTGCAGTGTGAATAAGAGCTGGCTTCGGATACGCGCCGCGTCACTGATATGAGTTCTGCGACAGTTGCAACAGAAGACTCGTCCGAATCGAGTCTCCCTTCGGGAGGCGATGCGAAGGGCGCGCCGGATCTTTCAACCGATCCCCGGTGGCAACTTGTCAAACGCATTTCACAGACTGAAGAGTTCCAAAAATCGAGCCGGCTTCCCACGCTCTTATGCTATCTCGCCACCTGTACTTTAAATGGAGATCGAACTGGCTTGACAGAACAAGCCATCGGAAAGGCCGTATTCGGCAAACGGCAAGATTTCACCCCCGCGGAGGATAGCGTTGTTCGCGTGTATATCCGCCAGTTGCGTCTACGTCTGCACGAGTATTATCACTCCATTGGTCAGTCCGAATCGATCGTCGTCGATCTTCCCAAGGGGGCATACACACTTTCGTTCACAACAGTGGCGCCGCCACCGGCGCTTGATTCCCTGGAAGGAACCGGGTCCAAAGCCCACAAGACAAAACTTCGCGCCTATTTCCAGCAATCCGCCCTTTGGATTCTTCTCATAGTCGCCTTCGTTACTTCGATCGGATGGTATAGGTCTGTTACTTCCGTTCATCATTCAGCAGAACCTCCCTGGCCTTTGAATCAGGTCATACAGAATAAGATGCAGACCACGGTTGTGCTCGCCGATATCGGATATGCGTTGCGCATGCTCGGCGATAAGGAGTTTACTCTCGATCAGTATGTCGATCGGAGCTTCGTGAAGGAGGCTGTTCCCCGTACGCTGAGTGAGGGGGAAGCTCGCCTCATTCACTACCTTGAAGTGTCGCAAATCACTTCGATTGCCGATGCTCATGCTTCTGCGACGATATCGGCTCTAGCCGGACCATATTTTCAGAACATCCAAATCATATCGGCCAAAGATCTGAATCCGCGGGATCTCTCTCGCCGCGGCAATTTCATTTTTGTTGGAGCGCCAACATCGAATCCCTGGGTGGAACTCTTTGAAGACCGGCTGAATTTCCGAGCCGTCGAAGATATGCCAAATGGAAACCGCTACATCGTCAACCGTTCGCCGCTTCCAGGAGAACGATCGACATACACGGTCCCGGAAACTACGGGCTCTTCGGGTGAGGACTATGCCATTCTTGCGCTTCTTCCTAATAAGGATGGAAATGGTTCCATCCTATTGATTCAAGGGCTGAGAATGGAAGGTACCGATGCGGCGGTCCGTCTCCTTGCAGATGAAAAGCAACGGGTGGCTCTTCGTCAGAGGCTCATGGCGGACAACGGCGGTGTCACTCCCCCATATTTTGAAGCGCTGCTTCACGCGCAATCCGTCGCCGGGGCGCCTGTCTCGGTTGAATTCATCTCGGTGCGAACGATCAAGCCCTAGGTTTCACTCTGGAACGATATGTGTCGCAGGCCAGTGTAAGAGCTGTGCGTTGTATTCATCTAGCTGGATTCGTCCATCTGTCCAAAAGAACCGGCTGCCCACTTCTGCAATGAAGAACGTTGACCGAACAATACCAAGGAGGACGCTGATAGCGATTCCCAGTAATTGGCAGCGGTGCAAAGTGTGACCTCGCGATCATTGTCTCCCTGCCTCAGCGTATGAATCTGTGACTCGACCTGACATGTCTGCGACAAGATAATGAGAGAGAGTGTCAGTGGTTGATTTGGATCGCATCGTGGAAAGCATCGCCGGTAATATGCACGGCCGACAAGGTGGTTGCCGGCCTTGAATCCCCGGGCATGAAAATATCTTCAAGTTTGACTCGTGTGATCGGTGAGTCGGACATGCCGTTGATGCGTGCGGGTGTGCTGCCCGCGTCCCAGATGTGGATGTTCGAAATGGTGACTCGATCGATGAGCCGGGGACCGGGTGAGTTCGCCACCCAGAGCGCCATCCATGTTCGGTTGTTGTCATTGGTGCAGCAGAGGTGCTCTATGTCGATGTTGCGGAATGTAATATTTGTCGCCGAAGCAGATCCCCACTTGTGATGGATGCCAAACCCAACAGCTGCGTCGTAAACAGTCGCGTCGTTGAAGGTGATATCGTTTTGCGGCTGCACTATCCCCTGACCAACCTTAAGGCCGTAGCAACGGGTCCAGGCTATGACGTGCTCGATGCGAACATGCTGCAACGGCTCAGGCTCTCCCGGAACGGCCTTGAACATGTCTGTGTCGGCCTGCCACGTCTTAGTGCTGAAGGGATCGTCCAGGGAGATGGCGATGGCATTTTGCACGAGGACGTCGCTCGACTCAACGATGTCGATCCCATCGTCCTCACCCATGTCGAGACCGTTAAATATTTTGATGTCAGTAAAAGAGACTTCGTGAGAGCGCGTGGGAATGACGCTCCAGCTACTGGATTCCCGGAAGGTGATGCCGTCCACCGTAAAGTGCTTTGTGAGCACGGGGACCAGAAGGTTGACGCCGAGATTACTTACTTTAAGTGAAGCGCGGCCGTTGCCGTCGATCGTACCCCGACCAGTGATAGAAATGTTTTCGGAGTTCGGACGTGTCGAGATGAACCAGGTCAAATCGCGCTTCTGTGACTCTTTGTAGCCATCAACTTTATAGTGCGAAGCTTCGCCCGTGAAGCGCACCACGGCTCCCGGAGCAAGATAAAAATTGGTATTGCTGGAAAGGTAAAGCGAGCCGACGGTCCAAAGACCGGCGGGTACATAGACCGTGCCTTTATGTTTGCCTGCATGCCTCGTACCCCACTTTGATGCATCGTCGAGAGCATGCTGAAAGGCGTCCGTTGAGTAGCCGTTCCCGGAAATAGCTCCATAACTTTCATCTCTTACATTGAAGACTCCTTTGCCGCTTAAGCGCGGGATGCTCGTAGGAAGGGGGTCGATGGCGAGAACCAACTCCGGCAAAGAATCCACTTTGACAATGAGGAATTCAGGTGAGCGGGTTGTAAAGATAAACCGTGGTCCAGCTACTTCGCCACGCAGATTCAATTTGCGTGGACTTACGCGCGCAGAGTCGATCTTGCCACCATCGTTGCGCGAAATGGAAATGCGCGCCTCTCCTGTGCCAAGCGCAAATTGCGCAATGTCGTATTTGCGGAAGCTAGTGACCGGTACACTTTGGCCGTTCACGGAAAGAGTTAAGTTCCGGGAGTACGGATAGATTGCTTGGACTGGGTAGATTTGCAGAGAAGCTTGATGAGCCTGGCCACATGCTCCACCAGGTACTAGACCAGCGACTGCGAGAACCAACCACCGTAACGTCAATAGGCGCATGGTTCTATACGTCGGTAGAGGGAGATGCGCCATCAGCTGTCCAATCGTAGTTACGAGTTTGTGAGGTATTGCGGCCAAGCGCCCAAACCTGCGGGGTTGTGCTGGAAGTCGGCTGCTGGGGATAGGCTCCAGCTTGTTCGATGACTCGTTCCATTGCGTCCTTCATCGCCGATTTGGCTTCCGGAGTAATGGCGTCAGGTGAAGGCGAAAGGAACAGTGATGTACCGGTTTGCGCGACGACGTTCATCCATTCACTCGTCTCTCTCCAGCCGACAGTCTTCGTAATAGCGACGCAATCGGGATCGACGTGAAAGAACGTCCCGTGCTGAGCGATGCGGTGTGCCAGGGCATTGACACCCATGCGACGTGTCCTCTCCCAGCTAGTTCCGCTGGTGTCGTCGCCAACTCGCTGCGATTCAAAGATGCCCGCAGCGATATGTCCGATCGTGTTGCAGCCAAGGAGGGTTGTGTCTTTGCCTGCGGTGGTACGAATAGATCGGTAGAGATTGGCAACAATCTCGGCGTTGGTTTTTGTACGATCGTGAAAATTCCATCCCGCCGCTGAGATCTGATCTCCCATCTGAGAACCCCAGCGGCCGAAGAGCTCATATGTACTGAAGTCATGCTTGATGAACGTGTAGTTCCATGTGATGGGGGCCGCAACGGCTTTGCAAATTTCTTCCAACGCCTCGGGGATGGTCGGATCATATGCCGGAACTGACTGACTCTCCTCGTTACCGAAACGCGTGGGTGACAGAAGAAGGGACGCAAGCTCATTGCGCGGGGCGCGGAGCGGTCGAATCCAGATTCCAGCCTGCAGATTCCGCTGCTTGATCTCCGCTGAAAGGCCCATCATGTCCGGGAACCGCTGAGGATCCTGCCAACCATCATCGATGACAATGTGTGGGCGTATGCTTCCCGAAGGAGCGAGCGCTGCGATCAAATCCGCATCGCGGAGAATACCATTAGCAGTGTTCTTCCCGTAGGCGTAATTCCAATCGTTTGCGCCGAAAATGGGACCGCGGGGCAGGCGGGGAGTGGGGCTCATCTTGCCACAGAAATTTCGCGCCGAAAGGTGAAAAGGGACAGCGGAATCCGTGATGTGCTGCACCACGGTGCAGAGGTTCATTTCACGGCCTTTCAGGTCCGCTGGGTTGCCACCATTCTTCAGGTCGAGTGTCAGGGTGATTCCAGATGCATCGCGCTGCCAGAAACAAAATGCCGAGGGTTGCGTTTTGACGCCGTATCCAGCGGTGCACCCTGAAGTCAGGGTGAAGAAGTACCAAGGCATGACGCGATTTGGAATCGTCCCGCGCCATTCGAGATCGCCATAGGCACGTTCCCATTGGTCTCCGATGGTGAGACCAACGTCTCCGACGGTATCCCGCCAGCGAAGACGAATCAGGGTAATACCTTCTGATGAAACTTCAAGGCGAACAGGCAGTTCCTCCTGCGTACCCGACCGAACCGGCTCTGCCGTCAGACGGTATCCCGGCATGGTCCAGGATCCGGACTCGAAATGCATGGCTTGTAGGGTCCTCTCGGAAAACCCAGCCATAACGCTATCAGGACGGCGGAGGATATCCACGCCAGTGACGCGCGGACCACTACTCGCTGCCGGATGGTAAGCATCCAGAGGTGTTGAGAGACAGCTGGCTGCGGCGAGCTTGAAGAAATCCCTGCGGCTTGATTTGGAATGATCCATTTTCAGATTAGGCCGTGATGAACACATCGGTCCGATGGGTAGCAAGGTAGCGTAAGACCCATTCGGTCATTTTCGTTCTTCTTCGCTTATACACTTAAGGACAATCGACGCGCCTGCACTTCTTGTAGACATCGTGGCATTTCGACGCCCGCTTTTCGAGGCCGCTAAGGCACGCCAATTTAATCGAAGACTTTCGAGGATGGACTCTCGACGCGATCCAGTATATGGCACAGAATCAAGGAGAGAAGATAAATTCGCCGAGCCGGGCCCGCTATGGGCCCGGTTTCGACTTGTGAGGTTTGTTCAGAAGGTCAGCCGCGCGGACAACTGAAGCTGACGCGGAGTGTTGTGGGACGAGTTCAAGTACTGGATGCCGTTGCTATTTGGAGCATTATCTCCTTGAACGTTGAACACATTGAAGGCGTCCACGTTCACACGAAGATTCACCTTGTCATGAATCGGAAACACCTTGAAGATCGAGGCATCCGCGCTCCAGAACCACGGGCTCGGCAGGAAGGTCTTGGTGAAAGGGTTTGTCGATGGACCTGGTGAATAATTCGTGTAGACCGTCTTTCCGTTCGCCAGCGTCACGGGAACAGTGTTGTCTAGGTAGTGCGAATTGCCTGCCTTGAATGTTCCGTTCGTGCAGGTGTAAGCGCCTGGATCCATGTTGATCGGGGTTTGATATGGCTGGTAACTCGCCGGCACTCCCGAGATCAAGTGAGCGCCTGTACAGGGATTGTTGAGGAGCACCGGAGAAATGAATCCGTTGTACCAGAGGTAGCCCGGCAGACAGACGCCACTACTGCAGTCCGTCACCTTGTACTTGTGCTTGTAGACCTGAACCTTGCCCATCGTGCCGAGTCCCGCCGGGTTCGAACCACCCCAGTTGCCGGTGGAAATACCCATCCAGTTCTGGTAAACGCTGCCATTCCAGGCGATCTGGTAGCCACCGATCAGCTCGTCCACAAAACGGTTCGATTTGCCAAGGAACTTCTTGCCGTGACCCACCGGAAGGTCAACGATGCCGTTGAACGTGATCGCCTGCGGTCCGAAGGCCGTGTTGATCCTATAGTTCTGGGCACGATTCAGTGCATTCTGGCTTCCGTCACCAGGAATGAAGCCCGGGGCATAATCGCCGGCAGGATAGATAGGGGTGTCGCGGAACGAATTGCCACCAACGCGGAATCCCTTCCTCTTGACATACGCTATCTGGTAAGAGTAGCCGTGCTTGTAGAGCCGCTGATAGTTGGCTGTAAACGCATTGTAGGTCCCCCAGCCCGTGGGATTGATCTGGATCAAGGTGCCATAGGTATGGCTGTCAAAAGGATTCAGCGCCACTGAAGAATACGTCCCGCTGGGGGGTGCCGTCCCGGTCTTCATTTCCCATGCATAGGGTGACATGGCGTTGTTAAGCATATATTGCTGGTCAAGATTGTTGGAGTAGTCGTAGACATAGCTCAACCGCAGCACCGAATCTGGCCGCAGCGGCTGTTCGATCGTCCCGTTGACCTCCCACATCATGTTGGGCGGAGTATTTGGATTCGGAAATACCTCTCGGACACCGGGAAGAATCGCGGTACTTGACGAGGTGTCGACCACGTTCGAGCTGTTTTGACCCGCGACGACCGTGACTGGCGACCGGAGTTGGTAATTAGCATTTCCATCCGGTGACTGCGCACCACTGGTATAGCTCTGCGAGTAAGACAGGGAATATGGAGCATTGCCTTCTGTGTTGTAGTAGATATCGCGGAGGGGCATCGGGAACGTATAACGCCCAACTCCGCCACGTAGTACCGTGCCACGGCCGCTGCCGAAGATTGAATAAGCGAAGCCTGCACGCGGCTCGAAGATGTGGTTATCGCCATGCATCATGCGGGATGGTAAGCCCGCCTGCGAAGGCGATTCAAATGTCACGCCCAGGTTCTGCAGATTGGTGATGATGCCCTGGGTCGTTCTCTTACTCGCAATCAACTGCTGAGTCGGCGCGCCCAGCACCACGGCCTTGGTGTTGAAGTCGAAGCCGTTGATCAGATTGCCCATCTCAATCGGAGCGGGAATAGCTTCCCACCGCAGTCCTGCGTTGATCGTCAGCTTATTGTTGACATGAAAATCATCCTGAGCATAGAGGGCGTACTGCTCCGCACGCCAGTGTTCCGTGCCGGCTTGCAGAACCTGAGAATAGGAACTTGCTGCTCCCAGGAACAGGTCCGCGTCCGCCAGGCCTGTGTCCGTCTTCTGACCGTAGTTCGTCCCCGATGTCACATCGTACAGGCCCGTCGCCTGGCTTCCGAAGTTGATTGTGTCAGCGCTGCGGTCGGGCAGAACGCCTACCTGCTGATATCCGACACGTCCTCCGAAAAGGATCTGGTGTCTGCCCAGTGTCTTGGTCAGATCTTCGTTGATGCTCAGGATAACCTCGTGGCTGCCCCAGTTCCTCTGCGTCCCCTGCAAGGTATAGAGGGGTCCAAAGACATTCGGCATGCTGCTCGAACCGAAGTTGTTCGGCAGTCCCAGCTGGGACTCGAAGTTTGTCTGCGCTCCCACGGGAGGTACGTTGTAATACTCCGTCTCCCAGGTGCCGCCCAGCACCGTCTCCGAGACAAGAGTCGGCGAGAAGACATGAGTAAAGCCGAATGCCGCCGTGTACTCCGGTTCCTGGGTTCCGGTCAGATTACTGGCGCCTGCCGGGATGTTCGCGGTGGCGAGACTGGCCGGCTCAGGCGAGGACAGGTAGTACTGATCGATCGTGTACTGCATGCTCGAGAAGCGTAGATACGCATTGTTCCTCTCGTTGAATGCGTGATCCAGCCGGAATGTGATGGTCGGCAAAGTAGTGTTGTTCAGGGCCGGGTAATTGAGGTTGTAATTGCCGTTGCCGGCGTAGGGATTCCCGGAGTTCGATGGCAGGGGGGTCATAGCGTTCATCACCTTTGCAAAGGGGCTTTCACGGCTTGGATCGATCGTGTTGTTTGCAAAGGTCTGCCGCGTCCATGGAGAGCCGGGAGATGTCGTGTTGGGATCATAGAGCGTCACCGCGGTACCGTTCGAATATGTCAGGCCGCTGAAGTTGCCTTGTCGCATGGCTGCAGTAGGTACATTGGTCTGCAGATAGGTGCCCGATGCGAGCGAATACCGCTCGTAGGCGACGAAGAAAAAGGAGCGCCCCTTTCCGTTGTAGAGCTTCGGGATAATGATCGGACCGCCGACAGAGCCACCAAACTCGTTGCGGACGTAATGGGCCTGTTTGAAGTTGGAGGGATTGGAGCGCGAACGCGCAATGCCGATCGCGCTATTCACTGCCGTCTCAAAAAACGAGCCATGAAACGCGTTAGTGCCGGACTTGGTCGTGACGATCGCGGTCGCTGGTGCGGAGTACTTGGCGTTCGAGACACTGGTTTCAACCCTTACCTCCTGAATCGAATCGAGGTCCGGCTGCGCGAGAAGCATGCCGCCATAGTTGAGGTCGATGTTGGTGGAACCGTCCTGCACAAGGTTCGTGGCCTGCCACTCGGCTCCGTTCACCTCTGGGCGGTCGAACTGGCCGCCGTTGGTAAACGCATCCGGTGTCACTTGCGAGAACAAGTTCCCCACGCTGCGGCCGTTCTCCGGTATCTGGCTGATGCGGGCGGCGTCCAGGCCAGAGCTGATCGTTGGGCTGTCATAGGTCGCGAGCTGTATCGTGTTTGCCGTGACTTCGACCTTTTCTGTGGTCGCGCCAACTACCAGCGATGGGCTGAGCACAAGCGTCTGAGCCGCCTGCAGAGTCACATTCTGCTCATTTTGCTTAAAACCACTCGCGGAAACGGTGACACCGTAGTCTCCGGCGAACAAGCCTGCTACTGAATAGAAGCCCACCCCGTTTGTGACCGTGTCGTGGGCCACTCCCGTGCCAGAATTAACAATATGGATGGCAGCATTCTTCACCGCAGCACCGGTCGTATCAGTAACCGTACCCTGAATTGCACCAGCGCCGCTCTGCGCCTGAACCGCGGCACAAAAGAGGATCGGGATCAGCAGCACGAACGTGCGTAAGCGTGCCTGCGGAGTCACTGCTGTCGATCGACCGAGACACGGGAGCGTCCAGCATCTCCGCAAAATCAAATAGATATTCAATTCACTACCTCCAGAAAGCTCGACTCTCAAATTGCTTGAAATGATTGGAAAATCTTTCCTTGCTGTCGAATCAGCTGTTCAAATGAACATACTGAGGGTGCGCGAAGCTAGAGAGCATCGGCAAGCCTAATCAGTACTTGGTGTCATAGTGTGATACCGAATTTTCGGGCCGCACTTCGCATGTCCCACCGGAGAGCGGGTAAGCAATTCCGTAAACGAGCAGTAGACTCGAATCGAGAGCATGAAACTCAACAGGGTAGGCGCCTGTTCCAACAGGTCAGGTTTCGAGAAGGTATCTCACATTCATCACTATCAGCCGAACCAATCGTGAGCTCGGGATGGCGATCAAAGCTCAGCGTTATTCGCGCCTACGGAAGGCCACGAGCATCTCAGCCGCCCTTACTCGCTCAACAGATCTTCGTAAACTTCATTCCCAGCAGAGTGGCTACCTTTTGAAGCTTATCCGTTATGTGCCCCACGCCAATGGCGCAGTGATGCGCGGGACCTTGCGCGTTCCATTGCTCATTGAACGCACGCAAACCGATAGGAAACCTGTAGCGGCTGTTGGTATTGCCAATCTCCAGAATCGGTCCGGCTACACTTTCCCCTTCAGCAGCCAGAAAACTGAATCCCTGTTCCTTATGATCTACGACGGACAGCAGTGTCACAGGGCCATGCTTCACTTGCATCTCTACGGAGAGCCCTTCCCCTACTTTGCCGTGATATACACGCAAGGGACGAACACGAATCTTGCCCTGGGCGATTCCAATGTGGCCGGGACCATCGTGCCCCATCAGCACCAGATCCTCCTTAAAGTCGTTCGCATAGTATTCCGTAAACGAGCCACCTGCACCGAGCAGGTCCACTACCTTCATTGCAATAACATTCTTTACCTCATACTCCCCAGCGACAGGCACATGATTTCCTGTCAGCATGGAAGCGGCAAGAATAATCGAGCTTAGGGTGTCTTCGTTCTCGGTAATGCCGGAACCTTTGTAGTAATACGCCAGAAGATTTAGGCATTTCTCCGCAACAAGTCGGTCTAATGCCACCGATGTGCGCGCTGCTCGCTCCAGTTCTGCCGTGGAACAGTCTTCGCCAATTTGAAAGAAGTCGTCAAAAGCAGTGCGTTTCTTCTTCAGCTCGGCATCGGAGATAGCGCGGCGAAGCGCGCTCAACTCATCTACTTCCAGCATTTCAATATGAAGGCCGAAACGACCGCTTACCTGCACAAGGTCTGTCGCAATGTCCAGCATGCCACTGTAGTAATGCCCCATCAAACCCAACCGGCAGTGTTGTAATGCGTGAACGACCTCGGCCGCGCGTAGCCATCCATTCAGTTCTTTCCAGCAAACATCGTTGCTGTCCAGCACACCGGTAATCTGTTGAAATGGAATCTCCAACCGTTGCAGCACATTGGTGATCTCAGGTACAGGACATGCGCCGCAATAGGCCAGCCATTCGCCCGTTTTGTGTGCTGTATCCTCCACGGTGTCGATGCGTGCGTAATCCAGGCTGGCTTCAGGTTGGATGTTCAGCAAAAACACTGGGACCCGTGCCCGGTGGATCACAGGCAGCACAATTGCCGAAAGAGCATAGGTGGTGCAGTAGACCAACAGCACGTCGATGTCTTCGCGGCGGCATGCGTGCGATGTGGCAAGCGCCTTCTCCGGGGTATCGACCAAACCAAAGTTAACCACTATTCGGCCTTGGCCTGAGACACGGTTCGCGACTTCTGCGACATATCCCTTCAGGCGATCTTCCAGTCCTGCGAACTGGCTCCAGTACGCCTCTAACCCAATGCCGAGCAGACCAACCCTCAATTTGTATGCCTCGGCCACCATTACTCCTCGAGCTTTCCTGACATGTAGAAGACTTCCTGCATCATGGCAAATGGTTCATTATCTCGCTTACCAGGCACGGGTTCCCAGAATAACATCATCTTCTTCTGCCAAAGCCGGTCGACCTCACTTGCATCGAGCTTGCGCTGTGCCTCGTTCCAGTTGGGCGTCTTCATCGTCAGAAACAGGTCCTGACCGCGCCGGAAGATCGAGTAGTCTCGCACGCCGACATCTTCCAATGCCTGAATCATCTCGGGCCACACATGACGATGAACCTCATCGTATTCGTCCACTTTTTCTGCACGGATTCGAAGGCGAAACGCAATGCTTTCCATCATTTACTTCGGCATCACTACTGCGGTTTCAAAAGGTTTCAAGCGTATGGCAGTGCCTTGGAGTTTCTCCGTTACAGGAGGATTGTTCCCGGTAGACGCTGCAACGTATCGTATAGTTCCATCTGCAAAATCCTCCGGGACCACAACATCCTGCGCGAAGCGGCGACGATTTATCAGTAGCAGCTTCCTGCCATGGGAGGTTTCATACCCTTGCGCGGAGATGTCCGGCCCTGTCCCGCTTGTTCTCATGAGCTTGTCACCTACGGCGAAGTTGTCATGCAGTAGCATGAGCACCCAATAGCGTGCGTTGGGCTGGGAGTTCGTGTAGTCAATCATCGTTACGCTGGGATACTGCGATGGATAGCCAACAAGCTGTGATTCGCCAAGAACGTCGATACCCATGCGCGACGTTTCAATGAATAACTCAGCATACATCGCGCCTGCGAGAGCGAAGTACCCTTCGGGCTCGGGATGGTGGATATATCCAGGATCTCGTTGATGTGTGTCGTCATACAAAATCACACCCAGTTCGCCCAGGTCTGTCCGCACCGTAGGGTTCAGGCGCTTGCGAATTGCTTCAATATATCGGACTGTATTCAGAAATCCTCCGGCCTGATTAAAAAAGGTGTACTGCCAATTATCAATACCTTCGTGCGGTGAATTTACTGCATAGAAGTGATAGGAGATGAAGTCGATCGGAATACCGGGCTGATGATGTGCGGGATTCAAAAAGTACTCGAACATCTCCGGATCATTCGACGGATACGCTAGCGCAATAGCCATAAACTTCAGGTCCGGGTCGACCTTGCGCATCGCCGTCACGACTGCATCGTAGAACTTTGCGTACTCCTCGGACTTCCAATGATGCTCCAGGTCAATCTCGTTGAGCACCTCCCAGTATGCAAATTTGTAATGGTGGCCGCTCTCGTGCCACTTGCCATATTCGTCGGTAAATCCTCCCTTTTCATACCAGCTCAGTAGACGCGCAAAATAATCCGCTGCCTCCTTGTAGGTTGGGTCACGCATAACAGTGCCCTGTGTGTAGTTCCAGAAGACCTGATTAGGATCCTTGGGATACTCCACAGGCTTGGGCGTCTTCCACATCCATGCAGGAATCGTGGAGAAATTAATGCAAACACTGTGTCCTGCGGTGGCCTTCATGAAGTCTTCCATCGCGGGATCGATGTACTGGAAGTCCCACGAGGTCGTTCCGTCCTTCGGTTCTTCTAGTTCCGCAACTGCCTGGCGCGGATACGGCAGCCACGGCACGTAGCGCACATAGTCAGCGCCAAGATCGTGCAACGCCTTGAAGGCGCCATCGTGCATCGACGAACCGCGCACAATCATGGGATTTACGACAACCTGAAGCGTAGGCGTGCTGCGCGATACGATCACCTGCTTCTCCCAGTCGACCTTAATCTCAGACGGTTTGCCTGTCTGTTGCGCGCCAAGTGCCGTTGTGGTGACGATTCCAAGAATCATGCTGCGGATTGCAATGTTCATCCGAGCCTCAATTTCTCCTTGGATACACAGACCAGGGGAAACCGCTGTTTCGCGATGGCAAAGATGCCACACAAACAGTCGGTATCAGGCATCGCGGATCGCGAAAGCTGTCTCGAATACAAGAGTTGAAGGATGACACCCGGCGAGAACAATCGTCAACATCATTCATACCCATGTTTCAGCCTGTGATACCCGATCCTGTTGCTATCAGTGCAGCATGTAACGGTGTCACGATGTGAACTCGATGACCGAAAACGATTGACTTCCCAGACTGCACCGCCCCATCCTTTCAGCGATGAAAAGAATTTGTTGGATGCTGTTGTGCGGGTGGAGTCTTCTTTTGAGTCATGAGGCATTGGGCCAATCAAAAGAGATGACAGTCAACAATTGGGTCATGCAGGACGCTTCGCATGTGACCGACGCCCCTGCTCGTGTTTCATCGGTGGGATTCTCAACGATGTCTTGGTACAAAGCTGTTGTCCCAGGTACTGTTCTGACGACCCTCGTGAATGCTGGAGTTTACCCTGAGCCTCTTTATGGCGAGAATATGCGGGCAATCCCGGAGAGTTTGAACAAGGTCAGCTATTGGTACCGAACCGAGGTTCGCGTCCCTCTCAAGAGACACGATGAACATGTGTGGTTGCATTTTGGAGGGGTGAATTACTCGGCAGAGCTATGGGTTAACGGATCTCATATTGGCGATATTCGAGGTGCTTTCCGCCGCGGAGACTTCGACATTAGCGAGAACGTCCGCCCTGGCAAGGCTGCCGCGATAGCCGTTTTGGTGCATCCGCAACCACACCCAGGTACTCCTCATGAGCACACTCAAGCGCTTGGGGTTGGACATAATGGCGGCGAAACCGCTCTCGATGGCGCTACCTTCCTTTCAACCATCGGATGGGACTGGCTGCCTGCGGTTCGAGATCGCGACACGGGCATCTGGTTACCGGTGACGATGGATGTGAAAGGGCCACTGCTTCTAAAGGACACTTTCATCACGAGCGAGCTCTCCAATGATCTGGGATATGCTGCACTACGGATAGAGTTCGATCTTGAAAACATGGGCAAGTCTAACAAAGCCGTGAAGTTGTTAGGCACGATACAGCGCGGGGGCCACAACATCAACTTTGTTGTACCTCTGGAGGCTAACAAGAACGGGGCAAAACACATCACATTGACTCCAGACGAAGTACCTGAATTAGGAATCAAGTCGCCAGACCTCTGGTGGCCGAACGGATACGGTCAACCCAACCTGTACCATGTCGAACTCCAAATTGAACAGAACGGAAAGATCTCCGATTACTACGCCACGAACATCGGGATACGTAAGGTGGAGTACGCGCTGGCTGGCTCGCCCTATCTAACCATTTCGGTGAATGGAGTAAAGGTCATGGTTCGAGGCGGTGATTGGGGGCTCGACGAGGCGATGAAGAGAATCCCTCGGAAACGACTCGATGCAGAGTTCCGCATGCACAAGCAGGCGAATCTGAATATGATTCGAAATTGGGTTGGCCAGAGTACGAGCCCCGACTTCTACGATCTCGCAGATCGATATGGCCTGATGATTTGGGACGAATTCTTCCAGCCGAATCCTGGAGATGGCCCGAATGTCACCGATACTGCAACGTACTTGGCGAACGTACGAGACAAGGTTCTTCGTTACCGCAACCATCCCTCTATCGTCGTCTGGTGCGCTCGGAATGAAGGCTACCCCCCAAAGGTCCTCGACGAACAACTCAAGCAAATGATGGCAAAATTAGACCCGCAACGGACATACCAATCCAATTCCGCGGAGGGCCGCGGTGTCTCTTCGCACGGCCCCTATTATTGGCGCTCCCCACGATATTACTATGCGCTCAACGAGGCGTTTAAGACTGAAACAGGCTCTGTCTCTGTCCCAACGATTGAGTCGATTCAAGGCATGATGCCGAGGAAAGATTGGGAGAACATCAACGACGATTGGGCCCAACACGATATGGCTGCCGGGGCGCAACGCGGAGACGAATATCCCCGCACACTCGCCAAGCGGTACGGACACATCCGCAATCTCGCGGACTTTGTTAGAAAAGCTCAATTAGCGAACTATGAGGCCTTTCGCGCAATGTATGAAGGCAGGAACGCGAAAATGTTCACCGAGGCAACTGGTGTCATAACGTGGATGAGCAATCCGGCTCATCCCAGCTTTGTGTGGCAGTTATATCACTATGATCTTGAGCCGAATTCCGCACTCTTCGCCGTACAAAAGGCGTGCGAGAAAGTTCATATTCAACTGAACGAGTCAGACTGGGCTATCCAGGTTGTCAACAACCTTCCGACGGCACTGAGTGATCTCGTTGCAAAGGTAACCATCTATCGTTTTGACGGATCTATTGATGCTGTCCGTGAATACCGTATCCCTCAAGTCGATAAGTCCTCCGTTATCAAAGCTGCACAATTGAACGTGAATTCTCGGATCACACCTATTTTCTTTGTGAAACTCGAACTGCTAGACGGGCAGCATCATACCTTGTCGTCAAACTTTTACTGGCAGAATGTGGCGCAAGATGATTTCGCAGCTCTGAATTCTTTACCGACAGTTCCTATTGACACGGACTCGTCCGATGCGGTGAACGGAGATCGGACGGTCATCTCAGTGACGATTCGGAACGCGGGGAAAGTACCCGCGCTGTTAGTCCATCTTCAACTTCATCGCGAGGCAGATCATGAGCGCGTGTTGCCAGTGTTCTACTCGGACAACTATGTAACCCTGACACCCGGTGAGTCTCGTGAAATAACAGTTGAATGTGCAACGGCTGACCTTCATGGAAGCCAACCTGAAATCCAGCTTGATGGATACAACGTTGCTGTCGGCCAATCAGATGGAGAGCCAAGAGTTGTTCTCAACGAGAATGCGCAGCCCTCGCATTGGCCTGCGACACATATTGTTCCAGACTGAATCTAAGGGCTTGATCGCTCGCGGCGAGATGAATCTATCGGAGAGAGGCTCGGCGACGGACCGCCAGTGACCAAGAGGTAGCGAACGCGGCTGTCCACCATGAAACCCATCACCATACAGATTGGTAGCGTTCAACGAATCCGATAGCCGTCCACCTTCTCGTCGCGATCGACCGCACCTCGAAGTTCGCCTTCGTCCATGTGCAGGAAAAAGCTACGCAACGGGTTGCTGCCGACTTCTTGAACGCCCTGATCGAAGCTGTGCCGTATAAAATCCACACCATACTCACCGACAACGGGGTGCACTTCACCACTCCCGGCAATCGATGTTCGGCCGTGGCTGAGATCAAGCTCGCTCTCCAACGCGGAGAACTCTTCCGCGCTCACGCCTTCGAGTTCGCCTGCTCCAAAGCAGACATCGACCACAGACTGGCGAAGCCGAAGCACCCCTGGACCAACGGACAGGTCGAACGCATGAACCGAACCCTCAAAGAGGCAACCGTCAAACGCTTCTACTATGAGACCCACGAACACTTCCGGCAACATCTCGCCGACTTCGTCAGTGCCTACAACTTCGCCCGATGACTCAAGACTCTCAAAGGACTCATACCTTACGAATACATCTGCTCGATATGGACAAAAGAACCACAACGATTCAGACTCAATCTAACCCATCTAACTCCGGGACCAAACAACTAGCCACTCCAAACTGTGCTGCATTGGCGTCATATAGCGTCATGGTGACGATGGGGTGGACACGCATGATTTTCGCCCGTGGCATTTCGATGAAGTTGAGGCCGTATGGAGGCGAAGCAAGAAGTGAGAGGCTTTCCCTTGGCCGCTCTGCACCGCCATCTGGGGAAGGCGCGATTTAGCGTTTTCATGCATTGCCTAGTATATTTTAGTGCTTTTGGATTGACTTTAGTACTTTTGCATGGTCGTGTAGTCCATACGGCTTAAACTATTTCCGCATAGGAAAGCTGGACTTTAGCGGTTTCCCATGGCTTTTAGCGGTTCCACACACAAATTGGCGGCTCAGGCTACGAAATCGATTCGGCAAGACCAAGACCGAATCCTCTTGCTGGCCAGTGCCTCTTCATCCACTCGTACTCAATGCTCTTCTGGACTGGCGTGAGCAATCGCCTTATTCGACGGAATTGGATTTTCTATTTCCGTCGATCCGTGCGAAAGGCCGCAAACCAGTGAGCCCCCAAAGTGTCTTGGAGAAGAGCATCCGTCCAGCGTTGTCAAAGCTCGGATCTTCCGGGAAACAAATCGGCTGGCACAGCTTCCGGCATTCGCTCGCGACGAATTTACGATCACTTGGTGTCGACATCAAGGTCGCTCAAGAATTAATGCGGCATTCCAGTTGCCGTACAACCCTTGACGTTTACACCTGCGCGGTTGATCAGCGAAAGCGCGAAGCGAGCCTAAAAGTCATGGATTTGATGTTGCCCATGGAATTGCGAAGAGTTCAGCACCTTCCGCACCCATGCCGAGTATTGAAGCGGCGAATTGGTGCTTCGCAAATAACAGATTTTGAAGGGGTTATTTGGCGGGCCTGATCGGGATCGAACCGATGAACTCTTCCATGCCGTCGGCACAGTACTTATGAACCGGTAGAGCCGGCAAAAATGGCCCAATCGGCACTATTTGCGGGCAAAATTCGGACAAAATTTCCAACCAAGTGGCCAACGGGCTGGTCGTGTGGATCCAACCCACCAACTCTCTTCTTGTTCGTGTTTCTCATAAAGGCGATTCGACATCCGCTACGAGTGTACCGCGGGTCTGCTCACACCGCGTTAGCGGTCCCAACTCTCGGCTGGTTCGCGCCAGACCGTCCGATCTACCAACCGGTGGCGTCTGTTGGTGTGGCAAACGGGGCGATACCACTGATACCGTTTTCGGGTAGAACGGCCTCTACGGCATAGATTTCATAGACGCTAGGGAACTATATGGAAGCCTTGAAACTCGCTGATCCCAAACTGAATACGGCTAAAGCGGTTCAGTTCTAATCAGTTGATTTTGGTCGGGGCGGAGGGATTCGACCCCCGACCCTCTGCTCCCAAAAGCAGTTTCAGCCATTTATTTTTTAAGGTTTGTAACTGACTGATTTCGCAGAATAATTGTCGCGGTTGTCAAGATTTATCTTGGCCCTGCCTCCAGATGTAATGCCTCGCGGATGGCTTTTGCTGCCTGATCGCCCATGAGTGCTGCACCCGTTGGACCAAAGTGGACCGTATCCTGATAGGTATCCAGGTGTTTCTCCATCAGCTCATGCTGGTCGTCCACCTGAATTCCTGCGGCACGGATCTGCGCGAGTGCAATTCGGTTGCGGTCGTCGATGCGCTCGTTGGTAGCACCGTTGAAGGCGTGCAATTGCACCGGTGTGATGGTGGCCCAGATGAGTGAGTTACGGGCAGGTGCCAGGGCTTTCACGCTGTGCAGCAGATCGGGGAAGGCGACACGGTACTGTGCCTCGGTGTAGTCCCATCCGTGCATGCCATTGTTGAAGTGAATGACACGGAAGCGAACGTGTTCCATAGCGGCGAACTCCGCAATCTGATGAGGAAGCCTGGGGTCTCCTACGGAGGTAGATGCGGCCATGAGATAGACATTCGCCACATCTTTCAGGTCTTTTGTCACTTCCGGAAAATAGTTGCGCGTGAGAGAATCCCCGAGCAATAGCACGTTGGGAAGACCGGGGTTAGGATGTGAGGGACGCACCTCCCACGTCCATTCGATCTCTTCAGGGATGGACGTCTGCTTCTGCGCCTGAGCAACGACGGCTGTACAGGCGAACAACGCGATGAGCATTCCAGCAAAGCACAGAGCGGCGCTGTAGCGGTTGTCGAACGAAAAATAGTGGCGTGGGTATAAGGTCATGTCATCCTCCAGCTTTCTGGTATCAATGGGATTAACAGTCAAGTGATCGGGGCTATGGCGCCTTCACACGAATCGCAGAATCGGTTGGCGCGGGTGCGTTTTCGTCGAAGCTATCCGGGCGCAAACGAATCTGCTGTCCTGCATTCAATCGAATGTGAGTCAAGCGGTTCCGATAACGAACAGGGGTAGAGCCGGTCTGTCTCGCGGTGATGGTGGCCCAGTACAGCGCGCTATTGCGCCACTCCATATCGATAACATAGCCGCCGCGCGCGCAGATGCCACGGATTGAGCCGTTGGGCCATGCCGCTGGCAGGGCAGGAAGAAGTTCAATTTCGCCTCCCTGAGACTGCAACAGCATTTCGGCGATCCCTGCGCTCCCAGCAGTGTTCCCGTCGATGGCAAAGATATTCGAACCGGCCCCGGCTACTCCTGCGCTGGAGTAGGTCAGCAAATTATCATCGGCCGCCTTCGCTATGAGGCTTACGAGATAACGGTATGCTTCGTCACCTTTCAGTAGTCGCGCATAGTAGACCACCAGGTTCGCGCGTCCCCACTCGCTTTGTTCCCAGTGCGGAGCATTCATGCGGCGCTGGATTGTCACCTCGGCCGCACGGGCCAGGGCCGGCGTGGTACGCGGGGAGATCTGGTTTTCGGGATAGAGCGCCGTGAGATGCGATGTGTGCCGATGGTTCGGTTCGGCATCCTCGAAATCTTCCAGCCACTCCTGCAACTGTCCGTGGCGGCCAATCTGAAATGGGGGCAGCTTAGCTCGAGCTGCTTCTACCCGCGAGCGAAGGTCATCGTCAATCGAGAGCGTAGTACATGCCTCCATGATCATGCTGAACAGGGCATACACGAAGACGCGGTCGATCGTGTTTCCCATGGACTCCGCGATGTGGTGTCCCGACGGTGCGATGTACCAGTTCTCAGGCGAATCGGACGGCCCAGTCACAAGCCACCCATGCCTGGGTTCTACCACCATGTAGTGCAGGAAGAACTCGGCCGATTCGCGAAGCACTGGATATGCGCGGGTACGAAGAAATGTAGTGTCCCGAGTGAATTCGTAGTGCTGCCACATTTGAACAGCGATCCAGAGACCGGCAGTTACCACGATGCCCCAGCCGACACCACCCGGCGCCGTATAGCCCCATGGGTTGGTGACCGTATGAGCAACCCATCCGGGCGAGCCGTACATCTCCTTCGCGGTAGACCTGCCAGCGGAGGCGAGCTGTTCGATCAGTCCGAACAAAGGCGCCTGACAATCAGAAAGATTGCACACCTCCGTCGGCCAGTAATTCTGTTGGGTATTAATGTCCAGGTGGAAGTCGTCGGTCCAGCCCATGCTGCTGGCGAGTCCGTCGTTCCAGATGCCCTGCAATGCGAGCGGAAGGATCGAATCAGCGCGTGAGCCAGCGATGGTGAGGTAGCGGCCGTATTGGAAGAAGAGCGCAATCAACTCCGGGTCGTCACCCCCGTTCTCGACGGCCTTGCGTCGTGCGTCTGTAGGTTGTAGACGCGATCTTGATGAGCTTTGGCCAAAATCGATCGACATGCGTCGATACAGCGGTTGATAGTCGTTGATGTGCGCTTGCCGAAGTTGCTCAAACGTCTTGATCGAGGCTTCCTGCAAGGCGCGCTTGCACATCTGCTCCGGAACGCCGCCGTGATAGCTTGTGCCGATGGCCAGCAAGATGGTTGCCGCATCCGCACCCGTAACGGAGATGCGTTGATCCTCCGCGAAGGTTCTTCCGCCCTGAGCATGCACTTGAGCGCGAATCTGAATCGCTACACCATCATGACCGCTGCTGTGCTGATGTTCGAAGCAGTTACCGTTCAGTACCAGCGTTTCCTGGCCTTCCGTGTGAACCGTGTTGGGAATCACGCCGGTGCTGAAGCTCATACTGAAGCTGATCGCTCCTCGATGGCTTGCGGTGAATCGTATAGCAAGCACGCCATCTGCATGAGTTGCGAAGACCTCGCGCGTGAAGAGGACACCGCCGCTGCGAAAGCGAACTCTGGCGATAGCTTCGTCCAGGTTGAGCGACCGGTGATACTCCGTCGGTCCGTCGAGGTTCTGAAATGCGAACAATAGCTCCGGTAGGGGTAAGTTCGTGCCGAAGTTCTTCATGTTGCCGGGAAGGTATTTGCTGCACAGCGCCTGCGCCTCGTCGTATTTGCCGGAGAAGAAGAGATTGCGTATCTCTTGCAGGTGCGAAAGCGCGCCTGGGTTGACGCAGCTCGTTCTGGGTGCGCCGGACCACGCCGTGGACTCCGACAGTGCAATGCGTTCCGTGTCGATCCCGCCGAAGACCATGCCTCCGAGCCGACCGTTGCCGATGGGGAATGCCTGCAGCCAGCGCGTGGCTGGGCGATCGTACCAGAGCATGTCGGCCAACCGCATTGAATCTCCTGTTGGGAGATCGATGGGCATGTGCGACGACGCGGCCAGCGCCAGACTACTCTGCAGGAAGCTGCGTCGATCGGTAATCAACGAATTGTCCTCCCATCTGCGGGTTCTGGAGACTAACTGAGACCTGACGATGAAGTGTGCAGGGCAACATCCTCACGATGGACGTGTCTGCACTTCAATCAACCTGGATTCTGCCGGCTGTAAAACGACGCTCACGATTCCATGCTCTGCGCTGAGTCTGGCGTTGCCAGACAGATCTTTGACGGTTGGCGACGCATCCTTCAGCTCAGCAGCGATTCGTGCAAGCGGGATGTGCACGGTCTGCGGCTGCTTATCGTCATAGTTGAAGACAGCTACGTACCATCCATGAGCTGAGGGACGCACGAACACATTCGTTGCCTTGTCGCCGGTATCGCCCTCGATCGGCCGGAAGATTTTCCCCTCAGAGGCTACGGCAAAGATAGCTGGGTTGTCATACACAGCTTTTGCAAACGCCTGGCCTTCGGGGTCGTCAGCCAGCCGTGAGCTGTCCAGGATCATTCCTCCGCTGATGACTGCGGAGAGCAGCCTGCTCTTGCCCTCGGTTATGGAACGCGCGCCCTGATCGGCCTTCGTTCCGAGCACAACATGATCGGGATCGGTGATGTACAGGCTCTTATCGGTCCACCAACCGTAGGTGAGGGCGTTCAGCATGTATTCAGTTGACTGCTCCGCGCCGTTGATGTGCCCCTTGGTGTCGCAAGAGAGGCGGCGGGCATTTCCATATCCCGACGGAAAGAGTGGTGCAATCGAAAGACTCAGAAACATGCGGCCGGCATTCTGGTCCACAATCTCCTTCATGCCCATGTTGTACGCTTCAATGCCCGTTTGCACGGTTGGATCGTAATGTGTTCCTTCCAGTGCTCCATGCGAAAGGAAATCAATCTTCAGGTATCTGAATCCCAGCTGCTTGAAGTGCTGTATGTAGTATGCTGTGCGCTCCTTAGTCCCGGGATGCGTGGGATCAATCGGGCGACCGCCATCTACCTTAGGCAGGAAGGAACCATCCGGCGCCTTGAGCAGGATGTCACGGTAGCGATACTTCATGTTGGTCCCTTCGACATACGCATCGAGATCGTCGGACCAATAGGCGAAGGGAGTCCAGTAGATACCTGGCTCGAAATGTATTCCATTCGCGCCGTGCATGGCCTTGATGTCAGCAACTGCGTCCTGTAATTGCACAGCGTCGAGTGCTGACCAGAACGCGTCGAGGTTGATATACACGACACCATTGCGTCCGAAGCCCTGAGGTACGAGATGGTCCCGAACAAATGCCGCAGAGCCAAGATAGCGGTGCGCATTGATGTGCTCCCCATAAGCAGCCCAGCTATTCCAGCCCATAGGTGCTCCAGCCGGCCATACAAGCGGAGGATGTATCGCTGCATTGGCACGCGCATAGGCCTCCAGGCCGTCCCGCCAGTCCGAAAAGGAGCCAATGAAGATGCGCGGGGAGGTGATCCGCCGGCCATGAACGATTCCATGTGGCACGGTGTCGTGCGTATCTGTACGCACACCTGTCGGCGACGAGATGCCGCCGTACACATCGAGATCCTTCAATTGTCCGTTTGCGGCATGGAGGTCGATCGCAGTCTTCCAGACATCATGCGTGATCGATCCGAGCACCAGCGCCTGCCGGCTTTCGTTGTCGAAGATTGTCGTGACCTCTGCGCTCGAGTATGTCTGCCTTGGCTTCATCGCAGCGACGTCCATGCTGTTAAAGCGAAACCACATGTCGTTATCGAAAGGTACATGGAGTACGCGCAATCTCGCACCCATGCCGAGTTGCACTGCATCCGGCGTTTTCGTCGCCACGGCATCGAAGTGCCGCGTACCGACGCTTGCGGCTTCGCCATTCAACTCTGCCTGTATTGTGAGCCACGGTTTTCCGTCGTACAACGTGATGTGTTGAATCAGGTCGGGCATTCCTGACATGCTGCTTCGGACGATATAGTCGTGCTCGCCGCGGCCCGTGGCGGTCGACCGTTCGAGAACGTGCGAGCTGTATCCCGCAGAGGACAACGTGCGGCCATCGGCCAGTTGTGCGCCACTGGAAATGCCGAGCAGCTTGTGGCCATCGCGCCAAAGCAAATCCATGGTCCCGGTGTGAAGGCCATACTCCACGCGGACTATGTCGTTGCCAAAGGTAAGTGTGTCGAGTTGGCGATGCGGTCGAGCGTAAGCAGTAGATGTTGTCCCAGGCATGAATAAACCGGCAACTGCAAGACAACACGCGAGAGTTCGATTCAAGGGAAGCCCCCGAACAATAGGATACGGCTGAGAAGCATCGCGGGCCAACGGAAGTATCCGAAAACCCGCGATGTGAAATCGATGAGCTGGCTGGTTGGCCAGCTCGTCAGTTGGCTAGAATTGATACTTCAGCGAGAGTTGCAGGAACCGGGCATCTGGCGTGTTGTTCTGGAAGAACTTGGTTCCTGTGATTTGACCACCCTGCGGTCCAATCCCCTGGTTAGAAGGATTGCCCCATGTCGGATGATTCAACAGGTTGAAGGCGTCGGCACGGAACTGCAGCGTCTGCTCGCGGAAGGTGGGGAACGTCTTGAACAGCGACATGTCCACCCGTGAATAGCCAGGTCCATATATCCGGTTGGAGCGTCCACCGAGGTAGGCAATGGCAGTCGCCTGGTCCGTGACGATCGTCGATCCGGTGATCAGATTTCCTGGAAGCGGATTTCTGAAGGCGCATGGGTTGTACCAGTTCTTGCGAGTCTTTACCTGTGTTGGGCACGAGGTCAGGCTGGGGTTGTTGGTCGCGTCCGGAGTTCCGCCGGCCTTGAACGGATCACCCACAAGAATCGCCCGCGCGCCGCCACCATTCGCGGTGGAGATGCTCGGGTATACCGTAAACGGAGTACCTGTCTGCACTGCAAATACCAGGCTCGTCGACCAGCCGCCGACCGCATAGTCTGCCAGACGCGAGCCGTTCAGGTAGGCGCGTCCCTTGCCAAAGGGCAGTTGATAATTACCGTTCAGCGTGAAGCGGTGGCGGACATCATACGGCGAGTTTGTGTACTCCTCGCCATATGGAATCAGCGCCATATTCCGGTCGCCGACTGCGGTCGAGAGTCCGCCTGCGTCACTGGTATCGTCGAGCGCGTGCGCATATGTGTAGGTTGTGAGAAAAGTCAGCCCATGTGACGCGCGCATCTCCAGCTTGGCTTGCAGCGAGTTGTAGTTACTGTCGCCACCAAAATGAATCGTTCCGATGCCGCCGAGATCGGGGAACGGCATATATTGCTGAGTCGATATACCAGGAGCGAACAAGCCGCGGATCGTGTTCGGATCGTAGTACAGCGAAAGATGTCTCGACCCGTTGCCTACATAGCTGAGCGATGCAGCCATGTTCGGCGTGATGGAGCGTTCCACCGCAAAGCTGTAGTTGACCGTGTACGGTGTCTTGATATGTGGATCGATCGCATGCAGGCCGGGATTGGAAACAAAATTCTGTAGTCCGACGTGGGTCTTTGCTGTCAGACCGTCCTTGAGCGAAATGCCTTCTGACAACAGCGAGGGGCAGTTGCCCGTTGAGCAGCTAGGCGCATAGAGATAGACGTCGTTGGCCCAGGGGAAGTTCGTTCCCAGGTTTGTGTTGCCCTGACTCTGCAGACCGCCATAGAACAGGCCCGTGCCGGCTCGAACGACGGTCTTATCATCCAGTCGGAACGAGACGCCGACGCGCGGAGCAAAGTTGAGATTCTGTCCGGTCGCCAGGCGATCGTTGGTGTTGTACTGGAGCGTTATGTTGTCCTTGGCCAACACCGCAAGGAACGCCGAACCAAGATCCTGACCGCGCGATCGGCTGGGGAGCTCATAGATGCCAGTTCCTGTGCCGATGCCCAGTCCGCCCGTAGCGATGAAGTTCGCCTGGTTGCCTGCGTTCTCCTTGTACGGTTGATAGTGGTCATAACGGACGCCAAGATTCAGGGTAAGCCGCGGGCTGACCCTCCAGTCATCCTGAAAGTAAGCCGCGTTATACCACTGCGCATCATTGATGTTGGGACTGGTCCAGATGTCAGCCTGATGCATCTGGCCGATCAGGAAGTCAGCGGTTCCTGCGCCAGTAGTAACAGTGCTTCCAACCTTCGATGTGAACTGCCCGTTGAAGAAGTACTGGCCGGTAGGCGCTGCCGCGTAGCGGTCGAATACGCGAATTGCCTGAAACGAAACACCTGCCCGCAGCGAGTGGTTTCCGAGGGTGCGAGTTACGTTGTCCAGAATCTGATAGACGTTCTGCGCTTCATCCTGCGTGCCGACAGAACCCCACTGATTGATTCCAATGGAGCCGTCAAAGTAGCCCAGCGGAAGACCGCCCAGACCAGGCCCGTTGTTCGGGATACCGCCCAGACCGAGCGAAGGCGCCAAAGCATAGTCATTGGCATTGGGCTGGTGGTACTGCGAAACGATCCAGTTGTAGCCGAAGCGGAACTCGTTAGCAAGATTCGGCGAAAAGATATGCGTCTCACTGAGCATGAAGTTCTCCGCCAGATTCGTATCAAACTGACCGCCAAATCCGCTTCCATCAAGGATCGGCCCCAGAGGGAGCCCATGCGTGATAATTTCGTGCGCATAGCTGTAGCGAGCGTAGGCCTGATCCTTCGAACTTGCATTCCAGTCGATGCGCTGGTCCCACTGTATCGTGTTGTCAGCGCGGCCCACATTGATGCGGTAGTTGTTATAGGTGAGTCCCGTGACGCCAAGGTTAGGCTTCGGGTAAAGCTTGATGATGTTCAGTGCGACCGGGTCGAGTTGGTTGGCGCAGAAGACATTATTCGCTCCATTGCAGGAGAGCGTTTGCGCTCCGCCCGAGTTCGGTTGATATAGCTGAACAGGCACGCCTTGATTGTTGAGGCTGGTATTCAACAGCTCAGAGAAGTCGCCGGTACGCATCAACGCAGTGGGAACCGTAGTGGTTGTCGGGTTGGCGATGGAGATGCGGTTCGCTTCGATATCTCCGAAGTAGAATAAGTGGTTCTTCCATAAGGGAAGGCCAAGTGTCGCTCCGAACTGGTTCTGGTGATATGGGGGAATGGTGCTTGCGTCCCAATCCTTCGAGTCGAGATTGGTGTTGCGCAGATACTCCCATACGTCACCGTGGATCTGATTCGTCCCGGACTTGATGCTCGCGTTCATCACGGCGCCGGCAGAGTGGCCGAACTCCGCGCTGAAGTTACTTGTCTGGATGCTGAATTCAGCGAGAGCGTCCGGTGGAGGCCGCATCACGAAGCTGGAACCGTTGAGGAAGTCGACGAGGTTTGTGTTGTTGTCGACGCCATCCAGAATGAAGTTGTTCTGCTCGGCGCGCTGGCCGTTTGCAACAAAGTCTCCTGTGCCGCTGCCCCGTGTATTTCCAAAGGGAGGCGCAACGCCGGCGGTCAACTGCGCGATATAAACCCAGTTGCGTCCGTTGAGCGGCGTGTTATTGATGGTCTGGGTATCGATCACCTGGCCGACGGCGGCTTGCTGTGTCTGGAGCAGAGGAGCAGCCGTGGTCACCGTAACCGTCTGTGACGTAGCGCCTGGCTGCAACGGCAAATCGACATCCAGACGCTGCTGAAGGTCGAGGTGAAGGTTTCTCCGCGTCGTGGTCGCAAACCCAGGCGCCGATGCACTCAACGTGTAGTTCCCGATCTTAACGGGGGAGAAGATGTAGACACCGCTCGCATTGCTCGGCCGCTGTAGCGCCAAACCACTGTCTGTGCTCGTAAGCGTGACCAGGGCGTTTGGAATCACTGCACCAGAGGGGTCGTGCACGGTGCCTGTAATGGCTCCTTGATCTACCTGGGCGTGTGCCGCGACACACAACGGAAAAAGAAGCAGACAGAGAACTGATCGCATTCTCGCCGCTATCAGAAAGTGGCTCTCGAACCGTCGAAGCGTGTTTCTTATTTGCATCATGTTTGCCTCCGGCACCGCGGAGTTCTCTCCTGGCGCTATATGTCTAACCTTCGTGAGAATGAGCGCTTTCTTTACCTGGCTGCCGGGTCAACTCTTTCCGAGAGACTTTGTAATTTGAGCGCTCATTTGAGAAGAAACGTACACGGTTACATGCTTCATTGTCAAATGCTATTTGGAAATAAATAGCGAAATAATTGAGTATATTGGAAATAACGCGCCAGGCATTCCCGTAAATGATATTGAATAATAAGCGCTTATTCTTTTGGAATCGCGCGTAATCCTTGATCCGGCAGACGGATCGCCGGGTAGGTGGAATCTGCGAAGATTCAAGCGCTTATAATCAAATAACTGCCAAGCGGTTTCCCCAGTAACCTTGGAGGAGACTAATCAAATGAGGAGAACGCGAGTGGCACGCTCAAATGCCGATCCTCCTGAAACATTGGTGAAGCACACGGTCGCGGATCGCCTGCGTCAGGAAATCGCGTGCGGGAGGCTTCATCCTGGTACGCGCATCGTTGAAGGCACCTGGGCACAGAATTTCAGCGTTGCCCAGGCCTCTGTCCGTGAAGCGATCAATCTGCTCGCACAGGATGGGTTCGTTACGAAGGCTGCAGGACGAAGTGCCCGCGTGGTCAGTTTCAGTGAGCAGAATGTGCTCGATATGTATGAGCTGCGTGGCGCCATTGAGGGGCTGGCGGCGCGGCTTGCTACGAAGAAGGGGGCGGATATTTCCTCTCTCGAAGAGGCCCTCGCAAAGATGCGAAAAGCTCTCAAGGAGGACCGTCCGGAAGACATGCTCGATGGAGATCTTGAGTTTCATCTCGAACTTTGTCATCTGTCAGGCAATGTCTACGTTGTCGAACAATCGCGCAGGATTCTCCTTCCTCTCTTCGCCTTTGCGCGCATTCGTGTCCTCTCCTCTGGCCAGGACGCATCCGTGTGGGGCAAGGATCTCGAAGCGCATCAGCGAATCATTGATCTCATCAAGGAGGGCCAGCCGGACATTACCGAGCAATATGTGCGGTATGCAATGTCACGGTTTGCCCAGAGCGCCTACGACAATTGGGAGAAGAGACCAGTATCTCCAGCTAAGAAGACGCGCGGTGCCAGGAGCGCATCTCGGTAATTGAAAAACCTCGCTGTTCTCCGCCGAGGGGGAAGGCGTAGCTCGTCCCATCCTCAGCGGTCGTTCTGGTCTTCAGAATGCTAAATTCGGTTGGCAAACGTCAGAAAGATGGTCGCCACGATCAGCAGGGACATGCCGGAGGCCAGGCACACAAACGCTCTGCCTGAGGCATGTTTCCATTCTCCAACCAGCAGCCCTGAGACGCTCGCTGCAACGATCATGAAAATCTGGAAGAGTGCCCAGCCGATAGAGGTTCCTAAGTTCCCGAGAAAGGCTGCACTCATGCCATAGACGGCGAACGCGCCCATCCACAACACGGCCATGGCAGACGATAGCAACAGGTCAGGAGACGCCTTCGCGAACAACGGCAAACTTCGTCGTCGAAGGATGAGATAGGCCGCATAGCCAGCATTGGGAATGAATCCGCCAGCGAGGCCGATAGGCCATACAGCATAACTCGCCAACGCAGGAGAATTGCCAAAGACTATGCTCTGCTTCGCGATCTGCTGCCCAAATGCGAAGGAATAGTTCAGCATCGGCGCCAGGAATCCGCAGAGAACCGCAAGCATAATCAAGGCCCGATAACTCTTTCCGCCATGCGGCGGCAGATGTACGGAATGTGCGTTGTCGCGGAGGCGGCCGGCCAGCGTCGTGAGGATAATGCCCAAGGCCATCAGGACAATGCCAAGAACGACAGCCTCAACCGTGCTTCGGTGCAGTTTGCTTTTCTCCAGGGCGATCATCGGTACCAGTGTGCCCAGAGCAGCTCCCATGCCGACGACGATGGCATAAGTGAGGCTCATCCCAAGGCGATCGACTGAGATTCCGAACAGAATCTGCGCCACGCCCCAACACATGCCGAAGAGAATAGGCATGAAAAATGCCGAGAGTGGCAGCGATCTGTATATCTCGTGGAGGTTGTGGACAAGACAGAAGGCCAGACCCCACGGAAGTACCACCAGAGAGACCAGACTGAAGACTGCCCACATGTTCTCCCATCGCCACGAGCGCAGGAACTTCGACGGCAGCATACAGTTGCCAGACATAAGGCCAGCCACTGCCGCAAGGATGACTCCGTCCGAAGTCGATGGCATCATGCGACGGCCACAGGAAGATTGACCAGATCCAGTGAGGCGCCCGGTTCCTGCGGAGTTCTATATACGCCTCCTTCCACCTGGGCGGGATGCACAAAATGCTGACGCAGATGAGGAATGTACTCCAGAAAGTTCACCTCATGTCCCAGAGCGATGTGATTGAAAAGGACCAGGTGTTGATGCAACTGGCCCATGTCGCCCACGTGAGGAACTACAGGGAGCCCAAGTTTACGTGCCAACAGGCTCACAGTAAGGAACTCGCTGACCCCCGCGAGTCGAGTAGCGTCTGCCTGAACATAATGCACCGCTCCCGACCGGAGAAAGTTCTTGAACACAACCCGGTTCGGAATGTGCTCGCCCGCAGCTACTTTTACTGGGGCGATTGCCGATGCGAGTTCGGAATGTGCCATCAGATCGTCAGGATGCGTTGGCTCTTCAATCCATAAGGGTCGAAGAGCCGCCAGATCTCGGCACATTCTCATGGCTGTCGGCAGATTCCACTGCTGATTTGCATCGAACATCAGCGTTGCGGAGTCTCCGGCGCATTCTCGCAGCATGTGCGCTCGCCTTGTGTCTCGGCCTTCGTCCGCAGACCCAACCTTAAGCTTGAATGCGGAGAACCCTTGCGCTAATGCGCGCTTCGTTAATTCCCGTACTTTGTCGTCGTCGTAAGCCATCCAGCCGACGGAAGTGTCATATCCTGGATAGCCTCTCTTGAGTATGCCTTCTCGTTCAGCTCTGCTCGATTGATGAGCATGGAGCAGGTCAATCGCACACTGCCTGGGAAGAACTTCATCCAGATAGCTCAGATCGAGCGTAGCGACCAACTCTTCCGGCGTCAGCTCTAACAGAAGCTTCCAAAGGGGAACACCACGGGCTTTCGCCCACAGGTCAAAACATGCGTTGGTAATGGAGGCGAGCGCCAGATGGACGACACCCTTATGCGGTCCAAGCCAGCGCATGGCCGGGTCGTTTGCGATTTGACGGGAAACATCTCCGAAATCCGCCATCAGATCTTCAATCGCGCTGCCCAGTAGGGGCCTGGCGAGAATCTCGATGGCGTTGCACACGAGCCGGTTACCTTCACCCAATGTGAGTGTGATTCCCGTTGCAGATCGCGCGTCATCCGTCTCCAGATGTGTAACGGCGAGGCTATACTCCGGATTCGTGTGCACCGCGTCTGTGCCCGCTCCTGGAGGCAACAGGTATCGCATGTCAACGGCGGTGATCCGGGTGATCGCACTACTATTTGGCATATTCGCTCCTAGTTCAGCCGCCTGTATCCCAGCTCAGCCCCTCCACTGACAGGCAGAATGCATCCCGTCATAAAGCGGGACCGGTCGGAAAGAAGAAAGACCGCGACATCGGCAATCACATCGCCGCGCGGAGACGGGCCCAGGAGGTGAATCGTGTCGAGAAACTGTCGAGTAGCCGATGGATCCGGCTGCTCCCCGCACCAGCGCTCCAGCATCGGCGTCCATACAGCGGCAGGGCAGATAGCATTGACTCGTATGGAATGAGGTGCATAATCGACAGCCATTGCCTTGGTCAGCGAAATCAAAGCTCCTTTAGTCGCCACATAGGCCGCGTGGTCAGCCTGGCCGATTAATCCCACCATGCTCGCAGTATTGAGAATTGTCCCTTTCGATCGGATCAGGGCTGGAAGCGCAAAGCGCGTGGTCCAATAGACTGACTTCACGTTGACTCGGAAGAGCTGGTCCCATTCCGCCTCGCTTGTCGCGTGCAGCGCAGTCGACGGGCTCGCTACTCCAGCATTGTTGTGTACAGCATCTATGCGCCCGCAGGTTTGCAGGACTTTCTCAATGGCCGACGCCACCTGTGCCCCATCCGAGACATCCGCGCCAATCGCGAAACAGCCTGAGCCGGCATCTTCCGCCACCTGCTTCGCATCCTCCAGGTTTCGATCAAGGACGGCTACCCTTGCACCCTCGCGTGTATAGGCCAAGGCGCATTCAGCCCCAATACCATCTCCACCGCCTGTGAGCACCACCACTTTGTTTTCGAGTTCAAGGGCCATAGTTAGGGTACCTTCAGGTGATTCATATAGGCGCTCAAAATGTTCAATAAATCATAATTTACCTCGAATAATCACGTCAAATCTAAATGTATAAGCGCTCAAAATGTCTCGATGCGGTGACAACATTTCGACCAAAAGATCTCCTTCAGCCTCGCCGTGTCGCAGACTCAGACCTCGCCATCGGTGGCGACTTCCACGCCGAGTTCTGGCTTCTCGAACGACGAAAACTTCTTTCGCGAGGAAGTAGTGCACGACCTCCTACGCCTGCTGCCGCGACCGGCGACTCGCCTCCTGCGGCTCCATCGGCGGCTGCATCTCCGTGACCTTGGCGAGCGAAGCTTCCATCACTGACCTACCTTGTTGCTGTTGTCCGAACTGGCGTCCTGCGCATTGAGAATGCGCTCGCGCCGTCGATGGGGCGCTCGCTGTACTCGGCGACCAGAGCGATCGCTTCCTCTGCTACCGTCATAGTGCATTCTCCTGATTTCAGTAGTCAGCGTCGTCCGGCCAAACGCAGTTAAGGTATTGGGCTCCGTCTTTGATCAACAACGCCTCTCCTAGAAGAGGAACCCACCTTCCCACGACCCCACCAAGAACACTAGATTCCGCCAGCGTCGGAGCCCATGTTGATTTGATCGTTTGGGGCAAAACGGATCGGAAGAATTGAGACGCCACCGAGGTACCAGGTGTCGAGCCAGCGAACTTGCCTGCCGTAGAGACAACGTTCGATCCAGCTGCAACCGCTCCAGCCCCAGCCGCCGTTGAGAGCCCAAACTGACTCTTTGCGCAGGACTTTATCGCATTACCAAATTTCTTTCAGTTCTGCGCCGCGTTATTTGGGGCAATACCAAATGCTCCAGGCAGTATCCACATATAGCTGAAGTCTGAGCCATGCGCAGGCGAGCGCGGTGCAGGATCGGAAGGCTTCGATGTTTCGGCAGTAGCGGGTGCTGAAGCGGCGGAACTGCTTGAGACGATTGAAGCAGCGTTCGATCAGGTTTCGCTGTTTGTACAAGGCGCGGTCGTAGCTGCGGGGCTGTTTCCAGTGCCTCCGCGGCGGGATCACGGCAACCGCACCCAGCGCTTGGATCGTGGTGACGATCTCGGTCGAATCGTACCCCTTGTCTGCAATCACGGCTTCGGCTCGTTGGCCTTGGCGGAGCGGAGTTGCTGTTTGAGTTTGGACCAGGCCTTCTCGATGGGGTTGAGATCGGGGGAGTAAGGCGGCAAGTAGAGCAACTCCGCGCCAGCCTGCTCGATGCGCTGGCGCACCTTCGGCCCCGGCCGATATAGCTTGCGCTCGGTCGAACCGGTTCGCTTCTGCGCACTTGAAATCTTCCATGCCCACGAAAGGCTCACGCCAAACTGGTCCGCCAACTCGGCAAGCGTCCCCTTGCCCAGATCGTGAGCCTCCAACAGCTTCCGACGAAGATCGTCACTATACGGTCGCGCCATCCTTCAAGCTTCAACATCTACAAGAAACCTGGAAAGAATCAACCTGCATACCATCAGCTAATCATCTCTAGAAGTTGTCATAGCTTGGAGCTTCAAAAAGGGCCTTTCATTGGCGGGTGCTCAAATCAACCTAAGATTCCTCCTTCAAAATCCTCGAAGGCGGTGCGCACGATCGCCTCGAGAGTGGCTACTTCTTCGTCCGCCAACGCAGCAAATTCATTCTCACGTCGCTTCTTTCCAAGTGTTCCATTGTTCTTGCGAATGAATGTCAGAAGGTTCTCCGCGAGTCTGTCCGGCATCTCCACAGTATCCATGATGCGGCGCATCGCCTCATCATGGCGGCGCAGATACTCGATCTCCTGAGGCAAGTCGTGATCGATGGTCTGCTCGACGCAACCGTAGAGAAACTCCGCGTTGTCCGTGCAATCGAAGTAGCGATACAAATCGGCTGTGTCGTTCTCTACTTCGACATTTCTCTCCGGTGTGGGATGCCATTCGATACAGCTCATCAGCGGTCCTGAATACGCTCGTAAGGTATCCCGGTAGGCTTCGATGCGCGCCAGCATGACCGAAGACACCGGGAAAACCATTCCGGGAGGAGTGAACCGTCTTTCGGCAAGAACATGGTGGATCAGGCAACGATGCAACCTGCCGTTACCGTCTTGAAACGGATGAATGTAGACGAAGCCGAATGCAGTAGCAGCAGCCTGGAGGACTGGATCGATTTCATTCTCCTTCATCCTGTTGTTTGCTTCGAGCATCGCCGCCATCAGATCAGCGAGATCCTGCGCGCGCGCGCCGATGAATTCAGGTAGAGGATCTCCCTGGTCGTCGCGTTCTCCGAGAAAAACTCCGTCGGGGCGAAGTCCAGCGCGAACAAAACGCCTGTCCTCGATGAGCACACCATGGAGACGGAGGATCTCATCGAGAGTCAATGGAGCTTTACCAACCTGAAGCACCGCACGTGCCCATCGCTCCAGGCGTCCGCGGGGAGGCCGCTCTCCTTCGATCGCAAAACTCGCACGGCTGTCGGCCAGGAGTAGGAAGCTGGCGGCGCGCGTCACGACATTCGCACCCGTCCGTCCGATAATCTCGCTTGCCTTAGCTCCGAGTTGGCGCGCAACAATCTCCGCTAATGGTTTCGTTCGCCGGATGATCGGACAGAAGCGGGATGTTCCGAGCAGATTGTCCCGCACCTTGTGACGCCGAGAAAGCCGTGGCGTGCCTGTGAAGTAAGCTCTCCCATCCAGGAGATCGATCGCTGTTACAGACGGCAGATCCTCGATATCGAGAGTCCGGCCAGTCAGGAATTCATACCAGAACCATCCACGCCGGCTCGCTGCCCCAGTTGGAGCACTGCGCACGAATTGCTCGACAACATCCTGCGGGACGGCTTCAAACAGTCGCTTCAAAATGAGCGGATCGACATTCTCATGACGGAGGGCGAATTCCAGATGACTGCCAAAATCTTCGCCAGGCCAATACCGCTTGTCGAAGATGATCCAACCCCGATCTTCTCTCCGGCTGCCACTGACGTGCTGCTCCGAGACCACGCACGGTTGCCGAACGGGGGCCTTTACGCCGAAGAAATGAACCAATGCAGACCAACCAACGAGGCGAGCATCTGCCGGTATGGTCTTCTCTTGAAAGGTTGGGATTGGGCCTAGATTGAGCTGCACAGTCGAAAAGTCCTCAAGCAAGTCGATAATAGCCACAAATATCGACTTGCCGTCGAAATTCATTCTATATGTTTAATCGTCGAAATTCCATCGTTTTCGTCGAAATACGCCATGTTTACGACATTTTTCGTCGAAAACTGACTAGAATGAATCTCAATTCTCGACTTTGATCCACTCTTCAAAAGTGAACCCTCATCCGTTCGCCAATCCTATTTTGCGCGGCCTAATGCCTTCACTCCGGTATGCCGCCATTGTTATGAATCGCGATTTGACTCCGCCCTTGCGCGGCACAGGCCTTGGCTCGAATTTATGGATTTTGCACGATTTGGGGTGCCGATGAGGGTTGCTGATTCAACGACCATTCTGGACAGGCGCTGGTTAGCGAAAGCCGACATTTCAGGATTAATCAACGAAGAAGATCACCTGCCCAAAATCCCTCGCAGGCCTCATGAATCGAGAAGCACAGTCGATCAGACTGGGTGCGGCTCCCCGTCATCTCGCGTAATTCACAGACCATGAGCCAGCTTCGTTAATGAGGCTTCCTTCGGTCATCTATAGAACACGTTCACGGAATGAGCGCGGACGTTCTCAACGATGAATTCAACCAAGATCAGCGATCAAACTCCTGCAATTGAGCAAAGGTTTCACCCACACTCACTTCACATAGACGATCGATGACATCGAGGGCACGGGATGCCCACTCATCTCGCTGATGCTGGTGGTATACACGAAAGGCCAACTTTGGGATCCCGTAACCGTCTGCGGCTCGATGCGTTCGAATGTCGCTCGCCTCCTTGCCAAAGCGCAGCAGGAAATGCTCACAGGCCATGCACACAATGCCTGGCAGCTTCTCAACGGATTCTTCAAGAGTGTGGAGCAGCGAAAACGAGTTAGCTTCATAGGCAGCGTTACGGCAGTACGCTTCAATCAACTCACCAAACGCTTCTAACGATTGACTTTCGAGCCTTCTGAAACAGTCGCCAGCCGCACTACCGACCTTTGAATCCGGGTCATTGAAAAGGACACGATTGGCATTGACCAAGGCAAGACAGTGCTTCATCTCTTGTAAGCCTTACCCTGCCAGATGCTCCGTCAACCACCCACAGTCCAAAGCGGTGCGGTGATGGCTCGGACCACGTTCCGGCAGCGCACTCCCACACGCGAGAATGGATTGCACCGTTGTCACATTGTTAGAACCACGCGGAACTGTGCGTTGCCGCTCATCATCCGCGCGTAAGCCTCGGCCGCGTTTTCGAGCGGATATGTTTCGATCATGGGACGCACGCCGGTCAGTTCGGCGAAACGCATCGTGTCCTCGGAATCTGTTGGCGTTCCCGCGGCCCAGCCCTGAATCGTTCGACTTCCACTGATAAGCTGTATCGGTGTTACCTCAATGGGATCGAATGTTGCACCAAGCACTATGAGCTTGCCGTTCGGCCCCAGGCCGTCGATCAGCTCCGACATAGCTTTCGAGCTTGGAGCTGTCGCCAGAATCACCTGTGCCCCGCCCAGTTTTTGCAACTCCTCTGCAGTCTTCGTTGCTTTGCTATCGATGTACACGCTTGCTCCGAGCTTCTTCGCGAGTGCCGCATTCTCTTGCCCACGCCCAGTGGCCGCCACCTTATAACCAAACTTACTGCCAAATTGAATTCCGAGGTGGCCCAGCCCTCCGATACCCTGTACTGCAACAAGGTCACCGGGGAGCGCACCGCTGTGGCGCAGTGCGTTGTAGGTGGTAATTCCGGCGCAGAGCAGCGGTGCTGCTTCAACGTCACTTAGACTGCCCGGTATCGCTGCCAGTGCCTCCACGGGAGCCACCATGTATTGCGCATATCCCCCGTCATAGCTGATGCCCGGAATTTCGAGATTCCGGCAATTGCGGAAATCTCCGCGCCGACATGAGAGGCACGTGTTGTCCTGGCCGCCGTGCCAGCCGACACCGACGCGCTGCCCCTTCGTCCACGCGGAAACACCGTCACCCAGTTCATCGATGATTCCAGCAATTTCGTGCCCTGGAACGCGGGGATACTGAATTCCCGGCCAATAGCCGTCTTTCGTGAGCACGTCACTGTGGCACACACCACAGGCCTGCACCTTGATGAGCACGTGTCCTGCACTCGGCTTAGGGATCTCACGCTCGACGATCCGGAAATCTGCTCCTGGGCTAAGAACCTCTGCCACCTTCATTAGCGTAGTTGTCGTCATGACGACTCCCTTCTAGGGCTCTCAATCATGGTGTTGGAAAACACTCGCTGGTGAGGTGGCCGAATTTTGCTCGCCTCAGCAGTTTGTGCTTTCTCACGAATCGTTCCGCGAACAACAGGTGATGTTACGGCCGACATTTGCAAACGCCCTGTCAGAATGCAGGCCAGCGCATTGCCTTCAGACTGAATTGGAGGGCCAGTGCTACCCATTAGCTAGCGAGTATACCGCCATTTTCGCGGCCTTTTGAGAAGACTTCACCTTTATTGTCGACTCTGCGGAGTATTTTTTATGGCTTGGCGGCGAACATCTGGACTGCGGCTCGGCCGAGTTCAGTGTCAATTTTGTGTTGACGCGTGGTCACGACTCCCTACTTCTTGACTTATACTGCTGGCCTGTACTACTTCCGGGCCGTTGCGCGGAACCCGAAGACTAGCATCCGTGAGTTCATGAAGCAAAAGTAAACGGTGCTATATTCCAGGCGACAATCCTGGTTTTGATCCAGTAAATTTGTGGATGACAGGTGCGATCATGACTCATGACACGGCCGTTTTGAAGGCCCGCGAGATCGCCAGCCGCGTACTGGCGCCGTCCGCAGGGCAAAACGACAAGGCGGGACGATTCTCTACCGAGGCTGTCGAGGCCCTTGGTGAGTCCGGGCTGCTTGGGCTGCTGCTACCCGTGGATTTTGGCGGTGCAGGTTTAGGTCCCCGCACGTTTGCCGTTGTGATGGCGACGCTCGCCGAGGCAGACGCTTCTGCCGCCATGGTCTATCTGATGCACATCCTCGGCACCGCCACTATCACGGCGGCGCGCCCAAGCGCGTCCCGCGCACTCACGCCCATACTGCAGGAGATTGGTGCAGGCCATCATCTATCCACTCTCGCTTTCAGTGAAGCCGGCTCGCGCAGTCATTTCTGGGCCCCTATATCTCGCGCACATCGGAATGGTAACGGCATTCGTATAAGCGCCAAGAAATCGTGGGTAACCAGCGCGGGTCATGCGCAGAGCTATGTCGTTTCTGCGCTTGCACCCGAAGGGACGGGACCTACCGATTCGACCCTCTATCTTCTTGCAGCGGACACGCTCGGCCTTTCCGTTGCGGGGCCATGGGACGGCTTGGGACTTCGGGCCAACGCCTCTGCGCCGATTGCGCTGGACGACTGCCAGGTCCCGTCCGATTTTCAGCTTACGGATGACGGCGAGGGCTTTCCGGCCATGCTCAACGTGGTGCTCCCGCTTTTCTGCCTGGGGACGGCGGCGGTGGCCCTGGGATTGTGTCGAGCGGCAGTCGCTGGAACCACGTCGCACCTCAAAAGCGCGAAATTCGAGCATCTCGGCCAGAGCCTCGGCGAGAGCCTGCCTACCCTTCGAGCGCAACTCGCCGCGATGCAGATTGATACCGCCGGACTGTCGGCGCGCATCGACGATCTGGTCGAGCATCTTGAAAAGCCGCGCGAGACGACCATGCTGCGCGTACTTGAGACCAAAGCCGCCGCAGGCGATGTCGCCATCGGCGTAACCTCAGCAGCAATGCACGCTTGCGGCGGTGCGGCGTTCTCAAAGCATTTGAGCATCGAACGCCTGTTCCGCGACGCGCACGCGGGTGCTGTCATGGCGCCAACGGGCGATGTTCTGCGCGAGTTCATCGGGAAGTCGCTGCTCGGAATGCCGCTCTTCTAAGGCGAAACGGGCAATCCTTTGTGAAACGCGACCAACAAAGAACCATGAGGGAGCTATGAGCAAAACAATCTGGGTGGGAGCAGTTGCCTACAATCCGAAAGTGGTTACGATTTGGGAGGGGATGCGGGGCTATCTTCACGAGGAAGCGCATCTGCCCGTCGAGGTCGTACTCTTTCAGAGCTACGAGGCGCAGGTCATCGCACTCCTCGCCCAACCAGGCGACGGCGCGCCGCGTATCGATATCGCCTGGAATACGAACCTTGCTTACCTGCAAGCGGATGAGTTGAGCGGCCACTCCTGCCGCGCGGTTGCCATGCGCGACACCGATCTCGGCTGGATGACAAAGATCGTCGCCGTCAGCGGAGGCCCAATTTCCACACTCGCTGATTTAAAAAATCGAACGCTCGCGCTGGGCAGCCGGGACAGCGGACACGCAGCGATTTTGCCTGTTCACTTTTTGGAGCAACAAGGCCTCCGCGAGGACAGGGACTACCGCACGCTGCGCTTCGACAGTGACGTAGGCAAACATGGTGATACCGGGACCAGCGAAGTGGAAGTGGTGCGCGCCGTCCTCGATGGACGAGCCGACGCTGGCGCTATCGGCAGCCCCTTCTGGAACACAGTGCGCAGCGAACGCCTGGTGCCCGAAGGCAGCCTTCGTGAGGTATGGTCCTCTCCCGCATACAACCATTGCATGTTCACGGCACGGCCCGATCTTGACCTTGAGTTGGAGCGGCGGTTCGCCGACGCGCTCTCGGCGATGAGTTACGATAACCCTGCTCATCGCTCGATACTCGACGCCGAAGGACTTCAGCGCTGGCTGCCGCCTCACCTCGATGGTTACGCGGCACTGCGGCAGGCTGCGGCCCAGCAGGGGTTCTTCAAGCCGGTTGCTTGAAGAACACTCATGCGCAGTTGAAGATTCTTGCCAGCTTATTCGCGTGGTCGCCTTCGCGGTCGAAGGCGCGGCGAACTGCGGCGAACGACTCGGATAGGGGAAAGATGTCGCGCGTGACAAGAAAATCAGCGTCCTGTCCCCCGACCGGATGCCAGTACAGGCCCTCCGATGTAATGGTAACTTCCGGCACGAGGTCGGCTCGGCTCAGGGCGACACCTTCGGTTGCGGAACCGCGCAAAGCGACCCGGCGTATGACCCGGTCTTCCGGAGCAATCTTCTCCTCATCGAGGAATTGACGAAACTGCTCAGCCTCGGTATCGGTAGAGACAGTGGCCGCCAGGCGAACGCGAAAACCCTGCGCACGAGCGCGCTCGATCCCTTCACGCGCTCGTGCCCACGAGCCGCGCCCACGATGGAGATCGTGCAGCTCTGGTGTGGCGCTGTCCAGGCTGATTTGCAGGACAACTCGATCGCGCGGCAACGTTGCCAGACTCTCCGCGCGACGCCCGGCAAATAGCATTCCGTTAGTCAGCACCGTGGTCGGTGCGGCCGCAGCGCAACAAGCCAGAATGTCGCCGATGTCTTCCAGCAGAAACGGCTCGCCCCCGGTGACAAAGATTTCCTTGACGCCAAGCCCTGGCGCTTCACGAGCGATCCGCTGCACCCGCGCGCGCCCTAGCTCCCGTCGCGGCGCTGCCGGCGAGGATCGCACGCAGCAGTAGTCGCAATGCAGGTTACAGTCGAAGTTCGTGTAGAGCCAAAGCCGCGAGCCTACCGGCCGATTGTCTGCGGGCACCGGGACAGCCCCGCACCGAAGGACAAATCGCATGCGCCCGTTTTCGACGGTTGTTTCGAGCAGCGGGTTCCCGGTGAACCGGCACCATGTTTCGAGTTCAGGGCCAACGTGCTCTTCGTCACCGACCACCGCGACCAGATCGCCTGGGCGGCTGCGGCGCAGCACAGCGATCAACTCCGGCAGCAGGCCAGAGGCGAACGTCGTTCGTCCAATATCCAGATCAATGTCGGCCTTCATCGGAATATGCACACGTTACAGTTGCCCGGTGGGACTCGGATATTCGTCCTGCGCGCGACTTATTGCGCTTTCATCCAGGTGTCCGAGCCTGTCAGTTTTACTGCCACATTCGTAAGGAAGATGTGCAGAGGCTTGCCATCGGCTGTGCCGCGGTGCTCGGTTGAGAACAGCAGAGGACCTGCCTTTTTATAGCCTGTCCACGACGCAACAACGAGCTGCGGCGGCCTGGGCCCGCCCCGGTGGTAGACAAAACATTTAACGCGGTTGTCTTTGCCGACATACAGGTCCCACGTGTCCCCGGGGGTGTAACCGCCCGCCTCCGCGGGGTACTTCACCACGACCAGCTCGGCTGAACCGGTGCCCACCGGCAGCTTCTGCATCCCTCGATCGGTCACAGTGGCACTGGTGTCCCAGTAAGCATGGAGGGGGAAGATAAGCCAGTAGTTGTCGTTGACGAACGACGGAGCAACCTGGTCCTTCACGCTGGCAGGTTGGCTGTTGAGCTGAGACTGAATATAAGTAACTTTGACTGGCTTACCGTCCTTATCCGTTCCTTCGTAGGAAATCCTGCCGGTCTTTGGCTCCCACTCCCACACATGAGCAGCTTTGAAGAGTCCGGTAATTTCCCCGTTCCACGTATAGCGAATCGCTTCAATTTTCCCAAACGAATCGATGCCATAGGCCTTGGCGATCTTTTCGAGAATGGGCGGGCGGTTCTGCGACCAGGAGTTCGGAGCAACGAACAGCACAGTGGAAGCCAGAAGACGAATCATCGAAGAACGGCTCAATTTTGTCATGGAAGTCTCCCTTTAGATTGAACGGACATTGTCGAGGATGTCAGAGAGGCACTTCGGGCCGAACAGAAGGAAAATATACTCCTTAGTCTGATAGAGCGCCAGCGTGTTCAGGTTCTCGCCGATGGCGTAACCAAATGATTGCGGCAGCGACGGCCACGCATCCATATTCCAGCAGCATGACCCAGACCGGAAGCGGCCCCCACGGACGCCCCAGCGCGCGCAGGTGCCACATGATGTAAGTGGGGATAATGCTCACAGTCCAGACGATCATCAGCAGTGTCGAGCGCGATCTCAGAAATGGCAGCAGCCAGAGAAGATACCACGGGAATACAGCGGGCGCGCACAGAAGAGCTGCTGCCATGGGCCAGGCAAATATCTCCGGAGACCACTTGGGCGCTGCTCTTCTTAGCCAGGTTGCAGTCGCTAATCCGGCGAGTACCGCGAGTCCGGCCAGCAACTGCGGTGGTGCGACGTGATCGAGCATCGCAAACACGGGACCATTAAAGCGGAAATTCTGGACATATGTACCAAGCGAGCCTATCGGAATGCGCCCGTGATGAAGAAATGGCACGTACAGGAGTCCGACCACGGCTGCCGCCAGCGCGGCGTCACGAATGCGAACCCGTTTCCAGTAGAGGGGCAAGAGGACGACCGGTAGAAATTTCACAGCTACAGCCAGCCCAAATGTGACGGCCGCAGTCGCCCGCCATCGACGCCCCAGCGCAGCGGCGGACACGAGCAACAGGAGCGCGCCGACAATGTCAATGTGACCGCTGCCCGCCACTTCAATGGCCAACAATGGGCTCCAGGCGTACACCAAAACCAGGTGTGCGCTCTGCCGGTGATAACGCAACACATCGAGCAGCACGAAACCGATTGCGAACTCGCAGACCACAAATGCTACTTTCAGTGCAAAGGTGGACTCCTGAATCGCAGTCACTGCTCGAAAAAATAGCTGCGCGCCTGGTGGATATGGGCTCGGCAGATTTGAGTTGTTTAATCCGCGGGTTTCCGGGGTGTGCAACGCCTGAGCAGCGGGATCGCTGGGAATGACAAGATACGGGTTGTAGCCGAGCCTCTGCAGGCGGCCGTCCCAAACATAGCGATGAATATCATCATCGGGTCCCGCAGGCACTCTAAGAAATTGAATGTGCCACACGGCAGCCAGGACGAGCCCGATGACAACAACGCGACGGGCGAATGTTCGAGTAGCAAAAAACTCACGAACCGCCAAAAGGTATACAACGCCCGCCAGCGTCAACGACGCCATGAAGTAAGGCCCGCCTCGATCGCCGAAGTTTCGTGAGCAGATGGTGAGCGCCACACACAACGCGGTGCCGAGTCCGTAGACTCTCCATTCGGCAGGGATCTTCACAATGCTCCCGAGCCTGTCCGTGGTGGTGCTGCCACAGTCCCCTGCTCGTTAAGCCACCGCGCCGTGCGTGGCGCCCTCATCGGAGCCAGGCGCAACTCCGCCGCCAGGCGAGTCAGGTCGTCCGCTACATCGATATCGTAGAAAGGCTCGGCGAAACTTACGGATAGCTCAAGCGCGTGTGCACGCGATAGAAGCCTCTCCAGCGCGCTGCTGGTGCCCATCCCGTCACTCGCAAAAAGCGCAGGATGAGAGGCCTTGGCCCCTACGAGATAGTAGCCTCCGTCATGCGTTGGTCCCACGACCACGTCATGTGCGGCCAGCGTCTCGAACGCGTCTTCGAGGACAGAACGCGGCAGGTGTGGGCTGTCGCTGTTGAAGGCAATGGTGCGTCGTGGATGAGCTTCTGCGAAGTGCGCAAACACCGAAGTGAGGCCTGCAGCAAGGCCTTCACCTTTCTGCGCGACGACGTTCACCTCTTTGCCTGCCAACTGCGCCAGTTCGTTGACGTCCGAGTGCGGGCACATGATGGCAACTTCCACATCGCCCAAGGACCGCGCCAGCGCCAGCGTGTCGTCGAGAAGACAGCCATAGAACGCAGTGACAGCCTCAGGAGAAAGGCTGGGAGTCAGGCGAGTCTTGACCGCGCCTGGCCTCGGCGCTTTCGCCATGATGACCAGCACACGGTCGCTGCCTGACGAACGCACCGCCGTCCCGTTTGAAGATTTCATAAAATTTTTGACCCGGATCTACGCTGGCCGTGATGTCCCGGCTCTTCGGTGGCGGAAAGAATAGCACACGATCAAGCTGAGAATGAACCAGGCGGCGCCGACCGTGCCTTTGAGCGTGCCGCTGATCTTCGATCTTCCGATACGCGGATAGTAGCTCACGGGAACTTCAACCACGCGGAATCCGGCCAGGACGCCTTTGAGGATCATCTCCACCGCCCAGCCATAGGTGGTCTCTTCGAGGGCGAGCGAGCGTAGGACATCTGCGCGGCCGGCGCGAAACGGGCCGAGATCACTGATTTCCAGCCCATAGAGAAGCCCGATCAGAGCGGCGGCGAGACGATTCCCGAACGCCTGATGCCAGGGCATCGCTCCCAAAGAACGCCGCTCCCGCAGGCGCGAACCGAGCGTGATGTCCGCACGCCCCTCGGTGATCGGCGCCAGGAGAAGCGGAAGTTCAGAGGGCCGATCGCTATAGTCCCCATCGAGGAACACAACCACGTCAGGGGAACTTGCCGCGGCCAGCCCGGTAAGGCACGCTCGCCCATAGCCGCGGCGTGGTTCCAAAATGACGCGGGCTCCCATTCTTGCGGCAATCTCAGGCGTCCCGTCATTCGAGTTGCTGTCGACAACGATGACCTCCGTCGTGAGATCGGGTGGGAGATCTGCTAAGACGCGCTCAATCGCCTGCGCTTCATTATGAGTGGGGATGATAACGGACACTCGCACGTGAACTCGACCCCGATCACCACCAAGGAGAAGATGGCCACCGTTGCGACAGCCATGAGTCAATGCCCCACCTGCGGCCCGCGCATCCGATAGCGAGCCCAAGCGATGAGAGCACCGGAACCAGCAGTTCCCAGATCCACGCAGTTCCCCACTCCGAAACCCAAAGGCTGCCGAGATACAGAAACGCCACAACTGCAGCCGGTCGGGTAAACAGGCCGATGACAAGCAGGATACCGAGAGAGATCTCGGCCGTGGCTTGCATAGGAGCCGCCATCGCTGCGTGGTTTGCCGCCAGGCCCATCACCGCCTTCCAGGCAGCCGGGGAGTGGCTTGCCTTGATGTAGTAATGGATCAGACCCGCGTAACCCGCCGGTGTGTAGAGGCCTTTTCCTAGATTCTCAAAAAAGACCCACACAAACATTGCCCCAATCGTCACGCGCACCAGCGCCAGCCCGTTTGCGGCGGGCAGTTGCTTGGGTTCACTTGGTGGCGGGCTTGCGTTCGGCTCCATAAGGAAACCTCGTGACCTGCGTATGCTGGACTCGTTTGCGACGAGCAGCCTAGTCTCGACAACGATCGGACATCCTATTCCGTCCTTCGCAGTATCGCTAGTGGACGTGTAAAGGAGGGACCAGATTACACCAACTCCGGGTGGTTCGCCCAGCAGGAGACTATGGCTAGGTCATTGCTCTCCACTCGCACTTCGCCTAGTGCAAGCTGGGGCAATAGTGGGCTTCGTGAGAAAGTATGTAACACAGCGTTTCCGAACCAACCTTGGCCGTGGCACACTGAGCGCTTCATCGCCAATGTGTGATTCGACGCCGGTCAGTCCTGGAAACGCGCATCGCCCTGTTTTCGCTAACAAGAGGCTCAACTTCCGGTTTGACCGTCACTCAGGCGTCACGGTGACGAGCATTTCTGAGCATCGGATATTGCCGAATCAGTTAAACGAGTGTGACTAGCCGGTTGTCTTCGCTCTGGCCGTTCTTCAGAAACTAATACAACATGAATGGCATCCATAGCCTCATGAGAACTCCTTGCGATGAAGCCGTAGTGCGATCAGCAGGTACTGGAATTCCCTGTGGGCCACAAGCGAAAAGCTGGATACTCGCCGCGACTATTCTCGGATCGAGCATGGCCTTCATTGACAGCACGGTGGTTAACGTCGCTGTGCCTGCGATCCAAACGACCTTTCACGCAACAGTGGTGGATGTGCAGTGGGTGATCGAGTCTTACGGACTGTTGCTGGCCGCGTTGATTCTGGTTGGCGGCTCGCTGGGCGACATTTTCGGCCGTCGTCGCATGTTCGTGGTCGGGGTGGCGATCTTTGCTGTGGCCTCCACGGGTTGCGGTGTTGCCTTAACCACTGATCAATTGATCATTGCGAGGAGTGTTCAAGGAGTAGGGGCTGCGCTGCTAGTGCCCGGGAGTCTTGCGCTCATCAGTATGTCCTTCGATGAGAAGAGTCGTGGTCAAGCGATCGGTACATGGTCGGGCTTTACGGCGATCACCACAGCCGTTGGGCCAGTACTTGGCGGATGGCTGGTTGAGCATGCTTCGTGGCGGTGGGTCTTCTTCATCAATGTCCCGATTGCGGCGGCCGTGATCATCATTTCGTTCTGGCGGATTCCGGAGAGCCGCAGCGCCGTGGAAGGGCGCGTTGACTGGCTGGGAGCGCTTCTTGCCACGATCGGATTAGGTGGTTTGGTGAGCGGGTTCATCGAATCTGCCAACCTGGGTTGGAGAAATCCTCTGGTGCTCGGTAGCGTGATCGTTGGCTTGAGTTGTATTGTTGCGTTCGGAGTGGTTGAAGATAAGGTCACTGCGCCGATGCTCCCGCTCGCGCTGTTTCAGTCCCATAGCTTCAGTGGCGCGAACCTGCTTACGCTGCTTCTCTATGCCGCGATTGGAATCTTCTTTTTCCTGTTCCCGTTGAACCTGATCCAGGTTCAGGGGTACACCGCAACGGCAACCGGCGGCGCCATCCTTCCCTTGATTCTGCTTATGTTTCTTCTTTCCCGTTGGTCTGGCGGGCTTGTCGCTCGCTATCGCGCAAGATCTCCGTTGATCATTGGCCCGCTCATTGTCGCCCTGGGTTTCGTTCTGTTCGCGCTTCCCTCGGTTGGAGGCAGCTATTGGAAGGCATTCTTCCCGGCGATGGTTGTTCTGGGGTTCGGGATGGCGGTCACGGTAGCACCTCTGACCACTGTGGTTATGAGTTCAGTCAATCAAGACCGCGTCGGCACAGCTTCTGGAATCAACAATGCTGTGGCGCGCGTAGCGGGCGTACTCGCTATTGCAGTTCTTGGGGTTGTGATGGTGAAGGCTTTTGGGTTTCGCCTCGGCAACGAGCTGGCTCAGTTTTCGCTGGCGCCGGGCATTCTGCAAGAGCTTCATGGAGACGAGATCCAACTCGCCGGGCTGCAGGTGCCCGTCGGTCTGAATCCCGGTATGAAGATCGCGATTAGAGAATCCATCGGGGCAGCATTTGTATTTGGATTCAGAATTGTCATGTTGATTTGCGCAGGTCTGTCTTTGGCGAGTGCGGCGGTGGCGTGGCTCATGATTCCGAAGGATCGTCAACGCCCTGGATTGGCCGCGAGGGTTTAGGGCAGGCACCACGCGAGGGCTTCTGGATGGTCGGCGATACGGAAGTTACCGGTCCATTTTCTCGGTTGATGAGAAATCTCTAGTGCCGTATCGACAGTGCTCCGCAGCAAGAACTTCTCGTGCTTCGACGCTGCTGGTGCGGAGCAGTGCGGATATGGCGATTTGCAGTAAGCCGCTAGCGCGGTAAAAGTATGGAGATTGAAAGCTGTTTGCGGTGAGCCGACGCGGCCGACTTGGCGCGAAACGGGATGGCGGAGAGCTAAGCGGGGCTGGTCGGGGTGCGCTTGCGGTCACGCGCGAGATGATCGCGCGGACGCTCGAATGGCTGCCGAAGGACAAGCCGCGCTACGTGATGGGTGTCGGCTATCCGGACGAGATTGAAGAGTACGCCAGGATGGGCGTGGACATGATGGACTGCGTGCTGCCCACTCGCGCCGGACGGCATGGACTGGTGTTTGCGCGCGCGGAAGATGGCAGCATCGTGCGCATGAACATCAAGCGCAAGGAGTACGCCGAGGATGCTGGCCCGATCGACGCTGCCTGCGGCTGCATGACCTGCGCGCGGTACTCGCGGGCGTATCTGCGGCATCTTTTTGTGGCGGGCGAGCCGCTGGCCCTGACCCTGAACTCGGTGCACAACCTGCACTTCTACCTGGCCACGATGGAGCGGGTGCGGGCGGAGCTTGTGGGCTAGACTCCGTTGCGGCCATCGGTACCCCTCCCCTACTTAAGTACTCAAAGTCCTTCAAACATTGGACTTAGGTCCGGACTACCTGCGCACGTTTCATGCCATTCCCTCTTAAGTCGAAAAGCCCGGCGACCGCCGGGCTTCACTCTCTCCTGATTTAAGGTTATCAGCGGTGTCAAGGGCGGGCTGTGGATTACAGGAGAGCGACGGGATGGTTCTGGTTGCTCCCCTCCGCTACGGAGCGCATGAGTTGCAGGAGCGGCGACGGAGACTTGCAAGGGCAAGTGCCGCGATGCCGGATAGGGTGAGGGCAAGGGTGCCGGGTTCCGGAACCGTGCTTGCGCCAGGCTTCAGGCCGGGGCTGAAGCTCAAGCTGTAGTTGGGGTCGGTGGTGTCGAGGGTGATCGTGGGGTCAACCAAAGATTGAGCGGAGATCGTCCCAAGGGGGTTACTTTCGCCTGTGATGACCGAGGAGAAATAGTCTTCACCGGAAATGAGCACCATATAAGGAGTGTCGGTCTGGACTGAGATCGGGCCATTGACGCTAAATGTGGCCGGAGATCCGGGATGATCGGCGCATAGCTGCGCATTTAGACTTGCAGTATCTCCGGCGCAAGCGAAGGCGGACAATAAAGAGCTGCCATTCCCCTGATAGACGGTAAGAACGGAATCCGCGCCAAAGTTTGCAAGCGGGGAGGAGACTTGCGCGTTTCCCGAACCGGCTATGTTGACTGAGACTGTCTGGCTGGCGGGGCCATTGACTTCAAAAAAGTAGGCTAAATCCGAGCGGTTGTCGAACGTCTGCTGATAGGTTGCTCCGCCGAGGTTCCCATTGAGATTAACCTGGAGCTTGGTGACGATTGAGGGGTCCGTCGTGGTTCCATAATCGGCAGTGAACCATACGAATGGGTGTCCCTGCGGGCCATAGTTTCCTGAGAGGTTAATGGGAACTCCCGGATGGGTGATTGGGATACTCCCCGAGCCGCCGGGCCCGGGTACGCCATCCTCGGTCACAATAAAGTTATAGTTCGCGAAAGCGGGAGGCAATGGGTCGCCATACAGGGCAATCGGGGCAGCGATGGCGAAGAGGGCCAGGACGATGGCAGAGCGGAAGAGATGAGACATGGTGAATCTCCTTACGTTAAGGAAAAAGAGGATATAGAGGATGGTGCTTCAGCCGGGTGTCGACTTCCTTGGATGTAATACCTTCCTCTATATCCCTCCGAGAAATTGTTCTGGGCACGCGTGATCAATCTGGAGCACGCTTTATGCGTTACGGAAAACGGATGCACGGGTGTACCCGGTTAGCTTGCGGCGAAACACGCCAAGGCCGCCAAGAACGCCGGTTCCCAGCATGAGAAGGGTGGAGGGCTCGGGTGTGCTTGCCGGGGCTGCTGGAGAAAATACACCGTCGACACCATGGTCGATTCCAATCAGGCCGCCGCTGCCGATGTCGCAGGTGCCTGTAAGTCCATAACACCAGTTTCCCGCGGTATCTGTGAGGAACGCGTAGTGCTGGGCATTCTCGGCAAATATTAGAGTGAACAAATAACTTCCAGGAGTGTTGTCGAGACTCCCATTCAAAAACGAAATGTTCGATTGCGTGACCGAGATGTCCGCTAAGTTGGAGGTGTATGTGAAACTCACAAGTTCGGCGGGGTTGAGCGCCGTTCCGTAGGTGTAATCATCGAGAACCAACTGGCCCTGTGGATTCGAGCAGTCCAGGCAATCTCCGGTGAAATTGAAAGTTGTCGTGTCCGCCATGCAAACACATGGCAGGGTTGCGAGTACGAGATTGAAAAGAGCAGTGGCAAGACGATTCATAAGGTCTCCTTGTATTTCTGTCTGAAAATTGCGCCGAAAGTGCATCTGGCTGGGCGCTAAAACTTGTAGCTGAAGCCGAGAGAGACGACCGGGTAGAAGCGGAAGTATTTGCCCACGTCGTCGCTGACGACCTTCTGCTGGGCGGCCAGGTTGGATTGGATGCCTGAGTCGGTTGCGGCAGGGCGGCAGTTGACGCCGGGCGAGTCGCAGGCATTTCCAGCGAGGGTAAGGGCCACCTTGGGCGCGCCCTGGTAGATGAAGCCCATCTCAAGCGGGACGCTGATGTGTCCGTGACGCGGGGCGATGTTGCCCCACCCCCAGGTGAACATCGGCGCGGCTTTGCGTGTGGTGAGCAGGCCGGTTCCAGTGATGGGATTCGTGGCACTGCTGTAATAGGAGACGTGGTTGAGCGTGAAGGACTGGCCGGGCGGAACGGTGAGGTTGGCTGCCGCACTCAGTCCGTTGTAGATCTCGACGCCGGGGCTCAGGCGGAAGGAGCCATGAAAGGGGAACCAGTCGAGCAGCATCTCGGCGGAACGCAGTTTCAGCGCGCCCTTATAGGTGATGCCGTTGTTGGTGTAGCTGGCGCTGTTATAGGAGAAGAAGTTGCTCTCGCCGCGCAGGTTCGTGCGCTCGGAGAGAGGTACAGCGACCTGGCCTCCGATACCGAGAAACCCGACAGTGACCGCAACGCCCGCGGTGGAAAAGGGTCGGATGGAGCCGGAGGCCGGTTTGGCGGAGTTCAGAACGGCATTCACCTGACTGGCTGGAACTGCCTCCGAATCCCGATCAAAGCTACTGCTGGACGACGTGGCTGCGAGTGCAGGGCTAAGGTTGAGCGACGACGGCGACTGTGCAACGGCTTGCAGGCCGCAGGCGTTGAAGGTAAGCAAGGCAGAGACGAGGAAAAATGAGCGTGGATGCATGGAATCCTCCGAAGTGAAAGCAGTTCTTTCTGTGGGGAGGTCTTCATAGTCGGCCAGGTGCACCCCAAAATACATCTCCCATTTGGGAGATATCTGTCATAATCAAAAAACTCTCCAGAACCCCTTAGGTCGATGTTCTGTTCCATGTAAGTACGGAAAGGATTACCCTTATGGTTTCAGCCGTAGAGCTGCATGGCTTGCTTTTGGACTTGTACGCCGCGCCTCTCCAGCCGGAGAGATGGCAGATGTTCATCGACCGATTGTGCGCGCTGACCGACATTGCCAGTGGAGTCATGGTTTCGGTCAGACCCGAAGGGAACCTGATCCTCGCGGGTGGCGGGATGAACTTTGATCCGGAGATCTTCCCCTTGTACAACGAGCACTATGGGACAAATGATCCATTTACCGAGCCGACCATGAGGAACAATCGTGTCGGCGTGATACAGGGAGACGAACTGTTGAGTCGCCCGGATTTGTTGAAATCCGAACTCTACAACGATCTTCTGTCCCCGCGGGGACTTGCGCACATGACATTAATGTCGTGTGAGTGCTCTCCGGAGGCGGTGAGCAAGTTTCCCTTGTGGCGCGGTCCGAAGCAGGGTTTGATGGATGCTGCGTCGACCCATCTTTTGGAGACGCTTGTCCCCCATGTGCAGACGGCGCTGCTTCTTCGCGCGAAGGTGGCTGCCTCGGAAGCCTGCGATCTGCTGTCGGAGACGGCGCTGGACGCAATGAGCATTGCGGCCATTCTGGTTACGGGCAGAGGGGAGATAAGGCATATGAATCGGCTGGCGGCGAGCTGTCTTCAAAGCATGGATGGCCTGGGGCTGCGTCAAGGGCGGCTGGTCGCGGCGGATACCTCTGAGAATGGGCGCCTGCAATTTCTGATTGCGGGAGCGAGCGGAGAGGCGCCGAGGCCCGAATCTCTGCCTGGCGGAGCGATGAGGATTATGCGGCCTCTCTCTGGCGCGTCGCTTCGAGTTGTCGTTACGCCGGCGCCACAACGGATTCGCCAATGGGCCAACAACTCCCACGCGCTGGTATTCCTCATTGATCCATCGTCCCGGCCTAAGGAACGCGCCGCTCTGATGCGGCAGCTTTATGCCCTGACGCCCGCCGAGGCGCGCGTCGCCGACAGGCTCGTCGAAGGGCTGGATGTTCGGGAGATCGCCGAACAACTGGGCATCACGCTGGAGACGGCGCGTTTTCATCTGAAACGAGTGTTGGCAAAAACTGGCACACGTCGTCAGGCAGAGTTAATGCGGTTGATGCTTTCGCTGCCGGGTAGTGATGGCTAAGGGCACGGCACTAAATGGATCGTCGAACACTCCGGTCCGGGTCCGAATACGGGAGCATGGGAACACATCTTCTTGGCACTGGCAATGTTTTCTGCCATCGCATCCGCATCCTTTTGGGCCTCGTCGGTCCTGCCTAACCTGGCCTCGCATTCGGCCCCATATGCAAGCGAGACCGCGGCAATGACGTAGTAGTCGCGCATGCATACCTGCTTTTGAGGCGGCTGCCAACTCACGGAAGCGGTAGATGAAGAAGGGCAAGACCATCCATAGCTTTGAGAGAGCAATGTACTTACCTCGCCTGCATTGGCGCCGGTGTAGTGGCGGTTGGGATCGTAAGTATCTGCCGAACTGCCGGGGGTTGAACTGCCCGATGAAATAGCCTGAGGTTGCGGCGTGGCAGACCCGGTTGCAGCCGCCAGCTGCAGGTTGCCGCCGAAGGACTCGTCCTCTCGTGCGCTTCGCCGAGGAAGCGTAGATTGGAACTGCTTGCTAATGACGACAACGCGCAGGCCATAAGGCCGCGTGGGTTCAATTGCCTCCGCCCGCTCCACACCCGCTCGTGTGGCATACCGAATCGACAATTCATGACCGGATTGCGAGTCGACACGAGAGGTAGACGCGCACATCAGAACGATTGTCAGAGGTACTCCTCGCTATGAAGGTTCCAAATTATCTTCACTCTCGGAACCGTGGCGAGAACTGGAGCTGGCATCCGGAGGACGGGCTAGTGAGGCTGAAAATGCGGCGGGCCGTCCCGCCATGCGCTTCGTGCAAGCGCTCCATTGGCTGCGTGACATGCTTCCGTCCGACGACGGAAGCCTTCGCAAGCGCCTCGTCTCCATCCTCAGAGACCCCGATCATGGACAGGCCATTCAGGACGACTTGCGCAAGGGCCTGTCGGCGCTGCCGGAGTGGATGCGGGTGATCGTGCGCGACCTGCTCCAGCAAACGAACGCTGGAGCGCCGCCGCCGGCACAGAAAGCGAAGCCCTCCAGGCGCGCACTGGCGCCGGCTCCTATCATGAAGAGGGACAAGCTAGTTATCCTGCATGGCCTGCGCCGGTGGTGGGACCGTCGTGGTGAGTTGAAGGAAGGTAGACCGATTGCAAGAGCGGGCGGGCATCTTCTCTTGTGAGTTTTCGGCTTACAACTCCAGTACATCTCTTTTTTCAGCGCCGTTGATACTGTAGCGAGGCGATTCCGCCGTTGGGCTCTGTAGCTATCTGCGGACATCTGGATTCGGAGTTTCGGCGGCATCGGTGGAATGATCGCCATTGAGGGCGGCACACCGTTCAAATTCGCTTTGTGCCTGGGCGTGCAGCCCTTCCATCTGGTAAATTCGCCCGAGTTCGAAATGTAATGCTGATACCTTTGGCGCAAGCGTGATGGCTTTTTGAAGTTCGACCTGTGCACCCAGAAGGTTATGCAGCCGTTCGTATACCCGCCCAAGTTCTTCGTGCGCTCTTGGATTCTGGTCGTTCAATTCCACGGCTTTTTGAAGATGAGGAACCGCCTCTTCGGCGTGACCCTGCTGCATCAGAAGCATTCCGAGATCCAGATAAGGCTGCGCGTCCTGCTTTCCCGCCGCATTCGCCTGCCAGGCAATCGCCGCCCGGAAAGCGGACAGGGCGTCATCCGTGTCGCCAAGCCCCTCGTAGGAAAGCCCAAGGTTATATTCCGCACGAACATCCCGGGGGACTAGGCTCAGATTTTGTTTAAAAGCGCCGATCGCTTCCTGAAAGCGGTTTTCGCTGTACTTCGTTCGTCCCAGGTAATACCAGTAGAGCGCATCCTTTGGCTTCCATCTAACGGCCTGCGTCAGCCACTTGTCCGCATCGGCAAAGTCGCCAAGCAGAATGTAATCCATTGCCACTACAGCAAGATCCTCCGCGCCGGGCTTGCGATACTTCGCACCCTGCGTATATTCAGCCAGAGAATCTTTCGGCTTTTGCTCTCGGTAAAGAACGTATCCAAGAAGAAAGTGCCCGTCTGCGGAGGCCGTGTGACTGGAAAGACAGGCACGAAGACCCTGCTCGGCATCCGCCAATTTTCCACTTTCGATCAGGGCCTCCGCTTTCTGCAAATCACTATCAGCAGGTGACGCGGAACGCAGTGCGGTTTGCGGCGAAGGAAGAAGTACATTCGGACGCGGAGAGGCCTGACCCCGCGCGCCCTTACCGCAAACCATGCACAAAACAGCGAACACGAACGCACCCGTCCGGAGATAGCGGAGTCCTCGACCTGGATACGCCGAACCTTTCGTCGTCGCGTACAAGTTTCGTCCTTTCGGCAACAGCGTCGTCACCGTTGTCTTGTTGCACTGTGTTCTGAGGCTCTCCTTACAGATGAAGAGCATCCCAGGCAAAAAGTAGTAACGATCCCTTTACCTTCCTCAACGGTGTAGATGCGGTCAATCTCCTGAATTGCTACCTTCTCGACGGCACCGCTCGGCCAGTGAATCTCAACCGGTGCAACAGAATCCGCGTCGCCCAATCCGAAGTGCACGCGCGGATCGTTCGACGAGGCAAAGCTGCCGCCGCTCAATACATCGCCACGCTGAGTCAATTTGCCAGCCGTGAGAAAGACCGATGCACCAACCGCATCACGCGGGCTTTTTGACCCGCCGATAAGGCGAAACTCAACCCAGTGATGACGGTCGTGGTTAACGTTGCGCAGCAACGTCGGTGCAGAGTCGAGATTGTTGATGACGACATCGATCTTCCCATCGTTGAAAAGATCGCCAAACGCGGCTCCCCGGGCCGTTAGCACCGCGGCAAGCCCGGTTCCCTTCACTGCCGGCGCCAGCGCGAACTTTCCTCCATCCATATTTCTGAAAAGCAACGGACGCTCAGCGTAGCTGGTCCCCCAGTCGTGCTTGTCAACCTGAGGATAAGCGTGCCCGTTCGCGATAAAGGCGTCCTTCCATCCGTCATTATCGTAGTCGATAAAGCCATCGCCCCAGCCCAGAAACGGAATCGATGGCTCCGCGATGCCCACGTCATAGCTCACGTCCGTGAAGCTCAAACTGCCGTCGTTGCGGTACAGCACGTCGTAGTCATCTGAGAAGTCTGTGCCCAGAATGTCGAGCTTCCCGTTGTTCCTGTAGTCCCCTACCGCAATGCCCATCGTCGCTGTCTCACGGCCATCGGCGTTGACCGCATAGCCCGACTCAAAGCTGAGATCTTCAAACGTCCCATCGCCCTTGTTTCGGTAGAGATAGTTTGGCGTCGAGTCATTGGCTACAAGCAGGTCGGGCTTTCCGTCGCCATTGAGATCGACAAAGAGCGACGTCAGCCCATAATAACCTGGTCCGTCAGCGACGCCGGCCTTCGCGCTGACATCCGTAAACGTGCCGTCGCCATTGTTATGGAACAGATGATCGTGTTCTCCCTTCAACCCGCGTGGCCCGCAAAAAGCGCTGACACCGCGATACCGGCAGTAGTTCGAAACAACCTGATCGGACCCAACCACCGGAGGATGCTGAAAATCGTATGCAGTGTAGCCAGGCACGAAGAGGTCGAGCTTGCCGTCGCCGTCATAATCTCCAAAGGTCGGTCCGGTCGACCATCCTCCGAGAGCGACTCCTGCTTTCTCCGCTACATCAGTGAACGTTCCGTCGTGGTTGTTGTGATAGAGACGATTTTTGCCAATATTCGTGACATACAGATCGGGCCAGCCATCATTGTCATAGTCCCCCACGGCCACGCCAACCCCCCACCGATCGTTGGTAACTCCCGCTTTCGCCGCGACATTCGTAAACGTGCCATCGTGATTATTGTGGAACAGTGCCGCATGAGGCGGCTCGGCCTTGCCATCGCGCGCGTCATACGTCATGCCGTTCACAAAATAGATGTCCAGCCAACCATCATTGTCGTAATCAAGCAGCGCCACGCCCCCGCCAAGCGACTCCACAATATAGTTCTTCTCCGGAGTGCCGCCGGAGTAGCGCCACAAGGTCAGGCCCGACTGGCGCGAAACGTCTTCAAAGATAACCGGGCCGCTATCCACAAATCCGCCAGCGGTGATCGGGCGGTTCTCGCGATCATGCTGCGGTGCATAGACTCCGCCTGTACTCGCTCCACCCTGCTGTTCTGCGACCGGAGGAGCCGGCTGCTGCGCCCAGCCCGCAGCCGGCGCGACCCGGAACAAAATCGCTCCTGCCAGAAAGAGCATACGCATTCCCGGTCGCCAAGCGAGCCCGTTGGCGCTGCATGTGGCATCAGTGCGCCGCTGACTTGATCGTGATCGCATCACTCGCCTGTTGGGCCACCGACTCGCTCGCCTCGCGCTTCAGTTGTGCATACCTGCGAAGCTCCTGCTGCGCATCTGCCGTCTTGCCCTGCGCTCGATACACCTGCGACAGCAGAAAGTGAATGGACGGCTCGCTGGGACTGTCCTTTTCCGCCAGCAGCAGATCTGGCAATGCCTCAGACTGCTTGTTCAGCTTAATCAGCGCCCGCGCGCGATCCGTGCGCGCCTGCATCAATGAAGGGCAGCGCTCAATCGCCTCGTTCAAATGTGTAAGCGCCTCTTCAGCCGATCCGTTCGCCTCCAGCGTCGCGTCCGCAAACTTCCAGTGCGCGATGCAGCTATTAGGATCGTTCGCCAGCTCCGCGCTGAACTCGTCGCGGGCCGAATCCCACTTGCTGATGGTCCAGTACACATTCGCCAGATGAAGATGCGTTCCAGCCTGCTTCGGGCCCAGATCAACCGCCTTCTTGTATTCGACCATCGCGCCATCGTAGTTGTGCATGCTCTCGTCGATCTCGCCCGCCACCTCGTGCGCAACAACAGAGTTGGGATCGATCTGGTTGATCCGGCCAAGCGCATCTTCCGAAAGCTGCAGATACGTCTTGCCCAGCAAATACCATGCCTGCTGGTCCTTAGGATGGCGGTCAAGAATCCCGCGCAGCGGAGTAGTCGCCTCCTGATACTTACTGAGATTGATCAGCACACGCGCCAGCGCCATCTGAAGGTTGTCATCGTCAGGGTGCGCACGCGTCGCAGTTTCAAGCGGACCCTCCGCCTTGCTACTCTCTCCCATCTCCAGATAGCTCATGCCCAGCATGGCAGACGCTGTCGTCATATTCGGGTTGAGCCCCAGCCCTCGCTCCAGCACGGTTGCCGCGTGCGGATAATCATGCTCATTGAAATAAAGCATCCCCAGGTTGTTATATGCGGCGGCCAGATGCGGTGCCCGCTTGAGCATCGCCTGGTATTTCTGAATCGCAATAGCTGAGTCACCATGGGCCTGCGCAGCCCTTGCCTCGGCATAGAGCGACTGCACCTCCGGCGTCACCTCATCATTCGCCGACTGCGCGCGAGAGACCGACACGCCTGCAAATATCATCAGAACCGCAGTCAGAAGCCACGCCGCACAGCGCGAACAGGAGCGCCCACAAATTGTTCCCATCCTCATAGCAGACTCATTATAAGGTCGAGACCGCGCTCACGTCCCTCGCGGGATACGCCAGCGCGTTACAAGAAAGAACCGGACTGCGGGGATGAATCCGCAGTCCGGCGGAGGCAACGCTCAAGCGAGAGGTCCGGTCAGAACTCCAATCGGAATTCAGCCTGGCCCTGACGGTTGCTGGTGTTAGAGCCTGGATTGGTCGCTTGGCCAAATGAGCTGGTATCGCTTGCATTGTTATCCGGGCCGTTGAAAATGGTCCGGTTGAACGCATTGAAGTAATCCACCTGCAGGATTCCCGTAAACCGGTCGCCGAAGTAGAAGTGCTTTCTCGCATTCAGGTTCTCATTGTAGTAAGCCGGATTGCGTAGCTCGCCATAGTTCCGCTGCGCGTCGCCAAGCACATACTTCGTTGTCACGGCGAAGGCTCCGGCATCAAAGATCTGCGGAGCCGGTCCTTTACCCAGGAAGTAGTCCTTCTCCTTGCTATACGAAGCCGTGCTCAGCTTGTGCGAAGATACGCGGTTTGGCCGGTTGAAGCCATTGGGGAAGGGTATGCCATTCTCACCGACTCCGAACGCGGTCCCCGCCTCATAATCGAGAATCCAGCCCACCTGCCATCCACCGAGGATCTGGCCTGTAACGCCCTTGTTGTTGAAGTGTGCCTTGCCAGGCCCGATGGGAAGCTCGTAGGTACCGCTGACCTTGAGCGTGTTGGGCTCGTCAGCGCCCGACACGGCCCACTCGACCTTCTGGTTGTATTTGTTAATCCCGCCAGCGGTAAAGCTCGAGAATCCGCTGCTGGTATTGTCATACGACCTCGACAAAGTGTAAGCCGCAAGGAACGAGAGGCCGTTCGACAAGCGCTTCTCCGCCTGCAACTGGAGGCTCTGATAGTAGGTCGTTCCGAAGCCTTCAAAGTTGTTGAAGATGTTTGTGTACTGCGGGTACGGTACCAGTGATTGCGCCACAGAGGCCGATGTTCCTGGAAAGTCGTTCATGAAGGTCGGATACGGCAGATTGAAGCCCGCAGCTTGGGCCTTGCCGTCGCAGAAGCACAGGTCCAGCTTTGATCCAAGAGCAAGATACTTCGGATCGAGCTGATCGATCGGGTTCAACTGACTGGGCAAATGGATGACCCGATTGCCCACCCATGCCGCAGTCACGAAGACGTTCCACGGAGCTTCCCGCTGCACATTCACGTTCCACTGCTGGCTATAGGGTGCGTAACCATCCTTGCGGCTGAAGGCGTTGATCTGCGTACCCACACCAAGTGAAGGACTGAACGGCGTAGGTGTCGGGTTTGGCAGGACGTTGGAGTCCCAGCTTCCATACGAGGAGATGTTGTTGGTGCTGCTGCTGCGGGTATAGGAGCCGACCAACAGGTTTCCATAGTTGACTGCGACTTTGCTGGTTCCGTACTCATAGGCGCCGCCGTCAAGGAATGCCACGCTGTAGCCGCCTTGCACGACTGTCTTGTTGTTCACCTCATAGGCGAACCCGAGGCGTGGACCAATGTGGCCCCAGTGAATATCCGCTCGGTTGAACCCGGCGCATCCAACGCAATTACCCAGCTTGGTGGCCGCACCAGGAATATTCCCCGCTGCCGGATTCTGCCCCGCCGGGTTGAAGAACACGACGTTGTTGCCGTTCTCCGTAAACGGCACCTGGATGTCCCAGCGCATGCCGAGGTTGACCGTCAGCTTCGGAGTCAATTTGATATCGTCCTGAATATACGGCGACAAGTCGATATTGCGGAGACGTAGCTCCTGCGAATTGCTCCGATTTGCCGAGTCCGGCAGCCCCAGCAGGAAGCTGGCGAAGGAGCTTCCATACGACCCAAAGTTCGGATCTTTCGGGTCAGGCACGGAGGTCGTCCGCTGACTGAAGTTGAAGTGACCACCGGCCGTCTGCTCTTCGTTGTCATCCTGGTAGGTACGCCGGAACTCCGCGCCGATGTTGAACGTGTTGCGTCCCTTCGTCCACAAGTAGTTGTTCACGACAGCAATGCCCAGCTTGCGGTTGATGGACTGAAGCCATGCGCCGCTGGTGCCCCAGCTCGTCAGAGAATGTTGGCCGTCAAACGTGATATTCGGCGGGATCACGCCACCAGCTACGCCGGGGAAGCTGTACTTGGTCTGGTTGTATTGGTTATTGATCTCACCGTACCACCCGATGCCAGCCGTCGCCACCAGGTTCGGCGAAACGGTGTTGACGTAGTTGAGGATGAAGACACTGCCCTTAGCAGGCTCATACTTCATACTATTCAGCGGATTGGGAGCGATGACGAGTGGGCTATAGTCGAAGCTGTAGTTGCTGAAGGTGTTTCGCCATTGGCTGTAATGCAGGCTCTGCTTCTGCGTCAGGTTGTGATCGACCGTGAAACCCCACGCATGCTGAATGTGCGGATTGATGAAGGGTGTAAAGCTCTTGTTTTTGTCCAGCCCGCCGCCTCCGGTGCCCGGCCGGTCGGGGTTGGGGATGAACTTCACCAACGCTGCCGAGTTGGCGCTGATACGTCCCGGCGGAATGACATTCAGCTTGCCGTTATATTGAAACTGCTGCCCGGTCTGGGGATCATAGATGGGAATCTGGTGCCCTGCGCCGTCAACGTAATCGCTAAAGTCGCCACCCTTCTCGAGCGCCGTGGGAACAGTAGAGATGTCAGTGTTCTCGTTGTTCTGCTTGTACCACTCCTGGCTGTAATGGAAGAACGTGCGGTTGTGGCCGTCATAGACCTTCGGAATCCACACCGGCCCGCCAATCGAGAAACCATAGTTATTCTCGTGGTCAACCGGCGGCTTCTTTGAGCCGCCCCACGCTGGGCCATTGAAGAACCCTACTGAATCGAAGAAACTGTTGCGGTTAATCTCAAACAGATCGCCGTGATACTGGTTTGTGCCAGAAGCCATTTGATACGTCAGTGCGCCCTGCCCCAGCCCAAACTGCGACGAGAACGTGGACCGCTCAACGCGGAACTCATGGACCAGTTCATACGGAGGGTTGAAGTTCGTCGTATAACCTTCCGTCTCCGGCTGCGGTGCAGGCACGCCGTTGAAGACGATCTCCTGCTCAAAGTCCACGCCGCCGTTCACGCGGTGAGAGAAGCTGTTGCCCGTCGTACCCGGCGCAAGAAACTGAAAGCTGTCAATCTGGCGCCCACGGCCCGAGACCTCGTTGGGGAGCGCATTCACCACGGCCGGCTCAATCGTGGTTCCAAGCTGCGGCTGAGTGGTATTCAGGGCGATTTCGCTGGCCGTTACCTCGACGATTGTGTCCGCCGATCCAATATTCAGTGAAAAGTCGACCGTCGCCGCCGTGCTGACCTCGACGGTCACCGCCTTCTTCACGCTCTTCTGGAAGCCCTGCGCCTCAACAGCAACTGTGTATTTCGCTGGAATCAAACCCGTGACAGTAAATGTGCCCGCCCCGCTGGTAGTGGCATGACTAATAACACCGGTGCCTTCATTCGTAATGGTGACACGAGCTCCCGGAACTACAGCGCCCGCGGAATCGGTGACCGTGCCTGTCATGCCGGCGCTGGCTTGAGCGCAAGCGTTCTGCACGGTGAGTATCGCAAAGGAGGCCACGAATAGGCCGATTGCGACAAAGGATAGAAGACTGCCCAGCTTCAGATGCCTTCGCATAGTACCTCCCAAATATCAAAATGCTGCGGAAAAGACGGCAACTTAACTCTCCTACCCGGTTGATGGCGATCAGATGGACGAAAGAGGAAAGTTTTTATGGAAACGATACCATCTTGGATGGTATCGTTTCCAATGTGAGAATGTACGGAGTCAAGACACACTCTGTCAAGAAAAATCTGCTGAGAATCCAGATGGCCCTTAATCTCTACATTTCTTTTTGAATTTGGAACAATTTCGTTGTTTTGCTCGTACGTTGCAATATGCGCCGAGTGACCCCCTTCAACGCAACTCTCGCCGACGTGGCCCGGCTTGCAGGGGTAGGGACCACAACCGTATCGCGCGTTATCAATGGCGGCGAGTCCGTCAGTCCCGAAACGCTGGCTCGCGTGCTGGCTGTAATCGAAGAACTCGGGTATCAGCCTAACCAGTCTGCGCGCATCCTCAAGGGCCATCGGGCCAAGACCATCGGATTGATCGTGCCCAGCATAGCGGACTCGTTTTTTTCCAGTTGTGCCGAAGCGGCCCAGAAAATCGTACGCGCCCACGACTCGCTCCTTATTGTTACCGTTTCGAATAACGATCCAACCACTGAACTCGAGAGCCTGAACGTGCTCACCCGGCATCGCACCGATGGCCTGCTGCTGGCGCCATCCGACTCTCAAAATGAAAAGCTGGCAAGATTGCTTAGTCAGATGGCGGTTCCCGTCGTGTCCTTCGACCGTCCGGTCTCGAACGAGGCGGTGCCAAGCGTGGTGAGCGATAATTTTCAGGGTGCCGGCGCAGCGATCAGACACCTGATCTCACATGGATATAAACGAATTCTGTGTCTGGGTGGCGAGGCGGACCTCTACACTGTCAGGGAACGGATCCACGGCTATCGGGAAGCTATGCGGGAAGCGGGCCTGCCGGTGCAGATCGATCTCTCGATCACAGACCAGTTATCGGCGGAGTCCGCGCTCCGCAAGCATCTCTCTGCAGCACGGCCTCCCGATGCAGTCTTCACTTTGAAAAACCTCGTAACCATCTACATCTATGAAGCCTTGAGCGAACTGCGTGTCTCCGTTCCCAAGAAACTTGCGCTGTTCGGTTTCGATGACTTTGAATTGGCGAAAACCCTTCGTCCCGCAGTCAGCGTGGTACAGCAACCGATCGAGGCCATAGGCAGGATCGCCGCTGAGTTACTCTTCAGCCAAATGGAGGACAGGTCCTGGCAGAAGAGAAGTCCGACGAGCAAACAAGTGCAGATCAAGCTTGAGACTCGCCTGGTTCTGCGGAGTTCCTGCGGCTGCTGCAGCCATGGAACCGATCAGTAATCGCAAGTGCAACCTCGCATAAAGCAGTCGCCTCGGTAAGACGTAGGAACTCCCGTGCGCGAAGTCAGCGCAAGCGATTTTGTTAATCCGGCGTATCAGACCTCGCATGAAGCAGTCGCCTCGGCATGACGTAGGAACATTGCTTGACTATTTACTACTACTGTAGTAAATACTACGAATGAAGTAGTACAGAGGTGCCTCATGGCTGTTCCCAAACTTTCGAAACTTGAACTCAAGATCATGGATACCCTCTGGACTCGCGGCGAATCCTCCATTCGCGAGCTGCAGGATGCCTTCCCGGAGAAATCGCGCCCCGCCTACACTACGGTACAAACCACCGTCTATCGCCTCGAAGCAAAGAAGGTCGTCAGCCGCGTGCGCAAGGTTGGCAACTTCCACATCTTCGCCGCGGACGTCTCGCGTGACGTTGCGCAGCGCAGGCTCGTCGACGACCTGCTCGCTCTCTTCGGCGGCCGAACGCAGCCGGTCATGGCCCACCTCATCGAATCCGGCAACCTCACCCTGGCAGATGTCAAAGAGGCTGAGCGCACGCTGCGCTCGCTCGAAAGAAAGGCAAAGTGATGCCCGCCATTCTTGCTCCGCTCACCGAATCGCCCTTCATCCAGGCGCTCGCCAACCACCTCTGGCAATCGAGCCTCTTCGCCTTGGCCGCTGCGCTCGTCGTTCTTCTTCTGCGCAACAACCAGGCGCGCACACGCCACTGGATATGGCTCGCCGCATCGCTGAAGTTCCTCCTGCCCCTGTCACTTCTCTTCAGCCTCGGCCACTCGCTGGCATCCAAGCCAGCCCAGTCAAGCGCTCAACCAGCCTCTCTCTATGCCCTTGACGTCGCCAGCAAGCCGTTCACGTTCCTCCCGGCGCAGTCACACTCAGACGATCTCAAGCTCGCCAGCCCGCAACGTTGGCCGTGGCTGGCCAGCGCTCTTCCCGAATCTCTGGCAGCGCTCTGGGTCATTGGGTTCCTCCTTATCATCGCGCGCTGGTCCATCGAATGGCGCCGCATCTCCGCCACTATCCGATCCGCTCATCCGGCCTCCGCAGGGCGCGAATTAGAAGCACTTCGACGCCTTCAACTGCATGGACTCGCCACACCTAACCTCCGTCTCACCATTTCGACAGCGCTCCTCGAGCCTGGCGTCTTCGGCATCCTGCAACCTACACTCGTCTGGCCCGCCGCAATCTCCACGCACCTCGACGACGCGCAGATGGACGCTATCCTCGCGCACGAGCTCTGCCACGCCCGCCGCCGTGACAATCTCTTCGCTGCTCTCCACATGGCCGTAGAAGCCATCTTCTGGTTCCACCCGCTTGTCTGGTGGCTCGGCGCGCGTCTCCTCTCCGAGCGCGAGCTCGCATGCGACGAAGCCGTCGTCCTCCACGGCCACGCTCCCGTCACTTACGCCGAAAGCATTCTGAAGGCCTGCGAGTTCTGCATCGCATCGCCGGTCCTCTGCGTCTCAGGCGTCACAGGTGCAGACCTGAAGCTGCGCATCGTCCGCATCATGAACTCGAGTCTTACCGCACGGCTCGGCCTTGGCAAAAAGGCTCTCCTCGCCACGGCCGCAGCCATCGCAGCATTCGGCCCCGTACTCTTCGGCGCCATCAATACACCGCGCGTCCATGCTGCGCTTCTCACAGGCAGCGCCGACGGCAAGCTCCCGTCCTTTGAGGTCGCCACCGTCAAACCGACCCATGCAGGTGTCAACGGCCTCATGATCATGCTCAAGCCAGGCAAACTTAGCATGAGAGATATTCCGCTGAAGTCCCTCATCGAGTTCGCCTTCGATGCCCATTCCGACTCGCAGATCACAGGCGGCCCTGGCTGGATCAATACCCAAGCCTACGATATCGAGGCCAAGGAAGATGAGGCACAGGTTGCAGCATTGAAAAAACTGCCGGAGGAAGAACGAACGCAGCAGATCCAGCTGATGCTCCAGTCGCTGCTCATTGAGCGCTTCCATCTCAAGGTCCGCCGCGCCTCGCGCGAGATGCCTGTCTACGCACTCGTCGTCGCAAAAGGAGGGCCGAAGCTGAAGCCTTCGACGACCGTTCCGCCAACCCCATCTGAGCGCCCGATGATGCGCCCGGCAGGGCGCGATGAGGGCGGCCGCGGCGGGACGGAGCCTGCCAGCGCCGGCGAAGGCATCTTCATGAACGGCCGAGGCGAGCTCGACGGAACGAGCGCCTCCATGGCCAGGCTGGCAAGCGTGCTCGGCCGCCAGCGCGAGGCCGAAGGCCGCGTCGTCATCGACAAGACCGGCCTCACAGGCAGCTACGACTGGAAGCTCCACTGGTCGCCCGAAGCCCCCGCCCCGGCCTTCAAAGGCGCCGATGCCGACGCACCGCCCGACCTTTCCCCCGGCCCCGACGGCAGCGGCCCCACACTCTTCACCGCACTCGAAGAGCAGCTCGGCCTTCGGCTCGAATCGCAAAAGGGCATGGTGGAAACCATCGTCATCGATTCCGTCGAGAAACCATCGGAGAACTAACCGGGCCTTCCGAAACTAACCTTGATGAGAACGGTCCTCCAACTCGCCGGCGCGCTGGCGCTGATCCTCTTGTCCTCTCTGCACGCAGCAGCGCAGCAGTATGGCGGACAGGTCAGCTTCGGCGGCTTCCCCGTACCCGGAGCAACCGTCACGCTCACCAGTGGCGTAGAGCACCGCAGCACCGTCACCAACGCAGAGGGCCGTTTCTCTTTCCCCGACCTCCCCGCCGGCAAGTGGACCCTTGAGGTCAGCATGCTCTGCTTTGCCGACCTCAAGCGAACGATCACCATCCCACAATCACATACCAATGCCTCGCTCGAACTCGAGCTTCTGCCACGCGATCAGATTCGCTCCCTCACTCAACCCGCGCCGCACATCGCAACGCCGCAGCCGCCTGACGTTGCAACGCAGCCATCATCCTCAATCGCAACGCAACCGGAGCAACTGCAGACCCAGCAAAATCCCGATACACCCGAACAGGCCGACGACAGCCTTCTCATCAACGGCAGCATCAACAATGCAGCCGTCTCTCCTTTCTCGCAGGCCAGGGCCTTCGGCAACACACGCTCGCAGTCCCGCCACCTCTACAACGGAGGCATCGGCCTTATCCTCGACAACTCCACCCTCGACGCTCGCCCCTACGCGCTCACCGGAGTCAACCTTCCCAAGGCTTACTACAACCGAGCCGTCGGCTTCGCCGCGCTAGGCGGACCTCTCCGCATCCCCCACCTGCTGCCACGCGGCCCAACATTCTTCGCCGCCTACCAGTGGACGCGCAACAGCGACGCGCGCGCCCAATCCGCTCTCGTGCCAACTGCTGCAGAACGTAGCGGCGACTTCTCTCAAGTCGCCATGCCGCTCTACAATCCGGCCACCGGGCTTCCCTACCCAAACAACCAACTCCCTGTCAGCCCGCAGGCCCGGGCGCTCGTCGACCTCTACCCTCTCCCCAACGTCACAGGCAGCGCTCCGTACAACCTGCAATCGCCCACGCTCAGCCAGACGCATCAGGACGCATTGCAATCGCGCCTCGACAAACAGTTCGGCCGCAGGAATCAGCTCTACGGCACCTTCGCCTTCCAGAGCAATCGCGTCAGCGCAACCAACCTCTTCCGCTTCACTGACCGTACGCGTTCGCTTGGACTCGACCTCAGCGCCAACTGGTCGCACCGCTTCAGCTCCCGGCTCTCGTTCGACCTCTCCTACCGATTCAATCGCTTCTCCACGCGCAGCACACCGTGGTGGCAGGACCGCGCCAATGTCTCCGGCGACGCCGGCATCACCGGCAACAACCAGGACCCAATCAACTGGGGCCCGCCTGCACTCAACTTCTCGAACGGCACCGCCACACTCTCTGACGCGCAAAGCTCTTTCAACCGCAACCAGACCAACCTATTCTCCGGAGCTATGCTCATCACCCGCGGCACGCACAATATCACCTACGGGGGTGATTTCCGCCGCCAGCAGTTTAACTACCTCGCGCAGCAGGACGCGCGTGGCGCGTTCTCCTTCACCGGCGCGGCCACTCGCAGTTCTGCAACCGAAGGCTCCGCTTTCGCCGACTTCATTCTTGGCATTCCCGACGCCAGCTCTATCGCCTTCGGAAATGCCGACAAGTACCTTCGCCAGTCCGTCTCCAGCCTCTACCTTAACGACGACTGGCGTGCCACGCCAAGCCTCACCATCAACGCTGGCCTCCGCTGGGAGTACGGTGCGCCCATCACCGAAATCAAAGACCGCCTCGTCAATCTCGACATCGCCTCCGGATTCACCGCCGCAGCGCCGGTCCTCGCCTCCTCTCCCACAGGCTCTATCACCGGCGCCCACTACCCAAGCTCCCTCATCCGTCCATATCGCGGAGGCTGGCAGCCGCGCATTGGCATCGCCTGGAGACCTCTCCCAGCGTCATCTCTCCTCATCCGCGCAGGCTACGGCATCTACTATGACACCTCCGTCTATCAATCCAGCGCAATCCTCCTTGCGCAGCAATCGCCTCTCTCCAAAAGCCTCAGCGTGCAAAACTCCGCCGCCTGCCCGCTCACTCTCGCCAACGGATTCAACACCTGCCCCACCGTTAGCGCAAACACCTTCGCCGTCGATCCCGCATTCCGCGGCGGCTACGCGCAGAATTGGCAGCTCTCCCTGCAGGCCGATCTCCCCGACTCACTTCAGCTCGTCGCCGCCTACCTCGGCATCAAGGGCACGCACGAGCAGCAGCGTTTTCTCCCGAACACCTACGCTCCCGGCGGCTTCAACCCCTGCCCGTCATGCCCGGTCGGCTTCACCTATCTCGCCTCCAACGCCAACTCCACACGCGAGGCCGCGCAGATTCAGCTGCGTCGACGTCTGCGCAGCGGGTTGGCCGGCTCGCTCGCCTATACCTACGCCAGCGCGCTCGACGATGCCTCCACCCTGGGAGGCCAGAGAGCGGAGTTCCCCACACAAGCCACGCCATCGAATCCCTTCGCTCCAACTCCTGCCTCGCAAAGCGCCGCAACCACTAACATCGCGCAGGACTGGCGCAACCTCAGTGCCGAATACGGCCGCTCCTCCTTCAACCAGCGCCATCTCCTCAACCTTCAGCTGCAATACACCACAGGCATGGGCATCGGTGGCGGCACACTCCTGAATGGATGGCGAGGCACACTCCTCAAAGAATGGACCGGCCTCGTGGAGATCACCGCATCGAGTGGCCTCCCACAGACACCCATCTACTCCACAACGGTCCCCGGCATTGGTATCACCGGCACCGTCCGCCCCAATGTCACCACCGCTCCGCTATACAACTCCACCGCAGGACTCCACCTCAACCCAGCCGCCTTCGCCGCACCATCGCCCGGTGAGTGGGGCGATGCACGCCGCAACTCCATCAATGGTCCCAGCCAGTTCCTCCTCAACGGCAGCCTTGGACGCACCTTCCGCTTGCGCAGCCGCAGCCGCGACAGCCTGAACCTCGACGTTCGCATGGACTTCACCAATCTTCTCAACCACGCCACCTGGTCCGGATGGAACACCGTCATCAACAGCCCGCAGTTCGGCGTTCCCTCCGGCGTCAACCCCATGCGCAGCATCCAGACCTCCGTGCGGATGAGGTTCTGACATGCGACCATTCCTCATCGCCGCGCTTCTCATCGCCGTCTGCGCATCCGCGCAGCAGAGCAGCCAGAACGAACCCTTCACGCTCTCAGTCAGCTCGCGTCTCGTCATCGAAACCGTCTCCGTCACCGACAAAAGCGGGCATCCCATCGATGGCCTCACTGCAAAAGATTTCGCCGTCACTGAAGACGGCGCACCGCAAACCATCCGCGTTTTCGAACACCAGCAGCTCGCCGCGGCATCGGCTGCGCCCTCCGCCAATACCGCCCCCGAGCAGGTCAAGATCTACGACACCCTTACCCGCACTCACATCCAGCCCGAGAACCCTGCGAGCACGCGCTTCAAAAATCGGCGCCTCCTCGCCTTCTGCTTCGACATGACCTCCATGCCACCGGGCGATCAGCTGCGCGCCCTCCGCGCCGCAGAACGCTTCGTCCGCACTCAGATGCAGCCCGACGATGTCATCGCGATCCTCCGCTACGCTGGCGGCTCCGTCGACGTCCTCCAGGACTTCACCTCCGACCGCAACCGTCTCCTCAGCATCCTCGAAACCATGGTCGTCGGCGAAGGACAGGGCTTCGGCGAAACCTCCTCCGACGACTCCACCTCCGACACCGGCGCAGCCTTCGGCCAGGACGACAGCGAGTTCAACATCTTCAACACCGACCGCCAACTCTCCGCTCTTCAGACTGCCGTCGACATGCTCGCCCATCTCAGCGAAAAGAAGTCCCTCATCTATTTCTCCAGCGGCATCTCGCTCAACGGCATGAGCAACCAGGCGCAGCTCTACGCCACCATCAACGCAGCCGTCCGCGCCGGCGTCTCGTTCTGGCCCATCGACTCCCGCGGCCTCGTCGCCCAGGCCCCGCTCGGCGACGCCACCCACGGCTCGCCCGGCGGAGCAGGCATGTACACCGGCGCCTCCGCCCTCGCCGTCACAACGAATCTTCAGCAGACGCAGGACACTCTCTACGCCCTCGCTGCCGACACCGGAGGCAAGGCCTTCCTCGACTCCAACAACCTTGCCGCCGGCATCCGCCAGGCCCAGCAGTCCGTCTCCAGCTACTACATCCTCGGCTACTACACCTCAAACGCCGCCAAGGACGGCAAGTTCCGCCGCATCAAAATCTCTCTCGCTAATGGCCTCTCTGCCTCACTCGACTACCGCCAGGGCTACTATGCCCCCAAGGAGTTCGCCAAATTCACCGTCGCCGATAAGGAACGCCAGCTCGAAGACGCGCTGATGCAGCCCGATCCGGTCACTGAGCTCCCTATCGCACTCGAACTCAACTACTTTCAGCTCAACCGCGCCGAGTACTTCGTCCCCGTCGCCATCAAGATCCCCGGCCGCGAGCTTGCCCTCGCCAAGCGCGGCGGCTCCGAGCACACACTCATCGACTTCGTCGGCGAAATCAAAGACGCCTACGGCAACACCATCACTAATCTCCGCGATACCATCGACATCCGCCTCACCGACGCCACCGCAGCCGAACTCGCTAAACGTCCTATTCAATACGACGCCGGCTTCACGCTCTTCCCCGGCCGCTACACCATCAAGGTCCTCGCGCGCGACAATGAGACCGGCCGCATCGGCACCTTCCAGACCACCTTCACTGTGCCGAACCTCATGCGCGAGACTCAGCGCATCCCCTTGAGCTCCGTTGTTCTCGGCAGCCAGCGCCTCAGCGTCCGCGACGCGCTCTACAACGCCGGCAGCGACAAAAAACGTGCCAAAGCCGACGCCGTCAATCCTCTCGTTCAGAACGGCCAGAAGCTCATTCCCAGCGTCACGCACGTCTTCAGCAAGGCGCGCCCCGTCTACATCTATCTCGAAGCCTACGAGCCCGCCAGCGCCGCAACCACGCCGCTGACCGCGTACATCACTCTCTATCGCGAAGGCTCAAAGGCTTTCGAAACCACTCCACTCAACGTCAGCCACAGCGGGGGCCGTTCCATCTACTCGCTGCCCATCGCCTTCACGCTCAACCTCGACCAGCTCCCACCGGGCTTCTACAACTTCCAGGTCACCGTACTCGATATAACCGGACGCAAAACAGCATTCGCGCGCACTACCATAGTCCTCGTGCCGTAGTCCCCAGCCTGTGCAATGTATACCGAGGACGACAGTGATAGTGTCTCCAACCCACAACCTGCGGGCTGTTGTCGACGATACAGTCGATGGTCGGATCGGTGTACGCGATGCTGATGAAAGGAGGAGAAAATAAGTCTTCCGACGATTTGCCACAAAAAGCCGCAAATGCCTCGATCGCCATATCGCCTAAGTTATTGAAAGGATTGGTGGGCACAGCAGGATTCGAACCTACGACTTCCACCGTGTGAAGGTGTCGTCGTGCCAGCCGGATGCACATTCTAAAAGGCTTATAAGCCGGTTGAGGCGGTAAAAACCGCTTTTCTGGCCGTATTTGGCATCAAAATGGCATCAAATTTCTAACCAGTGGGCGTGGGCTGACCGTGGGGGTTCAGCCCATTTTCTTTGCCCTACTAGCTCGGAGGATCTCCGCGTTTACGTTCACTAAATAATCTTATTCACGTTACGTGAACAAGATATGATTATGAACAGAGGGGAAAGACATGGAGCTAGCTGGCCGGGAATATCAGACGCTTCAAACTGCAATCGCCGCCCTTCAGGCCACCGTTGGTCTGAAGGCGGTCAAGGTAGGCGTCCGCCCGTTGGCCATCGACCACCCGAATCCAAGGCCTGACGCTGTGCTGACGATCACCCTGAATGGGCACAAGCAGCTCTTCGTCGCAGAGATCAAAACAATCGACCGGCGTATCGCCGTTGCCCAGATTCGGGCTCAGTTGCAGGAGTTCATTACACAACACTATCCGGGGTATCGCCCGCTCCTCATCACGACATTCGCTACACCTGATTTGGCTGAAGAATGTCGAAGACTTGATCTCCCCTTCCTCGACACCGCCGGCAACCTTTACCTTCCGACGGACATATTTGTGGCCGATATACGGGGCAAAGCACGCCCTGCTCTCCCCTTCAAAGACAAATATCGCGCCAACCATCCGGCAGGGCTCAAGGTCGTCTTCGCCCTTCTGTGCAGACCGGCATTAGCCGGTGCCCCATACCGGGAAGTTGCCAAATTTGCGAAGGTCGCCCTTGGAGCCATCGGCCCAGTTCTCAACGACCTTACCCAACGCGGGTACCTTCAAAAGGCCAAAACGCCGAATGGGACCCTTCTCAGAAAAAAAGAACTGCTCAACGAATGGGTCACCTACTATCCTGCAAACCTGCGTCCCACGCTTCGACCGCGACGATATCAGGCTGATCGAGAGCAGTTGACGCACATCGGCCTCGAAGCATTTGGCGCTCATTGGGGAGGAGAATACGGTGCCGAAAAACTCACCCGTTATCTAAAGGCCGAACATTTCCTGATCTATGCTCCCGGCACACTTCCGACCGCACTTATGACCAAAGCCCGAATGCGTTTAGCGCCGGACGGGAATACAGAGATATTGGAGATGTTCTGGCACCCGGAGTTAATCGGCCAACCGACAGACATCGCTCCACCGCTCCTGGTTTACGCTGATCTCATGGCGACCACCGATGGGCGCAACATCGAAGCAGCGAAAGAGGTCTATGAGCGTTTTCTCAAACCAACTGTTCATCAGCCCTGAACGTCCTGCCGATCCATTAACACTCAGCATCCTGGAACTCATCGATCAGCTCCTTCGCGACGCGACGATACGCTACATGCTGGTAGGTGCCACCGCACGAGATCTACTGCTCTATCACGTATTCGGCCACGCTGTGACCCGCGCCACCTATGATCTCGATTTCGCCATTCTTGTGGACTCGTGGAAGCAGTTTGCGACTGTGAAACAGATGTTTCTCGACATTCCGGGATTCACAGATAAAAGGCGAAATGCCCAGCGGCTGTACTACCAGCCAACTGGCACACCATTCGAAACAATCATTGATATCATTCCGTTCGGAAAGCTGGAGACGGCTGAGCGAACAATCGCCTGGCCACCCGATGCCGATGTGGTCATGAATGTGGCGGCCTTCTCGGATGTATTCGAGAACTCGCTGCGCGTACAGGTTCGCCCAGACCTCATCATTCCTGTTGCCTCCCTACCCGGGCTTATGGTCCTCAAACTCTTTGCCTGGCTCGATCGGCATGAAGGGCGAGACGTCCAAGATATCCGAAGATTGATTGAAACGTATACGGACGCTGGAAATGTCAACAGACTCTACGAAGAAGAGGTTGATGAACTGGAGCGGGTTGGCTTCGACACCACCTTGGCTGGAGCTTTCCTCTTGGGAAAAGACGCGCGGCGCATAACCGACGAGAATGTGCAAACTCGGCTTTCGATCGCCCTCTCAGGAAAGGAACTCGCTGTACTGGTACTTCAAGTAGCCCATACGATGAGCGTCTTGGATGATCGCACTGAGTCAGCGAAAGCCCTTCTCAGCGGGTTTTTTCGCGGAATGGGACTCATCGACCTGTTGTAGCTCTCATCGTCCTTGCGTACTTGGCCCCGCTGAACGATCTCACCAATGATGTGCTCGAAGTGGATGTCGATGCGCGAAACGAAATTACCCTAAGACGGGAGGGCATTTTTGCTTCTGGCGGTGGTTCAGCTACCCCCAGCGTAGTACAGCTTCTTAGAACAGCCGCTATTACTCAATCGGCGTTACCATATCCTTATGATTCCATTCAAGTTGGTCGATTGGAAGCTTGCCGAAGGCTGTGGCAAGGTTCATGGGACCAGGTTTGCGGTTATTGGGGATATGAGAAGGAGTGAAAAACGATAGTGGACCAGGCGACGCACAATAAAATCGTCTCCTTTCTTTGGGGCATTGCTGATGATGTTTTGCGCGATCTGTTCAAGCGCGGCAAGTACCCGGATGTAATTCTCCCCATGTGCGTGATCCGACGTATGGATGCGGTACTGGAACCGACTAAAAAGCCAGTTCTCGACACCAAAAAGATGCTGGATGATGCGCTTATCACCGAGCAACGAGCGGCTCTGTGCGCTGCATCGGGCCAGGCTTTTTACAACACGTCGAAGTTCACGTTGCGGGATCTGAAGTCCCGTGGAAACCAACAGCAGTTGCTTGCTGATTTTGAGGATTATCTCAATGGGTTTTCTCCCAATGTCCAGGACATCCTCGATAATTTCAAGTTTCGCAATCAACTACCGACCCTCTCCAAGGCCGACGCTCTCGGCTCGTTGATCAACAAGTTCCTCGATCCGGATATTGATCTTTCTCCAGCAGGTGTGGACAACCACGCGATGGGTACGATCTTTGAGGAACTTGTTCGCAAGTTCAATGAGGAGAATAACGAGGAAGCTGGAGAACACTGGACACCGCGAGATGCCGTTCGCCTCATGGCAAACCTCGTATTCCTGCCCATAGAGAAAGAGATCAAATCGGGCACCTATCTGCTTTACGACTGCGCCTGCGGGACCGGTGGGATGTTGACGGTTGCAGAAGAGACGTTGACCCAAATCGCCTCGATCCAGAGGCAGACGGTGAAATGCCTTTTGTATGGCCAGGAAATCAACCCTGAAACCTACGCCATCTGCAAAGCCGACATGCTGCTCAAGGGCGAGGGCGAGAGCGCCGACCACATCGTAGGCGGCGCGGAGTGGTCTACTCTTTCGCACGATGCCTTTCCTGCCCAGGAATTCGACTTCATGCTCGCGAATCCTCCCTATGGGAAGAGCTGGAAGAAGGATCTCGAAGCCATGGGCGGCAAGGATGGAATGCGCGACCTGCGCTTCAAGGTCATGCACCAGGGTGAAGAGCTTTCTCTTGTGACCCGCTCCAGTGATGGCCAGATGCTGTTCCTCGCCAATATGGCTTCAAAAATGAACGCCAAGTCGGCTCTTGGCAGTCGCATCGCGGAAGTCCACAATGGATCGTCACTCTTCACGGGGGATGCGGGACAGGGCGAAAGCAATATTCGTCGTTGGCTGATTGAGAACGATTGGGTAGAGGCGATCGTCGCCCTTCCGCTGAATCTCTTCTACAACACGGGTATCGCCACCTATATCTGGGTGCTCTCCAATCAAAAGCCGCGCCACCGTCGCGGCCAAATTCAACTGATTGATGCGACCAACTGGTACAAGCCCCTGCGGAAGAACCTCGGCAAAAAGAATTGTGAACTGTCTGCGGAAGACATTGAGCGGATCAGCCGCGCATTCCTTGACTTTAAAGAGACGCCAGAATCCAAGCTCTTCCCGAATGAAGCATTCGGTTATTGGAAGGTCACAGTTGAACGTCCGCTTCGCCTGCATAGCAAACTTTCTCTCAAGGCGATTGCGACGTTGCGCTTTGCTTCTGGCGACGAAGACATTCGTTCCGCGCTCTATGAAGAATTCGGCGATGAGCTATATACCAATTTCGCGCGAGTCTCATCTGCGGTGGAAGCTCGTTTGAATGACTGGGGAACGGACGAAGAAGAAGAGGAAGATGAAGCGGGCGGCAGCACAAAGAAGGGGCTGTCGGAAAAGAAAAAGAAGAAGCTGCTGGATGCGAAGACCTGGGAGCGCGATGGGCGGCTTATCGAGGCAGCCATGAAGCTGCGCGAAGTGTTGGGGGAGGACTTGTTCGAGGACTACAACATCTTCCGTGACAGTGTGGACGCCTCTTTTAAGTTAGAAAAAATCAAACTCTCCGCTCCCGATCTCAAGCAAATCCTCAAGACGGTGAGCTGGCGGGTAGAGACCGCGCCTCGCGTCATCGGCAAAGTTCATAAGCCAGGCAAAGTCGGAGCAGACTCACTCAACGGTCTCTTCGAAGAGACTCTGAATGGCAAGCAGGTGGTGGTTGAATACGAAACCGACTCGGAACTGCGAGATACCGAGCAGGTTCCGCTATTGGAAGAAGGTGGCATCGAGGCCTTCATCCGGCGTGAGGTGTTGCCCTACACTCCCGACGCGTGGATCAATGAGGATGCCACCAAGATTGGCTACGAAGTGAGCTTCACGCGCCACTTTTACAAGCCGCAGTCTCTGCGGTCTCTGGAAGAGATTAGTGCTGACATTCAAGCGATAGAGAAAGAAGCCGAAGGTCTTTTGGACGGTCTTCTCATGGAGAGCAAGTAGAACATGTCCACTCAACGCTATTCTGTAGCGCCACACCCAATCGAGACCCTTCTGACTTGGGTCAAATCCAATGAAATCGCTATCCCTGAAATTCAACGCCCATTTGTTTGGGAGCCTAAAAAGGTCCGCGATCTTCTTGATTCACTCTATCGCGGATACCCTGTCGGCTATTTGATCGCCTGGCGTAACCCTAAGGTGAGGCTCAAGGACGGTAGTACCTCAGCCGGCAAGCGAATTCTCATTGATGGACAGCAGCGCGTAACGGCACTGATGGCTGCCATTCTTGGCATTGAAGTTCTCACTAAGGACTATGCAACAGTTCGGATAAAAATCGCCTTTAATCCCTTGGAAGAAAAGTTCGAGGTATCGACCCCGATCATCGCCAAAGACCCTGCCTGGATTGAAGACGTTGCAAAGATCTTCGCGCCCGATGCAAAGATGCTGCAATTGACCAAAGCCTATGCCAAGGCGAACAAGAACACTGATGAGGATTCTGTCTTCGCCGTGTTTGAGCGGCTCCGCAAGATCATCAACAATCATGTTGGCATCATCGAGCTGGCACACGATCTGGATATCAATGAGGTCACGCAGATATTCATTCGCGTAAACTCGGCGGGGACTGAGCTATCGCAGGCGGATTTTGCGATGTCGAAGATTGCTTCAAACGAGACATTTGGTGGGAATCAGCTTCGTAAGGCAATTGATTATTTCTGCCATCTGGCCAAAGCTCCTGAGTTTTACAACAGGATTGCTAAAGGAGACGCCAGCTTCGCCGCGTCTGAGTTTTTGCCTGCCATGAAGTGGCTGAAAAACACCAATGACGACATTTACGACCCTACCTATACCGATATGCTTCGTGTCGCTTTCACGAGTCAGTTCGGACGCGGAAGGCTACAAGACCTCGTCGCGCTTCTGTCGGGCCGCAACTTCGAAACCAAGGTTTATGAAGAAAAGATTGCTGAGGAATCGTTCGCCCGTCTCAAGAAGGGTGTCCTCGCCTTTATCAACCAGACACACTTTGAACGCCTTCTGATGATCCTCCGTTCAGCGGGCTTTGTCTCCTCTGACCTGATTGGAGCCCAGAACAACGTCAATTTTGCTTACATCATCTACCTTCGCGGACGCGCCAGCAAGTTGCCGGCCGCCGATCTGGAGCGCATTGTGCGGAAGTGGTACGCGTTTTCCTTGCTTACCCGGCGCTACTCGAAAGGCAATCCCGAAACCGATATTGATTACGACATCCGTCAAATCGAAGCACAAGGAATCGAAGCGTACTGCAAGGCGGTGATGAAGGCTGAACTCTCAACGAACTACTGGGATAATCTTCTACCACTTGAATTGGACACCTCTTCCGGTAGCAGCCCTTATTTCCTAGCGTATCAGGCAGCGCAGGTGAAGGCAGTTGACCATGGATTTTTGTCCCGCGACATCAAAGTTCTGGATCTCCTACTGAACAGAACAGATGTCCACCACGTATATCCAAAAAACCATCTCAAGAAGGACGGCAAGGGACGCGGCGAGTACAACCAGATTGCAAACTTCGTTCTGGCGCAAAGCGAGATCAATATTGCAATCGGTGACAGGGCCCCGGAGAAATACTTCGCCGAGTTGTCCGAGCAGTGTGCTGGCGGCAAGAGGAGGTACGGCGGCATTACCGAATTGACGCAGATGAAGGCCAACTTCCGAATGCATTGCCTGCCGGAGTCTTTGCTTGACGGCGACATTCCAAGCTATAGCGAATTTCTCGAAGAGCGTCGCAGACTCATAGCTCTCAAGATTAAGAAGTGGTTTGAGGTGTTGTGATGATTGCTGACCTCAAGCCTTATCCCGAGTACAAAGACTCTGAATCTCCTTGGCTGGGTCGTGTTCCTATCCACTGGAACGTCGTGAGGCTAGGTTCTATTTTCAAAGAGCGCAGGGAGACGAACGACGACAATCAGATCTCACAGGTCCTCTCGGTTCTCAAAGACGTTGGAGTGATCCGTTACGAAGATAAGGGCAACATTGGCAACAAGAAGTCTGATGACATACGGCGGTATAAGATCGTACGGCCCGAAGATATCGTTCTGAACTCAATGAATGTAATCATCGGCTCTGTCGGGCGTTCTCGATTAACTGGATGCCTCAGTCCCGTTTACTACGTACTCTCGCGCCGCTCTGAGTTGGACGAGCCTCGCTACCTTGAGGCGGTCTTCAAAGCCAAGCCTTTTCAACAGAGCCTCGTTCGCATCGGTAACGGGATATTAGCTCATCGGATGCGTATCCCGATGGAGCTGCTGAAGTGCGAACTGTTTCCGGCCCCTCCGCCTTCAGATCAAGCGGCAATTGTGCGGTTTTTGGATTGGGCAAATGGGCGGTTGGAGCGGGCGATTCGGGCAAAGCGCAAAGTGATTGCGCTGCTCAGCGAGCAGAAGCAAGCCGTCATCCACCGCACGGTGACCCGTGGCCTCGACCCCTCAGTCCCTCTCAACCCCACGGGGATTCCTTGGCTCGGGAAAATCCCGCAACATTGGGAACTTGTCAGACTCAAATACATCTCACCCCAAATCACGGTGGGGATTGTGATTCAGCCCGCAAGGCTCTACGTCCCGAACGGCGTTGCATGCCTGCGCTCACTCAACATTTCCAGCGGTAAGATTTCGACTGAGGATCTCGTATTTATCAGCACCGTAGCACACATGGGGAATGCGAAATCTGAGCTTCGCACCGATGATCTTGCTATAGTTCGAACTGGTCGCGCTGGTATTGCCGTTATCGTGCCGGAAGAATTTAACGGCGCGAACTGCGTTGATCTCCTTATCGTGCGTAAATCGCGAAGACTGCTGAGTGTGTATTTGCTCGCTTACCTCCAATCCTATGCAGCGCAAACGGACATCGCCTTCAATTCGGTTGGGGCGATCCAAGCACACTACAATACCGAGACCCTTGCAAATCTGCGCGTTCCTCTCCCTAGTATTCAGGAACAAGATGCCATCGTCCGAGAGTTAGAAAGTCAACTGAATCCTCTCAACGCGGTAATCGAGCGCACTGGCCGTGAAATCGAATATCTTCTCGAATACAGAAATCGTCTCGTCTCTGATGTCGTGACCGGCAAGCTCGATGTGCGCGAAGCATCCGCCCGACTTCCAGATACAACGGAACCTGAAATCAATGCAGTAGATGAAGCCGAGCTTGACCCAGAAGCAGGTGATGAGGAGGTCGTTGCTTGAGCACTGACACCAGCGAGAAGGGCCTGGAGACACTGATTGTTCGGCACATGACCGGCACGGATGCCATTAGCGTCGCCGCGAACGCCGTCAGGGACGCACCCGACGCAGCCGGAACCGGCTACTTTGCCGGCAGCCCCAAGGACTATGACCGCGCGGTCGCCATCGATGTGCCGCAGCTCTTCGCCTTTCTGCGCTCCACCCAGCCGGAGGCCTTCCGCAAGCTGGGCATCACCGACGATCCGAAGGACTTCCAGCGCGTAAAGTTCCTTACCCGCCTTTCCTCCGAAGTGGGCAAGCGCGGCGTGATCGATGTGCTGCGCAAGGGAGTGGACGACGGGCCGCTGCACTTTGACCTGTTCTACGGGACTCCGTCCCCCGGCAACGCGAAGGCAGAAGCGTTGCACGCGAAGAACCGCTTCTCTATAACGCGCCAACTGGCCTACAGCATGGACGAGACGCGACGGGCGCTCGACCTCTGCCTGTTCATCAATGGCCTGCCCATCGCCACCTTCGAGTTGAAAAACAGCCTGACCAAGCAAACAGTGGAAGATGCCATTGAGCAGTACCGGCGCGACCGCGATCCGCGGGAACGCCTCTTCGAGTTCGGTCGGTGCGTCGTCCACTTCGCCGTGGACGACAGCGAAGTGCGAATGTGCCCGGAGTTGAGAGGCAAGGGCTCATGGTTTCTGCCCTTCAACAAGGGCTACAACGATGGCGCGGGAAATCCGCCGAATCCGAGCGGCTTGAAGACGGACTACCTCTGGAAGGAAGTCCTGACGCCGGCGGGGCTGACAAACATCCTCGAAAGCTACGCTCAGATTGTCGAAGAGAAAGACCCGAAGACTGGAAGGAAGCGGCGCAAGCAAGTTTGGCCACGCTATCACCAGCTCGACCTGGTTCGCAAAGCCTTGGCGGATGTGCGAGCCAATGGAGCGGGCAAGCGCTACCTGCTTCAGCATTCTGCCGGAAGCGGAAAGTCAAACTCCATCGCATGGCTCTCTCATCAGCTCATCGGACTGAAGCGCAACGACAAGGAAGTTTTTGATTCCGTCATCGTCGTCACGGACCGGCGCATCCTCGACGACCAGATCCAAAAGACCATCAAGCAGTTCATGCAGGTGGGCGCAACGGTCGGCCACGCGGAACACTCGGGTGACCTGCGAAGGTTCATTGAAGAAGGCAAAAAGATCATCGTCTCCACGGTGCAGAAGTTCCCGTTCATCCTGGACGAGATTGCCACGGAAGAGGGCAAGACGTTTGCCATCGTCATTGACGAGGCGCATTCGAGCCAAGGCGGTAAGACGTCGGCTGCAATGAGTGAGGCACTCGCGTCAAAGGCCAAAGAGGACGAGACTGAGCCAGAAGATACAGTGAACGAAGCACTGGAAAAGCGCATGGCGGCGCGCAAGATGCTGAAGAATGCCAGCTACTTCGCGTTTACCGCAACACCGAAGCCAAAAACGTTGGAGATGTTCGGTATCCCTGTGCCTGCGGATGCCGAAGGGAAGGTCAAGCACCAGCCCTTTCACTCGTACACAATGAAGCAGGCCATTGAGGAACGCTTTATCCTAGACGTTCTGAAGGCCTACACGCCGGTAAACAGCTACTACAAGCTGATCAAGAAAACGGATGACGATCCAGAGTTCGACACGAAGAAGGCGAAGAAGAAGCTCAGACGCTATGTGGAGAGCCATGACCATGCGATCCGCTTGAAGGCGGAGATCATGGTGGACCATTTCCACGAGCAAGTAATCTCTTCTGGCAAGATTGGCGGCCAAGCCCGCGCGATGGTTGTGACCAGCGGTATTGAACGTGCGATCCAATACTTTCATGCCTTCAAGGCATACCTTGCTGAGCGGAAAAGTCCGTACCAGGCGATTGTGGCCTTCTCTGGCGAGCACGAATACGGCGGTGCCAAGGTAAGCGAATCCTCGCTCAATGGCTTCCCCAGCGGAGACATCCCCGAAAGGATCAAAAATGATCCGTATCGTTTTCTGATTTGTGCTGACAAATTCCAGACAGGTTATGATGAGCCGCTGCTTCACACGATGTACGTGGACAAGGCACTTTCCGGCATCAAGGCCGTACAGACGTTATCGCGGCTGAATCGTGCTCATCCACAGAAATACGATTGCTTTGTTCTCGACTTCCAGAACAACAGCGAAGCGATCACGTATGCTTTCCAGGACTATTACCGAACCACGCTCCTTTCGGAAGAGACAGACCCGAACAAACTGCATGACCTGAAAGCATCGCTTGATAGATCGCAGATCTACTCCCCGACACAGGTGCAACAAGTAGTGGAGTTGTTCTTGAGCGGAGCAGAACGCGACAAGCTCGACCCGATTCTCGACGCGTGTGTGGCGGTTTATGTAGACACACTGGATGAAGACGCGCAAGTCGATTTCAAGGGAAAGGCAAAAGTCTTTTGCCGTACCTACAGCTTCCTTTCTTCAGTAATCCCCTATACCAATGCGGAGTGGGAAAAGCTCTCCATCTTCCTCAACCTTCTTACGCCAAAGTTGCCAGCTCCCAAAGAAGAGGACCTTTCTCAAGGGATTCTGGAAGCTATCGACATGGACAGCTACCGTGTTGAGAAGAAGTCCGCGATAAAGATCGCACTAGCGGACACTGATGCTGAAATTGAACCTGCCCCAACTGACGGTGGCGGCCGAAAGGGCGAACCCGAATTAGATCGCCTGAGCAACATCCTGAAGACTTTCAATGACCAATTCGGCACCTTGTTCACGGATTCAGACCGCGTAGCCCAGCGCATTCGAGAGGACATCGCGCCGAAGGTCGCAGCCGACGCGGCATATCAAAATGCCAAAGAGAACACGCCACACACGGCACGTATGGCCCACGATGAAGCGCTTGGTAAGGTGATGCAACACCTTCTGAAAGATGACACGCAGGTGTACAAGCAATTTGTCGAGAATGAATCCTTCCGAAGATTCGTCGGCGATATGGTGTATCAAATGACGAGCGGTGAGGGCAGGGCCGTTCCGTCAAGTGAAGGACTCTGTTCGTAAGAGCAGGGGAAGGTGCAGGAGGAGGAACGAGGCTGTTACGGAACTCGACGAACGTCGGCGATTTGGAATGGGGTCTTTGTTCGGATCGCCGCTGAACGTGGCTTTGTTTCGTTCAGTTCTTCTGAAGTGCTAGCGTCAAGCGGGTATTTCCGAGTACGTTTGCCATTCTTTCAAGTACCGAATCTTCGGTCATCCACGGCTGCTTCTGCGGCTAGGACATGAAACCGATAACGACTAGCAAAGGATTCTCACGGCCGCGTTTGCCCCTAACTTAAGACGTCTTTATTTGCGAGGATGAACTCCTGGAGAGTCAGGAGGGGCTGTCTGCGTCCGGGATTGCGCAGGGTGGCTTTTACCGCCACTTCGATTCCAAAGAGCAGTTGCTGGAGGAGGCATACCACGAGGTTCTGGAAAAGCTCTTCGCAATGTTTGAAGAACGAACCGCTGGGATGTCCTCGCATGATGCACTGAAGGCGATCATCACGCTGTACCTTAGCCAATCATCTGCTGTCAGCGATGTAGACCTATGTCCTTTGGCCATGCTCGGACTGAAACGGACAAGCGACGATGTACGAAGCATCGCCCTTCTGGTTATGAGAGATTCGTTCGTCTCCTTGAGACCCATCTCCGCAAAATGGATAAGCCGCATCCTCGATCGCTTGCTACTGCCATCAGCAGCACCCTGGTGGGAGCTGTTACGTTGGCAAGCATCGCTCCTCATGGAGAGGCAGGCCAGCGAATCTTGAAAAGCGCTCGTGAATTCGTACTGTGCGATATCGGTTGAGTGGGGATCTGCTCAATGGAGGATACGTGCGCCTCTATCCGGCGAAATGCACACGAAGTGTCGGGCCTCTCGGAAGCATTCGGCTGTCAGTGTTCCTATGGGGAGTTTCGTAACAGCCTCGGAACCCCTTCCTGCACTTTTCCCCTGATGTTGCTACGACCAAACAACCGAAGTGATAAGACTTGATGACCATTCCCAGGCCTTCGCAGTGCGACAGCTCCTTTTATCGCTTTCTCGAATTCGCCTTGCGGGGCTTCCTTCGTGTCTTTCTCGAGGATTTTGCCATCGACTCCGCACCCGGTTCAAACTGTCGTTCTCGAGCGAGACGATCTCGATTCCTGCCCCAATCTATCTCCTCTTGTGTCATGTCCTTCTCCCAGAGGACGGTATTGCGGCGGACATAGTAGTGGGAGCGACATGGAAAGTCCCAATTACCAACGGAAGGAGACAGTGACACTGTCTCTCCATCGAAGATCAATTTCCAGAACACAGGGCTAAGCGGAGTGACAACCTTTGTGCCGCATCCGCAAAAGCAGTTGTGAACTGCAGTTGCGAACGGAATCGAGATATAAAGCACTCCTTCCTGGCGTTCCTTCGGGATGAACTCGACGAACTCATGCGTGACGTTGCGTTCGTCTCTCATTCTTGATCCTCATTGATGGACTCGTTGCCGCTGATCACGTAGACGCTGAAATGCTCGCGTTCATCGTCTGCATAGAATCCGAACAGTTTCTTCCACTTGATTACGGCAAGCGCTGCGTTGAGCGCATTCAGTTCGGCAACTTGAATGTTCTTGTCGTACTCGTTGGCTTCTTCTTGCGTCTTGAAGGCAATGCGCTGCTTAGAGTGCACATGGCTGCGCGTCGTCGGCGTACTCGTTGTCGTTCGCAACTGCCCGCGCAGCTGGTTATTGTTTATCGTGATCCCCATGCCTACATCGACAAATGGGATACCCATAAGCTCGAGTTTCTCGACAACGGGACGCTTGCCGGTCCCCTCCATGCAGAGAAAGACAAAGTCGAGTCCTTGGAGCTGCTCTGCCGTGTCGGGGGTGATCAAAGTCGGGTGCGGAATAGTACCGCGCCGCAGCTTCGCATATACACCCGCGTGGAAGAACACCTTTTTGCTGCGCAGTGCGAGCTCTTCCCCAGCTGCCGCTCCCGGTGCTCGAAAAGCGTTGTGTTGATCGAAAGTATCACCGTCAAAAAGGTGGATTTCTTTGACTGGCGTCTTTGCTACGAAATCCAACACATACGATCCCGTGCCGCCCAAGCCAACGATTCCGATGCGTAGTTGCTTCAGCTTGTCATTGATCGCAACGATCTCTGCACGGCTGCTCGCGGTGTCCTCGTACAGAAAGACGGAGTCTTCAGGGTCGGCTGGTCTGGGGTTATAGGTCTTGGCCGTCATTGTTGGGTCGATTGCATACGCCGGGCCGGAGATCTTGTCGACGTACTGCGTCATCTTGTGGTGGAAGTCGTCGTACTTTCCGCTCGGGGTAGGTTTACAGGAGAAGTTGAGCGACACGGCGTGCCCCGAGATCGTCATGGGCGATGAAGTCTGGCCAAGCCCTTGCATCTCCGTGCCGTCCTCGTTGCAAGGCGCCTCGCCTGACCATTTAGCCTGATGATCGCTAGGCGGCAACGCAACGTCGTCAACGAGGTCGAGCGGGGCGAGCAGTACGCCCCGCTTGACTTCGATCTGAGCGGTTACATAGGGAACGTCATGGAGAATGAGGTACCCATCCACAACTTCGATGTCGTACCCTTCATCCCGCAGCTTCTTGAGCACTGGACTACGATCGATCGGTCGGCGTGACATCGAAGATCATCCTGTTCTGAATTTTGACGGAGTGGCCAACGGTAAGCGTCCCCTTGGGGTTTGCGGGCGGCCCATGGCGGTAGGTGACAGTGAACTCGACAGAAGTGCCGGCCGGGCGGACCGGGTAGGCGATCTTCACCACTTCGTCGAACGAAAGGCGCGTCTCGACTTCTTCGTGCGGTTCACCATTAACGAAGATGGTGACGGCCTTCTGGCTATAGAAGTGCTCGTCCTGCTTCAAGTGAATCTTCACCCCGTCGCGCGGTACGAGGCGATCCTCGTGATCGCCGCCCACCTCTTGGAAAAGTTCGCGGTGCTGCGGGATGTGCGCCAGCTCGTAAAGTGCAGCGCCTGTTGTAGGGTTGTGAGCGTGATACTCGTTGCGGTCGATGTGAATGCGGACGGTGTGGTCCGCGTGGTGGAGGCTTTCAACAGGCGTTTCGCTTGCCACAGCCCCCTCAGTTCTAAATTGCTCATTCTGCATGGTTTAGGTCTCCAAAATTATTGATAGGGTGGGGGTGTTCTCCTGTCCCTACCATTAATGCGATTCAGCCTCCGCTTTTTCGCCGAGCAGTCTGAAAGTTTTTCTGAGACATGCCATATACTCGGCTCGGTGGTAGGCGGCCGGCTGCGAGTCCGACAGCTGGACGTTGACGGAAAAAGTTTGAGACTTCGGCGAAAAACGATGCGGTCATCCGCTAGATGAGTAGGGATCGAGTGGCCACACTTCCAAAAAACACGATCGATTTCGACCGCCTTTACCAGCGGTTGGTTTTGCATGCCTGCTATTTCATGAAGATCTTCCCAGGAGACGCTGATTCCAAGCTGGTCGATGGTGTCGGAAAGTCTCCGAGCGATTTCGCAATGGACACCCTCCTCCTGTTCCTTGAGGAAGGCACGTCCTGTACCGGGGACGAGGCCGCCATCACTACCTGCCTGAAGCGGGTGATGGAACACGACATCGTTGATGCCCGGCGGTCTGCTACGGCAAGAACCACGAAGAAAGTTCTCCCCGGGGCAGGGAGGCTGGGAGATGACGGTGTCGTACAGCAGGGACTCGATGACTTCGAAGATCCTCGGGGTTTTGAGCTTTCGATGCTTGGGGACGAGCTCAAGGCAACGCTCTATGGACTCCTCGAACATGAAGACCCCGAGCTGTACGACCTCGTTTACGCTATTTTCGAAGAAGACGCGCTGCCCCCCCGCGCCATTGCCGAGATTCTGAATACGACGTCCGAAGAAGTTCAGAATCGAAAGAAGCGCCTTCGCACTTTCTTGGGGAAAAACGATGTGGTCAGAATCCCGGTGAGTAAATCGCGATGAAAGTACCTAACAAGATGAATGAGAAGGATCAAGCAGTTCTAGATAAATTCAACGCTCTCTTGGGACGTGAAGAGTCTTCTGACGATCTCTCTTCTGAGCTACAGCAGTTCGGTTTGAACGCCGAGGAGTTAAGAAGTGCTGCATTCAAGCGAATCCGCGATCGCGCCACCCAGCAGTATTCTTCCCGAGGAAAGGACATTCCGCCAAGAATGCGGGAGGCCTTAGCTCAACTAAGGCCTCCTACCCCAGCGGAAGAACAAGCCAGGAAAGAAAAAAGCGCGGTGCAGCATGTTCAGAACTTCTTGGCGGCTGTTAGGGGTGCTGGAACCAATGCGTTTCAACCCCTCAGCTTAGCGCCGGCCTTCAGAAACAAAGAAGACGGAACTCCTGAGTCTGATCAGCAACTTTTGGACGAACAACAGAAGCAATTGGATGATGAAGGTGAGCAATAGCATTCTGAGTTCGGAAGCAATGATCGCCGCGGCTTTGCGCGCCGAGTTGAACGTTGCGCCTAAGGCAGACCTAGAGGACATTGCGACCAAGCTCGGCCTCAAAATTGTCGAAGTCGATTCAAAGTCCTTTGAGGGAGCTCTCCTCCGGAGTGCCCGCAATCTTTCTGGACGCATATTGCTCCATCGCGGCATTCGAGAGTCAGGGCGTCGTCGGTTCACAATCGCTCATGAGATCGGGCATTTCCTACTTCACAGCGATCTTCAAATTCCATGTTCCCCCGGACTCATTGAAGGTTGGAAAGAAAATCAGCCGAAACCCGAGCGAGAGGCAGACTCGTTTGCTTCGGAATTGCTATTGCCAACTGCCGACGTCGTTCAACGAGTCGGGAAACGCTGGCCGTCTTTCGAGGCGATTGTTGATCTTGCCGATCATTTCGGAACGAGTCTAATGGCGGCGGCGCGGAGGTTCTGTGATGTTGCTCCACAAACATGTGCTGTGGTGTGGTCTAGCGAACGCAAGGTAAGGTGGCTTCACGGATCTGCTACTTTCGCCCATTTCATTGAGATTGGCAAAGAAGTTGATCTGGACAGCGTCGCCCATCGCGCCTATGAATCTAAAGCTCTTCCGACTGACATGGAAGAAGTACCCGCTGAGGCTTGGATCAAGAGCTATTGGCTGAAAGAGAATGCCACAGTCTCCGAGCACTCCATATCCATGCCGTTCTATCACGGATGCCTCAGTCTAATCTGGATTAGGCGTCCAATCGAGGACCGGCCCAGCGTTGAGGATGAATTGCTTAGAGAGCTCTCTCCAGATGAGTTCACGCTCGGGCGAAAGAGATGGCCAAGATGAGAACAACGGTAGGTGGCTCTCCATTTCAAGGAAGACATTATGCAGGGATTCGCTTCGCTTCCGGCTGTTCTCAATCGTGATTTGAGGGTGCCAATGATGGGAAGATGGTGATCTAGGTTGATTATCCTCTTCAATCCATTGAGGCACTGATAGCTGATAGAGCCCGGAAGAATGACGGGTTTTGTAACAGGCTCGGAACTCGACTCCTGCCGCGCAGCCGACGAGCGAGGGGCGGTGCGGGTTGAGGGTTGCAGGGAGAAACCAAAGAGGGTTCTCCCTGCCGTTTTTTGCAGCCAGCAATAGCGAGGGCGGCTGACAGCCGCCCTCGTACTGCGTTCTAAGCCACCTTCCTGACCTTCGGAACAGGTTTAGGTTCTTTCCTGGCCTTCGCTTTCGCGGCGAACTCCTGCCTCACCTTCTGAGCGATTGCCTCGGTGTCCACCTTGTACGCGGTCGCGGCTTCTCGCAAGACAGAGGCCGTGTTCGACCGTGCCGCCGCGAGAATGATGGTCAGTTCCACCAGAACGCGGGAAAGCGTTCCTTCCTCGGCGCGGCGGAGATAAGCGCCCAAGAGTTTACCGATGTTCTCGGTGTCCTTCGACCGCTTGATGCCGTGCTGTTTGGCAATGGCTTCGAGACGTCCGTCTCCCGCCAGTGGCGCAAGCTGCGAAGTAAGGAAGAACAGATCCCGCTTCATCAAGCGCACCGGAACGGCGGCGCTGATGGCAGCGAGAACCCGCAGCCCGGTTGCGTTGGCGATGGCTTCGTCGCGGCGGCGTTTCTCCTGTTCGGCCTTCCAACGGTCATCGTCGCGGCTGGTTTTCCGCTGCGGATGGTGAACGGGGCAAGCGGGATTGGTGCAGACTTTGCGCATTGTCCCGACTTCGCTTCCATCGGTGACGATGGCCTCGGTGGTGAACTTACATACCTTGAACTCAGGCCGGGTAGCTTCGTCCTTGTCCTTCGGCTTCTCGGCGCGAATCTCGGTGTACTGGTTGCGGGGTAAGGTTGTGCTCCCTTCCGGCTGCTGGCCATACGCCGTGCTGATTTGCACGAGGCTGGGCTTCGCCGTAATGGTTTTGGCAACGTGCGCGGCGACCTTTGACTGGTAGCAGGTGGGATCGGTGCAGGAGTCCAGCTTGCCGCCGATGTCAGAGAACAGGAGTTTGTTGTGTCCTGTCCGCTTGGGGCAATCGACACAGCTTCCCGCAGCTGCTACAAGCTGCGCATCGCGTTTGTCGAAGGGCGCATCCTTTAAGGCCAAAACGATGTTGGATTCAATCCAGCCTTGCAGGTGGCGGACGGGCAGCAGGATACGCGACGGCTTGCGTTCTCCGTTGTACACCTCCTTGAAGCAAGCGGAGAGTGCCTGTTCCTGCTCCTTCGGTTGGAGCTTCGCCAGCAGCAGCGCATGGCCGACGCCGATTTCTTCGCGATAGAACGCTTCCACCGCAACCGGCGCAAGGTCGATGAGTTTGAGGCGGGTGGTCACATAGGCGGGCGTCTTGCCCATCTTCGCGGCCACCTGCTCGATGGTATAGTTCGGCTCCTCCAGATTGAGGAGAGCACGAAAGCCCTGCGCTTCCTCCATCGGATGAACGTCACGACGTTGCAGGTTTTCGATGAGTTGAGCTTCAAGTGCCTGGGCGTCGGTCAAGTCCACGATGCGAACAGGCACGGTTTCGGCCTCGGCCATCTGCGCGGCGCGAAACCGTCGCGCTCCCGCCACGATCTCGAAGCCGCTCTCGGTGAGCGGACGAACAAGCAATGGCGAGAGAACGCCCTGGGCTCGGATGGATGCTGCCAGTTCTTTCAGCGCGTCGTCTTCAAAGATGCGGCGCGGGTTGGACTTCGATTCGGTGAGCAATGAAAGCGAGACGTTCCGGTATTCGGTGGCATGGCTGATTTGGGTTTGCATGATGACAAGCTCCTTTCGAGCGGTTGCGGGGAAGGTCACGGAGCGGTGAAGCATCGGGCATCCGCTCCAAGAGGAGCGAACTAGCCGAGGATGCAGCTATCGGTGAAGGCTTCCAGAAATCCCTGCAAACGCAGGTTTTTGTCCCACATCGCAGCGAATTCTTCGTGCTGCTTGTGCAACTCCAGAAGCGCAACGTAGTGGTCGCGGAGGATGGCGCGGGAAACCTGTTCGACTCCCGCATAATCGTTGCGCCAGTAATAGGGGTCGAGACGTGCGCCTCCTGCGTTGCCAAGCTCGAAGCACATCTCGGGGTCGCGCATGGCATCGCCGTTCTGTCTGCCGTAGTGACAAACAGAAATCGCAGGCAGTCCCAAGGGGCCGGACTCGTCCACGGCTTCAATCACCAGCGTCATGTACGGCGGATTTTCGATTTTGACGTAGAGGCTGGGACGCCAGCCTCCGGCCTTCTGCAAGATGGCAAGCAAGGTTTTCATGCCGCCACCTCCGCGAGTTCATCGGTGGCGGCTTCCTTCGTAATGGGCGGCTCCAGTGCGGCAAGGATGACGCTGGCAGTCTGCTGAATGACTTCCAAGCTCTCGGCCAGCAGCGAAGCGTTGCCGTGGTAAAGCTGGATGTAGTCGGCGGAGGCGGAACCCGTCACCAGATCCACGGCCTTGCCCACGACAAAGGCCACGGCTTCGGCCTCCGTCTCGCGCACGGTTTTCGTCGTGGCCGTGCGGCGTTCTGCCTTATGGAGGAGTTCGTGCGCCGTCTCATGTACCAACGTCGAAAACTCCTCGGCCTTCGATTGTCCGGGTAGCAATACAATACTTCCGCCGTAGCTCATGCCGAGTGCGGGCACGATGTTCTCGTTATAGGCAAGCTGGATGCCACGGCTACGCACAAACGCGGCCAGCCGCTCCAGATTCTCGCCGGGTTCGCCGGAAACCTCGCGCATCTCCGGCAGGTCTACGCCGTCGGTCTGTGAAACATCGAAGACGTAAGCGTTACGGAATCCAAGCAAAATCCGCTCATTCTGTTTGGTGATGTCCTTTTCCGCTTCCTTATCCTTTTTGCGGCGAACGCCAACAATCGGAGCGAGAATGCGGATGCCTTTCTGTCCGGCCTTCACGCTGCGGCCTAAGTTCTTCCACGTCCAGAACCCGGCTACTCTCGTCGCGGTCGGCATCTGCCGCGCGATCTCCAGCACGTTGCCGAACGAGTAATTGTGAAAACGGCTCATGGCCGTGAGGTAGTTGGTAAGGGCTTCGGAGTGTCCTGCCTCCAGTTGCTCAATCAGCAGCTTGATGTTGGCGGCAATCAATTCCTGTTTGGTGTTGGGCTTCTTGCTGTCGATAGTGGGAACGCTGTTGGTGGTGGCTTCGCTGTTCATGGTGTTGGCTCCTTTGCTTTGGCTTTTGCACGTCCGCGTTGAAACGCGGCATGTACATGCCGAACGCCTCCTGGCGAAGGCGGGGGTAGCAAGGCGCAATGGGGAGGGGTCTCCCCATCCTTGGAGCGGAGGCGAAGCTGGAGCGGAAAGGACGGAGCGCAGCGGAGGTCTGCACAAGCCCGCAGGGCGCGGAAGATTGGGGAAACCCCTTGCGCCGCGCGATTGGGGCAGCGCCCCTTAGCGAGGTTTGGCTACCGAATTCGTGCGCGCAGCGCACAGGAATTGACAGGGGCGGGCGTTGCGGGGCAGGAACAGGCCCCGCTGAGGAGGGTGGCGGAAGGCGCGGAGCGGCTGTAGTCAGGTGAGGAGCGCAGCTCCTCCCTCAGTCAGAGATATGCCTTACGCTTCTGCAACGACGATGTGCGGCGGTCCCATCATCATATTGAAGTGGTTCGCGTGATCCATCTTCACAAAGATGTTTCGGAAGACATGGATGTACTTCTGCATCGCGGATTCATCGAGCGTATGAAAGATATCATCGGGAACGGAATGGGAACCGTCATTTACCCACGACAACAGCGAGCGGCAAATCAACTTTTCCTCGCCGTCGAATTGATTGAGAATCTTCTCATCGCCAATGCCGCCGAGAATTCGGAAGTAATGCTCTAGAATCCGTCGCATGTTGTTTTGCAATGCTTGGTCGGCAAGATTGGGATTGCGCAGAGGCTCCCAGAGCAAATCATATGAGTTTTTGATCGGATTCGAAGAATGAGAATGCAAGGAAGAGACATCATTGATCTTGCGAATGGTCCAGAATGTCTCAAACGGATGCTTCGTCGTCTTGCCTCGGGTCGAATCGAAGACCACTTCTTTGAAGAAATACACGTTGTGCGTGAGGACAAAGACTTGCTTGATCCTCCTATCCTGTTTGCGCGCCTGTTCGATGGTCTGACGGATGAGCGAGCTCACGATGAACAGGACATCGCTGTCTAGGCTGGAAACGGGATCGTCAAAGACGACAACGCGGTCTGTCGTCAATCCAGCCTCGCTCATGCTGCCCTTGAGGAGATGGTAGAAGTAGAGGAAAGTCACGAAGCTGCGCTCGCCCTCGCTCAACGTATGTTGGGCATCGGCGCCGTCGTGCCGACAGAGCCGATAGAAATTGCCGCCAACGCATTCGAGATGGAAGCTGCGGAAGCCGAATCCCTTCAGAAGCGCGTTGATCTCATTTACGGTCGGCTGAATGCTCGTGATCGACTTTTCCAGTTGCCGAATCTTCTTCTCGCGGTCGGTGCGCTCCTGCTCTGCCTGTGTGATCTGGGCATTCAGATTGTCGATAGCCTTCCGAATCCCGGCCTTCTTGCCGCTGTAGGTCTTGTACGCCGCCGCAATTTCAACCTGCGCAAAGAATGTCCAGACATCCTGACCAAGCTGACTTCGCTCGGTGTCCAGGTTGGACACCATCTCGTTGTGTGCTGTGACCCCAGTGTTGGCGTCAGCGGCCAAAGTGCGAATGGTATCGAGAACCTCCTTTAGCGATTCGAGGCTGACTAGTTGGCTCGGCTCTTTGACCTTGCCGGCAAGACGCTGGAGGTTCAGGGCGTAGCGCGCATCAAAGATAGCGACCTCACCCGAAAATTTCTCCGGGTCGAGGAAGCGCGCATTCGTTTGAGCCATCTGGTTGAACGCCTGATGCAGGCGTTCTCCTTCGAGCTTGTATCCTGCCTCGACCGCTTTGAGTGAAGCCGTATCGTGGAGGAAGGTCTCATCGAAGTATTCTTCGAGTTTCCCAGCAAGTGTGGCGGGAGCCGTCTGTTGGCAGAAGGGACACGCCCCCTCTGCGGCAGCCAAAAAGGGCACACCTTCCTTCACCCAATCGCTGTTACCGAGCTTGTGGATCAGTCCCGCGATATTGACATCGGATTTTCCAAGAATGCGGCGTGCGAGAACAGGATCGGCTTCACACTTGAGGAACGCGGTACTATCGAAGTTCGGAATGACAGCCTCCAGCGTGGGCGTCTGGCCGTACAATGTGGCAGCTTTTTGCTCGAGTTCAGCCTGCGTCAGCACCGGACGCGAAGGTGTCTTACCGCATTCCCTAACAAGCTGGTCACGAAACGACTTCTTCGAGTCAAGGTAGCCCCGCAATGCGTCCTTCAGCTTCGCGCCGTGTTTAGGTTTCAGCTTCCAGCACTCCTCGCGGAAGCTCTCTTCGAGGGCATCCAGTTCTGCTTGTTTGCCTGCATTGCCCTGTGGACCGCGTAAGGTCGCCTGCAACTGATAAATCTGCTTGGTGAGCTCGTCACATTCTGACTTCGCCGTCTCTATCTCGTTCTGAATGCTGATGTCCTGCTTACCCAGCGTGAAGATGCCCTTGAGCTTGGTATTCTCACTGAAGTGATCTCGCACAAAATCACGGTTATAGACGAGCGTTTCGAACTGGTGGCTGTTGGCCCACGTGATGGAACAGTGTGGAAAGGCCGAAGCATCGGAAATCAGTCGCGTGAGCGTGGTCTTTCCGACACCGTTCGCGCCATAGATAAAATTGACGGCGCGAAGCCCCTCCATAGGTGCTGGGGCACCGTTATAGGGAATGCAACCGGAGATAAGAATCCGTTCGATCATGGATCGCTTTCAAGAGTGAATAAATGGCGAACTTCCACGGTACTATCTCGGCTGTCCACTTGTCACGAAGCCTCAGTGTAGGAAGGATGGGATGCTTCGTCAGTTCTCGCAGAGAAACGTTCTTCAATGGCTGTCAAACAGTCCTACCTGTTTGTTGGTAATCGGCGTTGTCGTCACCATCCGCGCCCGCATCTTTTCAGCCGGAAATATCCGTAGCAGATGGACAGGCGGACGTTCGGCAGGTTCAAGGTACTCCGCATAGTCTTTCGGATCGAGAAACGTCGTCATACGGTCGTGGACCGGAGCCATCAGTTCATTCGGCTCTCCGGTCAGAATGGCGAAGGTCTTTTCCCATTGCCCGGTCTTCGGGTTCTGCCAAGGCTTCCAGACAGCGGCCATACCGAACGGTTCCTGTCCAGGGATGGTGAACGCCCACTTGGGTTTCTGTTTCTCGCCGGTCTTCTGCCACTCATAGATGACATCGCCGGGAGCAATGGCACGTCCATTGCGAAAGGCGTCCGCCCAGAAGCGGGAACGTTCGATGCCTTCGGAACGGGCGTTGAACAATAGACGATCTGGCAGCTTGAATGCCCAACGCATCATCTCCATTTGCCGTTCGCCATGCTCATTGAGATAAATGACAGGCTGAAGGCTTTGCGGCCGGAGGTCGTCTGCTTCCTCATACGGCAAGTCATCCAAGCCGGCATTCACCTGAAACACTTCGGCGACGCGCTGCTTGTCCGATTTGCGCCCGTACCGTCCGCACATGGCACCCTCTACGAAAAGAATAAAGGATTCTTCTTCAGTGGCTTAGGATGCACCTGCACCAGAGTCAGGGCAGCAACGGTTGCATTACCCCACAGAAAAGGCGAATATATGGCGAAGATTGCTAATGCCTACCGCCGCCACAATCCGGGTGCAGATCGAATCGGCATTGGCCGCCAAGGTCCCCTCGGCGTTGACTCCGCAGCCGCGCATGATCCGTCCCCAAGCCCCTACCGGGATTAGTGCGGTCGATGATCTTCTTCGCGGCGGACTACCCGTTGGAGCGGTCACGGAGCTGGTGGGCGCGGAATGTACCGGCAGAACCTCGGTCGCCCTTTCCTTTCTCTCTCAAGTCACGCTGGCGAACAAGGTGTGTGCCTGGGTCGATGCCTCCAACGCGCTTGATCCGGTTTCTGCTGCGGCAGCGGGAGTCGATCTGCGGCGTCTGCTCTGGGTCCGCTGCGGCGCGAGCGAATGCAACACGGGCAGAGAGACACGAGCCTTTTCTCTTCCACCGAAGTATCTGATCGCGCCCCCTCCGAAGAAGGGGCTGCATGGAGGCGGATTCGGCCCGCATCCCCGCGCGGAGGTACGTGGACTGCCCGAAGCCATGGCAACACTCTTTGGCAGCGAGCCTCGGAAGCTGCAAGCTGCCACGTCAGGCAGCGAAGCTCCTACGCATCCGCTTGCTCAGGCGGAGACAAGCATCCTACGGTCCTGCTCACGGCGTCCACGCCGGGCCACGCACTACGACGCCATCGAACGTGCGCTGCGCAGCACGGACCTTCTGCTGCAAACGGGTGGCTTCAGCGCCATCGTGCTCGACCTCGCAAGCATTCCTGCAGAACAGGTGACGCGCATCGAGTTGTCCACCTGGCATCGCTATCGCGTCGCAGCAGAGAAGATGCAAACGTGCTTTCTTCTGCTGACGCAGTATCCCTGCGCCAAAAGCGGATCGGAACTACAACTGCATCTGTCGGCTGCATCCGTGATGGAAGCTGAAGTCACGGTGTTCTGTGGTCTGACATCGCATCTCGAAGTCCAGCGGCAACGGTTCAAGACACACGAGAGCAACGTCATCGCGATGCGAAAAGCAGTGCAACGCGCCCGCGCCGCATCGTGGCACAACCGCACCCCCTGGACAGGTGCGCGATGAAATCCAAAGAACAATATGCGTGCGTGCTGGTGCGCGAGTTTCCCGCACAGGCCATCGTGCGCCTGCGACCGGAGCTGCGCGAGACGCCCTTCGTCCTTTTGGAAGGCGAACCGCCGCTCGAAGCGGTGTTGTCGTTGAATACGAAAGCACGGCTGCTTGGCATCCGTCATGGCATGACGAAGATGGAGGTAGACACCTTCGAGGGCGCGGTTTGTATTCCTCGCTCTCCAGCTTCCGAAGCAGCGGCCAAAGCTGCTCTGCTTGAGTGTGCGTCCTGTTACTCGCCGCGTGTCGAAACCCGCGAGGAAGCAAAATCGTTCCTCTGCTGCCTGGATGTGGCGGGAACGGAATCGCTCTTCGGCCCTACGGAGAGATTGGCGAAGGGTCTGCGTTCCCGCTGCGCGTCGTTGGGTATCTCCGCACAGGTGGTGGTCAGCAGCAACTTCCATGCGAGTACCGTGCTCGCGAAAGGGCTTCCAGCAAAGCTCGGAATCTCCATCGTGAACGAAGGCAGCGAGGCATCTGCACTCGCGCCGCTTCCGCTCTCCGTGCTCGGCCTATCGGAAAGCCATGCCGAGACCTTTTCTCTGTGGGGTATCCGCTCGCTTGGGATGCTGGCTGCGCTCCCACAGCAACAGCTTATTTCGCGGCTGGGTCAGGACGGAAAGCGCCTGCAGCAGCTAGCAACGGGAACGCTCCCGCATCTGTTCGAGCCCATGGAAGTCCCGTTCACGCTCGAAGAGCAAGTCGAGCTGGACGACCCACTCGCCAATCTGGAATCGCTCCTGTTCGGCGTGGCTATCATGCTTGAACACCTGATCGTGCGAGCCTGTTTACGGGTTTATGCGCTGGCATCGGTCACGATCGAGTTGAAGTTGGAGGACAGCACCATCCATCGTCGCACGGTGTCGCCGCGTGTTCCCACGAACGACAAGCATCTTTGGCTCAAGCTGCTACGGCTCGATCTCGAAGCGCATCCGGCGTCCGCTCCGATTGTCGGTGTTCGGATGCAAGCGGAACCCGGAAGCGAAAGCAAGGTGCAACTCGGTTTGTTCTCTCCACAGTTGCCGGAACCGGGACGGCTTGACGTCACCCTTGCGCGTATCGCAGCTATCGTCGGAGAGAACCACGTCGGCTCTGCCGTGCTGGATGATACCCACGCACCGAACGGCTTTCATCTCGAACCGTTCGCGCTACCGACGCGCGATTGCAACGCGCTCGCAGTTCCAACACAACGGGGCTGTGTGCGTCGTCTGGTTCCCCCTTTTGAAACGGCAATGGAACTTCACGCCGGCAAGCCTGCGCGTTTTTCCTATCGAGGCCGTCGCTATCGCGTGGAACGCAGTTATGGGCCGTGGCTCATGGGTGGCGAGTGGTGGTGCGAGCGCACCTGGGGACAGGAGCAATGGGATGTGATTGCTCGCGGCGAAGACGACGCCATGCTGTGCTGCTGCGTCCTTCGCGATTTCGTGCGCAACCTCTGGCATGTGGCAGGCCTGTATGACTAGCGGCTACATCGAGCTTCACGCCGCCAGCGCATTCTCGTTTCTCGAAGGCGGCTCCTCGCCGGAGTCGATGGCAAAGCGCGCATTTGAACTGGAGATGCCCACAATGGCGCTGCTCGACCGGAACGGCTTCTACGGTTCGGCACGATTTCACAAGAGCGCCAGCGAAAACGGTGTGCGAGCACATGTCGGTGCGGAAGTAGCGGTATCCACCTTCGGCCAGCGCCTGACACCGCCTGCCTGGCTGCCGTATCAGCACTTCGCCGAGCCGGCACGCCTGCCGCTGCTCTGTGAGACCCGCGAGGGATACCAGAACCTTTGCCGACTCATCACGCGCTACAAGATGCGAGAGAGGAAAAAGCAGGAAGGCGTGGCGAACGAGGCAGAGTTAGCGGAACACACGAAAGGCTTGATCTGCCTCACGGGTGGCGAGGAAGGGCCACTGGCAGCCGCGCTTGCGCGTGGTGGTGAAGCGGCTGGCCGCGAGGTCGTCGAACGGCTGGTGCGAATGTTCGGTCAGCGGAACGTCTATGTCGAACTGCAACGCCATCGGGAACGCGAAGAGGAAGTGCGCAACCAGACAGCCATGCGCATTGCACAATCTCTCAAGCTACCGACTCTTGCGACGAATGGTGTGCGATACGCCACGCGGTATGACCGCGAGATTCTGGACGTGTTTACCGCGATTCGTCATCACACGGAATTGGACCGAGCGGGTCGCTTGCTCTCGGTCAACAACCAGCGTCATCTCCGCGAAGCTCGAAAGATGGCAGCACTCTTTCGGGACGTGCCCGGAGCGATTGAGAACACGCTGGAACTGTCGTCCCGCCTAACGTTCCAACTCTCCGATCTCGGTTATGAGTTTCCTCGCTATCCCGTTCCCCAGGATGAAACGATGGATAGCTTCTTGCGAAAGCGCGTGGAGGAAGGTGTCATCCGTCGGTATGGGCCGAAGCGAGACGCTGGCCTGCTGGAACGGGCCAAGAGGCAGGTAGACCATGAACTCAAGCTGATTGCCAAGCTGGGATTCGCAGGCTATTTCCTCATCGTTTGGGACATCGTGCAGTTCTGTAAGAAGCACGACATCCTGATTCAAGGTCGCGGCAGCGCGGCGAACTCCGCTGTCTGCTATGCACTCGAAATCACGGCGATTGATCCGGTCGGGATGGAGTTGTTGTTCGAACGCTTCCTCTCGGAAAACCGCGGAGAGTGGCCGGATATCGACCTTGATCTTCCTTCCGAAGAGAAGCGCGAGCAAGCCATTCAGTACGTCTATCAGCGATACGGCGAACTCGGCGCGGCCATGACAGCCAATGTCATCACCTACCGAGGCAAGTCTGCCGCCCGGGAACTGGGCAAGGCACTGGGCTTCGATGCGGAATCATTGCAACGTCTTTCGGGCTTAGTGGCGAACTTTGAATGGAAGGGGCCAACCGACACGATGGCCCACTCCTTCCAGAACGCAGGCCTGGACATCCAGCATCCGCGCATTGCGAAATACCTTGAACTTTGTATGCGGATTCAGGACTTGCCACGTCACCTCGGCCAGCACTCCGGCGGCATGGTGATCTGTCAGGGACAGCTCAATCGCGTTGTGCCACTGGAGCGTGCGTCCATGCCGGGACGAACCGTGGTGCAATGGGATAAGGAAGATTGCGCAGACCTCGGCATTATCAAGGTGGACCTTCTTGGTCTGGGCATGATGGCCGTGTTGAAAGACTGCATTGAACTTATCCCTGCTCACTATGGCGAAAATATCGATCTGGCCCAGCTTCCCGAAGATGACGAGGTATATCGCACTCTGCAACGTGCCGACACGGTAGGCATGTTTCAGGTGGAGAGCCGCGCGCAGATGGCCTCTCTGCCGCGCAACCATCCTGAGAAGTTCTACGATCTCGTGGTGCAAGTCGCCATTATTCGACCTGGCCCGATCGTCGGCAAGATGATGCACCCGTATATGCGACGGCGTCAGAGACAGGAAGAAGTTACCTACCCGCATCCATCTCTCGAATCGACACTGAAGCGAACTCTGGGCGTGCCTCTTTTTCAAGAACAGCTCTTGCGGATGGCGATGGTGGTTGCGAACTTCAGCGGTGCGGAGGCCGAGGAGCTACGCCGGGCGGTGGGGATGCGGCGTTCCTGGGAACGCATGAAAAACCTCGAAGGCCGCTTGCGCTCCGGCATGACAGCCAACGACATCGATACAAAGACTCAGGAAGACATCATCCAGCACATCAGTTCTTTCGCTTTGTACGGTTTCCCTGAGTCACACGCTGCGAGTTTCGCCCTGATCGCGTATGCGTCCGCCTACCTGAAGGTGAAATATCTGGCGGCGTTCACCTGCGCGATCTTGAATAACCAACCAATGGGCTTTTATATGCCCGCCGTTCTGGTGAAGGACGCACAGCGTCATGGATTGCGCGTCAAGCCGATCGACGTGCAGATCTCCGATTGGGCCTGCATGATCGAGCATGAGCCAGATGGCACGTTGTCGCTACGGCTCGGACTCGGCTATGCCAAAGGGCTGCGTCGGCAATCAGCCGAAGTCCTGATGGAGACACGCGCGCTGCGCGGCAGCTTTGGCTCCGTTGATGATCTTGTTGCGCGCGTGCCTAGTCTGAATCGCAAGGAACTGACTTTACTTGCACAAGTGGGCGCACTCAATTCGCTGGAAGGCGTTGAGCATCGCCGCGATGCGCTTTGGCAGGTGGAACGGGCGGGGCGCAGCAAAGGTCCGCTGTTCTCGCAAGCCACGAAAACTCTGTGTGAGGAAGAAGCATCCGCACCGCTCCAGCAAATGACAACAGAAGAAAGATTGATCGCTGACTATGCAGGTACGGGCCTCACCGTCGGCAAACATCCAATGGCCTACCGGCGCATGGACTTGAGACGTAGAAACATCCTGTCTGCCGATGAGTTGCACCGTCGCCGCGATGGGGAATTTGTGCGGACGGCTGGCTGCGTGATCGCGCGGCAGAGGCCGGGAACGGCGCATGGCTTCATCTTTATTTCGCTGGAAGATGAAACAGGAATTGCGAACGTCATCGTTACCCCGGACCTATTTGAGCGGGAACGCCTCGTGGTCACGCGAAGCAAGTTCATAGTGGCCGAAGGCCCTCTCCAGAATCAGGACGGCGTGATTCACGTCAAAGCAGTGCACCTGCAACCACTCCATGCGATGGAACTGGAGGTGCGTTCGCATGACTTCCACTAGCGCAAAAGTTGGCGGTTTCCGCCGGGATGTGGACTACCAGAAGCTCGGTCCTGCGCTTCTGATTGCTTCAAGCCTCATACTGGCGATCCGCACGGCGCGATGGCCCGCAACGCATAGTGACGGACTCGCAGACGTTGATTGGCAGAAGGAGGTCGAGCATAGTGCGCGCGTGGCGAAGAAGATGCTCTCGCATCTGGTATCCAAACACGCGGAACTCTTCGCACAAAAGGAGACCCCTCGATACGAGGCAACAGATGATGACGTACCTAAATAACCCGGTCTTATATGAGTGCATTGGCGATTTAGCGTCAATGCACATCCATCACTGGCCGATCCCGAGATCAATCGCTCCGATCCTGCCTCTAGCGTTTATGCATGAGCTCAGCACAATGTTTACAGACCCCAAAAAACGTGTCCCCGGTGGAGCAATATCTCTTGGGGTCAGCGAAGGCTTGATCCCCTGGTACACCCTTCCGCATTTTCGGGAAATTCCAGACCCTCCCCTTTACAAGCTTCCGTAAAGGGGCAAGTCGGTACGGGTGAAAATAGGGTTGAAGTTCGTTGCGGTCTGCCTCCAAATAAGCGTTGATAACCGCGTACCGACCGCTATAGTAGGCAACTTCGATCGGGTCTTTCTGCTTGTGAGCCGCCTTGATATTCTTGTGCATCAGCCCGAGTCCGATTTCAAAATCCTGCTGCTTGCTGGTTCCGAGCCGAACCGAGTCCAAGATGTCGTCCAACTCGTGAAGCAGACCATCCTGATACATTGCTGAACTCATTGCCCCGTCACAGTTTTGTGCGAGTTGCAGATGAAGCTTGACGATCCGGCTACGTTCGCTCATTAGGAACTTTATAAGGCGTTCTGATGGCAGGAGACCGGCTTCCACGAAGCGGCTGCGCAGCCCTTCGAGAAACTGGGTGTCGCGAAGCCGGAAAATACTGATACCGCGCGTAGCCCAATACGCAATATCCTCGTCCGTTGCGAACGGATCAAGCGCGTAGGCCATCTTTGAGAACTGGCCCAGCCTGTTCGCAATTGAATCCCAAAGTTCCCGGAAATCAGCATCCTTCAGGCTGTACCCAGTAAACAAGAACGTCTTGGTTGCCATAAGGTCGCGCACCTTATTGAAGAGCAATGCGTTAGCTTCGACACAGGCGTCGTAGTCACTTTGCGTAGCTACGATCGAGTGAGGCCGCGTAACGCAGCCGTGAATCTTGACGACTTGCTTCTTTCGATCATCCCAAAATGCCAAGTCGCGGTCCTGAGTCGTCGGCACTAATACATCCAAGGCCCGCTCCAAGAGAGGATCCCAATTGGTGGTAAGGACTATCTTGAAAAACGGAATCGTAGCTAGCTGGCTGCTAAACTCGCTTGCAACCCGATTCGCTGGCCCAGGCAAAAGAAAATGCTCGATGTAGCGGATGGCCTCGCGAATTAGAAGGTTGTGGTGGCCGCCGTCTCTCTCCTCGCAGAACTTCTGCATTACTTCGGGAAAGGTGCGCACTTCTGTATCGCCAAAGCTGGTTTTTTCCCTGATCAACGAGTAGAACTTAGGATTTCTCGGCCACTTTTCCGTAGAACTCCCCGCGCCCACGAATAGAACGCAGTTTTCGTCCACGATTTCCTGGCCAATTCGGTCGATCAGCTCGCGCAGAGAGCCTCCTGCCTTTGCGTCTCTGCTGTGAGGCTTGCCTCGATCTTTGCGATGCGTGACCACAATGTTCTCCCTCGAAACTCTGAGACTTGCAGGCGCTATTCCAGTAATAGGCTTCACGCTTAGTCGAATTGTACCCAGCGAGTCGGGTGGCTTGAACCTCGATCTTGGCAACAGGCCAACGCACGTTTCCAGTACGGCCGGCGAAGCCCGCTCCGGGATTGGGCACCAATCGGACCCAGGACAGAGGGCCCACTACCAGCATTTTCCCGAAAACAACGTTCAGGGGTTCCTGGCATCATTTGGGGGTGGTCACTCAACCGTCACGTCGTCAACATCTATGTTGTAGTCGGCAACTCCGACCAGGTTTCTAAGCTCCTCTTCTCCCATGTCCCCGTCTGAAAGCAGATTGATGTCCAACTTCAATGTCAATAGACCAGTCACCCCCAACGTGTACTCCTCGTCGGCGTCATAGTAGTGATCGTTTCGCTCATCTATGCTGATCTTCTCCTGCTTATCCTCATCTAGAAGATAGAAGTCTGCCTTGTAGATCGCGTAATTTAGGGTGCATTCGGTGACAAGCTGAAAGCGCACACCGATCTCTTCGTCGCTAAAATACTCGACGTTCTCAAAATCAAATGTTGTTTGACTAGCTCCACCCACCATTGTGACGGTGCCCTCGCGGTTGTCGTCGGGTATTTCGTCATCTATCACCTCCCGCCCAGCAAGAGCATCAACGATCAGCCCATCCATCTGCTCGTGAAAGATCTCCTCGTAACTAGGCAAGAGCTCAGTAAGGCGCGCTAGGTTCGCGGTCGCAAAGGTGCTCCTTGAAAGGTCCCGCAAGGCGTCCTGTACGTCGACCGTCTGTATAAATTCATCGAGCTTTCTGTATGCAGTCACACCCGCGACGCTGTCGGCGGACGACCGCAATGCCTCGTCTTCTACGATGAAATGTATAACGCCCTTCTGTTCAGCGAGTGCGACAACGCAACGCCAAATGAATCCGTCGGGGATGTCCTGCCTGCTCTTCGCCACTTTGTAGGGCGCTATGCCCGCGAAATAGTCTGCGAAGGCTCCCTGCGCGTGAGCTGTTGAGATAGGAATCTCTTCGGCTTGAACGTCGCGCTGCCAAGCCTTGAACTCCCGGTCAGCTGCCGCAATGATCCTTGGGGTTTCTGCCACAACAGACGCCAGTGTGCTTTCCGCGAGCTTTTTCAACCTGGCAGATGCGCTGGTTCGGTGCAAATCATTGGCATGTCCTTTGAGACCCTTCAATGCCATCTCGATCTGCTCGTACTGCTGGCTTAGGAACTCACGCTTGACGAGGTGGGGGATATAAATTTTCAGCTTACCGGCGCGCGCCAAGCTAGATAGTGATCTGAAGGGAGGAGAATTCCTTCTTGGATTTGATCTATAGGCAGATGTGTCGAGAACAACATGCAACATTCAGGGACTCCAAGCGGCCAGCTCCGCAAGGATAAATGTAAACGAAGCAAGGGACCGGCAAGCGGTTTCCTCTATGAATCGAGGATCTGCGCGGTTGCTCCAGAAGACTTCGCGCAAAGTCGGAGTTTGGACAATTACATTCTCAGTTGGCGCTATCAGGGCAAATCACTGATTGAACGCGGGTTGAGCGACCTCGGAGAAGATAGGTAATGCGAAACGCGCTTGCCATCATTCACGATGCGGGACGTAACGGACTCTTCTTTTGGTAACGGCTAAATTGACATACCGCGTCCCGAGAAAGCCGACATGTCGTTCGATTGGCCGTGCTTGTGGAAAGCGGAGTCGGAGAGTGTCAACCCCATCGGGCTCAGGGCTTCTTCTGCAGTAATGGCTCGGGCTGCGTGGTCGTAACATTGACCACCGGAATCAATATGGAGCCATCCTTTATTGTCGGTGCTCTGCTTATAGCTCTGAATATCGCCACGCTCGCGCTTCCATTCAAGCGATTCCGCTTGCGCAGCTCCCAGCACAAGCACGGCGGGTTCCCAATGACGCTTCTCCTCGGGAGAGGGCTGCAGGCTGGAGACGTGTTGCTCTACGGTGCGTTCGGGATACCGCCAAATGGCTTGTGTGATCTCAGAGGCGTACCGTTCCGCGAGCGGCACTAACGAAATAGCGCCTTCCACACGTCGTAGATGGTCGGCAGCAAGATTTCGTGTTGCCTCTGCCGGGGACAGCCCAGCGTCCCGCTGACACTCCGCAAATCGTATGTCGGCGCGAAGGGCCCCTCCTGGGAGCGTCGAGGCATAGACAGTCGGCGGAATCTTCTGCACGATCATGCCGTCTGTTTGGGTTTTTTCAGCATGTTGATTCTGGAAAGACACGGTTCTGTCCTGATGCGGTTGGATTTCTACGGCTACGGCTTTGCTCACATCTCGGCTCAGGTCTTTGGAAAGACGCGAGCTATCGTCGGTATAGAGCTTTACGTCATGGGCGGCGCGAGAGACCGCAACGTACGCAAATCGTTGGTTGATAAGGTCGCGATGCGCAGAGACTTCCACATTGATGAGAACGCGATCGGCGGTAAGCCCTTGAGAACTATGCGAAGTGATGGCGTAACCGTGGTCGAAATGCCGCATCGTATTGGGATCGAAGCTGACTTCCCACCGTTTGTCTCCGTCCAGACGCACACGCATTTCGTTCGAAGACGCTTTCTCGATGGTTCCAAGCTGCCGATTGACGATCCCGAGTTCGCGCACGTTGGACGTGAACTGAAGCCGGTCGCCTTCAGCAAACTGGCGCGGAACTTCCCGATACGCTGTAATGCCACTCAACCGTTTCGGATCGTAGCTGACCTGTGCGCCATCCTGCCGCTCGACAGTCAGCCGATTCCGCTCAACATCCACAGAAATGACATTGACATAGCCGAGTGCCGGGATACTCAACTCTTTACTGCCACGCGTGTACTGGAGAACATCACCCGGCTCATAGCGGGCGGCCCATTTGCGGTCCTCGCTATTGAGTTCGGAGCGTGCCGTCAGCACCCGAAACTCTATATCTGCGCCTCGTACAACACCACACTCGCGGAGTTCGCCGCGAATCGCCAGGTTCAATTCAACGCGGCTCGCGTTATCAGGGGAGATGACGAGTGTTCCATCAGGCCGTGCGGTGTACTCCCTGGCAATATCGGCGATGCGTTCGGAACGCTCTGGCAACTCGCGTATGCGGCCTTCTTCTTGCAGTAATCGGACGGCTTCCCCAGTATCCCCCTCCGATAGCCGTTCGACAGCTTGATGCAGTCCCGCATCTTTCTGGCGAATGATCTCGTCAAGTAGCGAAGTCTTCATGCCCGACTGCTGGAACTGCTCGAAGGGCTTGCCAGCGTCCACGCCCTGATGCTGCCGGATATCTCCGATCAGAAGAACGCGATCTTGCGGGCATAGCTTGTCAAAGAAGCTTTGCATCTGCCTGGTACTCGTGAGACTGGATTCATCGACGATGTAGAGCCGGCGGGCCTCAGGGACGGACTGTGCCTGTGCAGAACCGCCGCGTGCAAGGAACCGTTGTAACGTTTCTGCATGAACGCCCGCATCTCGAAGCTGATTGGCAGCGCGGTTGGTCGGCGCAAAGCCCTCGACCGAGAGGCCACTCGCTTCGGCGCCTTCGCGGATAGCCCGGAGGGTCGTCGTCTTCCCTGAACCGGCATAGCCTTGCAGGCCGTGTACGCGGTCCGTCGTCGTCAGGACCTCGGCAACCGTTCTCCGCTGTGCCTCATTCAGCATGTCGTGTGTGGCAGAGTGCCTGGCTGCGGCATCGGTGTTCATTATTGGCTCGACTGTGTTCCTGCCTTTTGTCACAAAATCGATATTGGAGCGTTCGGCGTGTAGCATCTCCCGCGTGGTGAATCGGTGACCGAAGTCCCGGCTGGGGACATCTACTTTCAGGAACTCCCCTACTGCTTCGCGCGTACGGAAGTTAGAAACAATCTCGCTGTGCGTGACCTCACCCATGCCACGACGGAGAGCATCACGCAGGATGACGCGCTCATCAATAACAGCTTCGCGCTCAAAGTTCCGTGCCTTGGAAAAGCTGACGCTTTCCCGTGCCTTCTGATGAGGGTCGGCTTGCTTGGAGGCCGTATCTTCCTTCTGCTGGAGAGCACGTGCTTGTGCTTCGGCCACCACTTTGTCTGCCTGGTTGCCGAACTCGACGGCAATCTGGCGATGGGCAGCAAGCACTTTTTCCGGCGTCATGATCTGCTTATTGTCACGAGTCGTGTGCGCCGCAATCTGCGCCGCTTCGGGACTGGCAAAGCCGATACGTGCAAGCGCCTCTTCAATCTGCTGGCGGCGGGGACTGGATGCGGCGAGGTACTCCGGTGTGTAGCCTTTAATCTCTGGAGCCCCACTCTTGCCCGGCACAATCTCATAGCCGAGATTGTGGAGGCGGTACATCAACTCAGCCTGGTACACAGCGGTAGCAAACTGCTGTGAGACGAACAGACTCTGCGGCTGGAGAGCTCGATAGGAACCATCATTCCGTTGCGTCATATTAAAGACGACCGCATGGGTATGGAGCTGCGGAGCGGCATACCCATTCACAGGTCGGGCGGTGTCATGCTCGAACTTTGCCGCGATAAACCGCCCTGTGCTCTCGGCTGGATGGTTGCCTCCGATCCGAGCCAGCGTGTAGTGCTCCAGTTCCGTGAGGGCTATTCTGACGGCCTCGCAATGGGCTTCCCGCACGCGGTGATCGCCACCGACCAAGGCTGTCAGAGACACGGACTTCGGTGCGGAAAAAGTGGCATCCCAACCGGCGCGATGTTCGACCGGTCTGACCGTTTCACCTTGAGCATTGCTGTACTCCTGCCCGTTGCGATGCTGTACAAGTTGGATCTGGGTGCGGGGATGCTGACCGTTGCTGAGCAACGCAAAATCCTCGGCGGACACCGCTCTGGATAGACCAAATTCGGCGGCCATCTTTCCTTGCCACTCGCCAACGATCTGATTGCCTTGTTTCCAATAGTTTTGCTCGGCAGCCGTGAACTCTTTGGCGTGGTAGGTCTGGGCTTGGCCTGCACTCAGCGGTTTGGAGATGGTCAGCATTTATCCGCCTCCAAGGTGCCGGGCTTGAAGGTGAAGAGCGGGAGTGTTTGACCGACCGGAACATCCGCCATTGGATCTCTTGCCTGGACCGTTTCGACAGGGGCAGGAGCAACTAATCCTTCATCCTCAAGATCAAGAGGAAGCTTGGCCTGCACGTTATGTAGGCGGCGCGGGTCGTAGTCGAGTGCGTCGTCCTCAACCGCCCGCGGCACAAAGTCTGGCGCAATAAGCGGCAGGTGCATGTACCCGAAGGCGAAGCGAGCAACGGTATTACCGAGCTTCAGAAATGCGCGTCGTTCCTCCAAACCACTCACCTCAGAATCCAGCACCAGAGGCTCAACCTGCCGGTCCACAGTGAAGTTCCTCCCGGTGCGTGTCCCATCAAAATGAGTCTCTTTGACGCGCTCGATTTCGACTTTCCCAATAGCGTTCGACACCCAATCCGCGGCCTTCGGCTCCGTTGTCTTGAGGAAGATTTTGGTCGCTGGCTGTGACAGCATCACCTCCGCGAGATGGCCGTAGATAGTCTCCAATTGCGCTTTCCCTTGAAAACCAAGAACAAGCGGATTCTTGCTCTTACGGTTCTCGGTTATCGCGGTATGGAGTTGTGGGAGACGCTGCAGGCTGGCCAGTTCATCCAGCACAAACCATACCGGCGTCTGGTGTTCTTTCGGAGCACTCAGAAGCCGTAGCACCAGCCAATCAATCCAGACGCTATGCAGCGGTTGCAGAGCGTCCCGCTCAGTTGGGCGTGACGTGATGAATATCCATCCCCGGCGCGTTTCCGCCCAATCCGTAGCGCACCAGCGACGGCCTTTTGCCTCCTCCAGAGTGGGCAACATGCGCAGGCTGTCAGCAACAAGGCCCAGTGAGGAAAGCACGCCGTTTCGCTGTGGCGGCGAGTCCTTCGCAATCATCGTCGCCATCTCGGTTCCACGAACCTGCTTATCAATCTCGGCAGGGTTCGCCATCCAATCCGCTAGCTGGCGTGGTGTCGGTCCGGTACGCAAGAGATGGGCAAAAATCTTCTGCGGTGTCTTAGTGAAGAATTCGTCCTTCTGTATATCCGTGGGTTGATAGAGAGACTTTGCCAAAGTCTTGGCCTCGGCCTTTGTCCGTAGTTCCTCAGACGGACCCCAATACGGGCAACGATCATCCAGCGGGTTGAGCACAATGTCGCACCGCTCAGGACGATAGAATCGCTGGATGAACTCACACGCGGGGTCATAAACGATCGCGGTATGACCTCGCTCTTCCACCTGACGAAGCACCTGCATGATGAGTGTCGTTTTGCCGGCCCCGGTATCACCCATCAGCTCGATATGCTGGGCCTCGTAACGTGAAGGAATCCGCATTGGCTCTGCTGTTTCCGTTGTGCGGAAACCAATGCCGTCACCGCCGATCTGCTTACTAAACTCCAGCGGTGTGAGCATCACCGGGCCTTTCAGCAGGCGGCCATACTTCATCGCTCTGCGCCGCCTTATATCTTTCCGAATCGCAAAAGGAAGCTGCCCCAGCAGCGAGAGCAGCCCAAACAGCAGAGGCATTTCATAGATGGACATCAGACCGTTGCCACCGTACACGGACTGCTTCAGGTACACATACAAGGGTGCGTCAAGGTAGCTGGTTTTCTGGCCGCGAAATAGTACCGAGTAGCCCTGCTTCCGGGCAGATTCGCTGACCGCCAGCGGAATAGATTTCATGTCCGCGTTCGGCGCCTTTCCGGGCTGGACATCATCTTCCGTGACAGGGCGTGAGGCCAGACCATTACCACCAATAAAGAGCATCCGGTACTTATCCTTGCGGGTAGTTCCAAGCTGCGCCACGATGCTCGAACGGAGATAGATCGGCGTATAGAACTGCTGCAATGGTGTGTTGCCGGAAGCAAACCGGACGTACAGAAACAGCCCCGTGAATACCATGGCCAAAAAGAACGCACCGTAGGTGTAGATGGGCGCGTGCGGTGGCCAAATGACGGTTTCTTTGCGACCCCATTGTGTCATCATGAGCGTCCTCCTTTTTGTTCTAAGAGCTCTGCCGCCATCTGGGCTTTGGCGCGGCGGACCTCGGTGATCACTGCATCAAAGGTCTCCTCGCTCATCCGCTGCCCGACAGCTAAAGGCTTCAGAATTGTCGTCAACATCATCCGAAGGCCGACAATTTCAGTGAGGTCAGCGGGCGGCTGAACCGTCACGGAACTCCTTTCGAGTTCTCGTAGAATCAAGTCGCGGATCAGTTCGCCACGCTGGCAGCCCCGCCCTTTGGCGAGCGCATCGAGCCGTTCCACCTCCTGCCGATTGAGCTTGGAGGAGACGTTCGTAGTGCGAAATGAGGCACGTTTTTCGGCGGCGGCGAACAGGTTGTCAGCGTCCAGAAGTGCCATCGAAACTCTCTTTTCAGCCGGAATCCCTAAGAATTCGTGGCCCCGCTACGTTATTGATTTCAGTTGTCCGTCTCAAAGAATCCTGGGGGATTCTTTGCACGACCCGCGGAGGGGTGGAGTGTCAACTTTTACCCGGTGCGCAGCACCGCGCTTGTACCGGGTATGGTCTGAATGGAGGCTCACGCTCTCCGAACCGACACGGATTCCACTGACTCCATCCCGGTTGGAGGTTTCTTCGAAGACGTGCGAGAAGCCCGCGTTCCACCCGGGCGACGAACTCTCAAAAGCTCCGGCACATCCTTGCATTTATCGGAGGCTCGGAATGCTGCGAAGTCACGATCTTTATCGAAAAGATATTCGAGCCCTTTGTTGATGACTTCGTCGGGCGTTGCACCGATAAATGCGGCGTACTGATTGATCTGCGCAACAACCGGTTCGTTGAAGCGAACGTGGGCTGTTACGCGGCGGGTTTGGGTGACTTCGATGAGTGGCATGGAATACCTCCGTTAGTGGGTTGCAAGAGAGGACTCTTGAAGCGTGGGAAAAACTGTCTCAAGAGCGAAGCATTTGGCTTCACGCGAGAAACCTTGGACGTGGGCGATTTCAGTCACACAACGGCCTGCCGCAGTGCGCTGAACCTGAATGACGTAATCGACGGAATCCGCAATCTCGGCTGCGATATCGTCGCGTAAAGATTGTGGGTGTGAGCGCATAGCGAGTTCGCAGAAACGCTGGAGAGCTTTAACAGGGGAATTGGCGTGGATGGTAGCCAGTGAACCACCGTGACCGGTATTGAACGAATCAAGCAAGGTCCGTGCTTCTTCGCCACGAACTTCACCCAGGATGATGCGGTCGGGACGCCACCGCAAAGCACCCTTCAGGAGCGCGGCGAAGTCCACGACTCCGGCAAGGGATTCGCCCTGGCACTCTGCCGCCAAAACGTTCGGTTTGCCGATGCGCAATTCGGCGGTATCTTCGATGACAACGATGCGCTCTTCTTCTGGGATTGCGTCTGCGAGAGCATTGAGAAGCGTGGTCTTTCCGCTCGATGTTCCGCCGCTGATAAGCATCGTTTTGCCGTAGAAGACTTGTTGCCGAAGGAACTCACCCATTTCCTCAGAGAGCGCACGGCGCTCGATGAGGTCCAGGAGCGTATAGCGGCCCTTCGCAAACTTGCGAACGGTGAGTGATGGGCCGGGACGAACGACCGGAGGAAGCACCGCCGCAAGGCGGCTTCCGTCCGGCAGTTGAGCATTCAGCAATGGATGGGATTCATCGAACCGTTTGCCAAGATGGTTGGCGATGACTTCAAGGCCGGTGCGGAGGGCCTTTGCATCAAAGCGAACCGTCCCTGCGCGATTCAGCTTGCCGTCCTGCTCAAACCACCACGAACCGTCGGGATTGCCCATGACTTCGCTGATGCTATCGTCCAGCAACAGCGGCTCGATCGGGCGAAGGAATGGAAGGATCAGATCGAAACTCATAGTGTGAACCTCACGGCGATGGAAGCCCAGCGTCCGCCGGGCTTCCGAAAACGGAAAAGGAAGTGATCTAGGCGGCCGCTTCCTCTGAATCTGACGAGTCTTCTTCCTGTTCTTCCGCGCTGGCCTTGGCGGCACGATCCAGCTTGAGAATCGAGTCCACCCGGATCTCCCAGATGGTCTGCTCTGTGTTGTTCTTCGTGCTGGTGTACTTCCGGCTGCGTAACTCGCCCTCGACCATCAGGTGAGCGCCCTTCTTCAGCGTGCCGGCGAATTCTGCCAGTTTCTTGCCGAAGACTATGCAACGGTGCCATTCGGTATGCTCAACGTACTTACCGTCCTTCTTATACGAAGACTTGGTTGCGAGAGACAGTGTGGTGAAGCTGCGGTCGTCGTTGGTGCGAACTTCTGCGTCGCTGCCGAGGAAGCCGATGAGGGTGACTTTGTTGGTGTACATGGTGGTGATCTCCGTTTCGTTGAATTTCCCGTATCCTGCTCGGGTCACACTAGGCGAAGCCAAGCGAGAGGCCACGCCTCCCAAGGCCGAAGCTCTGCATTTGCGGAGGGTCCAGCGAAGCTGGAAACCGTAACCCGAAGGGCCGCGTAGCGGAAGCAGAAGAGCGAGCTTGCCGCAGGGCGGCGGACAGGCCCGAAGCGTGACCCCGAGCAGAGGACGGGATACGAGACGGCAGGCTCTCCAGTGGGCACAAGTCACTTATCGTTTTCCGGCGACGGAGACTCGCCCAAACAACAGCCATTCCACTGTTCCAATCAAGTCCACGGAAGGAAGGCTTTGAGCCGCCTCCACCGTGCCCGTCGGCAGCGCAGAGAGGCCGCTGAAGCACCATCAGAGACGAATTTGGCTGTGCAGCCGGACTGGCAACATGACGGAACATCGAAATGACCTCAGATTCGGGTTCGTTCTCTAACTGAATGCCTGGTCGGCACGGAAACGGACGATGGTCAGTCCCAGAGGATTCACGGCCAACTCATTGTTCTTCACGCTCTCGCGGAAGACATAGGTAACGCTGGCGACCCATCGCTCTCGCTTGAGTTCGGAATGGTCCGCCGGATTCGTGTACACCTTCTCGAATTCAATCCGCGCGGAATATGGTGATTGGCGCAGGTCGTCGAGCACTACGTTCTTGATCTCCACATCGACATACGGCAACGTCGCATCGTTGCGGTAGGTTGTGATGAAGTTGTCTTTCCGTTCCTGCTCAATGACGGCGCGTTGCACATCGCCATTCAGAAAGTACAAAGCGTTCGTCTGATCGCGCTCGATGGTAAAGCGATTGCGGCCGAAGTAAAGCTCTGCCCAGCGGCTCAAATAATACTTGTTCTCCGCTTCCTGCGGACGGTATTGGAAGTTGCGATAGTCAATCGCTTCCGCGTGTCCCACGTCGTTGATGCGGACGATCATCGGGTGAATGGAAGCAAGTGCCTTCTGGCCCTTGTAGGTAAGCAATCCGAGCAAACCGCAGACGCACACGAGAGCGAGGATGACGATGCGCTGCCATGTATTTTCAACCAGCGGCGTGGCGTTCTCTTCGAGATAACGCTGGGCGGCGCGAGTCAGTTCGGGAGAATAAGTCGAGTCGGCCGACATGATGACCTCCTACTTCATGAGCATTAAGGCGCCAGTTGCCAGAGACAAGCCGCCATCATGACCGCCGGTATGACCCGAGAACAAAGTGGCTGTCATGACAGGAATTTTGAGCAGGATGAAGCCACACACGAAGCAAAGAATTAACAGCCCAGGCATAAGTCCAATGAGCTGCTTTGGATCGTTCATTTGGCTTGCACCGCTGGTAAAGTACGTGATGAGTAGGTGACTCATTACGCTCATCGTTGCGGCAGCGACGACTTTGTAGAACGAGAATCCGAGGAACGCGCGAAGCCATCCCCAAAACAAGAACTCTGTTTTATCGAAAACCATCCATGGAATGAAAATAGGGCCAAGCATTCCGATGATCGTTGCGCCGATGGCACCATACGCGATGATTACACCAATCAGGGCGGTCAAAATGCTCAGAATGATCTGAACTGTATATGTGCAAAGCAGCGTATATGGCTCAGTGAGCGCTGGTGACATCGTGCCCATCTTCCCGAGGGCCGTGTGGATAATGCTCTGCATCTCCTGGGTGGAATCGTTGCCGATGTAATCTACCAAACTGTTTGTGCCATTGCTTATAAATCCCTTGAGGGAGTAGCCAATACCAGGAATAGAACCGTCATAGAATTTTACGAAGCAATATGCAAAAGTAACGAGCATGAAGAAGCTAAGAAACTTGGCCATGCTGAATCCGGCGCCCCCTTGCGATGCGACAAGGGCTTCCTGCACTCCGAACCAGACCAACATGATCGTTGCGAGCGCGAGGACCATATGAATCCCCAAAGCATCCACGGATGGTGACACAGTTGCCGTGAGGTGATCGCAGCCGTTCTTGATAAGGATGAGGAAGTCCATCGCCGTCTCCCTGGTAGCTAGTAATGCAAGGCCCACTGCGTGCCAGCAGTGGACTGTTGCGGTGTCGAAGTATTGAAGACCTGTTGGTAGGTGTTACCTGTTTGGAAAAGTGACTTTAGATTGTCCTGCTGCACCTTCTGACCTACCATTGTTTGCAACGCCTGCGCCTGAAGGATTTGGTTGGTTTCCTGCTGCGTTCGCAGCTCGATCAGCAACGCCTGGTTGATCCGTTGCAAGGTCGCCATCTGCGTATGTTGTGCAGGATCTATTGAGTGGCTTTGCGCTTCAAGTTGACTGATATCTGTTTCCCGCTGATTTGCGTTGGCACGGATTGCCCCGAGGGCTTGGAGGTTCGAGGCATTTACCGAATCGGACAAGTCTACGGTTGCACCACGTGCGGCAATCTCCCGTTGACCTTCGGTTGAGAGATTGCTGTATCCCTGGATCTGCGACACGCGAGGAATGCTGGCAGTCTGGTTTGCTGACGCCGAGCCATTGCCCGTAGTGGCAGAAGTCACCCACGGTAGCGCATTGCCATAGGTATTCGCCGGCTGCTGTAGCGTCGTCCACTGTTGACGTCCCATATTCATGTAGGCCGTGTAGTAGGTTTGTGGCAAGTTTGCCATGCGCTGCGCGAGGTTGTATGCGCCTATGACGTTCCGACTCGTCTCTACGGTCGTTGTGTAGAGATGGTTGGCTTGAAGAATTTGCTGAGCAGCATGGGCAGACTGGGTTGGGTCATACACGATGCCACTGCCTAATTGCGCCATCGCGGTCCCCGCAGAGACAGCAAGGGTCGTGACGCCTATGAGTAATGCGCCTCTCATCACTTCCTCCTTATTGTTGGGTATTGCTTCGCGCGTTCGGCCTGAAGCCGGTTCCACGCGTCTCCGACTTTCTTGCTTTCCTCTGAACACTTCGGGCTAAGCTTCAGTGGCACATTGGTAAGCTCTGCCGCGCAGTCTCTTCGGTACTGATCCCCGAGTTGGTCGTACTCTTTCTGCAAGGCATCAACTCTTGCTTGGTGGCTCTGGCAACCTGAGAGTGCGGCTAACGTAAGAGTGAACGACAGGATGAGCAACTGGCGCATTGAGCGTCCTCCTAAAACGATCCGGGGATCGTGTGGTTTTCGTAGGCAGGCAGAAGCAGGTCTTGCCTAATGTAGACCTTCACGCGATGTCCCTCCCTAATGCTGATGGTGGGCGGTATTTGCATGAAGCGGTCCAACACAGTCGTTGCAGATTGAGAAACCGATGAAGCGGCTCCGTTCGTAAAGATCACCGAACCAGAGCTGGTATAAGCTCCACCGCCCTGTGTGATCTGGGCGGCCCCTGCAATTACCCCCAGAGCAATCGATGCTCCGAAGATTTGCAGATAATGATTGTTCACTTTATCTTTTAGTCCTTCTTCACCGATCTGGTCTAGGCCATGAAACTGGTCAAGGTCTACGGAATAACCATCCGGCATGATGAGACGGTGAAAGCTGACGGCCATCCGGCGCTGTTGACCGAAGCCGGTACCACCGATCTTCTTGGCCTCACCCAGCGCAATCGTTCCTTCGGGTATGAGTACATGCTGGTGATCGTGGGAGTAGACAGGATTCGAGACGAGTACCTTCACGGGGCCAACCGCATCGCCATCCAGCCGGTTCATTAGAACCGTGTCAATGGTTGTGCCCTCATAAAGGACGTAGGGCTGCCCAGAAGCCGAGTCGATGTTGACCTCTGGCTTCCGCTTGAAGGTATCGGCGGAGACAGCCACAGGCTGCCCAGCCGTGCGTGGAGCAATCAGGCTGCCGCCGGCATTGGTACCGGCCTGGACGTAGGGGTTTTCAGCATCGGAACCCGAGTTGGGGGCAACAGCTTGAACTTGAGAGCTCGGTGGTGAGTCGGGAGGACGGGAGTAGGCGAGATTCGAAGCGAAGCGAGCTTGATCGGCCCGTTCGCGCTCCTTCGCAGCAAGCTGCTGCGAGGCCTGTTCGGCGGGAGTGAGGTTTGACATGCCACCAGCACCGTTCTGCGGATAGCCGTAAGAGGCGGTTTGCGCGCAGGACTGACCGAGAATGCACGGCGTAGCCTGACCGTTGGCTCCATAGGCCATCGCTGCCGTCCGTTGTGCAGGCGTGGCATTCGCAAGAGCAGGGTCATTCGCTACCGCCTGATCCAAAGAATGCTGTTGATCGGCGACATGGCTTTTGAGATCAGCTACGTTGTTCTCGGTATTGTCCTGAACCAACGGTTGCGGACCGCCAGCGGACTTCATTTCGTGTGTAGCGGCTGGTTTGCTCTTGGCGCTGAAGAGCGTAGCAATGAGCAGCAACGCGGCGACCCCGATGAATAGCATCGCCTTGCCGTGTTTCAGCATGACGCCTTTCGGGTCAAACTCCTTCTTCTTCAGCTCCGGTTCTGCCTGCGGCGTCATCGTCTGCTCCGTCATCTCGCATCTCCTTTCTGCGCTGCACAGATTAGCTTTTACGCGAGAATTCCAGCTTCTTCGTGCCAAGCTGCACGTAACCTCCGTCCATCACCTTGGGGATGATGTATGTTCCTTCACGGAGGTCGTAGGAGATGAGATTAGGCTTGCCGTCTTTCATCTCATACACGCTGAACTTCTCCGGTGCAGTGGTCTTGATGTACGTGAACTTGTCATCGTGATAGATAGAAGTGATGTCGAATGGCTTCTCGTTCGCCTTGAAGTTATAGTCAAACTTGAGTTGCGCCTGGTACTCGCTCTTATAGGAGTCCATGGCCTGGCCGACGTGCTGCTGCATATTGGTCAACTGCGTTTGCGCCTGCTGAAGCTGCGCGGCGGGAACGAACTGGGGAGGACCACTGGCCGCGACAATCGAGGAACGGTCGGCAGGCTCAATGAGCACTTTCAGGTCAGGCATCTCCGACGTCCTCGAAATGTCCTGCAACGTGAACGAATAGATGTTGCCCTTATCCGTGATGAGATTCAGATTTGTACTGATGCCCGCCTTGGCCGGATGCACGAAGCAGAAGTTACCCACCACATCCACTACCCAGAAGTCCTTGTCACCCGTGGCCGCTTCCATGATCTTTTCGGTCGATGGCACCTGGATAAGCGTAGTGAATTTCATCTTGGCCTTGATAGGCACAATGTCCTGGGAATGATAGGCGACGGTGCGGGCTGACGCCTCCTGCGCGAGCGCAGGAGCGCAGAGAGCGACGGCCAACATGAGGGAGAGAAAGGTTCGCTGCATGATGCCTCCTTTACCGGATAGCGGTTGAAGTGACGGCCAGCGTGCGAGGCCGGAACGGATGATCCTGGGCAAGCCTTCGCAAGCCTTCGGCAATACCGAAGCGAGCGAAGTAGTCGCGTTTTACGAGGTTGTCGCGAGCGTTGTTCGTCGCTGCCCAGTGCGAGACGGAATCGACGTTAAGATGAACTTTCTTGCTGGATTGAGCTTTGCGAATCAGCATCTGACCAGGGGGCACAAGGCCCGCAATCAATTCCAACTCGGTATCGTTCAGGTGAAACGCCTCGCGATAGACGTCACGGTTCATCTCCGGGTTGGCAAGGAAGATCTTCGTAGGGCAGCTTTCAGAGACGATCTGCAGCATCCCCGACTCCTCCAACTCCTTCAGCGACTGCGTGGCGAGAACCATCGCGGCGTTATGCTTCCGCCACGTCTTCTGTGCCTGCACGATGTAACTGCGGATGGTCTCGTTCTTCACGAACAACCACGCCTCGTCCAACAGGAACATCTTGAATGTTGCCAGCTTCGCCGGATCGCAAATTTCATTGCTGGCACGGTGAAGGACATAGAACAGCAGAGGCTCTAATACTTCCGGGGCGTCGCCCCAACCACCGAAGTTGAAGGTCTGGAAGCGCGAAAACGTCAGTGTGTCCTCAGCGTTGTCGAAGACGAATCCATATTGACCAGCCTGCGTCCAGCGATGCAGCCGCTCCTTCAACTCGCCAACAATGTTGGCAAAGTTGGAGACGGTGCGTTGGTCCGGCTCCAGGATGTACGTCCGTTCAATCGCGTCCCACAGCTTGCGCTCTTCTTTGAAGTCCAGCCGATAGCGTCGGTCTGAACCTTCGATGAGCACACGGAAGAGCGAGAACAGGAACTGTTGATTCTCCTTCGTCGGTGGAAGCGAAAAGGGATTGATCGTGAAATCCCGCGTCTCCTGGCCGACGTTCAGATACGTCCCACCGAAGATGTTCGTCAGCGATTCGAAGCTCGCGCCGACATCAAAAATGTAGGTCTGCGGCTCGTACTTCTGCGCGTTCTGCAGCAGGAACGATGCCAAATAGGACTTCCCCGAGCCGGTTTGTCCGAGAATGAGCGTGTGGGCAATCTCCCCGTTATGCAGGTTAAGGAAGTACGGCGTGCTGTTGTCCGTTTCCATGACAGCCAGATACTCAGCATCAAGATGGGCATTGTGTTTTTCACCCGGCAAGATGGTGAACAGAAAGCTCAGGTCGGCATAGCTCGTATTGAGCAGATACATGCGCCGCAAGTTGAAGGCATGGTTGCCGGGGACCGTGGCGAAGAAGGCATTGAGCTGGTTATACGTCTCCGTGAACAGTGAGCCATCCGCGTTGGTAAACACCCCTTGGAACTCGCCCGCGAGTTGGTCAAGTTGTGCCAGAGAATCGCCATAGAGCACGATGGTTAGCGAGAAATCACCAAGCGATTGCCCATCGCCCAGAGCACGAAGGCAATCACCAAGATTATCAATGTCGGCCTGCTTGGATTCGTCCACCAGCACATCGCGCGGGTTGGTCTTTGGTGTGTCGTTGCCAAGCTGGGATACAAAACCGGTCTTCGAGACGTTAAAGTGACGGCGACGCTTCACGACTTCCTTGCGGGCCTTGTCCTGCGGCAACGGAACCCACTCCGTGCAGACGGTGAAGTTGGCAGGAATCTTGAGCAGAGCGTCGAGCACCAGAGGGCGAGTCTCGATGATGGCCTCTTTCATCGTCAACATCCGCACGGCATGGCCACCCACGCGAAGATGGTCGCGCTCTGCTTCGATATCGGAGTTCACCACCTGATAGTCGAGGAACTGCGTGGACTGAGGACGCCCCGCAATGCGGGCAGCATCGAAGTTGAGCAGACGGCGGAAGAAGGTGAACTGCTCCGCTCGACCCACGGCAGTGATCGGTGCAAAGTCGGCAAGCTGGCGGGAAAAGGTATCAACCCGCTGTTCCAGCCGTGTAAAGCTCGCCTCAAGCTGGATGCGCAGCAGCACTTTCGTTTTGCTCTGGCTAAACTGCGCTACGATTTCTCCGCACGCGCCAGCGGGGTCGGAGAGAAGCATGGCGAAGGCCGGACCCAGGCCACGCTTGGAACGATAACCTTCCAACAGGATGACGTAGTACAGGTCTATCTGGAAGAGTGACTCTTGTTTTTGATCGAACAACTCACGGCGCTGATCGATAGCAGCTTCCACCACTGCGTTTTCATAGTGCGCGAATGGTATCTTTGGCTGGTTGCGCTTGAACAGATATTGGTAGACGTGGAAGCCTGGGCCAAACAGCTTCAGCGCGGCTTCCAGCCGCTTTACCGCATACTCCTGCTCACCGCTGTCGAGGCTCTCGTAATCGACACCTTCCACCCGAAGTACCATGCCGAGGTCACCCGATTTTGTCAGGAAGGCGCGCTCATTCCAGAAGCCGTACAGGTTGATGTGGTCGTTTAACGCTGCGGCTTCTTTCCACGGCTTGAGCACTCGATCAATCCGGAACATCAGCGTACCTCCACGCGGGGAACAGTCTGCTTGTGGGCGTCATACTGGACTTTGTACTTCTCGGAACGGGCAAGAATGCGAAGGAAGGCCGGATCGGTGTTCGTCACCCAGGAACCGAAGATGTATCCACCGATAAACACAACAATGCCAGCAAGAAGCGAGTTGAGGAGATTAAACGCACTCACTGCCGCCACAGCAATGAAGAAGAAGAGTGTTCGTTCCACGCCAAGGTACGTGAGCGGCTTATGCAGACTCTTGAAAACGCGGTTCCGTCTCAGTACTGGTCTTGATTGCTCCTGCATAAGCACTCCTTTCTGCGTGTGATTCGAAGTGGGACGCTGCGTGTGTTAGGCACCCCAGAGCCAGGACAAAACGTTGGTTGCAAGCACAGCGATGCCTGTACCAGCAGCAACACCTGCAAGCGTCTTCTTCGCGCCGGGTTCACCGTGCGCGAACTGATAGCCTCCGATCACGATAGCGATCAGGCTTGCCACCTTCGCAATGGTTCCGGTGAACAGCGTTTGGATGGACATGAGGCCGCTATCGAAGGGTGAGCCAGATTGGGCCTGAGCGCTCATCGGCATGAAGATGAAGAGAGCGACGACTGCGAGCATCACAAAACCAAACTGTGATTGTTTGTTCTTGGGTGCATGACGTGTGCGAGAAGCTGGAGCATTCATGAAGCCCTCCTGATCGGCAAATCAACCGCCGTGATCGAAAGGTAGGGCCATGAACCGGGAACGTCCAATACTTCTTGATCGAATCGCCATTCCTTTTATCTATGGTGAGGTATCAGGCAGAGCAATCGAAACTCAAAGAGAGTTGCGGTCGCTGTATTTCACGCTCGTTCTTTGGCAGCTTCTTCTGGGGACCGAGAATGAATCTCTGGATGAACGGTAAGGCAGGATGCACTGCGGTTGCGTGGAACACAAATGCGGTGTCCGCTGTCCAAGAAACTCCGGCGATATGTCTTGTCGTAACGTCCGTTTGGAGCGGTATGTCTTCGTTTACCAAGGCGACTCCAAATCCGTCACGGACTAGAAGCTGAATGTCGTAAGGCGTTGCTGCTGAGCAGGAGATATGGATTGTCATTCCAGCTTCGGTGAGCATCTGAGTCAGGCGCGCGTGCGCCGATGGGTGCGCTTCGGGATCGCGGAAGATCGTTAATCTGTCCGCAAGATCTGAAATCGTAACCGAGTCGAATTCCGTGAGCGGATCATCCGTGCGCATGCAAGCCACCAAGGGGGCGCTTGCGATAGGAACAACGTGCCAATGTGCTCCGGCAACCGGCAGCGTCACGACTGCACAATCTAAATCGCCCCGCGCAACGCGCTGAAGAATATTGAGCGTACTACCGCCTGAAAGTTGTACGACGCACTTCGGAAATTGCCTGCTATAGCTCTTGCGAAAGTTTTGGAGATGTCTGGCATTGACAAAGGATGAGAAGCCCACGCGAAGCGGTGGAATGTTGCCGAGGAAGATTTCTTTGGCCATTTGCAACACGTAGTGACGACCGTGAAGCGTGGTGATGGCGTAGTCGATAACCATTTGTCCCACGGGTGTCGGAAAGACGCCATCGGGAGTACGCATAAAAATTTGAAATCCCAGCTCGGTTTCGATGTCTCGAATCTGCTTGCTGAGCGATGGCTGAGAAACGAAGAGCCGCTCTGCGGCCCGCGTAAAGTTACCGGTTTCAGCTATGGCAACAATGTATTTGAGGTGTCTGAACTCCACGAACTCCGACATAACCCGTACCGCTCCGATTGGGATGCACGTCTGGTAATCGCGGCAGAGAGCACTACAGTGAAGCTCGCAAGTTCGTTCATGGTTTGCAAAGGAACCAAGAGTGTCAACAGCTTACGCCCAATATTACGGCAATGCGGTCTGACTTCTCGCGTCTCGAAAAAAATGTTTGGAGAACCATAACTTTCGCTGGAAACGCTATAGACAGAAAGTATTGGACGAATAGATTGATACCGCTCAAGCTGGCTTCATCTCGTGGCTACGCGCGCGTTGTTCCGTCGCGATGGAGGAGGCTTTCATGGCATTGTTCAGAGAAATCGCAAGCAATTCCTCAAGAGACCGGCAAGAGACGGTTCATGAGATCGCGGCGCCTTCCCCGCGTCGTCCCCCAACTCGCGTGGCCCATGCTGATCCCTTGCTGACGGCGGAAGAAGTCGCCGACCGGTTGAAAGTGAGTACAGATTGGGTGTGGGATCACTCATCGCGCAAAAAGCCATATCTTCCCGTCATTCGAATGGGCGACGGTACATTGCGGTACCGCAACAGCGGAATCGAAGCCTTCATCGACGAGCGCGAGCGGCTTTCTTCTATGGGACGGCGTACTGGTTAGGCCGGTAATATAGAAGAGCCCACTGTTTCCCCCACAGAACTGAGGAACCCATGGGTGCATCGAATCAGGAGGGATCAATCCTTCTGCGCGGGAAGCGTTGGTACGGCTTCTATCGCAAGGATGTGATCGACCCCGAGACAGAGGCGTCCCGGTCCGTTCGTATATGTGTGCGGCTGGGCTTAAAGACGGAGATGACAAAGGCTGCGGCGCGGGAATCGCTCCGCGGTGAAATCGCCAAACAGACGGGCCAGCTTCCGGACGGCAGATTGTTGAAAGACGCTGTGACGTTCGAGTGGTTCATTCGCAACCGCTACTTTCCGCTTCGACAGGGAGACTGGCGGCCAGAAACGGCGAAGGAGAAGACGGCGCAAATCGAAATCGACCTGATCTCCAAGTTCGGTTCACGAACCTTGGAATCGATCGACAAGTTCGAGTTGCAAACGCATGTGAACCACCTGGCGAGAACGTATTGCCAGGACAGGGTGAAGCAGGCGAGGTCGTATCTCAAGTCCATCTTCGATGAAGCAATCGAGCAGGAGTTTCTGGTCAAAGATCCGACCCGGACGCTGAAGATTCCGAAGAATCTGAGGCCGAAGGACAAACAGATTTTGACCTGGGAACAGATGGGAGCGATCCTGGCGCGAGCCGGGAGGCGCGACCGGCTGATCCTGGTGCTGGACATGACGGATGCTCTCCGGCCCAGCGAACTCTTCGCTCTCCGCTGGCAGTCCTACGACAACGCCAACACGTTGTCACTGACAGAAACGGTCTACCGAAGGCAGATTCGACCATTCGGAAAGACCACAAAGAGCCTCGGCAAGATGCATCTTCCAGATGGTCTTGCGGCAGAGCTCAAGCTCTGGAAATCGGAGTGCCCGGACCCCTCCCCGGAAGCGTTCATGTTCCCGAACGCGGATGGCGGATTCCTGGACACCTCGAACTATCGGAGCCGGATACTTAAGCCTTTGGCAGAGGAGTTGGGTATCCCGAAGCTGAACTTCCAGGTGCTGCGCCGCACGATGGCAACGCGAGCCCAGAACCTTGGTTCAGTGAAGGACATTCAATCCCACCTGCGACACTCGCGAGCGGACACGACAGCGAACGAGTACATGCAGGAGCTGCCGGAGAGTGTGCAGCAGATGGTCGGTTCGGTCTACCAGATGCTCGCCACAGCAGCAACCGAGCAGCAGGCGGTGTAGCAGGATGCAGCCGGTACAACCGGCGCGGTTGATGCCAACCGGTGCAATTTGGCATCAAATGGCATCAAGTCCACTTCGCCAGTATCGCTAAGTTGTTGATTTATTGGTGGGCACAGCAGGATTCGAACCTACGACTTCCACCGTGTGAAGGTGGCACTCTACCGCTGAGTTATGCGCCCGGGCCGTTTCGGCATGGGGAGGTGATGGCTTAAGGATACCATCGACCAGGGCTTGTGGGCCAGGTGCCGATACAGCAACCGGATGGCGGGCTTTTGGGCTGGAAACCGGCCCCCGGCGGTACAATAATCCAGCAGCAATGCCCGTTCCTCCCTCACAATCCGGCAGTTCCCGGTCGTTTCAGGAGCCGTCGCGGGACGGCACGGGCGATCCTTCACCGGAATTTACCTCCGATGCGCAACCCGCAGGCGAAGACGGGGTTATGAAGGATATGGCTACTCTGGCTCTCAGTCCGGGACTACTTGACGGCCACCAGGCGGCGCAACGTCAACATCTGGCAGGAGATTTCGGCCAGATGGATGATGCCGCCATCATGCTGGAGCTTCGTGCCGGGAATATGGCCGGCTTCGATTTTCTGATTCAGAAGTACAGGAAGCCAATGGTCCGGTTCATGTACCGGATGGTGCATAACCAGGCCGTGGCCGAAGAGTTGGCGCAGGAGGTCTTTCTGCGCGTGTACCGCTCGCGGGAGACGTACCGGGCCGAGGCGCGGTTCAGCACATGGCTGTACCGCATCGCCACCAACCTGGGCGTCAACTATGCCCGCGACACGCGGCACGAGCGCGCCGCCTCGACCGTCTATCTGGACGAGACCGATCCGGAGACGGGAACCAGCCCCGATGTTGCCGACGCGGAGCCGGGCGCGGAGGCGAAGCTGCTGCGCAGGGAGCGGATGGACGCCATCAAGCAGCATGTGATGGCGCTGCCTGAACGTCAGCGCATGGCCGTGCTGATGCACAAGTACGAAGGCATGGACTACAAGCAGATCGGCGATGTGCTGAAGCTGAGCGAGTCCGCGACCAAATCTTTGTTGTTTCGCGCATATCAGACGCTGCGTGAAAAGTTGAAGGATTTTATTTAGCGACAGGCGCGCGGACTTAAAGACGCGCCGAGAATAGTGGAAAGGAATCGATATGATCTGCCAAGACTGCAAATCCGCACTCCCAGACCTGCTGCTGGACCCGGCGGCCACTGCCAACCGCGCCGCGCGAGAGCACATGGAATCGTGCGCTCCGTGCCGCGAGGAGTTCCGCGAACTGGAGGCCACGTTTGCCCTGCTCGATGCATGGCAGGCCCCGGAGCCTTCGCCTTACTTCGACCAGAAACTGGCTGTCCGGCTGCGTGAGGCCGAGGCCGCGCCTCCAGCCGGCTGGTTCGAGCGGCTGAAGACCCGGCTGATGTTCAATACCGGCCGCCAGTTCCGTCCGGCGATGGCAGGTGCTCTGGCGCTGGTGCTGCTGGTGGGCGGCGGCACGTTTGCCGATCTTTCTCTGGGACACCGTCAGGCAACGCCGCAGGTTTCCGCCGCGGTGAATGACCTGCGCATCATCGACACGAATGACCAGGCGCTGCAGACGATGGACATGCTGCTGCAGGACGACGGCAGCACCAACAACACCACGACGGCTATGCCGCCGCAGAGTTAAACGGGCGGATTTTCGCGGAAAGGGGGCAGAACGCGGTAGTCTTTCTGGTGCGGCGCAAAGCTGCTCCCGGCAGGAGTTTGCCCTGCCCCTCTGACAACACCATGATGCTTTCAACCACAATTCGCAGGCTGTTGCTGCCCGCGCTTGCCGTCATGCTGGTGTGCTCGGGTGCGCCCTCCGTCTGGGGACAGCGGTCGTTCCACGTTGCCGGGCAGGCCCGGGGAGGCGAACATCCGCTTGCGCGCCAACAGGCCCCGCGACAGCCGGAGATGCGTTCCGCGCCGGCCATGCGGCCGCAGCAGGCCACGCGCCCCGGTCAGGGACAGCGACGCAATCAGGAGCATCTGGAGCAGTGGATGCAGCAGCACAGCAATATGTCGCTGGCCGAGCAGCAGAAGGCGCTGGAGAAGGAGCCTGGATTCCGCAGCCTGCCGCCCGATGTGCAGCAACGGTTCCACAACCGGCTTGCTCAACTGAACAGTATGCCTCCGGCACAGCGCCAGCGATGGCTGGAGCACACCGAGGCGATGGAGCGGCTCACCCCGCCCGAACGCAAGCAGGTACGCGGAGCATTACAACAGCTCGGCGCTCTGCCCGATAATCGCCGAAGGCTGGTAGCGCGGGCCTTCCGCGACCTGCGCGAGATGCCGCCCGAACAGCGGCAGACGATACTGAACTCGGACCGGTTCCGCGGACAGTTCTCTGACCGGGAGCGTTCGACCCTTTCCAACCTGCTTCTGGTAGAACCGTATATTCCCGCCGATCGCCCCAACGAAAACCAGCAGCAAGGCAAGTGACCCGGCGAACTTTTCCAATACGAGAGATAGCCGCCCGAAGGCGGCTATTTTTATTGCGGAGGGGAGATGGGGCTACGGAAACAGGACACCGTTTGCTGTTGGGCGCCGGGAAACGTCTCTGAACGTCTTGCGATCAAGCCAATCGGAATAGGCGAGGTGGGTCGCAACGATCAATCCATTCCAGTGCATTTCCTGAACGGTCTCCTCCTTCCGTAGTGCTAGCCATTCTGCACGGAACCGTGCAGAGAGCAAATACAACTTTCGGAGAGCGTACCTTCTCATTAACATCGCCCGGAAAGTTTTCAATTCCGGAAGAAGTTTTTGAGCAGGAAAAAGACGTTGGCCGGGCGCTCGGCTAACCTGCGCATGAAGTAGGGATACCACTCCGGGCCGAAGGGAACGTAGACGCGGACGCCGAACCCTTCGGCAGCGAGCCGTCGTTGCAGGTCGCGCCGGATGCCATAGAGCATCTGGAACTCGAACGCGCTTTTGGGTACATGCCGGGCGCGCACGAATGCACGCATCGTCTCGACGATGGCCTCGTCGTGCGTGGCGATGCCGCAGAAGACGCCTCTGCCGTCTGCTGCGAACGTCACCATGCGCTTCATCAGCTTAATGTAGTTCGCATCGACGTCGGCCTTGGCGGCGAAGGCGACCTCAGGGCCTTCCTTGTACGCGCCTTTGCAGAGCCGGATGCGGATTCCCTGCGCCAACAGTCTCTCGGCATCGGCTTCGGTGCGGTAGAGATATGCCTGGAGTACAGTGCCGACCGCTCCGGGAAAGCGCCCGGCCAGCCGCTCGGTGATGGCAATCGTCGCCTCGGTGTAGGGCGAGCCTTCCATGTCGATGCGCACGAACGAGCTGATTCGTGCGGCGTGCTCGACCATCTCGCCCACGATGCGCTCGGCCAGGGCCGGGTCGAAGTCCATGCCGACCTGCGAGAGCTTCACGCTGACGTTCGCGTTGAGTCCGCGTTGCTGGATCAGATCGAGCAGTTGATGGTAGACGGCGGCGGACGCCTGGGCCTCGGCGGCGGTGGTCACGCTCTCGCCGAGAGAGTCGAGTGTGACGGCGATGCCTTCGCGGTTGACTCGCCCGGAGACGCGGACTGCGTCCTCAATCGTCAGGCCGGCGACGAAGCGGCTGGAGAGTTGGCGGCCCACGGCGGAACGCTCGGAAAAAGCCCGGAGTTTTTTATTTTGGGAGAGTGCGATGAATACGGAGCGAAGCAAGTACCGTTACCCCTGTGTTCACGGTATTGTGCCACGGGGAATAGGCGACCGGCGAGAGCGGGTCGCCGGAAAGTGCATTCGGCGGCAAAAACGTACCTCAGGGGTTAAAGCCCCAACGATCCATGAAGCATTAAGGGCACGGGTAAACCCGTGCCCTTAAGCAAAACAGAATCTTTTCCGCAGCCTGTAAACCCGTGCCTTAAGCAAGCGAGGATTTTACGCAGCCTGGAGCGGGTGCGGAAATCTTGAATGGCCGAGGTGTTGTTTAACGGACGCGGGCGCGGACGTGGCCCACCGGCGGCGTGACCATGGAGCTGGTGTCCTTGAGCGCGGCGATGGCCTCGTCGTAGCGGCCGCGCACGGAGTTTGAGCGGATGCGGGCCATGTCTTCGAGCATCTTCATGCCGTCCTTGAGGTAGCTGATGCGGCTGCGCTCATCGTGTCCCCAGGTGACGGGCACCTCGCGGATGACGTACTTCAGCTTGCGCGCGATGAAGAGGATCTCCGGGTCGAAGCCCCAACGCTCGATGGTCTGGAGCCGGAAGATAATCTGCGCGGCAGGCCGTTTGAATGCCTTGAAGCCGCACTGCGTGTCCTTGAACGGCAGGCCCATCACTGTGCGAGTGATCCAGTTGAAGCAGCGCCCGAAGAACTGGCGGTAGAGCGGCTGATGGATGGTCTGGCGCGCCCGGTCGAGCCAACGCGAGCCGATGGCCACGTCGGCACCCTCCGCAAGCGCGGCGAGCAGGCGGTTGGCCTCTTCCATCGGAGCGGAGAGGTCGGCGTCGGTGAACATCACCACGTCGCCCGCGGCTTGCAGCAGGCCGTTGCGCACCGAGTAACCCTTGCCTTTGTTGCCGGGATTCTGAATCAGGTGCAGGCGTGGATGGTCGTGCATCCACCGCTGCACGATTGCCGCCGTGTCGTCCTTCGAGCCGTCATCGACGACGAGGACCTCCGCGTCCCAGTTTTGCTCGTCTACGCAGGAGAGCACGCGATTGAGCGCATCTTCGATGCGGGCGCTCTCGTTATAAGCCGGGATCACGATGCTGAGCCGAGGATGCGCCATACTGGGTTCCTGACCTTCTCCGAGACATGCCCGGGCTGGCTAATACAAAGCGAACACTTTGGGGAGAGGTCGTTTTCCGAAGTCGATTGTACTGTACCTGTTAGACGTCGCAACACTTATTTTGGACGCATGACGCCTGTACGTTGGCCGCCAAACCCGCGCTTTGCTACACTCCACAACATGCCGGAAGACTACGCACCGCCCCCGCCTCCGCCTGCGCCTCCTACACCGCCGCCTCCGCCTCCCTATACCCGGAGCTATGGCGCTCCCGCTCCGCCGTATGGCGTTGGCGCGTCCTATAGTCCTCCGCAGAAGCGGCGCTCGGCGTGGTTTTACATCGGCATCATCGGCGGCTGTGTGGCTGCGGCGTTTTTGCTGTTCACCGGGATGGTCTGGTACACGGCGCGCTCGTTCAACGGGAACTCGGCGGGACTCGATTTTGGCAAACGCATCGCGGTGATCGACATCTCCGGCGTCATCCTCTCGCCCGATGCCGTGGACACGCAGTTGCGCCGGTTCGGCGATGACGACTCGGTGAAGGCCATCATCCTGCACATCAACTCGCCTGGGGGCGGCGCGGCTGCCTCGCAGGAGATCTATCACGAGGTGCTGCGCGTGCGGATGACAAAACACAAGAAGGTCGTCGCGTCGGTCGAATCCGTAGGAGCTTCGGGAGCCTACTATATTGCTTCCGCCTGCGACAAGATTTACGCCAACGACGCTTCGGTCGTCGGCTCCATCGGCGTCATCATGGAGTGGACCAATTATGGCGAGCTGCTGAAATGGGCGAAGCTCAAGAACATCACCATCTCGCGCGGCGACCTGAAGGATGCCGGCGATCCCGGCCGCGACCTCACGCCGCAGGAGCAGGCCTACTTCCAGTCGCTGGTCGATAACATGTACGGTCAGTTTATCCACGATGTGGCCGTGGGCCGCCACACCACCGAAGGCAAGATCAAGCCGCTGGCTACCGGACAGGTCTGGACCGGCGAACAGGCGTTGCCGCTGGGTCTGATCGACAGGGTTGGAGGCTACCGGACGGCTCTGCTGGATACGGCGCGCGAGGTGGGCATCTCGGGGGAACCGACGATTGTTCGTCCGCCTGCCAATAAACGGGGGCTGCTGTCGCTGTTGACGGATGATGGGGAAGACCTTTTTCCGAACCCCAGCAAGCTCCTGGATCGCTCCCCCGGCTTCTACTTCATGTGGAAGTAGTGGAAGTAAACGACGGCCTTTGAGGCTTTACGGCCTCTATCCGCCTTCTTTTCAATCGTTGGCGGGAAATTTTCTGAACTTTTTTGCTTCACGGGCGTGACGCATGGGCTTTGGTGCGCATCTCAAGGGCATTGCAACTAACTAGTTATCCCTGTGGAAGTTTCGTTGCCCAAAATACCTACATCCCGTTTACAATCAATAAGAACGCATTGGAATGCAGGCTTTTTGAACGCCCTCCCCATCTCGAAAGGAACCCGCTCATGACCAAAGCCGACCTCGTAGATAAAGTCACCGCTCTGGGAGACCTGACTCGCCGCGACGGTGAGATTATTGTCGATACTCTCTTTGAAGCCGTCATCGGCGCGCTCAAATCCGGCGACAAGATCGAGATTCGCGGCTTCGGGAGCTTCCGCACCCGGCAGCGCAACGCACGCACCGGACGCAATCCAAAGACCGGAGCCAAGGTTGATGTCCCGGCCAAACGTGTCCCATTCTTCAAGCCTTCCAAGGAACTGCGCGATTCGGTGAACCCATCGGGCATCAAGAGGGCCGCGCCAGCCGCGAAGACCGTCGATCCGCACCACCCACCCGCGATGTGACCTTCCATCACGGTGCATCTGCTTCTGAGCACTGACGCATCGGGTAATGCGTACGATACTTTGCGCCGCTTGTATGAAATGGATCAATCGGGAGATTTTTCCCGTTTTGCATCATGTTGACCATCAACCGCACGGTAGGGTATTGCCTCCGCTCATTCAGATCGATCAGAATGGGCAGGAGTCATTGAAGCGCAGCCATCTGCATCAGAAATCCGACACCCCGCATCGACGGGAAAGCAGAGTTTGTCAATCCAGAGGGGAAATGAGCAACAGCAAACAAGAGCAACCTTGTTCGGCAGCACTGGCGGACAGCACCCGTTAGCCAGATTTATCGATCCTCTGGAGTCCTACGGTCCTCATGTTGTCGAGAGCATGGTTCGTCCATTGAGCAACCTGAAGGTTGTAGCTGACCTCGGGGCCGGTTCAGGGCGCGACCTGATGATCGTCAGGCGGCTGCACCCGGAAGCCACTCTGATCGCGGTTGAAGGTGGAAGGGAGTATGCCAAAAACCTCCGTGGAAAGGCTGATAAAATCTGCATAGTCAACATCGAGCGCGAACATCTGCCATTTGAAGATGGCCAGGCGGACTTGATTATGGCCAATCAGGTTCTCGAACATACCAAAGAGGTCTTCTGGATCTTTCACGAAGTCTCCCGCTCCCTCAAAGTTGGCGGTCACTCCCTGTTTGGCGTTCCGAACCTTTACTCCTTCCACAATCGCATCCTGTTGCCGTTCGGAAGACAGCCGACCCAGCACAAACTGTGCTCGGCCCATGTCAGGCCTTTTTCAAAACGAGACACCCTGGCCTTTCTGAACGCCTGTTTTCCAGGGGGATATGAATTGGCGCAATTCCGCGGCTGCCAGTTCTATCCGCCGCCGCCCAGTAGAAGACTGACGCGCCTGCTTACCAATGCCTTCCCGACGTTTGCGTTTACGATTTTCTTTCTTATTCGCAAAACCAGGGAATACAACAACGAGTTTGCAACCTACCCTGGGCGCGCCCAACTGGAGACAAATTTCTGGACGGGAGAGGTCCAAACGACCTCTCAGTACGGCTCCTCCCGTCCCATCGAAGCCGACGGCGTCTTTGCGCGATAGCTTCTGCCCTCCCGCGCAAAGTCAGTCGCAGCGCAGGATTGCAGGCTGTTAGCATACGGCTATGCGCTGTCTATTCTTCGCCGCTTTGCTCTCATGCTCTACAGCATTGCTGACTGCGCAAAGTGCCCCTCCACTTCTGCCGCCATCGAGCGTGGATCCACTCAGCGCGCCGGCCAGTACCGCCGGAAATCCCATCGAACAACCAACGCTGAGTCCAGGCGTCGTACTTCTGATGGAACTGGAAGGGCGTTTCCAGAAAGCAGTCGAAGCCGGAGGGGGCAAGGCCTTCGCAAGCTGGTTTGCCGACGATGCCGTCGTTCTGAGCAACGGCAAGCCTGCGGTGCTGGGTCATGCGGCCATTGCCTCACAGGCAAAGTGGGACCCAAAAACCTATCAGCTCACCTGGACGCCCGAAGGAGCGCGGATGGGGCCGGCCAACGAGATGGGCTTCACGTGGGGACGCTACGAAGGTCGCTCCAAAGATAAACATGGACAGCCCGTGGTTGTCTCGGGCCGCTACTTCACGGTCTGGAAAAGGCTGCCCGACGGAGACTGGAAAGTAGCGCTCGACGCCAGCGCCGATGCTCCTCCCCCATTGGGGGAATGCTGCATGTTACCGAAGCCCTAAAGAATAGCTACACCGAAAGTAGGAGTGCGCAAAATTTTGCATACACCTACGATGATACCGTCACATGAATGCGCTCCTGGTCAAAGACGAAGCCCTTCGGATTGAGGCCCTGAATCAGTACGAAGTCCTCAATTCTGCGCCGGATCCTGTGCTGGACGACATCGTCCGGCTGGCGGCACAGATTTGCAACGCTCCTGTCGCGGCCATCTCGCTGATCGGCTCGGACCGCATCTGGATGAAGTCGCGGTACGGCATCGACTCGACCGAGGTTTCGCTGGGCAGTCTGCCCTGCGAGACGACCATCATGGGCGACACGGTGTACGAGATCAGCGATGCGCGCGACGATCCTGATTACGCACCCGACGGCATCCTGATTGAGGGCCGTGCCTATCGCTTCTACGCCGGAGCGCCGCTGACCACGCCGGGCGGCGTCAGCATCGGGTCGCTGCTGGTGCTGGACCACCCCAGCCGGATGCTCTCGCCCGAAGAGGCTTCGGCGCTTGGCATTCTTGCCCGCCAGGTCATTACGCGGCTGGAGCTGAACTCGCGCATCCGCCTGATGGACCGCGCGGCACGCTCGCGCCAGCGGGTCGAGTCGGCCCTGACGGTGGAGCGCAACTTCGTCTCCGCAGTGCTGGACACGGTGGGCGCGCTGGTGGCCGTCTTCGATCCTGCCGGTCGCGTCGTGCGGTTCAACCGCGCCTGCGAGATCGCCTCCGGGTACGACTTTCACTCGCTGGTTGGCCGTTATGTGTGGGACAAGGTCATCCCGCGCCAGGACGTGCCTGATGCAATCGAGACTTTCGAGCGCATCCGCTCGGGTAACTTCCCCACTTCGTTTGAGAACCAGTGGCTCAACCGTGATGGATCGATGCGTCGCATTGCCTGGTCAGCTACGGCGCTGCTTGATACGCAAGGTCAGGTCGCCTTCATCATTGCCACAGGCATCGACGTGACGACGCAGCGCGGTGCCGAAGCCACCCTGCGCGAGAGCGAAGCGCGCTACCGCCAGATCGTCGAAGGGTCGCTGGGCATGGTCTGCACCCACGACCTGCGCGGCAACCTGCTTTCCATCAACACACACGGCGCCAGCACGCTGGGCCGCGAGGTCGAGGAGATTGTCAGCCATAACCTCGCCGAGTTCACTCCTCCTGACCGGCGTCCCGGCATCGAAGACTACCTCAACACCATCAGCGAGACAGGCGAGGCCCGGGGATTGCTGCACCTTCTGCACCCCGACGGTGAAGTCCGGGTGGTCGCCTATCGCAACAAGCTGATCGCCGTTGCCGGGCGCAATCCCTACGTCCTTGGGTTCGGCGTGGACATCAGTGAGCAGGTGCGTGCCGAAGGCCGCCTGCGCGACCTCACGCGCCAGTCCGATTCGATTCTCGAATCGGTTGGCGACGGCATCTACGGTATCGACCTCGACGGCAACGTCACGGTGGTGAATGCGGCCGCCGCGCAGATGCTCGGTTATAAGCAGGACGAGATCCTTGGCCGGAACATGCACCGGCTCGTCCACCACACGCGCGTCGACGGCACGCCCTACCCTGAAGAAGCCTGCCCCATCCGTAAGAGCCTCACCAATTTCGATACAGTGCGCATCTCCGATGAGGTCTTCTGGCGCAAGGACGGCACGAGCTTCCCGGTCGAGTATGTTGCGCGCCCGCAGATCGACACGCACTCGTCCGAACCTGGCGGCGCGAAGGCCGTGGGTGTGGTGGTTGCCTTCACCGACACGACCGAGCGCCGCGCGCTCGACCGCATGAAGGATGAGTTCATCTCGACCGTCTCGCACGAGCTGCGCACTCCGTTGACTTCGTTGCGCGGCGCGCTGGGCCTGCTCTCGGGCGGTGCGCTGGCCGCGCGCCCGGAGAAGATGCAGCAGATGCTCGACATCGCCATCTCAAACACGGACCGGCTGGTGCGCCTGGTCAACGATATTCTCGACCTCGAACGCATCTCCAGCGGCAAGACCGAGTTTCATTCGACCATGTGCAGCGCCGAAGACCTGCTGCGTCGCGCCGCAGGCGTGCAGCAGGCGCGCGCGCCCAAGCCGAATATCCGCATCTTCTTCGCTGCACATGGCGTCAACGTGTGGGCTGACCCGGACCGCGTCATGCAGACGCTCAACAACCTCATCTCGAACGCGATCAAGTTCTCGCCGCCCGGCAGCGAGATCCACCTGACGGCGCGCAACCTTGACGAGAATGAGGCGCTCATCGAGGTCCGCGACCAGGGACGCGGCATCCCCGCCGACAAGCTCGAACACATCTTCGAGCGGTTCCAGCAGGGAGACTCCTCTGACTCGCGCGCGCTCGGCGGCACCGGACTGGGCCTCGCCATCTGCCGCAGCATCGTCCAGCAGCACGGCGGACGTATCTGGGCCACCAGCGAAGTGGATAAAGGTACCACCTTCCACTTCACCCTGCCCACAAGACCGAGCAACAATCTGCGCTAAATCATTATCCTCGTCAGAATCTTCTACCGCGTATTGAGCAGGTAACGTTCCTTCGCGCGAAAGAGCTGCTCGACCTGTTCCTGTTTGAGGGCCTGGTCAGCGCCCAACTGCCGGGCGAGGAGATGCACATGGGCGAGATGCTCGAGCGTCTCCATCTTGAGAAAGGCGTCGAGCAACGTCGAGCCATAGGTCACGGCGCCGTGGTTGGCCATCAGAATCGCCTGGTGGCCGGGAAGCAGCGGCTCCAAGCTCGCGGCCACCTCCGGTGTTCCCGTGGTGGCGTAGCCGGCCAGAGGAACCGGACCAAGGGCCATGATTCCCTCCTGGCAGACCATCTCTTCAAGCGCCAGCCCGGCGCAGGCAAACGCGGTGGCAACTGGCGGGTGCGAATGGATGACAGCCTCCGCGTCGAGCCTGTTTCTGTAGATGGCGAGGTGCATTCCGACCTCGCTGGTGACGTTTCTGGAGCCGGAGAGGCGTCGCCCCTCAAGGTCTACCGTCACCATGTCGTCCGGCTTCAACAGATATTTGCTGGAACCGGTCGGCGTGACCAGCAGCGTGCGCTCATCAAGCCTGACGGAGAGATTGCCGGAGGTGCCAGGCACGTAGCCGAGCCGGTAAAGCCACTTGCCGAACCTGACCAGATCTCTTCTTAAATCGATTTCTGTCTGACGAATCATGGACGACGGCACTCCCCTCTCTGAAGCAGCTAAAGGCCCCACAAACAGCGTCTGCGTCACCAATGGCCTTTGATGGCGCTTGTGCGGAAAAGGGTTCTCAGATTTGCAGTGGAGTGTAGGCGCCGGGAGATGAACTGTACAGTCGAGCTCGATTCAGGGATTCCGGTATCGCGCTGCCTTGAAGGGTTCGACAGTTTCCCTGAAAGGCGAGCGCCCCCCATTGGCAGACGGCAAGCAGCATGGCGATTTTTTGCCTGAAGTGCTGCGTGAGCACCAGCACCAGACACAGGAGCGAGAGTAGGGCGAACAGGCCCAACTCAACGTCCTGGCCGCCACGGAGGAACCTGTCCAGCGGAAGGTAGTGCTCGGTCCAGGGCATGACCATCAGCAGAAGGCCCGTGAGAAAGAGGAGAATGCGTCCCGTCAGGATGAAGACGCGCGAGACGCAGCGAAAGGCCCTGAGGCGCAGCCGATTCGAGATGGACCTTTGCGTGGACATACCTGGTCTGCCTCCATCTTACGCCGATTCCATGGCCTGCCAGCGCGGGCCGGCAGGCGCTCCTGCTATTCCTCGTTCTCCCTCAGCTTGGCAATCACGGCGAAGTCTTCGAGCGTTGTTGTATCGCCCTTGACCTCGCCGGTGGTGGCCAGCTCGCGGAGCAGGCGGCGCATGATCTTGCCGCTGCGTGTCTTGGGCAGCGCGTCGGTGAAGCGCAAGTCGTCCGGTCGGGCCAGCGCGCCGATCTCCTTGGCGACCCACTGGCGCAGCTCCTGACGGAGTTCCTCGGAGGGCTTCTGTCCGCCTTCGAGCGTGACGAACGCGGCGATGGCCTGCCCCTTCATGTCATCGGGACGGCCTACGCAGGCGGCCTCGGCAACCTTGGGGTGCGCGACCAGGGCGGACTCGATCTCCATCGTGCCCAGCCGGTGACCACTGACGTTGATGACATCATCCACGCGGCCCATCAGCCAGTAGTAGCCGTCCGCGTCGCGCCGCGCGCCGTCGCCGGTAAAGTAGCTGCCGGGGATGTCGCTCCAGTACGTCTTCTCGTATCGCTCCTGATCGCCATAGACGGTTCGCGCCATCGAGGGCCACGCCTTGCGGAAGACCAGCAGGCCGCCCTGCCCATCCGGTACAGGCTGGCCGGAGCGCGTCACGACCTCGGGCACAATTCCGAAGAACGGCCTTGTTGCTGAGCCGGGTTTGGTCGGCGTCGCGCCGGGCAGCGGCGAGATCATGATGGTGCCGGTCTCGGTCTGCCAGTAGGTATCGACGATTGGGCAGCGTTCCTTGCCGATCTCGCGGTGATACCACATCCAGCTCTCGGGGTTGATCGGCTCGCCCACCGTGCCCAGCAGCCGCAGCGAGGCCAGCGAGTGCTTGTGTACCCACTCGTCGCCCCACTTCGTAAAGGCGCGGATCGCCGTCGGGGCGGTGTAGAAGACCGTCACCTTGTGGTCGTCCACGATCTTCCAGAAACGGTCGTTCTCCGGCCAGTTCGGCGCGCCTTCGTACATCATCACGGTCGTACCGCACTGAAGCGGGCCGTAGACCACATAGCTATGCCCCGTCACCCAGCCGATGTCCGCCGTACACCAATAAATGTCGTCCTCGCGCAGGTCGAAGACGTACTTCGTCGTCAGATACGTCTGCACCGAGTAGCCGCCTGTCGTGTGAACGAGGCCTTTGGGCTTGCCCGTCGTACCCGACGTGTAAAGCAGATACAGCGGATCTTCGGCGTCCATCCACTCGGCAGGGCACTCCTTCGCGGCGGTCAGCATCGCCTCATCCCACCAGAGGTCGCGGCCTTGCTTCATCTCGACCGGCGTGCCGGAGCGACGGTAGACCACCACGTTCTTCACGGTGGGGCACTTTTCGAGCGCCTGATCCACAATCGCCTTCAGCTTCACCTCGCCGCCGCGGCGGTAGCTGGTGTCCTGCGTCAACACGGCCACGCAGCCTGAGTCATTCACGCGGTCGGAGATGGCATGCGCGGCGAACCCGCCGAAGATGACCGAATGGATCGCGCCGATCCGCGCGCAGGCCAAGAGCGCAATCGCCAGCTCCGGGCACATGCCCATGTAAATGGCCACGCGGTCGCCGCGTTTGATGCCGAGGCCCTTCAGCACGTTGGCGAACCGCTGCACCTCGTCGTGGAGGTCGGCGTAGGTCAGCCGCCGGACCTCGCCCGGCTCTCCTTCCCAAAGAATCGCCACCTTGTCCTTGCGAGCGCCCAGGGCATGACGGTCCACGCAGTTGTGCGAAAGATTCAGCTTGCCGCCGACGAACCACTTCGTGTGCTGCGCCTCACCGTCGATCACCTTGGTCCACGGAGCGAACCAGTCAAGTTCCCCGGCGGCCTCAGCCCAGAACTGCTCCGGCTGCTCGATGCTGCGGCGGTACATCGCCTCATACTGCTCCAGGCTTTTGACATGCGCCTTCGCCGCAAACTCGGCGGGCGGCTGAAACACCCGGTTTTCTCTCAGGCTCGAATCCAGGTTCCTGCTCTCTTCCAACGTGGCCACGCACTACCCTCCGTGAACAAATCAACGCAATTTTTCCACCCACCAAAAGGTACGCTATCGGCACAAACAGGGGCAACCCGCGCCGTACTTCCGTTGCGCCAGACGCAACGCCACGCGATAGACTCGATTGAGATGAGCGCCTACCTTCCAGCCATCTTTGGCTTCCTGCTCGGCTTCGGCTTTGGCGTGGGCTGCGCGCTGGCCGTCATGTACTCGATCTACCTTGGCGGCTATCGCGCGGCTGTCCGCGATGCGCGGCTCCCCACGCCGCCGGAGCGGTATCGCCGCGCGCTTGACAAGATCTCGTCGTCGCGGGGATGAGCGCCGTCAGCCCCGGCCCGCCGCCAGCTCCACGCGCATCTGCCGCACCTCGCTGGTCAGCGACTCAATCGCTTGCAGCATCGCTGCGCGTTGCGCGTCGTCGCTCATCGATTTGATGCCCTCCGCGTAGAAGTTGCCGTTCGGTTCCAGAACCAATTTCTCGACCTCCTCGAAGCGATCGAACCCCTGCCTGTGCAGCACGGAGCGCAGCTCCAGATCGGTCAACGCCTCTTTCTTTGCTGCTGCCCAATCGACCGCTCCGTGTCGCACCAGCACGGTCTCGTCGCCTTCGAGCGCGTCATTCAGCTTCGGCGCGTGGAAGAGCACCCGCGTCAGCAGCCAGTTGATGACCAGCAGCGAAAGCGCCCCGATGATTCCGCCCGAGACCGAGTTGTCGTCGCCGATCATCGCGTTCTGCACGGTGTTCGACAGGCTCAGCAGCACGACCAGGTCGAACGGGTTCAACTGCGCCAGCTCGCGCTTGCCGAAGATGCGCAGAAACACGACCAGCGCCAGATACACGATCATCGGGCGGAGAATCTTCTCAAGCACCGGCAACTGAAGAAAGAACATGCTATGGATCAAGACGGCCTCCTTGTTCACGGCGGGTTGCACGTACAACCTTAGCGCGTCAATACGGAGGCCATCCGGACTTCAGCGAACAGCAGATTCCTCCGCTGCGCTACGGAATGGAAATGCAAAGGCGGCGGAATGGGAATACCAAGGGCAGCCTCGTAAGATTCCTCTGTCAAGGCTTCCGTCTTGCGTGGGGCCCCTACGCATATCGCTTTTGATGCCACTCCCACGCGCTGGCGACGATCTTGTCCAGTTCTGCGGACTTCGGCTTCCATCCCAGTTCTGCCTTAATCTTTTCGGAGCTGGCCACCAGCACCGCCGGATCGCCCGGACGGCGCGGGCACTCTTCGACTTGGATAGGCCTGCCCGTCACTCTTCGGGCCGACTCGATGACCTCGCGGACGGTGAAGCCCTGCCCGTTGCCGATGTTGTAGATCACGCGGCTACGCTGTTCGAGCGCGCCGAGTGCCAGCAGGTGCGCCTCCGCCAGGTCTTCGACGTGGATGTAGTCGCGGATGCAGGTGCCATCGTGCGTGGGGTAGTCCTGACCGAAGATTTTGATCTTCTCCCTGCGGCCCAGCGCCACGTCGAGAATCAGCGGAATCAGGTGCGACTCCGGCTCGTGGGCTTCGCCGTAGCCTTCAATCGCGCCCGCCACGTTGAAGTAGCGCAGGCTCGCATAGCGAAGCCCGTGAATCGCGTTCATCCACCCGAGCATCTGTTCGACCAGCAGCTTGCTTTCGCCGTAGGGATTGGTCGGCTTCAGCCGGGCGTCCTCCAGAATCGGCGTGCTCTCGGGCTCGCCGTAACAGGCGGCGGTCGAGCTGAAGACCAGCTTGTTGTGCCCGGTCGCCAGCATCGCCTCCAGCAGGGTCAGGCTGGCCATGGTGTTGTTGCGAAAATAAATCTCAGGCCGCACCATGCTCTCCCCGGCTTCGATGAGAGCAGCAAAGTGCATGACGCCATCAAAATGTCCTTCGCGGAGCGTTTTTTCAAGCAACGGGCGGTCGGCCACATCGCCCTCGACAAATGCGGCATTCTTAGCGACCGCTAATCGTTTGCTGTGGCAGAGGTTGTCATACACGGTCACTTCGTGCCCGCGAGAGAGTAAAAGGCGAGTCACCGTGCCCCCGATGTAACCCGCTCCACCACTGACTAAAACCTTCATCGAATCACTCCTTTATGTACTCTTCTTGGATACCACAAAAGTACTAGTGTCAAGCACATACGCATACGGCAATATACTTGCAGTACGTGACGAGCCGCGTCGTCGCACATGAACCGAAACAATGCTCTCCCCGTGCCCGGCGTCAGCTACAACCTTTTCCGCAGTTCTCAACGTCTGTCTATAGAAGCTAAGCGATGATCAGGATTGCGAATCTCATCGTGAATGGTTTCATCGAGGACCTCAGGCCCAGCTCAGGCACCTCGACGGCGCTCCGGCAATCCCCTCGGAGTCAAACCCTCCCCTCTCACTGGTCCCTGCCTTCTGCCGGCAGAACCGGTTTGATCTTTCCGTCCCGCCTGCTCCGGGACGCTTCAAGGAATTTCCATGGCTAAGCCGCTGCGCAGTGACAACCCTAACCCACCGGATGTGCAGTTTGCTCACTTCGGCGTGCTCAACGACGGCAGCCAGAGCAAGGCTTCGCTGTTTACTTCCATCACGGTTAACATCGTCGTCGCGGTCGTCATCTGCATTCTGGGCGCTGCGGCCAAAAAGCAGATGGACCACATGCGGCTCACGCACCTCACCGAGCCGATTCCCATCAAAGAGAACAAGCCCGAGCCAATTAAACCCAAGATTATTCCCAAGCCGCTTCCGAAGCCGCCCGTGCTGAAGGTGGAAGCGCCCAAGATTAAGCTGGCGGACGTCAAGCTGCCGGACGTGCCCAAACCGCCCGAGATTAAGATGACGCAGCCTGTGCCGGTTGTGCTTCCGGCGCCTCCCAAGCTGGTGCAGCCGCCGCCGGCCCCGCGCGTTGTCAATCTTGCTCAGGCGCAGGCCGCCTCCGTGGTCAACAACTCGCCGCATCCGTCTGCTGTTTCTCTTGGCCAGACCAACAATCCCATCGCGCCCTCGAACCGGCCTGCTACGTCGGCTGTAAATCTGGGGCAGCGCGGGATGGCTGGGATGCCGTCCTCCAATAACGGCATGGGTCCCCGGTCTACTGCTGTCAATCTTGGTTCGGGTTCAGCGGGCAGCCAGAACATGAATGGCCACGACAACGCCCGCAATGAGATCCGCGGCGTCAAGCTGGGCGTCACCGGCGGAACCGGTCCGATGAACTCCCGCGGCCGCGTTGCCGGCCCGGTCAACCTTGGACAAGTCACTCCACCGCCGATGCCGCGTCCCTCGGCCCCGGCCGCATCGGTTGGGCACCCACCGAGAGTTCTCTATAAGCCTAAGCCGGAGTACACGGCTGAGGCCACCAAGCTGCATATCGAAGGAGTTGTATCGGTTCGTATTCGGGTCTCTTCCTCAGGCTCTGTTCAGGTACTGGGCATTACCAGCGACCTTGGTCACGGACTTGGCGAATCTGCTGTCCGTGCCGTCGAAGGCACACGCTTTTCACCGGCCACCGACGCCTCCGGTCGCGCTATCGACTGGGAAGGTGTTGTCAATGTTGCGTTCCAACTGGCCGGCTAACGAAACTTGCTGCGTCAGAAGCTGTTTTATGCAATAGCATCAAGTCCATTATTACGGGTTGACCCATAGGGTCGCCGCAGGAGTAAGCAATTATGAAACTCGGGAAACAGTCCACGGCCGGTTTGGCACTGGCACTTTTCATCGCAGCCTCCCTCCCTGCTTATGCAGGCGTGGGCCTCCCGCATATCGGCAAGAAGAAGCACCAGGAAGACGTCTTGCCCGCGCGCAAGCTGACCGCCTCGCAGAACGCGCTGATCGACAAGGCCATCGTGCGCGAGAAGGTCGTGGTTGCGACCGTCAAGCAGCGAGCCCCGCTTGTCGAGACCTACATCCAGAACATGAAGCCCGACCCCCTTATGGGCCAGGTGCCCGAGTCTGACGAACACTTCCTCGGCCGCGTCGATTTCAACAAGGTCATCGGCGACAGCACCTACACGGCCGACAAGAAGGTGGGCTTCTTTAAACAATCGACCTCGTTCATTACGGGTCTTGGCAGCAGCCTGCACCTCAACTTCCACCAGGCCGGCTTCGTCCAGATGCTGCTGATGGACTCCAATGACTTCGACCGCCAGCACTACGTCTTCAGCTATGTGCGCAACGACTTCCTGGGCAATACGCCGACGGCCGTCTTCGACGTCACACCGATTCCCGGCAAGCCTTCGCGCGGCCGCTTCTTCGGGCGCATCTGGGTCGAGACCAAGGGCGGCAACATCGTCCGCTTCAACGGCGACTTCTCCGGCTCCGAGAAGGAGTACAGCGAGTACTACCACTTCGACAGTTGGCGCACCAACGTACAGCCCGACCTGTGGCTGCCCACCTCGTTCTATGTAGAGGAGAGTGACCCCAAGAGCGCCACGCGCACTCTGAAGTTCAAAGCCATCAATCATGTCTGGGGCTATGTGCTCAAGGTGCCCGCGGCCGAGTCCGCGAACACGTCGATGGATGTCGTCGGCGCGACCGACGTCAGCAATGACGCGCAGGACGTAAGCCCGCTCGGCGCGCAGCGTGCATGGGTCCAGCAGGCGGAGGACAATGTCATCAACCGCCTCTTCCAGGCAGGTCTGCTGGATGCTCCCAGCGACTTCGACAATACCCTCGCAGCTCTTGCCAACAACATTCTGGCCTATAACAACATCACGCTCTCGCGGCCCATCAAGGTGCGCACGCTGCTGACCGAGCCGCTTGAGTCGCTCGCGGTAGGCAACACGATCATCATCTCCAAGGGCCTGCTCGATACCACCGGTGTGGTTACTTCCGACGGTGCGCAGCAGATGGGCAACCTGAACGCCATTCTGGCCTTCCAGATCGCGCACATCGTCCTTGGCCATCGACTCGACACGCGGTACGCCTTCAACGACCGCCTGCTCTTCCCCACCACCTCGGTCTTTGAACGCATTCCTATGCACCACACGGATGCCGACAACGAAGCGGCGGCGAAAGAAGCGATGAAGCTGCTCGGCGTCAAGGAACTGGAGGGCGGCGAGAAGTACTTCGGCCTCTACCTCCAGCAGCTCCAGCAGCGCGCCGATGCGCTCAAGCAACTGGAAGACCCGATGATCGGAGACGGCCTTACGAGGAGCGACAACGACCAGACCTTCTGGATGTCGGCCATGCTGCCCAAGGGAGAGAAGCTCGACCTGAAAGACATGAAGCAGCAGGCGGCCATGCCGCTGTCCAGCTTCATGCGCATGGATCCCTGGACCGACCAGGTTGTCGTGCTCCACTCGGCCTACGAGCCGCTGCTGACGCCGTCTGACAAGATGCCGTTTGAAGTGGCGCCTGTCTACCTGAAGCTGAGCTACTACAAGGCTCCGGAGCCTCCGGCCGCCGAGCCCGCAGCGGCAGGCGCAGCACAGCAGGCCCCGGCGGCGTCTGCCCCGGCAGCCGACCCTCAGGGGACCGCGCAAGCGCCTGCAGCGCAGCCCGCTCCGGCCAACAATGCCGCTGCCCCGGCAGCCGCTTCAACCCAACCGCAGAACTAATGGAAGTAAAAGTACGGGGCTGGTCGCCGATACCAGTCCCGTACTTTTTTGTTTTTTGCATCTAATCTGTTCAGGAAGCGACAAAGCACTCGAAGGGGTCTCCGGTTGAATGGTGAACCTCATCCACAGGCTTCTTCCCGGTGTCTCGTGCTCAACCTTGCAACCGTGCAAAGTTTCCTGCTTCTGTAACCAGCTCAGTCCGTTACGATGTCTTCCATAGCTTCACGAAATCAGGCCTGCGGCCGATTACTTCATCAGGTCCACTCAGGGGGATGTGTTTGCTGAAACAAATTGCCATCATCGCCTGCCTGCTCTGCGGAACATCCGCACTGCATGCGCAGGCGACCGCAACCGCCTCCCGGTCCAGGGACCTCAAAATCGGCGGCGGCTTCACCACGGCAAACGCCGACTACAGCGGGCGATACCAGGGCGGCATGGCCTTCTTCACCTACGACTTCAACTACCACTGGGGCATCGAAGGCAACTTTCATTTTGTTAAAGGCGGCGGTAGCAACGACCTCTACGAAAAGACCTACGAGATTGGCGGACGCTACTTCTGGAACTTCCGCGATAACAAACTGTCGCCCTACGTCAAGGGTATGTATGGGCGCGGCGTCTTCAACTTTCCGGCCTACGTTCCCAACGGCCCACATCCCAACCTTGCCTATAATCTGATGGCCGGCGGCGCAGGGCTCGACTACAAGGCGCTTCCCTACCTTTACGTCCGCGGAGACTTCGAGTACCAGCACTGGTTCGGCTTTCCCCCCAACGGTCTCACGCCGACTTTGTTCTCCGTAGGCGTCGCTTACCACTTCCGATAAAGCTGCTCTTTCAACGACAGGCGCGTCTTCTCGCGGCCATGCAAGGGGCTGATCCGGACTACCTGGAAGTTCCTCGCTTCCCTGCTTTCTTCTGTCTGGGAAGACGCTTTTTCGGCAGCGTCTGATTGAGGAGCGCAGACCAGCGCATCCGAGGATGGGCCGCGCGCGAGGCCTGCGCCTTGCGAACGGCAAGTCTGGCGACCGAGTCCACAATCCAGTCGAAGCTGGCCTGGCCCACCGTGTGGAGGTCGGCGTCCGGTGCGGGGTTCATGAAGTCGATGGCGTAAGGAATCCCGTCTTCGACGGCGAACTCCACCGTGTTGAGGTCGTAGCCGAGAGCACGGCAGAGTGCGCGGGCATCGCGCTCGATGCGCCGCAGAAGCCTCTTCTCGCAGGCAGGCAGGCCGGGCAGATAGCGATGCTCGTGCGGGCGGCGCGGGTCGTAGGGCATCACGAGCACCTCCGACTGGCCAACGACAAAGCAGCGAAAGTACTGCTCGAAATCGACCGCGCTCTGGAACATCATGCAGAGATCGCGGCTCTGGTCGTAGGCGCGGAAGAACTCCTCGGGCGAGTGAACATGGTGGACATCGCGCCAGCCGCCGCCGTTGTGCGGCTTGAGGAAAGCCGGAAAGCCGACATGGGCAAAGATGCCATCCCAGTCCAGCGGATATTGCAGATTGCGCAGCGCGCGGTCGCTCACCTCAGGCGGAAGCTGCTTATGCGGCAGCAGCACCGTCCTCGGCACAGCCACACCGAGCTTCGCCGCGAGGCCGTAGTTGAGGAACTTGTCGTCAGCCGACCACCAGAAGGGATTGTTGATGACCTGTGTTCCGGTGAGCATGGCATTCTTCAGATAAGCGCGGTAAAAGGGCAGATCGTGCGAGATGCGATCGACGATGACAGCGTAACCGGACGGCTCTGCCATTCTGGCCTCGCCGAGGTGGACAAACTCGGCGCGAATGTCTTCGATCTCAAATGCATTGATCTTGTCGACCAGGGCGCTGGGGAAGGTGTTCTCCACCCCGAAGAGGACGCCGATTTTTTTCACTGAACGCTCCATTGTTGTCTTCTGCTCGGTCGGGTCTTTAAAGATAGGCCTGCACCATCTTCCGCCACCAGGGCCAGCCGTGGTCCGCGCCGTCGCCCCACACATCGAAGCGGACGGGGATGTCTTTGCCGCGCATCAGGTGGACGAGTCTTTCATTGTCGTCACGGCACTGGTCAGAGCCGCCTATGGCGAAAGTGTACGTGTTATGGCGGAAGCGGTTGAGATACCAGGGATCGTTGAGGTTGGGAAGATAGTGGAGCGGCAGGTGGAAGTAGGCGTCCTGGCCCATGTAGCCGTTGAGGAAGATGGACGGGTCAAACGCTCCGCCCAACGAGAGGGTGGTCGTGACGATCTCGGGGTGGCGAAGCGCGAGGTTGACCGCATGGTAGCCGCCGAAGCTGCACCCGATGGCCGCGAGCCCGGAGGCTCCGTTTTGCTGGTGGATGAAGTGCAAAGTTTCGTCGAGGAGATAGCGCTCGTACTGGAGATGGCGCGCGATGCGCCAGCGCGGCGTGGCGTTGCGGTTATACCAGCTCTCGGCGTCCACCGAATCTACACAGAAGAGCTGGACATGGCCCTCGTCGATCTTTTCGGCGATCGCGGCGACCATGCCGTTGTCTTCAAAGTCGAAGAACCGCCCGCACGAGGTGGGAAAGACAAGCGCGGGAGTGCCGGAGTGGCCGAAGACGAGCAGCTCCATCTCGCGTGCGAGTGCCGGAGAGAACCATTTGTGATATTCGCGTCTCATGCAAAGTGGTTACGGATGTACCCGTAGTGTACCGGAGTGCGTTTTGGGCCTGGCAGGGGATTTCGGGCAGGGGAGGATTGCGAAAACTCCCCGTTTCCGCGATACTTAGGTATTGGGACATGTCTGTCTTGCCGCCGGCCAAAGAAGGCCGGAGCGTGCTGTGACGGCGCCCACACTACGAGTTTTGAAAGGCATTCCCTGTGTTAATGATCCGTCTGGCGCGCGTTGGAGCGCGCAAGCAACCTCACTATCGCATTGTGGTCATCGAAAAGGACCGTGCCCGCAATGGCCGCTCGGTTGAGGTAGTAGGCACATACAATCCGCGGACGAACCCGGCAACGGTTGAGCTGAAGCGCGACCGCATCGAGTTCTGGACAAAGAATGGCGCGCGCGTCTCAGACCGCGTCGAAAAGCTCCTGTCGCAGGCCCCTGCGACCCAGGAAACGGCAGCAGCCTAGTTACCAGACTGAATCTTTGGGAACTTAGATAAGGTTCCCAAAGATTGCTGGCATTTCAGGTTCCCTCTCTCGATTGCCGCAGAACCACTCACGTAGACTCCTTGGTGTTGCACCCTTCTTGACAGATGGGTGTAAAGTGGAGGCGTTCCGGGGGTTAGCCCGGCGCTTCTCCATGACTCACTGTTTCGCTCGCTTTGGCACGCCTTGGAAGATTCCCGCATAAGACGGGACATACAGGTTGGGCAGGAGTGCTGCACTGTGATTTCCCAGGAGGATTTGTTGATGACCCAGGCGATGGAGTTCGAGGCAGGAGACGAGCCCGCAAAGGACGATATGACAGGACTCGTGACCGAGATTGCGCGCGCCCTGGTGGACAACCCCGAAAGCGTCGTTGTGGAGGCGATCGAGGAAGGGGATGCAACGGTACTGCGCCTGCACGTGGCGCCGTCCGATGTAGGCAAGGTAATCGGGAAGCAAGGCCGGACGGCGCGCTCGCTGCGCACGATCCTGAGCGCGGCCAGCATGAAGCTGAAGCATCGCTACTCGCTCGACATCGTGGAAGAGGGCAAGCAGGCCGCTTCCTGATGCATCCTCTTCTTCTTCTCCAGACGGCGCGAAGCCGGTTCATCGGCGCCGTTGAGAGTCGTAACGGCTGATGAGTACGCGTTCCCCATCCTGGATTGTGCTGGCCCATCTACTGCGTCCGCAGGGGCGCAAAGGTGAGGTGCTGGCCGAACTGCTGACGGATTTCCCCGAAAAGTTTGAAGAGCGCAAGCATGTGTTTCTGGCGCCGGCAGGCTTTGATGGTGACGAGACAGCGGCGCGTCCGGCCGAGGTGCTGGCTCATTGGCTTCCGGTGGGAAAAAATGAAGGACGCATCGTGCTTCAGTTCGCCGGAGTGGATTCGATCTCCGCGGCCGCGGCTCTGGCAGGAATGGACGTGCTGGTTCCGCGCGAGGAGCGGGTCGCACCCGAAGACGGCGCAGTGTACATCAGCGAACTGGTCGGTTGCGCGGTGTATGACCGCACGGTTCTGGTCGGAACCGTGACTGACGTGCAGTTTGCCACGACGCCCGATGGAGCGCGCCGCCTGGAAGAAGCGGCCCCGCTGCTGGTCGTGAAAACGACCAATGACGATGAGGTGCTCGTGCCGTTCGCCAGGGCGTTTCTAGCGGGCATCGACACTGCGGCAAGACGAATCAACATGAACTTGCCGGAGGGGCTGCTTGACGTGAACCGCAGCGACGGCGGCACGAAGGGTGAACGAGATTCGCGCGGATAAATACCGTGGCCGGATACACTGGCTGTGACGCTCTTCAGGCTGACATGCGCTTCGACATCCTCACCATCTTTCCCGGGTTCTTCAGCGGTCCGCTGGACTATGGCGTCCTGAAACGCGCCTGCGCGGCTGGACTGGTTGCGGTACACACGCACGACCTGCGCGGCTTCACCCACGACCGCCACCGCACGGTGGACGACCGGCCCTTTGGCGGCGGCGAGGGCATGGTGCTGAAGCCGGGGCCGATCTTCGAGGCAATCGAGTCGCTCCAAATTGCGCCTAAGGCAGAACGCGACGCCACGAAGGAGTCGGTCGTTCTGCTTTCGCCGCAGGGACGGCCCTTCACGCAGGCAGTCGCACATGAGCTGGCTGAAGCACAGCGGGTGGTGCTGATTTGCGGGCGGTATGAGGGTGTCGATGAGCGCGTCAATGAGATGCTGTGCGACCGCGAGCTTTCGATTGGCGACTATGTGCTTTCGGGCGGAGAGCTGGGTGCCGCGGTGATTGTGGACGCGGTCGTCCGGCTGCTGCCGGGCGTGCTGGGCAATCCGGACTCGTCGCGGTTCGAGAGCTTTGGCGCGGAGGATTCAGGCCCGCAGTTTAGCCCTAGTGATGGGCTACCGCGCTCGACCTACGGCGCGGGCGGGCTGCTGGATTATCCGCACTACACGCGGCCGGCGGAGTTTCGCGGAGTGTCGATTCCGGAGCCGCTGCTGGGCGGCAATCACGAGGCGATTCGGCAGTGGCGGCGGCGGATGGCGCTCAGGAAGACGCTGATGAACCGGCCCGACTTGCTGGACAAGATCGCCATCAGCGATGAGGACCGCGAGACGCTCGACGAACTGCGGTTTGAGCAGGATACGGAGGCATGAGGGGCGCATTTACTGCAAGATAGGCCACAAATTACGCGATTTCGTGTACACTGGAAGTCGAGTCTAAACCCAAGAAAGTTCCCGTCATGTCCATTCATCCAATTATGCAGAAGCTGGCCGCCAAGGTTGCGCGGACCGATCTCCCTGAGTTTGCCCCCGGCGACACCGTTCGCGTCCAAGTGAAGATCCGCGAAGGCGAGAAGGAGCGGTTGCAGGCTTTCGAGGGCATCGTGATCGCCAGCCGTAAAGGCGCGCAAGGCACCTTTACCGTCCGCAAGATGAGCTTCGGCCAGGGCGTCGAGCGCATCTTCCCCTACAACTCGAAGGTGGTCGATAAGGTCGAGAAGATCCGCTCCTACCAGGTTCGCCGCTCGAAGCTGTTCTACCTGCGCGCTTTGCGCGGTAAGGCCGCCCGCCTGCGCGAGGTCGAGCGCGCCAGCTAACCCCACAACGTTCGGTCCACAAAAGCCACGGCTGCGGTCGTGGCTTTTTCCTGTCCATAGTTTTTCCTGCCCACAGCACGATGAGTTATACACTCGATGCTGACGAGTATGGCCTCGATTCCCTCGGTCCGCGCATCGAAACCGGTCACGCCAGCCACCGCAAAGCAGCGGATGCTGAAGCAACTGGTGTGCAGCGATGCTCCGGAGCAGGCGCTCAGGCTCCGGGGATTCGTGCGCATCGCCGGAGTCGATGAGGTGGGCCGCGGCGCGTTGTTCGGGCCTGTCGTCGCGGCTGCGGTGATTCTGCCCGAGTGCATGGATGCGCTGGCCGAAGCCGGGTTGAAGGACTCAAAGCAACTGCCGCGTGCGGCGCGGAAAGAGCTGGATGCCCTGGTCCGCGAGATGGCGCTTGCGGTCTCGGTAGCCGAGGTGGATGCCGCGACCATCGACCGTGTGAATATCTACCAGGCCACGAGGATGGCGATGCTCGCGGCGGTGCTGGGTCTGGCGGTCGAGCCTGACCATCTGCTGATTGACGCCATGCGGCTCGATCATCGGTGCAGCCAGACAAAATTAATCTACGGCGATGCATTGAGCCTTTCGATTGCGGCGGCCTCCGTCGTAGCGAAGGTACATCGGGATACGTTGATGCGGGAGTTGGATGCGGCGCATCCGGGGTACGGGTTGGCTTCGCACAAGGGCTATGGGACGGCTGAACATCGGCGCGCTCTAAGGGAGTTTGGGCCGACGGAGATGCACCGGAAGACCTTTGCTCCGGTGCGCGCTATGCTCTCGCACGCGATACTGGGAGAGCAGGCCGTGCCGGACAGACTATTTGATGACATGGAGACACGTGAGTGGGACTGAAGCTGATGTGTATTGTGGCGCACCCGGACGACGAGTGCTTTGCCTTTGGCGGCGCGCTGGCGCTGGCCGCCGAGCGAGGAATCGAGACCTACGTGCTCTGCCTGACGGACGGCCAGGCCGGGAGCTACCGCGGCGATGCGAGGTCGGGCGAAGAGCTGGGAGCGATGCGGCGGGCGGAGTTTGCCGCGTCGTGCGAGGCGCTGGGCGTCACGCGCCATGAACTGCTCGACTACCACGACGCGCGACTGGAGTTTGTGAACTTCTCCGAGGCAACAGGACGGCTGGTGGAGCGGATGCGTCAGTATCGCCCGGATGTGGTGCTTACCTTCGGCGGCGACGGCGGGCTGAATACGCACCCGGACCACATGATGGTCTCGGCGCTGACGACCTCGGCGTTTCACTGGAGCGGCCAGACGAAGCGTTATCCCGACAAGGGCGCGGTGCATCAGGGGCTGCGGCTGTTCCATGTGAGCACAAACTTCTTTCTCGCCGGACGCTTTCCGCCGAAACCAATTCCGTGGACAGTGAAGCTGGACATTCGCAGTGTGCAGCAGAAAAAAGCTGCCGCATTTCGCCTGCACACCTCGCAGATGCCGCTGGTGGAGCAGACCAGAACGGAGTTTGAAAAGTTTGGCGTGGAAGAGTTCTACACGCTGGTTGCGGCTGCGGAGCCTGAGCCGGCGCGACAGATGACGGACCTGTTTGAAGGGCTGGCGTAGCGCGCTTCCCTTCCCTTGCGTGGGTGCTATGGAGAACTTTGGAGCAGAGACGGCCAGGGACCCGATTGCCTTGTTCAGCGTATGGCTGAGCGATGCCGAGGGGGCCGAGCTGAACGACCCGAACGCGGCAGCGCTGGCCACGGCCACGGCAAGCGGTGTGCCGAGCGTCCGCATGATTCTGGTGAAACGCATCGACGAGCGCGGGCTTTGCTTCTTTACCAACGCCGAGAGCCAGAAGGGCTGCGAGCTTCGGGAGAACCCGCGAGCAGCGATGTGTTTTCACTGGAAGAGTCTGCGGCGGCAGGTGCGTGTCGAGGGCACGGTGACGGAGTTGCCCGGCGCCGAGGCGGATGCTTACTTTCATACCCGCACACGGATGAGCCAGCTCAGCGCGCTCGCCTCCCGGCAGAGCACCGTGCTGTCCAGCCGCGAGGAGCTTGAGTCGCGCGTGCGTGAATTAGGAGCGAAGTACCCCGGAGAAGTCCCGCGACCCGACTTCTGGAAGGGGTATGTGCTGCGGCCGGAGCGCGTGGAGTTCTGGATCAACGGTGTCGCCCGTCTGCACGACCGCTTCCTGTTTGTACGAACGGGCGATGGATGGGTGAAGGAGCGGCTGTCTCCGTGATGTCCTGCTAGCGGACGGAGTGCTCCACAACCGCGGATGCGGGCTTTACCTGGCGTTTCTTCAAAGCAACATAGGCAACACGCGCCAGCAGCAACAGGCCGAGAATAGCAGTGTCCTTCCATGGAGTGCGGACGCCTGCTTTGACCAGCCACCAGAAGTGAATGACTCCGGCAACAGCCGCTGCGTAGATGAGGTAGTGGAGACGCCGCCAGTTCTTGCCCCCCATCGCGCGCATGATGAAGGCCGGCGACGTGACGGCCAGCAGAAAGAGACACAGCCAGGCGAAGAACCCGACCTGAATGAAGCGTCGCTTCAGGAGATCGTCGAGGATACCCGGCCAGACCTGCTTCCACTCGGTGATGAGATTGCCCGGATGACCAGCGCGCAAGCTATTGATGGCCGAAGGCAGGTCGTATCCGGAGAAAAGAAAAACATACGTTGCAAGATGGAGCGTCGCGTAGAAGAACGCATACAGGCCAACGAGGCGGCGGAAGCGCACGAGCCACGCAATCTTTGGCGAGATGCGCCGAACAGGCGTGATGGCCAGGCACGCGAGCAGGATGTAGAGCGTCCAGTTGCCGGTGAAGTGCGTGATGTAGTTGACCGGGTCCGGGTTCAACGCGAGCGCGCCGGAGGTGTAGAAGTGCAGCAGCCACAGAAACGGCGCGAGGCAGAGGAGATGGACCAGAGCTTTGAGGACGATGATGGCGCTTTTCGGCATGGCTTCAACCAGAAGTAGAGCAGAGTAACTGCGCGGTGTTGTGCATGGAGATGCACGCCTGCGATGATAGAACCTTGAGGCTATGCCAGTTCCCTATCTTCGCCGATTGACTGGAAAGGACCGGAGCCATGCCGCCAACCGGCAACTGGCCCGCTTTCTTGCTTTTGTCGCAGGGGCCACAGATGCCGGAGGATTTGTAGCGACGCGGCAATACAGCTCGCACATGTCCGGTATCACCTCCGCGATGGCAAACCATCTTGCCGCGGGCGCTCTGATGCTGGCAGCTGCGGGACTGAGTTCGATACTGGCGTTTGTAGCCGGAGCAGCCTGCACCGCGGTGCTGGTGAACTGGGGCCGGCGCAGGCAGATGCAAAGCGAATACGCATCTCCCCTGTTCCTGGAGGCTGCGTTGCTGGCCTGCTTTGGCATCATGGGCAGGCGGTTTGAAGAGCACCATTGGCTGCTGGTCTCGGCCACCGTAGGGCTGCTGTGCTTCACGATGGGATTGCAGAATGCCATCATCACGAAGATCTCCCAGAAAGAGATTCGTACGACACACGTCACAGGCATGGTGACCGACATCGGGATCGAGCTGGGCAGGCTGATCTATTGGAACCGAGGAACGCACCCTGGGAAAGAAGAGGTACGGGCCGATCGGGACAATCTCTGGTTGCTGACTTCGCTGGTCGGCTTGTTTGTTATCGGCGGCATAACAGGCGCCATCGGGTTCGAGTATGCAGGTTTTGTAGTTACCCTGCCGCTGGCGGTGATTCTTCTGGTGTTGGCCGTGGTCCCCGTGGCAGATGACCTGCGAAAGATTTGGTGAGTACGATTGCATAGAGCGAATGTAGATCGATACTTCAGTAGTTCTTTTTGAGGTCCATGCCGGCGTACATGCCGGCGACCTGGTCGGAGTAGCCGTTGAACATCTGCGTAGGAATCGTATGGGGAATAAAGCTGGTATCGATGCGGCGCTCGTGGGCCTGCGACCAGCGCGGATGATCGACATGCGGGTTGACGTTTGAGTAGAAGCCGTATTCGTTCGGAGCCATGTCGTTCCACAGCGTATGCGGCTCTTTTTTGGTGAAGTGAAGTTTCACGATGGACTTGCCGCTCTTGAAGCCGTACTTCCACGGCACAATGACGCGGACGGGCGCGCCGTTCTGGTTGGGCAGCACCTGTCCGTAGCAGCCGAAGGTGAGCAGCGTGAGCGGGTTCATGGCCTCGTCCATGCGCAGGCCCTCGGAGTAGGGCCAGTCGAAACCGCCGGGTAGCTCGGGCATCTGCTGGCGGTTGAGGTCGGAGATGAACTGCACGTACTTCGCGCCGGGATCGGGCTGGCAGAAGTTGATGAGTTCGGAGAGCGAATAACCGTCCCAGGGAATGACCATCGACCACGCCTCAACGCAGCGATGACGGTAGATGCGATTCTCGATAGGCCGATATTTCAGCAGCGTGTCGATGTCGATGGTGAGGGGCTTTTTCACCATGCCCGTCACCTGGATGGTCCACGGGCGGGTCTGGAGCGTGTGGGCGTTCTTGGCGGGCTGGTCCTTTTCGACGCCGAACTCGTAAAAGTTGTTGTAGTTCGTAGCTTTGTTGAAGGGCGTCTGCGTCTCTGAGGTGGTGTACTTGCTGGGGACGGTCTGAAGTTCGGCAGCCGCCTGCGCCTCGGTCGCGGGGTCGAGAATGGACTTGAGTTTTGCGCCCACGATGGCGGCTGCTCCCAGGGCCGCGGCTCCGCCAAGGAAGCTGCGACGATCCAGACGGAACTTCTCAAAAACGTGCTGCGAGGTGATCTCGGAGGAGGGAACGTCGGCGCTGCTGGACTTGCGGAGAAGCATCGTGCTGGCCTGTCCTTTCCTGCTGCAAACTGCTGTCACTGGGTATGACTCCCGAACCGCTCTATGGTTACAGTACGCTTTCCGAGAGCCGCCGGATGGGCTATTTCATCGAATAGACGGCAGTTACGATGCGAGAGATTCGATAGATTAGAGAGTGATGGCTACCATGCGAAAGTTGGGCGGGTTTTGGGTTGGCGGGCTTGTGCTCGCCGTAGCGGCCGCGAGCGGTCAGAACAGGACACCGGCCGAACGCGATCCGGCGAACCTGGCCGGAGAGCAGGTCCGCGCGGCCGTAACGGTTCGCAAGGTCGCTGCCAATGAAGGCGCGGTCGCGCTGTGGCAGAGTCTGCAAAAACTGCGCACGCGGGCGAGCCTGATGATGGTGGTGGCGCATCCCGACGACGAAGACGGCGGAATGCTGACTTACGAAGCGCGCGGGCAGGGCGCGCACGTGGCCATGCTGACGCTGACGCGCGGCGAAGGCGGGCAGAACCTGATGTCGGGCGACTTCGACGGCGCGCTCGGGCTGGTGCGCACGCAGGAGCTGCTGGCAGCCGACCGCTACATGGGCGTCGATCAGATGTGGGGCTCGGTGGTGGACTTCGGCTTCTCGAAGACGAAGGAAGAGAGCCTGAAGAATTGGGGACATGAGCGCGTCTTGTACGACGCAGTGCGCGCTGTGCGGCTCTACAGGCCGCTGGTTGTAACAAGCGTCTTCGAGGGCGGCATCACCGACGGGCACGGTCAGCATCAGGTATCGGGCGAGATGGCGCAGGAGGTTTTCAACGCCGCAGGCGACCCGAATGTCTTCCCCGACCAGATTGCCGCAGGTCTGCTGCCGTGGAGTCCGCTGAAGGTCTACGCGCGCGCGCCGCTGTTTCGCGTCTCGTCGAAGGGAATGTTTGATTACGCGACAGGCAAATGGGCTCCTGCGCGGTTTTACAACTATGTGACGAAGCAGTGGTCGAGCGAGTCGCCGAAGCCGAATGTCGTCATCCGCGAGGGCGATTACAGCCCGGTTCTGGGTATGAGCTATCTGCAATTCGCACGGCTGGGACTGGGCTTGCAGAAGACGCAGAACGGCGGCATGGGGATTCCGGCGGCGGGCGAGTTTGACTCTGCCTATCACCGCTACGGTTCGCGCGTGCCGACGGGCACCGAGGAGAAGAGCTTCTTCGACGGCATCGACACGTCGCTCGCTGGCATTGCAGCGCTCGCTCCCGATGAGAAAAGTTTCCTGCGGCAGGATTTGGAAAAGATCGACGCGCTCGTCGAGCAGGCGGTTGCAGCATACTCCATCAAAGCGCCGCAGAAGACGGCTCCGTTTTTGCGCGATGGCCTGCAGGCTACCGATGCGCTGATTGCCGAAGTGGAAGCCAGCGGGACTTCGGAGCAGGAGAAGTACAACGTTCTGCACGAGCTGCGCGTCAAGCGCGTGCAATTCAACGACGCGCTGGTCGAGGCGCTTGGCCTGAGCCTGCGCGCGCAGGTCACGTCCGGCACAAGCGGCGGCGGACCGTTTGCGCGGTTTGGCGACGGTGGCGACACGTTCGTCACGGCGATACCGGGCCAGACCTTCGGCGTTCAGGTACACGTTGCCAACGGAAGCGGCGAGCGGGTGACGCTGAAGTCGGTCGCGCTCGATTCACCTGTCGGCGCACAGACACAGAAGTCAGATGCTACTGCGAACACGGGTAGCGCACTGACTGCGAATGCCGCGCATGACGTGCGCTTCACCGTGAAGCTGCCAGAGGATGCCGAAGCCACGCGGCCTCCATTTGCGCGCGCAAACGATGAACAAAATTATTACGACATCGCCAATCCGGCGATGCGCAATGCTTCGCTTGCGCTGCCTCCGCTGACGGCCTGGGCCACGGTGGACTACAACGGCGTGAACATCAAGCTGGGCGAAGAGGTGCAGACGCTGCATCGCGTGACCGGGCAAGGCACTGTGTACGAGCCGCTGGTGGTTGCGCCTGCGATTTCGGTCTCGGTGTCTCCCGCTGCGGGCGTTGTGCCTCTGACTGAGAAGACCCTGACCGTAACGGCGCAGGTGCGCAGCAACGTGAAGGGCGCAGCGCGCGGAACGGTGCGGCTGGAGCTTCCCGCAGGTTGGTCCGCTAACCCAGCCACTGCGGAGTTCTCGTTGCTGAAGGACGGCGATGCGATAGACGTGCCCTTCGTCGTCACGCCCGGCAAGATGGCCGAGACGGCCTACACCATGACGGCAGTTGCGACCTACGCAGGCAAGGAGTACCGCGAAGGCTACAAGACTGTCGGTTATGCCGGACTGCTGCCTGCGAATCTTTACCGCCCCGCAACCTACCGCGCGCGCGGCGTCGATGTGAAGGTGGCGACAGGCCCCGGCGGTCGCGCGCTGCGCGTAGGCTATCTACCCGGAACCGGCGACGAGGTTCAGGCATCGCTAGAAAACATCGGCGTCTATGCGACCACGTTGTCGATGGCCGATATTACAGCGGGGCGGCTGAGTGACTTTGATGTCATCGTGCTTGGCGTGCGTGCCTACGCGGCGCATCCGGACCTCGCCGCAGCGAATAACCAGCTCCTTGCCTATGCAAAGGCTGGCGGAGTGGTGATTGTGCAGTACAACTCCAGCCAGTTCGACCACGGCTTCGGCCCGTATCCTCTGACATTGGACGGCAACGGCGAGCGCGTGGTGGATGAGACTGCCCCGGTGAAGCTGCTGATGCCGGACAACCCGGCGCTAACATGGCCGAACCATATCACCGAGCACGACTTCGATGGCTGGTACGAGGAGCGCGGGCATGGATTCATCGAGTCCTGGGACCCGCACTACGAGGCACTGCTGGAGACGCACGACCCCGGTCAGGACCCGCAGAAGGGCGGCCTGCTTGTAGCGCGGACCGGCACGGGCGTCTACGTCTACGTGGCCTACGCGCTCTACCGGGAGCTGCCGGAGGGCGTTCCCGGAGCCTATCGGCTGTTTGCGAACCTGCTGAGCCTCGGCCGTAGTGCGGCAAACAGCACGGCAAAATAGCGCACATTGCGAGAACACGCAGGTTGGTGCAAACTGTTCGCATGATTAACGGCGCGCAGCAACGACAACTGATGAGTGCAGCGGACATGCTGCTCGATGCCCGCAGGACCAACACCCCCATCCGCGACCTTCCGGCGGACGTTCGCCCAACGAATCTGGATGAGGCCTACTTCATTCAGGACAGACTGGCCTGGGCCTACGACGAGATTGGCGGATGGAAGGTCGGCGCTCCGACCGCCGACGCGACACCGATGTTCGCACCCATGCCGCTGAACTGGATGTCGTGCACCGGATGCGAGTTGCGCGGCATCACTCATCGCTATCGTGGCATCGAGGCGGAGATCGCGTTTCTGATGGGCGACGATCTGCCTCCGCGCGACACGACGTATACGCGCGAAGAGGTGCTGGCAGCGATTGAAAGCTGTCATCCGGCGATTGAGGTGATCGAGAGCGCGTTCATCAACCCGCTTGAAGCCTCGCGGCTCTCCATGATCGCCGACCTGCAGATCCACGGCGGATTTGTCTTCGGCGATGCTGTGCCCGATTGGCAGAAGATCGACTTCACCAAAGAGAAGATCACTCTGGCGATCGATGGCGCGGTGCGCGCTGAGAGGACCGGCTCAAACACCTCCGGCGACCTGCTGCGGCTGCTTCCCTGGCTTGCGAACGAAGGAGCCTCGCGCACAGGCGGCCTGAAAAAAGGCGACTGGATTACCACCGGAAGCTGGACCGGCCTGGAGCAGGCATTCGCCGGCGCAGGCGTGGATGCAACGTTTTCAACCGCCGGTAAAGCCCAACTGCGGTTCGGTAAATAAAGGACAGACGGATGGCGAAGATTGGCGATGGTGTTGAGATAGTCGCTCCCGCATCAGCACGCGCAGCCGAGGTGCTGACGCCGGAGGCCGTGGCATTTGTCGTTAGCTTGCAGGGAACCTTCAACGCGCGGCGCAAGGAACTCCTCGCAGCGCGCGCTGCGCGACAGGCAAGGCTCGACGCAGGCGAGCGTCCGGATTTTCTCCCCGAGACCAAAGCCATCCGCGAGAGCGAGTGGAAGGTCGCTCCTCTGCCCCGGGACCTGCTCGACCGCCGCGTCGAGATTACCGGCCCGGTGGACCGCAAGATGATCATCAACGCGCTCAACAGCGGCGCGAAGGTCTACATGGCCGACTTCGAGGACTCGACCACGCCGACGTGGGAGAACGTCATCGACGGGCAGGCAAACCTTCAGGACGCAATTCGTCGCACGATTGCCTTCTCCGATCCGGCAACCGGCAAGCAATACGCGCTCAAGGAAAATCCGGCAGTGCTGTTTGTGCGCGCGCGAGGATGGCATCTCGACGAGCGGCACGTCACGGTAGACGGCGAACCGATGTCGGGCTCGCTGTGGGACTTCGGCCTGTATGCATTTCACAACGCGAAGGAGTTGCTGGCGCGCGGCTCAGGGCCGTACTTCTATCTGCCGAAGATGGAGAGCCATCTCGAAGCCCGGCTGTGGAACGATGTCTTCATGAAGGCGGAAAAGGACCTGGGGCTGAAGCCCGGCTCCATCAAGGCCACGGTACTGATCGAAACCATCCTCGCCACCTTCGAGATGGACGAAATCCTGTGGGAGCTGCGCGAGCACTCCGCCGGGTTGAACTGCGGGCGGTGGGACTACATCTTCAGCTTCATCAAAAAGTTTTCCGGCAACGACGGCGTACTGCTGCCGGATCGAGGGCAGGTGACGATGACGACGCACTTCATGCGCAGCTACTCGAAGCTGTGCATCAAGACATGCCACCGCCGAGGCGTCAGCGCGATGGGCGGCATGAGTGCCTACATCCCCATCAAGAGCGACCCGGTTGCGAACGAAACCGCGCTCGCGCAGGTACGCGCCGACAAGGAGCGCGAGGCCACCGACGGACACGACGGCACGTGGGTAGCGCATCCCGGGCTTGTACCGGTCGCGCTCGAAGTCTTCAATCGCGTCATGCCGCAGCCAAACCAGATCGACAAGCAGTTGCCGGACTTTCACGCGACGGCGGACGACCTGCTCAAAGTCCCCGATGGCTCCATCACCGAAGCAGGGCTGAGGCAGAACGTCGCCGTTGGCCTCGGCTATCTGGAGGCATGGCTGCGCGGCATCGGCTGCGTGCCGCTGTTCAACCTGATGGAGGATGCCGCTACCGCGGAGATCAGCCGCGCGCAGTTGTGGCAGTGGGTGCATCATCATGCCCACCTCGAAGACGGGCGGCGCGTAACGTCCGAGCTGGTCGAAAGCGAGATCGATCGCGAGGTGGCGATGGCGGAGATTCGCGTGGACGCCGCGCGTTTTGAGGCTTATAAACACGCAGCGTTTCTGATGCGCGAGCTGGTCAAGGCACCGCACTTTCAGGAGTTCCTGACCGTCCCGGCATACGCGCGAGTAATGGCCGCCGGGCTCTAGTGTGCTGTCCCTGAAGTTCACAACATCATTCAAGCTGTCATCCTGAGCGGAGTTTGGCGGTTTTTACGCCAAACGGAGTCGAAGGACCTGCGGTTTGCGATTCCAATTGATGCTAAGAACTTTCGAGACACCACACTAGCGAGGCCATGCGCGTCTCGCCGCCCCCGGACGGTTCGCACGGCCAACAAACGCGAGACAATATCTTCATGCGCATCGCTCTGTTCGGCGGCACCTTCGATCCACCCCACCTGGGGCATCTTGCGATTGCGCGCGCCGCAGCCGACGCCTTTGAGCTTGATCGCATTCTCTTCGCGCCAGTCGGCCGGCAGCCGCTCAAGCAGGACCATCCCGCCCCTTACGCCGACCGGCTCGCCATGGTCGCGCTTGCCTGCGCGGACGACCGCAGGTTCCAGGCATCCGAGCTGGACGCGCCCACTCCGGACGGCGCTCCGAATTACACCGTCGATACGCTCGCCCGGCTTCGCGCGCTGCATCCGGACGCAACTCTCTTCAACATGGTCGGAGCCGACAGCTTCCTCGACCTGCCCCACTGGCGCGAGCCCGAACGCCTGCTGGATCTGGCGGAATGGATCGTCATCAGCCGACCCGGCTTTTCGCTCAACAGCCTCGCCGCGCTTCGCCTCACCCCAAGCCAGCGCGTGCGCGTCCATCTGCTTGAAACGGTCCACAACCGTCTCTCCGCCACCGAGTTGCGGCGAAGACTTGCGGCGGGCGACTCCTGCACTGGCTCCATCCCCGCCGATGTCCTGACCTACATCGAGGCCCACCGCCTCTACACCAACACAGCCGGTCGATGACGAGAGCGCCGCTTGAACTCTTACTAGGCCGTATCGACATATACATGGGATGCAACTCACTGATTTACCCATGAACTTGTCATCCTGAGCGGCGCCTCTCGCAGCTTGACCGCGAGAGGCGCAGTCGAAGGACCTGCGGTTTGCTCCTTGACCACTCCACCCAGGAAACAGCACCATCGCTGTTCGTCCAATACCGCTTGATAGGTCGATACTGCCTAGTGCTTGGCTGCATCTGCGGGCATGATGGCTCCGGCCTGCACCCATCGGGTGATGATGGCGATGTCCGCGTCGGAGATCTTCGGAGACTTCGGCGGCATGGGCATGGGATCGTTCGCTGGCCCCTCATGCCGGATCAGGCGCACAAGCAGGCTCTTTGCCGGATCGCCGGGAACCAGCACCGGACCGTCGTGCCCACCTTTGAGCATTCCGGCGCGCGTCTGGAGGCTGAGGCCGCCTCGATGATTGAAGCCTCCGTGGCAGCGATAGCAGTTCGCACGCAAAATGGGCTGCACCTGGGTGGTATAAAACTCCGGCGTCGCTGCATTGTCGGCTGCCTGAACCTTTCCTCCCCGTAAACCCCACGCCACCCACACTGCAATCAATACACTTATGCCCGCGACAAGCCGCTTCATCCATTCTCCATTGTTAGCAATCAGTCCGGGGAGACTGTTAACCATCAGTATATGGAACCCTGATGATTACTTTCACCTCACCGTCGTGTCTCTGTAAGATAGGAATTGCTCTGGCGTTCCGCGCCTTCGACATCGACGATGCGTATGAACGCTTCCATCCCGGCCCTGCTGGCGCTTGCAGTCCTGTTCCTTCTGCCCGTCACTCTTCCCGCAAAGACGACGCGGCATCGCGCCCACACCGCATCGCGTTCAGCCAGCGTCCACCGCTCTCACAAGAAGCCCGCTCACTCGGAAAGTGCTCACGCCACGCGCCATCGCCGGTCGCGGACAAAGACCGTGCGCGTCAGCGGCCCGCAGTCCACTGCGGGACATCATCTGCACCGCACCGGCACGATGACCGCAAAACGCGCAGCGACAAGCGAGACCGCAGACGCAGGCACGCAGAAGGCGACCTCCAGCGACTTCATCCAGGCAGCAACGGCAGACACCCGGGAGGCCGGCACGTCCGCTCACGACAAGACCCGTGAAGACGCCCACGCCGAAGCCCACAGCCCCCGGCGTCGTGCCCGCAGTCGAAGGTCCGCCAGGGCCGTCCCCGTCACTCGTCGCGGCAGACAGAGGCCCGAGCCGCCCCGCACGACCGAGGCAACCGTTCCCATGCTCGCTCCCACTCCAGTCGTGCTCTACAACAAGCGTGGACGGCTCATCGTTCCTCCGCCTCTGCGCGGCTCTCACGAGATCCTTGTTCGCCAGAACGAGGTCGCCGACCGCGACGGGCTCACACGCATCCAGAACGACGAAGACCTCGACCACATGCGCAGCGAAGGGCTGCTCGTGGCCCTGCCCGAGAACGCCGCGCTGCACGTGGACGACCGCCTCCCGGCGGACCGGCGTTACTGCCGCCCGTGGACGGCGCGTTTTCTGGCCAATCTTGCCCGGGCGCACTATGCCCGCTTCCACACGCCTCTCCAGGTCAACTCCGCCGTGCGCACAGTCGAGTTTCAGGAGCACCTGATGCGCATCAACGGCAACGCCGCCCCGGCGGACGGCGATACGGCCTCGCCGCACCTTACCGGACAGGCCGTTGACCTCGCCAAACACGGCCTCTCCCGTACCGAAATCGCATGGATGCGCGGCTATCTGCTGCCGCTGGTGCAGGAGGGCAGGATCGACGTGGAAGAAGAGTTCAAGCAGTCCTGCTTTCACATCAGCGTCTACAAGAACTACGTCCCGCAAAATGCCGGCCCGCGCCGCAGCATCTCGGCAACGCGGAGCAGCGAAGCCGCCCTCGCAACCGCCATCCGATAAACCCATTTCATCCGCTCGCATCCGCATCTCGGCCCGGCACCAACCGGGCCGCTGTGGTGAAATAGAGTCTGTACCGCCATGCCCCGCTCCGGTCCCATTTCGCTGAGTCTGCCGTCGTTCTCCGGCGCCACGCGCGGCATTATTGTGGCGAACCTGATCGTCTTCTTCGTGCTGGCGCTTCTGCACTGGCTTGCTCCCGCCTTCACGATGCTGCTGCTCAGCCACTTCATGCTGGTTCCTCAGATGGTGATGGGCGGCGAAGTCTGGCAGCTCTTCACCTATTCCTTCATCAACGACGGCGTGTTGAGCATTCTCTTCGCCATGCTGACGCTGTGGTTCGTCGGCTATCTGCTCGAAGAGGTCCGCGGCTCGCGCTGGCTTTGGGAGCTTTACGCCGCCTCGGCCATCGGCGCGGCTGTCCTTGCCTCGGCCCTCTCCTACACGCGCGTGCTGGGCCTCAGGCCCGAAGTCATCGGCGCAGGCGCATGGGCGGGCATCTCCGGCCTCCTGATCGCCGTCGCCATGCTCTTCGGCGACCAGGAGTTCTACCTCTGGTTTGTGCTGCGTCTGAAGGCCAAGTACATGGTGGCCATCTTCGTCCTGATCGAGGTGGCGCTCCTGCTGAAACAGGCCGACACCTTCGGTGCGCTGCTCGACCTCTCGGGCATGGTGGCGGGCTTTCTCTTCACCCGCTTCGCCCCGCGCCGCGGCCTCACCTTTGGAGCATCCGAGCAGTACTTCGGCGTGCGCAATGGCTACTACCGCTGGAAGCGCCGCCGCGCCGCCCGCAAATTTGAGGTCTACATGCGCAAGCAGAACCGCGAAGTCCACTTCGACAAAGACGGCCGCTACATCGACCCCGATGAGCTGCGCAAAAATCCAAACGATAAACGCTGGATGAATTAGAGACTCAAGCAGGGCCTGAATCAGAGCATTTTCCCTGAAGATATAGTTCTCGCGACTACATCCTGATTTGCTGTCATTCCCGTAGGGAATCCGCGTTTCCACCCCGCGCCTTTTTGTTTGTCATTCCCGAAGGGAATCTGTGTTTCCACCCCGCCCTTTTTGTTTGTCATTCCCGAAGGGAATCTGCGTTTCGCTTCGGGTCGCACCGAACTACTTCAGGGAAGATGCTCTAATTACGCACACCCGCCGTGGGCTTGCTCAGCCGCATCACCAGACACTTGGCCGCGCCGCCTGCCTTCAGAAACTCACTAAGCTGCACCTCGATCACGCGGAACCCACGCGCTTCAAGCTGCCCCTTCAGTTCCCTGCTGACCTCGTTGAGGATGATAGTGCGTCCCACGCTGATGGCGTTCGCCGCAAACCGGACCGCGTCTTCTTCAGCAAGAACGATGCGTTTGTCCGCCGGATAAAATGCCTCAATCCTCGCAACCGAAGCGCGGTCGAACGCCTCCGGAAAATACATCGCGCTGCCGTCCGCAAGCGGGGCGAAGCAGGTATCCAGATGGTAGAAGCGCGGGTCGATGAGATGCAGCGGCGTCACTTCCACATGCCACGCCTCGCGGAGAGCGCGATGACTGGCCGCCGTCGTGCGCAGCCCATGCCCCGCCCATAGACGCGAGCCGTCGATGGCGAACAGCGCGTCGCCTTCGCCCTCAAACGGCGTCGAGCGCGGAATGTCGATTACTGTGTAACCGGCCTCAAAAAACCAGCGACGGAAGTGCCGCTCTTCTCCCTGCCGCTCAGGATGGAAGAAGCTGCTGAGCGCAACAATTCCATTTCGCTCAAGCCCCGCGTTGGCGGTGAAGACCATGTCGGGCGAACCGGGCTGCGGCTCGACAAGCACGACCTCAGCCACGCTGTTCACGGCCTCATAAAGACGTTGCCACTGCTCCGCCGCCCGCGCGCGCGAGGAGCCGTGGACATTGCCCGCCATCCACGGGTTGATGACGTAGTTCACGTCGTAGAGCCGAGGCGGACACATCAGGTAGGTCGGTCTTACAGCCTCCGGCTCATACCTGGAAAATGGGACATTGGTTGCGAGTTGGACCGGCTGAGTGCTCATCGAAGCTCTCCTTCGAGCTACTTTCTTAGACGAGCCTGACAGACCGCCGGTGGTCGTGTCTATATGAATGATTATACGGGCTTTAGTGCATATAGATGCACCACAAAGAAGGCGTTCGTAACATCAACCCGACTTAGGGAAGCTCTGATTAAGTCATGGCTTTGAAGGGGCGTGGCTTCACAGGCCGCGGAGAAATGCATGCTTTGTGCTTTTCGGTGGGAGCGCAGGGCTTCAGCCCTGCGAAAATCCCAACAAAATCAAGGGGCTTTAGCCCCGGGTCGTTCCGCACAAGCTGTGCGGAACGACTTTCCCGCAGACTCTTTAGTCGCTGAGAGAATACTCGCAGACATAATCAGACCTTCCTTAAAACTCCAAATCTATTGATAAGCCACAGTGCCCTTCTTTACATTGATGGTCCACGGCCTCGGCTCCGGCAGATGCATCTTTCCATCGCCGATCTCAAGCGGCATCCAAAGATAGCGCGAGTCCCAGAGCGTGTGAGGTTTCCATTGGTCGGCCATGAAGATGACCACGGTCGATTTCTTGCCGACCACCTTCAGCAACATGCTGGACTGCGAATCATACGTATTGGTCTCCGGCGGAGCGACGTTCTGGAACTCCGTCCACGGGCCTTCGAGCGTCGGGGCGGTGGCATAGACATTCGGGTTCGGCTTCCAACCGCTCAGGTGCGAACCGATGACGTAATACAGCCCTTTGTAGTGAACCAGCGCGCCGCCCTCAAGCGAAGTGTGGACGATGCTCATCTGCTTTTCGACGCTTAGGTAATCGTCGGAGAGCTTTGCAATGACAAAGCTCCTCGTCGGGCGGGTCTCGAAGATGAGATACGCAGAGCCGTCGTCATCGACGAACTGGCCGATGTCGCGGCTCTCCATGTCGAGCGGGCGGAAGCTCTTGACGTATTTGTAGTCGCCGTCAACTGTGTCGCTCACAGCCACACCCACGCGGGCCGCGCTGTAGTGGCCGTTGTCGATGTGCATGTACATCACAAACTTCTTCGTCTTCGCGTTGTAGAAGACCTTGGGACGCTCGAGGACCAACCTGGGACCGAGGTCTTCGGGAGCAGAGAGCTTGAGCACCTGATTGCGAAAGGTCCAGTGCGTCAGGTCCTTAGAGGAGTAGCACGCAACATAACGTTTGTCCGGATCGAGTCCCTGCGTGCGGTCCTCACCGAACCAGTAGAAGGTGTTGCCTACTTTGAGAATGCCTCCGCCGTGGGCCTGAATCTGCTTGCCGCGGTTGTCGAGCCAGACGGCTCCGGGCTTGATGGGCGTGGCGGCGAAGCTGATCGCAGGAAGGCAGAGAACTGTTATGAGAAGAACGATTCGGATGCGCACTGGGCCTTTTTATCAGAGAGTCGTCAGCTTGGTCATCTTGAGCCGTCAGCTTGCTCATTTATAGATTTCCGCGCAGCGCCTGCTCCCGCTCGATGGCTTCAAACAGTGCCTTGAAGTTGCCTTTGCCGAAGCTGCGGCTTCCTTTGCGCTGGATGATCTCGTAGAAGACGGTGGGACGGTCTTCGACCGGGCGGGTGAAGATCTGGAGCATGTAGCCTTCGTCGTCGCGGTCTACCAGAATGCCGAGGCGTTCGAGTTCTTCGATCGGCTCATCGATCTTGCCGACGCGACCTTGCAGCTCGGTGTAGTAGGTGTGGGGCACGGTGAGGAAATCGACGCCCTGCTGCTTCATCTGCGAGACGGTTTCGAGGATGTTGCCTGTGGCCAGCGCGATGTGCTGGACTCCAGGCCCGCCGTAGAAATCGAGGTACTCTTCGATCTGCGATTTGCGGCGGCCTTCGGCCGGCTCGTTGATGGGGAACTTCACGTAGCCGTTGCCGTTGGCCATCACCTTCGACATCAGCGCGGAGTACTCGGTCGAGATGTCGCGGTCGTCGAAGTGTTGATAGAGCGAGAAGCCCATCACGTTGTGGTAGAAGTCCACCCACTCGTTCATGGCGTTCCAGCCTACGTTGCCGACGATGTGGTCGATGTGGAGCAGGCCGGCGGGGCGGGCGACGGGGTCGCTGGGGACGGCCTGGTAGCCGGGCAGGAAGGGGCCGTTGTAGTGGCCGCGCTCGACGAAGGTGTGGATGGTGTCTCCGTAGGCGGCGATGCTGGCGAGGGTGACGCGGCCGTGGTCGTCGGAGATTTCCGTCGGCTCCTCGATGCTGCGGGCGCCTCGGCGGGTGGTCTCGATCCAGGACTGGCGGGCGTCATCGACCCAGAGAGCGATGGCGCGGACGCCGTCGCCGTGGCGGCTGACGTGGGCGGCGATCTCGGAGTCGGAGCGGAGGGCGGTGGTGAGGACGAAGCGGACTTTTCCTTGCTGGAGGACATAGCTGGCGCGGTCGCGGCGTCCTGTCTCCGGGCCGGCGTAGGCGACCAGCGCCATGCCGAAGGCGGCGCGGTAGAAGTGGGCGGCCTGGCGCGCGTTGCCGACGTAGAACTCGACGTGGTCGGTGCCTTTGAGAGGAAGGAAGTCTGCGGTCTGTTGCTCGCCTGAGGCGTGGGCCTGAGTTGCCATGACGTTCTCCTGCCTCGGAGGATATGCCTATCGGGAAACGGTTGGCCAGCGGCGGGCGGGCAGGATGGCGGCGCGGCACTCGCCGAGCTCGATGCGGGGGTGGCCGGGAGCTTTCGCGTGGGCGCGGAGGATGATCTCGTCGCCGTCGCTGAGGAAGGAGCGGACTTCGCCGGTGGGCAGCTTGATGGGCTCGGCTCCGTTGCGGGTCAGTTCGAGCAGGCAGCCTGCGGAGGAGTCCGACGGGCCGGAGATGGTGCCGGTGGCGAGCAGGTCGCCAGTCTGGAGGTTGCAGCCGTTGCTGGTGTGGTGGGCGATAAGCTGGGCTGGGCTCCAGTAGAGGTCGCGGAGGCTGGACTGGCTGAGGCGGAACGGTGCGAGGTTGTTTGCTCGCATGGTTTCGGTGGCGAGGAAGACTTCGAGGTTGATGTTCGGGATTTGGGCGCGCGAGGCGAGGTATTTGAGCGGCTTCGGATCGTCCTTCGGGCGGGGGTGCATGGGGACGAGGTAGGGTTCGAGCGCGGCCATCGGCGTGATCCACGGGGAGATGGAGGTGGCGAAGCTCTTGCTGAGGAACGGGCCGAGGGGCTGGGACTCCCACGATTGGAGGTCACGGGCTGACCAGTCGTTGAGGAGGCTGACTCCGAAGAGGTGTTTGCTCGCTTTCGCTACCGGGATGGGGGTGCCGAGCAGATTGGGCTGGCCGATGTAGAAGGCGAGTTCGAGTTCGTAGTCGAGGGCCTTGGAGGGGCCGAAGTTTGGTTGCGCGTTTTCAGTGTTTGGTCGCGTCTGGCCTGTGGGGCGGGAGATCGGGACTCCGCTGGGGAGGATGGAGGAGGCGCGTCCGTGGTAGCCGATGGGGATGTGTTTGTAGTTGGGGAGCAGGGGCTGGTTGGGGCGGAAGAGGCGTCCGACGCGGGTGGCGTGGTGGATGGAGGCGTAGAAGTCGGTGTAGTTGGGGATGAGGACGGGTTTGACGAGCGTCGCTCCGGCGATGGAGTGGAGAGCGGCTTCGGTCTTCTTCCGGCTGGGCGAGTCGGCGCAGAGCAGGCGGGTGAGGCTCTCGCGGAGCAGAGTCCAGGCTCTGGGTCCGAGGGACATGAGGGGATTGAGGACTGGGGCCTGGCAGGCGGCCTTCAGGGTCGGGGGCAGGAGGTCGGCTGCGGCGTGGAGGTCGAGGAGGTGGGTGCCGACGGCGACCGCGAGGTGCTGGGTGTCTTCGACCTCGAAGGCTCCGTAGGGGAGGTGGAAGATGTTGGCTTCGGGGAGCCAGCTTTTTTGTGTCAGTCTCATGGGTACCCCTCCCCCTGATTTTTGTGCAAAATCCTTTGAACAAAGGACTTAGGTTTGGACTAGATACGGGAAGTCCTTATATTTTGGGGTGTTTCTTTGTAAAGTCCTAGAAATACAGGGTTTGGTGGTTTGTGTAAAGGGGTTTTGTAATTTCCTCTGACATTTCTATGTCGGGCTTTCAGCCCTTTGGGTTTGTTGGGATCGGACCTGGGCCTTCGGCCCAGGCTGGTATGGGGCGCGCCTTTGGCGCTCTTGATCCGTGGCGTTGATTGGCTGTGTCCGGGGACCAGATGTTTCGTGAAAATCATACCCCAGGGGCTGAAGCCCGTTCATTTCGCGGGGGAGATAGAGGGCCAAGTCTGAAGGCTTGGCGTGCCTAGAAGCGAAACGCAGATTCCCTTCGGGAATGACAACAAAAGGGGGATGACAGCCAAAAGGGAGCGGGATGGAAACGCAGATTCTCTTCGGGAATGACAACAAGGGGCGTGGATCTCTCGACCGTTCGCAAAACATACTCCAGCGGCTAAACAGGCTGCGGAAAAAGTACATTCGGCAGATTTTGCAGAAAGGCCCGGGGCTAAAGCCCCTTGGATTTGCCGGCTTTTTCGCAGGGCTAAAGCCCTGCGCTCCCACCGAAAGCACAAAGCGCGCATTTTCCCACAACCTGTAAAGCCCCTTTAATTTCCGGGGAGGCAGTCTGTAAAACCTATTCAATTTCCGGGGAGATAGAGGCCAGACCTGAAGGCTTGGCGTACCCGGAAGCGGAGAGCCTCGTCGTCATGAAGACTCAGTAGCCCTACTTAAAGTTTAGCAAGTGCGAGAAACTAAACCGCCACGTGGAAGTTGCTGGCAACGTGGCGGTTTGGTCGTTTCAGGGCTTGACAACGTTTGGGGTGAACCCCGGAAACAGCGGATTCCTCCGCTTCGCTGCGGAATGGAAATGCAAAAGGGCGGTGGAATGGAAATGCAAAGGATGGCGCGGGGGAATGTGTGTATTCCCACCCATCGCAAAAGCGCGATGGATGGGGCACCCCGGTGGTTCTCGGCGAGGAGAGAAGAAGCGGATTCCTCCGCTTCGCTGCGGAATGGAAATGCAAAAGGGCGGTGGAATGGAAATGCAAAGGGTGGCGCGGGGGAATGTGTGTATTCCCACCCATCGCAAAAGCGCGATGGATGGGGCACCCGGTGGTTCTCGGCGAGGGGAGAAGAAGCAGATTCCTCCGCTTCGCTGCGGAATGGAAATGCAAAAGGGGGCGGAATGGAAACGCAGATTCCCTTCGGGAATGACAAACAAAAAGGGGGATGACAGCCAAAAGGGGGCGGGATGGAAGCGCAGATTCCCTTCGGGAATGACAACAAAAAGGGGAATGACAACAAAAAGTGAGGACTGCTCAGCGGGCAAGTTCGGTTTGCGGTGTGCGCGATTTGCGCGAGAAGAGGGCGAGGAACGATTTGAGCAGGACGTAGAGGACCGGGATGAAGATGAGGTTGAGGATGGTCGAGAGCGTCATGCCGCCGATGATGGCTGTGCCGACCGAGTGGCGTCCGTAGGCGCCTGCGCCGGTGGCGAAGTAGAGCGGGGTGACGCCGAGGATGAAGGCGATGGAGGTCATCAGGATGGGGCGCAGGCGGAGTTCGGCTGCCTCGATGGCCGCCTCGACGACGGTCTTGCCCTGGGCGACGAGTTGTTCGGCGAACTCGACGATGAGGATCGAGTTTTTGGCCGAGAGGCCGATGAGCATGACGAGTCCTATTTGTACGTAGACGTCGTCGGAGTAACCTCGCGCGGCGACCAGCAGGAGCGCGCCGAGCACGGCCATGGGCACGGCGAGCAGGATGATGAAGGGCAGGCTGAAGCTCTCGTACTGCGCGGCGAGCGTGAGGTAGACGACCAGCAGGCCGAGACCGAAGATGATGACGGTTTTGCCGGCGGATTCGACCTCTTCGAGCGCGAGGCCGGTCCATGAGTAGGTCATGCCCTGGAGCTTGTTCTGGTTGAAGAGCTTGACCATGTTTTCGAGGCCCTGGGCGGAGCTGAGGCCGGGCGCGGGCGAACCGTCGATTTCGGCGGAGCGGAACATGTTGTAGTGGTTGATGACCTGCGGGCCGGAGGACTCGGTGATGTTGACGAGATTGTCGATGGGGATCATCTGGCCGGAGTCGGAGCGGACGTAGTACTGGCGCAGGTCCTGGCTGGTCATGCGGAACTGCTGGTCGGCCTGGACGTAGACGCGATAGGAGCGGTTGTTGTAGTCGAAGTCGTTGACGTAGCTGGAGCCCATGAAGGTGCCGAGGGCGGCGGTGATCTGGTTGAAGGGCACGCCCATGGACTTGGCCTTCTCGCGGTCAACGGTGACGATGATCTGCGGGTCGTTGGCGGTGAAGGTGGTGTTGAGACCGGTGACGCCGGAGCCGGGCATACGGGATTTGGCGACGATGGTGTGGGCGACGCGGTCGATGTCGTTGAAGGTGTTGCGACCGCCGTCCTGGAGGATGAACTGGAAGCCGCCGACGGAGCCGATGCCCGAGACGGCGGGCGGCTCGGTGGCAAAGGCAATGCCGCCGGGGATGCCGAAGAGTTTGGGCCCTACGTCGGCAACGATGGCGCGGGCGGTGAACTGCGGTCCCATTTTGGTGCGCTCGTTGATGGCTTTGAGCGGGGCGAAGATGATGCCGAAGTTGGGCGAACTGCCGCCCGAGAGCGAGAAGCCCATGACGGAGAAGGTGCCGAGGACGCCGTCGTTTTTGCGCACGGCAGAGGCGACGCGGTCGCCGAACTCGCTGGTGTAGCTGAGCGAGGCTCCCGGCGGCGTCTGGATGATGATCATGAAGTACGACTGGTCTTCCTGCGGAATGAACGCCGTGGGCACGTGGGTGTACATGAACGCCGTGGAGGCGAGCGCGGCGAAGAAGACCAGCAGCACAATGTACTTCACGCGCATGACGACGAAGGTGACGATTTTGGCGTAGGTGCGGGTGATCCACTGGATGAGGCGCTCGACCGGGTTGAGCAGCAGGGCCATGAGGCCGGTGCGCTTCTGCTCGGCGCGCAGGAGGATGGCCGCGAGCGCGGGCGAGAGCGTCAGCGAGTTGAAGGCCGAGATGGCGATGGAGAACGCGATGGTGAGCGAGAACTGTTTGTAGAGAATGCCGGTCGTTCCGGGAAAGAGGCTGACCGGGATGAAGACGGAGATGAGCACCAGCGAGGTGGCGATGACGGCGCTGGTGACTTCGGCCATGGCGATGCTGGTGGCCTTGTGCGGGTCGGAGGTGGTGACTTCCATGGCACGTCCGGACGAGTGCTCGGGTGCGAGGGTATCGGGCGCGTAGGGGTCTTCGCCTTCGGCGGCTTCGGCCTGTTGCTTGGGCAGCGTGGCGTGGCCGGAGAGGTGGCGCTGCACGTTTTCGATGACGACGATGGCGTCGTCGACGACAAGGCCCGTGGCCAGCACGATGCCGAAGAGCGTGAGCGAGTTGATGGAGAAGCCGAAGACTTTAATAAACGCGAAGGTGCCTATGAGTGATACAGGGATGGTGATGGTGGGGATGATGGTGGCGCGCCAGTCCTGCAGGAAGAGGAAGATGACGATGACCACGATGATGACGGCTTCGATGATGGTGATGAGGACTTCGTGTACCGACTCGCCGATGACGGTGGTGGTGTCGAAGGCGACGATGCCTTTCATGCCCGGCGGGAAGTTTTTCTGAAGTTCGGCGAGGACGGCTTTGCACCTTTTGTCTACGTCGAGGGCGTTGGCGTTGGAGAGCTGCTGGACACCGACGCCGACGGCTTCGTTGCCGGAGTAGCGGAGGTCGGTGCTGTAGCTTTCGGCGCCGATCTCCGCGCGGCCTACGTCTTTGAGCAGGACGATGCCGTTGGTCGCGGGGCTGTTCTTGATGATGATGTTTTCAAACTGGCGCGGGTCGGAGAGACGGCCGGCGACGCGGACGACCATCTGGAACTGCTGGTTGAGATCGGCGGGCTGCTGGCCGAGCTGGCCGGCGGCGACCTCGACGTTCTGCTCGGCGAGGGCGTTGGTGACGTCGAGCGCGGTGAGGCCGCGGGCGGCGAGTTTGGTGGGGTCGAGCCAGATGCGCATGGCGTACTTGCGCTCGCCGAAGATGAGCACGTCGCCGACGCCGGGGACGCGCTTGAGTGCGTCCTTGACGTAGACGTCGAGGTAGTTCGACATGAAGGTGGGCGAGAGGGAGTGGTCGGGCGAGTAGAAGCCGGCGGCGAAGACGAAGTTGGAGTTGGCCTTGGTGATGGTGATGCCGGTGTTTTTGACGGCGGCGGGCAGGCGGCCCTGCACGGAGGCGACGCGGTTCTGCACGTCCACGGCGGCGATGTTGAGGTCGTAGCCGGTCTGGAAGGTGACGGTGATGGAGGAGGTGCCGTCGTTGGAGCTGGTGGAGGACATGTAACGCATGCCCTCGACGCCGTTGATGGACTGCTCGAGGATGGTGGTGACGGCGGCTTCAACGTCGCGGGAGTTTGCGCCGATGTAGTTGCTGGTGACGACGACCTGCGGCGGCGCAAGCTGCGGGTAGAGCGAGATGGGCAGCGTGGGAATCGAGACAGCGCCGGCAAGGACGATGAGCAGCGCGCAGACCGTGGCAAAAATAGGACGGCGAATGAAGAAGTCTACAAACACGATTTACCTCATGTCCGGATGCAGGCCCCGGATTGCAGCGTGAATCAGATGAGCGCGGAGCGGGATGAGCGCCGCAGAGACTGCCGCCCTGTGGCTAGCCCAGGGGTTTGACAGGAACGCCTTCCTGAAGAAATTGCAGACCCGAAAGGATGACTTTGTCGCCGGGGTTCAGGCCCTTGAGTACCGGGTACGTGTTGCCGACGGTCTCGCCGACCGTGACCGCGACCTGATGGGCGACGTAGCCGTCGCCTTTGGGCTGGGCGATGTAGACGAAGGTCTGTCCGCCGACAAGGGTGACGGCAAGCACGGGCACGACGGGCGCGGGGGCGGTGCTCCAGGTGATGCGCGCCTTGACGAGCTGCTGGTTGCGGAGCAGCTCGGCGCTGCGCGGGATCTCGGCCTTGGCGAGGATGCTCTGGAGGCCGTTGTCTACCTGCGGCGAGAGGAAGCTGATTCTGGACTTGGCGAGCGAGTTGCCGTTGGTGTCGAGGATTTCGACGGCGAGACCCCGGCGGACCTGGGCGGCGCGCTCGGTGGGGATGTAGATGTAGGCTTCGAGGTCTTTGTTCTCGTCAACCGTGGTCAGGACGGTGGTGGCGGAGACGTAGTCGCCGAGGTGGACGGGGATGTCGCCGACGATGCCCGCGAAGGGCGCGCGGATGCGGTAGTAGGCAAGCTGCTGCCGCTGCGTGTTGGTGAGCGCGGCGCTGGAGTCGTAGTCGCCCTTGGCGTTCTGGTAAGCCTGGACGGCCTGGTCATACGCCTGCTTGGAGGTGACGCCTGCCTGGTAGAGCTTGCGCTGACGCTCCAGCTCGGTCTCGCTGTATTGATAGACGGCCTTCTTCTGCGCCTGAGTTCCCTGCTGCGACTGGACCGTAGCCAGTTGCTTGAGCGGGTCGATCTGCATGAGGAGTTGGCCGGCTTTGACGACGTCGCCGGACTTGACGAAGATGTGGGTCAGGTTGCCGTCCACCTGCGGCTGGATGGTGGCCGAGCGGCGGCTCTTGATGGTGGCCACGTAGGTGTCGGAGGTGGGCACAGGCGCGAGCGTGACGGGCTCGACCTTCACAGGCATCGCCTGAAAGGAGGCTGCGGCCGCGGCGGGAGGCTCGGACTTGCAGCCCGTCGCAAGGACGGCGATGACGCAGGCGGCAAGGGCAAAGGCGCGGCGAGGGGTCAGAATCTGTGGCACTGAACTTCTCCTTCAAAAAACTACAGGCTTGGATAGCAAGCACCGTGGACGGCGGAACACTGCGCAGCCAAACGTTTGAACACAGGGTTCTGCCCGGTCAGGCGGCAGACGCAATCCATCAAGACGGCTTCGATTCCATTTTAGATGTGACCTGTTTCCGAAGAGTCGCATTTTGTAAACAGAAAATATGTGCCGGCGGCCGGACCGGGCAGGGCGGGCGGCGGCGAGGTATCCGTTCAGGAATCAGAGGGTTCGGCCTGGCCGCGGAGAGCGAAGGAGAAGGGGTTGAAGCTCTCGTCGCGGTCGAAGACGTCGGCCCCTTCGGCGGACTTGAGCCAGTGGATGACCAGGTAGGTCAGGGGCGTCGCAATCACCTCGTAGGCCACTTTGAGCAGATAGGTGGAGGCGATGAGGTTGAGGAGTGTGCGCAGCGGCGCCGTGCCCGCGAAGGTGAGGGCGATGACCAGGACGGTATCGACTGCCTGCCCGACGATGGTCGAGCCGATGGTGCGGGTCCAGAGCTTGCGCCCGTTGGTGAGCAGCTTGAGCCGCGCCATGGTGTAGGAATTGGCGAACTCGCCGAACCAGTAGGCGACGAGGCTGGCGGCGAGGATGCGCGGGATGAATCCGAAGACGGCGGTGAACGCCTGCTGGTTGCGCCAGCCGGGGGCCGCGGGCAACGCGATGACGGCTGCCGCCATGGCGTAGAGCAGAGCGGTGCCGAAGAAGCCGAGCCAGATGGCCCGGCGCGAGGCGGCAAAGCCGTAGACCTCGGTGAAGATGTCTCCGAAGATGTAGGTGATGGGAAACAGGAGGATGGCTCCGCTGATAGCGAAGGGGCCGATCATGCATATCTTCTGAGCGACGAGATTGGAGACGAGCAGGATGACGACGAAGGCCGTGGTCAGGGCGTCGAGATATTTATAACGGGGTGCGATGGGTGGCATGAGGTGACTGGGACCGGGAGCACAGGCAGTCTTTCATCGTACCGCACGAGAGCCTGACACGCGCCTTCGTGCGGCAGAGTTTGCAACGAGGAGGTTAGGGAAGGTCTGATTAAGTATGGAAGATTCCCTCAGGGCTAAAGCAGATTTCTCGATGGTATGCAGCGAGAATGATGTGTCGGGCTTTCAGCCCTTTCATGTTCTGCCATCATGAACCTGGGCCTCCGGCCCAGGCTGGTATGTTGTCGGGCCTTTGGCCCTTGCAAGGCTACTGCACAGCGATACGCAATTTGCTCTAAAGCCCCAACACCCCACTGGCTTTTTCGTGGGGCTGAAGCCCCACGCAATCCCCAAAGGCAACCACAAAGACTTTTCAGCAGCCTCTAAAGCCCCATTCAAAATAGTCGGGGTTGCGGCATCCTTCGACTACGCTCAGGACAGGCTCTGAAGCCGTGCCCTTAACAAAGCAGGACTTAATCAGAGTCTCCTTAGCGCATTTTCCCTAAACTGTAGTTCGGTGCGACCCGAAGCGAAGCGCGGATTCCCTTCGGGAATGACAAACAAAAAAGAATGGCAACAAATCCCACTGCGGACGGTGAGGTCGCGAGGACTATATCTTCACCTTCAAGGAAAATGCGCGCGCGCCGGCTAGTTGCATCGGCACAAGGGCGACACGCTATGATGGTGAGAGCGATGAAAACGGGCCGCCGCTGCCCGGATTTTCTTCCGCGCCGTCCCCGTCGTCTAGCCCGGCCCAGGACACCGCCCTTTCACGGCGATAACACGGGTTCGAATCCCGTCGGGGACGCCAAATTAGGGAAGGTCTGATTAAGTCCGCGAAGATTCCCTCAGGGGCTAAAGCCCTATTGAATTGAGGGACGTTACGGCGTGGCTTCAGCCACGCCCCTTCAAAACGAAGACCTAATCAGAGGTTCCTGAGACAAGACCTCCACGACGGCCTTCCTTTCGGTTCTCATCCGATAGCGCGCCGATGCGACATTGCTCATTGTCGTCTCAGCGGCTGGGAGCGTTGTCCGTGCTATCGAAGCGGAAGGCCGCGGCCTGAAAGTCGCCGCGCAGGTTAACGTCTACGCCATGCGACATCCAGTAGCTTCCGCTCGCTACCTCGGGGGAATCTTTTGTCAGCGTGCCGGAGATTGGAGTGACCCGATAGTTTGCCTGAGGGTCCAGTCCTCGCAGATAGACTCGCGGGAAGGGATAGCCCATCTGGCTGGAGTGTAAGAACGCAAAGAACACTGCCTGCTTTTTATCCAGTGCCACCGATTCCGTCACGGACACTTCGCTTCCGTCTCGCGGAGAAATCAATCGGTAGAGCGATCCATGCTGCACCGTCTCGCGGATGCCTTTATAGGCAGCAATCAACTGTTTGGCGGTCTCGAAATCGTCGGAGGTCCAATGATTCAAATTCGCACCGACGCCGAGGCCTCCCTGCATGGATGAAAGAAAGCGGTAGGTCAGCGACGTGGTCCGCTGATTCATCCAACCGGGAGAGTCCGTGACCCACGCCATCATCACTCCCGGTGTATATGCGTAGGTAAATCCATCCTGAATCTGCAGGCGGTCGAATGGATCTGTATTGTCCGACGGCCATACCTCATCGGTCAGGCCCAGGATTCCAAGGTCCACGCGCCCGCCGCCGCCGGAGCAGGATTCGATCTCGACCTGCGGATGTTTCGCACGGAGTTCATGCAGGATGCTGTACAGATTGCGCACGTAGTCCACATACACGGCCTTCTGCTGATCCGGAGCGACGGCAGGCCATCCCGGTTCCGACCAGTTGCGGTTGTAGTCCCACTTCAAAAAAGCGATCTGGTTGTGGCTCAGCAAATCATCCAGAAAGTTGAAGACGTAATCGCGGACATCTTTACGCGCCAGATTGAGCACGAGTTGATTGCGCTGTTCACTGCGCGGACGCCCGGCGAAGTTCAACACCCAGTCGGGATGCTTGCGGTAGAGGTCGCTGTCTGGATTGACCATCTCCGGCTCGACCCACAGCCCGAAGTCCATGCCGAGCGAATGGACTTTATCGATCAGCGGTTTGAGGCCGTGAGGAAATTTCTGCGGGTTCACATACCAGTCGCCGAGACCTGCGTGGTCGTCCTTGCGCTGCCCGAACCAACCGTCATCCATGACAAAGCGTTCGACTCCAATCGACGCGGCCTTTTCTGCCAGCGTCTCCTGCCCGGACTCGTTGACGCTGAATCCGGTCGCCTCCCAGGAGTTGTAGAGGACGGGCCGAGGCCGTGGATGTGGCGCCTGCGGAAGGATTTTGGTCAGCTCAAACCGATGCAGCAGCCGGGAAGCTCCGCCAATTCCCCGGTGCGAATAGCCTCCGTAGAATACCGGCGTCTCCAACTGTCCGCCGGGTTCGAGCAGATAGGAGAAGTCGAACGGATTGAAACCGCCCGTGACGCGAACCTGCCGTAGCTGGTCCTGCTCGACGGTAATGCGCCATGAGCCGCTCCAGGCCAGTGCGCCGAACCATACATCGCCGGTGTCTTCATCGGGATGGTCTCCGCGCTCGATGGCGAACCACGGATTGTTCTGGTGTCCGGTGGAGCCTCGCTTGCTCTCGAGCACGGTCTCGCCCGGGCGAATCGCCTGCTGCTGAAGCTGCCACTCGGCCCCCCATCGTCCGGCCAGGTAGCGGAGAGAGTAGTCTGTTCCGCGCGGCAGGTTCCATGTTGCCGCGGCGGCATCTTCAATCGTGACCGGAGTCTGCGTCTTGTTGAGGATGGTTGCCGACCGGCCCACGATCCCGGTTTCGTGGTCTACCGTGTAGTGAAGCTCGACAAAGAGATCGCGTTCGATGTCTTTCAGGGTGATCGTCAACTGATCGCCTTCGATGGTGTGAGAGACGTAGTGCAGCACCAGGTCACGATTTCCATCGGGATAGCTGACCTTCAAGGCAGGTTCAGGGTAGAGTCCTCCACCCCAGCCTGCGTACTCGTTGGGAGTCGTGGTTGTCGAAGAATCGAACGAAGCCAGCTCCGGCTCCGCGTGCACCGAAGGGAACCTGTCGTTGCTGCTGATTTGCCTGCCCCAGTAAAGGGGCTGAAGTTCGTTCACATTGTTGACGCCGAAAGCATAGGTGACTCCGCCTGCATCGATGCGAAACACCCGGCTTGCTTGATCGAAATGTATATCGCCCGGTCCCTGGGCTTTGAGCAGGCACGCATGTGCGCCAACGATGGCAATGAGTGCAATTTGGAGCAGGCGACTCCGGAGACGTGTCATGGGATTCTCTCTTTCGTGCGATCAGGTTTCAATTCAACGATGTCGATTTTCGCCGGGTGAGTTAGACGGCTTCTTCCCGAGCGGCTAACAGGGTGAACTCGACGGTTTGGGTGCCCAGGCGAGGATGCCTGGCAGTCAGACGGACGGTTCCCGCAGTTTCCTTGGCACGAATCCATACGGCGCCGGTTCCCCCGATGAGCGCGAATGGATTGTCGCCGATGAGTTGTGCGGGGCCTTCGAGCGCGAAGACGATCGGGTCGTTGGCGTAGGTGCGGATGGCGTCGAACTGGTCCGTGACGCGGAGTACGACGCGGGTGGTGTCTGCGCCGTCCGCTTTGAGAGTGCGGTCGTCCGGCAGCAGGGAGAATTTTCTATCGTCACCCAGACCCGAGAGCGACTTCGAGATTACCTGTTTGCCTCCGATGAAGCCGTCGATGCGGAGATCTCCCCAGGGAAATTCGAGCTGTCTCCAGTCGATCTTTCTCATGTTGAGGACAAACGGAGGATAGGTGAGGTGGTCGAACTCGGTTCGATCAGGATCGAGTTCGGCGACCAGCTTCCACGGGTTGCTCTCCAGGCTGCGCTCGCGGATGTAGAACTTGAGATGATCGCAGTTGGAGCAGACGACCGCGCTGGAGAAGCCGACCGACTCGTCGCTGCGGGCCCAGTGGAAGGCCGGTTCGAGCACGATCTCTTCGGCTGGGTCGCACTGGGACTTGTAGAAGCCCGCGGCGGGCTTGTTCTCACGGAAGATGTCGGTGACGCCGTGGTAGCAGATGCGGTCGCCGGCGCCGAAGTTCGAGTGCGTGTTGTAGTCGAAGGCGCACCAGCCGATGCCGCCTGCGTATTGCGGATCGGACGCGAGTTGATTGTGGATGCGAGCGTGACGCAGCGTGTGCTCGCGCTGACGCTCGTCGTCGTCGGTTGTCTTGGTTGGGTAGGTGTGGCCTACGAACTCGGTGTTGAGGTAGAGAGGGTGGTTCGGCTTCCTGAGGGGGAAGCCGAAGTCGTTGATGGTGAAGACGTCTTCCAGAAGCTCGGATTGCGCAAAGTTGCGAATGCCTCCCGTCTGGCGGGTAGTGTCGAGTGCATGGGCGAGAGCATTGGTACGGGTGTAAAAATCGTGGTCGTCGCGCGACTCGTTGATGCGGACGCCCCAGAGGATGATGGAGGGATGGTTCCAGTCGCGGCGAATCATGCGGCCGACGTTATCGATGGAGGTCTGCTTCCAGGGCTCCGGGCCGATGTGCTGCCAACCGGGAATCTCTTCGAGGACGAGCAGCCCCATCTCGTCGCAGGCATCGAGAAAATGGCGAGACTGCGGATAGTGTGACGTGCGGACGATGTTGCAGTGCAGCCTCTTGCGCAGTATCTCCGCGTCCTTGCGCTGGACACGAGCGGGCATGGCCTGGCCGACAAACGGGAAGGTCTGGTGACGGTCAAGCCCACGAAGCTTGACGATCTTGCCGTTGAGCGAGAAGCCGTGATCGGTGAAGGTTGCTTCGCGGAAGCCGAACCGGCGGGCGTCTTCGTCTGTTGCTCTACCGTCGCTGAGCAGGCGGACATGCACCGTATAAAGATGCGGGTGCTGGATGTCCCATAGGTTGATGGCGCCGAGGTTGGTAAGGGTGACGGTATTGCGCGCGGGATCGGAAGTTGTCTGCGTGCCGGCGTGGACGGGGGCAGAGGTGTCGGGGTCCAGGGCTGCATTCGGATCGGCAGAGTCGGGTAGCTTTGCCGGGCCGCTGCCCCTGGCGACGACTCGATCGCCATCGCGGAGCTCGACTTCAAGCGTGTGGTGTGTCCCGCCGGCCTGGCCGGCAAGGAAGCAATCTACATCCACTGAGGGGTTGCCGCTCAGGACATTTTGGGGGCGAACAAAGATGTTGTCGATATAGGTTGGCGGGACGATGCGGAGGGAGACCTCACGATAGATACCCCCAAACGTGAGGTAGTCGATCTCGTGGCCGAAGGGCGGGATGTCGGCGCGCTCGGTCGAGTCAACCTGCACGACGAGGACGTTTTCCGCGTTCTCATGGAGGTGCTTTGTGAGTTCAAAGGAAAACGGGGTGAAGCCGCCTTTATATTCGCCGAGAGGGACCCCGTTGATCCAGACAGTGGATGCGGTCATGACGCCTTCGAAGTCAACGAAGACGCGATTGCCCTTTGCGGCGGCAGGAGAGTGGAAGCGCCGTCGATAAGTTGAGACGAACTCGTAGTTCTTGTCATCGAAGCTATGCCAGGGCAGGCCCACGTTGGTGTGAGGGATCACGACGGATTTGAACGAAGCGTCGTTGAAGGCGGCGAGGTGTGCGCCTTCAACCTTCGACGGATGGTAGCGCCACTTGCGATTGATGGGCAGAATGGTTCTGGCCTGACGGCCGCTTTCAGCAAATGCAGTTGTAGCAGGAAGCGTGGACGCAGCGATGAGCGTTCCGGTGGCCTTGATGAAGTCGCGCCTTAGCATGAAGTCTCTCCGAGTTGGGATCGTGCATGATGTTGTTGATGGTGTAGTGAGAAGGGTTGGGAGAACTGCCTGGAGGAATCTCGATTTCAACCGGTGGCCAGCGCAAGCAACTGCCTGAGGTCCATTGCCGAGTTCGACTCCGCCCCCCGGGGCAAAGACGGAGCGATTGCGAGGGCCTGGTTGTGGGCTTCAAACCATACAAGAAAAGACGACTGCTCCGCCCCTTGCAGCCTTTGCTGATTGATCCAATGGTAGTAGGCGGCCATGTCCGCATCGACGAGGGAACCCGCGGGGTCCAGCTCGGGGGCCGGGCTGATGCCGGAGAGCAATTCGTTCATCGGTCTCTGCCTTTGCCTGGGGGCGAACCGCACCAGGAGGGTCAGCGGCTGGGCCCGCCGCAGAGCCTCGCGGGTGGTCCACTGGGCAAAGGTTGTGCTGAATATCTGGGTTCCGGAGCCTTCGGTGAATAGCCTGACCTGGAAGCGGTCGAGCACCGCGTCGCCGTCTTTGTCCATACCGAGGTTGGTGGGCAACAGACGCGCCAGGTCAGAACGCAGCTTCTCGGGTCCCATGCCGGGGTGGGCAATCTCGGTCTGCATGAACTTGAGCAGGTTGGCGCGCAGAGGCTCGAGCGCCTTGTAGCTGACGCTGGTGAGTGCCGGGCTCTGCCGGACGGATTCTCCGCCATCGATATACCAGTGACCGTATGGAACAGGATGCGATTTCGCTCGCGCTTCTACGTGGGCAAGCAGCAGATCCAGTCCGTTATCCGGCTTGACCTGTCCGAAGAAGGTTCCGTGCGGACGCAGATTGCGAAACAAGACGGCGTCGGGAGACGAGACGCCTTGCCCGATGACTGCAATGCCGAGCCTGCGCACGGGAAGCGGCTCGACGGTGTACGCAGACTGGAGGCGATCTCCATAGTCGGTCGCTGCCTTGCGAAAAGCGTCGAGCTGCCGGGTGGACCAAAGATATGCCGATTCCTGTTCGATAAATTGAGCGGGGTGATTGACCCAATCGAGACGCTGCAGCGCAGAGGAGAGCGACAGGAGGGAGAACGCACGGAACCAGTCAGCTAACTGCGTGTCTGAAAGAGAGTGAAGGTTGTTGAGCTCCCGGTCGATGTCCGCGCGCTCCGCAGGGAACTTGAAATCGTATTCGATGAGTTCGCGCAACAGCCCAGGCAGAAAACTGAGAGGCAGTTGCCGAAAAGCTGCGAGGCCGGCTACTGCCCGCTTCCTTGCCTGAGGAGGATACCCGGCGAACTGATCGGCTTGGAGATCGTGCGGCAGCATAGGCTAAAGTAGTTCCTTAATCGGCTTGCCTTGCGACTGTTTTGCGGAGAAACCCATGATGGCCCCAATACTGGGAACCAGGTCGATGGACTGCACCGGGTTTTCATACACGACGCCGGGGCGCACGCCTGCGCCGACCGCCATCATCCAGGTGGTGCGCGAAGCGGGGTCTCCTGTGCGATGGTGCTGAAATCCGTTGCCGCCGGCGTCCTGGTCGGCGTCGCGTCCAAAATCCGGCAGGATGAGCAGCGTCGTATTACCGGCATATTCCGGCTCGTCCTGGACGGCCTTCCAGAGTTCGGCGCAGAGCCGGTCTGTGCGGCGGATCGCGTCAACATAAAGCGAGAATGCGCCGGAGTGCGCAACGTCAATATCGTGCATGGTGATCCACAGAAGACTTGGGGACTCCTCCCGCATCAGCCGCCGGGCAATATAGACAGAAAGCTCGTCAGGACTTGAAAGCGTCCCGGCATGAGTTCTGAAGTCATCGACTGAGAGCTTGAGGATCGACTCCAGTTGGCGCAGCTCCAATTCACCGCCTCCAAGCTGCGGCGTGTAGAGAGGAGCTTCGTAGTTGTCCTGAAGCAGGTGTTGGTAGGCCGCGCCGGATCCCGAGGTGGCCGCGCTCAAAAGATGCTTCGGCAAGATGACCTGGGCACCGAACCCCGGGCCATAGGAACGGGAGTCGCTTTCGCCGATCCGGTTGAATCCGTTGCTGGGCGCGATGACCCATGCGTCCGAAACCGGACGCCGGAGGTCTTTGCGAAAGTACTCGAAGACGGTGGGGTGTTCTGGCGGGACCGCGGAAAAGTTATTGAGGGTCTCGTATACGCCGGTCGCCAGGCTCGCGGTTGCGACGTAGTGCCCGAGAATGCCGTGGTTGGTGACCTGAGTGAAGAAACTCGACTGCGGGGCGAGTTCGCCGAGCAGGTGGGGGATATTGACCTGGCCCTCCAGCGAGAAGGTTTCCTGATCGCGGGCGCCGCCCCCAAACGTGATGACGATGATTTTCCGCTTCTTTACGAGAGGTGATGCATGGACAAAAGGGCTGGCGCCCATCAGCCCGGTCCCGAGGGCCATCGCCGCCGCCTCGCGCAGGAAATCACGCCTGGTGCGCCCGAGATGGCGAGCAGCCTCCTGTGCCCCCATCTGTGGAACCTGCGGCGTAGAGGCACTGCGAAACGATTGCCCCATCTGATCTCCTGTCAGCCATTTTTGCGAGTCTGCATCGTGCCAGGCTCAATCATGATTGATTCACCGATATGGGTGAACTTACGAAATCAAGGTTTTGAGGATTGGGAACCCTTGGAGGAATAAACAAACTGCTGAACCTCTGCCCTCTCCTTGTCGACGTCGGCCAGGTGCTGCGCCCTGAGCTTCTGGTAAGCGGCAAACTCTGACTGCGCGCGGTCTTTTTGTCCGAGGTGAACATAATCCGTTCCCAGACGGTAGTGGGCCTCCGGGATATTGGGATCCAGTTCAAGCGCGCGAACATACTCAGGAATCGATCTCGCAAACTGACGCTGATCCGCATAGAGATTTCCTAATTGCATGTGTGCTTCGGGGATCGAGCCGTTGAGTGCGATCGACTTCTGGAGCAGGGATTCCACCTGGCGAAGATCCAGACCGGAGCCCTCGGACCGCTTTCCTTTCCACAGACTCATCGCGTAATAGTACTGCGCCAGCGCATTGCCGGGTTCGAGCGTGGCGTAACGCTGGAACCTTTGGATGACCTCATCCGCCTGCTTTGGAGAACTGTCATAGGCTTTGGACAGAAACAGGTAGCATCGCGGTTCAGAGGGGTCTAAGTCGGCGGCGGTGAGCAATGCCTTCACCGCGTCCTCATAGAGACCGCGAGCGTAGAGCGATATGCCCAGTCCAATCATGATGCGCGGGGAGTTCGGGTAACGCTGGGCCGCGGCACGAAAGACTTCGATGGCGGGCTCGTAGGTGCGGTGCAGGAGAAGCTCGCTTCCCCAGTCGAACAGGTTTTCCTCGCTGGGGTCGGCGTGAGCGGCTGTCTCAAACTCGTTGGCCGCCGCCACGAATTTTCCGTCTTTCTCTTCAATCTGGCCCAGCAGGTTGTGAAGTTCCCCTGTGTTGTTCTTTTCGAGAAGGGTGTGGACAAGCCGGCGCGCGTCGTCGAGCTTCCCGGTGAGGAGGTCTGCCATCGCGAGATCGTATCCATTGTCGTAGGAGGAGGGATCGATTTGCTGCGCGCGTTCGAGCAGTGGACGCGCCTCCGCAGTCTTCCCGGATTTGATGTAGAACTCTCCCAGATTGTGGTTGGTTGTGTAGTCATGGGGGGCCAGGGCGAGCGCCTTGCGGAGTTGTTCTCCTGCCGCTTCGGCATTTCCTGAACGGGAGAGACTGGCCGCCAGATTGGTTCTCGCGGCCGCATTGGCAGGCTTCAGGCGAACTGCTGCTTCAAGGTGCGGGATAGCTTTTGCATCTTGAGACATCGAAGCATAGACCATGCCAAGTAGTTCCTGGGCCTCGAAGTTATTGGGCACATGAGGCAGCAGATCCTCGAGCTGGGCTGCCGCCTCCGCGAACTGCCCCGCGTTGTACTGTGCTACCGCAGATTGAAATTGAAGGTCGAGTTTCCGCTGCGGGCCGTCTTCGGCTGAAGCGGAGATTGCCCAGGCGAATACCAAACAGAGTATTGCGCCTCGGCACCAGGCCCTCCTGCTCACAAACCGCCTCCACGCTCTTCGCACCGGCAAAACCTTCTACAAAAGACTTACCCCGGAAAGGCGCCCGCACGGTAGCACCTTTCCGGGGTCATTTCATCCTATCTTAGTAAAACAGCTTGAGCGCGAACTGGATCTGCCGCGGATCGTAAGGAGCATCGCGCGTGGACCCAATCTCGCCGAAGTTGGCGTTGGTGAAGTTGGTGGAACCGGAGATCGCGACAACACCGTTGCCTCCGAAGCCCGGTGAATTGAAGTTCGGGTGGTTGAGGATATTGAAGAACTCCGTGCGGAACTGGGCGGAGAACCGGTCGTTGATCTGGATGGCCTTGAACAACGAGAAGTCCAGCCGATGGAACCCGGGGCCTCTCGTGGTTGGTCCAGCGAAGCCCAGAACCGCGCTGCCGGTATAAGGAATGCAGCCGGCGGGCGAGTTTGAAATTGGCCCGCTTGCTCCAAGCTGGCAGGGCTGCTGGAATGCCTTGGCGTTTCCAAACCAGTTCAGCTTCCCGTGCGCGTCGGTGTGGAGACCGAGGTTTTGACTCTGCCCCGCTACACGAACAGCGCGGCAGCCTGTTCCGGCAGTAGTTCCTGTCGGACAACTGAGACTGACCGGCTGGCCGCCCTGGAGTGTGACGATCCAATTTGTCGACCATCCTCCAACGAGGAGATTGGTGGCTTTATTGGCTGTTCCAAGGAAGTGCTTATTCCGGCCAAACGGAAGTTCGTATCCGCCGCTGAAGTGGACGACCTGGCGGATGTCGAAGTTGGCAAGCCCCCAATCGAACATGGGGCCAAGGCCAGGCACGGACGCCGCACGGAGGCCGCTTACGCTTCCGCCATTGAGCAGGTCACCTGCATCCGACAACGTCTTGGAGTACGTGTAAGCAAGAAGGAAGGTCAGCCCGTTCGAGTACTCCTGCTCAAGTTTCGTCTGGAGGCCGTTATAGTTGCTTTGACCTACCGTTGCCTGATAGCTCCCTCCTGAGAAATCAGGGAAAGGTTTGGTTCCCCCGGCTCCTGGATTGGTGAAATTGGTGGTGCTGGAGCCGGCAGGCAAGATTGCGGTCACGTTGTTTGCGCCGAGACCTTGCTGCAGGTTCTTTGCCTGAGTAAAGACATAGGCCGCCTGGATGGACATGGAATGCGTCAGCGCGTATTGCACCGTAAAGTTTGCGCTGAGAGTTCGCGGCGTTTGATAGTCAAACTGGAGACCCTGCAGCCCCAGCCCCTGAGCATTCACAGCGGTAGGCGTAAATTGCACGCAGGAAAGGCCTGCACCGATGGTCGCGGTTGAGCCAGGACCCGCGGTGGAGCAGCCGGCCCATGGAGTGTTGTAGCTGATTGGCGCAACATCGGATAGGCCGTTGGGACTGCCATTAGGCACCGCAGGCGAGTAGCTGAAGTTGAAGACAAAGGGATAATTCTCTCCGATATTCGGGCCATATCCCTGGTTCTCAAAGGAGTTGTAGAAAAACCCGAATCCACCTCGCGTAACAAGTTTGGGAGTGACCTGGTATGCGAACCCGAAACGTGGCGCGAAGTTGGTCTTCTGGGTTTGCAGCAATCCCTGACCGTATTTGTCAGTCTGCTCCAACTTGATTCCATCTTTCGCCAACAGGGTGACGAAGCTGGTCGACAGACTTCGGTTGTCCTTTCCAGACGCTGGAATGAGGAAGGTTGGCGCTCCGTTTGGCGGGCCCGATGGCACAAAGTTTGCCTGACCGCCGTTGGTCTCTCTGATCGGTCCAAAGTAATCCCAGCGCACACCCAGATTGAGGGTCAGCTTTGAGTTGACCTTCCAGTCGTCCTGCACATACGAGGCGAAATAAATCCTTGCATCGTAGGTCTTGTTGACATTGGAGGCGTTGATCGAGTCAGAGCCGCCGGAGTAGTCCACTCCATTTGCCACAGTTGACTGCGCTGGAGTGAGCAGGAGTTGTGCACGCCCCGTGCCGCCGTTATTCTTTTGCGGAATATCCGTATACTGACCGTTGAAATCAAAGTTGCCGCGGGAATAGCCCGGCTGCAACGTTGAAAACTTGACGTGCTGCGATTCGATTCCACCCTTGAAGCTGTGCGATCTCCATATTTTGGTAAAGTCGTCGGTGATCTGAAGCGTCTGGCTGATTTCGTCGGAGGGCAGGAAGGCATTGCTACCAAGCGTTGACAGTCCACCGACGGAAATGGAGGGAAGGCCGCCGTTTTCAGGGAACTGTGGAATACCCTTGATGCCATACTGGTCCGGAATGCCGTTCGTGTCTCCTACAGGTCCGAAGCGAGTGGTGTGGAGGTGGTTGAATCCGACACGTAACACGTTGATCGTCGTCGGGGTGAAGACGTGCGTGTATCCAAAGGCAGATTGATTCGACTTGGCAGTCTGTAGCCCCTGCTGGAACCCGCCGCCGTCCGCGATGCCTCCGAAGATTCCGGGAATATATTGCGGATCATCAACATAGCTGAAGCGGAAGAAGACCTGGTCCTCCTGAGTAGGATTGACATCGACGCGAACATCGAAGGCGTTGCGATGCTCGAACAGGTGGGGACTTGATGCAAAGTTCGACGAGAAGGAACTGTTTGTAGGCGCCGGATAAAGACTGAGCAGCTTCAGCGCGACGGGATCCAACCGTCCCTTGGGCAGTTGATTCAGGCCGCAGGCAGCGAGGGTAAAGGTCGTCGTGCTGGCCGGGCAGGTGCCAAATGGATCGCGAACATAGCCGGATTGTACTGCCGTGATTCCAGACACCGGATCCACGCTACCTGCCGTCACCAGACGGGTTGTTGCAGGATCGAGGACCGTGCCTTTCGGAATCGCCCGCCCGAGGCTATCGGTCTGAGGGGAAGCACTGGCCTGCGAAGTGATCATGTCGGAGAGGTTCTGGAACCCGCTGTTCACTTCGGCCAGGGTTGGTACGGTGCCGGTAGCAACGGTGCCCTGAACGCGGCGAAGACCTTCATAGTCGCCAAAGAAGAAAGCCTTGTCCCGGATGATCGGCCCGCCAATGGAAGCGCCAAACTGATTTTGGCGCAATATGCCCTTTTTGATCCCGGCATTGTTCTCAAACCAGTCGGCGGCGTCGAGCTTGTCGTTACGGAAGAACTCCCATGCTGCGCCGTGCAGGCTGTTGGTTCCGGACTTGATGGTTGCGTTGAGGACCGCGCCAGCGGAGCGACCCAGTTCCGCGCTGAAGTCTGCGGTCTGAACCTTGAACTCCTGAATCGCGTCGACCGGCGGAAGGACGATGAAGTTCGTGCCGTTGAGGAAGTCCACGGCGTTGGAGTTGTTGTCGATGCCGTCGAGCAGGTAGTTGTTCTGGGAAGGCCGCAGGCCATTTGCCGAAAAAGCTCCCGAGGCGGCGTTGCCGCGCGTATCTGCCTGAGGCGTCTGCGTGCCAGCCCCTAACTGCGCCAGGAAGGTAAAGTTGCGGCCATTGAGGGGGAGGTTATTGACGCTCCTCTCGGTCATCACCTGGCCCACGGAGGCCCCGTCCGTCTGGAGGGTGGGAGGCGCCGTGGTCACTTCAACGGTCTGCGTTGCTTCGCCCACCGTCAGTTTGATGTTGACCTGCAAGCGTTGTGCGACGTTGACCGTAATGTTCTGCTGGGTAGTCTTTGAAAAGCCTTTTGCGCTGACCGTAACGGAGTAGTGACCAATCCTGATGGGAGAGAACGTATAGATTCCACCGGCGTTCGTCGTGGTCTGGAGGCTCAGCCCCACGTCCGTATTCAGGAGAGTCACCTGCGCGTCGGGCACGACGGCGCCGGTTGAATCCGCAACGGTTCCGGTGATTGAACCTTCATCTACCTGGGCCGCCGCATATTCCGTTGAGAACAGGGAAAAACACAAGCATACAAGAACGATAGAACCACATTTCATGAGTCCATTCAGGGCGCTGCGAACGGAAGTCATCCGAGTATCCTCCAAATAAATTGTCTTGTTACTGATCTTGTTTTATTTCTAGCCCGTGTGTGCCAGGAAGCGAGCCTGGCCCGACTGTACTGCAAGCGGTTTCAGAGCGATGAAAGCGGTTACTGGGTAGCGATGAAGACATTAGTACATGCGGATTGCGATGTCAACCAAAAATTCGACTCCGGCCTCAATCAAACGATTGAAGCTGCTTTGAAGAGCGGAAGCTCGTCAGGACAAGGTACGCCGCCCCGAAACAGCAGGCGCCGAAGCAGTGCCTGGGACGGATGATATTCTGCGGGCATTCGTGGACTATTTGAAGATATGTCAACACAAAATGAGAAGAAGGCATCCCTTTCCCGACGGTCACTGCTCAAAGGCATGAGTTTTGCTCCCCTTTTGCTTCGCCCCGCGCCTCTTTTCGGGTCTTCATTCTGGTCCGGAGCGTCCGAGGCCGCATCGAAGCGGCTCCCCTCCCTTCCGTTCGCCGACGTGCGCTACAAGCCACACTATCCGGATGAGTCTCCGCTGGCGGATGTCCTTCGCCTGGTGAGTCCGGGCTCGGATGAGTACATCACCGAAAGGTACGCCTTCGAGATCGATGCCCTGCTCAAGGGCCTGGGCCGGTCCATTGAGAAGTCGTCTCACGATTTCCCGGATTTGCTGAAGTTGCTTTCTACCGGCTTCCAGGGTTCATCGTTGAGGCCCATCCAGGAAACTCCGCTCCGTTCGGGATATGGGATTGACGTGACGCAGAGGCGGTATGGCTCCGCTTTGCCTGCCACGCGCGAGCAATTTCTGAAGGAGTTCGGTGAATGGCTGGGGCCAGTCTCGCGGATCGAGACGGCGGAGTTCGACATTTACGGGATCGATGAGGTTGCCACCTCGCCATTGACTTTACGGCTGGAGATTCGATACGACATCGTCGCCGCCCTTCGGGATACTCGACGAGAGGAACGGGTCGGGTCGTGGCGAACGGAATGGTCTCGCGACGGATCGGGGCAATGGAAGGCACAGAAGTGGGAGGCGGGCGACGAGACACTCAGCGTCGGCCGCGAAACTGCATTTCTCGACGTGACACCTCAGGCCCTGGGCGGCGCTGATTCCTACAGGAGCCAGATGCTTCGCGGAGTCGATCATTGGCGAACGGTTCTGGACGGCGCGTGCGGTATTGACCTTTATGGCAACAACGGCGTGGCGGCCGGCGACTATAACAACGATGGGTTCGATGATTTCTATGTCTGCCAACCGGCGGGATTGCCGAATCGGCTGTACCGCAACCGGGGCGACGGGACCTTTGAAGACGTCACGGCAAAGGCCGGAGTTGGGGCATTGGACGGCACTGCCTGCGCGTTGTTTGCGGATTTCGAGAACAGGGGACTTCAGGACCTTCTGGTCGTATGCGGGAGCGGGCCGCTGCTGTACGTCAACCGGGGAGATGGAACTTTCTCGCTCAGGACCGATGCCTTCAAATTTTCCGGCGCGCCGCAGGGGACCTTCACCCACGCGGCAGTAGCGGACTACGACGGCGATGGACGCCTCGACATCTTCTTCTGCACGTATATGTACTACCTGGGGCTCAACCAGTATCACTATCCTGCGCCCTACTACGATGCACGCAATGGCCCGCCGAACTGTTTGTTGCACAACGAAGGCAATGGGCGATTCGTAGAAAAGACCGGGCCAGCCGGGCTGGACGTGGAAAATAACCGATATAGTTTTGCCTGCGCCTGGGGAGCTTCGAAGCCCGGCGGCCTGCCCGATCTTTGCATTGCGAATGACTTTGGAAGTTCACAACTGTACCGCAACAACGGCGATGGGACCTTCGCGGTTGCGTCAAAGGAGTCCCACATCGAGGATGTGGGCGCCGGGATGAGCGCATGCTGGTCTGACTTCAATAACGATGGCCACCAGGACATTTACATCACGAGCATGTGGGAGGCCGCGGGCCAAAGGGTCTCTGAGCAGCCACAGTTTCATCAGGCAGCGCCGGAGCGCATTCGCGCACTCTATCAGCGTCATGCGCGGGGAAATGCTCTCTACCGCAACCAGGGAGACGGTACGTTTCAAAACATTGGCCAAAAGGCCAGCGTGGCAATGGGCCGCTGGTCCTGGTCCGCGGACTTCTGGGACTTCGACCAGGATGGCTATCCCGATCTCTACGTGACGAACGGCTACATCTCGGCGGTAGACCGGAACGACATCGCGAGTTTTTTCTGGCGGCAGGTGGTGGCGAAGTCGCCCGAGGGCGATACGGCCTCGACGGCTTACGAGCATGGCTGGAATGCCATCAATGAGTTGATCCGATCCGACCACTCCTGGAACGCTTACGAAAGAAATGTGATGTTTGCGAACAACCGCGACGGCACCTTCTCCGAGGTCTCCGGAGTGGTGGGACTGGATTTTCTTGAGGACAGCCGATCCTTTGCTTTGGCTGACATTGACCATGACGGACGCCTTGAGGTCATTCTGAAGAGCCGCAATGCTCCCCAGTTGCGCATGCTGCACAATGCGATGAAGGACCTGGGCGGCTCGGTTGCGTTCCGTCTGCGAGGGCACCAGAGCAACCGCGATGCGATTGGGGCCGCGATCACGGTCGAATCGGGGACCTTGCGCCAGACGAAGTATCTCCAGGCAGGCTCGGGGTTTCTTGCGCAGCACTCCAAGGAAGTCTTCTTTGGAGTGGGAAGGTCCGAGGGCACTTTGCGCGCGACGGTCCGCTGGCCAAGCGGACTCACACAACAGTTTGATGCCCTGCCGGTGAATCATCGCATCGAGATTGAAGAAGGCAACCATTCGTTCGCGGCCACGGCCTTTGTCGCAACACCCCGCGCCTACACGCAGGCGGAGCCATCGCCAGCGCTGGAGCCTTTGCCGTCCCAGGTGGAGACCTGGCTGATCGCTCCCCTGAAAGCGCCGGAGTTTTCGTTGCCCGATCTCGCCGGAAACACGCGGGGACTCCGTGAGTTCCGGAACGGCTTTGTCCTGCTGAGTTTCTGGGCGACGACGGCGCCGCAGTGCCGAGAGCAACTGTTGCGTTTCCAGCAGCACCGAGCTGCGTTTGCGTCCGATTCGGTGGAGATTGTTGCGGTGAACATCGACGACGCAACCGATACGAGCGCCGCGCGATCGATAGCCGTGGAGCAACGGCTATCCTTTCCCGTTCTCTTTGCGACGCCGGAGGTTGCCGGCATCTACAACATCATCTATCGATACCTGTTCGACCGCCGCAGGGACCTCGCAATTCCAACGTCTTTCCTGTTGAACAGGGAGGGTTTGATCGTCAAGGTCTACCAGGGACCCGTCGATCCTGAGCGTGTTCTGGAGGATGTGAGGGCAGCTCCGGTAACAGCCGCCGAACGGATAGAGCGTGCCCTTCCGTTCAAGGGGACGCTCTATCAGGGATCATTTCAACGCAACGATTTCACATACGGTGTTGCGCTTTTCCAACATGGGTATCTCGACGAGGCGGCGGAATCGTTCCAACAGGTCGTTGTCTCCAAACCCGACGACCCCGAAGCATATTACAACCTGGGTACGCTCAACCTGCGCAGGAACGATTTTCAACAGGCGCGCTCCTATCTGGAACAGACGCTGAAGCTGCGTCCCAACTATCCCGAAGCATGGAACAACCTGGGGATGATGTCGGCGCAGGAAGGCAATGCCGAGCAAGCTGTCAAAGATTTTCAGCAGGCGCTACGGTTGCGGCCCGATTATGAAATTGCCTTATTGAACCTTGGAAATGTGTACCGCCGTCAGCAGTCCTTTGCAAAGGCAGAGGAGTGCTTGAGTCGCGCATTTGCAATACGAGCGGACGATCCTGAAGTGAACTACAGTCTGGGGATGCTTTATGCTCAGCAAAACCAACTACAGCGTGCCGAGGGTTATTTGCAGAAGGCAGTCGAGCTCAAGCCGGCGTATCCTGAAGCCCGCAATAACCTCGGCATTGTTTTCGTGCGATTGCAAGACTATGAGCAGGCCGAAGAGCAGTTCAAGGCAGGTATGCGGCTTGTGCCGGATAATGATCAGGCGTATCTCAATCTCGCCCGCCTTTACGCAATACGCCATGACACGGAACGAGCAAAGGCGGTATTGGAGGACCTGCTTCGCGTACAGCCCCGGAACCAGGCAGCCGGACAATTACTCGATGCATTGAAATAACCGCCGGGGACACCCTGGAACGCGCGTGACAAGTTCAGCAACCATGCTCCACATCAGAGATAAGACGAGGATGATCATGACGCCGTCACGGGTGGCCTGCATGTCCACTTTATTGATTGTCTCTTTGATCTCCGTTGCCGTCCCGGCCCAGCAATCCTCAGCAAAGAGGCCGGCAAGCCTGCAACAGGAGGAGGCCCTGCTCCATGAAGGCCGCCTTGCAGAAGCAAAGGCGATGACGATCGAGGAACTTCAGCGGAACCCAGGCAGCATAGAAGGTTACAACCTGCTGGGCATGATTGAAAGCGGCCAACAGGACTACACCAATGCCATCGATGCGTTTCATCGAGCATTGCAGCTTGCGCCCAACTCGACCAGGACCCACAACAATCTGGGCGACGCCTATATGGCGGCAAAAGATTTCGATCGGGCAGAGAAGGAGTTTCGGACGGTTCTGCGGCTCGACCCTGGGAACCGGGATGCGCACTACAATCTTGGCCTCCTGCTCATGACCAGGGGAAAACCGGCCGAAGGGGCGAGACATTTTGAGCAGGTGCATCCCGCAACCGCTGAAACGCGCCTCAATCTGATACGGGCCTACTTGCAAAGCAAACAGACGGCGGAGGCCCTTCGGCTGGCGGCGCAGTTGTCAGCAGAGAACAAAAGCGATGTCCAACTGCATTTCTCTCTGGGAGTTCTGCTGGCTTCCGAGAGGCAGTACAAGGCTGCGGAGCTTGAATTGGAAAAGGCCGATTCCCTGCGGCCCGGAACATTCGAGATACTTTTCAATCTCGGGCAGGTTGAGCTTCAAAACGGCGAACACGCGAACGCAGAAGTTGCGCTGTCGCGCGCGCTCAAATTGAAACCGGATTCCGCGGAGACCGAGTACCTGCTTGCGCAGGTTTACCAAGATGAATCGCGACCGCTGGATGCGCTGGATATTCTGGTCAGGGCAAACAAGCAGTCGCCGAATCATCCGGACATCCTCTACCTGATGGCCCGGATCAGCATGTCGCAGGGATATTACGAAGATGCGATACCGCTGCTCCAAAAGGGCTTGCAGATTGCGCCGGACCGGTCCGATCTGCGCTCGGCCCTGGGAGAGGGTTATCTCAAATCCGGCGAGAACGAAAAGGCGGTTGAAGAGTTCACGAAGCTCATCCAGGTTCAACCCTCGGTGCGTGCCTATTCCTTGCTGGGTCTTTCTCACACGTATCTGGGAAGATTCGACGAGGCGAAACAGGACTTTCACGATGGACTCAAACTTGACCCCAACGATACGTTCTGTCTGTTTCAGCTAGGCCGCATCGCAAAGCTCCAGGGAGACTCCACTGCCGCTGAAACTACGTTTCGGAAGATACTCCGTTCCAACCCGGACTATCCCGGTGCGCTGCTGGAGCTGGCGAACCTTCGCATGGAAAACGAGAGGTTTTCAGAAGCCGTGGAACTGTTGAGGAGATATGTCAAGGTAAGGAGTGACTCGTCGACCGGATACTACAAGCTGGCAATGGCGGAGCAGCATCTGCACGAGACGGCTGCTGCGGAACGCGATCTGGCACGGTTTCAGACTCTTTCTCGAAATGCTCCGGTCGCTTCTCACCCCTACGATCATCTCCTCGATTATGTAGACAGCCGTTCGAAGCTGACGCCCACCGCGCGAGTACAGCAAGATGTCGCCACACTGACCGAGCAACTCAAGCTTCATCCCGATCAGCCGGCAATTCTTTACGCGCTCGCTGAAGCGTATCTGAAATCCGGCAGAGTGCAGGAGGCCAGAGAAACGATCGCGCAGCTCGACAAGGAACGTGCGGGAGACTCTCGATCGCTGACGGGTATCGGCGTCTTGCTGGCCCGCTACGGCTTATACGACGATGCCATCCAGCGCTTCCAGGCGGCGTTACGAGCAGAGCCCGGTTCGGACGACGCAAACTTCGATCTTGCGGATGCGTACTTTCGCAAGGGACGCTATTCCGATGCGCTGGATGCCGCGATGCAGGTTTCGAGCGAAGGCCGGAAAGGCGACTCCTATCTTGCCCTGCTTGGAGACATCTATGCTCACCAGGGGAACAGCGCACGCGCAGAGGATATCTACCGAAGCGCCATCGACCGCAACCCCGACAACGACCAGGATTATCTTGCTCTGGCGCTGCTTGAGCTTCGCGAGGGCAACGTCGCGGCAGCGAAACAGACGCTCCTGAAAGGACAGGCTCGTGTCCCGGGATCGGGAAAGCTGATCTGGGGATTGGGACTGGCTTCCGCGCTGGAAGGCGATACGACGCACGCTGCCGAGCAGTTGCAACGCGCCGTCGAGATGATGCCGGAGTGGCCGGGAAGCTACTCCACGCTAGGGGTCTTTTACTATCTGACCGGGCAGTTCGCTCAAGCCAGAGACGTACTGGACCGGTTCAAGAACAGCAGCGCGCGGGGCGGTCTGGACATCAACCGGATTGAGCAGGCGCTCGCGCAAGCTCCGGCGACTACTCCGACTGCGGATGAACCATTGTCGAATGCCAAGCGAGCACAGCTACTCCAACTGGCGCTCTTTCTCGCCGACAAGACGTTGTGAGAGATCGCCGCAGGTATGCCGGCGGCTCTTTCGCGCGATGAAATCGCATCGATATAATCACTGCCATCTATGATCTTTCCGCGACGTCGCTTCATTGGGTCTTCCCTCTTCGTACTGGGCGGTGCATTAACGGACGCGCTCACCACTCCTCTGTGGAAATGGAAACACCCTCTGACCGTTGAGGCAGCAGTATCGAGTTCGACGACGTCCGCGGTCCAGTTTGTGGATGTGGCGCAGCAAGCCGGGCTCAATCTTCCTAATGTATGGGGCGGCATTCGACACAAGCGATCGATCATCGAGACGAAAGGAAGCGGGGTCGCCTTCTTCGACTATGACAACGACGGGTGGCTGGACATCTACCTGACGAACGGGGATCGACTCGATACGACGTGGCCACCCGGCAAAGCGCCGATTTCACATCTCTATAAGAACAATCGAGACGGCACATTCACCGACGTTACAGAAGGATCGGGTCTGGGCATTACCGGCTGGCAGACGGGCGTCTGCGTGGGCGATTACGACAACGATGGATGGGACGACCTTTTCTGCTGTTTCCTGGGACATAACAGGCTCTTTCACAACAATGGAAACGGCACCTTTACCGATGTGACTCGCAAGGCGGGACTCTATCAGGAGAAGGGGCGGTGGGGAGCAGGCTGTACGTTTCTCGACTACGACCGCGACGGCCATCTCGATCTGTTCGTCTGCAACTACATCAAGCTGGACCCGGACAAGATACCCTCCGCCAGCGAGACGCACTACTGTCAGTGGAAGGGCATCCCGATTATGTGTGGGCCACGCGGCCTGCCGGGCGAAACCAACATTTTGTATCACAACAATGGAGACGGAACGTTCACCGATGTGTCCGAGCAGTCGGGAATTTTGAAACCCGGTCCTCGCTATTCCATCACCGCCGTCTCGTATGACTTTGACAACGACGGGTGGCCGGATATTTACATCGCCGTGGACTCGGAGGCGAGCATTCTCTTCAAGAACAATCACAACGGCACCTTCACCGATATTGCCGTGATGGCCGGCTGCGCCTACAACGACGACGGACATGAGCAGGCCGGTATGGGCGTCGCCGTGGCCGACTACGATTGCGACGGATGGTTCGACATCTTCAAGACGAACTTTGTGGATGACACCTGCAACCTGTACCACAACAACGGCGACGGCACCTTCACCGACGTCACCTCTCCTTCAGGAATCGGCGTCAACAATCGTTATGTTGCGTGGGGCTGCGGCTTCATCGACTATGACAACGATGGCTGGAAGGACATCGTTCAGGTCAACGGACATGTTTACCCGGAGGTCGATCAATATAACTTCGGCGAAACGTTCAAGAACCCTCGGCTTGTCTACAAGAACCTCGGCAATGGCACCTTCAAGGACGTCTCCGCGGAGATGGGGCCGGGCATCAGCGAGCGATTTTCCAGCCGCGGCGCGGCCTTCGGCGACTTCAACAACAACGGAAACATGGATGTGCTGGTGCTGAACCTGAATGATCTGCCATCGCTGCTTCGCAATGACGGAGGCAACCAACAAAACTGGATCAAGATCAAGCTGCTGGGGATCAGGTGCAATCGCACCGCGATCGGGGCGCGAGTCAGGGTGTGCACGGGAAAGCACGTCCAGATGGACGAGGTGCACAGCGGTACCAGCGTGATGTCGCAGAACGATCTACGGCTTCACTTCGGCATCGGCGAGAACGATGTCGTGGATTGGATTGAGGTGAAGTGGCCGACGACGCAGAAGGTGGAACGGTTCGCAAAGGTCAAAGCAAACCAGATACTCACGATTCGTGAAGGCGCTGGAATCGTTGCGTCCTACAAGCCGAAAGCAAACTAGTGTGGTGAGTCGAAAGTTCTTAGCATAAATTGGAATCGCAAACCGCAGGTCCTTCGACTCCGTTTGGCGTAAAAACCGCCAAACTCCGCTCAGCATGACAGCTTGAATGATGTTGTGAACTTCAGGGACAGGACACTTGTGTGGTGAGTCGTTAATTCGGTGAAGTATAGGACGGGCTTTCAGCCCTTGGATTTTGCGGCAAACATTACCTGGGGCTGCGCCCCAGGCTGGCATAGAACGGGCCTTTGGCCCTTGTAAAACGAAACGAACGAATGACTCAGCACACTAGCGTGGGACAGAATCTTCACTGGGCTTGCTGGCCGGAGGCGTTCCCGGCTGTGCGAACAGAAACTGCTTTATCTCTCGCCTCTGGTGTTCGGTCGCTTCTGCCTGCTGTTGTTTGATCCGGTCGTGAAGCGCGAATTCCTGTCTGGCTTTTTCCGGTTGACCGGTCCGGTCGTACGCCATTCCCAGCCGATAATGGGCGTCGGCCAACTCGGGATTCGCATCAATCGCTTTGCTATAGAGGCTGATCGAAGTGTCGAAGTCGCGGTCGGAGGCTGCGAGTATTCCGAGCTGGAGGTAAGCCTCGCTGCATTTGGGATCGATCACGACAGCTTTCTTCAGCAGAGATGTGGCCTGTTCCACGGCTTGATTGTCCGGCGGCTGCTTCTGACTCTTCAGGATGGACATCGCGTACAAGTAGTTGGCCACCGAGCTTCCAGGCTGTTGCTGCACGAAGCGCGCCAGCTTTGGTTCAACGCACGGCAGAGCGTTGGGTGCAGCCATCTGGATCTTCCCCATGAACAGGTACGGGTTGGGGTCTGCCGGGTTCAGGTCGGAAGCGGCGCAAAGATGCAGCGCCGCCTCGTCGTAGCGTGCTCCGGCAAAGAGCGCCGTGCCGAGCGCGGTCTGCATTCTGCCGGACTTTGGATAGGCGCCAACCCCTTTGCGAAAGACCTCCTGTGCCTGCCAGACAGCACGATGGAGCAGCAACTCGGAACCCCACTCGAAATAGTTCTGCTCGCTTGGGCTCAGTTTGGCCGCAGCCTCGTATTCGTGAACGGCCGACAGGGGATCGCCCGCCTGCTCGTCCAGCTCGCCCATCAACCTGTGCAGCTTGGCATTCGTGTGTTTTGCTAATAACCCGCGAATGCTCTGGCGGGCCTTGGCGAGATCACAGCCTCCCTTGTATGCCAACCCCAGGTCATACTGATTCGCTTCGTTTGCCGGCTCACGTCGGTAGGCCCTCTCCAACAGCGGGATGGCCTCGTTGTAGCGTTTGGCGCGAAGATAGAGTTCCCCGAGTCTATGGTTCGCATCAAAATTGTCCGGCGCGCTGGAGAGTGTCTTGCGCAACTTGACCTCTGCTGCCTTTTCACGACTCGCATCGACCGAAGTCATGGCAGCATCGTTGTCCGTGCTTTCCGGCTTGAGCGTGAGCGTTTCACTTGCGAGAGACTCACTGGTACGCAGGGCCGAATCCGATCCATGACCGCCGACAGCGGTCCAATCCGTAACGCCCGCAATAGTAAAGTTAGGTTGATCGGAGAATTCCATCGTCTGCGCGGAAGGGGCAGTCAAGCTGGAAGTCTGGAGAGTCAGATCGATCTTCTCTTTGCCGTTCTCCGGTACAACGATGAACATCGTGCTGCTACGCAATCCTGATTTCTCGGCGTGGAGTCGATAGCTGCCGGTCGAGAGAGATGAAAACGCGAAGACTCCCGCCGTATCGGTCTTTGTCTCCACGGCGTGCGGAGATCCCTCCTTCTCGATGCTGACAACAGCTTCGCTCGCCGGCTTTCCATCCGGGCTGAGAACCGTGCCCTTGAGTGTCGCGCTGTCTCTGTATTGCGAAGACGCCGATTGCGCGACTCCCGCCGGAAACAGCAAAATCAGCAGCGTCACAGCGGCGGTCAATTCGCCGCGAAGCCTTCGGCGGGTCCTGGCTCTTGCGGTACGCAATTTGTAGGAGTTGAGCATGACGGTTGCAATCGTAATCAGGAACGGAACATCGGAAGATTCGGTCTTCATGTCCCTGAACGCAACTATAACTCTGTTTGCGGCACGCTGAAGAGGCTGCGGAAAAAGTGGGCCCGGCAGCGATTGCGGAAAAGCCCCGGGGCTAAAGCCCTATGAATTTGTTGGCATTTTCGCAGGGCTAAAGCCCTGCGCTCCCACCGAAAGGCGCAAAGCGGGCATTTTTCCGCAGCCTGTGAAGTCGCGCCTCTTCAAAACAAGGACTTATTCAGAGCTTCCTTAGAACCTGTCCAAGAACTATCCATGAACCGCAAGAGCATATTCAACACGGGTTCCCTCAGGGGCTAAAGCTCGGACAAATTTGGGCTGTTTGCGGCATGGCTGAAGCCATGCCCTTTCAAAACACAGCGTCCCACAAGGGTTTCTGGACAGGTTCTTAGGAAAAGGCCGCACAGAACGACCTGTGCGCGACTTCTGAACGTGACGCGGCTTACGTGACGACCTTTTCCATAGCGGCGAGGGCTTGTTTCATCACGGCCTGCGCGCCAATCTTCATGGCCGCGATGTTGTTAGTGCAGAACAGCAGATCCACCCCCTGCGACACGTAGAACTCGAAGTCCTCGGGCGCGGAGCCTACGGCGACCAGCTTGCCGTGGCTCTTCGCAATGCGGATGGCCTTGCCTGCGGCGGCGTAAACCTTGCTGTGTCCGGTCTGGCCGGGGACGTCGAGGCTGGCGGAGAGATCGGCCGGGCCGATGAAGATGTCTACCCCGGGAACGGAGCAGATCTCTTCAGCTTTTTCCAGCGCCTCGGCGGTTTCAATCTGCGCCATCAGGCACAACTCGCCGTTCAGGCGCTGCTGTGCGGCGGAGATGCCTCCGTTGACTCCGTAGTCGAGCGCGCGGGAGACGCTGAAGAATCCGCGCTCGCCCATGGGACGGAAGCGCGCGTAGCGTACCAGCTCTTCCAGGTCTTTGGCGGAGTTGGCCATGGGCAGATCGATGATGTCGGGCCCGCATTCGGCGGCCTTCAGCACGTTTTCGCGGCGCGCGTCGGGGATGCGGACCATCGTCACCATGCCGAGGCCGGAGGCGATGCGGCACAGGTCGGCCGCTTCGGCAAAGGTGATGAAGCCGTGCTCCATCTCGATCCATGCTGCACGGTAGCCCATGCGGGCGGCGACCTCGATGAAGATGGGATCGTAGGAATACGCTGCTGCTCCGAGAATCGGGCCTGAGTTCTGCGCTTCCACTGCTTTCAATAAGCGGTTCATAGTGTCCTTCCAGCCGGTCACGTCTAAAACGTGCCGGTCAATCTTCCTGCGGCCTTTTCTGTAACAGCTTCGGCGAGGGCCGTCTCTCGCCGATGATTGAACCAACCCCACAATGTCAGCTCGCGCGAGCCGTCGCCCGGAAGGACGAGACTCGCGACGTAGCCTGCGACGAAGAGCACGACGTGTCCGATGACGCCGATCATGTAGCTGTTGAGCGGGTAGTTCCATCGGCCCAGGTTTACGACGCTGCCATGATCGAGCGTGAGCGTTGCCCACGCCGTGACCAGCAAGCTCAACACAATGCCTACCCAGGCGCCGCGCGGGTTTGCACGCGGGCAGAGAAATGCCAGCAGAAACAGCCCCGCCAGTCCGCCGGCGACGATGCTGGTGATGGTGAAGTAGAGCGAGAGCGCCGTGCCCTTTGAGCCTGCAAGCTCCACCGCGAAGATGATCGTGAACACACCGAAGACGGCAACCATCGCTTTGCCTATGCGCAGCGCCTTCGCGTCGGTCGCGTCGGGACGCAGCCTGCGGAAGAAGTCCTCGACGCCGACGACGGCGATGCAGTTGAGGTCGGACGCCATGGACGACATGGCCGCGCCGAACAACGCAGCAAGAAATAGCCCTGTAAACACTGGCGATACGTGTGTGCTCAGGAAGTAGGGGAAGATCTGATCGGCCTTCTTGAGGCCTGCTGGAAGTGCTTCGCCCGAGAGCCTGTAGAACGCCCACAGCAGCGTGCCGATGAGCATAAACAGCGCCCATACGGGCACGCACAGCAGTGCGCCCAGGCCGACGCCGCGCAGGGCCTCGCGGTCCGTTCGGGCGATGAGATACCGTTGCACCAGCGTCTGGTCGGCCGTGTACTTTTGCAAATAAAAGAAGAAGCCATAGAGGCACAACACCAGCACCGTGGGCTTCGAGAGCGACAGGGACATGCTGCCCAGGCTGAATTTGTGGTTCGCCGCGGCGAGCGCAATGGCGGCGCGTGCTCCGCCGGGCGTCAGCATCCATAGATAGGCAAGCACGATGAAGATGCCCAGCCACAGCACGATTCCCTGCACTACGTCGGTCCAGACGACCGCCTGCATTCCGCCGATGAGCGTGTAGAGAATGGTCGCAGTGCCGACGACGCAGATGATGGCGTAGACGCTCCAGCCCGTCATGCTGCCTACCGTCAGCCCCAGTAGATAGAGCACAACGCCCATCTTCGAGAAGTGCCCGGCGGCAAAGGCGAGCGAGGAGTACACGCGCGCTCCGGTGCCGAAGCGTTTGCCGAAGTACTCATACGCGCTCATGCCGACGGCGTGGCGAAAAAACGGAATGATGATTGCACCCGCGACGGCGAGCACGCCCAGCACCATGAACCCCGGCACGAGCAGCGACCAGTTGCCCGCATACGACGCGCCGGGATAGGCGATAACCGTGACCGCCGTGATGATGGTCGCAAACATCGACATGCCCATTGCCCAGCCCGGTACGGAGCGGCTGGCGACGAAGTAGGTGTCGGTCGAGGTCTGACGGCGCGCGAAAAAGATGCCGATGCTGACCAGCACGGCTACATACGCCGCGACGATCGAGAGTTCGATGGCAAGAGCGTGATTCATCGCCGCACCTCGGCCTGCGCGGCGGCGATGCGGCCTCGGGCCATCCTGAGCGCCATGCGCAGCGCGGACTCCATGTTGCGCGCATCGGCTTTATTCTGGCCCGCGATGTCGAACGCGGTGCCGTGATCGACCGAGGTGCGGATGATGGGGATGCCCAGCGAGATATTGACCGTCTGCTCGAAGTCGATGAGCTTCATGGGGATGTGTCCCTGGTCGTGGTACATGGCGACGACCAGGTCGTACTTGCCGCGCACGCCGTCGAGAAACGTTGTGTCGGGTGCGGTGGGGCCGACGCAGAGGATGCCTCTGGCTCGCGCCTCTTCAATCGCGGGGCGGATGGTCTCTTCGTCCTCGCGCCCGAAGAGGCCGTGCTCGCCGGCGTGCGGATTGAGTCCGCAGACCGCAATGCGCGGCTGCTCGCGCCCCATCCAGCGCATGGCTTCCTGACCGAGTTCGATGGTGCGGATGATGCGCTCGCGCGTTAGCTCGGTGGCGCGGCGCAACGAGATGTGCGTGCTGACGTGGACGACGGACAGCTTTTCGTTCGAGAGCAACATGCACGGATCTTCGGCGCCGCACAGCTCGGCGATGTATTCGGTGTGGCCGCTGAACGGCCTGCCGGACATCGAGACGGCTTCTTTATTGAGCGGTGCAGTCACCATGGCGTCGGTCTCGCCGCGGAGACACATCTCGGTTGCGGCGCGCACGTACTCGACGGCGGCCGCGCCGCACTCCGCTGACAGCCTGCCCGCTTCGACTATGTGCCCACCGAGCGCGCCGGGATCGACGACTTCGACTCGATGGAGTATCTCTTCGAGGCCGCATCGCTTTGCCTCCGCAGCCAGCAGCGCCCGGTCGGCGACGATCGCCCACTCGGCCTGCGCGTAGAGCGCGGGGTCGCGGAGCCCCTTGAGGCAGATCTCCGGACCGACGCCTGCGGGGTCTCCCATCGTGATTGCGATTCTCGGCTTCCTCTCGCTCACCGGCACGACCTTTCGCCTGCAACAGAGACCGACCCCTGCAGGTACTCGACGCAGTGCGTGAAGGCGTCCGCTTCGCCGAACGCACCGGACTTTGTAATGACTCTCATCCCATCGACCATGCCGCCGCGCGCCTCCGAGGTGGGAATGCCCGGCAGTACTTCATTTCTGACCTCAAGCGTATGCGCACCGGCTGCCCGTAGAAACGCAGTTGCCGTGTCGCCGCCCGTCAGGACAAGGCCACGGAATGCCCTCAACGGCGCGGCGGCGGCAAGTGCGGCCATCTGCGTGCGCCCGATTCCGCTGCGCGGAATATGCAGCAGAGCGTTACGGCGTTTGCGGACAGCTTCGCTCAGATCGGCGGCGGAGAGCGCGTCCAGCGAGCACTCGTACAGCGAGCCATTTTCCTTCAACTTCCTAACCTGATCGAGCGTTGCGTCGTGGTCTGAGCCAACGCCGAACAGCACCGGCCCTTCGGCCGCCGGCAGTTCGTCAACCTGCACAACGGATGCACCGGCAGAGGCCCGCGCAATCGCTGCCGCCAAGCCTGCGGAGCCGACCCACAGCACGCGCTGTTCAAACGCCGGACCGAGCGCAACCACTGCGTCGAGATCGTCGTCCGTCTCAGCATCGAAGCAGACGCACCGGACCCCGCGTGCGGCGGCCTGTTGCATACGAGCGAGCAGCGATTCTGTGTCGGCCAGATCATGCGTAGCAACCGTAACGACCGGCAGCGGAGCGAGTGCGCGGGCAAGCTGAATCTGCTCGCCGGAAGGCAGCGCGACCGCGCCCTGCTGTACTCTGCGGTTCAGCACGGGCAGCGCAGGCGCGACGAAGATAAACTCGCTCGCCATCGCCTCCGCTGCCGCGCGTACTTCAGCCGCAACATGGCCGCGCAGCGCGGAGTCGATCTTCTTGAACGTGAATTGATATTGCCCTCTTGCCGCGCGCAAGACATCGCTGACACGGAACCGCGCTTCTTCCTCGGAGACCGAGCGCGAATCGGTGTTGACGGCAACGACCGGAGCGGGCTCGAATGGCGACTGCCGCCAATCGATCGCCACCTTCGACGGCACTCCACGCGCCGCGAAATGAACAGCGGCGTCGCAACTTCCGGTAAGATCGTCCGCGACGATGAAGCATCGAGGACTGTGTGCTGTGTCCTGGGGCATGGAGAAACTCTTCAGAGATAGTCTCCTCGTAAATGAAAATTGTCAATTACAATTTCCTATATTTTCCAGATATACCCGTCCGGCCACGTCGCGGATGCGCTGCACCAACTACTGATACAAAAAGAGATGGCGGACAGTACCTGGAGCTAAAATTGGCAATCATCGTAATTATTGAAAACTACGCCGGGCGAGAATAGAATTGGCTTCGCAAGCGTTCGCCCGGCGACCGCTGCGCCGGAGAAACCCAAGCCCATGCCGCCCTCGACAACCCGCCGCCGCCGTCCCAAGGCCAAGAACACCGACGAGTCGGAGAAGTCTTCCTCCGACCAATATCTTTCCCGAGCCGTGGGACGCGCACTCAACGTGCTGGAATGTTTTCCGGACGCCTTTTCCGCCTACTCGCTCAAGGAGATCTCGCAGCGGACGGACATGCCTGAGTCGTCGCTGTTTCGTCTGCTGGTCACGCTTGAATCTCGCGGCTACCTCGAGCAGAACGCAGACGGCTCCTACAAACTGGCGCAGCGCGTGCTGCATGGCCAGTTGCGCCAGCGGGCCAATGCCATCCGCGACCTCGTGCATCCGCACCTGGTCGAGTTGGCCCGACAGTTCAACGAGACCACCAGCCTTTCGTTCCTCTTCGAGGACCACATCGCGGTGCTCGACAGCATCGAGAGCTTCCACGACATCCGCGCGATCAACAAGGTCGGACGCATCTTGCCGCCGTATGCCAGCTCGATGGGCAAGGCGATTACCGCGTTTCAGGACCGCGCCGTGATTGACCGGCTGGTCGAGGTCTACGGGTTGTTTCGACGAACCGAGAAGACCATCACCGACCATGGTTCCATCTTCACGGAGTTCGAGCAGGTGCGCCAGACCGGCTATGCCTTCGACCGCGGCGAAGCCACCGAGGGCGGCATCTGCATTGGCGCGCCTATCTTTTCGCACGGCTCGCGGGTGGAGGCCGCGGTCAGCATCTCCGTGCCGCTGATTCGCATGGACGAGACGCGCCAGAGGAAACTGATCGCTGAACTGCTGGGCGCAACCAAGAAGATGGCGCTTGCGCTGAAGGAAAGCGTCTGAGGAAGATGTGGTTCAGTCCGCGAAGGTGCACTCAGAGATTAAGGAGTTGCTGAAGAAATGTGTCCGGCAGCATGTGCTGAAAGACCCGGGCTGAAGAGTCTGTATGAGAACAAGGAAATGATGTGCCAGGCTTTCGAGAGGCTGCGGAAACAGTCCATCCGGCAGCTTGTGCGGAACGGCCCGGGGCTAAAGCCCCTTGATTTTGCTGGGATCTTCGCAGGGCTGAAGCCCTGCGCTCCCACCGAAAAGCGCAGATGGCGAGTTTCCGCAGCCTGTGAAGTCGCATCCCTTCAAAACGAAGACTTACAGAGGTTCCCTAACTGCCGCCTGAGAGAAATATGGACTACCGCACGCTCCAACACACTGACCTCTCCGTTTCGAGACTCTGCTTCGGCACCATGACGTTTGGCGCGCAGACCGGCCAGCAAGACGCCTGCAGCATGGTGGACCGCTGCCTGGATGCAGGCATCAACTTCTTCGACACGGCAAACATCTATCAGACAGGCGCCGCCGAAACTATTCTGGGCGAGGCGCTCGGGCAGCGACGTTCCAACATCGTCCTGGCAACGAAGGTTCGCGGCAAGATGGGAGATGGGCCGGAGCAGAGCGGTCTTTCCAAACGCGCGATCATGCTGGCGCTCGAAGAGAGCCTCCGCCGTTTGCGCACCGATTACGTTGATCTGTATTACTTCCATCAGCCGGACTACGACGTGCCCGTCGAAGAAAGCATGGAGGCGATGGAGAGGCTGGTCGAGCAGGGCAAGGTCCGGTATCCGGCGGTGTCGAATTACGCGAGCTGGCAGGTGGTGCAGATGCTCTCGCTGGCAGAGAAGAAACGCTATCGTCCCGCCGTGGTTGCACAGCAGATGTACAACCTGCTGGCACGCGGTATCGAGCAGGAGTTTCTGCCCATGGCCAGGAGGATGGGCGTCTCCGTAGTGGCGTACAACCCGCTCGCCGGCGGACTGCTGACCGGCAAGCACACGCGCGACTCGATTGCGGCGGGCACGCGCTTTGACCAGAACAAGATGTATCAGGACCGCTACTGGCACCCGCAGGATTTCGACGCGCTCGACCGGTTGAAGCTGGTGGCCGCCGATGAGAAGCGGTCGATGGTCAGCCTGGCGCTGAACTGGATGCTGCACCACACCGGAATTGACAGCGTCATCCTTGGAGCGTCGCGGCTGGAGCAGCTCAACCAGACGCTTGCCGCCGCCGAAGAAGGCCCGCTCTCGCCGGACGCCGTGACGCACTGCGACGAGGTGTGGCGCGAACTGCGCGGACCCGCGCCGCAGTACAATCGCTGAAGTTTCCCGCGCGGATTTTCACCGTCTGGATGCGATACAATGGTGATGCACGCTGTCGAGCGAGCCGCGGAGAGGTGGCAGAGCCCGGTTGAATGCACCTGACTCGAAATCAGACATAGTCGCAAGGCTATCGGGGGTTCGAATCCCTCCCTCTCCGCCACAACCTTCCTTCAAATCCCAAATCAATTCCCTGCCCCGCGTCTTCCCCAGCTAAATCTTCGTCCGAGGATGCCTTTGACGACCAGGTGGTCCGTGGCTGCCGTTGGCCCTACGCCGACGCCGAAGTTGATCTCCCACTTCGGCGAGACGTTCAGGTCGGTGACGGCGAAGATCTGCTGTTGCTGATCGTGCAGCGAGTAGGGACTGCCCAGGCGGCCGTAGTCGGCGTAGTACTCGATGCCTGCGTTGACGACCTTGGTGAAGTCGTACCCTACCTTGACGCCGGGAGCGAAGTCCATCCCTTCCGCAATACCGGGGCCGTGCCACGTGCGTTCGAGCGCGGGGTTGACGGCGAAGTACCAGCGGCCGAGCGTCTTGTCGATGATGGGGCGAATCTCCCACGTCCACGTGTCGGGCGAGTAGACGGCACGCTGATAGCCGATCTCCATCGAGAGGCTTGCGCCGACGGGCCAGCGCCATGAGTCCGGCACACGCACGCGCGGACGAATGTGGTCGCCGACCCACTGCACGCCGTGGCCGTTCTGCTCGCTGGTGAAGATGTAGAACCCGACCTCGGACCATTTGGTGATGCCCTGCGTGATCTCGATGGTCTCGTGCTCCTGATGGTTGGTCGGGTAGACGCCATCGATGGTGTACCGCTGGCCCTTGGGCGTGAAGTTCGAGTGCAGCTCGACCATCGTCGTCTTCGGCGCAACGGTGTCGGAGCCGTAGACCTGAATCTCATAGTTGCCCTGCGCAAACGCACCGGCCGCGCAGACGAGCCACATCAGGCACGCCAAAGCCATCGTCTTGCCGGTGCGAGCACGGGAGGCAGGCGCCTGGTCGATTTGAGGAGAATGCATCTCACTGAACATAGACGTGGCAACTATAATCTCGGACGCAGATGAACCGCGCCATACAGATCGCCCGCTACTGGTTTGCACCCGAAGAGGGCCCGCAGGACATGTATGTCGCACGATGGATCTTTCTGCGGGCGCTTGGGCTGATTTATTTTTCGGCCTTCTACTCGCTGGTGTTTCAGATTCGCGGGCTCATCGGGTCGGGGGGAATCCTGCCTGCGTCCGAGTACCTGGCCTTGGTTGCGCGCAGTCTGGGACCGCTGCGCTACTGGTTCGCACCGACGCTGCTGTGGCTTTCGAGCAGCTCGCACATGCTGATGGCGCTCTGCTGGGTCGGCCTTGCGGCGGCGCTTGCGGTTGTGCTGAACATCTGGCCGCGCGCGATGCTCGCGGTCTGCTTCGTCTGCTTTCTTTCCTTCGTCGCGGCGGCGGGAGACTTCTCGGGCTATCAGTCCGACGGCATGTTACTCGAAGCAGGATTCATCGCTCTGTTCTTCGCGCCGGGCGGAGTTCTTCCCGGCTGGGGTCTCGCTTCGCTCGCACCGCGCGCCAGCCTGTTTCTGTTGCAGTGGGAGTGGTTCCGCATCTACTTCGAGTCGGGCGTGGTGAAGCTCGCCAGCGGAGACCCTCAGTGGCGGCACCTGACCGCGATGGACCAGTACTACCAGAACGGCCCGCTGCCCACGTGGATTGGCTGGTATGTGCAGCACCTGCCGCACTGGTTTCATGCTTCGACGGTGGTGGCAACGTTCGCGCTCGAACTCGTCATCGTGTGGATGCTGTTTCTGCCCCGCAAATGGCGCATTGCATGTTTCCTGATCGCAACGCCGTGGCAGATTGTTGTGATCCTCACAGCAAATTACACCTTCCTGAACTACATCGTGCTGGTGATGGGCTTTCTGCTGCTCGACGACCGCTTCCTCATGCGCTTCGTGCCGGCGCGATGGCGAACCGGCTTGCAAACTGCTGATGCACCCACACCGGATGCGGAGACCGCCGCTGCCGATCCACAGCCTGAGGGTCTGCGTGAATGGCTGTCACATCATTTGCACGCCTTGCGTCTTGCGGTCATCGCCGTCATGCTGAGTTGGGTCTTCTACGACACCACCGTGCCCCTGTTGCAGATGGCGTGGCGCTCGATTCCCTTGCCGGTACTCCCGGTCACCATACTTGATCCGTTTCGCATTGCCAATCAGTACGGCCTCTTTGCCGTGATGACACCAAACCGATACGAGATTGAGTTTCAGGGATCGAACGACGGTGTGACGTGGACTGCATATCAATTCCTCTACAAGCCGCAGGATGTGAAGCAGCCGCCGGGTATCTACGCGCCCTATCAGCCGCGCTTCGACTGGAACCTCTGGTTCGCGTCGCTCGGCACGTGGACGCAGTATCCCATCGTGCCGCGCACGGAAGAGGCGCTGCTGAACAATGATCCTGACGTGCTTCAGCTCTTCGCGGGCAATCCGTTCCCAGACAAGCCGCCGCAGATGGTGCGCGCCGTTTTGTGGCAATACTGGTTCAGCACGATGGAGGAGAAGCGCACGGAGGGCATCTGGTGGCATCGCAGGCTGCTCGGCACCTACGCGCCTACGCTCGCCAAAGACCCAGAAGGCAGGATCGGCATTGTGATGGAGCCGATGATTCGAACACCTGAGCCATAATGGTGTTGCCCGGAAACGCGCATCCAATCTGGTAGCCGATCTATGCCGCCATCCATCAACAGCCGCGCACGCGCACTACGCACCGGGAAGGCGTGTGTCGTTGGCGCGGGGCCGAATGGTCTGGCGGCAGCCATCGCGCTGGCACAGGCAGGCATGGAGGTTGAGGTCTTCGAGGCAGAGTCGCAGCCCGGCGGCGCGGCGCGCACGATGGAGCTGACTCTTCCCAGCTTCTACCATGACTTCGGCTCTGCCGTGCATCCCATGGCCGCCGGCTCACCTTTCTTCACTTCCCTTCCTTTGCAGGACCACGGGCTTGAGTGGATTCATTCGCCTGCGCCGCTCGCGCACCCTCTCGATGACGGCACGGCAGTCCTGCTCGAACGCAGCTTCGACGATGCGCAAATAGAGCTGCGCGAAGACGGGGCCGCGTGGCGCAGCTTGATGGAGCCGTTTGCGTCGCGCTGGGCTGAGTTTGCCGATGACATTTTGCGACCTCTGCCTTCGTGGCCGCGCCGTCCATCGCTGCTCGCACGGTTTGCCGTCGATGCTCTGGCTTCGGCGTCTACTGTGGCGCGTCGGCGCTTTCATGCAGGGCGCACGCGCGCGCTTTTCAGCGGTCTCTCCGCGCACTCGGTCATGCGACTTGATCAATCGCTCAGCGCGTCGTTCGGCATCGTCCTTGGAGCAGCCGCTCACGCTGTGGGATGGCCCATTCCGCGTGGAGGCTCGCAGGCCATCACCAACGCGCTGATCAGTTATCTAACCACTCTCGGCGGGCGCATTCACACCTCTATGCGCATCGAGCGTCTGGAGCAGCTTCCTCCCTGCGATGTCACGATGTGCGACCTTACGCCGCGCCAGTTGCTCCGGATAGCGGGCGGCAAACTCACCGAGAGCTATCGGAAAAGACTGCGTCGGTATCGCTACGGCCCCGGCGTCTTCAAGGTGGACTATGCGCTCTCGCAGGCGATTCCGTGGAAGGCCGCCGAGTGCCTGCGGGCCGCGACCGTTCACCTCGGCGGAACGATGGAGGAGATCGCCGCTTCGGAGGCCGCCGTGTCCGAGGGGAAGATTAGCGAGCGCCCGTTCATCATCCTCGCCCAGCCCACGATCTTCGACCCGACGCGCGCGCCTGAAGGCAAACACATTGCATGGGCCTACTGCCACGTGCCGAACAGCTCTACGGTAAATTGCATCGATGCGTTCGAGGCGCAGATCGAGCGTTTCGCTCCCGGCTTCCGCGACTGCGTTCTTGCGCGCCGCGTCTTCACACCGGCTGATCTTGAAGCGATGGACGCGAACCTCGTGGGTGGAGATGTGAGCGGCGGAGCCACAGACCTGCGTCAGCTTCTCTTCCGGCCAACAGGGCTGCTGTATCGGACTTCCGCAAGCAACCTGTATCTGTGCTCGTCATCTACGCCGCCGGGCGGAGGCGTGCATGGCATGTGCGGATACAACGCCGCGCAGACTGCGCTTCGTCGGTTGAAGTAGGTTTACTTCACGCCTGTCGCTACATGCCGGTACACGGGCGCGAAGCCAAGCTCGCGCGCGTAGCCCAGTATGCGCTCGAAGTCGAGGCTGATCGTCGCGCCAGCCTTCTGCGTCACTTCATCTTCAATCGGCAAGTCGAAGTCGTCCGCACCGTAGTTCAGGCCCTCAAGCGCCTGCTGGTTCTGCGTCAGCACGGAGGTGCGGATGCGCGGGATGTTGTCGAGATAAATCCGGCTCAGCGCGAGGTGCCGCAGGTACTCCGCCGTCGTGATCTCGATGCCGCCCATCTGGGTGAAGTACGGCTTATAGGTCCAGCAGAGAAAGCTCGCGAGTCCGCCGGTTTCGTCCTGAAACTGCCGCGTGCGTTCGAGATGCTCCAGCCGCTCGTCGAGCGTCTCGTCGAAGCCGATGACCATCGTCGCCGTCGTCTTCAGGCCCGCATCGATGATGGCGCGCTGCGCGGCGAAGTACTCGCGCACGGTGTACTTGAACTTTGAATGACGGCGGCGAAAGTCCTCGGTCAGGATCTCCGAGCCGCCGCCTGTAATCCAGCGCACGCCCGCTGCTTTCAACCGCGACGCAGCTTCGGCGTAGTTCAGCTTCGCGTGGTCGGCAAGATACATGAACTCCGCGATGGTCAGAGCGTAGAACTCCAGCCGCTCGCCGTAGCGCGCACGGATGGCAGCAAATAGCTCGCAGTAGTAATCGAGCGGCAAGTGCGGATTGAAGCCGCCATTGAACGCTGCTAAATCCCCACCCAGCGCGAGCAGTTCGTCGAGCTTGCCGAAGACCTCTTCGTGGCTCAGCACATAGCCGCCCTCCTGCCCAGGCAGCCGATAAAACGCGCAGTAGTCGCACTGGGCCACGCATACATTGGTGTAGTTCACGATGCGCATCACCATGTACGTGCAGGATCCGGGCGCGTGAAACCGCCTGCGAACCGCAGAGGCCAGTGAGCGCAGCTCCGCGTCCGAGGCGTTCAGCCAAAGCCAACGCGCCTCTTCCTGGCCGATGCGCACGCCCTCGGCGAGTTTGGCCGCAATCGCGGAATAGGAGGCCGCGGGCGAACTGGTAATAGAACCCATGCCACCAGTTTAGAGCAGTTGGGCGGGCAGGCCGTGTCTCGGCGAAGAACTCGATGCTCGCTCGCTTCGAGCAAACTTCACTCATTGCCAAATTAAAGTTCCCATCCAGAAACTATTTCCCCACTGCATCGTCAACGGTGTATAACTTTTTTCGCCAGCAAAGGAGCTTTGCCCCATGCCCACTCTCATGCGCTTCGCCGCGTCGGCGCTCGCCATCGCTGCTGCCGTGCCGCTTGCCCAGGCCCAGAATGTGCCCGAACATCAGACCAAAACGCCGCCCGTCACCTGGGTCGATAAGGACACCGGCCACCGCGTCTGGCGGCTCTCGACCGAGCCCAACTCCGGCGGCTTCTACTTCAACGTCAATGCCTACACCCCGGACGAGAAGCAGATGGTCTACACCGCTCCCGATGGCATCCACGTGCTCGACCTGGCCACGCGCAAGACGAAGCTGCTCGTACCCAATCCGCCGCGCTCCTCTACCGCGACCGACCAGCGCGGGTTTCGACTGGGCAACGCTCATGCGCTCGTCGTCGGCCACAAGACGAACAGCGTTTTCTTCACCAAGACCGACCCGGAGACGCGCGTCACCTCTGTCTATAAGGCCGACACGAACTCCGGAGCCGTGCGCAAGCTGATTGACCTGCCGCCGCGCATGAACATCGTCAGCGTCAACGCGGATGAGACGCTCGCTGCCGGCACTTACATCGAGGGCGATGCCACCGGCAAAGAGTACGGCTCGAACCTTCCCGCGACGGCCGGCAAGCGCACCGACAACCGTGTGGCCAACGCGAATCAAGGCCCGCACTACCAGCCGGAGAGCAAGGGTCTGATGATGGAGCGCCGCCTCGCCGCGCATCTGCCGCTCGTACTCTTCACCATTCGGCTTGAGCCCGGCCCCAACGGCGAAAAGCCCGGCGCGGTGAAGATCCTGCTGCACTCGACCGACTGGGTCAACCATCTGCTCTTCTCGCCCACCGATCCCACGCTGCTGATGTACTGTCACGAAGGCCCGTGGCAGAAGGTCGATCGCATCTGGATGATCCACACCGACGGCACGCACAACACACTCATCCACAAACGCACCATGTATATGGAGATTGCCGGTCACGAGTTCTGGGGACTTGACGGCAAGACGATCTGGTACGACTGGCAGTATCCGAAGGGCGAAGACTTCTTCCTCGCTGGCTACAACCTCGAAACCGGAAAGCGCACCGCGTATCACATGCAGCGCAATGAGTGGTCGATTCACTTCAACCTCACCAAAGATCTCGACCTCTTCTGCGGAGACGGCGGCGATCCCGGCCAGGTCGCCCATGCGAAGGACGGCGAGTGGATCGAGCTCTTTCATCCGCAGATGATCACCGGCGACTCCGGCGCGCTGAACGACCCGTCGTTCTGGCAGCCGGGCGTCTTCCATGCCGAACACCTCGTCAACATGTCGCACCACTACTACCGCGAAGAACCGAACGTGCGCTTCTCGCCCGACAAGAGCATGGTCATCTTCACCAGCAATATGTTCGGCCCCAGCTACGTTTTCGGCGCTGAAGTGCAGAAGGCCGCGAATCCGCCTGCTGCCGAGGTCGTCTCGACTCCGGACCTGGCGCGCGAGTACAACCCCGTCAACCCGCCCAACAGCAAGACGCCCATGCCGCGTCGCTAGCCAGTCGGCCCATCACGGCGGAGACTCCGCGCAACCGAGTCTCCGCCCCAACTTTTACCTGCCTCAGGGAGTCGCTTCATGGCCAGTCTGCCCGTTCGGTTTTCTCTCACGCTTGTCCTCGCATCCTTGTCGGTCACAGCACTCGCGCAGCGCAACAACACCAAGCCCTCCGAGACAGGCCCGGTTCCGCCGAAGACATGGGTCGATAAGGACACCGGCCATCGCGTGTGGCGCGTCTCCGACGAGCCTAACTCCGGCGCGTTCTACTTCAACGTCAACGCCTACACGCCGGACGGCAAGCAGATGGTCTACAACTCGCCCGAGGGCATTCGCGTGCTCGACCTCGCCACTATGAAGACGCGCATGTTGGTCCCGGCTCCGCCGCCGCCCGCCACGCCGGATGCATCGCCGATGGCGCGCTTCTTCCGCGGCCCTCACGCGATCGTCGTCGGCCACAAGACGGACAGCGTGTTCTATACGCAGATGGATCCCGTCACCCACAAGAATGCGCTCTACAAAGCCGACACCAACACGGGCGCGGTCCGCAAGCTGATCGACCTTCCCGGCCGCCTCGGCATCTCCAGCATCAACGCCGACGAGACGCTCGGCGCAGGCACCTACAACGAAGCCGACGTTCCCGGCGGCGATCCCAACGCGCCGAACGCCTTCGTCACCACAGCGCGCCCCTTCGTGCCGCGTGCCAATGCCAACGCGCAACGCGGCCAGCGCGATCTCGGCGGAGCACACGTGCAGGCTAACGATAAGGGACAGATGATGGAGCGCCGTCTCGCCGCGCGCATTCCGCTGGTGCTGTTCACCATTCGGCTTGAACCTGGACCCAACGGCGAAAAGCCCGGAACCATCACGCCTCTGCTGCACTCGACCGACTGGATTAACCACCTGCTCTTTTCGCCCACCGACCCCACGCTGCTGATGTACTGCCACGAGGGCATGTGGCAGAAGGTCGATCGCATCTGGATGATCCACACCGACGGCACACACAACACGCTCATTCACAAGCGCACCATGTATATGGAGATTGCCGGTCACGAGTTCTGGGGACTTGACGGCAAGACGATCTGGTACGACTGGCAGTATCCCAAGGGCGAAGACTTCTTCCTCGCCAGCTACAACCTCGAAACCGGCAAACGAACCGCCTATCACATGCAGCGCAATGAGTGGTCGATTCACTTCAACCTCACGCGCGATCTCAGCCTCTTCTGCGGGGACGGCGGCGACTCCGGCCAGGTGGCCCGCGCCACCGACGGCGAGTGGATCGAACTCTTTCATCCGCAGATGATCACCGGCGACTCCGGCGCGCTGAACGATCCCAGCTTCTGGCAGCCCGGCGTCTTCCATGCCGAACACCTCGTCAACATGGCGCACCAGAACTACCACGCCGAACCCAACCCGCGCTTCTCTCCCGACAAAAAACTCGTCTTCTTCACCAGCAATATGTTCGGCCCCAGCTACGTCTTCGCGGTTGAAGTGGCCAAGGCTGTGAATCCGGCCGACGTAGAATCCACACCGGAGTTGGGCATCAAGTACAACCCGATCATGCCTACGCCAACCACCACCGAAAAATAACTGCGACTCACCAGCCCTTTTTGCATTTCCATTCCGCAGCGCAGTGAAGGAATCTGCTTTCAATTCGCCACGCAATCATAAGGAAGTCCATGCGACGCCACCTTCTTTCGATAGCCTCCGCCCTGTTTCTCCTGGCCTCCACGCTTCACGCCGCTCCTTCAGGCCCGCGTCAGATTCAGCAGTTCACCACGGGCTGGCGCTTCCTCCAGGCCGACGCTCCCGGAGCCGAGCAGCCGGCCTTCGACGATGCCTCCTGGCAAACCGTCGCACTGCCGCACGACTGGGCCATCGCAGGCCCGGTTAATCCGGATAATCCCAGCGGGCAGGGCGGAGGGTTCTTTCCTGCGGGCATCGGCTGGTATCACAAGACCTTCGCCTTCAACCCGAAGCCTGACCGCCACACTTTCATCATCTTCGACGGCGTGATGGCAAATAGCGATGTCTACTGCAACGGCGCGTTACTCGGACACCATCCCTACGGCTACACCAGCTTCTTCTACGACCTCACACCGCATCTGCATGCGGGCACAAACACCATCGCCGTTCGTGTCGATGACTCGCAACAACCTGCTTCGCGCTGGTATCCCGGAGCAGGCATCAACCGGCAAGTCCGCCTCGTCACTGTCTCCGACATTCACATCGTTCCGTGGGGCACCTTCGTCACTACGCCGCAGGTCTCTGCTGCGAGCGCAACCATCCACGTCGCCAGCAGCGTCGTCAACCAATCGAAGAGTGCAGAGCACGTCTCGCTCGCCATCACGCTGATCGCGCCCAATGGCCACGCCGTGAAGACCTTCACCTCCCCTGCGGAGACAATCGAACCGAACCAGACAACCACCCTCGACGCCGAAACCGAGATCTCCCATCCCGACCGCTGGGACCTCGGCCACGGTTCGCTCTACGCCGTCAAAGCAACGCTGCTGCGCAACGGCAAGTCTGCCGACAACGAAGACGTTCCCTTCGGGATTCGCGCCTTCCACTTCGACGCCGACAAAGGCTTCTTCCTGAATGGCATGCATCACAAGATCTACGGCGTCGCCCTCCACACCGACGCGGGCGCGCTCGGCACCGCCGTTCCGCTTGCCGCGTGGCGACGCCGCCTCACGGCTCTGCGCGCGCTTGGCGTCAACGCCATCCGCACGGCGCACAATCCGCCCGCGCCGGAGTTCCTCGATCTCGCCGACCGCATGGGCTTCCTCGTCATGGACGAGATGTTCGACTGCTGGACCGTCGGCAAAAATCCCTACGACTACCATCTCTACTTCCGCGACTGGTATCTGCGCGACACCGCCGCGACCGTACAGCGCGACCGCAACCATCCGAGCATCATCCTCTGGTCGGCAGGCAACGAGATTCACGATACGCCGCATCCGGACATCGCCATCCCCATCCTCAAATCGTTCGTCGCAACGTTCCACAAATACGACCCCACGCGCCCGGTCACGCAGGCCCTCTTCCGCCCCAACGTCTCGCACGACTACGACGACGGCCTCGCTGATCTGCTCGACGTCGTTGGCCAGAACTACCGCGAGCAGGAGATCCTCAAAGCCCATGCTGACAAACCCACGCGCAAGATCATCGGCACGGAAAACACGCACGACCGCAACCAGTGGGTCGCCATGCGCGACCATCCCGAGTACTCCGGACAATTTCTCTGGAGCGGCATCGACTACCTTGGTGAAGCTCACCGCTGGCCCTCGATCGGCGCAGGCAGTGGTCTGCTGCTGACCACCGCACTGCCGCGCGCCCGCGCCTTCGAGCGCCAGTCCTGGTGGAGCACCGTACCGATGGTCCGCATCGTGCGCCGCGTCGAGGCCGCTCGCCGCGCACCCACCGACCCCGGCTACGCCTCGCCCAACTCGAATAATCAACAGGTCACGGCGAAGACTCCGCTCGACCCGACCACGCGCTTCGGCCAGCCGCTCCTGCTCGACTGGACACCCAAAGACCAGTCGCCGCACACCGAGCACGTCGAGGTCTACACCAACGCCGCCGAGGTCGAACTCTTTCTCAACGGAAAATCGCTCGGCACACAAAAGCTTCACGCAGACGCCAGCCCCATCACCTATGATGTACCGTTCGCTCCCGGCACGCTCAAAGCTCTCGCGCGCACGAACGGCAAGGTCGTCGCCGAAGATGAATTGCGCACAGCACGCAAACCCGCACACCTCGTGCTCTCCACTGGACTCGCTGCCGCGCACCTGACGAACACGCCCACGCACGAGGCCGCTCCAACGCTCACGCCGAACTGGAACGACGTTGCCTACCTCACCGCGACGCTTGAAGACGCCAACGGCACAGTCGTCCCCGGCAGCGAGACGCGCGTCCACTTCACTCTCTCAGGCCCAGGCAAGATCATCGCCGTCGGCAACGGCAACCTGCTCGACCACGATCCCTTCCACGCGACGGATCGCAAGCTCTACGAAGGCAACGCTGTGGCCATCATCCGCGCCACCGCACCATCAGGCAAGATTGCCGTCACTGCAACCGTAGAGGGTCTGCCACCCGCCACTGTCACGCTGGAAACAATACCACCAAAGCCACAAGCCGTTCATCGCAGCTTTTGAGACCGCAATCGGTGATTAACCCCGGCTCGGCACTTTGCCCAGAATCTCGCGCGCAATCACCATGCGCTGAATCTCGCTCGTGCCTTCGCCAATCGGACACAGCCTGACGTCGCGATAAAACTTCTCCGCCGGATAGTCTTTGATAAAGCCGTAACCGCCGTGAATCTGCACACCCGCATCGCAGATCCGGCACGCGGCCTCGCTGGCATACAGCTTCGCCATCGCCGACTCGCGCGTCACGCGCATCCCTGCGTCTTTCATCTTGGCCGCGCGCATCGTCAGCAGCCACGCGGCATCCAGCTCCGTCGCCATGTCGGCGAATTTAAACTGGATCGCCTGGAACTCGCTGATGGCCTTGCCGAACTGCTTCCGCTGCTGCGCATAGTCAACCGCGGCATCGAGCGCACCACGCGCCATTCCCAGGCTCAGCGCGGCAATCGAAATTCTTCCGCCGTCGAGCACCCTCATCGCATCTTTGAAGCCCTCGCCCTCTTTGCCAACAAGATTTTCCGCCGGCACCTCGCAATCCTCAAAGATCAGCTCTGCGGTATCGCTTGCGCGCAGGCCCAGCTTGTTCTCTTTCTTGCCGGGACGAAAACCCTTCGTTCCCTTCTCCACCAGAAACGCCGAGACGCCGCCGTGCGTTCCCTTCGCCTTGTTCGTCAGCGCCAGCACCAGCGCGCAGTTCGCATACGTGCCATTGGTGATGAACGTCTTCGAGCCATTGAGCACCCATCTGTCTCCGCGCCGCACAGCAGTCGTGCGCATTCCGCCGGCATCCGAACCTGACCCCGGCTCCGTCAACCCCCACGCGCCCAGCCACTCACCGCTCGCAAGTTTCGTCACCCAACGTTTCCGCTGCTCATCGTTGCCCGCCAGCATGATGTGATTTGTGCACAGCGAGTTGTGCGAAGCGACAATGATGCCAATGCTGCCATCCACGCGCGAGAGTTCCTCGACCGCAAGCACGTACTCGACATAGCCCATGCCCGCGCCGCCCAGCGACTCGGGAAAGATCACGCCCATCAGCCCCATCGCGCCGAGCTTCTTGACAACTTCATGCGGAAACTCGCTCTTCTCGTCCCACTCGGCGACGTGCGGCTTGATCTCGCGCTCGGCAAAGGCCCGCACCTCCCGCCGCAACTGCTCCTGCTCCTGGGTCAACCCGAACATCTTCCCTCCATAACGAAAACTAATATATCCATTACGAAGATGCATAGTCCAGATCGCCCTCCGCGGGCAATCCCCAACCGGGCTAAATCCCGTCCAACGCCTGCTCCAGGTCGGCGACGATGTCCTCGACATCTTCGATCCCCACCGAGATGCGCATCAGGCCATCGGTAATGCCCAGCTTCGCGCGACCTTCCGCGCCCACGGCTGCATGGGTCATCGTCGCTGGATGGCACACCAGCGTCTCGACCCCGCCCAGCGACTCGGCCAGGAATGCCAGCCGCAGCGACTTCGCAAACCGGTTCGCGTTCTCAAGCGACCCTAACTCAATCGAGATCATCGACCCGAAGCCGTGCTGCTGCCGCACAGCAAGCTCATGCTGCGGATGCGACGCGAGCCCCGGATAGAACACCGCATGCACCTTCGGATGGCTCTCCAGAAACCGCGCCACTACGCGGCCGTTCGCGTCGTGCTGCTTCATCCTGACGGCCAGCGTCTTGACGCCGCGCAGCAGCAGATAGCTCTCAAACGGCGACAGGATGCCGCCCGTACATTTCTGCACGAACCGGAAACGCTCCGCCTGCTCGGGCTTCGTGCAGATCAAAACGCCGCCGAGCCCATCGCTGTGCCCGTTCAGAAACTTCGTCGTCGAGTGCATCACGATGTCCGCACCGAGCGCGATGGGCTGCTGCAGATAGGGCGACAGGAACGTGTTATCGACGCTCAGTTCCACGCTGCGCGCATGACAAATCCTCGCCACAGCGGCAATGTCGGTGATGGCCATCATCGGGTTCGTCGGCGTCTCGATGTGGACCAGCTTCGTCTCGGGCCGAATCGCTGCCGCCACATTCTCCGCCACGCTCGAATCGACGTAGGTGAATGTCAGGCCAAAGTTTGCCAGCACTTTGTCGAAGACGCGCGCCGTGCCGCCGTACACATTGTCGGAGCAAACGACATGGTCGCCCGACTTCATCATCGTGCACAGCGCCGTAATCGCGGCCATGCCGCTGCCGAACGCATGTGCGCTTGTGCCGCCTTCGAGCGAGCACAGGCTCTCTTCCAGCGCGTCGCGCGTGGGGTTCGTCAGCCGCGCGTACTCGTGCCCCTTGTGCTTGCCTATCTCCTGCTGCTGATAGGTCGAGGTCAGAAAGATCGGCACGTTCACCGCGCCGGTCAGTCCCTCAGGCTCCTGCCCATCATGAATCGCCCGCGTCGCAAATCCTCGCTTCATCTCCGCCATCGCCTCAATCCTTTAATCAAACAAGCCCTTCGACAGATACCGCTCAGCCGAGTCCGGAATCACCGTCACTACACGCTTCCCCGTGCCAAGCTCCCGGGCCACGTCCACAGCCGCGCACACCATCGCGCCTGCGCTTGATCCGGCGAAGACACCAGCTTCGATGGCCAGACGCTTCACCATCGCAAACGCCGGATCATCCCTCACCATCATCACGCGATCGCACACGGAGCGGTCAAACGTCGCGGGAATAAACGATACGCCAATCCCTTCCACACAATGCTTCCCCGGTTCGCCACCATCGAGCACGCTGCCCTGTGGTTCCACTGCAACCGTCAGGATGTCCGCACACTTCTTCTTCAAAAACCGAGCCACACCGGTAAACGTCCCAGCCGAACCCACTCCCGAGACCCACGCATCCACGCGCCCCTGCATCTGTTCCCAAATCTCGACAGCGGTCGTCTCTTCATGAAAGTCGGGGTTCGCCGGGTTCTCAAACTGCAACGCCGCGAACGCACCCGGTGTCTCACGCTCATACTGCAACGTGCGACGAATCGCTCCGGCAATCCCTTCTGCCTCGGGAGTCCGCACCACGGTCGCGCCCAACCCGCGCATCAGCTTGCACTTCTCTTCGGCAAACTGCTCGGGCACATAGAGCACGACTTTGTAGCCGCGATTGACGCCAATCAACGCCAGCCCCACGCCGGTATTTCCTGCCGTTGCTTCAACAATCGTCGAACCGGGCCGCAGCACGCCACGCCGCTCCGCATCGAGCACAATCCCCATCGCCGCGCGGTCCTTGATGCTTCCGCCCGGATTCAGATATTCGAGCTTGGCCCATATCTCCGCGCCGCCCTCCGGCTCCAGCCGCAACAGACGCACCATCGGCGTCTGGCCCACCAGATCAATGATCGACTCCGCCACACGCATCATCAGTTGCCGGACCCCGCACTCGCGCCGCCGCCCGCCCTCATCACCCGCGGAAAATACCCCGTCCGCGTCCTCACCGACAGTTTGCCGAAGCCTTTCGCCCTCGCATCGACATGCACCTCCCGATAGCCGCCCAGCTCCGGCGACTTCGTCGAGTGGTAGGAGATCGTGTACTGCGTGCGGATGTCCTGCGCCACCTGCGCCGCAATCGCATCCACCTCATTCACCGACTTCGGAAAATACGCCACGCCGCCCGTCTGCTCCGACAGAGCCTCCAGCACGCTGCGCGCATGACGCGCCTCGCGCTTGTCGATGTCCTGCCCGAAGAGCAGGCCGACGCAATAGATCACCGGGCCATCGAGGTCCTGAATCCTGCGAATCGTCTGCTCCAGTGTCGCGCTCGATGCATTATCCTCGCCGTCGGTGACGACCAGCAGCACCTGCTTGGGATGCTTCGCGTTCTTCGCCAGATAATCCGCCGAAGCCACCAGCGCATCGTACAGCGCGGTCCCGCCGCTCGACTTCACATAAGACAGACCATCCTTCAATTTGTCGATCTCGCTGGTGAAGTCCTGGTCAATGTACGGCTGCCAGGAAAAGTCCACCAGAAACTCTTCGTCCTGTGGATTGGAGAGCTTCACAAAATCGAGCGAAGCCTTGTCCACCGCGATGCGCTTGTCGTACATCGAACCCGAGCTGTCGATCAGCAGGCCAATCGACACCGGCAGGTCCTCGTGCCGAAACGAGAGGATCGTCTGCGGCACGCCGTCTTCGTACACATGAAATGCATCTTTCGTCAGCGTCTGGATCGAACGCCCGCTGCCATCGAGCACCGTTGCGTTCAGCCGCACCTCGTAGGCGTCCTCGTGCAGCGTATAACGGCCATGCCGCTTCTCGATCTCGCCCAGGTTGGATGCAGATGCTGCGCCAGCCGTCCCCGTTACCGGAGCGTCCTTGTCCGGCGAAGCGACTGGGTCGCGGTCTACGGTCAATGAAGGCTGCTGTGCGGATGGCTGTTGCGCGCCGGACGCGGGCGTCTGCCGCGCCCATCCGCCCACCGTTCCGGCCAACAGCAACACCAGGCCCGCCGCGAACAAGCGCGGCCAAACTCGTCTACTCCGTCGGTGCATAGTACCCCTGGCGATTGTGTACCGTCAGGGGAGGAAGCCCCGGCGGCGGCACCAGCCGTATCTTCAATTTACGCCAGTTGCCGTCCTTCCTCATGTCCGACGGCGTATACCCGAGGATGTACTCGTTGCGCAGCTCCGCGCTGATGCGCGCCGCAATGTCGCCCAGGTCATTGATGTCCAGCACGCGAAACATCCGCCCGCCCGTCATGTCGCAGATGTCCGACAGCAACACCGGCCCCATCTGCTCTTCGGTGGTCGGCGCGTACTGGTCGAAGATGCCGATGGAATAAATCTGCACATCGCTCTCGCGC
>Ga0207639_10000017_pt1 | contig 256177 bp, 200 predicted proteins | sample KBSCornC32_FD_184299 | JGI IMG/M metagenome (GOLD analysis project Ga0207639, IMG submission 184299) | Corn rhizosphere microbial communities from Kellogg Biological Station, Michigan, USA - KBS Corn C3-2 (SPAdes) (version 2) | ecosystem: Host-associated > Plants > Roots > Rhizosphere > Soil ...
TTTAAAAAACGGGAGAGGCGGGCGGGTTCCGCGGGACCCCGCCCGCCTGTTTCCCAACCAACAATTTTCAAAAAGACTATCGGATCGAGGCCGATTCGCGGCTGCCGTATTTTTCGAGATCCGGGTTCAGCACCTTGCCGATTTTCTCGGCGGCGTTGCGGTAATCGAACGGCGCGGAATAGCCGCAACCGGAGGCCATGACGGTGCCCGCACGGCCCTGCAAGCGGCTGCCGCCGGCGACGTCGAATTCATAAAGGGTATTGCTCGGGGCGCCCTTGCCATCGCGATGGCCGACGCGGTCGGCATCGACGACACGGACGTGGATCAGGATACCACTGCGGCCAACGCCGGTGTGGCCGATCAGGCCGCGGGCCCACGGAGAGCCGCCATCGACGACCTCCAGGGTGCCGGTAACCAGCCATCCGCCATCCGGACCTTCGCCGGGCTTCAGCACCGTGGCAGGGGCGATTTTCTCGAGTTCCTCCTTGAGGATTTCGGCGAAGACCTCACCGCCTTGAGACTGCAAAATGGAGCGTTCGGCTGCCGTGCCGTGGTCGCCAGTGTAAGTGCCGGTCTCAAAGGGCTTGATGAAGATCTTCTTCGGAGCGAGCGCGCCACTGGTGAACTCGGCATTGATGACTTTAGTACCCGCGCAGGAGCTCAGGGCGACGGCAGCGGTAACGGCGAGGAAGACTTGTTTCATAAGTTTCGTATCGGAGTGGTGCATGGCCTAGTTGCAGGAAGCGTGCCCGGTGTGGGGGGAAGGTGAAAATGGGGGCGAGTGCCAAGGGTAGAGGGAGCTGGAGAATGGTGGGCGGGGGGGATTGTATTCAGCGTTCAGTATTCAGTAGGCGGCGTTCGAGCGCCGGCAGGTCAGTTCGGAGTTCCGCCTCTAGGCGGCAAGGGCCCCCTTTACACGTGCGCGTACTCAAATGTGAGCACCGTCCTGGTTCCGATAGCGGCGCTCACAGTCGGCAGCACGCATTCGGCATCACACGCTCGCCGCCTAAAGGCGGAACTCCGAACCGAGTACCCGACGTTCGAAGGCGGCCACCGAATCCTGAACACTCGTTCTCAGCGAACCAGCCCGCTCACCCAGTCGCCGGCGGCGACGAGCCAATCGGCGAGGCCTTGATAGAAATTGAGGCCGCTGCTCCAGAGCTGGGAGAAATAAACTTTCCAACCGACGGAATGGGCCAGGCTCACGAGGGCGCCGGTGAGGAGGATCACGTTCACCGTGTAGATGAGCATGAACGAGAAGAGAAGGCCGGGGCCGTGAAAATCCGTCTGGCCTTTCGGCAGCATCCAGAGCGTGAAGGTGAGGTGGAACATCCACGTGCCGCCGAGGGCCACGAGGAAGAACTCACGATAGTGGACGAGACTGGGCACGAGGAGGGAGAGCGACCAGATGGCCAGCACGGGGATGCTATAAAAAGGCCAGAGGTACGGGGCGAGCGCGATGAGGAAGTTGTAGCGATTCGTCTCGATGTAGCCGCCATCGCTGGTGGCGTGAAAGCGGTTTACGCGGCCGAGGAACATGGTGGCCACTGCGGCGTGGGTCAGCTCGTGGCCGAGCACGTAGAGGTAAATGGGGCGCGGTTCGCGCCACTTCCACACGGAGATTCCGAGCCACGCAAACCACAGAACGGCGCCGAGAGAAAACATGAGGAACTCATGCTTCATCCAAAAGGGCACCCCTTTTCCATCGGCCATGGCGTGGCTGAGCGTGTGGAAAAAAGCGTCGGTAAAAATAATCGCGAAGGGGATGAACCACAGGCCGACGGTGGTATTCCAATGGCGGTGCCACCAGCGGCGCACGGCGCGCTGGGGCTCGCGCTTCCGCCGGCGCTTCGGTGCGGGCTTGGCGACGGGCGACGGCGCCGTGGCCTCGTCCGGCTCATCCGCCTCGGGAAAGTCCATGGGCTCCTCCAGCGCGGGGCTCGCGACCATCGCGGGCAGGGTGACGCGGCCGACCGCGGGCAGTTCCAACTGCGGATCGTCCACCACCTTTTTACGGGGTTTGCGCGGTTTTTTCGGCTGGGTCACAAGGCAGGAAGATGCGTGAAAAAGGCGGGCGATGTCGAGTCTCCGTGCCACTTTCGCTTTACATGCTAAACGGAGCGTGGTCTTCCGCACCGCTTATGATGGAACTTCTCACGGACCCGCATGCCTGGCTCAGCCTCTTCACCCTCACGGTGCTCGAGATCGTGCTGGGCGTGGACAACATCATTTTCATCTCCATCCTGGCCGGGAAGCTGCCGCAGGAGCAGCAGGGCAAGGCCCGCACGCTGGGGCTGGCGCTGGCGCTGATCACGCGCATTTTGCTGCTGAGCCTGATCTTTGTGATCACGCATCTCACGCAGCCGCTCTTTACCGTGGGCTTTCTCAAAGAGCATCTGGAGGATGGAACCACGCGGGCGCTCCAGGTGACCTTCAAGCACATCGTGCTGTTTGCGGGCGGGCTGTTCCTGATTTACAAGAGCGTGAAGGAAATCCACGGCAGCCTGGAAGGCGAAGAGCACGGGAAATCGAACAAAGTGAAGCCGATCTTCAGTGCGGTGATTTTTCAGATCGTGCTCATGGATATCATCTTCTCGCTCGATAGCGTGATCACGGCGGTGGGAATGGTGAAGCACATCGAGGTGATGGTGGCGGCCGTGGTGATTGCCCTGGCGGTGATGCTCTTCGCGGCAAAGAGCATCTCGGACTTCGTGAATGGGAATCCGACGATCAAGATGCTGGCGCTGTCTTTTCTGCTGATGGTGGGGTTGGTGCTGATGGGCGAAGGATGCGGGCAGCACATCGAGAAGGGGTATATCTACACGGCCATGGGCTTTGCCTTCGGTGTGGAACTCCTGAATATGCGGGCGCGGAAGAAGAAGGGAACGAAGCCGGTGGATTTGCGGTCGGAGTACTAAGACCCACCGAGGCCGTGCTGGAGATTTAAGTGATGGGAAATAGAAAACTTAAAAAACTTAAAATTCCCTATTGACGTTTTAAGGTACTTTGAATATTTATCGCCTACCTTCATCACCAATGAAAACGATAACGACATATCCAATCCATGCCTCGCGCGGCAGCGCGAGTCGAGCGGCCGGAAGGCTGCCCGGAGCGGGTGTGCCGTCATACCCGTGCCGTTCCAGCATTGGCTTCCGCCATCGCCGGAATGGTCGCGTCGAAACCTCCGCCCAAGCCACGAAGATGTGGGCCCTTGATACGCAAGTGTGCCCCGAATTGTGCGCTCAAAGTGCTTTGGGTAATTTCGACGAGAACCTTTACCAGGAGGACAGCAGGTAGTTCACGACCTTCGTAGAACACGGATTTCCGAGAACCCTGCTCGCCCGACCGGCCAGCAGGGTTTTTCGTTTCCGGAATTCCCGAAGGCGTGAAAGGCGGCCCCAGCTCTCTCCCGAAAGACTTTCCAACGCGGCGCGCTGACCGCGAGCAAATCAACCAGCGACGAACCCAAGAACGAACCAGAGAACCAAATCCAATCCACTTTGTGGGCGATAAAAACCCTGCCGCCAGCGGCCCGCGCGCCAACGCGGAGCAACCAACGGCAGGGTGGAATCGGTCACCAATCATCATCCAGTCCCCTTACGTGAAAAGCAGGGAGACCCTTTGAGTTAGCAACCTTGAAAGAGGATGCCGTCACTTAGGCAAAATGTCAAGTTAGCCAATTAAGAACAGCTAGCTGACGGGTGGTTATTGTCCTGATTCCTCGCCTCGATTTTTTCCAAATCAGAGGCCTTGGCCGGGCATCCTTTCCAGGATGGCCGGCCCCCGGGAGGTGTGCCTGAAACACCGAAACAGCCGCCGTGAAATGTTCCTGCGGGTGTGACCCTGAGCCGTGTGCTTCGGGGTGACAGCGGTGTTTGTTCTTTATGTCAAGAGAGGCGGCGCGGGTGCGCTCGAGTGCGACCCGCGCCGCCAATCTACTTTTTTTACGCGGTCATCGTTCAAGAGCAGGATTTCTGAATGCCAATCAGGAGATGCCGGTGCGATTCCGGCTGACCGCACCAATTTTTAGAGGGATCTGAGAAGTCCGGAGCGACAGCTGCGACCTTCTGGTCGGAGCTGCTTCGCGCTTCGTTATTTCGCAGGGCCACCACTCACTTTTTAAATCGCTTTAAACACGGCGGGCGCCAGCTGGCGCAGCGGAGAATCCAAATCTCCGCGAGTTCGGGGCAGCACCGAAACGCCGTGCCATTGTCAATCATTGCGGGGGAGCCAGATGAGGCGGCGTCTTCATAAGGCGCACAAGAGCGGGTTCGATTCCCAGGCGGCGCCGCGCCTGCCCTTCGGGCTGCCTTTGGCAGGCTCTCTCGCTTCGCTCGGTTCCCGCCCCTGCGACTTTTTGTAGCCGGCGATCTAAGAATTTGAGGGAGCTCCGCGTAGGAATAGAAATTCATCCTTTTGCGGACCTTCCCGTTTGGTTTCCGGCGGGAGTGTGTTACTGGTCACACGGGGACTTTTGCCACCAAGTCTTTGGCCCTCGTCCGGGGCCGTTCACTGCATCCATGCCATCTGCCTGGCAGGAGCGGCGCGTACTCACATTCAGCCACCACTCCGCCATTTCGACGCCACCATCGAGAATCTGGAACTTTATTCCGCATCTGCGGAATGCGCCGCCGCCTTCCAACGGGGCTGGGATGCCGCTTCGACAACGGTCGCTACTTTCCGAAGGCTTGGGCGATCGCGGCTTTCTTGTCGGGGGCGACTTCCTCGAGGGCTTTGCGGAAATCGGCGAAAGAATAGTAGCGGACGTGATTCACGCGGCGGTGGCGATTCTGCTCGTCGAGACGATTGAGCGCGGCGCCCATGGTTTTGGGACCGACGGAGTCGTGCAGGCCCATGAGCAGAGCCATGACGGCACCGTAGCTCCCGGTGAGAGAGGGCGGGACTTGGTTGTCGGCCTTCTCTCGCTCGAGTTTGAGCGAGCGCCAGTTCACGTCGCGCAGATTCGCCATCCATGGCTTTCCGCCGGCTTTCTGGGCGAGGTGCTCCACGAGCACGACGCCGGTGTAATGAGCCCAGGCGTGCTGATCCTCCATCTTTTTGGCATCGCCCCACATGGCAATGACGTGGCCGAGTTCGTGACAGAGTCCGTAAAAGAGCATCTGGCCCTGCGGCGTGGGCGACGAGAATTTAGTGCCGTCGGCCACGGGGAAATCGATCTCCGAGTGCCACGGAAACTCCGGGCCAAAATGCGGCGGGGCCTTGATCGCGGGCTCAAGGTGCACCCGGACGCGGAGCTTTTTTCCGGGCACTTTCGAAAACTCTTTAAAGCCGAATACTTCGTCGTAGCCCGCCAGGACGCCGTCGAAAACATCGGCAAAGTTTTCCAGCCAGCCGGCCTCAAAGGCGCCAATTCCGCGCACGATGAATCGCGGACGAAAGACGGCGGTGCCAAGCTTGGCGGCGGAGTCGGGCGCCACGGCGAGGAGTCGTTTCCGGATGGCCTCGAAATCGGCCGTCTGATCCAGGTCCAGCGCGGCTTCGCCGGCACGCAACAGCGCCGGGCCGAGGTCTGGAGCAGGCCGGCTGGCAAGCAGGCGTTGCAGGGCGAACTTGGCGGACATCGGCAAAAGTTTTGCGAGATCGGCTTCGGTATTTTTGCCGGGTTGCCCGGCGTGAGCATCGTTGATTTTGGCGACGGCCTCGGCGTACGCTGCCACGTCCTGCGTGACCGCGGCAGGGGCCCAGGCGGAAAGCAGCGAGGCGACAAAAAGGGAGAGAAAAAGTTTCATGGGAGTTACGAACGGGTGCACAGCCGGCCGGACATTGAGACGCACCGAGGAGATGGATTTGTCAGAGCTTTCTGTGCGCAATGTAAAAATGCGGTGAGGCGGCGGACTCGCTGGAGCCTCTCCTCGACTGGCCCATGCACGTTCCCGGCCCACCAGCGTCGAACGTTCCCTCTTTATGTCTATGTTCCAATGGTTGTTCCCCTGGCGTCGCACCGTCCGACTTCCCGAAAGGGTATCGACGACGGTGCATCTCACCCACCCCAAAGCGGGCTCCACGTGGCTGGATCGAATTTTTCGAAAGTCCTTCGGCTCGCTCGTGGAGCCGCGGGGAAATCTCGGCGCCAAGGCCGCGGGAGTGGATTTGAAGGATTACGTTTATCCCACGGGGCGAATTCATCCGGCGCTGTTTTTGTCGTGTGAGCAATTCTTGCGACACCAGGAGCTGGCGGATTCGCGACGCTTCGTGGTCATCCGCGATCTGCGGGATACGATTATCTCGCTGTATTTCAGCGTGCGGTATTCGCATCCGCCGCTGGAGCGCATCGTGGCCGCGCGCGAACAGGTGCGACACATGGAGCAAAACGAAGCGCTGCTGCACTACATTCGCGACAACACGAGTGGCATCGCGAGTCTGCAGCGCTCGTGGGTCGGCTCGGGCGAACACCTGCTGCACTACGAAGATCTGCTCAAAGACGATGTGGCGCTACTCACGGATCTTTTCATCCAGCGCTGCGGACTGCCGATTACGCCATCACGGCTGAAGCGGATCATTTTGCTCAACCGCTTTGAGGCCCGCTTTGGGCGGAAGCTGGGGACAGAGGACATCCATTCCCACGGACGGCAGGGCGCGCCGGGAAACTGGCGAAAATATTTTACACGGCAGATGGCCGAGGAATTTCAGGAACGCTATGGCGAAGTGCTGGTGGCGACGGGGTATGAGCGGGATGAGACGTGGGTGGAGAAAGTGCGGGAACAGGTGCTGGTGACGCCAGCGTAAGACTTCGAGGCGCTTTATCCGCCTCACGCGCGCTCGTCGTGAGGCGCATTTCCAATTTTTGTGGGCTGCTCGATCAGTCAGCAGGTCATCCGCCTTGCAAGCGGAAGAGCGCGGAGCAAAGCCGCGGCGGTCCACCATTTTCATGAGTCTCTGCGCCCAGCCGCAGAAGCGCTCAGGGAGCCCCGGAGTTGGAACGCCGCGAAGTGAGCGCGGCCTTCCGTGGTCGGCGGGCTACCCTGAGCGCTTCTGCGGCTGGAGCGCAGCGGAGCATCCGGGTTGTTAGCCGCGTAAAGAGCGCGTGTTGCCTGTAGAGCAGCAGTCCCTCGGACCAGGTCGGAGCGTTACCGACACAACCCACCACTCTCATAAAATGGCCTGTTAGCTCAGCAACGAAGAGCAGCCGCCTGTCGAGCGGAAGGGCGCGGGAGCAAAGCCCGCACAGGCCGCCATTTTACAAATCGCGCGCGAGGGAGACATCCAACCCGCCTCGCTTGGGACGAGGAGACACCCAGGGCAGCACTGGGGCGCGCGACCACTTTTCCGTTTCCATCGCGCACGATGGAGCCAGCGAACCTACCTGCTTCGGATGCAGGAGACGCCCGGGGCAGCACCGGGGTGCGCGACTTTCTTTCCATTCCCGCTCCCGTGGCCGAGCAGACGCAGGCATCCATCTTCTAAATGGATCGACGCAGGTGCAACTCCTGCCGGGAGCACTCTCCCTTTTTCGAAAAGTCCGCAACCTATGTTCGCGGACTGCGGCCTCCCGGCCGCAGCTACATGGCCCCTTTAAAATCCCCGATGATGTAACAGGAGCATGCCTGTCTGTTAAACAGGTCGCCGTGGTGCGAATCCACGTTGGGGAGCGCTTTCGATACGGTCCGTTCGTTCGCCCAGGCGATGAAGGACCAAGTTTTTTTGCCCGCATGGTGTAAAAGCACGCTGGCCTGTTTCTCATTCAGGCAGGCCGTGGGGCGGAACCACGTCGGGCGACCAATTTTCTCCGCAGTTCAACAGCAGAATATCCGGTGATGGATTCCCGGAAGATCGTGGTGCGAAATTGTCGCCGCCAGCGACCTACCCAGAGCGCTCCGCGTTTTATCGAAAGGCGCTTCGCGCCACGCAGTGCGCGGGGGAACCATGGCCTGCATAGCTGAGATAGATTAGCGCTTCGCTGAAGACGAGGAGAGTCCGGCGCGATACCGGATGCGGTCACCATTTTTCAATTCGCTCCCGAGGTGTAAGAGACCGTGCATGCCGCTTTGCGAAAGCGGAGGGTCGAGGTGCAAGTCCTCGCGGGAGCACCATTTTTCCGGGGAAGAGCACCGGTCGCTCATCAGCCTCATAAGCTGAAAGGAGTTGGTTCGATTCCAACCCCCGGGACCATTTCTCAGGCGGTGACGGGTGTAATCTCGCGCGGAGGATTTCGGCCTTCGGTGAGCAGGCCACGTCGCAAATCTTCCTCGAGGACCAGACGAAAGGCACCACCAGGAGACGTGCCCTCGATGATTCGCTGAGCCGCATCCTTAATCTTCCACGCTCCGACTCTGCCTGAGCCAGGATGCCACTCGGCGAGACCGGCAGGTCGAAAGACGACGGTTTCCTTTTCCCACCATTCCCACTCGGTGTCGTTCAGCCACGTTTCCAATTGCTGGGCGCTCCACGGTGTTTGCGTGACCGGCTGCCATTTCCAAAAGTAGGACGGTTCACAAGCGCCGCCGCAAGTACACGGCAGAGCCGGGTTGCGGTCATCAATGCGCTGGCAAGCGGCGCAGATGCGGCCTTTCTTCCGCAGACGGACAAAGGCCAAGGCGCTGAAGAGCGGGACCAAGATCAGGAATTCGGCCAGGGCTCGCAGGAACGGAATCGGCACGCGCACTTCGTGAGAGCCATCGCCCCACCCGCGCCAATGGCCGACAGCCATCAAACCTCCGAGAACGATGCCTCCAAAAATCGCCGCTCCGATCCGCCGATTTCGATCTTCACGCTTCGCGGACTCTGCTTCTGCCGGTGTGTTTCGAACCCACATCGTTGCCTCACAAGGTGGCACGAGCGAGCTGCGTTCGCCAGCCGCATTTGATGTTCAACTTTTCCTCAGGTGGTGATGTAGCAGTCGCATTCGGGCCTGTGAAGCCCGCCGGATGGGTGCAACGCCCATACACCTGACCACTTTCACGGAAGCTCCACCGGACAAGCGTGCCGGGACCGTCTTGAACACGGATCGATCGCCTGAGGCGATTGGGGGGCAGGACCTCGGGCTTCCACCATTTCTCCCGCACGAGCACTTTTGCCAACGCGTCCGGAAGACGCGTTTCCGTAATCGCCCTGTAGCTCAACCAGTAGAGCGCCTGGCTTTGAACCGGGAGGTTGACGGCGCACATCCGTCCGGGGCCACCATTTCGAAAGTCAAAGCGGATGAGCATACCGCCGCCGGTGGAAACCGGACAGATCCGCGTCTCGCGGGTTGTGGAGCATGTCCACTGACTTCCGCCATTTTCCATGTGCGCGCGATGCTGAAGCAGTCGAGGCGGCGGCTTGCAAACCCGCTCTTACCCGGTGCGAGTCCGGGCGCGCGCTCCATTTTTTAGCCGCCGGCTTGGCAGAGCAGTCATGCACCTGTCTTGTAAACAGGCACACCTCGGTGCAACTCCGGGAGCCGGCTCCACTTTTATGGAAGTTCGACCGGACAAGCGCGCCGGGACCGTCTCGAACACGGATCGACCGCCTGAGGTGGTTGGGGGGCAGGACCTCGGGCTTCCGCTGTTTTCCCAGCAAGAGCTTTTCAAATGCAGCAGGATGTCGCGTCTACGTAATCGCCCTGTAGCAAAACCAGTAGAGCGCCTGGTTTTGCCCCGGGAGGTTGACGGTGCCACTCCGTCTGGAGCCACCATTTTAGCTGTGAGAGTGAATAATCACGCTCCCCCTCCGCATTCCTTTTCCGCTGGTAGCTCAAAAGCAGAGCAGTCGCCCGATAAGCGACCGACGGTGGCGCGATACCACCCTGGCGGACCATTTTTCAAAAAGCTCCCGTAGCTCAATGTAAAGAGCGCCGCGCTTCGAACGCGGAGGTTGCAGGCGAAAGTCCGGCCGGAAGCACCATTTCAACAACCCTGCGTGGTTTACCGGGAACAGAAGACTGGCTCGCCTCAGAAGCGATGAGCCTTGGGAGTGCAACGCGTGGCGCGTGAGCGCCATCCCTCCCAAACGCGGAGCGCACTCTGCGCCGACGCCGGAACGTCAACTCTCCCCGCAGGGACCATTCCAAACCACCAACCAACCAAACCCATGACGCAACCACACCGCTGAGGTGCTCTCTCCCGCGCCTCGTCCACTCGAACGGGAGAGCCTGCCCGCCCGCCAGGGCCGGAGCTGCTGAGCAGCCCGGCATCGCGCGGCGATCGCCACGAAACTCGAATGAATACGAGCAATATTGAAAAGCACTTCACCGCGATGGGCGCGCGCTTTCAAGTGAAGCACCTCCCCGCTCCACGGCAGATGAACTTCCGTGGCCGGAGCGAGGCCAGCGACTATGCGGTGGACATCCAGCACGACCGGTACGGCGCGTTCTTTGAACTGCGCGTGCCGGACGCGCTGCACGAGGCCCTGGAGGTGACCGTGCTGCAAACCGCCAAGCACGACCGCCACCTGCTCCTCTTTATCCGCAAGGATGAAGGGAAGAGCGAAACGAAGGACCGCTTCCTCTGCGGGCACGATGAGCGCGACTGGTTCGTCGCCGCCGTGCCGGGTGGAGCATCCAGCGTGGCCCAGGCCAAGGAAGCACTGAAGCCATCGGTGGTCCGCGCGGCGCAAGCCCGCGCCGGCCTCAACGGCCGCCAGCGCAACACACGGGCCAACCGCGCCTACCGCCGCCAGGGCGAATGGTTCTTCATCGAAGAGCCGCGCCTCGTGGTGGACGCCGGCCTAATCCTGCGCGACGAACCGCTGAGCCGCGGCAGGGGCAGCAAGCCCCATGTGGTGGCCGAGCTGTACCGCACCGGCGGCGAAGCCGTCTACGTGCACCAGCGCCACCCGCAAGGCGTGAGCCCGGCGGAGTATGAACGCAGCATCCAGAGCGGCCAGACGAAGCCCTCGCAGTGGCGCATGATGCGCCGCAACGCGGGCGTGTATGTCCGCGGCACGGTGCGCCACGCCGATCATCAGACCATCACGCTGCACACCTGGCATCGGGTGGTGATGAACACGGAGAACGAATCGCGCACCATGGCCAGGGTGGCGTTTCTCGACTGAGCTTTCGCACGCATCGAAAGCAAACCAAAGCGGCGGCCCGGACGGCAGTGACCGAGCCCGGGCCGCCGCACTCTCCGCTCCCGTAGCCCAACCGCAGAGGCCGCCGGCTTAACCCGGTGCCGTGTCGGTGCGACACCGACCGGGAGCACCCCTCTTTTTAAAACCCAGCGTGGTTCACCGGGAAAAGCAGACCGGCTCGCTCGAGAGGCGATGAGCCTTGGGAGTGCAACGCGCGGCGCGTGAGCGCCATCCACTCCAAACGCGGAGCGCACTCTGCGCGGACGCTGGAGCATCAATTCTCCCCGCTGGGACCTTTCCGCCTGCGTAGCCCAACAGCAGAGGCACCGAGCTCAGACCTCGGCCAGTGCGGGTGCAAATCCCGCCGCAGGCACTATCTACTTCATGGAACGTGAACCGGACAAGCGAGCCGGGAGGCCGTGCTAAGGCCATCGTGCGCCACAGGTGCAAGGGGTGCAAGTCCTCCGCGTTCCGCCATTTCCCTTGGCAGGGGTCCTGCTAGGAAGTGCAATAACAATGCAGTCCAGCCCAACCTCGAAGGACCGGCCCTACGGGATCCTCATCGCCGTCGCTCTCTTGATCGCGATCGTGGTGGTCTATTCCGGCGTAGCCCGGTGCGACTTCATCTCCTTCGACGACCCGGCGCATGTTTACAAAAATCCGATCGTGCGCGCGGGGTTGACGGGAAACGGCGTCATGAAGGCCTTCACGGAGACGCATACGGCGGTGTGGGTACCGCTGACGACGATTTCCTTCATGACCGATGTGAGCCTCTTCGGTTTGAATCCCTCCGCGATGCATCTGGAAAATGTGGCCTGGCATGCGGGGGCAGCGGTGCTGCTCTTTCTCGCGCTGCGCCGGCTCACGGGACGGCTCTGGCCGTCGGCGATCGTCGCGGCACTGTTTGGCCTGCATCCGGTGAATGTGGAATCGGTAGCGTGGATTACCGAGCGCAAGAATGTGCTCTGCGGATTTTTCTTCATGCTCGCGCTGTATGCGTGGAGCTGGTGGGCCATGGAGCGCCGGATACTCGGCTGGTGGGGCACCTTTCTCGCGCTCGCGGCTTCGCTGCTGGCGAAGCCCATGGCCGTGACTTTTCCGTGCGTCCTGCTGCTGCTTGATTTCTGGCCACTCCAGCGGTTTCCGCGCGTGGCGTGGTACCGCCTGCTATTGGAAAAGGTGCCGCTCTTTCTGCTGTGCGCGGCAACTTCCTACATGGCGGCGCACGCGGCGGATTCATCGAAGTTCGTCGTCACCTACGCGCAACTCCCCTTCCCGGCCCGCGTCACCAATGCGATTTGCTCCTACGGCGGCTATCTCGCGGATCTCGCGCTGCCGCAGAATCTCACGCTCTTTTACGCACATCCGCGGGTCGCGCAGTGGTGGCCGGCGGCGGCGATGCTCACGGGACTGCTCGCGGCGCTCGGTCTGGCGCTGTGGCGGCGGCGGGAGCAACCGTATCTGCTGGCGGGCCTGCTGATTTTCCTCGGTGTGCTGGTGCCGAGCCTCGGCTTTGTGCAAGTGGGCGAGCAAGCGCGCGCGGACCGTTTTGTGTATCTCGCGGAGATCGGCATTTTCATCGCGGTGGTGTGGCTGCTCGATGCGGCGCTGCCGAAGAATGGCCGGTTGCGTGCGGCCGTGGCTGCCGTGCCCATCGCCGCGTTCAGCGTGGTCACCTTTAATCAGACGGAGCATTGGGAGAACGATCTCTCGCTGTTCCGCCACACGCTGGAAGTGGCGCCGATGGACAGCGCGATGATGTCACTCTGGCTCAATGCGCTCGATACGAACCCCAAGCGCGCGGAAGCCGCGCAGGCGCTCATCGAGACGAAGCCGCGCTTTGGTTACCAGTCGGGGCACTGGGATTTGCTGGGGCGGCTGCATCTGACGCTGGGGAACATCCCGGCGGCAGAGGAAGATTTTCGGAAGGGGCTCGCCTTGAGCCCGAATGACCGAATGCTGCACACAAATCACGCGCTGGCTTTGGCCAGCGAGGGAGAGAATGCGGGCGCCGAGGCGGAATTCAAAACGGCGCTGGCGGATGGACCGGGGACGTATGCGGCGCACATCAATTACGCGACCTTCCTTGAACGGCAGGGACGCAAGCAGGAAGCGCGGGCGGAGTACGCGAAGGCGCTGCAACTCACGCTCACGGATGAAGGTCTGGCGATTGCCCTGCGGAAGCTGGATGAACGGCTGAAGCCGTAGGAACAAATGCCAAAGTAGCTTCCGGCCCGAAGGGCCGACGGCCGGGGGCTTCAGCCCCCGGATCAAGCGCGGGAAAAGCTGCGCCCCGAAGGCGGCGCTGGAGGCTCTGCCCCGGAAGCGACTTTTGCCGACTGCGATCAGCGTGGCAGCTGGAGGAGAAGTGACCGCGACGTTGATGCACGCTGCCGCGCACACCCTGCGGGCTGCCTTCGGCAGTCTTTCTCGTTCCACTCGAATCCGGTCGCAGCGACATTACGTGGGCACGCCCGCGGAGTCCGCGTCGTTCAGTGCGTCCCATTTTTTACGCCTGTGAATGCAAAGAGACGAGCGCCTCGCCTTTCAAGCGAGTCCTAGCCGGTGCAAGCCCGGCCACAGGTGCCAATTTAGACAGTCTACCCGCCCACTCTCCCCCAAAGACGCCCCACCACCAAAACCATCCACACCCAACGAAGACCCATATGAAACTGACCAAAGCTCTCAAGCTGAAGAACCAACTCGCCGGTGAAGTCGCCGAGCTCAAGGAACGATTGACCAAGCAAAACTCGCGGGCGGCCACCATTCCGTTCGACTATAATACCGCCGAGGTCTTGAAGTCCCTCCACGAGCGCATCGACCGTCTCGTGACCGTGAAGGCCGCGATCGCTTCAGCGAATGCTGCGCAGTACGCTCGCATCTTCCGCCTCGCGGAACTGAAGGGCCTCGTCGCCCTGCTCAAGGTGCTCGACGTGCGCCACGGCGTCTTCAAGGAAGCCGGTAACTACACGCAATCGGCCCTTGAGGTCGAGTATGTCGCCCAGCTTAAAAAGGCAGAGGTGGACAAACTGGTGACCGGTCTGGAGGAAGAGATTTCCACGCTCCAGGACGAGCTCGACGAATTCAACCACACCCATGCCGTGGAATTGACGGCGTAAGATTTGGGCGTGTGGCGGTGGAAAGCCTGGAAACGAGTGCGACTAAAAACTTCGGAGTAATCTCCGCTGGCGTTGCAAAACGCAGAAACCGATGTCGATGCCGACCATCAAACCGCACCGGGCAAGGAATCAAAGCGCAAGCCGCAAGCTGCAAGACGCAAGCCTCTTTTCAGCCGCCCGCTTCCGTGCCGGAAGCCGCCACACGACCCAACTCCGTTCGTCCGAACCGGAATCACTCGCGACGCAAAATTGGACCGCACCCCCCGGTCGCAGCTCCATTATCCCCAGAGCGTCTTAAGGCGTTCCTCTTCCTTGATCCCGAGGGGGAACTTTTTGCTCATGGGGTGATCGGCGATGCCGGCAAGGCGGCGCAACTCCTCGTGGATGTGCTCGGGGCGGATGCGGATGCCTTTGTCTTTATCGCACGCAAGCGTGCCGGGGAGGATGGGCACGGCGAATTGCTTTTCGTCCGTGGCGCCGATCACGCGATTTCCTTTAATCCCCTGCCCCAGGAACATGATGGAGCCGATGGACCAGTGGTCCTTGCCGTTGCCGTTGTTGTAGTTCGGGGTGCGGCCCATTTCGCTCTGCACAACAATGACCAGCTTTTCTCGGATTTTCAGCTCCTCGGCGCGGCGCAGGAAATAGGCGATGCCGGCGAGAAACTCGGGGATGAGCTTCATCTGATCCTTGTCGTTGTTGTTGTGGCTGTCGAACTGGCCGATGCTGATATTGGCCGAGACGCAGACGCCGGCTTTGAAAGAGGCGAGCGCGATTTCCGCCTGCTGCGAGAGCCGCTCCTTCGGGCTGTTTTTTGGGATGAAGGGCGTGATGCGCTGCAACGCCTCCGAGTTTACCTGCGCCGCGTAGAGCATGCTCTGTGCGCGCTCCACACGCGGGAGCAGGACGTCGGAGACGCGATGATCCATTTGATCTTTCAGCGCGCGCTGGATGCGGTCGACGGCAAAGTCGTCCTGATACGGGCTGCGCACGTTGCCATCCACGGCGTCGGCGTTCGCCACTTTCGCGAGCGAAGGCAGATAAGGCACGCGCGACATCGGCACGAGGTTGCCGGTATTCGAGTAGTTGCCGAAGGTCAGGAAAGCGAGCGGGCACTGCGGGCCTTTGCAGGCGGCGGCGAGCGCGGCAAACGTGGGATAGGCGAGGCTGTCGAGTTTGCCCGTGGCCATGTAGCGCGCGCCGGGCGAGTGGTTGTTGACCGAGTAATCGAGGCCGTTCAGCACGAGCAACTCACTGCCGAATTCCTTGTAGAAATCCTCATTGGTCATCCCGCCTTCGGCGTGGCCGGCCGTGGGCGCAAATTTGTGCGCGCCCTGGGTGAGGATATCGCCGTCCTTATAGAGCCGATTGATTTCGTTGATGCCCTTCGGGTCCATCAAATACGTGGTGTCCCAGCCTCCGGAGGCGTTGAAGACGACATAGTACGGGCCCTCGTAAGCCGTGAGCTCCTTGGTCTCCGCGCGCGTGAGCATCGGATACCACACCGGCGCCGCAACACCGAGGCCGGCGAGGCTGCAGAGTTTCAAAAAATCGCGGCGGCTCTTGCTATTCATAAAGGAAGGTCTCCTGCCGGAGCAGATAGGTCACCACGGCGCGCCAGGCGCGGATGGTGTATTTCGGATCCTCCACGCGCTTTTCGCCGTTCGCACGGCAGTTGTAGGTCTCCAGCGGCTCGATTTTGCGGGACTTCGCGTCAGCGACGATATCGGAAAACAGCCGGAACGTGCGTTCCACGTCTTCATCCTTCTCGGTGACGTCGTAGCGGCCGAGAATGAGCTTTTGCAGTTGGACGATGGCGGCGCGGATTTGCTGGTCGCCGTTCGCGGATTCGCCGGGGATCACACTGGGCTCGATCTTCGAAAAGAGGCGGCGCTCGCCGGGCTCGCGCGTGAAATCGGTGGCGACGTTTTTGCAGGCGACGTCATTTGCCATGATGCGCTGAATGGCGCCCATGGCGCCGCTCGGGTCCACGGCGCGCTCGGTCACTTCCTTGAAATCGATGCCGCCATAGAGCATCGCGGTTTCCTTGTCCTTCAACTTGCCCCAAGGCTTGCCGAAGATGGCGCCGACTTTCCGTTCGAGCTGCTCGGGCGAGAGCATGCGGGCGAGGCCTAGGTCGGCGATCTCCGCCTGCCGCTGCGGATTCGCGCCGGAAGAAAGCGACTCCGCGCGATAGAAGGGCGACTGCACCCATTCCTTGAACGCGACTTTCAAATTGAAGCCCTCCTTCACCATACGCGCGGCGATGCGCTCCACCTCGGCGTGCTGCGCCTGGTAGGCACGGCTGCGGGCGTCGTAGAGCGGGTCATCGAGCGACGTCGGCGCGAGCAACACCTTTCGTCCGGTGAGGATGTAGTAGACGTGCTCCACCATGGTGCGGGCGAAGCGCGGATCTTTCGCCGTGCGTTCGCCGAGCCATTGCAGTGCGCGCCAGCGCTGGTCGGTCGCCAGGTCTTCGCCCTCCAGGCCGGGACCAAACATATCTTTAAACCAGCCGTCCTTCCGCTGCTGGAAGAGTCCCTCGGGCAGGCTGTAGTAGTCCTGAAAGAGGCCCGCCACGGGATCGATCGTCTTGTGGCAGATCACGCACTCCGAGGCCTCCATCGTAGGCACTTTGAATTTCGCCGTGATCGCCGCGGCATCGGACACGCGCGGTGCCAGTTCCAGCACATCGATGCCGAGGAATTGCTGGTAATACATGCGCGCGCGGAGGCGATTGCGGTTCGTCTCCGTGGTGGGATAGCGCCGCAGATACTGGAACGTGGTGAGCATGCCCGCGTGCGGATAGAAGCCCGTGGGCGATTCCTGCACTTTACCGCTGCGATCCTTCAGCGCCTTGAGGCGCACGGGGAGAAATTCGAAGGGGTTGTTCACGTCGTGGAACTGGTCCTTCATCTCGTCGAACACGCCGTAACCGCGCGCCGTGTAGGGCGAGACCAGGATGTAATCCGCCGTGACGATTTCCGTGAACGGGTGCTCGTTCCGGACGATATATTTCACAAGTTCCGTGGGCTCGCGGAGCATGGCCTCGCGGTAATCGTCGGACACTTTGTAGCGCGCCTTTTGCTGGGCCTTCGTGTCGCCGGCACTGGTCAGATCGAATTTCTCCACCCAATGCCGCGTCTTTTCGAAGTGCTCGTAGGAGAGCGCATTCTCGGCCACATCGTCGTAGCCGCGGGTGAGGAAGATGTCGTTAAACGCTTCGGCGATCCGATCGTAAAAAGCGTCCTCCTTCATCAGCGCATCGAGGATGAGCGCGATGGCCTTGAGGCCGTCCTTTTCCACCGAGGCCATCTCCTGCTCGCTCGGCAGGCGGCCGCAGAGGGAGAGCGTCATACGCCGCAGCAGCTTGCGATGATCGAGCATCGTGACGCCGTCGAAGAAATTTTTCGTGTCGCGCACGGCGAGGGGCTTCGCCGCCGGCTTGCCGGGTTCATTCGTCTGGCGGACGAATTCGGCCAGGATGCGGTAGCCCGTGGAGTCCACCTTGAAGACCGTCTCGCCGCCGTGATCCAACCCGCCGGAAACTTTGACGAGCAGGCGGGAGCCTTCCTTTTCCTTCGCCGCGGCCATCTTTGCGAAGGCCTCGCGATTGTATTTCAACGCGGCGGCGGAATCCTTTTCCCGCGTGGGGTCCTGCAGCACGAACTTGCTGTCCTCGGCATCACCGCCGGGCTTATGGCACTTCAGGCAGGAATGCGCGCCGACCTTGGGCCAGACTTCGTCGGAAAAATAGTTATCGTCCGCCAGACAGGCCGGACCGCGATGGCCTGGATCCGCCATCGGTTTGGCGGCTGGAGATTCCGACGCCGCAGCGGTCCACGGCAGCAACAAAGCGGCGAGGGACAGGCTCCAGGAATAGCGGCGACGAGGGCGGGACATGTGGTGATCCGTCAATCTGACAAATTTTCCACCCCTAGGCCCTTTCTCAAACGGAAACCTACCCCTGTTACTGAACCCGTTGAACCCCTTTTCCTCCTGTAGTGTAAAGCAGCACGAACGGCTTATACCCGTGAAGCCCTCGATGTGGGCGTAGTCCAGGTGCGAGTCCTGGCGGGAGGACCTTTTTCGAACCCGAAGCTTTGAGAGCGAAGCCATCGCCTTTTAAGCGATTGAGGAGGGTGCAATGCGTGGCGCGAAGCGCCTTCTACACCGCGGAGCGCGCTCTGCATGGACGCCGGAGCGTCAACTCCCTACGGGTTCACTTACTTTTAAGCTGAACGCGGCGTGATGTTTGGTCTCCAATCCGTCATGGAATGAGACTATCCTATTTCCATGTCTGCCTCCCTGCGCGACGCTCAATCCTTCCACACCACTCGCTGGACGCGCGTTTGCCTGGCGAAGGAGACCTCCGAGGATGGGCGCCGGGCGCTGGCGGATCTGTGCGCCACGTACTATGAGCCGGTAGTGGTCTTTCTGCGCTGCGAGTTGCGCGATGCGGACGCGGCGCGGGAGCTGAGCCATGCTTTTTTCGAGCAGGTGCTCGCGGGCGGGCGCATCCAGGCGGCCGACCAATCGCGCGGGCGCTTTCGCTCTTACCTCCTCGGCGCGGTGAAACATTTTGTGGCGCATGAACGCCAGTCATTGGCCCGGCAAAAGCGCGGCGGTGGGCTCGAGGTGGCCACGCTGGAAGAGGCCGGGACCATCCCTGACTCTGGTCTTTCGCCCGACCAAGCCTTTGAGCGCCAATGGGCGCTCACGGTGCTGGCGATGGCGATGGAGTCCTTGGAAAGGGAATGCGCCACGGCGGGGCGGATGGAATTCTTTCGCGCTGTGAAACCACTCCTCACCGGCGAGGCGGATCACGGTGGACAGGCAGCGGTCGCCGAAGCGTGCGGGATGAATCTCGCCGCGCTGCGCATGGCCGTGCATCGGTTGCGGCGCAGGCTGCGCGATCTGGTGAAAACCGAAATCGCCGGGACGCTGGATGACCCTGGGCTCGTGCAGGAAGAGATGGAGGCGCTGTTTGCCGCGCTGGGGGGCTAAAAAAATCTTTCGTTCCGCCGTTATGTTTTCCGAACCACACGTCAGGACTTGGTGATGAGCGAAGCTTCGGCCAACGCAAAAAGCTGCCCCCAGTGCGGCGCCCCGCTCCCGGAAAAACCGGGCAGCCTTTGCCCCCGCTGCCTCATGGCCCAGCTCGTGCAGCCCACGCAAGTAGACGGTACCGCGGCACAGGAACTTTTCTCCCGGGAAGAGCTGGCCCCGCTTTTTCCGCACCTTGAAATTTTGGAATGCCTCGGCCGTGGGGGCATGGGCGTGGTCTACAAGGCCCGCCAGAAATCGCTGAACCGCTTCGTCGCGCTGAAACTGCTGGCGCCCGAGCGCGCGGGCGATGCGGAGTTTGCCGATCGTTTTGCCCGTGAGGCGCAGGCGCTCGCGGCGCTGAATCATCCGCACATCGTGGCGGTGTACGATTTCGGCCAGGCCGGCGGCTTTTACTTTCTGCTGATGGAATTTGTGGACGGGGTGAATCTCCGCCAGCTCCTGCGCACACGGCGGCTCACACCCAAGGAAGCGTTGAGCATCGTCCCGCCGATCTGCGACGCGCTGCAGTGCGCGCATAACCGCGGCATCGTCCATCGCGACATCAAACCCGAGAATCTGCTCCTCGACCGCGCGGGCACCGTGAAGATTGCCGACTTTGGCATTGCCAAAATGCTAGGAGGGGAGGGGGCGGATGGCGCCACGCGGGAAGGCGCGGCGTCCTCTCCGCCCCCTCCGTGGCATCACACCATCAATGCCGGCACGCCCGCCTATGCCGCGCCGGAGCAGCAGCAGGGCACGGCCGACCATCGGGCCGATATCTATTCCCTCGGCGTCGTCCTGTACGAAATGCTCACCGGCGAGCGCCCCACGGGCCGACTGGAGCCGCCCTCGCGCCGGGTGCAGGTGGATGTGCGCATCGATGAAATTGTGCTGCGCGCGCTCGAGTCCACGCCGGAGCTGCGCTTTGCCACCATCGCGGAATTTCGCACCCAAGTGGATGTCGTCCGCTCCTCGCTCCGCCCGGCAGCGCCGTGGTCGTTGCGGCAGTGGGCCGCGGTGATCATCGCCGTCCTCGTGGTCATCGCCGGCACGGCCTACACAGTGACGCAAAGCCGCTCATCCAAAGATCCCGATGCCGGTGCCAGCACCAGCCCTGCCCGCCCTCCTCAACCCGCCACGCTAAGTGAAGTGGTCACACAATTCGAGGCCGCCTACGGCGATCTGCTCAAGGAGGAACGCGCCGCGGCCCTGGCCTCAGCAGACACGACACCCGACGAAGCTGCCGACCGCGAGTTTCGCCTCCGAGAGAAGCGAACGCGCGTCGCCGACCTCGAGCGTCTCATTGAAACCCTTTCCGAACCCGCGCCCTCCAAAACTCAATCCACGCTGCCACACCGATGAAAATACCCGCCGCCATCTGCACCTCGCTTATCCTGGCTGCCGCCCAGCCCTTCGCCACCGCGCAAGGCGGTGCCGCGCCGCCCACTACTCCGCCTCCTGTGGGCATCGGGGCCGGCGGCCCGCCTCCGATCATTCTGGGAGGCGCACCGCCGTCGACCACTCCGCCCATCGGCATTGGTGCCGGTGGACCACCCGCGGCCATTCCCGGCGGCGGCGCGCCGCTGCCACCAACCGCTCCTCCCGCAGGCATCGGCGCAGGCGGCCCACCCACCAGCATCATCCAAAGCGCTCCCCTGCCCCCACCGACACCAGGCGGCGGCAGCCTCGAAGCCTCCGGTCTCCCCGTCCCCGTTCCGGTCATTCCGTTGCCCCCGCCGCCCATTGTTCCTCCGCCGCCACTCAAAGTAGCCCCCAGAGGCGCGCTGGTTCCGGGAGCGATGACTGCTCCCATCGCGGGCGGAGCACCGGTCGCCGCCAATCCCGGCACTGGCTTTTCCACCTTTGTCGCGCCGTCAAGTGCAGCCCCGTCCGCCATGCCCGGCATGCCGGGGAACGCCGGAAACTATCCGAAGGCGGCTCCTTCCGCGATGCCGGCGCTTCCACCTGGGCAGCCCGGCTATCACAATCATGCTTCGAATTTCTTTTATGATGCAGTCCCGTCCTCCTCGGCGGCTCCATCTCCGCGAACCGGACAGGAGATCATCCGCGCTGCGAAACTCCGCGTGCTGGAGCGGCACTACGAGGAGACGCTGAACCAGATGATCCAGTTGGAGAAAGACGCGCTCACCGCTTCGCCAGAAGAGCGCGCGAAGATGGAAGCGTCCGCCCAAGCGATGCGGGCCTTTCTCTCCAAACTGGAGACCGAACTGCTGCCGCTCGCCGAGCCTCCCAAGGAGACCCTGGGCGCGCCAGGCATCCCCGGTGGCTCGGGAAGCTCTGACGACAAACCGGCGGCCACCGCGACGCCGGAAGCCGCACCGCACCCGGCGATCAACAAATTAGAGCGCGCGCAAAACAACTTCCTGGGTCTCTTCTTTATCGCCCAGAAAGCCGACGAACTGGTCTCCGGCGGGCAATTCGACAAAGCTCTCGAATTGTATCATCAGGTCGAGAGCGCGCTCCTCACCCTGCAAAAAGAAGACCCAAAATATCAGCCCGAAATCGTGGCCTGGCGCTTGAAACGCACCCGGGAGTCGATGAACCGCCTCGAAGCGCAAAAGCCCGCCACGCCAGGAACGACGCCACCGCCCCGGAGCGCCCTCGACCCCACGAGTTCCGCTGGACAGGCCGAGAACGAGAGCACACCCAAAGGCCCGCGCAACCGCGTGCTGGCGGTGAACAGCAAGTGGGGCTTCGCGGTAGTGAGCCTCAGTGCCAAAGAGGGGGCGGCCGTAAACAGAATCCTGGTGGTGAACCGCGGTGGCCGATCCATCGGCAGGCTCAAGATCGCCAGCGTGAAAGCAGATCTCTCGACCGCCGACATCGTGCCCAACACCTTCGCCAACGGCTTTTCTGTGCAGCCAGGTGATGACGTGACTTTTGTCGATGAGGAGAAGACCAAAGTGGAAGCCGGGAGCGGCGCCATTGAGCCTCCGGCTCTTCCGAGTTTTCCCGACGGCGGAGCCCCCGCACTTTCCGAACGCCTCGACCGTCTGAATCCAGGGCGCGTCCGCGTCGCAGAGAAGCTGGAGCGGGTCGGGATGTAGGAAATCTTTGTCCAAAAAAGCATCCAAGGAGCGCGGCTCGGTCAAAGACCGGCCGCGCTTTCCTGTCTGGTGTTCTCTCAATGCCCATCCAATTTTTCGAGGTAGTGAAATCGGAGTTTCTTCGTTTCCCACGACGCCGGTTCGATTCCGGCCCGCTCAGCTTTTGAGCGGCCGCCCGAAGGTTGGGCGCTCTCTGGTTGCCGTTCTCCTCGAATTCTCTTTGCGGTAGTGAGGATGGGCTTACTTCGTCAAACCATCGGGTGCCGGTTCGAATCCGGCGGCTCGCCTCGGCGAGTCTAGTTCAATCGGATAGAACAATGGGGCGCTCTGCGCCGTTCGCCCGCCGTTTTCTCCGCAATTCCTTTGGCGCCGTCGTGGCGCGTTTCCTTTTCCTGGCAGTGAGGATCGAGTTCCTTCGGAAATAGTTGGTTCGACTCCATCCGCCTCCACCTCCGGGGGCGTTACCTCGGCCCGCCCATACTCCAGGAAATCCTTTTGGGGCAGTGAGTGCGGAGATTCTTCGCCCCGGCCAGTGAAGCCGGTAGCCTGCCATAGGCTATGCGTTCCGCACAGCGTTCTCCCCAAAATCCCTTTCGCGGCAGTAATGACGGGCATTCTTCGCCACCAACAAACCAAGCACTGAAAACGCGAGGCTCATGAGCAGAGAACCGTTCCACGGTTCCGGGTTCGAGTCCCGGCCTGTCAGTCAGAGCTCGTCAGTCTTTCTCCGCGAATCCCTATTCTCATGTAGCCGCGGGCGGGAGCCCGCGGCTACATGGAAAGCGCCCTTTCCCGTGGCCAGGCACTCGTCCGGCCACGCCCACCACCACCTGCGGGGCAGTTCCCGCCGCGCCATCCCGGAAAACACGGCGCCGGCGGCTCCCCGCGCAACCACACCAAACCACCATGAAGTTCAACTTCTTAAAAATGCTGCGCCCCCGCGCGCAGACCACCAACCTGGCCGGTGGCGACGCCTTCGTGGAAACCCCAAAGCTCGCGCTCGCCTCGCTGATGCTCACGACCACGCTGACGGATGAATTTTACCGCAGCGGCGATGCCACCGTGCGGCAGGTGAAGCAGCTCGTGTCGCAAATCGGCGACCCGAAGTTTGCCGCCAAGGCCGCGCTCTACGCTCGCAAGGAAGCGGGCCTCCGCTCGGTGACGCACCTCGTCGCCAGCGAACTCGCGCGCTCCGTGAAGGGCCAGGCGTGGACGGCGACGTTCTACGACCGCATCGTGCACCGCCCGGATGACGCGCTGGAGATCATGGCCTGCTACCTGGCCACCTACGGCCGCCCGATTCCGAATGCGCTGAAGAAGGGCCTCGGCTCGGCGCTCGCGCGCTTTGATGAATACCAGCTCGCGAAGTACCGCAAGACGCGCGCGGATCTCTCGCTCGTGGATCTGGTGAACCTCATTCACCCGCCCCACACGGAACCGCTCGCCAAGCTCGTGCACGGCACGCTCGCGCCCGCGGAGACCTGGGAAACCAAGCTCACGCAGGCCGGCGCCGCCGCCAGCAACGACGAGGAACTCGCCAGCCTGAAGCAGGATGCCTGGAGCACGCTGCTCGCCACGCGCAAGCTCGGCTACTTTGCGCTCCTGCGCAATCTGCGCAACATCCTGGCCAGCGCGCCGAACCTCACGGACGCCGCCATCGCGATGCTCACCGACCCGCGCCTCATCCAGCGTTCGCTGGTGATGCCTTTCCGCTTCTCCACGGCGGTGGAGGCGCTCCAGCAGTCCGGCCTCCCGAATGCGGGCCGCGTGCTCGAGGCGCTCAGCCTCGCGGTGGATGTCTCGCTGGAAAACGTCCCGCGTTTCCCGGGCAAGACGCTCGTGGCGCTGGACGGCTCCGGCTCGATGCGCGGACGCCCGATCAAAATCGGTGCGCTCTTCGCGGCGACGCTCGCGAAAGCGAATGATGCGGACGTGATGCTCTTCAGCGATGATGCGCGCTACGTCTCCATCACCCCGCGCGACACCACGCTCAGCGTGGCTACGTGGCTCGAGGACCAGTGCGCGATGGGTGGCACGAACTTCCACGCCATCTTCTAACGGGCGAAGCGCCTACGATCGCGTCATCATCCTGTCCGACATGCAGGGCTGGGTGGGCCCGCAGGCGCCCACCAGCAGCTTTGCCACGTGGGCCAAGACCTACGGCGCCAAGCCGCGCGTCTTCTCGTTCGACCTCGTGGGCTACGGCACGCTGCAGTTTCCGCAGCGCGACGTCTACTGCCTCGCGGGTTTCTCCGACAAGACGCTGGAGACACTGAAGCACCTCGACGCCGACCAGGCGGCCTTCATCCGCCGCATCGAGCAGATCGAGCTCTAAACGAAACATCAACCCGCGGTCCGCCGGCGCCCTGAGCGTCCGGCGGGCCGCACTCCCCGGCCCCCACGCCAGGCCTTTAAAAAAGGACGCGCGCTTTGTGCAAGGATTACCGCGGCGCGGCGTATCGATTTTGGATCAAATTTGTGTGAGGGGAAAAGCGGCTGCTCTCCGCCATGGGTTCCACGGTTGCGGGGAGCAGCCCGCACCTTGCCTTGGAGCCTATGTCCTGCGCGGTGCGTGCGCCTTTAGCGCACCGACTCGAACGGTGGCGGCGGCGGCAATTCTTCCGCGGAAGCCGCGCCCACCTGCGGAGCCTCCAGCGGCGCCTCGACTTGGATGTTGCTGAGCAAATCGGAATTAAAACCCGAGTTGAAAGCCGCGGGAATCGGCGGGGGCTCGACCCGGGTCGTGCTCTCCACTTTCACCACGTAGCCACGCTCGTGCAGCGCCGCATGCACGGCGAGCAGCGCCTGCTTCGCCTCTTCCTCGCTGGCGTGCTGGCTGAAGATGAACTCGTCGATCATGTTGAACGACACCACCCAGCCGTCCTCCTCGTCGTAAAAGTAGCAGACGCCCTGGCAGAGCGACATGTTCACCATTTGGCCGTCGACCCAGAGGAAAAGAGGAGATCCAGCGAATTGCATGGCGGCTACGAGAACGAAACCCCGCGAGGCGTCAAGGCGGATTCCACCCTTTCAACTGTATAACGAATTTTTCGTGACCATGCCAACCAAAGGCGAGCCCGCCCGGCCTTCCACCCGCGGCGGGCTCGTTCGTTTTTTCCCCGCCCCCCAGTCCACCACCAACCAACCAAGCCACCACGACGATGACCACACCAACCACCCTGTTTTGCTTCCTCCTGTTTATGCACTCGATTCTTACCCGGCGCGTCCTTGCTGCCTACCGGCCCCGGTCGGAGGCGCTCACTGAGCCGTTACCAGAATCCGAGCGCCCGGCGGAGCTCCCGAAGAGCGCCAAGCTCGCCGGCATGCCCCTGCATCTCCTGCTCACCGAGCACGCCAACTTTGGCGCCACGCTGCGGGAGACGCTGCGGCATCGGCCAGGCTCGGAATAATGAGAGTTTCCATTGCGATGGAAAAAGGCCCCACCCCGGCGGAGATACCGCTCCGCCGGGGCTGAGGGTCAAAAGTCACCCATACCACGAACTCAGAAAGGAGGTTCCCATGCACGGGAACGACGTAAATCAGCGCGTCCGCGAAGCGCTGGCCCGGCTCGAAGCCGGGCGCAACGTGCGCGTTCTCTACGCGTGCGAAAGCGGCAGCCGGGCGTGGGGTTTTGCCTCGCAGGATAGCGACTACGATGTGCGCTTTCTCTACGTGCACCCGCGCGACTGGTATCTCTCCGTCGACGAGCGCCGCGACGTCATCGAGCAACCGCTCGACGACGAACTCGACGTGAGCGGCTGGGAACTGCGCAAGGCCCTGCGCCTGCTGCGCAAGAGCAACCCGCCGCTGCTCGAGTGGCTGAAGTCGCCACTGGTGTATCGCCAGGACCCAGTCTTCGTGGCCGAGTTCAGCGAGCTCGCGGCGGACTTCTACTCGCCGCGGCGCTGCTTTGCGCACTACCTGCACATGGCCTTCGGCAACTGGAAGAACTACCTGCTCGACCGCGAACTGGTGAGCCTGAAGAAGTATCTCTACGTCTTCCGTCCCCTGCTCGCCTGCCGCTGGCTGGAGCGCGGTCTCGGCCAGGTGCCCATGCTCTTCGCCGATCTAGTGGATGCCGTGCTCGAGGAACCCGAAGTGCGCGCTGCACTCCAGGAACTCGTGGCGCGCAAGCAAGCCGCTGTGGAACTCGCCGTGGCTCCGCCGGTGGAGGCGCTTTCGCGCTTTCTCGCCGCCGAGCTGCCGCGGCTCGACGCTCTGAACGAGCGCGACGAGTCCGCCGGCCGCCTGGACGCGCTGAACCAGTTCTTCCGTCGCTACGCGCTCGCGATGTGACCAATCACGAGGCCTCTTCCCGCCGGTGTCTGCCTCCCGGCAGCGCCGGCGGGAAAAATCGGCTCTCTAACCCGCCAGCACTGCCAGCACATCCGCCAGATACCGATACTCATCGAGCGTGTTGTGAACATGGGCAGAAATTCGGAACCACCGCCGGCCGTTTATCGGCATCACTTGGAGTTCGATCCCAAACTCATCGAACAGCCTTGTATAGATAGGGTCAGCCTCGCCGCTCGGCTGCAGGGTGGAAAGGGTGGGCGGCATCGGGAGCGTGGCCATCGAGCCGAGCATACCTTCAGGGCAGGGCGCCGTAAGTCCCAGTCGCTCGCACAGCAGTCGGCGGCCCGCGATGACGAGTGCATGATTTTCTCGCCGGAGCTCGTCCCAGCCGCCGGGTCGGAGACTCCCCAGCCAGCGAATCGCATCCACCGCACAGGACCAGCCCGTGGTATCCTGCGTTGCCGGCCAATCAAAGCGATCCTGGAAGGGTGAGTGCCCCGCGCGGGGCGTGTTATTTCCATGGCTGATGACCACCGGCTGAAGGTCCTCCTGCCGATCGGGCCGCACCCAGAGCAGGGCCGTTCCTTTGGGCGCGCACACCCACTTGTGCAAATTGCCCGTGTAGTAAGCCGGGCGCAAGGCCTCCAAATCGAGCGGGATCATCCCCGGGGCATGCGCGCCGTCCACCAGCGTATCGACCCCGCGCGCCTCCAGCGCCCGGATTATTCGCGCGAGCGGCAGCACCAGCGCCGAGCCGCTGGTCACGTGGTCGAGCAGTGCCAGCCGTGTGCGCGGTGTCACCGCCTGGATCACCGCCTCCACCACCTCATCCTCGCCGGCGAGCGGAAAGGGAATCTCCGCCACCACCACGGTGGCGCCACTGCGCCGGGCCACTTCCCGGGCTACATTTTCACAGGCATTATAACCAAGACTCGTGATGAGAATTTCGTCACCTGGCTGAAATTCCAGCGAACGCAGCACGGCATTCACGCCGGTCGTCGCATTGGTGACGAAGACCATGTTCGCGGCATCTGCTCCCACAAAAGCGGCCACAGCCTCCCGCGCAGCGTCGATCCGCGGCGTGTGAAAGCGATGCATGAATTGCAAAGGCGCCCGATCCATTTCCAATCGCAGCCGCGCCTGCGCCTCCAGGACCGGATACGGACATGCCCCAAACGAGCCATGGTTCAGAAACACCATGCCTTCTCGCAACGGCCAGTATTTTCGGAACGCGGAAATGGCGGGCGAGGCAGGAAGCATGGAATCCATGGACATTAGTCCACGGGCCACGGCAATCCCGTTTGCCCATGGCCAGCCGGCAGAATTACTCCGCGGCCACGTGCGCGCCTTTTTCCGCCTTGGAGGGCTGCATGAGGATCACCAGGATAATGAGCGAGAAACCCAGCCCGGCGAAAAATGCAAAGGTATCAAAGTAAGCGAAAGACGCCGATTGCTGCTGCCGCAAATTTTCCAGCGTCTGCAATGCCGCCTGCTGAGCGGCTACCGGGTCACCACTCTGCGACACGAGCGCGTCCTGCGCTTGCGTAAGATAAGTAGTCACCGCGGGATTGAGTGGATCCAGTGATTCACCGAGCCGCAGCGTGTGAAATTGATCGCGTCGATCGTGGATGGTCTTCGCGAGCGAAGTGCCCACGCTGCCGCCCTCATTCCGAAGCAGCGCGAGCAGGCCGACCGCGGCGCCACGCAGTTCCTTTGGAATACGCTGAAACGCTGCCACATTGAGCGGGGCGAAGATCATCGAAAGCCCCACAATTACCACCACGCGCGGCCACACGATCTGCCACGGACCCACATCGAGCGTGAGCCGGGACATCCACAAGTTGCCGAACGACATCACCAACAGTCCCGCGGCAATCAGGAACCGCGCATCGACACCGCGCCCAAGCAATCGTCCAATCACCGCCAGCGCCATCACCGCAAAGATGCCTGCCGGCGAAAGCACCAAGCCCGACGTCGTCGCATCATACCCGAAGAGCGACTGCAGCAGCGCGGGCAGCGTCGTGGTATTCGCATAGAGCACGCCGAAGGCGCAGAAGATGATGATGCAGCACCACCGAAAATTCGTGTCTTTAAAGGTGCGGAAATTCAGCAGCGGATTTTCGATCCGCACCTCGCGCCAAATGAGCGTGCCGAGACTCGCCACAAAGACGACCAACGCCACGTGCAACCGGCGGAACGGATCGCCGAGCCAGTCCCATTCCTGCCCTTTGCTCAGCAGGATTTCCCAGCTGATCATCGTGAGGCTTAGCAGGCACAGGCCCATGGTATCAAAGGGCAGCCCCTTCCGTCGCATCTCCTTCTGCTCGGCTTTGAGGTAATCGGGATCCGTGACGACACGCCGGCAATTCCACAGCGCAAACAGGCCCACGGGGACATTGAGATAAAAGATCCAGCGCCAGCCGTAGTTGTCGGTGATATAGCCGCCCAACGTCGGCCCCACCACCGGCGCCAACAACGCGGCGATGCCAAACAGTGTCATGGCTGCCCCCTGTTTGTTCGCGGGAAATGCATCGAGCAAAATGCCCTGGCTGCACGGCTGCAGCCCGCCGCCCGCCAGCCCCTGCAGCACGCGCGCAAAGATGAGCATGCCCAAGCTGGTCGACATACCACACAGCGCCGAGGCCAGTGTGAAGATGCCGATCGAGATCAGAAAATAATTGCGCCGCCCCAGCCGCACGGCCAGCCAGCCGGACATGGGCAGGATGATCGCGTTCGCCGCGAGATAGCTGGTGATGACCCATTCGCTGTCCGTCGCCGGCGCCGAGAGGCCGCCCGCGATGTAGCGGAGCGCCACGTTCGCGATGGTCGTATCGAGCACCTCCATGAAGGTAGGCACGAGCACCGCGATGGCGATGATCCATGGATTGAGCACGCGCCGTCCGGCGGTTTTCACGGGCACCGGCGCCGCGATCGCTGGCGAGGCGGCGCTCACAGCTTGGTCGGTTCCGCCGACTTCGCCGGCTCCGCAAGGCCCACGACCGGCGCGGGCCCGATCAGGTCCTGCAAAAACTTACCGGCGCTTGGTCCTTCCGGCGGAGACTTGATGTCCACTTCCGGTTCCACCGAGAGGCCGACGAAAAGCACGGCCTCATCCGGATTATAGTTCACCAGATCGATCCGCACCGGCAGACGCTGCACGACTTTGACGAAATTGCCCGTCGCGTTCTGCGGCGGCAGCAAGGACAACGTAGAGCCCGTGCCGATCGTGAAGCCCGAGATGCGCCCCTCAAACTCCCGCTTGCCGCCATACATATCCACTTTCAGCCTCACCTTTTGCCCGATGCGCAAGTCGCGCAGCTGGGTCTCCTTGAAATTCGCATCCACCCAAATGTCCTTGAGCGAGCGGAGCGTCATGAGGGCTTGTCCCACCTGCACGTGGTTGCCCGGATTCACGTTGCGCCGGCTCACCACGCCATCGATCTCCGCTCGGATGGTGCAATAGCGCAGGTCCAGGTTTGCCTTCTCCAAATCCCGCTTCGCCTCCTCCAGCTTGGCCTGCGCTTTTTTCAGGCTCGGCGCCTTCTCCAGCAGACCGGCGTAGATTTTATCGATGTCCCCGCCGGGGTCCCGCTTGTAGAATTCCTCCAGCACTTGCTTGGGCGTGAAATTGTACGAAGACGCCATCACCCCGAGCGGCGCGGCCGCCTGCATCAATTCCGCCAACGCCTGCCGCACCGCGGAAAAGTTTTGATCCAGATCGTCCGGCACATCCGTCGCCTTCGTCCCCGGGGCCGGTTCTCGCGACAACCCGAGCGCCACGCGCGCCTGCCCCACACTCTCGAGGGACTGCGCCACCTGCGCCTTCGCCACCTCCAGCGTCTCCATCCTTTTGTCATATTCCTCGGGGCTGGTCACCTTCCCCTGTAGGAGCTGTTTGGCACGGTCGAATTCCGCCTGCGCCAGGACCAGGGAGGCTTTACTTTGATCGAGCACCGCCGATCGCGTCCGGAGCGCCGCCACCTGGTTGTCCACATCTTCAATCGTATGCTGGAGCTTGAACCGCAGGCTGCGCGCCTGTGCGATCTGCCCGCGCACGGTCGTCTCCGCCACGACCAAATTGCTCTGCGCCACGTCCACTGCCGCCTGCTGGACGGCCACCTGCACCTGATACGGTTCCGGATCCAATTCCACCAGCACCTGCCCCTTCGCCACCCGCTGGTTGTCCTCCACCAGCACGCCCTTCACCTGCCCTGCCACGCGCGGCGCCGTAAAAGTCACGTAGCTGTTCACATAGGCATCATCCGTCGAAACGGTGCCGAGCGAGTGCACCACCCACGGAATACCGATCGCCAAAATAGCGAGCACGACCACCGCGAGAATGATGAGCTTCGTCGGCGGCTGGTGCGTCTTCTCTGGCTCCACTTTGGGAGCGGATTCAGGAACGGGCGCTGGCACCATCACCGCCTTGGCTCCCCCCTCTCCCACTCGATTCTGAACCTCGGTTCCTGCAGGCTTGGATTCTTCCGTCGGCATAGGCGTTCCCTTTCAGTGGGCGTAATGGTGATCGTTTTACGTTACGCTGTCCATTACGCCTTTCGCTGGCGCACAGACGTTGTGTTCCTGCCTTCCTTGGGGCTCCAGCATCCGCCGTGACAGAGATTTTCGCCTATTTTGCCGGTCTCGCTTTGGGCCCCTCCTGGGCTCGCGGGAGGCACAGCGCAAAATCCACCTCGGAGTTGTCCTCCACGCTCGCGGTGAGCGTTGCCCCCGTCAGCTTCGCAAATTCCATGGCCAGCGCCAGTCCCAGTCCGTGACGCCGCCGGTCCGTCCGCGCCTCATCCTTGCGCCAAAATCGCTCGAACAAATGCGGCACATCCACCGCCATCAGATTTTCAGTCTGATTTCGGAAATGCAGCGTCACGGTGTCCGCCCCGTTCTCCGCATGGATGCGGAAAGCGGTCCCGCGGACGGCATACTCCGCCGCGTTGGCGCAGAGATTCCCCAATACGATGCCCAGCACGCCTGGATCCGCTTGCACGGACCATGCCTCATCCAACTCCGTTCTCAACGAAACCAACCGTGCCGCCGCCCGGGCAGAGAAAGGCACCCACGCTTTGTCGACAGCTTCACCTAACCGGACCGGCTCGCTCCTCAACCCATGCGCACTTGGTGAACCAGCGTCCGCCCGCGCGAGTTCCAGCAAACTGACCGCCAGGGATTCCATGCCGAGAATGGTTTTGAGCGCGTCGTCCCAGGACTCGGTGTGCTCGGCGATCGTCGCTGGGGTGCCCAGGCTCACCTCCGCCAGCGTGCGCAATTCCGCCAATGGCGTCCGCAGTTCATGCGCCGCGGTGGCGGTAAAGCGTCGCTCCCGCTCGAACGCTGCCTCCAGCCGGGCCAGCAATTCATTGAGCCGCACCGCAATGGGCTGCAGCTCCAGTGGGAGCGGCTCCACGGACAACCGGCGGCCGAGCGAAGTCGCGTGAATCGCCGAGACCTGCCCGGCCAGTGCGGACACCGGCGCGAGCCCACGGCGGAGCCCCCAGTGCACCAGGGCCACCAGGAGCCCGAGCGCGGTGACCCCCGCCAGCCACAAACTCATGCGCAGGGTGGCCAAAGTGCGCTCCAGCGGCGCGCGATCGCGCCCCACCACCAGGACCGCGTCCACTTTTGAAACACGGGACGGGTGTTCATCCTCATCCTCCTCCGCCGGGGTAAAGCGCAGGCCGGCGCAGCGCAAAATACGGCCATCGCCGAGCACCACATCCGCGAAACTCGGAGCGGCCACCGTCCCCGCGCCCGTGGGCAGCGCATTAGTCCCGAGAGAGGGAGAACGGGCCACCTCGCCGCCACCCGCAGTCCGCAGAAGAAAGACATCCGGCGCATCCTTTTGCCCAAGCTGCGGCAAGCCTTCGCCCGGAAGCTCGAGCGAGATCTCCCCATTTTTCTGCTCCGCCAAAGTCGCGATGGATTGCGCCAGCGCCCGCAGCGCCGCGTCGGCCTCCGCCATCAGAGCCCGCTGCATCTGCCAGTACGCGAGCATTCCGCCTACTCCAAGCAGGAGCGCCCCGCCGATGAACAGCCGCCACGCCAATTGAGCCCGCAGCGATTTCACCCGGCCTCCAAAACGTAGCCGAGCCCGCGCCGGGTCTGAATCACGTCGGCTCCGATTTTTCGGCGGAGTCCGTAAACGGCGGAATCCACCACATTGCTCATCGGCTCGACCAGCTCATCGTAAATGTGCTCCTCGATTTCCGCCCGGCGCACGACCTGTCCGCGGCGCCGCGCCAGATATTCCAGCAAGCGCCACTCCCGCGCCGTGAGCGAAATTTCCACTCCGGCTCGCTGCACGCGCCGGCTGGACAAATCAAGTTCCAGCGCCCCGAGGCGGATCGTCTCGCACTTGGTACCGTACGCCCGGCGGCACAGCGCCTCCACCCGCGCCAGCAATTCTTCCAGCGCGAAGGGCTTGATCAAATAATCATCCGCGCCCGCTCGCAGGCCTTCCACCCGATCCGGAATCGTATCCCGCGCGGTGAGCAGCAGCACATGCATCGCCCGGCCCGCCGCGCGCAGCCGGCGCAGAATCCCGAGCCCGTCGAGTTTGGGCAGCATCACGTCGAGCACCAGCGCGTCGTATTCGTTGAGCTCCGCGGCTGCGAGCCCCTCCTCGCCATCCGCCGCCGTGTCCACCGCAAAGCCGGCATGCCGCAGCGCGCGGCCCACCGACCGGCGGAGACTCTCGGAATCTTCCACGTATAAAACGCGCATGGCTTTCATCATGCCGGGCGCCACCACGCGGGCAAGCGCAGCGGCGCCCGGGCACGGAAACTCCCTTTTTATTTTTCCTTCTTCTCGCCCTTCTCCTCTTTCTCCCCCTTCTCCGCTTCCTCGTGCTCGATCACTTTCCCCTTCTCGCTGAACGTCACCACCGTCTTGGCCTTCCCCTTCTTGATGGTTGCTTCGTAGACGGTCTTGCCCTTCTCCAACACCTTCTCCACTTCGAGCACCTTGCCGTCACCCGCCTCGGCTTTAATCGCTGCTCCCACGGCCTCCGGAGCTTCCGCGAGCGTGATGATTTCCTCGAGGCTCAGCACCTTGCCATGCTTGTCCACGGCGATCTCGTGTTTGTGCCCGTTCGCGGTCCACACGGCTTCATAGGCCGGAGTGCCGTCTTCGTCGCCGAAGACAATTTTGCCCAACTTGGCATCGCCGGCCGCTTCCTTGATCGCCTTCGCGGCCGCGGGCGGAAGCTCTTCAAATTTGACGGGCTTGTCTTCGTCCTCCTCCGCGGCGAAGGCGAAATGCGGCAGCGCGAGCGCGGCGAGCAGGGTGAGCAGGTGGGTTGTTTTCATGGTTTTCTGGATGTGTCTTGGTTTCTCAAAAGGTTTCGCCCGCTACTTCTGCGGGCCGTATTTCACGAGCAGCAGGTCGCCATCCTTGATGAGGCCAACGCCCGGCGCGTAGAGCTTGTACTCCGTGCCCTTTTCCAGCGGGGTCGTTTCCTTGACCTTCACGCAGTCCTTAAAATCGCGCGCCGGCGTCTTCAGCTTTTCGCTGACGCTCACGATCTCCGCGCGGTCCATGGCGATCTTGGGGGCGAGTTCCTGGTAGTAGGCCGCGCCGACTTTCGGCTTGCCCGGCATCGCCAGCCCAAAGCGCGCCCCGTGTTCGCCGGCCAGCCACGAGCCCTCGTGATTCGCCACCTTGCCATGCGCGTAGGTGGCGCTGTCCTCGCCGAAATAGTAGACATCTCCCGTCTTCTTCGAGATGGCGAAATAGTTCTGGCTAATCTCGACCACTTCGCCGTCCGCCACTTCCTTTTCTTCCACCACGCGCGTTTCCACGCCGTCCACCTTCTTGGTCTGGTCGGTGACCGTAATCGTCAAAGTGGTCTTTTTCCCATCCTCCTTGCCTTCAAACGTTGCGACAAAGCCCGGCACGAGGTTGAAGAAGTCGCTTTTCCCGGTGGAGGCCAAATCGCTCTTTTCGACTTCGAAGGTTTCAGTGAATTTTGGAGCGTCCGCCGCGAGCAGGTTTGCCGCTAGAGCGGCGGTGAGGGTGAGGCTGGTGAGTGGTTTCATGATGGGTGTACGAATCTCCCGGGAGACTTTCACACACGGCATGATGCGAACATGACGGCCGCCACTATTTTCACGCCGAAGAAAAACACCGTCACTCGGGCCTGGCCCAGGCAGATACCCGCGCCAACGCTATTCCAAAATCGCGTTCAGCGTGGTTTGCATGATGCGCGGATAAGACGCCTCCCAAACCAGCAGTGCACTCACCAGCAGGTAGGGCATCCAGGACGCCCAATTTCGCGACAGTCGGGCAACCCCGGCCACCAATAAAAATCCCTGCACCACCAACCACATCCAGGCGATGCCCTGGAAACTCAGGAAATACGCCCCCATATCCAGCGCACCAAACCGGAGATATCCGGGCGATGGCCCCGGCAGATAGGAACTCGTTCGCGGGACGTAGAGTTCGAACGGCAGAATCACCAGTCCGATCTACAGGATCGCCATCGCGATTCCGCTGCCGAGCAGTCCGGCTGTCTTCCGTTCGAGGGTAATCTTCATAGGGCGCGGCTCTTCGAGCTCACGCCACCGTGTCACTTTTGGGGCGCCGCGCCAGCTCCCGGTAGCGGCCCAATGCGCTCCTTGCCCACGGCCAGGTCATCAATCCACGCCGTAAATCCCGCGCCCGCCGCCTGGTAGTTGGTCCACCCGAAGGACAGACTATCGAAGACCGTTGGGATTTCTGCGCCTTCAAACTTTCCGGCTCCTTTGTTCACCGTGCATTCCGGAATCTCTTCGCCATTAATATAGAACCGATACGTTTGCGTCGCCGCATCGATGTGCCATTCCGCCAGAGTCCATTCGTCCGTATAGTGGAAACGATATTTGGACCCCGCGCCGAACTCCTTCCGCTTCGAGGGCTGCACGTTGTAGAGATATTGGAATGCCCCGTCCTTCGATCCCAGGACCATGCCCATCATGCGCACTTCGATGGGATCGTTGAACAACGGGCTCGTCGCCTTCCCGCTCACCAGCGTGGAATGAATGACCGCGAAGTTTTTGCCCTCGGGCACCACCGGCGCCGGTACGGGCAGCTTTACTTTAAAATATAGTCTCCCCCAGTGCTCTCCGCCTAGCGTGGCCAGCTCCGGGCCTTTCTTCACGATGTTCCGCGCGCCCCGCTCCACCGGGTCCATCCGGAGCGAATGCTTTCCGCTGTGCGCCACATCGTCCACCACCCCCACGGCCCCGTTTTTCGTAAATCCCGCCGGGATTTGCCCCACAGCGGTCGATTCGAAATCTTCGGAGATCATCGGCTTCGGGGCGGGCGTCTCGGCCATCGTGAGGCATGAGAGACCAAGGAAACAAGCGGCGGCAGGACAAGAGACGGAACGGTTCATGATTTGGGAATAGGAGTTCGTCTCTCGTAAAGCCCAAGGCCGAAGATTTCGTAGAGGCGAAAGCAGCGCGCGCGATGTCCCCATCGCACGCGCTGGTTTTCTCGTTCGCCCCGCGGTCACCGCAAGGTGCGCAGGTATGCCACCAGCGCCGCTATTTCGGAGTCCGAATACTTCTTCGCAAAGGATGGCATCTCGCCATGGATACCCTGGCGGATCACCGTGGCGATCCGAGCGTTACTGATCCGCAACTCGCGCAGGTCCGGGCCATCTCCATCTTCCCCGTCGCCGGTCGCGTCGTCGCCATGGCAATGCGTGCAGCTTTGCGTGAACAGCACACGCCCAGCGAGTGGTTGAGGTGTGGGTACCTCCAGCGATTCTACAGGAGGGGGGCCGAGACTGCTTGCCGCGGCAAATATCCCTGCCAGCGAAAGCGCTGGCACGGCGAGTGAGAGGAGCCCCCTGCGCAGCAGCGAGGCATCACCACAAGCAGCGTCAGCCTTCATGGAAGAGTTCTCCGCCAAAAAATCCCGCCCCACTCATCAGGGCAGACGTCAGGATCATCAAGAGGAGCTGCACCGCCGCCGCTTTCTGCGATGGCTGGTTCCGGGCGAGAATCCGCCACGCCGTCAGCCCGGTCATTAAGCCAAAGGCCGGCCAGACGAACTGGTGATGCCGCAACAAGGTCGCGTGTCCCCAGACCTGCCCTTGGCTCATCACCACCCCGGTGACGACGGCTGCGTAGCTGCCCAGCGCACCCAGCACCATCGTCACCGTGGCGGCGAAGCGGCAGTTCTGCCGCCACTCCCTATTCTTCCCGAGAAAACTGATCCCATCGCACAGCGTCGAGGCCAGCATCAAGGCGATCGGAAAGTGCGTCGAAGCGCCATGCAGCTTCGACCAAATCGAAGGGTCCAACATGGCCGGCCCTCAGATTTTATCCGCCAGCGTGGAATCCACGATCGCCAGCGAGCGAGCGCCGGCCACGTAGGAAACGGAAGTCAGACCGAGGTAGCTGCGCAATTTATCCGCCGGGACCATCATCGGACCGGGCTTGGACGCTTTGCCCGGCTCCGGCTGCGGAAAGGCCGTAGCCCGCGCCGTATGAAACGCCATGTTTCCCTCAATTTTTTGCATAGCCTGGTGGATGTGGCCATTGAGGACCGTGACGGAGCCAAACGGCTTGAGCATTTCCAGCGCGAGCGCGGAGTCATCCGTACCCCAGCCCCATTGCGGATAGATCGCCCACAGCGGGATGTGCGCAAAGACCACGATGGGCGTGCTCTTCGCCAAACCTGCGAGGTCTTTTTGCAGCCAGTCGAGCTGCTCTTTTCCCAGCACCCCGAGCCCGCCCTCTTTCACCGTCGCTACGTTCACGAGCCCAATGAAATGGACGCCCTTCGAGTCGAAACTGAACCAACCGCTTCCCAGCGTGCCTTTGCCAAAGCGCTCTCGGTACTGGGCGCCATTGTCGCTGAGCACATCATGCTCGCCGGGCACGAAAAAGACCTGCTTCGTTTTGCAGTCCTTGAGCATCTGCTGGAGATCATCAAATTCCGACGCTTCCGAGAGGTGCGTGAGATCACCCGTGTGCAGGATGAAATCCGGCGGCGTCCGCAGGGCGTTGATGCGCGCAATCGTCTCGCGAAACGTCGCCGAGACGTTCGGATTCGCCGGCTTGTTGAAACCGATGTGGCTGTCGCTGATCTGGACAAAGCTGAAGCTGCCGGTCGCCGGCGGTTCCTCGGCGCCCAGTAGGTGGGAGCCCGGGATGCCGCCACTGACGGTGAAGACGACGCCCGTGCCGGCCCAAGCCATGCATTTGAGAAAGCCGCGGCGGTCCAAATGGTCTTCGTGATGATTTTCGGTAATGAGTTTGTTCATGGTGTCGGTTTGTTGGTGCGGCTTGGGCGCACTTGGCGCCGGCCTCACCCGTGCCAACACGCACGTCGTCGAAAATATTCCCCCGGCGCCCGGCTTATATTTTTCGGGAATAAAATCGACCAACCCCGTGTCTTGCACTCAACGGGGTCCGGCCCCGCAACCGCTTGAACCGACTGAACGATCCATTTGAAGAACTCATCCTGCCTCACCTCGATGCGGGCTTTAACCTCGCGCGCTGGCTTACCGGCAGCGATCGCGATGCTGAGGACGTGACGCAGGAGGCGTCGCTACGGGCTTTCAAGGCCATCACCAGCTTTCGCGGCGGGAATGCCCGCTCCTGGTTCCTCACCATCGTTCGCCACACCACCTGGAACTGGCTCCGGCGCGAGCGCGGCCATCGCGAGGAAATGGAATTCGACGAAGAACTGCATGGCGGCGAAGACTTCTCCACCAACCCCGAGACGATTCTCATGCGCAAGGCCGACGTCGCCGCGGTGCACCAGGCCATCGAGGCGCTGCCGCCGGAGTATCGCGAAGTCATCATTTTGCGGGAGCTCGAAAACTGCGCCTACAAGGAGATCGCCGATATCGCCGGCCTGCCCGTGGGCACCGTGATGTCGCGGCTCGCCCGCGCCCGGAGCCAGCTCCAATCCCTTCTCTCCGCTCACCCACACCAAGGAGGCCAGCCGTGAACTGCCAGCAAATCCGTACCCTGCTCCATGCGCATCACGACGGCGAACTCGACGTGGCCCACACGCTGGAGTTTGAGCAACATCTGGCCGACTGCCCGCAATGCTTCGCCCGCGTGCGCCAGCTCGATAGCTTAAGCGGCGTCCTGCGCGACGAATCCCTGCGCCATCGCGCGCCGGCCGATCTCGCGGCGAAACTCCGTGCCGCGTTGCCTCGCCCTGCGCTGGGCGATCAGAAAGTGGTGCCGGGGTGGTTTGGATGGTGGCGCGTGGGCCTCGCGGCCGCCGCCCTCGTCCTCGCCTGCTTCACCTTGAATTTTCAGGTCTTCCGTAAAGGCGAAGATCCCCTGGTCGCGGAGCTCCTCTCCAGCCATGTGCGCTCGCTCATGGCGACCCATCTCACCGATGTCGCCTCCACGGATCAGCACACGGTGAAGCCGTGGTTTGATGGAAAGCTGGACTTCGCCCCACCGGTGAAAGACCTGCGCGAATCAGGCTTCCCGCTTATCGGCGGGCGGCTGGACTACATCGCCACCCGGCCCGTCGCCGCCCTCGTCTATGGACGGCAAAAGCATTTCATCAATCTCTTCGTCTGGCCGCAGGCCCGGCCCTCCGGCACCGAGGAAATCCGGGCCACGGAAAGCCACGGCTATCATTTTGTGCAATGGTCCGGCCAGGGGATGAACTTTTGGGCCGTGAGCGATTTGAACGAAAAAGAGCTCACGGACTTCGCCCGGTTGTTGCGCGAAAAATAACACCCCAACGGCTCCCTGCGCCATGCTTGAATATTATCACCATCGCGCTAAGCTTATTGTGTGAGCGCATCCGAGATCATCGAAGAGATTAAACATCTGTCTCCTGTCGAACAGGCGCAGGTTTTCTCCTTCGTCCGTTCACTATCTTCCCCTGAAAAATGGACGCCCCAGGAACTCAGCGAGGCCGCAGCGTCTTTGGTCACCGAAAGTGATCCCAACCGCGCTCGAAAACTGAGAGAGCAGATTGCCGCCGGCTTCTACAGCGACGCCAATGCCTAAGGTTCGTCGTCAAAACGTGCCACGAGCGGTCCTCGATCACCTGCTCGAACGGGTTCGTGATCGCCAAATTTCTCCCGAACAACTCGGCCTCCTGGCTGAATGGCTCGACTAGGAACCCATCGTTCCCGAAGGTCCGTGGTTCAAACGTTTTTCTGGTATGATCGCTTGTGGACAGGGAGAGCTCATCAAAACGTTTCTGCGCATCGGACAACTTCCGGCAGGGCAGGAAATTCTCTGAGCATCCAGTGCCCGAGATTTCGCTGTGTCTCAGCGATTTGATCTGAATTTTGACATAAAGAACAAACACCGCTCCGCACCCGTGGTGTGCCCGCAGGCCGCGGCTCTCTCCCACCATTTTCCAAACTCCAACTTTAAAACATCGTGAAGACTAAAGACCTCATTCATCTCGGCATCCCGACGGGCGGGCCGGTGCAACTCGCGCTCCAACTCGTCCAGAGCTTCGCCGCGCAGGGACAGGACGGCGCGCGCGTAGAAGCCGAGTTGGCCGCCATCGTGGCGAACCCGGCCGCCTTTTTCGAAGACCCGCTCCGCGGCGCCCTGGCACACGCGCTGCACCGTCCGGCCTGTGTGCCGCGCGCGGTGCCGGCGCCCTGGCGCCAGTGGGGCGACGGGCTCGACGCGGAAGCCATCAAGCAAATGGCCAATGCGTGCGCGCTGCCGGTCGCGGTGGCGGGCGCGCTGATGCCGGATGCGCATGTCGGCTACGGCCTGCCCATCGGCGGCGTGCTCGCCACGGACAACGCGGTTATCCCGTTTGCCGTCGGCGTGGACATCGCCTGCCGCATGAAGCTGACGGTGTTCGACCAAAAGGCCCGTAGCCTCGCCGGCCTGCGCGACCGCCTCGCCAATATCCTCGAAGACGAAACGCGCTTCGGGATGGGGTGCGAGTTCAAGCCGCGCCGCCAGCACGACGTGATGGACGAAGATTGGTCCGTCTCGCCGGTGACGAAGCATCTGCGGGACAAAGCGTGGAACCAACTCGGGACCAGTGGCTCCGGAAACCACTTTGTGGAATTTGGAGCCTATACAGTCACGGAGCAGGAATCCCTGGCTCTCGCGCAGGCGCCGGTGGATGGCGGGACCGGCTTCACGCTGCCGCCCGGCGAATACCTCGCGCTGCTGAGCCACAGTGGTTCGCGTGGGACTGGGGCACAGGTGTGCGACACCTACAGCAAGCGCGCGATGGAACAGCATCGCGACCTGCCGAAGGAGCTCAAGCACCTCGCGTGGCTCTCGCTCGATGAGGCGGACGGCCAGGAATACTGGGCCGCCATGAACCTCATGGGCCGGTACGCCGCCGCGAACCATGCGCTCATCCACCGGCACATCGCCCGCAAGCTCGGCGCGGACGTGCTGCTCGAACTCGAGAACCATCACAACTTCGCGTGGCAGGAGCGCCACGTGGTCAACGGCGAGGAACGGGAGCTCATCGTCCACCGCAAGGGCGCGACACCCGCGGGGCCCGGCGTCATGGGCATCATCCCCGGCTCCATGGCCTCGCCCGGCTTTGTGGTCCGCGGGAAGGGTCAGCCCGACTCGCTGCACAGCGCCTCCCACGGCGCCGGTCGCGTGATGAGCCGCACCAAGGCCCTGCAATCCTTCACGTGGAGTGCGGTCAAAAAGCAGCTTGCCGCCGCCGGCGTGGAACTCCTCTCCGCCGGCCTCGACGAGGTGCCCGGCGTCTACAAGGACATCCACACCGTGATGGCCGCGCAGACCGACCTCGTCGAAGTGCTCGGCCAGTTCCAGCCAAAGCTCGTGAAGATGTGCCCGGCAGGCGAACGAGCAGAAGATTAACGCTGCTGCCTGCCCGGCTCCAAAAAAACCAAGCAGCCCACTGCATGCAGCAGCGGGCCTCATTTCACTCATTCTCATTCCATGAAAAAGACCATCAGCCTCTTCCAACGCAACTATGACGGCGACCGGTTCGTCCGGGACGAAATCGTTCCGGGCGCTGAGTGGGTCGTTGCCGGCGAAGGCGTGGCCACACAAAAGCTCGACGGCACCAGTTGCCTCGTGCGCGCGGGCCGCCTCTTCAAGCGCTTCGATGCCAAGGAAGGCAAAACGCCTCCCATCGGCTTTGAAGCAGCGCAGGAGCCGGATCCCAAAACCGGCCACTGGCCAGGCTGGCTCGCTGTCGGCGACGGCCCGGAAGACCGCTGGCATCAGGAGGCTTGGGCTCAGCCCCAGACGCCGCTGGCCGACGGCACCTACGAGCTCTGCGGCCCAAAAATCCAGGGTAACCTGGAGGGCCTTAAAACCCATCACCTCCTCCGCCATGGAGATATCACGCTCCCGGATGCGCCGCGCACGTTCGCTGCTCTTCGGGAGTGGCTGGCGAGCCACGATGTCGAAGGCATCGTCTGGCACCATCCGGATGGCCGCATGGTGAAAATTAAAGCGCGAGACTTCGGTCTCAAGCGCCCAGCGAAAAATCAAAGAACATGAACTCAATCATCAACCTTCCCACGGTCCTGGTGCTCAACAAGCACTGGCAGGCCATCCACGTGAAGACGCCCGCGGAGGCGTTTTGCATGCTGGCGTCCGATGCGGCGACAGCGCTCGACATCGCGGACGGTTCCTTTGTGCCGACGCGGTGGAGCGACTGGCTCGCCCTGCCGGTACGCGAGGGTGACCGCACCGTCCAGACGCCGCGCGGCGCCGTCCGCGTGCCCACGGTGGTCATCGCGCTGAACTACGCGAGAGTGCCCATCCGCCGCCCGGCCTTTGGCGCGCGCGGCATTTGGGAGCGCGACGGCGGCGTATGCCAATACACGGGCCGCAAGCTCGCCCCGCACGAGGGCAATATCGACCACGTGCTGCCGCGCTCCCGCGGCGGTGAATCCACGTGGGAAAACTGCGTGCTCGCGCACCGCGAGATCAATTCCCACAAGGCCGACCGCCTGCCGCAAGAAGCTGGACTGCGCCTGCGCCGCCGGCCCGCGGCTCCTCGCGCGCTGCCGGCCTCCGCCTTCATCCGCAATCATCACGGCATCGCGGACTGGAAGCACTTCCTGGTATAACATCGCCGGTCGCCGGGCTCTGCCTGGCGGCCGGTTGATGTCCGCAGGCGCTGCGCTTTAGCGCTTCTCTCCCGTGAGAGCGAAGAAGGTGGGCGCGGCCTGATTGTTGAAGCTCTCGAGGATGATCTTGTCGACCGGACGGGGATCCGTGACCGGCTTGGAGAAGTAGCGGAGCTGGTTCTTCTCGTTCGCGAAGCCCTCAATCTTGGCGGAGCCGGCGGCCATCTGGCCTTTGTCGAGATGATCGCAAATCTCGTAGCCGTTGCGGAGCAGGATCTCCTGGGTTTCGGCGCCCTGGAAAACGATGGTCATTTTCACCAAGGGCAGGCCCAGGTGCTTTTCCGTCTCGTTCGGCGCGGTCCACGGATAGCCCCAACCGGCAATACCGCCCACGACGTGCACTTTCGACAGCGGCACGCCACCGACGGGAATTTCAACTTTCTGCGGGTAGGCGCTCTTGGAATAACCCATCCCGCCTTTCAGTACAATGATGTCCATCCCCTTGGGTGCGCGGGCGGGATCCCCAATCGTAAAGGGAACCCCCGCCACATCCACCTGCCCGCGCATCATCGCCTGCACGGATTCCGAGGGATTCTGATCCCGGAAGAGGCCCTTGCGCGAATCCGCCGTCGCCATGGGAGCCAAATCGAGTTGCACGAAGCGCGGGCTCGCGGTGCCGGTCAGCGTCCGTACTTTCACCGTCGGCGGGTCCATCAGCGTGGGCGTCACCACCGGATCGATCAGATCGTAGTTGTCCGTGAGGTCATTGACTTTTTCGACCCGCCATTGCTGCTCCTGCGTGGCATTGTAGGCGCGCTGGCCCACGCTTTCACCACCATTCTCCGGGCGCTCGCCCAACATCGTGAGCGCCTTGCCGCTGCCTTCCGAGTAGAGAATGTACCAGCCCTCCTCCGCCTGGCGGAAGCGCCACTTCTGCGCCAGCCCGGTATTCGAATTCCAAGCGGTGATAGCCGCATTGTCATCGCTGCTCCCGGAGCGCACGTCCAGGCACTTGAAGCTGAGCGAGGAGAAAATGCGGCAGCTGCCATCGCGCGACGGCTTGATGATCCAGCGCTCGTTCATCGGCGTTCCGCGGCGGGCGTAGGCGCACACCTCAGCGCCGCTCTCCGTTTTGGAATTGGCGATGTCCAGCAGGTGCCCATTTTTCCGGTTAATCAGGACATACTCACCCAGCGGCACCTCGGCGCGCTGCGCCTTCTTGGGCGCCTCGGTCGGCGCCGATGTGGCCGGTGCATCCGGGCTCGCGGGCGCCGTGAGCGGGTCCACGACCTCCACCGTCTTTTCCTTGCTGCCACCAAAAATCATATAGCCGATGCCCGCCACCGCGAGCACGCCAATGCCGGCCACGGCGATCCACATGCCGGACTTGCTGCCCTGCTCGGTATCCACGACGACGCGGGACTTGGCGGCCGGCTTCGTGCCGAGTTCGTTCCGCGCAAATTGCAGGCTCTCGATCAACTCCTCGTAATTGGCAAAGCGCGCATTCGGGTCACCCTCGAGCATCTTCTTGATGACGAAAGCGGTCGCATTCGAGACTTTTGGGGCAAAAGTGAGCACGCTCGGTGCGGGCGAATGCAGGCGCTTCAGCGCCACTTGCGAGCTGTCCTTGGCCTCAAAGGGCGGGCGGCCGGCGAGAGCGTGGAAGAGCGTCGCACCGAGGGCATAGATATCCCCGCGCAGATCCTCCGGCTCGCCGCGCAGGCGCTCCGGCGGCATATAGTAAGGCGTGCCCCAGACTTCGCCGGCGGCGGAGTGCTGCTCGAAGATGGCGAGGCCGAAGTCGGCCAGCTTCGGCGTCTGCGGATCGGCAAAGAGAATGTTGCCCGGCTTGATGTCGCGGTGCACCAGCCCCACTTGGGTGGCCGCCTGCAGACCGGAGGCGATTTGGATGGCGATATCGAGCACCCGGGCTTCCGGCAGCGGACCGCTCTTTTCCATCAGGTCGTCGAGCGAACCGCCGCCGACCAATTCCATGGCGATGAAGAAACGTCCGCCGGCATTGCCCACGGAATAGACGCGCACCACATTCGGATGGTTCACGCTCGCCGTCACCCCGGCCTCGGCGAGCAACTGCTGGAGCACTTCCTCATTCGCCGCCTTGTCGGAGCGGACCACTTTCAGGGCGACCAGACGGCCCAGATGCGGGTCGTGCGCCTGATACACCATGCCGGTGCCGCCTTTTCCCGAAACACCGCGCAGGGAAAAACGATCCAGATGGCCCTGCACCACAATCCCGCCCTGGCAAACAGGGCAGGCGATTTGCTGCAAGGGCTCATACCGGCTCATATCGACCCGGGTGCCGCAACTAGGGCACTCCTGAATGGTCGATTCGAGATCCGCGGATGAAAAAACTGGGGCGGTTTGGGTGGAGACAGGCATAGCAGAGTTTGCAAAAGCAGGACCCGTGCGCAAAACGCGCAGAAAATAACAGAGATTAAGGAATTCTGGAGAAAGCGGGGGGTATTACCGCCCCTACTTCAGGCGGGCGGGTGGCGAGCGGATGGCGCTGGATGCGATGAGGGCACCCGCACGCCTGAGAATTACCGCCAAGCATTTGCAAAATCCCCGCGCCATTCTTTGCAATTTCACGCAGTTTCATTGCAGGGCCCGGTCATGAGGATTCGCGCCGGGCCAACTCTCCGACGTTTTTGCAACTTATTGCGCCCTTGGCATGTTCGGTTTTTTGGAAGCCGGATTCGGCCGTCCGAACAACTTCCCGCTGCGACAAAAGATCGGCCCGCGACTTTTCGGTCGCAGCTGCCTTAAAGGGCGCGCCGGCATTACCTGGCGAAGATCACGCCGTTCGGGATAGAGCAACGGAGAGTCCAGCCGTCGGCGCCGAGGACGTTGAGACGGGCGACGAGTTGGGCATCCGTTTCTCCGCGAACGGTGCTGACGATGAGATATTGCTCCGGCGGCGGGGCCACGGCGGCGACGGCGTGGCGGGTGAAGAAAGAATCGGCGACGGCGATGGCGAGAAAAACCAGGACGGCAACAACGATAAGACGAGTGGACGAGTTCATGGCGTGCGGTAGTTGGATTACGGAGGGTATCGCGCCGGGGTGGCAGGGTGGGTGGGGGGGAAGCATCCGCATCCAGGTATCCCATGGTGCCCGGGTTCGAACGACACCCGCCTAGGCGAATTCAAAAGCTACCCTACCCTTCCAGGCGATAGCCCATCCCGTGGACGGTAAGCAGGTGGATGGGCTCGCCGGATTCCTCTTCGATTTTTTGCCGTAGTTTGACGATGAGCTGATCGAGGGTGCGGGTGGTGCCGTAGTATTCGATGCCCCACACTTCGTTGAGGATGGTGTCGCGGGAAACGGCATTGCCGCGCTCGCGATAGAGGAGGGCGAGGACTTTGAGTTCGCGCGGGGTCAGCTCGAATTTTTCCTTTCCGCGCGTGCCACGGAGTGCCTTGCAGTCGACACGGACCTTGCCGAATTTAATTTCCTCGGGGAGCTCGGATTCGCCGGCGGGGGCGGCGGCGAAATCAGAACGGCGGAGCTGGGCCTGGATTCGGGCGAGCAGCTCACGGAGGGAAAAGGGTTTGGTGACGTAGTCGTCGGCGCCAAGCTCGAGGCCCACCACTTTATCGATCTCCTGCCCCTTGGCGCTGAGCATGAGGATGGGCACCCGGCTCTTGGTCGCGCGGATCTCGCGGCAGAGGTCGTAGCCGCTTTTACCGGGGAGCATGATGTCGAGCACCACGAGGTCGGGCTTGCGCTGTTTGAAGAGCGGCAGCGCCTCGGTGCCGGAGCAGCAATCGGTGACGTCATAGCCTTCGGCGCGGAGGGCGTCGCAGAGCCCGAGGCGGATGTGGGCGTCGTCTTCCACGACGAGGACGTGCTTCTTCATTGCGGCGGAGTATCACGCAAAGGAAGGCGCGTGGCTAGCATGCAGTGGGCAGCTTTCGAACACGGCATAACCACAAGGGGCACAGAAAACACAGAGGGCACGAAGAGGCATGAGTCCGAGACGGGGACGGGGCGGGATTATTATAAGTTTGAGTGGAGAATTTACGAGACGCGATCTTGGCGTGCGCTGTCGCTTGCCACCGCCCCGCAATAAATCACGCGTACCTATCTGGCGAAAGAAGCGCCAGATCGTGCGCGACCGGCTCACCGGCAGCGAGCTGGGCGACGAGCTGGCCGGTGATGGGGGCGAGGCTCAGGCCCATCATGGAATGGCCGGTGGCGACGATGAGATTCTCCGCGGCGCGCGTGCGGCCGAGGTAGGGCATGCCATCGGGCGAGCAGGGGCGCAGGCCGCTCCACGGCTTCAGGCCGGCGAAATGTTCCGGCGCAAATTTCGGGTAGTACTGCGGCACCGCCTTGAGGATGCCGGCGACACGGCGCGGGTTGATGCGCTCATTCATCCCCGCGATTTCCATGGTGCCGCCAAAGCGGAGCGCGCCACCCATGGGCGTAACGGCCACGCGCGCCTCGGTGAAAATCGAGCAGATTCCGGGCAGTTCCACGGGATGCGGCACGGTGACGCTGTATCCCTTACCCGCCTGCATCGGCAGGCGCAGGCCGGTCCCGCGCGCGAGTTCCGTGGACCAGGCGCCGCCGCAGAGCAGAAATTCATCGCCGGCAACTTCACCAGCTTTCGTGGCCACGGCGACGATGCGGCCGCCCTCGCGGCGCCAACCAGTGGCCTCCGTGCCGTAGAGCAACTCGCCGCCCGCGCCCTGAATACGGCGCTCCAACGCGGCCACATAGCGCTCGGGCTGGAGGTGGCAATCCATCGGGAAATAGACACCGCCGGTGATGTCCATCGTCACACCCGGATCGAGCGCGGCGATGGCGCGAGCATCGAGAATCTGCGCAGGCACGCCGAGGGCCTTCGCTTTCTCCGCCGTGTGCGCTTCTTCCTCGAGCGTGCGCGGCTGCTTGCACAGCATGAGCAGGCCCTTTTTCACAAGCCCGAAATCTTCTTCCACCGCGAGCCGCGCATAGAGCTCACGGCTGGCAAGATTGAGGTCGCGCAGCAGCGGCGCGCATCGCTCCACATGCGCGGGCGTGCTCGCGCGCCAAAACCGAAAGGCCCACAAGGCGAGCTCCCAGCTGAGGCGCGGCTTGATGTAAAAGGGCGACTCCGGATTCCACATCCATTTCAGCCCCAGGGCCACCATGCCAGGCGCGGCGAGCGGGATGAAATGGCTGGGCACGACCATCCCGGCATTGCCAAACGAAGCGCCGCGCCGCTCGGGCGCGCGCTCGATGACGGTCACGCGCAGCCCGCGCCGCGCGCATTCCCACGCCGCGCTGAGGCCGATGACGCCCCCGCCGAGAATAACGACGCGGCGGCTCATGGCCGGCCGGCATCCGAGCGGATGCCGTACCGCAGCGGATCGCTGTCGCAGAGCAGCAGGGTGGACTCCGCCGTGATGTAGGCCGTGCCGTTGATGGTCGGCTGCACGGTACCCGCGGCGCGATCAATCCAGCGAAAGCTCCCGCTGAACTTCGTCCCGAGCACGCTTTCCTGCACCCACGGCTCGCCCTCGGTGAGCCAGCCATCGGCGGCAAGGCAGGCGAGCTTTGCGCTCGTGCCGGTGCCGCAAGGCGAACGATCGTAGGCGCCGCCCGGGCAGAGCACGAAATTGCGGGAATCGCCCCCATTGCCGGGCCGGCCGAAGATCTCCACGTGGTCCACCTCCGGAAAGCCCTGCGCATTCACCGCACGGCGGATCCGTTGCGCCAGCTCCGTGAGCCGCGGCGCCTCCGCCACCGAGATGGTTTCATTCAACTCCTTCGCAAGGAAGAACCAGTTGCCGCCCCACGCCACGTCGCCTTTCACGGGACCGATTCCGGGCACGTCGACGATCACGTCGCCCGCCTTCCGGTAGCCCGGCACGTTCAGCAACGAGACCGCATTGCCGCCATGCCACATCGCCTCAACCACGCCCACGCTCGTCTCGATGCGCACCGGCCCGGGCTGGATGCGGCCCAGGTGCGCCAACGTGATGACGAGCCCGATGGTCCCGTGCCCGCACATGCCCAGGTAGCCGACGTTGTTGAAAAAGATCACGCCCGCGGCGCACGTCGTGTCGGCGGGCAGGCACAGGAGCGCGCCGACGAGGACGTCATTGCCGCGCGGTTCATTCACCACCGCGGAGCGAAACTCATCGTAGCGCTCGCGAAAGACCGCCTGCTGCGCGGTCACGCTGCCGCCGCCGAGGTCTGGCCCGCCGCTCACCACCACGCGCGTGGGCTCGCCCTCCGTGTGAGAATCGATGACGGGGATGCGCATCATTTCCGTTTCGCAGTTCCGTTGCGCCAGGCGTTCTTCGCCGCAGGCACCTTGGGCGCGGCCGCGATGCCATCGTGAATGATCTTCAGGACCGCCTTGCGCTCGGCGCCGGTGAGCGGCAGGCGCGGGGCGCGCGTCCACTCGCTGCCCAGCCCGCACTCCTGCACGGCCAGCTTGATGTACTGCACGAACTTCACGTGCACATCGAGATGCAGCAGCGGCGTGAACCAGCGGTAAATCTCCACGGCGCGCGCCCAATCGCCCGCCTGCATGAGGTCCCACAAATACTGGTTTTGCGCGGGGAAGGCGATACCGGTGCCGGCCACCCAGCCATCGATGCCCAGCACCGCGGATTCCAGCGCGAGATCATCCACGCCCGTGAAAATCGCGAAGCGGTCGCCCACCGTATTGCGCAGGTCCGTGATGCGACGCGTGTTGCCGGAACTCTCCTTGAGCGCCACGAAATTTTTCACCTTCCCCAGCTCCGCAAACATCTCGGGCGTGATGTCATTTCCGTAGCTGATGGGGTTGTTGTAAATCATGATCGGCAGGCCAGTGGAGCGCGCCACCGTCTTGAAATGCGCGAGCGTCTCCGCCGGGTCCGGCGTTTTATAGGACATGGCCGGCATGAGCATGAAGCCCTCCACGCCCAGCGCCTCGCAGTCGCGCACATAGCGCACCGCCTCCGCGGTGCTCGTCTCCGCCACGCCGCTAAGCACGGGGATTTTCCCATTCACCACGCCCACCATTTCCTTCATCACCAGCCGCTTTTCCTCCGCGGTGAGCATCTGGTTTTCGCCGAGCGAACCGAGAAAAATAAGGCCCGTGATCCCGCTGGCGATGAGCACCTCCGCATGGCGCGCGGTGGCTTTCAGGTCCAGCGAACCATCCTTGTGCAGTTGCGTGGTGATGGCGGGAAAGACCCCCTGCCAATAGGGTTTGGACGAGCGAAAGGTGGTACGGTTCATCGGAAAAACGGCGGACGCTAGCGAACCAGGGCAGCGCTGGCTTGTCGAATTCTGGCAAGAGCGGTGTCAAGTTTTGACAAAGCCGGGGACCGAATCCCCACCACCACCCTTTTCGAAGAAACCCACGCCGTCGCCAGGCTCCAGCGCCCAAGCCGGGCTCCACGCGCCCTTACGGCAAGACATTGATCGTCTCGAAGCCCTTCTCCATCGGCCCAGCCGCGAACGCGAGAGCGGTGTGATTGATGATGTCGGACAAGCCTCCACCACCGTCGATGGTGAAGGCGAGGAAGGCGGAATTGCGGAAGAACGCGAGGTCCGCGCCGTCGCCGAGCACCACCTTTCCACGGGCAAATTGTCCGGCGAGCGGATTCGAATTCGAGAATCCGCCACCGGCCGCAATGTCCACGAGGTCGGCGTCTTTGCCGCCGTTGTAGTTAAAAGAAGACAGGTCGCCGAGCGTGCCCATGACCAGCAGATTCGCACCGTCCCCGGCATTCATCGTGAAAGCCCCCGTGAGGGTGCTGGCCACGTCGATATTCACCGAGTCGTTTCCCGCCCGGCCGAGATAGGTGAAACTGGAACGGAAGGAATCGAAGTTCGCCGCAAACGAATTCGTTCCCTCCCCAAGCGAAACCAGCGTTTTGCCGCGGAAGTTGCTGCCGCCGGTGGTGACGATGTCATTGTCCTTGCCGCCGAGGATGCTGAGGCCGCCCCCGAAAAGGACCGAGGTCGCGGTGACCGTATTGGCACCGTCGCCGAGGAGGAATTTGGCCGGCCCGGCGATCGTGCTCCCCGGAGCACCCACGTTAATGCCATCACTGCCCGCGCCCGCCGTGACGACGAGGCCGCCGTTAAAAGTGCCACCGTGGAGGGCGACGGAGTTGGTCCCGGCCCCGAGATCGAAGCGTGCCACACCGCCCACATTTCCATAGTAGGTCATCGACACCGAGTCATCGCCCGTCCCGCCGCTGGTGCGAATGCCCCCGTCAATCCGCGCCTGGCCGTTGATGGTGATGCTGTTCGTTCCGTCTCCGAGCGAGATTTTCAAGCTCCCACCGATCCCGGTCGACGAGAGGCTGCTGCCCAGGGCGAGGTTCACCGTGTCCGGGCCGCCCTTGCCGGAAATCGTGACGTTGTCGCCGGCCATGAAGCTAGCGGCCAGGCTATCCACCGAGGAACCGCCGTCGCCGAGGACGAGAGAGATGGGGCCGTTGACGACGCCGTTGAGATGCACGGTGTCCTCCGCGCTGGCCGAGGTGCTTCCTTTTACCATCAGGCTGCCCCCAATGGTCCCCCCCGTGGTGACGACCACGCCGGTCGCGGGAGCGATCACGCGCACGTTGCCGGCCACGTAGGAATCCGGAATCAAAGACACGGAGGCGACATTCGTGGTGGTCAGCCCACCCACCGTCGTCGCCACGGCCACGGCGCCACCCGCGCCGGTGGTGACGCTGAGGGTTCCGGTGATTTTGCTGCCGTCTTGCACCGTCACGAGCGCATTGCCTTTGGCGACCACGGAGACGTCCCCGAAGATGCCTCCCGTGTCGGCCCCGTGAAAATTAATCACATCCTGACCGGCACCGCTGGAAATGCTGATCGGGCCGCGAAACTCGGCCCCGAAAAAGTCCAGGGAATCCGCTTGGTCGCCCAGGGTGATTTTGATGCTGTGCACGCCATGAACAGGCGCCAGCGCCGACCCGCCGTCACTCACCTGAATGGTATCGGCGTCTAAAAAGAAGACCGATACCTGGGCAGCCGTCGAGGCATCGAGAGCGGAGATCTTCAGCACGCCATTCGCCACCGGAGAAACCGTGATGGCCGCAGGAGCGATGCGGGCTTCGAGAGGTTCGAGCGAGGAGTGAGTCGAGCAGCGAGGTGAGGACATGGCAGCAGAATTTTGACGGGCCTGCGGGAGAGCGTTTTCCATACCATCAGTTCGAAACCCGGCGCTTACGGAACTACGTTGGTCGTCTCGAAGTTTTTCTCTGTCGGACCGGAGGCCAGCGCGGCGGCCGAGTGGTTCATGGTGTCATTGCCGGCTCCGCCGTCGAAGCTGAAGGTAAGGAACGCGGAATTGGTCAGGAAGGCTTGATCGTTGCCGTCGCCCAGCACCACTTTGCCGCGAATGTATTGGCCGGCGGCGGGATTGGAGCCGCTGGGGCCGCCGCCAGGAAAAATTGCGACGGTATCGATACCGACACCGCCTTTGTAGCTCAGTGTGGAAAGATTCCCGAGCGTGCTCATGACGAGCAGATTGTTTCCATCGCCGGCATTCATCGTGAAGGTGCCCGAGAGAATGGAGTTGGCATCGACGTTGACGGTGTCGTTGCCGGCCTTGGTGCCCACATAGGTGAAGTTGGTGCGGAAGGTCACGCTGCTGGCCGTGACCTGATTGTTGCCCTCACCGAGCGAGAACGTCGCCTTGCCCCGCACGATGCTTCCACCCAGCGTCACATTGTCAGTCCCGATGCCACCCGTGACGGTGAGCCCACCGTCGAAACTCGTCACCACCAAGCCGAGATTGTTGGTTCCATCGCCGAGCGAGAATTTCGCGGGGCCGCCGATGGAGTTCGGGGAATTCAGGTTCACCGTATCGTCGCCCGCACCGCTCGTCACGACGAGCCCTCCGAGCAAGTTCGTGCCGGTCACGGTGGCGCCATTGGTGCCGGCGCCGAGGTCGAAGCGCGTTACGCCGCCCACAAACACGTTCGTGAGCGTCAAGCTGTCATTGGCGGCGCCACCGATGACCCTGACGCCTCCGGAAATGCGGCCCGCGCCATCGATGCTCACACTATTGGCACCGTCCCCGAGGGAAATTTTCACCGCGCCCGCGATGGCCGGATTGAAAAAGCCGCCATTGGAGGAGAGGTGGAGATTCACGGTGTCCGGTCCGGATTTTCCGGAAATCGTGAGGCTATCGCCGAGGTAGAAATTATTGGTGTCCTGCACGTCCACCACCGAGCCGCCTTCGCCAAAGACGAGAGACACTGCGCCATGAATCTTGCCGTTGAGATGCACGGTGTCCAGCTTGGCCGGGTTGACGCTTCCTTTGACGAAGAGGCTGCCCTCAATGGTGGCCGCGGCGGTAACGGTAACGCCATCATCCGGCGCGACGATGTGCACATTGCCGGCGATGTCGGCCGATTGATCCAGAATGATCGTGCTGACGCCGGTGGTGCTGAGCGCGCCAACCGAGCCCTGCGAGACCACGGCGGCCGTGCCGCCTGTGCCCGTCGCGACACTGAAGATGCCGGTGATGTGTCCCGCATTCTGAACGCCCACCGAGGCCGCACCTTTGGCCGTGACGGTGACGTCGCCCGCAATGCCGGCGGTAGACGTGCTGCCGAAGCTAATGAAATCCGCACCGTTGCCGGCGGACACGCTGACGGGCCCACGGAACGTGGCGCCGGTGAAAAAGTTCAAGGTGTCAGCCTGATCGCTGAGCGTGATCTTTACGCTGTGCACGCCGTCGAACTGACCGAGCGGAGTGGGGCCATCACTCACGATAAAGGAATCGGGATCGATAGCGGTCACCGCCAATATGGTCGCCGTGCCGGGACTGAGCGCCGAGATTTTCAAAACGCCGCTGGCCAGCGTGGCCGTGACGGTGGCGGGGGCGATGCGGGCTTCGAGGGCTTCGAGGGATGAGTGGGTCGAGCGGCGAGGTGATGATGACATATCGTTTAATCATAATCACTTCTACCGCCAACGACGAGAGCGTTTTAGTACCAATGCTGCAAAAGCGTTTCTTCCGGCCCGCGGACGGGGACTGTCGGTGAGAGCCCGCCGTGGGAAAAACCGTGGAGCTGCCAGCACAGGATCGCGCCGCCGTGGCCCGTCGTTGGCGCTGGGAGGCACCGTTTATTTAGCCCACGAAAAGAACGAAGGGCACGAAGCAATGCCTTTCTAGTTCGTGCTTTCGTGGCCCAAGTAAAGTCCCCAAGTTCCATGTGAATTTGCACTCGCTCCCCCGCCGCCCATCTTTTGTAGCATCGCGGCATGTTTACGGGACTCGTGATTGAAACCGGGGAATTGCTGTCGCTGGAGCCAGTCGGTGCCAGCGCGCGGCTCACGGTGCGTGCGCCGCAGGTGAGCACCGGCGCGGCGCTGGGCGATAGCATCGCGGTGAATGGCTGCTGCCTCACGGTGACCAAGCGCGAGGGCGATCGGTTGTCCTTCGATCTGCTCGCGGAGACGCTGAAGCGCACGAATCTCGGCGACCTGGCCCTCGGCGCACGGGTGAACCTCGAACCCGCGCTCGGCGCCGGCGCGAAGATGGGCGGACATTTTGTGCAAGGCCACGTGGATACAACCGCGGAGATTCTCGACTACTCCGTGCACGGAGCCGACCACCGGCTGGAGATCGCGCTGCCGCGCGAGTTTGCGCAATACGTCGTCTTTAAAGGGAGCATCTGCATCGATGGCATCAGCCTCACGGTGGCCGAACTGCGCGAGGCGAGTTTTGTGTGCTGGATCATCCCGACCACTGATGACGTCACCAATCTCGGCAGTCGCCAGGCGGGCGAGCGCGTGAACCTCGAATTCGACATGCTGGCGAAGTACGTCGAGCGCATCGTCCTGTTGCGCCGCTGAGCGCCCGCTCTTCTCACGAGACGCGCAGTTTTCGCCAAGCCAAGGCGAGCACCACCATCGTCGCGGCGAAGTACCACGGCAGCCAGCCGAGTGCCTCGGCCAGGACGACCTCCGGCGGGCCATGATGGGCGAGGCCACGGGAGAGACCGGCGAAGAGCAGCCCGACAGCGCCATAGGCGAGATTGAACGCCAGCCCGCGAAAACTGAGCACCGTCGCGCGCCGGCGCGAATCCGTCACCGCTTCATTCAAGTAGTGCGAGACAAAGAATTGCGTGAGCGACATGGCGATACCGAGCGGGATCATCCAGATCAGCCCATAATAGCGCCAGATCCACGACGCCCCGAGCAGGGCGACGAAGACCATCGCGGCGACGATCGCGAAATTAGTGCGCTTGGTTCCCCTGGCCACCAGCCAGCGGGCCAGCGCCGGCACAAAAAATCCAAGCACGGCAAAGCCGGAGCCGATGAGCCCAAAGGTGGCGTCTGGCAGTCCGATGAGCCGGTAGTAGTTGCTGCCGATCGTCATGAAGAGGCGCACGATGCTGTCCATGCACAGCCCACCCAGGATGATGGCCAGGGCCACCGGCGTATGCAGAATCCAGCGCCCGGCGGCGATCGTCTCCCGCCAGGCCGCGCCCGCAACCTTGGCGGCGGTCGGCTCGGTGGGGACTCGATGCGGCGGCTCCTCCATCCGCAGCGTCACGAGGAGGGCGAGCACCGCATTCGCCAGCGTACAATAGAGCGGCAGGCGCATGGTCACTTCGCGGTTGGCGCGCCACGGCAGGCCCAACGCATCGAGCACCCGCTGCACGAGCGCCGGGTCGTACATGGCGGCGCCGAGCATCATCGCGGCGAAGAACCCGATCGATTGCCAGCGCATCACGCGCTCCAGTACGCTGGGCCATTCCTTTTCCCGGCCCTCGGTCGCGAGCGAGTCGTAAGCCAGCGCTTCGTCGGCGCCGCTGGCGCTCGCCTCCGCCGCACCGCTCAGGATGCGATTGAGGAGCAGCAGGCCGAAGAGTAGTCCGGGATTTCCACGCGGCGCGAAGGCGAAGACGGCGATTTCCACGACCATCAGCACCGCCGCCCCGACCACGAGCCTCTTCCGCCCCCACTGATCCGCGAGCGCACCGGACGGCACTTCCAGCCCGACAATCGCCGCCGCCCACGCCACGTTGAGCAGCGCAAATTGTTCGATGCTGAGCCCGAAATCGAGAAACAGCACCGACATCACCGGGTAATACCACCGCGCATTGAACAGCACGCGGAACGCGATGAAGAGCGGGATATTGCGGGCGAGGCGGGCAGCCATGAACTTGGTAAGCGCGCGGAGCGTGCTCAGTCTTAACGCCGCACGCGAACCCTAGGTTGCAGCCAATATCGGACAGGCAGAGAAAGGCGCAGCGCCACTTGCGCTATCGTTTGCCACCGCACTCCAAGCGGCGCCCCGTCCGTCGAGAGATTACTCGGTGGATACACTCCCACCCTCACCCAGCGCCTGCTCAAACGCCCGCCAGCCGAGCGTCGCGCACTTCACGCGCTGCGGGAATTTGCGGACCCCCTTGAGTAGCACGGCGTCGCCGAGGCCCTTGGTGTCGGGCTCGGTCTCGCTGGTCACGAGCGTGTGGAAATTGCGGGCGAGGCGTTCGGCTTCCGCGCGCGGCTTGCCTTTGAGCTTGGTCGTCATGAGCGACGCGCTGGCCATGCAGATGGCGCAGCCGCTGCCTTTGAATTTCAGATCCTGCACCGCGCCGTCGGCCGCGAATTTCACATCGAGATCGATCTCATCGCCGCACGACGGATTGTCGCCGTGCACGTGGATGGCGTCCTCCAGCGTGCCGAAATTCCGCGGACGCTTGGAATGGTCGAGAATGACCTGCTGATACAGCTCTTCGAGTTCTCCGTTGGTTTCGTTCATCGATCGAAAAATTGGCGCGCCGCGCGCAGGATTTCGGCCATGCGCTCCACTTCCTCCGGCGTGTTGTAAAAATAAAAGCTCGCGCGCGTGGTGCCGGGCAGACCCAGCTTTCGCATCAGCGGCTGCGTGCAGTGGTGGCCGCCGCGCATCGCCAGGCCATGCTCATTCGCATACGTGGTGAGGTCATGCGGATGCGCCCACTCCGCGTGAAAGGCAGCGAGCGCCCCGCGGGCTCCTTCCGGCCCGAGCACGCGCATGCCGGGAATCTCCCGGAGCCGCTCCACGGCCAGCGCCGCGAGCGCGGAGTCGTGTTCGAAAATCTGCGCGCGCCCGATGCTCTCCAAGTAATCCACCGCCGCGCCGAGCCCAATGGCATCGGCGATATTCGGCGTGCCGGCCTCGAATTTGTGCGGCGGTTGTTTGTAGGTCGCGCGCTCGTAGCTCACGCTCACGATCATCTCACCGCCGCCGTGGTACGGCGGCATCGCGCGCAGCAGTTCCAAGCGCCCCCACAGCGCGCCAATGCCTGTTGGCGCGCACATTTTGTGGCCGGAGAACACGTAAAAATCGCACCCCAGCTCGCCCACGTTCACCGGCAAATGCCCGGCCGATTGCGCACCATCCACCAGCGTCGTCACCCCACGCTCCCGCGCCACCCGGCAGAGCTCCGCGGCGGGATTGATCGTCCCGAGCGAGTTCGAAATGTGGACAAAGGAAAACAGCTTCACGCCCTCCAGCAGCGCGGGCTCAAAGGCCAGCGTCCCGTCATCGGCCACCGGCACAAAGCGCAGCTTGGCGCCGGTGCGTTCCGCGAGCAGTTGCCACGGGACAAGGTTGCTGTGGTGCTCCATCTCCGTGAGCAAAATCACGTCGCCCGCCTTCAGGTTCTTCGCGCCCCACGAGCCGGCCACGAGGTTGATCCCCTCCGTGGTCCCGCGCGTGAATACAATCTCCTCCGGCTGCTTCGCGCCCAGATACCGCGCCACCTTCGCGCGCGCGCCCTCATAGGCATCGGTCGCCCGCGAGCTCAGCTCATGCAGGCCGCGATGCACATTGGCGTGATCATGCTCGTAATAGTGCACCAGCGCGTCCACCACTGGCCGCGGCTTCTGCGAACTCGCGGCGCTGTCTAAATACACGAGCGGCTTTCCGTGGACCTGCTGGTCCAGAATCGGAAAATCCCCGCGTACTTTCGCCCAATCGACAGATATCATGCCGTCACCATCTCACTGTCCGATGCGCGTGACAATAGATTGCGGTTCGGAGGCGAGGGTCTTGACCACGGCATTTTGATCCGCCCGCACCACCCCGCTCTTGGTGAGGTCGCGGTACGGCAGGGTGAGCTGGAATTTGGTCCACCCCTCCGGCGCCTGCTCGAGCGTGATGTCGCCGCCATGCGCACGGATGATTTCCCGGCAAATGCTGAGCCCCAGGCCCTGGCCGCCGGTGAGCCGGTCGCGCGAGCGATCGCCACGATGGAAGCGGTCGAAAATATGTCGGCGATCTCCCTCGGGAATGCCCATGCCGGTATTGGAAATCACGAAGACCGCCAGGCCATTGGTGATCGTCAGCGTGGCGCGGATCTCGCCGCGGTCCACGTTGTACTTGATGGCGTTGTCGAAGAGATTGAGCGCCACCTGCCGGAGAAATTGCGCTGTGCCTTCCACGAAAACGTTCTGATCGAAATCCGTGTGGACGAGAATCTGTTTCGGGTCGGCGAGGATCTCGATGTCCTCCACGATGTCCGCGAGCAGGTTCGTCAAATTCACCGGCTTGAGGTCGAACTGCAGCTTGCCGGCATCCGCCTGGGAAAGGAGCAGCAGCCCCTCCACGATGTTGATGAGCCGGCCCGTTTCTTCGAGGAGATCGAGCATCGTCTTCTCCGTCTGCGGCGCCAGTTGATCCGAACGCAGCGCGGCCTCCACCTCTCCGCGGATGATCGTCAGCGGCGTCTTCAATTCATGCGAGGCGTCGGCGCTGAATTGCCGCGCCTGCGCGAAGCCCTGCCGGATGCGGCCGAACATATTGTTCAGCACCTCGGTGAGATGGCCCACCTCGTCATTGCTTTCTACCTCCGGCAGCTTGCGGTCGCTCATGCGCGCGTCAATTTCCGCCGCGGCCTCCACGAGTTCCTCCACCGGCCGCAACACCCGCTTGGAAAGCCACCAGGCACCAGACCACATGGAGAGCAGCACCACCGGCAGCGCCAGCACGCACGTCGTCCAGATGGTCCCCATCAACTGGTCCACCGGCTCCATATCCATGCCCAGCCGCACGAGCACATTGTCGTGCAGTTCCTGCACCACCCGCACGCTCCGCCCCTCCACGCGCGTGTTGTAAAAGTGGTCCTTCGCCGTCCCAAGCAGAGGCTGCGGATCTTTTTGAGACTGATAAACAGTGGCACCCGGCGGGCTCTCGATCTGTAACAGCCGGCTTTTCGGCAGCATCCCCAGGGTTTGCGACACTTTGATCCGATTGGACCATTCAATCGGCCCCACGCTGTTGGGGAAGGCGGCAAATACGGCGCGCACTTCCGTCTGCAAATTAGTATCCACCGGCGCCTCGGCGGTCTTTCGCACGCGCCACGCCAGGATGCCGCCAATCGCCATCAAAGTGACCCCTCCCAGCAGGACGGCCCACAGGCAGAGCTTCAGCCGCAGGGGCCACTTTTTCATAAAGATTATTCCGCTTTGATGCAGTAGCCGACGCCGCGGACGGTCTGGATCATCTTCAGATCCTCGCCGTCATCGATCTTCCGGCGCAGGCGCTGGATGTAAACATCCACGAGGTTCGTGCCCGGGTCGAAGTGGTATTCCCACACGCGCTCGATGATCTGGGTGCGCGTCATCACCTGGCCGGGCGAGCGCATGAGATATTCCAGCAGGCGGAATTCGCGGGCCGTGAGGTCGATCTTCCGCTTCCCGCGGATCACTTCCCGGCTCACGAGGTTCATCGCGAGGTCACCTACTTTATACAGGCTGATTGTTTCTCCGGTCACCCGGCGCAGCAGGGCGCGCAGGCGGGCCACAAGTTCATCCATGGCGAAGGGCTTCGCCAGATAGTCGTCAGCGCCGATGTTCAGGCCTTCCACCCGCTCGGTCACTTCGCCGCGGGCGGTCAGAATCATGACCGGCGTGGTAATCTTCCGCTCCCGCAGGGTGCGGAGGAGGCTCAAGCCATCACGGCCGGGGAGCATGATATCGAGAATGATCGCGTCATAGGGGTGGCTGCTGGCGCGCTCCAGACCTTCATTACCGTCATAACAGACCTCGACGACATAACCGTGTTCTTTGAGGCCTTTCTGAAGAAGATTCGCGATCTTCTTTTCATCTTCAATTACGAGCAATTTCATACGTTGGGATTTGTGGGGCTATAGGGACTCTACGTTCCTTAGCCTACGAATGGCAGCGATTGTAATGAATTGAATTTCACAATTCAACCCAAAGATAGGGAGCCGCCGTTTCCTGGAGTCGCCTCCACTCACAGCACACCCGCCGTCATGGCCAAAGCCAGTCGTCATGGGAACGTAACAGGGGCATCGTGGAGCCTCCAGAATCAGAGTTCCAGCGGGGAAACTTATCAATTCGTTCAGGGGCAAATCCGAGAATCTCACCCCTTCCAACTAAACCGTTGGCATAATTTCCATAAAACTTGGCACAGCCCTGTTCTCATATTTGCAATTCTGAGAAATGAGGGGCGCAAGTTGCGGTGGCCGAGAGGAGAGATCGCTACGGAGCACCTCCAACCCTAGGAGACACCCATTCCGTCCGCGCCCTCTGAAAAACTCCCACTTTCCTCTGTAGAACCCCGCCCTGACGCTTTAGTCCCCAGCTACGGCCGGCGACGTATAGGCGACCCCTCCGCTAGCCGCCGTGATGGCGCCACTCCCAACCATTCCATCCCTCTTCACTCTTTCCCCCCCTCCGAAACTCGGCCGCTTCCTCTGAAGAACAGATTCTCACACCTCTATAATTCCATATATTTTATAAACTCCATACAGACTGGCACGGCGGCAGCTTTAACGGCTTTACGAAAATTATAAGCCCATAGCCAAATGAAAACGCTCTTCACGCTCCTCGCCCTAGTAGCCCTGAAAATGGCGGCCTTCGCCACGGTGGATTTCGGCACTCCGACCGCCAGCACTCCTTATGAGCGCTACATGGCTCCCGTCCGCACCGTGATGAGCACCCTCTCGGCATCCAAGCCCACGATGGCCCAGGTGAAGCAACTGATGCAGGAAGGCCGCGCCTTCCGCTACCACATGGACGACCCCTATACCCCCGCCGCTCCCTCCACGACCGCCCGCATCCACGAGGGCGACTGCAAGGACAAGGCCCTCTGGCTCATCGATCACCTTGATTCCTCCGCCCGGTTCGTGATCGGCAAGACCAGCCGCGGCGCCAAAATTTCTCACGCTTGGGTCCTCTGGCAGAATGAAGGCCGCTGGTGGATCCTCGACTGCACCCTGAAGAGCGCCCCCATCCCGGCGGACAGCATGCCCTCCGACCGCTACGTGGCCCTTTACAGCTACGGCAAAGGCACCTGCTACCGCCACGGCGAAATGGCCTCCCGCCTCGCCTCGGTGGCCGGCAAGACCCCGGTGGCCTCGCAGACGCAGAAGTAAGCGCAAATACAAATTTGGTTGGGCTGCCGAGCCCCTCGGACCGAGTGGTCCGCGGGGCTCGGCACTTTTTTGGAGTAAAGCACTCTTCGTGGCCCGAAGCTCCCGCTCCGGGTTCAATCGATGGAGCGAATGCCATAATCGCTTCGGCCCGAAGGGCCGACAGCCGGTAGCCGGGAGGTTCAGCCCCAGGAGCAAGCACGAATGGGAATGCGCTGCGAAGTCGGCGTCGGAAACCGCATCGAAAATTACTTTGGGCGATCGCTCTTATATGCCCGGAGGTGGAGCTTCGGGCCACCAAGGGCACCGGAGAACAAGCCCAAAAGTTTGATGTCACAAATATCCGGGCTGTGGACAGAATAGGGAGGAATGTCCATGCCCGTAGAACATCCGACGCAGGACGACTCCGCGCTGCTCGCCCTCTGGGTGCGAGAGCGGCGGGAGGAGGCGTTTGCGCAGCTCGTGGCGACCTACCAGCAGATGGTCGTCGGAGCGGCGCTGCGCCGGACGCGGGATGCCGAGGCGGCGCGCGACGTGGCGCAGCAGGTGTTTGCCACGCTGGCCGCGAAGGCCTCCTGGCTGCAGGGCCGGCAGAGTATTGCCGGCTGGCTCTACCACGCCACCGCCTATCTCTCGGCCCAAACGATGCGGACGGAATCCCGGCGGCGCGCGGCGATGACTCGGCTGGAGCGAGAGATTCCGCCAGCTGGCACCGAGTCTCCCGTGCCGTGGGAAAAAGTGGAGGATTCCCTCGCGGCCTTGAGCGACGGCGAGCGCGAGGCGCTCGTGCTGCATTATTTCCAAGACCTCGGATATCCCGAGATGGCGGCCCGACTGGGGATTGCAGAACCGGCGGCGCGAAAACGCGTCTCACGCGGGCTCTCGGCGCTGGAGCAGCAACTCGCCCGGCGCGGGGTGCGCGGCGCGGCCACGCTGCTGCTCGCGGGCGCCGTCGCGCAGCAGAGCGCCCTCGGCGCGCCCGCCGGACTCGCCGCGCTGGCCACGGGAGGCACGGCCACGGTGCCGTGGGGACTCACGCTTTCCACCATGGCCAAACATCTCTCCGTCAAAATCACCGCCGGCGTCGCCGCGCTGCTGCTGGTGCCCCTCTTCCTCCAATGGCAAAGCAACGCCGCCGCGCAGGCCCAGCTCGACGCGCGGCGAACGGGCGCCGTCGGGCCGGCCATGGCAGCCACGGGGCCAACCAAAGCCGACACCCGGCTCGCAGAGCTGCAGGCCGAAATCACGGCCAAGCGCCTGGCCGCCCAGACGGCGGAAAAGCGCAGCGCGGAGCTGGCGGAAATGCAGCGACGCGTGCAAACCGAAGTGGTCTACTCGCTCGGGACGCTGGACGCGATGGCGCGGCAACTGGCGGAAATGGCACTGCTCGCCGAGACCGCGAATCCGGGACGAAAATACGATCTCACCACGGAGGAAGGCCGGCAGGCCATGGCACAGGCGAAAGCCGATGCCGCCAAAATGATGGCGCTGGTGCCCAAGGCCATCTCCACCTTGCAGGAGTTGCCGGAGATTGAGCGTTCGCCCAAAAAAGCCGGGCGCTTTTACGCCACACTCTACGCGGAGCTGGTGGGGCTGCCGCCCGAACAACGCGGCCCGCTCGAGGCTCGCGCCGCCGCCTGGGTCCAGCAACGGCAGGACGCAAAACTCTCGCTCGCCCAGCGCCCGAAAGACGACTCCCGCAAGCAATGGGATGGCCGGTTTGGCGTGGAAATGGGCACCTTCGTGCAAACGCTGACCCAGGAATTTCCCGGGGCCAAGCCGCTCCCCGAGGGCGCCGACAGCTTGTTCGGACCCGATGGCGCCTTGGACACGCAGACGATCGACATGTTGTTTGGAGGTGGCAAATGAAAGCAGCCGTTTCTCGCTGGATCACGCCCCCGGTCGTCGGTGGGCTGCTGCTCCTCGTCTGCACGACGGAGGCGTGGCAAATCGCCCGGCTCCATGCCCGGCACCGCGAAATCTCCCGCGCGCTGGCCGCGTCGCCGGCGTCCGCGTCCTTGCCCGCCGGCTCCGGCGGCGAGGATGCAGAAATGAACCGGCGCCTGGCCGAAGCCACCGGGGAACTGAGCCGCGAGCAGGCCCGTCTATCCGCCGCCGAGGCCAAACTGCATGCCGCCGAGACCGCCGCCCCGAAGCTGAAAGACGAGGAACTGCGCTCGCTGGGCCACGTCGAGCAGTTTGCCCTGGGCACCGCGGAATGGCTCGACTCGCTGATGGAGTTCGACCGCGAAATGAAAGCGGATCCCAAAGCCGTGGAAGACGGCGGCGAAAAAATGGACCAATTCCTCGCCTCTCTGCTCCGCTGGCAGTCGAAGAGCGCCGTCATCGGAGAGATGGAGGACACGCCCGCGGAAATCGCAAAATTTCACGCCTCGACCATCGCCAAACGTCTTGAGCTCGACGGGCCCACCCTGGCGGCCGTGCGCGGCCAAATCGAAAAGGAATTCACCGACCTCGCCGCCGCCGGGCTGACGGAATCCTTTTGCCCGGCTCAGGATGCGGGCGACTGGCGCAAGCGCCGCACCGCCGCCCTGACCGCAGCCACCCAGCGGGTGGAAGCCCTCATCCCGCCCGGACGCCGCCGCCCAGATGTCGTGGCACAATCCCTCTCCCTCGGCGACGCCTTCTACACCGAGGTCAACACGCAGGCCGACGGCCACGGCTCCGCCAATTTTGGCCTGCGAATCCCGGGGCTGACGTGGAAGTAGCGGTTGATTTCCAAGGCGAGCATCCGAGCACGGAGCGCCCAGCCGGACGGATTGGCATCTCAGACCACCAATAAAAAGCCGTCTGGCATTCAATGTATCCGTGCCATCCGTGAACCGGGTCAGCGAGATGGCCGCAGGCAAATCCGTGGTTCCTTCTTTTAACCACGGATTAAGCGGATGGGCACGGATTGGTGAATTCGGAAGCTTCGTGGGTGACTCGGGGCTGAGATGGCAATCGATCGTTCCTGGCGCTTCGCGCTATAAAAAGCCGACCGGGGACGTCGGCGCCTCCAGCAGCGCGCTCCTGCTCGAATGCTTGCTTCAAAAATCAGCGTGGTGGGCAGGCGTCCTTAAAACACCTGCACCGTGTAGTTCCCCACCGTTTCCACCACCGTCGGCGCGTCGAGGTTCACTTTTTTCGGGAAGCCTTTGTGCAGATAGCTCTTGATGGCGTCGGCGAAAATGCCCTTGGTCGTCGAGCCGGCCGTTCCATCCACCGCCGCCACGGTCGCCGTGGTGATCTTCGCCGCGGCGATCACCGAGTCCGACATCGTTCCCTTCACGGTGAAGGCGCTGATGGTCTTTCCGGTCACAAAATCGCTGATCTCATCCGGCTGCGCACTCAGGCCGACGAGGAACTGGCTGCCATCCAAATTGCCTACGGTCACCGTGCCCACATCCCCGGTCGTGCGGACGGTCACCCCATGCAGCGAGCCGCCCACGCTGAACACGCCGAGTTTCGTGCTATCCACCGTCACCACGCTGGCTTCCAGATCCTCGGCAATCTTCAAGGTACCGATGGACGGCGCCCCGATGGTATTCGCGCCCGTCGCGGTTTCATTATTGAGCCACGTCTTTGCCAGCAGCGAGCCGATGGGCATATCGCTGATCAGGCTGTAATCGTGCACCTCGCCGAGAGAGAGCGCGAGCTTCTGCGTGGCCACGGGGAAGACGCCGATGGACATCGTCTTGTCGATGTCCTGCAGAGGATCGCCGCTCGTGTTGCCGAGGTCGCCAAAAACGATGCTCTTGGCTCCACCGCTGGCGGTGAAGTGACCGTGCAGATGGGTATTGCCCAGCGACACGCTGCCGATGGTGTCGTTGATGAAGAGATCGTCAAGGTCGGCCACGATCCCTTTCCCCGCCGTCAGCTTCAGCGTCGAGGCCGCCGTGGTGCCGGTCAGCGTAATGTCCACCGTGCCGTCCGAGTTCTGCGTCACCGCGCCCGAGCCGGGCCCCGCCAGCCGCAAAGTCACATCGTGGTTGCTGCCGTCCTTCACCGTGATCGGCACATTGCTCCGCCCGCCCACGGTCCCAAAGGCCAGGGCGAACGGATGCAGCACCGACGAATCCGTGAGCTGCACCGTCGGCTTGGTGAAGTTACCCAAATTGTCATCGGTGTGCAGCTCCAGGATCGTGCTCCCGGTGGGCGTCTCCACCAGCGCGAGCAGCCGGTATTTCCCGCCATCCGTCAGCCCCGTCGACGGCAGCTTGAATTTCACCGCCAGCGTGGCCGCCTTCCCCGCCGCCACATTGATGCTCACATTATTCAGCTCGCCAACCAGCACATCGGGGTCCGCCCCATCCGTCTCAAGGGTGAAGCCCTTATCAGTGTCGCCGAATGTCCCATCGGACTTCGAGAGATACAGCTTCACGTTCACCTTGCCCTTCGCCAACGCCCCGCCGTTATTGATCAAGGATACTTTCGCCGTCCCCGTGTCGCCCGGCACAATCGTCGACTGCAGTCCGTCCGATACCACGTCGGTGATCAGGTTCGGCTTCACCGTCACCTTGAACTCATCGAACATATCCGGTTCCCCCGTCTTGCTGACCTTCACCTTCACGTTCACCACGCCCGAGGCATTCGGCGCAAACTTCAGGTCCAGTTGGTTTGTCTCCGGGTTGAGCTTGGCGGTCACCAGCTTGCTCGGCAGTCCGCTGGTCGCATCGGTGATGCTATCGATCGCAAACGTGGCCCCGCCATCGTCCCCCAGCCCCGGCTGCACCACATGCGCGTCGGTGATGGTGATGAGCTGATTGTCCGTCGGCAGCCCGCCGCTGTAGTTTTGCACCGGGGTTCCGGTGCCGTCCTGCTGCGATTGGTTGAATAACTGCAGCCCCGCGAGGGCATTCACCACCGGCATGGAGGCATCCGTGATTCGGGCAAAGACGGTGAACCCGCCATTCTGCGCGTCGAGGTTCGCGTTGGGGTTGCTGAGGTTGTTGTTGCCGAGGTTGATGAAGAATTCGCTCGAGGCGCTGTTCGGCCCGCCGCCATTCACCGTCGGCACTTTCGCCATCGCGACCGTCTGGGTAACATTCGAGCGCTCCGGGTCATTCGGGTCGAACTCGTTGTGCACCGTTGGAAACGTCGCGAGGTGCTGTCCATTGAGAAAGTCGGACGCATTGTAGCCGCCGCCCTGAATGATGAAGCCCGCGCCCAAGCGGTGGAAAATCACCCCATCAAAATCCGCCGCTTTGTTGGGGTTATTGAGGTAGCGCAGGAAATTGGCCACCGTCTCCGGCGCCTTGTCGTCAAAAAGCTGCATCTGGATGACCGCTGGCTGCGACTGCCCCGGCATCGTAAAATTCGTCACGAATTCCACCGTCGTCCGGTAGCTCTTGGACGGATCCACCAGCTTGCCGAGGTCGATGCTCGCTCCCTTCTGGCCCGTCGCGGCGGTGATGTCGAAAATGGGATTCGCAATCACGATCGCGGGCGCGATGCGGCTTTCGAGCGGCTCAATCAGTTGGGGCAAATTGGTCATGTCGGGTCGGATGTGTCTGTGGTCGGCGGCCTTTCGTTCAACCTAAAACGGAACGCTGGGCCCGGCCGCCGGCTTTCAGGAAGGCGAGACCCCTCGCCCAAAGCCCGGGGAACCGCAAGCGGAACCGCATCGGCGCCCGATAAAAAGGGAGAGATGGCGCGCGTGCGTTCATGGCCTACACCACCTCGCGGATGGAGAAGTCATTCGTCGCGGGGCTGCCCGGAAGATCAATGACCTCCAGGCCGGTCTTCGTCAGCGCCTGCAGCACCCCGCCAATCTTCACGCTGGTGACCTGCCCGGCCTCGAACCCAAAGTGGTCACTGGCGCCCGCGGTGCCGGTGACCTGGCCAGTGATGATGATGCCCGCAATCTTCGAAATCGGCACCCCGCCCGAGGGAATCGCCACATCGTCGGCATTGCCAAAGCCGTCGCCATTCACGTCCTCCACCCCGGCCACGAGGCTGCTCGCGGCCCAGTCGCCCGTCACGCTCACCTTGCCCACCTGCGCATTGCTGTTCACCGGATTGCCAAAACGATCGTAGCCCGCACGGAAAATGGAGTCCGACACGTTGCCGTTGATGGTGATGGAGCCAATGGTCAAATCCGCCTTGGGCGTGGCCTTCGCCCGGCCCTGCGCGGAGACCAGCACGTCGTCCACGGCGCCGTTAATCGTCAGCTTGCCGAGGTCGCGTCCCACCAGCACCGAGCTGCCCGTGACCGCGCCCTGGATGCTCAGCGCGCCCAGCTTCGACGCCACGTCAATGTGGCCGCCATTCGCCGTGCCCGTGAGAGCCCCTTTGATGGTGATGCTCGCCGCGCCGCCGATGGTTTGATAATCGTTCACCATCGCCGCCGTGCCGCCGCCAACCGTGAGGCTGCCGCTGCCCACCCCCGAGCCGCCCGTGAGCGCGCCCAGCGTGAGTGATTTCGCCGAGCCTTCCACCAGGATGGCCCCGGAGCCGAGACCGGTGTTGCCCGTCACCGCGCCGCCAATCGTCAGCGTGCCGAGATCGCCCGGCCGCACGCTCACGATCAAATCGAGGTCGTGCACCTGCAGCGAGCCACTGCCATCGCCCACGGCCCCGAGGAGCGCGCCGGCGATCTTTACCGTCGTCGCCGCGCCATTGGAATAAATCGCGCCCGAATTGATGCCGTCCCCCCCCTGCACGGTCCCCAGCACGTTCACCATGGTGATGCCGGATTCGGTGAAGATCGAGCCGCTGCCGCCGCCATCGCCACCGTGGAGCAGCGCGGTCGAGACGTCGCCATTCTTCACGCCGATGGTCAGCGAAACGAGCCGGCCGCCCACGCGCAGACTGCCCGAGCCCGTGCCCGCGCCGCCTTGCAGCGAACCCGTCACCACCGCCTTGGCCAGGTCACCGTTCTGGTCGATATCGAGCCCGGTCAGCAGTGCGCCCGAATCCTCGCCGGTCCCGCCTTGGAGCGAACCTTGAATCGTCACACTCGCCACGCGCCCACCCGCCACCACGCTGCCCGTGTTCAGCTTGGTGCCGCCCACCAGATTGCCGGTGATCGCCAGGGTGCCGATGCTCGTCCCGGCGGTGATGGATGCCGTGCCATCCGTCACCCCGCCCGTCAGCGAGCCCGTGAGCGTAAGCTTCCCGATGCTCGTATTGGCCGAGACGCTCGCCGCACCCACGCCCGCCACCTGCGGCGTCGGTGTGCCGCCCACGTCGATGGAGTGCCCGTCCAGCTCCCCGCCCCGCAGGCCGTCCAGATTTCCGGTAATGGTCACCGTGCCCAGGCTGCCCCCGGCGATGATCGAGCCGCTGGAGGCCCCTTTGCCCGCGACCAGTGCGCCCGCGGCCCCGAGCATGTTCTTTACGGTCACACTGCCAAAATTACCCTTCGTCGAGATAGAGCCCGAGGCCGAGCCCACGCCGCCCGTAATCGTCTGGGTAACCGTGGCCGAGACGATGCTCGCCCCCGACACCCGGCCGGAGCCCGCGCCGTCTCCGCCCACGATTCCCATGCCAATCGATACCTTGCCGATGGCGCCGCCGGCCGCCACCGAGCCGGAGCCATCGCCCTTGCCGCCGAGAATGCTGCCGAGCGTCGTCAGCCCCGTCAGGCCGCCGCTCGCCGAAATCGTCGCCGCATTCTTGCCGGCGATACCCGCTCCGTTCGAACCAAAGGTCGTATCTCCGTGGAGCGTGCCGAGGGAAACCAGCCCAATGCTGCCCGTCGTCGAGACGAGGCGCCCGCTGTTTTCGCCCGTCCCCGCCCAAACGTCGCCGGTGATGGTCACACTCCCGATGCCCCCAATGCCGGCGATTTCGCCGCTGTCCTTGCCCGCGCCACCGCGGATGTCGCCCAAGACCTTCACCGTGCCCATCTTTCCGCCCGCCTTGATGAGCCCCGTATTGTTGCCCGAGCCGCCCGCCAGCCCCCCGATGGTCACGGACATGATATCATTGTCCGCCACGATCTGCCCGATATCCGTCGCCGTCGCCACCGCGCTCACCCGGAGCTGTCCGCCGATGGTGATGCTGCCGATCTTGCCCAGCGAAGTACTCGGCAGGCCCGTCACCACTTTAAGGTTCGCATCCTGGAAATCGCCCTTCACCACCAGCTTTTGCAACTGCCCGGTGATGTTGCTGATCAAGCTGCCGTTCGCCAGCTGCGAGCTCACGCCCACCGTGCCAATGCTCTGCACCGTGAGCGATTTGACGCCCACCATTTTCGTCACGTCGCCCGCGTCGATTTGCCCGAGGTCTCCGTCCACCACGACGTCGCCCAGCGAGAGACCGGTGAACTGCCCCGTGGACGCCTTGATGTAGCCGATGTTGACGAGGTCATTCCCCATCCCGTTCTGCGGCTTCGCGTCGATCGTGAAGCTGATGCCCGCCGCGGGACTGTTCGCGCTGGAAGCCGAAAACTTGGTGAGGTCAATGAGCGCCAGCTCCCCAATGTCGCTCGCATGTCCGCCATCCTGCGGGGCGAAGACGTGCGTCGTCGAATCCTTGAATTGGAAAACGTTGTTCAACAGGCTCTGCGCCGCATTCGAGCCCGTGAAGATCCCCTTTGAAAAGGTGATCGTCACCAGGTCGCCGTCCGTGTCCGTGTACTGCACGGTCGAGGGATTCAGCAGCACGGCTGGCGCAATGCGACCTTCCAAGGGCTCGAAGGACGAACTCGTGTTTTTGCGCGGCTTCGGCTCCGGCGCCTTCTCCGGCGGCGGGGACGGCAGCTCCTTTTGCTTCAGTTTGGATTTGCCGAACAATCGGCGGAAAAAAGCCTTCATTAGTCGTTGTCCAGCACGAGCAGAGTTACTTGGTCTCCCACCATCCCGTTAAACCGCGGGTCATTGCTGACGGCGGCCTTCAGCCGAATGGTAAAGCCGCCCGTTCCATTCTTGGTGGAGTCGTCCACCGAAGTCACCGTCACCACTTGGTCGATGGTCGCAGTGCCTGGGGAGAAAATTAGTTGCGCCTGGTCCAGCGTGGCGCGCGAGCTGTCCACGGCCCCCGTGGTGTTGTTCACGATCTCCAGCGGGATTTTCACCGCCGGGTTCAGCTGCACCAGCCCGCCCGTCCCCGTCAGGGTCGTATTTACCGGAATGGTAAAAGTATCCTCGTCCACCACCGTCGCGGTGAAGACTCCGTTGATGCTCGGCGTGGCGCCCGCCACCCCGGAGATGAGCACTTCCTTCCCGGTGGTAAATCCATGCGGTCCCGTCGTGTTAATCGTCGTGGTGGCCCCGGCCACGATGGAGGCAATCCCCACCGTCGGCGTGCTGGGCTGCGTATCGAGCCGCACGTGGAAGGTCGCCGTTTTCTGCGGAGCGCCCGCGGCCCCTTCCTTCACCGTGATGAAGGAGTTGCCGTTGAAGTCCGGGCTCGTGACCAGGATGCCGTTCAGCGGGCCAAACGGGATCGCCTTGCGCACCGCCATATTGTCCGAGATGGGATCGTTATAGACGAGTTGCGCGATGACGTATTTCCCCGCACCCGTCTCGCCGGCGGGCAGGCGGATGGTAAAGTCTGCATTCGCCCCACTGTTCTGGAAGCCGAAATTGCCCCCACCACCGGGCGGCAGCGCGTTTAGCGGCACCTCGGTCACCAGCTTGGTCAGCGGCCCGATCTTCAGCAGCGTGTCGGCATTTGGGCCCGTGGTGTTCAGCGTGGTGTCGCTCGAGAGCCACATCCGGATGCTCCACTTCGTCGTCGGCTTCTGTCCGCCATTGATGATGAAGAGCGTGCCGTTGATATCCACCGCATTGCCCCGGTACATCTTGGTTGGAGCGCCCGACCAGTAGCTCGTGATGTTCGCCTTGGCAAAGGGCGGCAGCTGCGCGGGCCCAGGGAAACCACCCATGGTGATGCTCGTCCAGGCCACCGCGTCCGCCACCGTCGGCGTTTCCCGGTGCACATACACCGCCACCGAATGCCGGCCCGGGTCCAGGTACCGGTGCGAGCCATACACGGCAAATTTCCCCGCGCCGATCTGCCGGATGCCACCCGGCACCTTCTGGCCGTCACCCCAGTCAATCGTCGTGGAAAAATTCGCGATCTTCACCCCGGGCGTTGAATCGGTGAAGGTGGCCACCGGCCGCCCCGAATACAGCGGGCTCGCATTGAACTCCAAATCGTCGCCCACCGCTTTCAGCGTTGCGTTCGACGCGCTCACCACCACGTCACTGGTCACCTTCGCCGCTGCGCCCAGCGGCCCGTCGAGAATCACTTTCAGCGGGTATACTCCCGCCTTCGCATAGGTATGCGCCCCCCGCACTTCATAGTAGGAAGGGTTTGCCGGCGAGCGAACCACCGTGATCGGCGCGCTATTTCCGCTGGAGGATTGGCTGTTGCTTCCATCCCCCCACGCCACCGTCGCCGTGAAATCCGCGCCATCCACTCCCACGCCGCCATGCCGAAAGGTCGCCAAGCGCACCGTCCCCGTCGTCACCCCGGCTGTCGCCTCCACCGACACCGGCGTGAGAGCGATGGACCGATCGCCCACGCCAATTTCCAGCAACTGGAAACGCGATGCGTCAAACGGAGACGCGTTCGTCAGCGGATCATTGAGACCGGAAGCGGAGATCGTCACGTCCCACGCGCCGATGGTCGGCCGCGCGACGGCGCGCAAGTTGTCCGCGTTCAGTCCCGCGTAAATCACCTGATTTTGGGTCGTATCGAACACCGGGAAGCGCGTGCTGACGGCGTCGCTCTCCAAATCCAGCGTGCGTACGCGGAAATTCGGCGTGCCGCCGAGTGGCATCACAATGGGATCGATGGGGTCGATGATCGGCGGATCGTTGATCGTATCCGCCACCACCGTAACGGCATAGTCCTTCGTGGTGGTATTATTGTCCTTATCCTTCGCCGTCACGGTAATCGTGCAGTTTCCCGGCGCCGTGGCGCTGATGAGCAGAATACCGTCCGTCTTGCTCGGTGCCACGCTCAGCGCCGTCATCTTCAAATCCGGCACCGGCCGGTTATCATAAGCCGGCTTGTTGAAATCAGGCGAGGCCGAATCCGTGGATGTCTCCCGGGTGATGGTGGGCAAAGCCGCGCACTTGTCCATGATGTCAAAGCCGCGCACGAGCTGCCCAAAAATGGTGTGTTTGTAATCGAGATTTACCCCGCCGTTGAAATCCCGCAATTCCCCGAGCGTGATGAAAAATTGCGTCCCATTCGTCGGGATGTAGCTGGCTGTCTGGTAACGAGAATTCCCCGATGCGACGAAATTCCCGCCATAACCAGCATTGGCCATCGCCAGTTGCCCGCGCCCGCTGAAAATCAGCTCGGTCCGGAACTCGTTCGCCAGGCTGTAGGACAGATTGTAGTTCTGCAGCAGAACCTTCTGGCCATTGTTCAGCACAAACCTTCCGTCGGCATCGAGCTGATACGCCCTCCCGTCGCCGGTGCCCGCGGGATCCCCTCCCTGGATCACGAAATTTGGAACGATGCGATGAAAGATGACATTGTCATAGTAGCCCGCCTGCGCATACCCCCCGATAAAAGAAACCGTCTCCGGCGCATAATCCCGGAAAAGCGAAAACTCCATGTCCCCATCCAGTGGCGACCCGGACCCGTCATTGTCCGAATGAACATGGACCTTCAGCTGCGGATTCCCCGTCTTCACCCGCGCAAACACGTGCGGATTGGAAGATACGACCGTGTACGACAAAATATCGCCATCCGCGTCATCGCAGGCCAGCGGCACCACCAGGGTCTTCCCCACTGGCACCGTCCGCGGCACATCCACTTCATTGGGGTGCGCGGGGAACTCCGGAGCCGCCGCACGCAGGGACGCGGCGCAAAACACAGCGGCTCCGGCCATAAGCGGGCATAGATAAGAAAGGCGAATCATTGATGAATGATGAAGAGAGGCGTCCACAGCGGCTGCTGTGATGACGGGAATAGAGCGGCAGACCTTAGTTTCGCAAGCCGTCCAGGCGCTCAAAGGATAATATTTTCCGTTTCAATTCGGTAGGAATTGCCCGTTTTCCCATAAAGTAATCTAGTTCAGGAGCCCGTCTCAAGGTGGCTCCCGGCTCCGTTCGGGAGGTCGCGCCATGCGAACCCCTCCACCCAAACCCTTTGCTCCTCCGTATCCGGCATCTCCACCGCGCGCGCCCGGCTCAGCACCGTAAAGATCTCGCTTCCTGGCACCCCGAGCGCCTGCACAAGACACCCTGCCAGCACCCCCGTCCGTCCAATCCCCATCCGGCAGTGCACCACGATCGCGTCCCCACGCTGGACGCGCCCCACCAGTTCCCCCACCAACCGCCGCACCCCTTCCTCCGACTCGGGCACCCCGCGATCCCGAATCGGAAACGACCAAAACTCCATCCCCAGTTCCTGACAGATCCGCTCCTCTGCTCCCAGTTCCAGTTCCCGTGCCTCGTGCGCCTCCAACAGGGAAACCACCACCCGGATGCCGGCCGCCACCCATCCCTTCAGTTCATCCTCCAGCCAATCATTTCCCCGTGGCCGCGCCGCCAGTGCCAGTCGGCATGGCTCCACGTCCCTTATCCAATGCAATTCTGTTCCAATCATCTCATTTTTAATCCTGTCTCGAAACCCTTCACAAAAACCTCTACTCCTCCTCCACCCGCACCCCACCGTCCGAACTCCCCTCGATCGCGGCATCCAAAAATCGCCGCAACAGCACCGCCGTAAACTCCGCCGTCCCCCCGCTTCCGGAAAACCAAATCTTCCCCGGATGGAGCGATACCAGCACATCCGGCATCCCTGGGGCCGGCGGCGTTCCCGGCGCGCGAAATTCAAACATGAGCGACGGCTCCGAAATCCGCTCGCCGCCCAATCGAAGGCACATTGCCACCATCTCCTCGCTCATCGCCGCCTTCGTAAAAATCCAGTACGCGTGTCCCATGTCAGTGTCCTCCCCATCGTGAATCCTGGCTGACCACCCACCCCGCCCATCCCACCAATCCCGCGTAAACCGCCGCCAGCACCAGCATCACCCGCAACGCTGGCCACCGGTAAATTCCCAACGTAAACAGCGTCGCGAACAACGGAAACTGCACCAGCGACAAGAGATACATTGGTCCCTCCCGCGCCCCAGTGACCACAATCAATGGCTGCCAGCACGCCATCGCCATCGGTTTCGGGTTCAGCCACACCAGTGCATAGGCCCACCCACCCACAGTCGCCGCCAAAGCGACCACATATGCGACAACGATGGACCCATAACGCGGCATCGCCCAGCATCCTACCCCACCCCAGCCGCGCCTTCAATCTCTTCATATCCGAAGGATCCAGCCGACGATGAGCCCTCGCCCAGCGTTTATTATCAATCCCTCTAAAGTCGCGCATCCCTCCTGCTTATGCCTGTGTTCTTTGCGGCCCCACTCCACCATCCGAACCCCATCCCTTAATACATCCATAGGAAACCCGCCTATGATGCACAACCTTCAAACCTCCAGGAAATTACGTCTTTGCCAGGCTAAAAATCGCAGCTGCCTCCGCCTTCAAACTCCTTTCGTGCCCCCCAAGACACCACCCGCCCGTCTTCGCGCAAAGTTTGCATAATTCCCCCTTTGCCTTCTGCCCGGCAATCGCTAACATCCTGCACTGCAGCCTCCCCAAAGGCCGCGACCTCATGATGCGCCGCATCCTCACGCTCCTCATCGCTTTTCTGGCGGTCCTGGGTTTTGACGCCCAAGGCCTGCCGAAGCCCCCGCGTCCCCCGGTGCCGAAACCGCCGCGCCCGAGCAATAGCTCGCATCTCTTGCAACAGGCGAACGCCGCCAAGGCCGCCCTGCTCGCCCGGCAAAATGCCGCCAAAGCCGCGCTCCTGCGCGCCGCCAATGCGGGCAAGGCCAAACTCCTTCTCGCGCGCAACGCCGGCAAAGCCGCTCTCCTCAAGAACGCCGCCAAATCCGCGGCGTCCAAACTCCTTTCTGCCCGGAATGCCGGCAAAGCGAAGCTTCTCTCCGCTCGCAACGCGGGGAAATCAAAACTTCTTCTGGCACGCAACGCGGGCAAAGCGGCCCTGCTGAAGAACGCCGCCAAGTCCGCCGCCGCCAAGTTGCTCTCCGCCCGCAATGCTGGGAAGGCCAAGCTTCTGTCCGCGCGCAATGCGGGGAAATCGAAACTCCTTCTGGCACGCAATGCGGGCAAAGCCGCTTTGCTCAAGAACGCCGCCAAGAGTTCCGCCGCCAAATTGCTCTCCGCTCGGAATGCCGGGAAAGCCAAGCTCCTCTCCGCTCGCAACGCCGGGAAATCGAAACTGCTTCTCGCACGCAACGCGGGCAAAGCGGCCCTGCTGAAGAGTGCCGCCAAGAGCTCCGCGGCCAAACTGCTGACCGCACGCAACGCTGGGAAAGCCAAGCTCCTCACCGCTCGCAACGCGGGTAAGGCCAAGTTGCTCACCGCGCGCAATTCCGGCAAAGCGGCGCTCCTCAAGAACGCCGGCAAATCCGCCGCCGCCAAACTTCTCACCGCTCGCAACGCCGGCAAGGCCAAGCTCCTCACCGCTCGCAACGCGGGCAAAGCGAAGCTGCTCACCGCGCGCAATGCCGGCAAAGCGGCGCTCCTCAAGAACGCCGGCAAATCCGCCGCTGCCAAACTTCTCACCGCTCGCAACGCCGGCAAGGCCAAGCTCCTCACCGCTCGCAATGCGGGCAAGGCGAAGCTGCTCACCGCGCGGAACGCTGGCAAAGCGTCCCTCCTCAAAAACGCCAGCCGTTCCACGGCCGCCAAACTCTTGACGGCCCGCAACGCCGGCAAAGCCAAATTGCTCACCGCACGCAATGCCGCGAAATCCGCGCTCCTGAGCTCCGCGAAGAACTCCAACAAGTCCAAGCTCCTTTCCATCCGCAACGCGGGTCGGGCCGCACTGCTCAGCTCCGCCAAGAACTCCGGCAAATCAAAACTGCTCTCCATTCGCAACGCGGGCAAAGCCGGACTTCTCAGCGCCGCCAAAAATTCCAGCAAGTCCCACCTGCTCTCCATCCGGAATGCCGGCAAATCCGCGCTGCTCAGCTCGGCCAAGAATGCGAGCAAGACTCATCTCCTGTCCATCCGCAACGCGGGCAAGTCGGCGCTGCTGGCGATTCGTAACTCCGGCAAGGCCGCCCTCCTTAGCTCCGCGAAGAATTCCAGCAAGTCCCACCTGCTCAGCATCGCCAACGCCGGCAAGGCGGCGCTGCTCTCCATTCGCAATTCCGGCAAGGCCGCGCTCCTCAGCTCCATCAAGAACGCCAGCCACGCCTCGCTGCTCTCCATCAAAAATTCGGGCAAGGCCGGACTCCTCGCCAACGCGCTCAACTTCCACCACAGCCAACTCGCCATCGCGAAGCACGCGCTGCTTCTTTCCAACGGCCAAAAGAGTTCCGGACAGCATCTGCTCCAGGCTGGCAACAAGCACAGCCTCCTGCTCAATGCGAGCAGCGGCGCCAAGAGCCACCTGCTGCTGAGTTCCATCGGCAGCAACCAGCACCAGCTCACCGTGCGCATGGCGGCCCAGCTCAACAAGTCGGCCAACATCCGCGGCGCCGCCACGGCCCAGCTCGCCCTCAAGGCCAGCGCCGGCAGCGCCGCCCACCACGCCGCCCTGAACGCGGCCAATGCGGCCAAGAGCCTCGCCCTGCTGAAGGCCAATCAAAACCGCAACGCGGCCCACCTTGCGCTCAGTATCAAGGCTGCTGCCGCCAACGCTGCGAACTCCGCCAATTCCCAGCGTCAGGGCGCCGCCCACAATCTGCTCCAGCAGTGGAAGAAGAAATACCTGCAGCTCCAGGCGCAGGAGGAAAAGCAGAAGAAGGATCTCCAGAACCAGCTCCCGCCTCCCGCCACTCCTCTGCTCCAGAAAACTCCCTCCGGCGAGCCCGCCCCCACGCCCGAGCCCGAGGACACCAAGCCCACCACCCCCGCCCTTCCCACCACGCCGCAGCAAAAGTAGCATCGGTCGCCCGATGCAGAGCCTCGGTAGCTGTTTCGTGGCGGAGCGGGTCCGTCAGACTTTTGATGACGAAACAGAGAGCAGCGTGCCCCACTTGGTGAGCGAGCGGAGCGAGCGGCGCAGGTGGCCCCTTGTCGTCCTAAAGCCAAACGCCTTGGTTGGCCCTTCAGTGGCTACCCAGATACGAACGTCGGGCCACAAATAGTCCAGCCGGAGCCGAACTCAGGGGCTGCCAAAGAGACGCGAGCGGAAACGCTACTTCTTCCCCCGCTTCGCCTCAATGACCGCTTCAATCTTCCCCAGCGGCAAACAGTTCACCACATCGTCCCGCGTCAGCCAGCCCTTGCGCGCCGTCCCGATGCCGAAATGCAGGTACTGCAACTGGCTCGTGTGGTGCGCATCGGGATTGATGGCGCACTTCACGCCCTTCTCGCGCGCGAGGGGCCACCAGCGCCAGTCCATGTCCAGCCGCCGCGGATTGGCGTTCAGCTCGATAATCGTCCCCGTGGCCACCGCCGCTTCGACAATCGCCGGGATATCCACCGCGTAGGCATCGCGCGCCAGCAGCAGCCGCCCGGTCACATGGCCGAGCATGGTGACATGCCGGTTCTCCATCGCCTTGATGATCCGCTTGGTCATCTCGGCCTCACTCAGCGAAAACACATTGTGCACGCTGGCCACCACGTAATCGAGTTGCGCCATCACCTCGTCCGAAAAATCGAGGCTGCCGTCCTTCAGGATGTCCACCTCGCTGCCGGCAAAGATCCGGAAGTCCGGCCCCAGCTCTTTGTTCAATTCCCGAATCTCCGCGATCTGCGCCAGCAACCGCTTCTCATCCAGCCCATGCGCCTGGTATGACGCCTTCGAGTGGTCCGCGATCCCGAGGTAGGCCAGCCCCAACTCCTGCGCCGCTTCCGCCATCTCGCGCAGCGAATTGCGTCCATCGCTCGCCGTGGTGTGGTTGTGAAACGTTCCGCGCAGATTCTCCTGTTCGATGAGCCGCGGCAGCGTGTGCTTCTCCGCTGCCACAAATTCCCCGCGGTCCTCGCGCAGCTCCGGTTCCACGTAGTCGAGTCCCAGCGCCCGGTAAATGCCCGCTTCATCGCGAATCTCCGGCACCGGCTCCGGCTTCACCTTCGCGCGCTCATCGATGCCCAGGCGATACTCGTTCAGCGTCCAGCCACGCGCCAGCGCCCGCTGCCGCATCACAATGTTGTGCTCCTTTGAGCCCGTGAAATACGCCTGCGCAAACGGGAACTCTGCGTCCTTCACCACCCGCAGATCCGCCTGGATGCCACTCTTCCAGCGCACCGACGACTTCGTCGCGCCATGCGCAATCAGGCTCTCCACCAGCTCGTGCTTCACGAAAAATTCGCTCACCGCCGCCGGCTCATTGGTCGAGACGAGGAAGTCCAGATCGCCGCACGTCTCGCGCCGCCGGCGGAAGCTCCCGCAGGCCGCGACGCGCGTCACCATCGGCAGCGAGCGCAGCTCATTGAGCATCGCTTCCGCGTCTCCTGCGATGTCGCCAATGAGGTAGCGCCCCGCATGCTTCTTCCGGTCCTCGATGCCCTTCAAAATATTCGTCGCCGTCTTTTCGCCAAAGCCTCGCAGCCCCGCCACGCGGCCGTCCTTGCAGCCCGCCTCCAGCTCTTCCACGGTGGTGATGTTGAGCTTCTGCCACACCGCCTGGATTTTTTTCGGCCCCAGCCCGTTGATGCTCATCATGTCGAACACCCCCGGCGGAAACTCCGCCTTGAGAATGTTGTAGTAGGACAGATTCCCCGTGACCACGAGCTCGGTAATCTTCTCCGCAATGGCTTTGCCGATGCCGCTGATCTCCGCCAACTTCCCCTCGCCCACGGCCTGTTGCAGATTCCCCGAGTAGGTCTCCATCGCACGGGCCGCATTCAAGTAAGCGCGGATCTTAAACACGTTCTCCGCCTTCAGTTCGAGCATCGTCGCGATGTGCTCGAGCATTTCCGCCACTTGATCTTTCGTGATTTCAGCCATGGCCACGCACCTTAAGACCAACCTCGCGCTCTGCACAAGCGGCAGCGCAGCACCTCACCGCGCAAAAGGCGGAGCGCACCGTGGACTGCGGCAGCTCGCTGCCGCGCTCCACGGCTCGCCTCGCAAGTCCCCGCGGCCTTTAATCCGCGCAGACCGTCGACACGATCTCGTGCACAACCTCGATGGGCGGCTTGGTGGCGTCGATATTCTTCACGCGTTTCGTCCCGTAGAAATCCAGCAGCGGCTTGCTCTCCGCTTCATACGTCGCAAGGCGGCGGCGAATGGTCTCCTCATTCGCATCGTCAAAGCGGTTTTCCTTCAGCGCCCGTTTGCGAATGCGCACCACGAGCTGCTCGCGGTCCGGGCAGGACAAATGGAAGACCTTCCGCACGTCGATCATGTCCTTCATGATCTTCGCCTGCTCCACGTTGCGCGGCACGCCGTCCAGCACCAGCGAATCGATGTCCGGCTTGAACGTGTGCAAGCCGACCAAGTGCCCGATATGCGCGCGGAGCAGTTCCATCGTCACTTCATCCGGCACGAGCTTCCCCTTGCTGGAAAACTCGATGAACTTTTGCCCGATGGCCGTGCGCGTATCGAGCGCGCGGAAAACGTCGCCCATCGACAAATGGAAAAACCGTGGGATGGCCCCGAGAATCTTGCCTTGGGTGCCTTTGCCGCTGCCCGGCGCGCCCAATAGGAGATAGGTACGATACTTCATGGAAAAGCCGCGCATTCTTTCCGTGAAACGCTTTCCGGCAAGGGCGAAGTGCGCGCCTTGGCCGCAGCCGGCGAAAACCAGCCCGCCCCGCCGCTTCCGTTCACGGAAGAAACCGCCTTAGCGGGGGGGATAGGTGCTCGTCCCCGGATACGGGGTGGTGTTGTAGGGCGTATGGACGGCCGGGCCAGGCGAGGTCTGCACGGGACGGCGCGAAAGCGCGTCCGCGTCCCTTTCAATCCGCTCCTCCAACCAAGTCTTGGGCTTCGGCGTCGGAGCCGGCGCTGGCGGCGGCGGCGCCACCACCGCCACGACCGGCTTGGGCGAATTCAGGATGGCGAGCGCGTTCGCCGTCTCCTTTTTCGCCTGTTCCAGCGCAGACTGGGTGGTGTTCATCTTTTCAATAGCCGCAGCCAATTGATCTTTGAGTTGGGAGCGGTCGTACAACAGAAATACGCAAGCACCCGCGAGGATGAGGATGAGGATGATTCGCATTCCAAAAGCCTAGTTCCCAAGCCTTAAACGAACAACTTTAATTCATCCTTTTGTATAGGGAAAATTCCGATTCTCAATTTCTTGGCCCTCAATGTTTTACATCGTGCATACAAGAAAAAGCCTCCCTTTTGTTACAAATTTAGTGCCGGGAGGCGCGGCTGAATTGCCATTTCCTTACGGCTGGATGAGCGAAAGCGCCTGCTTGCGCTCTTTTGCGTCGCGCTCAAATTCGGCCCCAATCGCCACCACCACATTTGCCCCCTCTGCCGTGGCTTTCGCCACATCGGGCGAGCCGGACTGCTCCCCCGGGGCGGGATAATGCACGGAAGCCGACTTGAATTTTGGCGCCACGCCATTGATGCGCGGGTAGCCGAACGTCACCTTCACCTCCGGCACTCCGCTGCGCGGGATCTTCGCCGTGGAATAGATCTCCACAAAGGCAGCATGTTGATTCCAAAAGGTCAGGTCCTTCCCCTCAAACCGGAGGCTGCCGACGTAGTGCGAGGCGCCACCGTCGTGCGGCGTAACGAAACAGCTCACCCACGTGAAATCATGGCCGTCGATCGTCTCCGTGTCGCAGGCGCGCAGGCTGTACGTGTAGCTTCCTTTGTTCCAGGCAAAGGCGCGGCGAACGCTGACAAAATCGCCTTCATAGCCGGCCGCTTCGTAGTGGGTGCCGTCCGCCCCCCGCGCCTGCGAGGTGGACAGATTCCCTTTCCCCCAGCGCGAGAAAATGGCCCCGCGCCCGATGAAATCGCGCTCCTGCTTGTCCTTCGTCGGCCAGCCATTCGCATTGGTCTGCAAGCCGCCGTAAAACGCAATGCCGCTGAGCTGCCCGAGGCCGCACGGGGAAACGTAGAGATTCACGTCGGCGGGCACGTCGCGATCGATGGTCACGTCGATGTCCAGCGATTCGAAATGCGGCGTGGGCTCCTGGAATTTCCACCAGATATCCGCCATATGCCACGGCTGGGGCGGCAGCTTTTTCGCCGTCTCCTCCGCATGCGCCCACGAACCCAGCGTGGCGACGCCCAGCAACGCGATAAAAAATCCGCGTCGAAAAAGGCGGGTGTTCGGGGCGGTGGAGAATTCGTCGGATCGGGAATGCATAAAGGCTGGGGGTTTTGCCAGAAGCCCTCGCCCGTGTCTTGGGCGTTTCCCCCTTTCGCCACTGCCGAAAATCCACAAACCGATACTCCGAACCCTCGTGAATCTACTTATGGGCACAACTGAATCGCCCTGATGGACCTACCCACGGACCTACCCAATTTCTTCATACGTATTCGTAAGATTACCTTTGATGCTTTCGAATCGTTTGCTTCATTCTGATTCCTCATGTCAAAAATGCGTTTCCTTCTGTGCAGTTTTTCCGCCGTGCTTGGCCTCGCCTTGGGCGCGTCGGCGGATACGGTGGTTCTTAAGTCCGGTGAAAAGGTGGAAGGCCGAATTCTTTCCGAAAATGATACCCAGGTGACCGTGGAGGTGCAGGTCACGGCGAGCATCAAGGACGAGCGGGTTTTCAAGAAGGCCGACATCGACAAGATCGACAAGATCCAGCCCGATGAGGTGGCGTGGCCGGCGCTGAAGGGACTGGCGCTCGCCAAGGAGAGCTTCGAGGCGGTCGACTACCAGCGCGCGGAAGCGGCGCTGCAAAATTTCCTGACGCAATTCCCGGCGAGCGGCCATGCCGAGGAGGCGAAGAGCAAGCTGGCGGAATTCAGCGCGGAACAGAAACGCGTGGCGGACGGCGAAGTGAAGCTGGACGGCAAATGGCTGAGCAAGGACCAGGTGGAGGAAGAGAAAGTGCAGATTGCCGGCCGGGTGCTCTATTCCCGCATGGCCCGGCTGGCGTCCGCCGGCCAGCTCGTCGAGGCGATGAACGTCTTCGACGCGCTCGAAAAGAACTACGGCGGCAGCGCGGCGATGCCCGATGCCATCACCCTCGCGGTGCAGCTCCTGCCCAATCTCGAAAAAGCCGCCGTGCAGGGTCGCGAACGGGTGAAAGCGCAGGCCGACGTGAACCGGAAGCGCCTCGAAACCGCCCAGGGGCAGGAGCGCGAGCAGTTGCAGACGATGCTCCGCAACGAAGCAGCCGCGGCGAATGCGGCGGCGCAGAATGCCTCCAAGAGCGGCGTGAAATGGGCCCCGTTGGTGCCGGTGGAAGGCGTGCTTAATACCACGGCCACCCGCGCTGCTTCCGATCTGAGCAACCTGAAGAGCCGCCCCGTGCAAAAGATGCGCGACGCCATCGCGGCCGCCGAAGACGTAAAAAAGGCGCTCGAGGCCAAGGACATCCCGGCGGCGGAAAAGGCCATGACCCAGGCGCAATCCGCGTGGTCGACCTACGAAGCGCTGAAGCGCCTGCAAGTCAAAGTGGCGGCGGCGAAGAAGGACGTGGCCGATGCGAAGGTGACCGCGGACAAGGAAGCCGCGGCTGAGGCCGCCGCCGCTGCGGCCGCCAAAGTGAAAGCGGAAAAGGAAGAGGCGGACAAGAAGGCCAAAGCCGCCGCGGCCGCCGCCGCCCAGCCGGTGGTGACTGAAGAGCCCAAGGAAACCTCCTCTCCTTTTTATACGAAGCCGATTGTGTGGGTCGTGCTTGTGCTGCTCGCGCTCTTTGGCACGCTGGGCATGAAAGCCTATCACAAATTCCGCGACCCAAATCGCAATCTTCTCGACCAATGACCCGCAGCGCGACCATTCACCGCAAGACCGGCGAAACCGACATCCAGATCGCTCTCACGATCGACGGACGCGGCTCGTCCAGCATCACGACGAAGATCCCGTTCTTTGATCACATGCTGACGCTCTTCGCGCGGCACAGCCTCGCGGATCTGAATGTGAAGGCGGACGGCGACATCGAGGTGGATTTCCACCACACAGTGGAGGATACCGGCATCGCGCTCGGCCAGGCCTTTGCCAAGGCGCTCGGGGACAAGCGGGGCCTCCGCCGCTACGGCTGGACCTATCTCCCGATGGACGAGACGCTCGCCCGCGTGGTGGTGGATTTCAGCGGACGGCCGTACCTGGAGTTCCGCGCGCCGGAGCGCGTGCCCTCGATCAACGGGTTCCCGTTCCAGCTCGTGGAGGAATTCCTCCGCGCCTTCAGCGTGCATGCCGGCTGCAATCTGCACGCCGAGATCCTGTACGGACGTGATGCCCACCACATGGCCGAAGCCATCTTCAAAGGCTTGGCGAAGGCCGTGGACGCCGCGTGCCAGCTCGACCCCCGCGTGGAAGGTGTGCCGAGCACGAAAGGATCGCTGTGAACCAATACGTCGCTTTGATCGACTATGGCGCCGGCAACGTGCGCAGCGTTTACAACGCGCTCAAATCCCAGGGCGCCGACGTGCAGCTCACGGCGGACCCGGCGGCGATTCGCGCCGCCGCCCGCGTGGTGCTGCCCGGCGTGGGTGCCTTTGGCGACTGCGTGCGCGGGCTGAAGGAGCGCGGCTTGTGGGATCTCATGCATGAGTGCCTGCAGGATGGCCGCCCCTTCCTCGGCATCTGCGTGGGCTACCAGATGCTCTTTGACGAAAGCGAAGAGAACCCCGGCGTGAAAGGGCTGGGCTTCTTTCCCGGGCGCGTGCGCCGCTTTTCCCAGCCGGGATTGAAGGTGCCGCAAATCGGCTGGAACGCGCTGGACCTCGTGCCGCATCCGCTTTGGGCCGGCCTGCCTGAGAAGCCGCACGTCTACTACGTGCACAGCTACTTTTGTGAGCCGAAAGACCCCAGCGTGGTCATTGCCCGCACGGAATACGGCGAGACCTTCGCCGCCGCCTCGGCGCGCGGCCCGGTAGCCGGCGTGCAGTTCCACCCGGAAAAAAGCCAGGGCGTGGGGCTGATGATCCTCAAAAACTTCCTAGCGGCCCACTAGCCGCGGGGCGGTGAACGTGGGACCGGTTTCCAACCGGTCTGGCGGTATTGAGCGGGGGAGTGAGTGTGGGAACCAGAGCGGTTTAAGCTGAGTTGCAGCCGTTCGAAATGACGGAGCGCGATGTAGCTGCGACCGGAAGGTCGCAGAAAATGGCCACGCCTTTTCGCAAACTGCTCCAGGGTTTCAGAAAGCCGTAGCCGCCAACTGCGACCTTCCGGTCGCAGCTCCATTGTCGAGCGCAAGATGCGATCGGCTACAGTTCTACTGAAACTGCTCTAAAAGCAGCGCGCGGAATCAGGCTCGCAGCCCTGTCCCCCTCCCCCTCGCTGCGCTTGCCCAGACCGGCTGGAAACCGGTCCCACGTTCACCGTCCTCCCGGACCGAGCTTTCCTACAAATACCCCGCGTCGTTTAGCCGGCGGGTGATGTCGCTCTGGCGGCCGAGGAGCTTGGCGTAAATTTCCGGGGTATTGTCATTCGGCTTGCAACGCGTGGACTCGTCGAGCGTCACAAACTTGTCGGCCAGATCGCGGAAGCGCGTCGGCGTACCTTCGGCGGCCGAGCAAGCGTAGGCGGCCTGCAAAGCGGCGCCGAGCGCGGCGCCCTCGGCGCTGGCGAGGCAGACGGTCGGGACGCCAAAGATATCCGAGCAAATCTGCCGCCAGATGGCGCTCTTGCTGCCGCCGCCCGTGAGGCGGATTTCCGTGGGCTCGATGCCGAGCTGGCGGAAGCGGTTCAGGCCATAGGCGAGGCCGAGCGTGGCGCCCTCCATCACGGCGCGAGCCATGTAGCTGGGCGACATCGTTTCGGTAGTCAGACCGTGGAAAACTCCCGTGCCATGCGGCAGGCTCGGCGTGCGTTCACCATTGAGATACGGCAGGAAGAGCAATCCGCCGGAGCCGGCCGGCGTTTCCTCCACCCGCTTCTCCAACTCGTCGTGCGACCAGTTGAACATCTTGCGCACCTGCTCGGTGGCGACGGTCACATTCATCGTGCAGACGAGCGGGAGCCAGCGATCCGTGCTGTCGCAGAACGCGGCCACTTCGCCTTCCGGGTCCACCACAGGCTCGCCGGAGAAAGCGTACAAGGTGCCGCTGGTGCCGAGGCTGGCCGTGACCACGCCGGGCTGCACGTTGCCGGTGCCGATGGCGCCCATCATATTGTCACCGCCGCCGGCGGAAACGACAGGACTCTTGGTGAGGCCCCACGCCTCGCGGAGATCATCCTTCAGCAGGCCGATCGCGCGGCGGCTGCTGGCGAGCGGCGGGAGGCACTCCTCCACGCGCTCATCGATGAATTCGAGCAGCGGCGTGCACCATTCCTTGGTGCGCACGTCGAGCAGGCCGGTGCCGCTGGCATCGCCAAACTCCATGGTGCGTTCCCCGGTGAGGAAGAAATTGATGTAGTCGTGCGGCAGCAGGATGGTGTGCAGCGCCTTGAAATTTTTGGGCTCGTTTTGCTTCAGCCACAAAATTTTCGAGGCGGTGAAGCCGGGCGGCAGCGAATTGCCGGCAAGCTTGATCAGGCCGGACACGCCACCGAACTCCGCTTCGAACTGTTCGCACTGCGCGACCGTGGAGGTATCGCACCAGAGCTTCGCCGGACGGATGACCTTGCCCTTTTTGTCGAGCGGGACAAAGCCGTGCTGCTGGCCGCTGACGCCGATGGCCTGGATCTGATCCTTCTTTTTGCCGAGTTGCTGGACGCAGGCGCGGACCGTCTTGTCGACTGCCTCGACCCACAGCGCGGGCTCCTGCTCGAGGTGCCCGGGCGGCAAGCCCTCCACCATCCCGTACGCCTGCGACGCGCTGGCGGCAATTTTGCCGGTGGCGAGATCGAGCGCGATGCACTTGGTGCTCTGCGTTCCACTATCGATGCCTAGGGTGATCATAGAAATTGGAGGCGCCATGCTTTGCGTGCCGCGGCCAAAGCGGCAAGGGGAATATGGCGGCGCCTCTGTTGGTAATGTTTCCGGAGGTGCGCACGGAATATCGCGGAGTGCAAAAAGCAGCGCACATTTCCCCTCGCCATCGTGCGTCCGCTCGTTTTTGTTTCACAGCTTGCAGCGGGCGGCTACAACGCGCCCGCCGCACACCCGTTTTCATTTTTTTCACATGGCCAAACATATCGAAATGCCGAAGCTCGCCGACACCATGACCGAAGGCACGGTCGTGCGCTGGACCGTGAAGGAAGGCGACAAAATTTCCTCCGGGCAGGAGATCGCCGAGATTGAGACCGACAAAGCCACCATGGGCTACGAGTCGCTCGATGACGGCGTCCTGCACAAGATCCTCATCCCCGCGGGGCAGAAGGTCGCGTGCGGCACGCCGATCGCGCTGCTGCTCGGCAAAAACGAGAAGGCCCCGGAAGACGGCTCGATGCCGGAAGTGAAGTCAGCCAAGCCGGCGGCTTCGGGTGGCAAGGAAGCCGCGCCCACGGCAGCAGCCGGCAGTGCTCCGGCGGCGACTTCGCACGCCAAGGGGGCTCCGACGGCAGCCAGTGGCGCGCGCGTGAAAGCCTCCCCGCTCGCCAAGAAGATGGCGGCGGAAAAAGGCGTGAACCTTTCCAACGTCTCGGGCACGGGCCCGGGCGGACGCATCATCGCGCGCGACGTGACCAGCGCCCCGGCGGGCGGCGGTGGTGGCGGCGCGGCGCTGCCGGGCATCAAGCCGGTGAAGTCGATGCCGGCCGGACCGAACGACAAGACGATCGCCCTCAGCGGCATGCGGCGCGTGATCGCCGAGCGGCTCATCGCCAGCAAGCTGACCATCCCGCATTTCTATCTCACGATCGAGATCGACGCGGCGCCCTTGATGGCCTTCCGCGCCTCGGCCAATGCCGCGAGCGAAGCGGCGGGCGGGCCGAAGCTGACGGTCAACGACTTCGTGCTGAAGGCCGTGGTGGCCGCGGCGCAAAAAGTGCCGGCGGTGAACGCGAGCTTCACGGGTGAATCCATCATTCAATACGCGGACATCAACCTCAGCGTGGCCGTGGCCGTGGAAGACGGACTGGTGACGCCGGTGGTGCGCGCGGCGCAAAAGAAATCGATCAAGGAAATCAGCGAGGCCGTGAAGGACCTCGCCGGGCGCGCCCGCAACAAGAAGCTGAAGCCGGACGAATACGAGGGCGGGACGATTACCGTCTCCAACCTTGGCGCGTATGGCATCGAAGACTTCTCCGCGATCGTGAATCCGCCGCAGGCGATGATCATCGCCGTGGGCGCGGTGGTGAAGAAACCGGTCGTCGGCAAGAACGACGCAATCGTCGTCGGGCAGCGGATGAAAATCACGCTCAGCGGCGACCATCGCGTGGTCGATGGAGCCGTCGGCGCGACTTATCTCGGCGAGCTGCGGACACTGCTCGAAAGCCCGGCGCTGATGCTGTTGTAAGGGCAGCGGGCGAATCGACGAAGCGCACCGTGGACAGCGGCAGCAAGCTGCCGCAGTCCACGGCGTGCTATGCTAATTCGCTTCAGCCCGCAGCCTGTCGGCTGCAGCTACCTTAAATCGCCGCCACGACCGGGGCTTCGACCCACTTGCCATGCTCGCGGATCAGGTCTTTGAGGCGGTCCACCGCTTCGGCCTGGGGGATGTTGAACTTCACGGCTTTTTTGCCGACGTAGAGATTGATTTTGCCGGGGGCGCCGCCGACGTAGCCGAAATCAGCGTCGGCCATTTCGCCGGGGCCGTTCACGATGCAGCCCATGATGGCGATCTTCACACCCTTGAGGTGCGAGGTGGCGGCTTTGATGTGGGCGGTCGTTTCCTGGAGATTGAAAAGCGTCCGGCCACAGCTCGGGCAGGCGACGTAGTCGGTTTTGAAAACGCGGCAGCCGGCGGCTTGCAGGATGTTCCAAGCGAGGCGGAGCGATTGGCCGGGGCCGTGTTCGCCTTGGACGACGACGGCGTCGCCGATGCCGTCGCAGAGCAGCGAGCCGAGTTGCGCCGCGGCGCGGAGGAGCGTGTGCTCGAAATTGGCGTCGGGATTCGTGGCGGGCTGAAGCGTATCTTTGAGCAGGATGGAATGGCGCGGATCCAGTTGCGCGGCGAGCAGGCGGAAAGCGGCGATGACGGGGAGTTCAAGGCCATCCTGCACCGTGACGAAGCGGGGCGTTTGGTCGGCGTTGAGAATAGCGAGGGCAGCATCGTCGCGTGGGTCCAGGGCCACGCAGTTCTCGCCCTGGGTGACGGTGAATTCCGGACGGTAGTCGCCGAGGCGGTCGAGCTTGTGAGCGAGCTGGGCGACGGTGTCCGGACGCGCGGCGACACGCACGGGTTCTTCGCCGCCGAGGCCGATTTTGCCGAGAGCAGGGTCACTCAGTTCAAAATGCGAGGTCTCGCGGCGCTCGTAGGAATAAGGATCGAAGCTGGGGGTTCCCGAGTTCCACGGCAGAGCCGCCTCCGGCGTGGCGCCGGGCGCCCGGCCGATGATTTCCACGAGCGCGCGGGCGACAGGGATTTCGTGGACGCTGTCTTCGGTGAGCGAGACGCGGATGGTATCACCGATGCCGTCAGAAAGGAGCGAGCCGATGCCAATGGCGGATTTGATGCGGCCGTCTTCACCATCGCCGGCTTCCGTCACCCCCAAGTGCAGCGGATACAACCAGGAATTGCCGGCAGGAATTGCTGACTCTTGACTCCTGCCCCCTGACTCCTGCGCCTCCAGCTCATCGAGCCGCGCTGCCAGCAACCGATACGCCTCGATCATCACCTTCGGGTTGCTCGACTTCATGCTGAAGACGAACTGGTGGTAATTGAGCTCGCGAGCGATGCGGGCGAATTCGAGGGCGCTTTCCACCATGCCGAGCGGCGTGTCGCCGTAGCGGTTCATGATGCGGTCGCTGAGCGAGCCGTGGTTGGTGCCGATGCGCATGGCGCGTCCGTGCTCCTGGCAAAACTCAACGAGCGGGGTGAAGCGCTCGCGGATGCGGTCGAGCTCGGCGGCGTACTCGGCGTCGGAGTACTCGCGGATGTTGAACTTTTTGCTGTCGGCGAAGTTGCCGGGATTGATGCGCACTTTCTCGACCCACTTGGCAGCTTCCATGGCGGCCTCGGGCTTGAAATGGATATCGGCGACAATGGGCACGTGGCAGCCGCGGGCGCGGAGGCCGGCGACGATGTGTTCGAGATTCGCGGCGTCCTTCACGGTGGGGGCGGTGATGCGGACGATTTCGCAGCCGACGGCGGCGAGTTGCAGGGTCTGCTCGATGGACGCAGCGGTGTCCATCGTGTCGCAGGTGATCATGCTTTGCACGCGGATGGGATTATGGCCGCCGATGGCGACATTTCCCGCGTGGACGACGCGGGAGCGGCGGCGGAAAGCAGGTGCGAGCGTGAAAGACATGGTGCGATTAAAGACTGAAAGAGCTTACGTTGTAAGGTCCGTTTTTTGGAGTTCGGTCGCAACGCAGGCCCAGCGGTGATCCCGCAAAGGTAGGGATGGCGCGCCGCCGCCGTTCCTGATCTCGCTCAGATCGCCAACGACTTTTACTACTCGTCTGCGAATGGGAATACGTCTCCTCTCCCATGCGGAAATTGGCCGCAAAAGCCGACCGACCCCCGAGCGAAATTTGGGACGGCGGCGGCGCGCCATTCCTACCTTTACTCTACGACGGGCTCTGGGCGGCGGGAGCGGGTTTGAAGCGCATGGTGGGCGCTTTTTTGCCGAAGAGATCCTGCACATCGAAGAACGTGACGAAGAGCATGAAGCCGATGACGAGCAGGGTGAAAGGAGTGACGATGTATTCGAGCAAGCGGCCGGTGACGGGCTTGCGGCGAATCATTTCCACGATGCCGAGCGTGATGTGGCTGCCATCCAGCGGCGGGATGGGGAGCATGTTCAGCAGGGCGAGGTTGACGTTGATGATGACGCTGAACCACAGGGCGAGGCGCCAGCCGAAGGGACTCTCGAACAGGTTGTAGTAAACGCGCATCATCATGACCGGGCCGCCCATGTGCTGGATACCGATGCTGCTCTTGCTGGCGATGGCGCCAATGGTGTTGGCGATTTGGTTGATGCCGAGCGAGATTTGCTCGACGGGCCCCTGGCGAACGAGCTTGCGCGGGCCAAACATATCGAGGGCGAAGCCGAGGTCGGGGTCAAAGCCCATGCCGATGGCGGCTTTGGCCGGGCTGCCGGGGCGGGTTTCTCCACCTTCGAGTGGAACTTCAGGCTTCACGGTGAGCGTCAATTTTTTGAACGGCGGCTGCGCTTCTTTGCCGGGCGCCGGGGCGCTTTCCGGCCGTTCGATTTCCAACGCCACGGGCTTTTCCGCGTGGTTCTGGATGTAGGTCATGAAGGCCTGGCGGGAGAAGTAGGGCTTGCCGTCGACGGTGACGATGTGGTCGCCGGGCTGAAGGCCGGCGCGGGAGGCCGGGGACTCCGGCACGACGCTGGCGGTAATGACGCCGCGGACTTCGTACGGGATCTGGACGCGTTCCTTTTTGTCTTCCGGGCCGCGGTCGACATCGAGCACCACCTTGCCGCTGCCGTGGTCCTGGGCGTAGTCGGCGATGTCGTCGTCGTCGTAGATCGGCTGGCCGTTCACGCCGACAATGAGGTCATTCGGCTTGAGGCCAGCCGCGTCACCGGCGGTGCCGGGCTCGACCTTGGCGACCATGGGAGTGGATTTCGGGCCGATGCCGATTTTCCGCAGGGCGCGGCGTTCATACCATTTCGTCGGCTCCGGTGGGCCCGGGTCGATCTGGAGATCCGTAATTTTGTCGCCGCGCTTGTATTGGAGGGCGATTTTGTCGCCCTCGCTGCGCACGATGCGCCACATCACGCTGTCGTCGCTCTGGCCGCCGAAACGGGTGACGGGGTGGCCGTCGACGCTCAGGATGACATCGCCCTTCTGCAGGCCGGCTTTCGCGGCCGGGGAATCGGGCTGCACCATCCCGATGGTGGTGGTGGCCTCCGCCTCGCCGACGGGGCGCTGGATGGCCCACACGAGCACCGCGAAGCAAAAAGCGAGCAGCATGCTGAAGAGCGGACCGGCGAACGCGACGATGATTTTATCGATGGCCGAGAGGCGCGGCAGGTCCTTGCCAGCATACTCGCTCTCGCCCTCGAGGTTCGTGTCCATGAGCTGGGGCAGCTTCACGAAACCGCCGAAGGGGATGCTGCCGAGGCTGTAGGTGACGCCGTTGATCTTCTTCTTCCAGAGCGGCTTTCCAAACCACACGCCGAAGCCTTCGATCACGGCTCCGCGCCACTTGGCGGCGAGGAAGTGCCCGAGCTCATGCACGATGATGAGCAGATTGAAAATGAGCAGCACTTCGATGCAGATGCCGATGAATTTGAGGATGCCGAATAGAGACTCCATGTGTGGTGCAGGTGCGGACATTTAGCCGGGTTACGGCAGGATGCACGCGGTTTTCGTGAGGCGTTTGGGTGGCGCGGGGCGGGGAATGTTCAAAGGACGAAGGGCGTTTTCAAAGTTTTAGCGCCTCCCTGAGGAAATGTCATTTTCGGGGCCATGGCTCCAGCGTAAGTAATTCCAACGCTGAGCCCGCCAAGTCCCGGATTCGTGGCATGGCGGGGTCATTCATTACCTCCTCCGGTCCGCCCTTGGAGTGAACTCTCGTGAGCTGCTGTTCCAGTTCACGTAGCGTTGCTTCCGCCTCTTGGGAGAATCCCACCCTGCCTTTTGTCAATCGGTCCCCCAACCCGCTGTCCATAAATAGACCCTCGACGGCTTCCACCAACGAAGATTGCTGAGAAGAGATGCCGGCCACCCAGAGGCTCTCCTGCAAATGGCGATCACTCAGCTCCTTGAGGCACTCAAGAATCAGGTTTCGATTAAGGTAGGGCACTGGCAGGGTTGGATCGCGAAACCAACGGCACGGACGCTGGAACTGGTGCCCGGCGACCCTGGATCCGGAGATTACTTTGACATTCACTCGAACTCCAAGAGGCCCTGAGGCCCACCATGAAGTCGCGTCTCCGCCGTAACGAGGAAACTCCCCTATTTCGTTTTCTCCTCGGTCACCATGGACTCGTATTTTTCGAGACCGGCTTCCTTGAGCTTGGATTTGGGGATGAATTTGAGGGCGGCACTGTTGATGCAGTAGCGCTGGCCAGTGGGCTTCGGACCATCGTCGAAGACGTGGCCGAGGTGGGCGCCGCTGGTCTTGGCGATGACCTCCGTCCGGGCGTAACCGATCTTGTAGTCGGTCTCGGTCTTGATCTCGTCCTTGTCGAGCGGGGTGAAAAAGCTCGGCCATCCGCTGCCGGATTCAAATTTGTGGGTGCTGGCGAAGAGCGGTTTGCCGCTGATGACATCGACGTAGATGCCGGCTTCGTGGTTGTCCCAATACTTGTTATGGAAGGGCTTTTCGGTGCCCTTCATGATGCAGACGTAGTAGGCTTCGTCCCCGAGCTTCTTCTTCAGTTCCTCGGGCGAGAGTTTCGAGAGGTCTTCGATTTTGGCAGAGGCGTCATTCACGGCTTTTGGGTCCTGTTTGTCCCCGGCGTCGCATGCGCAGACGGTAAAGGCCAGCGCGGCGATGACGGAACGGATGATGTTGTTCATGGCGGTGTGAAAGGTAGGAGGAAGTATAGGGGGAAATATTCCGGGGCCAAGGGGGATTTGGGGCAGAGGTCAGCAGTCAGAGGTCAGCAGTCAGAGGTCAGTGGGCAGCGGTCAGTGGGCAGCGGGCAGCGGGCAGGGAGATAGGACCTAGAGGTCCTATGAAAATGCGGGAAGCCCTGCCGACTTTGGAAAATCGGCAGGGCTGAAGTTATTCGAGAACTCGGGGGTTAGCGGTTGCCGCCACCGTGGGGGCGTCCGCCGCCGGGACCGCCCTGACCCCCAGGGCCTCCCTGGCCGGGACCACCTTGTCCGCCCGGGCCGCCCTGACCGGGACCGCCTTCGGGACCACCGCGGTGCGGCGGGCGATGGGCCTTGAATTCTTCGAGGCTGATGCTGCCGTTGCCGTCCTTGTCGATCTTCTTGAAGATTTCCTCGGCCTTGGCGGCGTCGGGCGCTTGGCCGCCGGGGCCAGGGGCGGCTTTGAATTCGTCGAGGCTGATGGCACCGTCGCCATTGGTGTCGAGGTGCTTGAAGACTTCCTCGGGATTAGGGCGCTTGCCGCCGCCCGGGCCACCGGGACCTCCCGGGCCGTGGCCACCAGGACCGCCGGGACCGCCCTGGCCGGGGCCTCCGGGAGCTTGATCTTCGGCGATGGAGAGCGTGGTGGCGAGGGCCAGCGCGCTGAGGATGCTGAGTACTTTTTTCATGGATCGTGTGTTTTGGGTTCTTTGAAGTTGGAGCGCGTGCGGGATGCACGTGCTGCACGGGAGGGCAAACCCTGTGGGTTGCAGCGGGTTCCGAGGTTTATTGTAAGGGGATGGTAAAGGTTGCGCCGGCATGGCTTTTCTCGCGATGCGGCTGGAAACGGCGCGGCGGTGAACGTGGGACCGATTTTCAGCCGGTCAGGGCAGGAGCGCGGGCGCGGAGCCAAACCGGTGCACAAGTTCCGGATCCCTATACCACAACCACCATCCCACCACCTGCGGCCATCCCTCCGCGCCCGGTTGGAAACCGGTCCGAACGTTCACCGCCCACCCGGTCGAGCATTTGCCCAGCACCTATCCCGGCCACACCAAAGAAAAGCCCTGCCGACCTTGGCGATCGGCAGGGCTGAAATCCTGGCAAATTATACGATGAAGCCGCCGAAAGGCGGGGACTCCTTTAGATCTTGGCGGAGGAGTATTCCCAGCCTTTGCGGTAGGACTTGCGCTTGATGAATTGGTTGGCGGCCTCGTGGTTCGTGAACTTGAGCTGCTTCGAATCCCATTCGAGCCGCACGCCAGGGAAGCGCATGGAGAGGCCGCCGATGAGGGTGGCTTCGGTGAGCGGGATGGAGTAGTCGAACTGGCTCATCTCCTTGAATTCGTGGCCGGCGCGGATGGCCTCGATCCACTCCTGCTGCGGGTCGCCGGGCTTGATGCTGCGCTTTTCCGTCTGCGCGGGCGGGTTCGCGAGGAACTCGTCGCTGCGCTTCTTGGACCAGATTTGCATGCCCTGGGCCTGGTCGGATTTGTTGAGGATGAGGCCTTCGGTGCCGATGATCATCCAGCCGCCGGGCGAGGCTTTCGGCGCGCCGCCGTTCTTCTGCTTGAACGCTTCCGCGAAGTCGACGAGCGGCGGGAACTCGGGCAGGTAGGGCGTGCCATCGGGTTTCTTGCCTTCGTACCAGGTGAACGGGATGTCGCCGTGTCCGGGGACGTTCGCGAATTCGAGCTTGGTGATGGCGCCCTCGGGCCAGGCGATGTCGGTGAGGTCATCGACCTTCAGCGCGGTGACGGCGCTCGCGGTGGTGAGACCGAGCGCGACGAAGGGGGCGTCCATTAAGTGGCAGCCCATGTCGCCAAAAGCGCCGGCGCCCCACTCGAGGAAGCCGCGCCACTTGAACGGATGAATGTTCGGCGAATACGGGATATCGGGCGTGGCGCCGAGCCACTGCGTCCAATCGAGCGTTTCGGGGCATTGGCCGGGGGCGAGGATCGCCTTCTTGCCTTGGGGCCAGATGGGGCGGTTCGTCCACACGTGGACTTCCTTCACCTTGCCGATGGCGCCGCCCTTCACCCACTCCGTGGTGACGCGGTTGCCTTCATAGGTGTGGCCTTGGTTGCCCATCTGGGTGATGACGCCTTTCTTCCGCGCACCGAGATACAGCTCGCGGTTTTCCCACAGAGTGTTGGTGAGCGGCTTTTGGATGAAGACGTGGCGACCGCCGGCGATGGCGTGCATGGCCGCGCAGTAGTGCATGTGATCCGGCGTGGAGATGGTGACGGCTTCGATCTCCTTCACCTCGTCGAGCATCTTGCGGAAGTCGGAGTAGAGCTTGGCGTTCGGGAATTTCTTCGCGGCCTTGGCGAGGTTGTTCTTATCCGGATCGCAGAGGGCCACGTAGTCGTTGCCCTTGGCGGCCATGTCGATGTCGCTCTCGCCTTTGCCGGTGACGCCGATGCCGGCGAGGGCCACCTTTTTCAGGACGCCCTGCGCGCGGAGCAGATTCGGGAACATGCTCGCGGCCGTGATGGCGCTGATGCCTTTCAGGAACGAACGACGATTAGTGCGTGGTGTATGGATCATGGGTGGAGTGTGCTGGTTGCGGATAGTTGGGAGTGCTGGTGATGGAGCATGACCCCGCGAGCGGTGGCGAGCTTAGATTTCGCGGGGGAAATTTTGGAAAAAGCCCCCCGCACGCCACGAAAGGACACAGACCACAGAGGATGAAAATGGGGCGTCTTCTTTACCGCAGATAACACTGATGACCCAGATAACGCAGATGTCGTTGGTGCATCCGCTCTCATCCACGAACCGAGTCAGCGAGATAGCCGTAGGCAAATTCGAGGTTCTTTTTGACCGCGGATGGCGCGGATGAGCGCGGATACGGGAATCGGAAGGCGGTCAGGGGAGCCGCGGGACTGGTGGAGCATCCGAGAACACGCGCGCTGCTGGAAGCCGGGGCGCCCTCGCCCCGAGCCTCATGGAAGTGGTTCGAGCCATCCCTGGCACCGCACGCCATCGTGCAATGGGCAAACGCTCCGCATCCCCGGTTTCCTTTCTTTCTAGATGCCAAAAGAAATCTCCGGCGGGTGACCCAATCCCGAAGGGATTGCCTACATGAGCGAAGGGTTGGCGCGCAGTGCCTACCCTGGAAATGGCGTTCGAATGGCGACGAACCCTGAAAGGGTTCCCTTCGGAACGCCTTCGAATCGGAAATGACTTTCGGCAGTTGCTCTAAAATGAAGCTCGGGGGGGAGGGCGCCCCGGCTCCCAGTTTCACGCTTGCTATTGCATCGCCCCGGCATTTCGGGGCACGATCGGTTTACCGCCATGAAATTGATTTCTCCCGGATCCGGTCTCGTGTGCTTTTCGGCCCTGCTCCTGTCTCTCGCCGGGCTGCACGCGGAGGACCTGCATGTGTTCAAGGTCACGCAATTGAACGACCAATTTTGGTGTGAGGGGGCGAATTTTGGCGACCTCAACAATGACAAGGTAAATGACCTCATTTCCGGCCCGTGGTGGTGGGAGGGGCCGGATTTCAAAAAGCGGCATGAGCTTTATCCGGCGGCGGCCACGTTCCAGCGAAAGCTCGGACCGCAGACGGCGGTGACGGTGCCAGGATTTGAGGGGGCGCTGGGGACGAAGAACACCTACTCGGACAACTTTTTCGTGTGGGTGCTGGATTTCAATGCGGATGGGTGGAACGACATTCTGGTGGTGGGCTTTCCCGGGGAAGCGACGGCATGGCTGGAGAATCCGAAGGGCGCGGACGGGCCGTGGAAGCGGCATGTGATTTTCAAGCAGACGGACAATGAATCGCCGACGTTCACGGACCTGACGGGCGACGGAAAGCCGGAGCTCGTGTGCATCACGAAAGGGCGCTACGGCTATGCGTCGCCGGACTGGAGCGCACCGGAAAAGCCGTGGGTGTTTCATGCCATTTCGCCGGACAACAAGTACGGGAACTTCACGCACGGGCTCGGCGTGGGTGATGTGAATGGGGACGGACGCATGGATTTGCTGGAGAAGGATGGATGGTGGGAGCAGCCGGCGTCGCTCACGGGGGATCCGGTGTGGGCATTTCATCCGGCGAAATTTGGGAATGGTGGCGCCCAGATTTTTGCCTACGACGTGAACGGGGACGGGCGGAATGATGTGATCACTTCGCTCGCGGCGCACGGCTTTGGCCTCGCATGGTACGAGCAACTGGGCGACGGCGGCTTCAAGGAGCACATCATCATCAACCGCGATCCGCGCGAGAACCGCTACGGCGTGAAATTTTCCGAGCTGCACGCCATCGACCTCGTGGACATGGATGGCGACGGTTTGAAGGACATCGTGACCGGCAAACGCTTTTGGTCACATGGGCGCGTGGGCGATCCGGATCGCAACGACAAGGCGGTGATCTATTGGTTCCAGCTTGTCCGGAATGCAGACAAGAGCGTGGAATTTGTGCCCCATCTCATCGACGACAACTCCGGCGTGGGCACGCAAGTGGTGGCTGGCGATCTCAATGGCGACGGCCTGCCGGACGTGGTAGTGGGGAACAAGAAAGGGACGTTTGTGATGCTGCACGAAAAGAAGACGGTCTCGCATGAAGAGTGGGAGCGTGCGCAGCCCAAGCCGCTCCCCGTGCCGAAGGAGCCGACCGCCAGTGCGCCGAAAGGCGAGGATGGGCATGCGCTGAATCTCGATTTCGAAGCCGGCTCGCTCGCGGATTGGACCGCAACGGGCAACGCGTTTGACGAGATGCCGGTGAAGGGCGACGCGGTGCATCGCCGCCGCAAGGACATGACGAGCGGGCATCGCGGCGATTACTGGGTGGGCTCGTACGAAAAGCACGGAGACGAGGCGACGGGCTCGCTGACCTCCGCGCCCTTCACGGTGACGCAGCCGTATGCGCGCTGCCTCGTGGGCGGCGGCTCCGGGATCCAGACGCGCGTGGAGCTCGTGAATGCCGCGAATGGCCACGTGCTGTTCCGCGCGACCGGGCCGGATAATGAGCGGATGCGCGCGGTGTATTTTGATCTGCGGCCGCTGGCGGGTGCGAAGATTTTCATCCGGCTCGTGGATGAGGCGACGACGGGGTGGGGGCATGTGAACTTCGATGATTTTGTGTTTCTGGATGGGGAGCCGTTGGGGGCGGAGGAAGTGCCAGCGACCGGACCGGGCCAACCGTGAGCACAACGCTGCTCGTCCGCGAGCGAGACGAGAGCGCGAAGCCGCGGGACGGTGAACGTGGGACCGGTTTCAACCGGTCTGGGCAGGGAGCGCTGGTGCGGAGCTTATTTCCAGCACGAGGGGCTGAAAGATTCGAAGCACAACACCACCCTGCCACCTTCCCCCATCCGCCCGCGACCGGTTGGAAACCGGTCCCACGTTCACCTGCCCGCCGTTCGAAAGATCAGACCGCAGCCTGCCGGCCGCCGCTACATGCTCAGCGGCGCGATCTCCGAGATGCGCTCGATCTTCAGCGCTTTGCCGGTGGCCTCGTCGATTTCGAGATACACGCCGCAGAGGCGCACGGGGCCGGTGGCGACGGGGTATTGCACGGGGCGACCGGTGAGGAAGCGCTGGATGATGGGCTCGATGGAGCGGCCGAGGCAGCTCTCGGCGGGGCCGCACATCCCGGCGTCGCACAGGAAGGCGGTGCCGCCGGGGAAGATTTGGTCGTCGGCGGTCTGCGTGTGCGTGTGGGTGCCGACAACGGCGCTCACTTTGCCATCGAGAAAACGGCCCATGGCGATTTTCTCGCTGGTCGTTTCGGCATGGACGTCGACGAAGATCACGGGCGTCTCCGCACGGAGGCGCTCCACCTCGGCCTGCATGGCGAGGAAGGGATTTTCCAGCGGCGGCTGCATGAAGGTGCGGCCCTGCACATTCACGACGGCGACTTTGCCCTTGGGCGTCTCGAGGACGATGCTCCCCCGCCCCGGCGTGCCGGGCGGATAGTTGATCGGGCGCAGCAGGCGCGGCTCAAGGTCGAGGTGCGGGATGATTTCCTTTTGGTCCCAGATATGGTCGCCGCTGGTGATGACGGCGACTTTGGCCCGGAGGAGATCGGTGCAGATTTTGGGGGTGATGCCGCGACCGTTCGCAGAGTTCTCGCCATTCACGATGACAAAATCGAGGCCACGCTCCTCGCGCCACCGGGGCACGGCCTCGATCACGGCCTTGCGGCCGGGTTCGCCGACAACGTCACCCAGGAACAACAATTTCAACATTCTAGGGCCACGATGCCGGAAGGAACGGCGACGGGGCGACAAGAATTTTAGGAATCCGCAGCCCCCTTTCCCTGGCACCATTTCGGGCGATGCGGATGGCATTTCCGGGCGTCTGGAATCCCGACAAAAAAACTCAATCGATCTGAACTTTCTGTTTAAGATCAGGGGAGAAAAGCGGTATCCTGACCGAACTGTTACCGACGGCGGCGCGTGTTGTGCTAAAAAGTTTGCCGAAATGTCATCCTACTTTCGGCGTATATACGTGAAGCCGGAACACGGTTAGAACCCGTTCCACAATCTCACTACCACTCATGGACACGAACGAACCCAAAAACGAAACGACGGCCGCGGCGGCGCCGGCGGGCGGCAACAACCTCGCGGCGACCCTCAACAAATATCTCAAGGTGGAGGACGGCCCGGCCTTCGGCGGCGGCAAGCTCTCCGCGGAAGACGACAAGCTGTTCTGCGGCCTGGCGCATCCGTTCTCGCTCATCATCTGGCTGTGGAAGCGCAAGGAGAGCCCGGCGGTGGACGCCCATGGCAAAGAGGCGCTGAATGCGGCGATCACGATCTTCCTGTGCGTTTCGCTCCCGCTGAGCATCATCGTCTCCCTTTTGGGTGGCCTGTTCGTGAAGATTCACCTGTGGTGGCTGCTGATGATCGTGTTGTACGCGGTGAATCTCGGCATTCTGGCCATCTTCATCTACGGCCTGCTCAAGGCCCGCGAAGGGAAGCTCCTGAAATATCCATTTAATCTTCGACTGATTAAGTAGGGTTTCCGCCAGCGACTGGCCATTTCATCGGCGGCACGGGCTCAGTCCGTGCCGCCGATTCGCATTTGAGAACGTTTGCAGTGCGGAGCGGGGGAAAGCGCGTTGGTGGATCTTGCGCTCCGTCGCGGCACGCGAAAGCTGATGGGTGCAGGGCACAGGTCAGAAAGCGATGCGCGTCATTAAAGTCCGCATTGGACCCATATATTCCTATGTCGCAGCGGAGCGCGCGATCCACCAAAGCGCTCCAGTCCATTTATTCACAATGGGATCCGCCGTTACCTAATTGTGGCTTGGCTTTTTTCGACCACTAATTCAATATAGTTTTGTCGAAATAAAAACGACATATTATGACCCCACAACAACAGGACCTCCTCACTCGGATCGAGGGGTTTTCGTTCGACGAACCGGGCACGGTGTTCACCTTTGCCCAGCGGCTGGCCCGGGAAAATGGCTGGTCAGCCAGCTACACGCGGCGCGTCCTCCGCGAATATGGACGCTTTGTCTTTCTCGCCATGGAGGCGGGCCACCCGGTCTGCCCCAGCGAGGACGTGGATCAGGCGTGGCACCAGCACCTGATCTTCACGCAAAACTACTGGGAAGACTTCTGCGGGCAAGCGCTCGGGAAGCCGCTACACCACGGGCCGACGCGCGGCGGCAAGTCGGAGGCCGTAAAGCACCACGCCATGTATGCCCAGACGCTGGCGGCCTATCGCGCATGGTTCGGCGAGGAGCCGCCCGGCGACATCTGGCCGCCCAGCGAGCGGCGCTTTGGCGAGGGCGCCAGCTTTGTCCGGGTGAACCGCCGCGACGTCTGGCTCATTCCCAAGCCGCGCTGGCCGCGGGCGGCGGCGCTCTTCGCCATGGCGGCGGGCGCGTTTACCTTCGCCGGGGCCAAGCCGGCGGAAGCTTCGCTGCCGGCCAGCGGCTTCCCCATCATCGACCTGCCGGGGCCGGAGTTCCTCATCTTCTACATCATCGTCGCACTCTTCACAATGGTGGTGGCGGCGGCCCTGCGCGCCAGCGCCGCGAAGGTGGCCACCTGCTACAGCAGCCAAAATGAACTGAAGGATCCGTATCTCATCGCCACCCTCACGGGCGGGCCGAATCTCGCGGTGTATGCCGCGATTTCCGAGCTCGTGCGGCGCGGTCTGCTGAGCGTGCCGGGGCCGGACTCCATCAGCCGTATCGTCGGCGCCGTCGCTCCGGCGGACCTGCACGCGTTTGAGCTGGCGGTCTGGAACGCGGTGCCGGACCAGCACATCATCTCGATACACGAGATTCGCCGGCAAGTGGAATTGGAAACCAACGCCCTGCGCGACGTGCTGGTGCGGGGCGAGTTTCTCCTGCCGGAAGAACGCCAGGAGGCCCTGTCGGGGCGGATGAGCAAGGTCTTCGCACCGCTGCTGGTCCTGGGCGCCATCAAGATGTTCATCGGCATCGCCCGCGAGAAGCCGGTGTTCTTCCTGGTGCTCCTGCTCCTCGGCACGTTCATCGCGCTGCTGGCTTTCCGCCGGCGGCTCATGCGGACCAGCCTGGGCGACGAGGCGCTGCTGGCGCTGCGCAGCCAGTACACCATCCGCGGCGTGCATGACCTGAGCTTCGGCACGCCGGACCCGGCCACGGGCATGGTGCCGCTCGCCATCGCGCTCTACGGGCTCCCCATCCTGTTTTCCTCGCCGCTGAGCGGGCTGGAAAGCAGCCTGGTGCCGGCGGGCGAACTCAAGAAGCACACCGGCAACTGGCCGGATGGATGCGGCTCCAGCTGCAGCGCGGGCCTCTCCAGCGGATGCTCGGGCGGTTCGTCCGGATGCGCGGGCGGCGGCGGGTGTGGCTCGGGTTGCGGCGGCGGCGGATGCGGCGGGTGCGGCGGAAGCTAAACGACACCGCCCGGCGCGGACAGCACGCCAGCTCGGAGTGGCCTCGGGCCGGCTCTGGGCTGGTTTTTTTGTTTTTGGGGAAGAAGAGAAATCTTTTCAGAGGCGCTCCCATTCGTGTCCGCGCACCCAAAACGACCACGTGCCTTTGGTATTTCCATGACCCAAAAGGGCCGGCCAGCCCCATCTCTGTGTCCTTTGTGCTCTCTATGCCCTTGGTGGTCACCCGGTTTGCGCTTCGCGTCAGGCGGTGCTCGGGGTCGTTTTGACCGTCGCCGGGACAGAAAACGATCCCCATCAAAGTTAAAAATGGCGTTGACGGGATAGGCAAGGGCACTAGTTTCGCCGCCCACTGCTGATCAAACACCTACAATAAATTCGCAACCCACGTTGTTTGCTGAGCGCGATTTTCAGCGGGCAACGCGGGTTTTTTAGCCTATGGCCTCTGAGCTTTCCTACGTCCTACTTACTCCATACTCCATCCGTAAGAGCCGCACCGGCGGTATCTTGTCGCGTCTGCTGTCCCGCACGGGGCTCGACCTCGTGGCGGCCCGCATGTTTGCGCCGAGCGAGGCGCTGGTGAAGGCCTATGCCGGCGGACTCGTGACGGATGAAGACATCTCGCACCGCGCCGCGCAGGAGCAGATCCGCCAGTACGTGCTGCAGAATTTTTCCGGCAAGGCCAGCGGCACCCGGCCGCGCGTGATGATGCTCGTCTTCAAGGGTGAAGACGCGGTGAAGAAGATCCGCGAGTCCGTGGGCCACATTCTCAATGAGCGCACCGCGGGCGAGACCATCCGCGACACCTACGGCGACTACATCGCCGACGCGCAGGGCCATGTGACCTATTTTGAGCCCGCCGTGCTGGCGCCGCCGGATGCGGAATCCGCCAAGCGCGACCTGCTCCTGTGGGCGCAGTATTCCGACGAGGACGGCGGTCTGCTCGACACCACCATTGAGTATCCGAAGGGTTCCAACGTGGAGCGCACGCTGGTACTCATCAAGCCGGACAACTTCCGCTTCCCGAATGCGCGTCCCGGCGGCGTGATCGATCTCTTCAGCCGCACCGGGCTCTACATCATCGCGACGAAGGTGCACCACATGAGCTGCGCGCAGGCCGAGGAATTCTACGGCCCCGTGCTCGCAGTGCTGCAGGACAAGCTGCGCGGCCGGGCCGCCGGCGTGGCCAAGAAGGCGCTCGAGCCGCTGTTTGACCTCACCTTCACGCCCGACCAGGAAAAGGCGCTGGGCGATCTCCTCGGCCCGATCAACGGCCGCGAAAACTGGGAGGACATCGTGGAATTCATGAGCGGCCGCCGCCCGAGCGAATGCCCGGCCGACCTGCGCGATGCGCCCGGCACCGCGAAGATCTTCGCGCTGATTTACCAGGGCGTGGACGCCGTGCGCAAAATCCGCGAGGTGCTTGGGCCGACGGATCCGTCCAAGGCGCCGCACGGCACCATCCGCCGCGAATTTGGCGAGACCATCATGGTCAACGCCGCGCACGCGAGCGACGCGCCTGAGAATGCCCAGCGCGAAATGGGCATCGTCCAGATTACCGAAAACAACTTCCGGTCGCTGGTGGAGAGCTGGTACGCCAAGTAACCGCTCGCCCTCCGCGCCGACTTATACAATTCTACAACCAAATTAAGCCATGTCACTCGCCCACCGCGCTACCATTCTCACCCCCTCGCTCACCCTTGGCATCGACAGCAAGGCCAAGGCCATGAAGTCCGAGGGCATCGACGTTTGCAGCTTCGCCGCCGGCGAGCCCGACTTCGACACGCCCGAGCACATCAAGGCCGCGTGTTTGCAAGCGATCCAATCGGGCTTCACGAAGTACACGCCGAGCAGCGGCATCCCGGAGCTGCGCCAGGCGATCAGCGACAAGTTCAAGGCCGACAACAATCTCGACTACAAGCCCAGCCAGATCGTGCTGAGCAATGGCGCCAAGCACTCCTGCCTCAACGCCATCCTCGCCTGCGTGGACATCGGCGATGAAGTCATCATCCCCGCGCCCTACTGGCTGAGCTATCCCGAGATGGTGCGCCTCGCGGGCGGCGAACCGGTGATCGTGCAGACCAAGGAAGAGAACGGCTGGAAGATGACCGCCGACGAATTCCAGGACGCGATGACGCCGAAGACCAAGATGGTCATCCTGAACAGCCCGGGCAACCCGACCGGCGCCGTCTACACGAAGGAAGAGCTCGAGGCCATCGGCGAAGTCGCCGCGGGCGAAGACATCCTCATCCTCTCCGACGAAATCTACGAGAAGCTCACCTATGATGATGTGAAGCACGTCTCCATCGCGAGCCTGAGCAAAGAGCTCTACGACCTCACCATCACGGTGAACGGCTTCAGCAAGAGCTACGCGATGACCGGCTGGCGCCTCGGCTACCTCGGCGCGCCCGAGCACATCGCCAAGGCCGTGGATGCCATCCAGAGCCACAGCACCAGCGGCTGCACGAGCTTTGCCCAGAAGGGCGCGCTCGCCGCGCTCAAGGGCGACCAGTCGCCCGTCGAGGACATGCGCCAGGAATTCGACATCCGCCGCCAGTACATGGCGAACCGGCTGGCGAGCATCCCGAAGGTGAAAGTGGTCGTGCCGCAGGGCGCGTTCTACGTCCTCGCGAACATCAGCGGCTTTGGGTTGAACTCGACGAACTTCGCCGACCGCCTGCTGAGCAAGCATCACGTGGCCATCGTGCCCGGCATCGCCTTCGGCGACGACCGCACCGTGCGCTTCAGCTACGCGACGAGCCTCGACATCATCAAGAAGGGCCTCGACCGGTTCGAAGAGTTCTGCAAGTCGCTGTAAGCGGCCGCGGATTTCCTGAACAGGATCCATTTCAAAGCGCCAGGTGGCTGATGCCGCCTGGCGCTTTTGGTTTCTTGACGACGCGCGGCCCTTCCACGAATACCCTCGAGAAGAGCCCGTCCCCATCCATGAGCCAAGCGACGAAATACTTCCCGATTGATGGTCCGGCATCCGACCCGGACCTGCCGTGGTATGCAGTGCGCTGTCTCTTTTCCCACCCGAACCGGGCTCCTGAAGGGGTAAAGTTTCTTTACGAAGAACGCATGACGCTTTGGCGGACAGCGTCCTGGGGCGAAGCTTTCAAGCTCGCGGAGGCAGAGGCGAAAACGTACGCTGCGGACTGCGGATGCGAGTTTATCGATGCGACCGATGCGTTTCTACTCAGCGAGAAGACCGTCGGCGTGGGCACCGAAGTTTGGTCGCTCATGCGCGAGAGCGGCATGTATGCGGAAATGTATCGCCAAACATTCTGCGCGACACCGCGCGATCGCAGTGGTGACCACTGCGAGGAGGAATAGCCGTCCTTTCCGAGGAGGCTTCCCAAATCTGGGAGCCAGATGTTTTGGGGAGTGGAGGTTAGGGGATTCGAACCCCTGGCCTTCTCATTGCGAACGAGACGCTCTACCAACTGAGCTAAACCCCCGATGACTGGCAAGGAGTGTCGATTTAAGCGGGGACACGCGTTTCGTCAAGTGTCTGTCGCAGGGTGAGGTGAAATAACCGGGAAAGGGCGCGGTTTGGTGGAGGGTGCCCGGCGGCCATGCCGCGTTCGCCAAATATTACCGTTGGTTCCGCCGCAGCAAGGGGAAAGAAAATGCCGCCGGCGCCCTTTGCATTGTCATCCTTGCTGAGAACCTAAACACGCGGGCGAATTCTTCATGCGGGGATGAACTAGCCAAGCATCGGACGAATCTCCGCGAGGGGGAGCGCACGCTTCCAGCGTGCCGTGCTCCGCGTCCCGCGGGGCACAGACAGATCGGCCTGATGACGTTTCAGGTTTCGCATCCACACAGACTCGCCCTCCGGGCGAGAATGGTCCGCGCAAGATGCGCGCACCAGCACGCTGGAAGCGTGCGCTCCCCCTCGCGGAAACTCGTTCGACGCCAGCAAAACCATAGAACCCGCAAGCTCACCCGGGATGACAGTTCAAAAAGGCGATACCGCGCCACCTTGCGTTCAATGCCTTCTCTCTCCCCCACCCGCGCCCGCTCCGCGACAGGCTGAAAACCTGTCCCTCATCCGCCGCCTACAGAGACACGCATTCTTTTCCGCGAAAATCTGCAAAATATACTTGCGCAGATCGGGGGTCGCTCATAGTTTCGCCGCCCAATCACGCGGGCGTAGCTCAGTTGGTAGAGCACTTCCTTGCCAAGGAAGATGTCGAGAGTTCGAATCTCTTCGCCCGCTCTCCCCCTTTATTCATCAGGCTCTCCACACGGAGAGCCTGAATTTTTTGCCGAAGTCATAACGAAAGTCATAAATCGCTTCAGGATATTCCTCGAAATCTCCCGATGTTTGTTTCCAGCTTTTGCGTGCTCCGAGAGCCCACACGGGCTGGCGAGACGCCCCAGTCCGTCAGGACGACACCCCGAGAAGTGCCATTTTTGACCACCGGACCGTTTGCCGATGTGTGTGGAAGTCCTTGATGTTCGAGTGACCCCAAAAGCGGCCATTTTTCCGGGTGATCAGACAGCGGTCGGCCTCGATCGATGCGACTACGGGCATCCTGGCGGGCCGACCTGATCCGGACTCGGCACCGGCGTCTCGGTGCTGATTTCCGTGTGTGTTCACTTTGAGCAGGCGTCCACTTCAGCAGTTGGACCGATTCATTCAGTGCACCATCGACAGATTCAAGCCGGCTGTAAGCCAGGTCCAAAATCAGTTGATGGTGTCATTTTTTACCTATGAAGCCTGCGCTCGCCATCCTCTTGGCCTCCGCACGGCCTTCACGTTGAGCGTGTAGCCAAGTCCGCTCTCAAAAGGTGTAACCTCCGCTTCCACCTCCACCACCGGATATTGGATGGTGACCAATCCAAAGCGGCGGAAACTCTCGGAGAAAATCTCACACTCCACCATGCCGGAGTAGTCACAGAGCGTGATGAACTTCATCTGATCGCCGGTGATTTGGTGGTGCGAACGATCGGCAATCACGAGTCCGCAGGTGACCACGGTTTGGCCTGCGTAGCGGTGCAGATCGGAGACGCGACAATAAGTGTCCCAGGCGACATCCGGATACAGTTCCAGCGGGTGCCCTGACACTGTGAAACCAAGCAGCTCGCACTGCCCTTTCAGTCGCTGGAGTGTCGTCGGTTCCGTGAGAGGAATTTCGATCGTCACCTTCTGGTCGTCTGCTCGAAATAGGGAGCCTTGACCGGCAGGCCACTGCGAAAGACGCCGCAGTTCCCAGCATTGGCTCGTTCTCGATTCTCCGAAGCTGTCGAACGCTCCAACCTGAATGAGACTGGTGACTTCGGTGACCTCCGGACCGACACGGATGTAGAAGTCATGGAGCGAACTGAAAGCGCCTCGCCGACGCTCCTCTTGCCATTGCCGGAGCGTTTTCTGGGTGAGTCCCTTCACGGCTCGCAACGGCACTCGAATCGTTCGCTCTCCCTCGACGTGATAACTGTCCCCCGACGCATTCACATCTGGACCTGCGAATTGAATTCCGATGCGGCGCGCTTCCAGCGTGTAAGCAAGAGCGGTGTAGAACCCTTTTCCGTTGCTCAGGACCGCCGCCAGAAACTCAGCAGGGTGATAACGCTTCAAGTATGCGCCTTGATACGCTTCGACGCCGTAGGCGGTGCTGTGGGCTCGGCAGAAGGCATATCCCTGGAAGCCATAAACCAGCTCCCACACCCGACCAATATCCTCGTCACTGTGCCCTCTCGCCCGTGCATGTTGGATGAACTCACGCCCAATTTCTTCAATCACCGTCTGCTTCTGCTTCACCAGCGCACGGCGCAGGACATCGGCACGACCGGGGCTTAAGCCTGCAAACTCTTCACAGATTTGGAGAATGTGCTCCTCATACGCAACGACCCCGAAGGTCGAACGTAGAACGCCAGCAAGGCTCGGATGCACGTAGTCAGGAGGTTCGAGCCCTTGTGCTCTTCGAGCGAACTCCAGCTTCTTCATTCCGTTCGCTGCGCCGGGACGGATGACGGATACAATGGCAATGAGGCAATCGATGTCGCGAACGTTGCACATCTTCGCCAACGAGATCATGGCCGGACTCTCAATGTGATGGACGCATCTCGCATTGCCGGTGGCGATCATCCTCCAAATCTCCGGATCTTCCCACGGTTCCAAATTCTCTAAATCCGGACGCACTCCACGTTCAGCGAGCATCGCGAGCGCGTCACGAATCACCGCCAGTCCGCCTTGGGCAAGGATGTCCATTTTGACCAATCCCACCTGCTCGACGGCTTCCATTTCGAAGTGGGTTGTCGGGTAACCTTTCGCACTGACAAAAGTTGGAGTCAGAGAATGGATCGGATCTCTGGATAGGACGACACCGCACGGATGCATCTTGGCATGCCGAGGAAAGCCATCGAGGAAGCTCGCCATCGAGAGTGCAGTCTTGAACGGTTCTTCATTCCACGGGCTGTCCTGGCATTCGCGTGTCGCATTGACCGCCTTATCGACATGTGCGGCACCAGTCCTCGGGACATTGGCAGTGAGGCGACGGATCTGAAATTCAGACACCCCGAGCACTTTCGCAATATCCGCGACCGCAGACCGAGCTTGGAATGTGTTGAAGCCCCCTACGATAGCGGCGTGCTCCATGCCATAGCGTTCGAAGATGATATCCACGACGTCGTCTTTGCGGTCGTGGGCAAAGTCGATGTCGATGTCTGGGAGCTTGTTCAGCGACATCCGTTCCACGTTCAAGAACCGCCGAAAATACAGCTCGAATCGAATTGGGCAGACACCGGAGATGCCCAGGCAGTAGCACACCAGCGAATCGGCAGCACTCCCACGAGTGATCCACTGGATGCCTCGCCGGTGGCATTCCTGCAATAGGTCCCAGGTCGTCAGAAAATACTCTTCGTAACCGACCATCGCGATCATCCCGAGTTCTTCCCGCAGTTGGGATTCAAACTGCGCAGCACGGTCTCCGTATCGTTTGCGCAGGCCATCCCATGCGAGCTGTTCAAGGAATTGCTTCGGAGAAGATCCGTTTGTTGGCGCGTAGCGTGGAAAGCGGAGCCGGTGCAGTTCGAAGTCGAAAGTGCATCGTGCAACAAGCTCGTGGGTCCGGGCGATAGATGCTGATGGCCATTTCTCCGCAACTTCGGCAGTAAGTGGCCAGTGGAAGGCACCCTCGCGCTTTTCGGCGTGCCGTTCGTTCAAACGAGTGAGCGTCCGAATGCTTTGGAGAATGTTGTATTTCGTTCGGTCGCCTGGGCTGTGGTATCGAATTTCAGGCAATGCCAAAGTCTCGATGTCACCATTGAACAGACCTTCGCGGTGTGTTGCGAAGAACTCGGGAGAGATGACGGCCTCGGAAAGGAGGCGGCACAGGTTTTCGTAACCCGTCTGGTTCTCCACATAGAGCAATTGCGACCGACCAGCCACGCTCACCTCAGCGCCAAACACTGGCTTTATACCGGCCTCACGCGCCAGCATGGAGAACTCGACGGCACCGTGAAGATTCGTGTCCGTGAGTGCCAACGCCTTCGCTCCTCGTTCCTTCGCAATCTCGATGATGGCCGGAATGGAGAGGGTTGAATCGAGAAAGCTGTAGAAGCTTTTCACGTTGAGTGGAACGAACTCCGTGACCGGAATACTGGATACTTTTCTCAAGCGTGTGGGCTTCGATTGAAGCTCCAGGTCAGCGCGTGGCCTGCCATCCCTTTTTTTAAGCCACAGGTCGTGGCCACGCATGATGGGACATTGAGTGCGCAGTCCATCAATCACGGCGGCAAGTCTCCGCTCGTTGATCCGTTTCACACTCTGCACATCCAAGGCCAGTTCTGTCCGGAAGATGCCGCCATAGATCCCGGTCAATCGAAGTGACACCAACCGAATGCTGACCCGTCGCTCCCACGCTTTCTTTAACAGGCCCGGCAACAGTGGATAAATGTCCTGCTCAATGTCGCTTGGCTCATTGAGACTGATGCTCCGCATCGTCTCATCCATGTCATTGTAGCGGACCTTCAACGTAATGGTGCGAAAGCTCTTTCCGTCCTCTCGCACCCTAGCAGCCAGATGGTCGGCAATGCTTCGGAGTTTGGCCAAAATGAAGACCTCATCGGTGGTATCCTCCGAGAAAGTATCCTGCCGTCCGTAGCTCTTCGCTTCGTGCACCTCTCGAACCACAGCACGGTCATCGATCCCATTTGCGTAGGCGCGTAGCTGTGGGGCGTAACTCCCGACGATCAGCGAGAGTGCATCCGCTGGCACGTGCGCGATCTGATCAATGATGGCCAAACCTGCGGCACTTAAATCGGCGCTCACCTTGGGGCCGACACCCGGCAACCATTTGTTGGGTAGTGGCGCCAGGAACTCTTTCTCGAAGCCGCTCTCCACTTCGATGAAACACGCAGGCTTTCGTAGCTTGGACGCTACCTGTGAGACGAGCTTGTTACTGGCGATACCTTCCGAGACTGTGATTTTTAGGCTTTGCCGAATGGCTCTGCGAATGATCTCAGCGACATCGTGGGCGCTGTGTTGGCGCTGTCCTCCGAGATCGAAGTATCCTTCGTCGATAGATGCCACTTCCACCTCCGGCGTGAAGTCGTAGGCATAGGAGAACATGAAGCGTGAGAACCGCTCATACTTTTCGAAATCTCCTGGGACCACGATGAGACGAGGGCACAACTTGCGAGCCCGAGCGGTTGGCATCGGTGTGTAGATGCCGAGCTTTCGAGCCTCGTAACTGGCGGACGCAATGATGCCGCGCTTATCGCCACCAACGGCGATGGGCTTTCCTCTGAGCTTCGGGTCCGCTGCTTGCTCGACGGACGCGAAGAACGCATCGGCGTCGAGATGCACAATCATGGCCGGCGACGTTTGGAGAATTCGAGCGGCAGCTTCAGTTGCTCGGTATACGGTCCTTGAACAAGGCCGCACCAACGGAGGATTCGATGGAGGAGAGCTTTCATGGTTTAAGGACGCGGAGGAGCGCGATTTGCACGCCTTGAATGACCAGTTCTTGCGCGGGAATGAGATTGGGGTACTTCGGATTTTCGGCTTTGAGGAACGGTTTCCCGCGTTGAACCACATATCGCTTCAACGTTGTCTCACCGTCGATGAGAGCGGCCACGACATCTCCGTTCCTCGGGTCTTTGAATTCGAATACCACGATGTCCCCCGAAAAGATCCCGGCATTCACCATCGAATCACCACGCACCTTCAAGGCGAAGACTCGTGCTCCCTTCGGAAGCCGCAGAGTCTCCACATCGACTGACACGCATCCATCGGCTTCCTGTCGCTGGTCACTCGCGAAGCCAGCAGGGATGGTCCCAAAAATCGGTATCTCCACCATTGGGCGGTCCCGGTATTCGTCGGTGAGCACAATGCCTCTGGCCTTGTTCGGCTCTCTTCTCAGCACGCCCTTCGCTTCAAGTGCCCTCAGGTGATCGAGCACGGCAGTATGGCTCGCCACTCCCAGATATTCCTGAATCTCTCGCGCCGATGGAGTCAGGCCGCTGACCCGTTGGCGTTCCCGGATGAAGTCTAAAATCTGCTGTTGTCGGTCTGTGAGCATACTGGCCAAGCGGACACTGTCCACATGGACAGTATCGCCGCCGATATGCTCGGCAAGCGGGAAATTTGAAATCGTTAGCCAACAGGTTCAAATTCAGTCAATCCGCTGCCACCGATTCTTCTCCTCGTCGTCTTCCTCTGATGGTGGCAACGCTCCAATCTGTTCCAGGTATTCAGCAACGGTGAGCGGCGCCGAGCCTTCGAGCCGATTGTTCACGTAGACCCATCCCTTGCGTGTCTTTCGGCAAAGACGCTCCACCATCTGCTGCACTGTCTCACGCAGTTCTGGATACACGTCCTGGCGCACCTTATACGGTTGAAATGCCTTCACTGCGGCCTCGTAAGTGCGGCCAGGTCGGAGCAGGAGACGTGAGACGACAAAATCGGCGGTGTCGCTGTCGGGGAGAGCCCATTGGTCCGGAACGGGCGGCATGCGCGACCACGAGTTGAATACGTGGGCGACGTTGTGCGACCGAAGCATCGCAAAATATTCGGGCTGCAACCAATTCTTGTTCCGAATCTCCACCGCGTAGCGCCAGCCTTTCGGCAATGCGGAAAGAAAATGATCGAGTGCTGTTACAAAGTCGCGGCCATGCTCGAAATCGCTTTTCTGGAAGGTGGAGAACTCCAAGATGAGCGGACCAATCTTCTGCTGAAAGCCACTGCACGGCTCGATGAACCGCTGTCGGAACAGTTCTGCATTGAGAAAGAACTGATTCACCGCTCCCGCCCTTGGCCCAAAGCGTGGGAGATTCGGAAACTTTTTAATCGTCACTTCGTCAGTGACCTTGAACGCGAATTGAAAACCATCAGGCACTTGGGCGCAAAGTCCCGCGAGATACTGTTCAGACGGAAATTGGTAATAGCCGGCATCAACGCACACCGTCCGAAATGTGGCGGCATACTCCGCCAGGCATTCGCGCTCAAACTTGGCGGTGGAGAACTTGTTCCGCGTGAGATACCGCTGCTCATCGTAGACCATTCCGCACCATCCCTCGTATTTCCAAGAACTGGTGCCGATGAAGACGCCTCGGTCTGCAAGAGCAGCGACTTGGGTTCTGAGGGTTGGTAGGTCAAACGTCATCCTCGAATCGAAAGCCTACAATGCCCCCGGTGCAACTCTTCCGCGAAGGAGGCGGTTGAGGTGGTGAGTCTGGACTTTCGTCCACAGGCAACCACTCGGTGACGGCAATGGGCTGGCCCGCTTCGTCTTTCCAACTGCCCTCTTCCAAAGGAATGCGTGGGTCGGACAGCCTCCACGATCCTTTACGAACGGTGTGGTAGTCGGTTGTCCATACCAGCAGATTTTCTGGCGGATACTCGGCGTAGTCACACCTGCACCAGTGACGCGTCATGGCCGAAAGGAAGCGCGGCCGCTCTCAATCTTCAAGAGGGTCCTGACTACGCTCTGTCGCCCATTGAAAGCACAGCTACGAAATTCCACTCAATTCAGGCTCATCTGGAAATCGCCCTCGCTTGCACTTGAAACAGGTCTTCCCGCCCAACTTCAACGGCTCCACGACATCAGCACTTCTACACTTCGAGCAGCTCAAGGCAGGAGACAGCTCGTCCACTTTCCAGACCTCGCCACAACCACAACACATCACGTCGGACATGCATCCACAATGCGCGGGTAGCTCCTCCAAAACCTGCGTAGCCGTTTTACCTCTCGCCCAGGCACTCCGGTCAATCACAGCGTCAATCACGTCGCGTTCCGCTGGATGGTAGAAAAAGTGCCGCTCTCCCGCATCATCAAGAATGTATGGATGTCCACAGTCCCACGTCTCGACCTCGTGGTAGCATTCAGGGCATCGGAAGCTGAGGCGGGCACTCATGCAACAAAAGGGAGGTTGCCGGAAGTGTTGTGAAAGTCATTCCGTCTTCCAGATTTTCGTTGGATTTCCCAATCGTTCGAGCAGGTGGAGGGCGGACTGCTGAGTGCAACTAAAGTCCTCAACGCAGACATACATTTTTTCGTTTTGTGTGATATTTTGCGTCCAAGTCGCTCCCACTTCATCGAACGGCCCAGAAAGCACGTCGGCGAGTTCAATATCGGCCGTATCGTCAAGGGTGAATACGCAATAATCACCATCGGGCTGGATACCCACGAACGATGCACGGTCGTTTTTGGCTACTACACGGATCTTCATACGATTGGAAATTGGAATGCGGTCGAGAACCAGAGCAAATGCTGGCCAACGAGTCACGCATCGAGATTCCGCATTTGCGCGGCTACCAAAGCAATACGGCAGGCAGCTAGAGAGGAATTGCGAATCTAATATCCGTCCATGAAGAGAACCAAGCCTACGCCAAATACATCCCAATTGCGAGACTCACCGTTGGGCTGTGGCATACGCGGATAATCGTATGCCGGTTCGTTGAGAATTGAAACGATCTTGCGGACGATGTTTCCCCCGGCGAAATGATACTTCCATTTGCCGTATCCATTGGGCCAATCGAAATGAGTTCTGCGCGGTCTCGTGCCTGAATTCTCTCCCTTGACAAGTCCTAATGGGTATTCACTGAGTGCAGTCAGTTGAAGGCCACTTGAATGTAGGATTTGGTCTGCTCGCCAAATAATCGAAGTGGATAAGCGCGAGTCCCAGATAGTCTGGGCCGTCGGAAGCCCGTCGGTTGCAAACGCGGCTACCTTTGTCCAACCGCTGTTCATCACGGCATTCCCGAACCTCTCTCCCAATACTGCACTCCGAATAACTTTCCAGGTGATATAATAAGAGCTTTGAGGAACCCCGCCAAAATCCTTGCAAATCCATTCCGCGTCAGCCTCAAGCTGAGCTAAGTCCTTAGCGTTGATGTCGTCCCGTGATTCGATTGACTTCCAGTCGTAACGAGCCACGGTCGTTCGCATGCGCTCGATGACTGGAGCGGTTGTAAAATAGACGTGACTGAAATCGGTCTTGGGACTCTTTGCGTAAGAGTATTGACGAATTCTAAAATCCCATCCTGTGCCGACAGGAGCGTCGTAAATTGGCTTGAGCGTTTTATTCGTGCGTTTCTGTCTTTGGAATGATTCGCGTTGTATCCAATCGACAAGTTGCTTGAGTATTTCATCTGGTCGCGCAGAGAGAGGAACTGCGGGAACGATCATCGAATGATTTGATGAAGTCGATTGTCTTGCAAAAGGTCGTGGATTGCTCGGTGGAGTATCGTCACCCGGTTTTGATGGAGGACACTGTGACGATCCTTGACGGCGAATTGACATGAGCCGGATGTGTCCGTCGGTCACCGTGTATTCAATGGTATCGCCCAAACAGAGTGGAAGTGGCACCTCTCCAGGTTCGCGTCTGTAAAGCTCCCGACATCTCAAATACCCTTTGTCCGTTCTCTCCAACCGGTTCAGATGTCCCACGGCGAATTCTTGAGCCGTCGGTCCAAGAAGGATTTTAATCTCGCCGTCTTTAAGAAGTTTGTATGCATCTGAAACTATGTAAAAGGCACCATTGCTGAGTCTTGCCTTCGAGATGTTTGCAGAAAAGGTCATGCGTGTAGACTGCGGCGAGAATGTCAACCCAACGCGGGCTCAGTCTACCCAATTAATAACGCAGGGAGCGCGTTCACGATCTTGATCGTCTCTAGGCTCACGGTGATGACGCGTAGGAAGAGTTCGAGTGGATACTTGGCATTGCCCATGGTTTCGTTAGCCCAAAGATTCGCATCGTTCACTATTCCACTTCCGCCTTTGCCATCATCCACGCCCACACACTGGCGCTCCATTACCCATTCGAGAGCAGGCTTGCCGTTTACTACATACTCGTAAGCTTCCGAAGGAATGTTGCGAATGGTGATGCGCTCGTTGTAGATGACAGTCGTTTTATCGGACACGCTCTTGCCGGTTGTGTCCTTGACCTTGGCGAACTTCATCTTGGTGACGCGGTAGGCGTCGGTGGGAAGCTGGCTTATGGGTGTCTTGCCAGCGTCGAGTGTCGCACCAGGGTGAATTGCGACGGCCTCGTAGTTCAGGTGCCAGTGCGCCAATTCTCGCCCGGCCTTCGAAAATGCACAGAAATCAGCAAATGTCTTCACGGCCGGGATGCGTGGAAGTTCCTTTCCTAGATTATCGGCGTAGCGACTCCGGTAGTCCGGGGAATGTAGCAGGCCGTAGATGTAGTAGAACAGGTCCTCTTTGCTAATGCTGTCGCCCTCACGGTTGGCCGGATACGACTTTTTGAAATGCCTCAACCCTTCGTCGCTGATGCCGTCACAGCGGGTGTGGGCATCGGCACCTCCTGCATCCGTTTGAGCGAATAATTCCCCCTCCCCAGCCTCGTGGGTTTTATCGTAGAGGTAGAGGGGGAAGCACTGGTTGCCACCATCTGATTGGAGATCGACGATTTTGTCGACCATTAGCGCGAGATGGCCCTCACCCGACCATCGCTGTTTGATCATTATCACTCGATTCTCCGCTTTGGAGTCGGGGAAAATGAGGGGCATCTTGTATCGACTCCAATTAAGTTCTTTGGCAGCGTAAAGCCATTGCTTGTTGAACGGGCGATAAATTGCCTGGGTTGAAACCGCGTCGTCAAATTTCAACGTCGTTCCGTTTATCAAATACTTCTTGAAATCATCTGCCCACGAAATCTTCGTCGGATCGATGCGAATGAACTCGTCAACAGGAGGAGCGGTGTTTTCGGACCTGGCTTGGCTAAACCGGAGCAGCTCACTGTTGAAGAAACGAATACAGGTTTGGACGTTGGCAGCGAGTGTCTTTCGGGAATGATTGTAGACCCACACGTCTCGGTTTGATTTAACGCCGCAGGAATAAGTAACGAAAATAGACGCGACTGTGGCGTCCTTCTTATTGCCCATGACAATGAATTTTTCGAAACCCGCGTCTCGCAGATTGAGCCAGTCGCCATGAGCGTCAGGTTTGACGATCTTCCAGGCCGAAGCGACACTTATGCCTGAGACACTTGCGAAATCCTTGATCTTCTTTAGTTTATCCTCGGTGCTGAGGTAATCGCCGATATCGTGAAAGTGAATTCGTCCATGCTGGTTTTTATGCGGATTCTTTACGAAAAGAGATATCGCGATCGGGGCCCGGCTACCGCTGCCAAAGATTTTGCCTCCTTCTCTTCTTGATTGCTCGCCTTGAGTGCGCTGGTTTCCACGAAGATGAAAGATATAGATGCTGCTGAATTCTTCAGCGAGACATTTGCGGAGGCCGTCCGCGGAATTTGAATCGAGATAACCTCCGTTAGTAACAAACCCGATGATACCGCTCTCCCCGAGGCGGTCACTGGCCCACCGGATGGAGCGAATGTAAGAGTCGTAGAGCGCCCTAACCATCTTGATCTTTGACCGAGCTGCGTAAGTGCTCCGAATACGCTGGTCTAATTCAGGGTAGACAACGTTTTCATTGTTGTCGTTCGCACGATCCTGGCCTTTGGAATAGGGTGGATTTCCCATGATGACGCGGATGTCGAGGGCCTTTTGCCGTTTGCGCCGGGCACTGTTGTTGACCAGCAGGTCGCTGATCAGGTCGCCCTTTTCGTAGAGCTGAAAGGTGTCGGTGAGACAGATTCCTTCAAAGGGTTGGTATTTGCCGCCAAGGAGGGCGTGATAGACTGCCTCGATGTTGATGGCTGCGATGTAGTAAGCGAGAAGGACGATCTCGTTGGCGTGAATTTCGTGTTTATATTTCTGTGGGAATTCCTCCTTTTTGATGAGGCCACTCTGGAGTAGGCGGGTGATGAAAGTGCCGGTGCCGGTAAACGGATCTATAATGTGGACACCTTTGCTGCCGAGAGTCTGTCCAAACTCAGACTGCAAAAGGTCATTTATGCTGTGGATGATGAAATCCACGACCTCCACAGGGGTGTATACAATGCCGAGTCGCTCGGTCATTTTCGGGAATGCGTTCTTGAAGAACTTGTCGTAAAGTTCGACGACTATTTTCTGTTTTCCTTCGGCATTCTCGATGCCTTCAGCACGCATGGCGACACTGGCGTAGAACTTTTCTAGGGTATCGGCCTCCTTTTCCAATCGGTGCTCGTGGAGAATATTGAGCACTTGCTGCATGGCCACGGAGACCGGGTTGTTACTGGCAAAGCTGTAGTCTTTGAACAATGCATCGAAGACCGGCTTTGTAATCAGGTGCTGCGCGAGCATCTCAATAACCTCAGTGTCGGTTATGCTGTCGTTAAGGTCGTCGCGGAGTTCATTTGCAAAGGCCGTGAAGGCGGCGACTTCCTTTGAGTTCTCTGGGTTCGTAACGATTTGGGTGATGCGGGTGATGTGGGTATTTGCGATTTTGGCGATATCGTTTGCCCAATCTTCCCAGTGACTTCGATTCCCGCACTTTTTGACGACCTTTGCGTAGAGGGCGCGTTCCAGCTCACCCACGTTGAACGGAAGTTCTCCTTGGCTTTCAACTGGGTGGGGACCCTTCGGTTCACCGATGGTATTCTGCCCCTTTCCAGCCGTCTTGTTGGTTGTGTCTTTCGTCTTCTCAGACTTTTTCTGGATCTTATCGGTGATGGCGATGACTTCCATCTTCCGAGGGTCTTTGCCAATGAGATCGAGCTTGTTGACGAAGGCATCGAAACGATCGTCGTGAGAGCGAAGAGCCTGTAAAACATCCCAGACGACTTTGTAGACCTTGTTGTCGTTCAGAGCTTCGTGCGGCTCCATGCCAGCGGGAATGACTACTGGGAGGATGACGTATCCGAGTTTCTTTTTACCATCCGGCGTGCGGCGCATGACCCGGCCAACGGATTGAACAACATCCACCTGGGAATTACGAGGAGTGAGGAACAGCACGGCGTCGAGAGCTGGAACATCGACACCTTCTGACAAGCATCGGACATTGCTCAGGATGCGGCAGGTGTTTTCCGGTGGCTCAGCCTTGAGCCAGTCGAGCTTCTCCTCTTTCTCTCCGGCATTCATGGTTCCGTCGACATGCTCGGCTTCGCAGATCAAGGAGACATCGGAGTCTTCCTGTTCTTGATAGGCATCCACAACCGCTTGGAACATGGCGGCGATCTGCTTTGAGCTGACTTTGTGCTTTCCGCTACCTTTCTGGCGCTCGATGACCTGGCAGAAAGCAACAGCACGGCGCATGGGCTCAGGATCGAACGTGAGATCCTGTGCAAGCCCTTGTTTTGCCAGCGCCTTCCAACAGCCGATAATGCGGGCAGCATCATCCACCTTGAGCTGATTGTTCTCGTCCTTGAGGAGATTCTGAATGCGGGCGCTGACGTGGGCTTCATCAATCGTGAGGACCAAAACCTTGTAATCGGTGAGAAGCTTCAACTCGACGGCTTCGGAGAAGGTGATGACGTGGAGTTGCTTCCCGTAGAGAGCCTCGTCGTCCATTGAGCAAATGGCGACGTTGTCCTTCTCTGCCGTGGCCTTCGCGAAGTCCCCATAGATTCGCGGCGTGGCGGTCATGTAGAGACGTTTGGTGGCACGGATGAACTCGTTGTCGTGGATACGGACGAAATTGCTTTCGTCCTCGCTTTCAAACGTAGCTCCGGTAGTTCGGTGGGCTTCGTCACAAATCACCAGTTGAATCTCCGGCAATCCAAAAAGGTGTTGAGCACGGCTGATCACATCGAGCGAGTGGTAGGTGGAGAAAATGACGCTCATGTGCTGAGCGTCATGTCGCTTCCTCAGTTCTTCAGCCAGGCGCTTGGCGTCCGTGGTCGCCGGGTAGCGCAACTCGTGAGCGAACGTCTCGACAATGTCTTCATCCTTGTCGCGCTTTTTACCGACTTCAGCATCGGAACAGACCGCAAAACTATGAAGCGGTATGGCGCTTTCTTGGGTCCACTCGGTAAGCGTTTGCGACAACAGGTTGAGACTGGGGACCAAGAAGACGACGAGTCGGTTCTTGCCGGCCAATTCCTCCGCGATTTTGAGACTGGTGAAGGTCTTTCCAGTGCCGCAGGCCATGATGAGCTTGCCTCGGTCTGCTGCTTTGAAGCCAAGCATCACATTCGTGCAGGCGCTCGTCTGGTGAGGCCGAAGTTCCTTCTTCTGCTTTAGAGCCGGCGGCGCGCTGGGCTGGTATTTGGCCCAAGCAATCTGACTCGTTTCGAGATCATGAAGGTCGATCTTGTAAACCGGGGGCTGCTGATTGCTCAGGGAGTTCTCTGCGTTCTCACTCCAGTCGTTCGTTGTCGTGACGATGATGCGCTGCGTAAACGGCTTTTGGCCCGAGGCGGTGAAGAAGCTGTCAATGTCGGCCTTGCGGACGCGGTATTCTGGCGCGTGGCATTTGCATTGAATGGCGTGGTATTCGTTCGTGCCCGCAGTCTTCGCGACCAGGTCGATTCCTGTGTCCTTGGCAGAAATGCCGAATTGCAGCGTGCCGATTTGTTTGGCCCAATCAGCAAACAGCCACACGTCACTGTAGAGGTCGGCGTAACTGGCCTCGTAACGGAAGTAGGTGCGGATCAGTTCCTCGAAGTAGGTGCCTTTCTCGCGCTCGGTCTGGGACAGAGCACGGTATTTTTCGAGGATGCTTTGGAGTGCGGTCATGGAGAAAATTCAGCGTATTGACACGGAGCCCGATTACACCCGGCATTCGGAGAATGTGGGGCCACTCAGGGAAAGCTCGACACAATGCACGCCCCGGAATCAGACGCGAGATTGAAAGTCGGCGATCACGAGCAATCTGGCCTTAGCGGGACGAGGGAGAGGCTTGTTTCCTGCTCCGTTCAGCGCATTCCGTATGAAGCGTAAGAGGTCCAAACGGTGGATCATTGCCAAGGCTGGGAACGTGCGCATTCCTGCTTATCGCTTTGTCGATGGCCGTGTGTGCATCGTCTACTACGAGGCCGGCAAAAGGGTGCGTAAATCCTTCAGTGACGATACCCAGGCCGAGAGTGAAGCGCGTCTGGTGGCGCAGAAGATTAGCGCCCTTCAGGAGGAGGTGTTAAAACTGACCGCCACGGATCGGGAGTCCTACTTGCTGGCGAAGGCTCATCTTCAGTTCCTGAGCGTCTCGATCCATGTTGCGGCCGAGGAATACTCCCGATGCCGTGCGCTATTGCCGCGTGAAGTCTCATTGCCGGAGGTTGTGGATTTCTACGTGAAGAGGATGGGAAAAACGCGGATCAATCACCGAGTTCCTCAGATTGCCGCTGAATTCATCGAGGCTAAGGACCAAGATGGCATTTCGGCCCATTACCGGAAGTGTCTGCGCAACGATTTGAAACGCTTCGCCTCTGCGTTTTCGAAGAAGATTACTGACGTCACCACTGCGGACATGGAACGCTGGTTGCGCGGGCTTGGACATTGCCCACGGTCGCGAAACAATCTCCGGTCGACGCTCATCACCTTTTTCAATTTCGCCAAAACTCGCGGTTACCTGCCCCGAGATATGAAAACGGAAGCCGACTTTATTACCCGTGCCTCCGTGAAAGGGGGCGACATCTGCATCTTCACCCCGGCAGAGATGGCGAAGCTTTTCCACGCTGCGGATCGAGACAATATTCCCTTCCTTGTCCTGTCAGCACTTGCGGGATTGCGACACGCGGAAGTGCTGCGCCTCGATTGGGAAGACATTCGCTGGAGTCAAAACTGTATCGAGGTGGGGAAGGACAAATCGAAAACTGCCACACGGCGCCTGGTCCCACTGCTACCGAGTGCCGCTAATTGGTTGGCGGATTACCGAGGTTCAGAGGGCAAGGTCTGTCGTTACGCACGAGAACAGCGTCGAGTGCAGAGGCTGGCTGAATCGAAAGAGCTGGGACTGACGTGGCGCCAAAACATCTTACGCCACAGCTTCATTTCCTACCGTGTGGCGGCGACGCAGAACGTAGCCCAAGTGGCATTGGAGGCTGGAAATAGTCCGCAGATGATCTTTTCGAACTACCGCGCACTGGTGACTCCACAGGACGCCACAGACTACTTCGCGATTGTGCCACGCAACCAATTGAATGCCGGGATAGATTTTGCGATTTAAGGGTTCGTGGCGTCGACACATCTACCGCTGTCGCATCAGCGGAGCTTAAAAACAGTTTCCTATCCCGGTGAGCAAATGTCTCTCGTGCCTTTGCACGAGGGATATCCCAAACATCCCCAAAACTGTGAGCCGGCGTTCGCGCCCTTCTTGGCAGTTCTGAGCACCATCGCTTTGCCGCACTTGGGGCAGGCTACTGTGGTCGGGGTAGAGGATGCCGCGATTTGAGCTGGTGACCCAGTCGGCTGGATGTGCCCAATCAACCGGCAGAGCGCATCGCCGTCGATCAGCTGTATCGGCTTCCCTTGCGCCCATTCCTTCGCCTCTCCCGTGAAGACTCCACTCGTGACCAGGATGCCGTACGATGCCTTCTCGGCAGTCATCACGCCGTAGAGTTCACGCACAGTCGTCACGGCCACCTTGTAAGCCTTCCACTGTTTGCACTGCACCAAGGTAGTCCGGCCCTCCTTGCTAAGACGCAGATCCACCCCGCCGTCAGCACCGCCCTCCAGATTTTCTTCCACACTGTATCCCTCACGTCGATAGGCTTCCCCAATGAGCTGTTCAAAGCGAGACCATGATAGGGCACGGATGGATTCGATGCTGGTCTGTGCTTCGTAGAGGGACCGCCGCTTCATCCTGGCGATTGCTGCTGTCCCTCCCGCGAGCAGTGCGAGCCCTGCGGCCAATTGCCCGGCTAACGGAACAAATCCAGCCGCGAAGCCTTTCAAAATTGGATTCGTTCCAGCAAAGGCGAGAATCAGGCTGTTCACGAGGACATAGAGAACCATGGCCACTGGAATGCAGACCCAGGGCGGAACCTTCATGAAGATGGCGAAAAGATTATCGAAGAAGCTGTCGTTTTTACGTCGGGGCATTGTCGGAGAACGGCTACGCGCAGTATCTGTCTATACTACGCCCTCGAAGCAGACGGCTTATTGTCACTTCGTGCATCAATCAGAACAATGCCTTGCGCTTCTGAGCCATCTATTTCCTTCAAAATTCCTTTTAGGAGCAGCTCTTCGTATTGGGTAAAATATAAAATTACCTTGAACGATTGCTTGGTGTTGTTGGCCTTCTTGTAAATCTCCACTTGATTCTCTAGATTGCGCCGCAGCTGAGAGTTTCCTGCCAGTTTAAACTCCACGAGTGTGCTGTCTCCACTTCCTCTGGAAACCTTGAAGTCTACCGGACCACGGCCATTATTGACTTCAGAATCGACAGAACTTGCCGACCCCTCCCACACCAATTTAAACAGGATTTGTAAATCTCGTTCCCGTTCAATTCTTTTCCCGTCGACATAAAAGATTCTATACCCGTCCTGATTTTCAATAACCTGCTTGAGGTAAGCGATCTTCTTACCTGTTTCGTCGAGCGTGCCGCCAGGTAATAAATAAAACTCACCCGTCTTGAGGAGAAGGCGAGCAAGGTGAAGAATGCTCTGAATGAATTGATTTTCGACCGACTTCACTCGTTCCGCGCTTTGGCGAACGGCTTGGTCGCCGGTATCCTCCTTCTTGCGAATAAAGAAGTCTATCAACTCCGGAAATCGTCTCAGCGTTTGCTCCATCGCTCGTTTTTCATCCTTTTCCGTCGGCTCCTTGGGAAGGATGCTTTTGAAGTAATGATCTATTTGCGCTCGCAATGCGTCATTGGGGATGGATTCGCGAATGCCTGGAAAATCGCGCCTTAAATCCTCTTTGTTGATCCAGATATCATCTTTAGTGAGTATATCGACAGGAGTAAGAATGATATAATCCCCCTCCAGCCAAGGCAATTCAAAGGTGCTATCTTCCCAGTATTCTATATCGTAATTGAATGCAACTCGATGGATCTTCACAGTCCGGAGCAATCTGCGGTCGATATGTTTTACAGCGAAGGCTTGAGTGTATTCCAAAAGATAGCCTTTTATCAAATTGGTTGTGAAGTCGCTGATACAGTCTCTCCCAACCCCCTCGCGAATCAAAACCAGCTTTTCTAAATGGGAACCTTTGGTGACTTGTTCTTTCCCGAAATCGTGAAATAGTGAGTGGAGATTTTCGTTGAGAGCTTGAGCGAACTTTAGTCCTAAGCCACGCCCAGCATTTCCCGTCATGCAGAACCCCAGTTTGTTTTGTTTAACTTCTGGGAAGCAATACCAAGCACGCAATAGTCCTGGGCTCAGATTGCCGGTTGATGCCCTATCACGCAAAAAGCGGAGATACTTTATTATTTGCTCATGAAGTGCCTGATACTCTGCTTTCTTGCTAGTAAACAAAAGGAATGGATCGATAAACAACGGGAGATCCAAAAGGCACGCCACGTTGAATGCACCGTAGTCGGCAAGGAGTTTTGGCTCAACATTGAAGCAATCTGTGAAGTAGATTCGGGCGCTAGCTTCAGAGGCCGGGGATGAGTTCATTGCGTGACGAGCTTGTAATTACTTCTCTGGTAAGCCAAGCCAAATGATCGGGGCGAGCGTTGACTGCAATTCTATGGCGTCCAAATCGCCTTCAAATCCGGATCATCCAGTGCCGGCTTTCTGAACTGTGGATCAAGTTTGAAGCAATGCTGTAGCCGGGCCTTGGCCACTTCAACATCACCCAGCACGCACTCGTAGCAGGCCAGGTTATAGTGGAAAATGGCGGCTTCCGGATGGCGCTCTACGGCTTCCAGGAGAATGGCCTTCGCCGATTCGATGGAGACAGCTCGGCGAGTGGAGAAGGCCAGCCAGGCGGTCCACTGGATGTTGTCCGAGTCGTAGTCCACCAGCCTTTTCGCCACGGTCCGCATGAGTTCCCATTTCTCAAGAAGCCGATATACTTGCGCCCGCAACGCCAGGACTTCGGGCAGATGGCGGCAGAACGGGTCAATCAGGTCCAATTCTGCGTCAGCATCGAGCGGCATGCCCAGTTCGAGGTATCCTTGGGCTGCGGTGAGGTGCTGTTGTTCTTCTTCGGCGAATGACACGGCTACGTGATGGGACCTTTGCTCCAGTCCGTGTTGATGTTCCAAAGGCAGGGGTGGCGTGTGCTGAAGACGATTGCTCCCTCCGGAACACGTTCGATTGTCGTCTTTAAGGCTGCGGCATTAATCCCATGTCTGCCGGTTTGCACCCATTTTAGCCACATCAGAAGGTAATCACGTAGCCCCATGCGCCCCTCGGTATTGTCGAATTCTTTCGCGAAAACTGCCCACTCGCCTGCGACTAGAACCCGAAACTCGTGATGCGCGAGTGACGTGATTAGTTTACACCACACAGGGAATGCCGCCTTATGGACCTCGTCGCCGAGGTATCCACATTTAGACGAACCCTCTTTTCGAATTCCCCAAATTGCGTTGGAGACGATCCAGTTTCCGGAATTGATGGCATCTCCCCAACCGGTTCTAAAAAGATTGCCCAGCGTTCGGTCGGGGTGGTGACGCTGCGTGGCCGCTTGTCCTATCGAAGCAACGGCGCTCGATAGGGTTTCTGGTTGGTTGCCCCAATCCTGCATCAGCAAGAGACCTTTCGGCTCAGCATTTGGCACTGAGATTTTCACCCATTCGAGCCATGGGCAATACAGTCGCCCATCGTCGAACGCCGCCATCTTGCCTCGGAAGACACTGCCGGATGCCTCAAGCGAAGTGATAGCGTCCAAGAGTTCACTCATTTCGAAATCGCGTTCAATGTCCGGGGTGTTGCTGGAAGCCAAAACGGATGGTCCGTTGTCCCGATGTCGGTTCTCTGATTCATTTCAAGAGCGGCAACACTCGCGCACATCATTGCGTCAACGACGTCGTGCATGGCGCCGTAAGAAAGAGTCCTGATGTGTGGCGAGGTGAGTTCGCCCGGTGATTCCCCGGCCATTACCGATATGGCCTTAACGCGTGCAGCATACCCTTCACTGGTGCTCTTGTTGGTCGCGTCAGCGCCGTAGGCCCACCAGACTGCGAATGGGTAGGTCTCGATACATTCGATCCCAGCTCCCTCGATAGCTTTGAACAGCTCAAAACCTGCAAGCATCCAGATCTGATTCGCTCCACTGAGGTTGCCGGAAGTCCGGCGCTCTTCGCGAATTCTATCGAACGCTAACGGCGAGGGCGTTCGGTAGTAAGGAATCCCCATCGAGTCCAGTCGTCGCTCAGCGGGACGAATGGCATCTTCTTGCGCATGGCTCCATGGGGCGTCAATTACCACGCGGCCAACCTTTAGAGAAAACTCTTCTTCGATGTCCCTGAGGTATTCAACCGCTTTCATCGCGTAAGCAATTGCCACGTGAGGATTGCCGATGAGGGCCGCATTGCCGGGGCCTCGTGGAGGCTTCGCTTTCGCGGTTCTAAGTGAGACAAAGCGCCTGCTTTTGACACCGGAAACAAGTGCACAAACAGGCAACCTCTTACCGTATCGGACCGCCAGATCGATTCCAATTACAGCGTCGACGGATTCGGATGGGCGGGAAGGCATGGATTGAATGCGGCAAAGTTCTTCTTTACTCTATGGACCGTGTCAACTCGCCCACACATCGAGAGAATCATCTCTGGCGGCCAAACTGGTGCAGATCGAGCGACTCTCGATTGGGCTGTCTCCGTAGGCATACCCCACGGCGGATGGTGCCCAAAGGGCCGTAAGGCGGAAGACGGTCCGATAGATGCACGATATCAGCTTCAAGAATCAACTTCACCGAGCTACCTCCAACGCACGGAATGGAACGTCCGCGACTCGGACGGAACGGTCATTTTAACCGTCGCGTCAATACTCACCGGTGGATCCAAACGGACGGCTGAATTTGCGGACAAGCTCAGAAGGCCGTGGATTCACCTGCACGAGGCTCTGGGCCTCGACGAGTGTGCATCGAGGCTTAAAGCCTTCATTCAAGAGCGCCAGGTGAAAGCGTTGAATATCGCTGGCACGAGACGATCGAAGGAGCCCAACGTCGGCAAGTTCGTCGCTGAAGTTTTGACTAGGAGTGTATCAGCCGAAGGTTAAAGACTACATTCTATGACCGTGATCCTGACGTGGAACCCCACACAAGAACGCCCTGCCAATCTTATCTCTGAATTGAGAATACTTGCCAGGGGTAAGACGCCCAAATGGTCTGGCTGGAGTTCTGGGAGTCGAAGGAATCTTCCGGTGGGCTCGCGTTTCTTTCTCTTTCGGCAGGGCGTTGAACCCAAGGGGATTGTCGGATGTGGCTACACGACGGGTCTCCCAACGCCATCGGAAGAACCGGGAGAGTTCTCCAATTATTGCCCGATTGCACTAACGGCTGCTTTGAACGCCGATGCGGGAGAAGTTTTGGCATTGGCAAGGCTCTCAAAAGACAGAGTTCTCGGAGAGATGCACTGGAACAATATGCCAGGGAGCGGAGTTGCACTCTCAGAACGTTGTGCAGTTCGATTGGAAGAATTGTGGGCCGCGCTCCTAAAGCGCCTCAAGAAGGCGGAACTATCTCGGAAGTAGAGTCAGACAGGTAATGCATCCCGGAACTATTGTATTGCCTCATTACAGAAGTCGCTTACACCAACTTGTATGAGCACCACCGACACTCTCACTAAGTATAACGAATTCATGGACGGCCTGCGGAAGCGTCACGCCGAACTCAAGGCCGAGTTGGACCAACTGGAAAAGGTGCCTGGTCTGTTGGACGGAACTGAAGTGGGCAACGGTCGCAAGAAGCCAGGACCAAAGCCCGGCCGCAAAGCTGGTCTTAAACCCGGTCCCAAGCTTGGTCGTAAAAAGGCAGCCAAGGCCAAGAACGGATTCAGCGAAGTTCCAGACAAGGCGACATTGAAAGACCTGCTGAAAAAGGCAGAAGGCGGACGGATGAACCGCAAGGCTCTCAACGGCGCCGGCTACAGTCTCAAGTCCGCCGTGCTCATCGCCAAAGAGAACCCGGATGATTTCGCCTTCAAGCAGAACAAGGCCCAGGGCGAGGTGTGGGTGAAGAAATAACTTTGGGCGTCTAGCCGCATGGCCGATAAATTCGATGCTCACCCTACCCGTTCGACGCTTACCGTGCTATTCGAATGCTGGAAGGCTGCAGAGCGTGAGGTTGTGGCCCGATGGCGGTGGAGTAGCACAAATGCAGACGAACCATTTATTACCGAGCAATTGTATGGTTGCCTGAACGAGAAATTGTCAATGGCCACGCAAGATGGGCGAGTCGAGAGAGCATTCGCTGAGGATTTCTATCGCCAGTATCCAAATCTTGGACACTTTATCGCCAACGACGCTTCGCACGGTCTGTTCATGGAATGTCGGCTCCACAATCGAGTTGAAGAAGGAAAGACTGGAGGAGACTTTGGACTCGTAATTTCCCGACCGGCGGTTGAGTTTATGGACCTTCGACAGACAGAACAGGGTCTGCTTTGCCAAGCCAAGCGCAGACAGGCTTACGGCAGTTGGGGAGGTCTTTCTAACAATCAAGCCAGGGTTCTTCCCGAAAGAGTAGAATATCTGGCTTTCATTCTTTACGACCTGTTGCCGGGGATAGCTACTGGACCAAATCCCTTTCAGTGGCTGCCCTGCAAGGGGCACTCAATCACTGAGGTGGAGACCTGGCTTCTAACTGACAAGTTCCCTTCCACAACAGATAGTATTAGAACGCTCAAGAGCCTTGCTACTGGAGAGATTGGAACTGATGACAGACGGACAATCGAACAGGTTATCCGCCTCAAAGCCCGACCGGAACTTTCTATCAAAATCGATTGGCCGGACGGCCAGCGCCCGCAAGGGGTGCATGCAATCAATGCACCTACGCAGCAAGATGTAGTCAGGCTTTACAACTAGCGATAAGCCTTTTTAGCTTTCTCGCTCCGCTAGAGCTGCACGAGCGAATACCGATTCTCCCGGAATCTGAAAGCATCTTCTCCGCCCTCAAGAAGTAAACACACTGCTTCACGAATACCTAGAGTTTCGCCGGTTGCTGAATGTTCCAACCCACCAGAGTCATAACGCAAAGAAGGATAAGGCTGGCCCGCGAGGCGCTCTGCAGTCGCTACAATTATCTGTTCCGCGTCAGTTGCCACGACAAGATTCGGGTTGTGGGTGATCAGAATAATTTGGCGACGCTTTTTAGCCTTTCTTATATAAGGCACCAGTTGCTTATAAACGGATGAGTTGTCCAAATTACCCTCAGGCTGATCGATCAGAAGAGGGCGGGTATCATCCTCATCCATCAGCAAGTAGAGGACTAAGAGAGCAATTCCCCGGGTTCCGGGAGAGAGGTATTCAAGCTCTGTTCCTGCGTAATGAATTTTGTAGGACAGCTCAATATGATCTACGGAGAACATCCAATCATAAAGTTCGACTTGGGACAGCTTCGATGTGCCAAACTTTTCGGGAAACGTTCGAACGTCCACGGCCGAAAGGAATTCCTCAAAGGCCGGTCCAATTCTCGCCGCGTCACCACTTTTCCACGCCGGAACTAGCTTCGTCTCTATAAGTTTTTCAATTTCAGTTTGTTTAGCCTCAGCCCCGACTCTACGTCCATCGAAAAACCTAGAAGAGCGTTCCAGCCATGCTTTTCCATCCACTTGATATCCGACTGACACACTGAATTGCATCTCATTCCCGAGTTGATTAATTGCGTCTTCCATCGGCGCATAGAGCTCCCTTAACCCAGCCTCATCCGTTGAAAGCGCCTTGAATACCTCCAGATACAGAGCGATCTGTTTAGTCTTTTGCCTTTCAAGCACCTTCGTAACCCTCTCATCAAGGTTTTGGATTTCCTTCTCAAGACGTTCGGACGTTGCGGCTCGCTCGGCTATTTGCTTTTGGAGATCCAAAAAGCGTTTGCGACTTACCTCGTCCTTCGTTACCCGCTCCTTGAGCGTCGCAATCATTATCTGCACTCCCACAATTGTTGGCTGGTTCTCCGTGGAGTGTTCCGACCCCTTGATGGCAACAATTTCGCCGCCGAGCTTCTCGATTTCCTTCTGAAGAAGATTCTCAACTTCCGGAATCCAAGTCGGAGCGAGCTTCTGCACAGTAGAATCGTCGATGCCAGCATCGCGAAGTTGCCGCTCAACGTTTGCCACTTCCTGTGTCACACTTTTCTTGATTGAAGAATATGATTCTATGGCTCCTTCGATTGCACGACGACGACGGCTTATTGAAGCTGTCTGCTCTTCGAGCTTTTTCAAGAGCGATTGTTGAATCTCAAGCTCTATAACCACCTGCTGATCCACTGATTGTGTCGCTTCCGGCAGTTGCTTTCTCAGCTCTTCTACCTGCATTGCGACTTCGGCCTTTGCAATTATCTTGGAACCTTTTTGGTCAATGGCCTCTTGGAGCCTGACGACCTCCTTATGAAGAGTCGCGAGTTCTCCACGCAACGCTTCCCTTTGGATGTTAGAGGCTGACTCTCGGGCCTTCCGGAGTTCAGTGAACGAGGAATACCCCTCCTTTTGGATTTCATCCAGTTTTGCAAACACCACGTCCTCGATCGCCTTTTGGAGTTCCTCGCCTTCATGGTCAGAGGAGCATAATCGCTCGACAAAATCTTGGGACAAATAGCGCACTCGTGGTCTAGCAGAATTAAACGGTGCATCTGTCAAGATGCCCTTCGTCCGGTCGCCGCTTCCCCATTCGAGTTCGACCTGGGTTCCTGACAAATGTAATGCGCCCTTCGTAATGAATGACGAGAGAGATTTACGATCTAGTGGATAGCCAGAGGCGAACGACGAAAGGTCTGCCACAGCAGTTTTCCCTGAGCCCTTCTCTCCAATTACTGCGACAAGTCCTGGATTCAGTTCGATAGATTCAATGGCGAACCATCCGGAACTTGCCGAGAACGAGAGTTTCCGTATTTGTTGACTATGATCTGACGGTTGCGGCGGGAACGTTCCAACATGAACGCGGTCGTCGGGTTCCCAAAGAATCTGCCTCAATCCATGAAATGTAGGATCACTTTTTACCCAGCAAAAGCGATCGCGATCCGGCTTAAAGAGAGAAGCCACTTCATGGGCATCGGAACCATGAACGCAGGGTTTCAAAGAGCGGTATTGCCGAATGATCTCTTCCTTCGAAGTGCCTGGCTTCAATCCGAGATAATGCAGACGATCTCCTGGGTTGCCGGAAAACACGAAGTGGCACCATTTCAGAATCTCGTCTCGGGTTGCCCCAAAACCGTCCAATGGCAAGCCACTGATACCATCCTTTCCATTTGCGATCCCGATCAAAGAACTTCGCCTGAGCCATTTTTCATCATCGAGCCATGTTTTAATGGTGGTCCGGTCTGGCTTAAATTGACGAACGCCAAAAGTATACGCATCTTCGTCCTCGATTAGAGCTGGGTTTTGCGCTCGTCCAAAGGCAATCAACTCCTCTCGACAGCACCCATAGGGTTGGCCGTCATAGCTGAATTTCAAATTTCGGAGCGCCCGCTTAATCTTTTCGATATGATCACCCTCGGTAGGATCGATTAGCAGATGGAGGTTCAGCGCCTTTCCATCGGTGGTTTGCGGCATCATTCTGAACTCGATATTCGGAATCAGGAGATCGACCGTTTCTAGACGGGCGTTTGACACCTTTTCTGCAAAGAGCTTCTCGTATCCATCAAGGGTCATGTAATCCGTGACACCAATTACGGAAATCTTCGCACTTGCTGCTGCCGCTTCAAGGAATGTGACATATTCTTCCCAAGTGACCCCCGAGAACGGCGAACCAAGTTTGCTCTCTGGTGTGTGAACGTGAAGATCCCACCGCCGCCATTCTGACCCGCGAGACCAAGGTGAAGGAGCGACTTTCAACGGTATTTGAGGGGTCGGCATAGCTGCGAGGGATTGGATTTCGGCCCGGGGTCTAGCTTTTTTCAATTCGCAGCGAAAGGTGCAAATCGACGGCAATCTCAAAAAAAGAGGCGGAGGTCCGAACTCTTGGGAACGAGGTGATCAACACTCGTTTGAAGGATCTGGGCCAAAAGTGCCAACTCGTAATCCGTAATACACCGTCGCCTCAGCTCAATTTTTGTGAGAACCGTTCGTTCTACATCCCAGCCGGCGAGTTGCAGCTTTCTAGCTAGATCTGACTGAGACCAGCCCTTGGCCTCTCGCATACGCCGAATCTCCAGTCCCATCAGATTACGGACTGGAGGCTTTTTCGATTTGGAGGACGAACGAGGCATTGTGCCACTGTTGGCACTTGACCCTGCGTATTCGTCGGGCTGACATGGGTGCCACTATTGGCACATTCGAATGAGTAAACAACCCTCTCGAAATACCCCCCCCGGCTGCCCAGACCCCAGCAGTGGTATGGCAACGTGTATGAACACCAATCTACCATCCAACGGACGCACATCTGATCCGATGCGCATCTTCATCTACAAGGATCAACAACAGCTTGGCCCGTTCACTGTCGAGGAAGCCTTAGCCAAAGAGAGGTCAGGTGAGATTTCCAAAGCAGACCGCGCTTGGGCGGCCGGGCAAAGCGAGTGGGTTGTCCTCGGGGACCTCCTGGGCGCCATCCAGGCAAAAGGTGAATCCGAATTGAACGTGCAAAGAGAGAGATCTCAGAACCAGAAGAAGACGAGATGGCGGTTCGCGGTTTTTGGTCTGCTTTCTGGCGTGATCCTGCTGGCTTCTATTCTCAGCGATTCCCAGCACACTGGAAACAGGCATAAACCAGATGAGGGCAATGAGGTTTTCAGGACAGAAGACCCAAATACCTTCACTGATGCGTCTGGGAAGACTCAATTGACCTTGAACGATGTAGTTCTAACTCCCGCCGAGGTGAAGCAACTCGCTCCTGACAATCGTGAGTTTATTCAAGCGCAACAAAACGGCAAAGCTGTCTACTATGTCGAGGTCACAATCAAAAACGCGCAAGCAGGGAATAGATACTACTCGTATTCGGATTTCAGCATGAGAGACGACACGGGAATATCTTTCCCAGCGACTCCTGCAAAGGAGCGGTTCTCGATGATAATCGTCTCAGGGGAGAAGGCTCGTGGCGGCATGATATTTACATTACCCATGGCGAGTATTCCGAAGGCGCTTCTTTTGAATACCCAATTTGTAGATCCTTCGACTTCACGGCCGCTCGTTGTTGTCGCAGATCTTACTATCTACCCACTCTTTAGGGGAACGCGTGCCCACAGCGGGAGTAAATAGGCCAATTAGGTGGTATAATAAGGAGATCCCGCGAAGTAACCCCTCCGGGTGAACTTCCAGGGCGAAGAGAACATCCAATGCCACGGCCGATGCACTACAGCCCGGTCATCAAAAGGTTTCTTGTGTCCGCTCTCTATCACGAAGCGAAACGCAGGAAGATGCCGATGACCCGGCTCACGGATACGCTGCTGACGGAAAGTCTGAAGAATACTGAAGGCTGGAAGGAAGCAGCACGTCTCCACGAAGAACCACCATCGCTCTCCGCGCCATCAAAGGCCGCGTAGCGCATCAACAACCAACACCGGCACTGACTGACCCGCGAATCAACACGCGGGTTTTTTCGTGCCCAAATCCAAACCACAGAAGGGAACACAAATGGCAGTAATCCTCCAAATCACGTACATGAAAAAATTGGGCCTTCCTAATTTTTCAAGCCACTCCTGCGCCGTCCAACTCACCGTCGAAATTGCGGACGCTGCGACGGCCAGGCAGGAAACCACCAAACTCTACCAGTTGCTCCAAGCCGCGGTGGACGGTGAAATACAAACCGTTGGCTACATGCCCGATGCTTCAACCTACGGGATGAACAATGGCGACGGGAACCACGCAAACGGGAATGGCCATCAATCGAATGGGAACCGCTATTCCCAGCGTCCGAACGGGAATACGCACCAACGTCCTTCTGGTCACAGCAGTGGTAATGCTCACCAGAATGGCAATGGCAACAGTGAAGTATGGAACTGCACCGATGGCCAGAAGGGGCTCATTCTCCGCATCGTCAACGAGAACAAGATCCCGAAGGAAGACGTAGAAGGAATGGCGCAGCAGATGTTCGGCATAGGGGTGCGCCAACTCGACAAAATGCAGGCGAGCCAGATTATTGAGGAGCTATTCGCCAAAATCGGGAAGTCTCCACAGCGGTCAAGGTGGCAACGTCAACCAGCACAACGATGAATGCTCCTGCCACTTCACAGCCGGAGCGAATTCAGCAGCTCCAAGAGACCGTCTCAGCATCCCGGTTGAACACCTTCTCCCAATGCCGACTGAAGTTCTTCTTTCGCTACGTGCTGAAGATCCCAAAAGCCAAAACACCGGCGCTGCATGTGGGAACAACCCTCCATTCGACGCTGAAGGCATGGAACAAAGCACGCTGGAAAGAGCAACCACTCACGACCACGCAGCTTCACCAGGAGTTCGCAAAGGCATGGGTCGAGAGTCAGGAACAAGAACGGGTAGCTTGGGAAGGAGATGAAACCGATCAGATGTCCACGGCCTGGCGCCTACTGGAAACCTACATTCGTGAGTGTCCGGTGAAGCTGGATGAGAAGCCCGATGCCGTGGAAGTCACCGTGGAAACAGACCTGTCGGCACACGGACTGCCACGGCTCATTGGGGTAATCGACTTGGTGCAGAGCGGGAGAATCGTGGACTACAAAACCAGTAGCACGACCCCTAATCCCGCCACGGCAGCGCATCTCAATGAAGTCCAAACGAGTGTGTATGCGACCCTCTACCGTGACGCCACCAGCCGAACGGAGGAGGGATTGGAACTGCATCACTTGGTAAAGCTGAAGGCGCCCAAGATTGTCATCACTCCCCTGCCTCCGATGAGCAGTGAACAACAGACCAGGCTCTTCCGCATTATGGAGTCCTACCAACACGGTCTCGATGTGAGAGATTGGGTTCCGTCGCCCGGCATGGGGTGTCTGTCGTGTGAGTTCTTCAACGAATGCCGGCAGTGGAGTTGAGAAAACCTGTCCGAAGTGTCCGAGATATCATTCCCGGACGTTTCGGACGCTAAAACGCAACCTCGGGCTGGCTCTGTTCAATCCGGAGCCAGCTAAAGAAAGGAGGAATTCATGGCACGTCTGCTTCTCACCCTTTTGGTGCTGCTTTCGCTCACCGGATGCCCCGACCAGAACACCGCGCCAACGGCGGAACAAATCGCAGCCTACCAAGCGGAGTTAAAACAAGCTCAGTCTGGTAAAGCGTTCTGGCAATCCACGGCCACGGTTCTCAGCATCATTGTCCTGCTCGCTCTCGCGGCAGGAATGGTGCTCGGATCCAAAGCCAGAAAGGACTCCGATGAATAGTGTGTCCATTCGGGGACAGTTTATTCGGTATTGGCGTCCCCAACCACTCCCACCGCCACGGGTGCATCCGTCACTCTCGCGGATGTCTGCTCCGCAGCGTCTCGCGGAAGTGCTTCGATATTCCCTCCTTCGGATGGAGTATTGGATCTCTCCTGGTGGCGGCTTGCGGGAGTGGGCCCGGCTCAATCTGGCGCTGGCATTGTGCATCGGAATTCCGGTTCTTTGCTTTGCGCCAATCATCACGCTCTTGCTCACCTGTTTCGTGAGTTGGAGCGATTCACTCGTTCACATTGTCACCAACCTATTGCTGATACCGGTCATCGCATTGGCAGCAGTCGCCATCATCACGGCACTGCTCACCATGCTCCGGAAGATGAGCAAATAAAACCCGCCGGCACTCATTCGAGTCCGGCACAACGAAAGGAGAACACTATGGAGAGCACCACGCTCTACTATCGGGAAGGTTCGTCCGATAAGGTCTATCAGATCGCAATCGAACCAAGAGGAAACGGCTATGCGGTCAACGTTGCGTATGGCCGTCGTGGTAGCACCCTCACCACGGGCACCAAGACGCATTTCCCGGTCCTATTGGCCGAAGCGAGACGCGTTTATCAAAAGCTCGTCAAAGAGAAGATTGCGAAAGGCTACTCTCCTGGTGAATCCGGCACGCCTTACGCACACACCGACAAGGCTGCGCTCACCACCGGCATTCACTGCCAACTGCTTAATCCCATCGAAGCCGACGAAGTGCAACGCTTCCTTGGTCACGCGGATTTTGTGATGCAGGAGAAGATCGATGGTCGGCGCTTGCTCATTCAGAAGAAGGGCAACGAGATGATCGGCATCAACCGCCAAGGTCTCGCCGTCGGACTCCCGCAAACGCTGGTCAGCGATGTGGAGAACTGCCCACTCGACTTCACCCTCGATGGTGAGGCTGTCGGAGACACGCTGTATGTCTTCGATCTGCTCCACGTAGGCGACACCGATATTGGCGGCCAACGCTACATCGAACGACTCTTCCGTCTGATGAACCTGCTCGGCTCATTCCAGCATCCGCACATCGAGTTCATCACCACGGCGTATCAACCGGAGGATAAGCGGGCCATGTTCGACAAACTGAAAGCCGATGGCCGTGAGGGCGTCGTATTCAAACACGCGGACGCACTCTACACCGCTGGCCGACCGGCTTCCAATGGCCCGCAGCTCAAGTTCAAGTTCTACGAGTCGGCATCGTTCGTTGTGGGCAAAGTGAATGCCAAACGGAGTGTGAGCCTACTGCTGAATAAAGAGGGCACAATGGTCGACGCCGGCAACGTCACCATTCCTCCGAATCACGACATCCCGGCCCCAGGCTGTGTAATCGAGTGTCGTTACCTCTACGCATTCCCCGAGAGTGGCTGCATCTATCAGCCCACTTACCTCGGCGTCCGAGAGGATCTGACCGCTGACGACTGCACGGTCGATCAGCTCAAATACAAACCCACGTAAACCACCCACCAACCCCTGAAGCGAACAGCCCGCATGTCTTCACCGATGTGCGGGCTGCTTCGTTTCCAATCCACAACACGAAAGGAATCACACATGGAATCCATCACACTTCCCGTTGCAGAGCTAAAGCCTGCACTCATCGGCCTCTCAAAGGTCATCAACAAACGCCCGACACTTCCCGTGCTCGGCCTGATCAAAATCGAAAGAACCGCAGAGGGTTGGGTCGCCCTCACGGGAACCGACCTTGATACCTTCGTCACCGTTCGCCTGGAGCAACCCGCCGAAGGCCATCCATTCACGGTTCTGGTGCCGCTTGATGAGCTGCAAACCGTCGTCAAGAAGTGTAGCAAGAACGAGAGCATTGAAATCCAGCCTCTCGCCGCTGATAAAGTCGCCATCAAGACTCCGGTGGGCGCGGGCTGGGCAGAAACCAAATGCGACGGTCTTCCGGTCGCAGAGTTCCCCGCACTGCCACAGTTCAAGGGAGAACTGGTTCCGGTGCCTGATGCCGTTCGTGCGTCCCTGCACGAAGCATTTGCCTGCGCCAGCAGCGATGAGACGCGGCTGGTGCTCAATGGCGCTTACCTCGATGTGAGCAAAAAAGACTGTCATTGCGTCGTTGGGACGGATGGAAGGCATCTGTATTCTAGTAACTCGTTCAGCCTGCCCAGGATGAACGACTCCGTCATCATCCCGCAGCACCGGTTCATCGCCTGGAGCGAGTTTAGCAAGGACGGCGAGTGGCGTGTGAAAGCCGGAGTGAATGCGGAGAATAACGACCTCCTGCATCTCCAGCTCACCTCCCGGCGCTGGCGCTTCATCACACGCCAGATTGACGGCAATTATCCGAATTGGCGTCAGGTGCTACCGGATTCCAATAAGGTGACCACTACGGTGGAGTTGGAGAATCTGGAAACGATCCTCCAGGCGATCCAACGCATGCCGGATCATGACCAGACCCATCACACGATTGGTCTGATGGTGGAGAACGGCGCACTGCTGCTCCTGGGCAAAGCGAACAAGGAAGATGCCGATTGGTTCTCCGTGCCCATCCCCAGTGCGAAAGTGAGCGGGAAAGAGGTGCGGGTGAATACCAATCGGGAGCAAGTGGCCAAGGCGCTCCAATTCGGCCTCAGCCGTTTGGATATCATCGATGAAATGTCGCCGCTGCGTTTCTCGAATGAGGGACGCCAAATGGTAATCATGCCGGTGCGCATCGAGGGACCGGTGCAAACGGCTGCCACTAAACCTACGGCGCCGGCAAAGAGCGACGGCAAAGGCGAAGCCGAAACCGTGGGGTCTGAACCGAACCAACCGCCAGCGAATACCAATGCTCCGACAACCAACGAAAGGAGTGAACCCATGCCCGAACAACCGAGAGAACCACTAGACCCCGGTCTGCCTGCCAGCAACCAGACCAAGAACACCGAGAACGACTACAACGTCGAGATGCTGATCGACCAAACGTTGACCGGCATCGAGGAGTTGCAGGAAACGTTCGACGACAATGTCCAGACGCTCAATGGCCTGCGTGCGAAGGTGAAAATCCTGGCGCGGGAATACAAGGCCAGCACGAAGGAGGTGGATGCCCTGAAGAAGACGCTCAAGAGCTTGCAATCTGTCAAACTCTGACCGGGAAACAGGCTGAGGATATAGGGCCAGTCGAATCAGCAATGGTTCGGCTGGCCCAGCGTCCTGAGCGGGATCGCAAATTAGACATCTTTCTGGGCCTTCCGCTTATTGCCAAGATCGAAAAGCTCTTGGTTGCAGGCCAGAATACCATCTCCAAGGGCCTTGGCTTCCGATTTAAACTCCTCGCGGTAAGATTCCGCCATTCGAGCTTTGGACCCCCACAGCACATGACGCTCCAATAGGTGGTCGATCTCATTCTTTGCTCTTTTCGCAATCCCTGCATATTCGGCATCTGACGGAATCACCTTTCTCCACATAGGAGAAATGAAATTCATAAGCATGTATGCGCGGACATCGGGATGTGGGTGAGAACGTTCACCATCACCAACATTTTTCGCATCCACCATAGCCATCACTTGAAATAGGAGTTGAATTGATAGCTGCCAGAAATAGCAAAACTCCGACCAAGACCTGATTGTGGCGCCAAACATACTCGAAACGGCTCTGAGGTCATTTTGCAACCATCCGGATACCTGAGTCCTTGCCGCTCCAAAATCCGCATCGCATTCGAGCACTCTGCTCAATTTCAACTCTTCAGAGGCCAGATCATCCGGAAATTCGAAAAGCTTATGTAGACGCTCTGGCCTTCGAGGTAAGGACAACATGCGTTCCATGAACGGTATATGGCACCTCAAAATGTGAGTCATTTCATGGAATAGAATAAAATCCCAGGCAATCATTGCAAACAGAGTGGCCAATTTAGACCTGACCGGATCTTGAGGCACGTGCAAAACAGGCCGCCAATTATCCCCTATTCTGCACTCCGCTGTAGGTCCCGTTGCGTTGAACAGATTGGGATCTATATGCCCATTGCCTGCAAGCTCTACACTTGCATTTCCCATTTCAGGAAAAACATCCCTTCGACCGAATAAATCATAGAAAAACAATGGCAAAACGATAGCTACGCCCGCATTGATCCCGATTAACTCCCGCGTTCCATCCGTAAAAGCAACAGCATTGAAAGAGCACTCGTCCACCAGTGCGACACTAGGGATTTTGGGATACGCACCAGATTCTCGGAATTGTCTCATGACATAATCCAAATGTAGCCGATAGGGGGAGTAGATCGAGGTTGTCGCGGTTTGCAATTCCTCCGAAAGTCTACTTCCAATTTCTCTGTCAAAAACTACAGCATCGTCAGCGTTCATGGTGTCGGAGTTTCACTATGGTTTGTGAATGTTTTTAATAGTTTGCGGAGATAACACCCGCAAGCCCCAAGAGACGGACTGATTAAGACGCTAGGGGAGCCCGTGGGTTTCTCGATACTCACCTTCGACAGCACGCCAGACATCAACCCGCGCTCACCAGTCGGTAGCGCACAACACCAAGAAAGGAAACACACCATGGTCCAATCCATCGTTGAACCACCCAAACGCCCGACACCCAAGCTCTGCCTCCATTGTGGGGCTCACGAGATGCCACGGGCCTCAATCGCCAACGTCACCACGCCCAAGCCAACGGACACCTGGCACCCCATCCCACATCACCAGCTCATTCAGACCGTCGAGCGCACCCTGAAGAGCACCAACCTCACCATCGGCACCCAGGCCCACAGCCTCACCCATGACGGGCAACGCTACTTCGGTCTGATGGAGATCATCGGCCGCAGCAATAGCGACGACTACTGCTGCATCCTCGGCCTGCGGAACAGCCACGACAAAACGTTTCCGGCTGGCATCGTCGCCGGCGCTTCAGTCTTCGTCTGCGATAACCTCTCATTTTCTGGCGAGATCAAGTTCGCCAGGAAGCACACCCGCTTCATTGTCCGAGATCTGCCCCAGTTGGTCGAACGAAGCATCGGCCTGCTCATGGCGAAGTGGCATGACCAGGACAAGCGGATTGCCGCCTACAAAGAGTCGGAGCTGAACGACGCGGACGCGCACGACCTCATCATCCGTGCCTGTGACGTGGGCGTGTGTTCGAACCGGCTCATTCCCGCTGTGCTGCATGAGTGGAGGGAGCCCAAGCACCAGGCGTTCGAACCGCGCAACACCTGGTCGCTGTTCAACAGTTTCACCGAGGCGCTGAAGGAAGGGACACTTGCGGAGCTACCCAAGCGCACTGAAGCTCTCCACGGGCTGTTGGATGTGGCGGTGGGGTTGAACTGACCGTGTTCAAAGAGGGCGTTTCCGTTTCCAGTTCATCTGGTTTCGGGGGCGCTCTTCTTTAAGTATGAGGATGGGCACTCGGTGTTACCAATTATTCCACAGACGAAGAGCTGCGGCTAAGAATCGTTCACAACGTTCAACGGCCCAAGTTACTGAACTGGCGCGAAGTAAATAATATTGCTCATTCGCGCAAACGAATTGCGATCTATCGGCCGAAAGAATCCAATTGAGCGAATTCACCATTGCCTGTTGAAACGTGCCGACCATCAACTCACTCGGGACATTGTATAATAGTCCTTCGAGGAAGTAAGACGGAGCCTCGCCTGTCGGTAAAGTTCCGTCACTCATCAGGCGACTTCGCAGATTTTTTAGGATTCTAACGAGGGGTTTGAACATTCCTTCGGTGCTCTTGTGCTTAGCGGTGAGATTTCTAGCGTGAATCTTCGGATAGTTGGCGATTAGCTCTCCGCTTGTGGTATAAAAAGAAATCCCTTCTACGAACTCTTGGTCTTGCAAGCCCCGAAATGTGAAATATCTTCGAAAAGAGAAAGCCGGGATGACATCAGCATTTCTGCGAGCCCCATTCGCGCATACCTTTATCGCCTTCGTATCCGGTCTCACGGAGACTCCGAATGCTTCACAAAGAGCGGCCTCAACATCGGAACGAAATTTCGCAAAAGTGTAGGCCCCATTCAAAAAAACGTCCCGAAATGCCGATTGCTGGTCGGTCGGCAAAAGAGAGAGATCATGGAAAAAGGCGCCGGTATAGTGCGTTACTACATCGACATCACTTTCGCTGTAGATATTTGTATCATTCCCATATGAGCCTTGAAGAAACACCTCGAACGGCTTGCCAATATTGTTGTGAGCGGCTTCGAGCGCACTTCTTACCGCTCCGTAAGTCGTAGCGGATTGAATCACTGAGCCCTGATGCGCCCATGTTTCAAGCTGTGATTCTGGAATGGGCATTATGAGTCAGTGTAAACGGTCACCACGAAAGATGCTTCCTAACGCTGTTCGGGGTTGCTTCGCGCCATATTGTTTGCGCGAGAGTATCCCAACCTTCGTTCAGTTCGATTACACCGCGCATCGAGGCGCGTTGAATATTTCCAAGGGCCTCCATTAGTGCAGCGTGGAGGCTCTTCATGCCCTCAAGAGATGCGCCAGCATCACAAAACACTTTACGCATACCGTTTGGGACATTTAATGATTCTCTCAAGAAGCTATTATCCACAAAGCGTTTAAGCTCTCCGGCAGCATTAGTGGCAAGGGAAAGGAAGGCTCCCTCCTTCACTGTCAGAGCTTCTTTGGACATATTGAATGCGATTGCTGCGATATCATAACTGGAAATAGATAGTTGCGGCGAAGAATCGTATTTCAACGTTTTCAAGAGACGAATCACCTTGCGTAGCCCTCCCGTCTCTTCATCTTTTTGATTTATGCGAAAGTTGTGCAAAAATGGAAGATTCTTAATCTGCTGACGGACCCTGTGGTCCAAAATATTAATTCCACGGGCCATTTTCACTTTATATTGGTTGTATAAATCAGTGTCCCACCAATTGCCGATGACAACATCGATTTTGCGCTCTAAGGGATACCCGCTCAGTCCAAGTGCTTTGCCTGAGGAGGTATCGAGATTCGACAATGGAAAGCCGGTTCTTAAGGCTTTTGCCGCATCATCACGCAATAAGGTCAGTTCGGCGATTACCTGATCTTGTTGACGGAGCGGAATCGTAGTGCCGCTCTGCGAAGACGCGAACAACCGGGTAAGGACTAGAAGATCGATATCGCTGTGAATACGAATATGAGTGTCGCTTGTCACCGACCCTTGCAAGTCAAATTCGGCAAGGAAGCGTGCCGGCAGCGATGAGGCTAACGTGCTCTTCACACGCTCTGCCTCACGAAAGGCCTGCTCTGTGGAATCGGAATCTATCGGACGCATTGCGCCGGAAATATAACGGTAATCGGGAACGTTTGCCGCGTTTGCAGCCTTCGTTGTCGTCGACGATTCAGCATTCGCAGAGAAATTCGCTGTCTTAATGTTTGGTTCGCGGCGTGAGTAAAGCCGCTCCAGTCGATCTGATCTAAGCATGTTAGGTAAATAAAGCTTTAATGGAGGTCTCGTATTTTCCGAACGAATCCCTTCCCTTTTGTTTGAGAAGTTCCAATTTATGAGTCCTATACTCAAGGAAATCTGTTGCGAGATCTGGCGTTTCGAATCGGTCACTGACTCTTACATGCGGAACCGAGTCACATAGGAATGAAACGAGTTGCTCGGTCGTATTGGCATTTACCGAGAGAGTTTTTTGCAGTAAGTGTGCGGAAGGAATGCGGTCTACGCACCACTCTAGAAGGCGCATTATAACACTTCGCTTTGGCCTTGGATAGTGGCCGACGCCTAAACTAAGGAGGCGAACTTGGGATGGGGTCTTCTTGAATGCTTTTAAGGCGTCAGTGATTGCAAACAGTGATGGATTGTTCGCCGCGAAGCCTCCATCTCTAGCTTCCACTTTCCCGGCTGTTCCGAGATCGATCTCGAACTTTGCGAAAAACGGAGATGCGGAGGAAGAGGCCTGCACGGCTTCAGAAATCTTGCACCCAAAACCGGGGGCGAACGTCGCTTTCATACCGTAGGCTGCTTCAACCGAAGATTTAAAGATTAGCGGTCTCTCCAAGGTCCAGTTAGTCGCGACGATACCAACAAATGTCTTGAAGTCTGTGAATCTGCTTTCGCCAAATAGTTCGTCCGCAACAGTTGCTAAAGCCCGAGAGCGCCTTTTAGGGAGAATAGGTTTTAAAATGGTAGGGACATGCTTTAGATACAATTCGAGGGATTCTGCGGCCGTGTGGCCAAGAGACAAAAGAGAAGCGATAATAGAGCCCGTGCTCGTGCCATAGATCGCGTTGAAGAATTTCCAGAGCGGCACATCGAGGGTCGCTTCAAATTCACGTAGAAGTCCTAAGGTATACACCCCTTTGGCTCCACCTCCGTCGAGGGTAAGCACGCGGAACTGGTCCGCAGGATAGGCGTCATCGGTATGTGGGGTTTCTTCCGACATTGCGGCATAGTGACAAGCAAAAGCCAGGAGGTCAATTCGTGTAATGAACGAAGGAGAAGCGCGTGTTGTTCAGCCCAGGTTGGCACAAAGTTCGGAAACGGTGCAATTCCAACATGAAGGTTGGCGCTCATCACACCCTATCCCACAGAAGCAATCTCGCGAACACGTTCTAGTTCAGGCTGAGAGAAGACCCGAATTGGTCCATCACTCGAAATTTTCACACCGAGGCCAAAGGCGGCCAAGGATTTTGCAGCCGCGAGTCGACCTCCACTTGGGCTCCCTGGTGCGACCTCAACAATTGCCCCTATCGCTAGGACGTTGCCTTTGTGATCGATGATCGTGGAGCCATCAATGGCTAAGATATTTGCTCTCAGGCGTCGATCGATGTCCTGAAATGGAGCGTGAACTAGGTGCCTCAGACATTCTGTTTTGACGCCTTTTCCAGTCTTCAACAAATCTTTGGCTGCAACGCGTTCTGCCTTCATGAACCCGTCATAGTGGTCCTCGGATACTACCGCGAGACATCCACCGCTCCGCGTGAAAGATACATCCAGAGCCGATTCATAAATTGCGGAGCAGACATCTGGCAAGATTGCCCCACCGAGACTCATTCTCTGAATGACGGCTTCATGAGTGAAATGATGCCACTTTCCTCTTCTTCGGCAAAACACGAGGGCCTTTCGCTTGAAGACGAAGATTTCGCCATTTCGGTTAAGCCCGATTCCAACCCTTTTTGTTCCAGTCCATTCGGCAATGCGCGAGAATTTCAAAGGTGCGAAGCTTGTTGTCGATGCGAGGTTGGAGGAGGGTATACTGAAGCTTTTTAGCATTCCATTCGCTCCGACAGTGACAAACGCATCTGGCCCTACAGAAAGAACAGCACCGAAGTCTCTCTTCATCACGGATTGAACTGCGATGCGCTCGCTTGCAGTCGAAGATGGCTCCACGCCGATTACAGAAGAGATGCGACGACCTTCGTATGTCTGCTCGGACCAAGCCTCAAAATGCATCAGAATATCGGCGATCGTATCTTTGAATTCTTTCGGGGTTTCCGGATCTGTCACTGCCTGCGCAACAACACCACGCATCGAAGCTCGAAGCATTTCTGGTAGAAACGATTTATTCCAAACGGAACGAAGTCTTTTAAGACCCATGATAAAGGCCTTGATGACGTCCACATCAGACGAGGTAAATGGGTGGTCGCGAACAAGCACGCAGCTATACCCCGCTTCGACGCAGGGTCTGAATTCTATTCGACTGAAATCAGTAGAAGCTTGAACATAACGCCTCGGAGGAATGTCATTTGGCCCGACTTCCACGTTTGCGCCCGTAAAAAGAGGAGCCACAAACTCTTCAGCGATTTCTTGAAAGACTGATTCGTCAAGCTGTAGGGGAGTTTTCATATGCTATTTGTCTCAACTCTGGTTTTCCGAATACGGTTCACCTTGCAGAGGGATTCAACGTGGCATTCCACTGCAAAGGACGTGTGTCTGCCGGATTGAAGCAGACGATGTTCCTCCGAACAAAGAGTCCATTGATTCTGTATTTACTTTTTCCAACCACCGACGGCACGGTTTTTCGCCTCCACTTCAATCGTCTCCAATTTCTTCACGTAGTCCTTTGACGTGCGTCCATCCCAGAGCGTGATTTTGGTGCCATACACCCGCGCCAACCCATTCGCCACAAGCAGCTCACCCAGATTGTTCCCCTCGGCGGTGATGATGGAGCAATACCAGCGATCCTGCTTTGAACGACCGAGGGCTTTGTGCCAACGGGTCATGACGGTGAATGGCTTCGCCAGCACCTGTTTCGTGAACGCTGAAGCCGTGTGCCCCAGTGCTTTTGTCTGCTCTTCCGTGATGCCGAAGTAAGCTGCCTGGTCACGAATTCGATCCGCGTAGACCTTTTCCTCTTCACAGGTGTCCACGAAGTAGAGGCGAAGAATCAGTTCGATCCCGTCAGCGGTTTTCACATGAAAGCTGTCACCGTCATCCCATCGCTGAGGCAGGTAGGTGACATTCTCCAGCTTCTCCCATTGTCTTGCTGCTGGCGCCTTTGTCTTTGCTGCTGGCTCTTGGGCACACAGCGGAGCCAGGAAGAGGCACAGCAGCGAGATGAGGAAGGAACGGCGGGAGAATGGGTCCATGGGATTAAGGGTCTGTCAGGGAAAACGCCGCTGCAAGGTTTCTGGTCTTCTGTCTCAGGTATTGTTTCAGAATCAGACCTTCAGGTGTGTGGATCTCGGGCAAACGGAAGATTTCTTCCCACGTCACACGGCGAAATTCTACAACACCGGAATTCAAATGGGGCCCAAGCACCTGTTCAACATTCCCGGCATCAATGTCACGCACGAGGTTTGCAACGAAGGGCTTCTCATTTTGTCCGGCAAGCCATTGCGCAAAGATGATATTCCGAATCAACTGCTCAAGCACGTCCCTGGGTTCCTGATTCAGAATCCAATCTCTTTTCAATGGATCGACGTTTTCAATTCGGGCTCGATACGTCGACAGAAACGCCTCCAACTCGCGTGTAGTCCTTCCTTTCTTATCGAATGTCCCATTCGGGGACCCGAATTTCGCCTCTACAAGAACCACGGCCTGCCCTGGAACTCGCAGGGCGGCGTCGGGCTCAGTGGGAATTCCTCGACGGCTTTCAAGCTGTTGTCTCACCTCAAATAGTCTCTCCCAACTAGAGACTTCGGGCCAAAGTCTATTGCCCCAAAGGAACAATTCGGGTTCGCTCTCCGCTTCAGTTCCAGTAAGCAATCTGAAAAGCGATTTCAGGCCGCCTAAACGGGCCAGTCCGAGAAATACGTTCCATGTTAAGGCGTCTTCGCTGTTTTCATTCCCCAAACGCCATCGCTCTACTTTCTGAACTCTATCGACAAGTTTCTGCCCAATCAAAAAGTTTTGAATGTGGTTGCGGTAGATAAATGTTGGGCTCAGCGACATGCTCAACTCATGCCGAGGGCAAAATACAGCATCGTTTCGAAACGTTGAGCGCGTGCGACATTGTATCCAGCACTCGCAATCGCGAATGCAGCAGCGAACCTGACCTCGTCTGAGAAGGGGCAGTGATGATCCCATGCGGTATCGCTGAGCCGCACGTTCCTCCAGGTCATCGAGGCCAAACGGCCGACTTTCAGCCCAAGCAAGTATTTCAGCTATGTCCACAGAGAGGTAGATTCATTCGATTTCATTTAGCACATTCTCTTTTTGCACGCGGGTCGTTCTCAGAACTTCCTCTGAATAACGGTTTCCTCGGTCCAGAAATCCTGAGGCTTTAGGAAATCCGAGATTCGAGGTGAGCATCCAATTGTTCACGCCCATCTGCTCCATTAGGATTCTAAAATGTTCCCACACGGAATCTTTTCCATGACCGATCCAGACGACTGGTGCCTCCTCCTTGTCGAGGCACTCTTTTAATTCTCGGATGTGCTCGAATGGACTCCGGAGATTCGTTGATGCACCAACAGGCGGCGACGCGAGCAGATCGGCAGTAATGTTTCGTCCATCAGCTCCCGCAATGGTGTTCCACGAATCAGTCGTAATCCATGGGCTCAAATTGGTCATCACGAGGTGATACGGGCTGATTTCACCAGTCCCGTCATCCAAAAGGTTCGCGGGTAGTGCCGAGTCACACAAAGCAGAGTTGACCCAGACGGTTCGATTGGCGTTGCACGATGAGATGTAGGCCGATTCAAACTGATTCACGCGGTCTTCGACAAGTGGCGGAGCCTTCAGGGCCTTGCTATAGGCAGGCTTCTCGTCGGGAATCGTCTGAGCGCCCTGAGTGTAATTCACGCCGACCGCAACGACGATGGGAAGCGCCTTACCATCCGTGCGATTCGAAAGCGCGAAATACTGGACGTTGCGGCTCTTTCGAATGCGAATATGTGACGGATATTGTGACGGGTTCGGCGGAGATGACCGACTCCGCCATCCATTCTCAAGCCTCTGTAGCAGATGTGCGAGGTGTGTGTAGTTCATCGGAGAATGTGGTTGGTGATTGGTTTCTCTGCCATCAGGCGGCACGGAGTAGGTGTATCCACTCTGCCGGCAGGGCTTCGAAATCGGACTTTCTGTTCCACGTCATCGCTCCAATTCCCGCACGCCCATAAGCCCAATGCGCCACTCGTGTTGAAGCACTCCAGTTGTGGAGGAGTCGCAGTCGGTCAAATTCTGCTTCCAGATGAGCGCCGGCCGTGAGGTTGCGCTGTATCCAGCGGGACAAATGAGGAACAGCAGCCAGGTGATCCGCTTTGGCCGAATTGCAGGTGCCGTGAGCCAGGACGAAATTATGCCCGAGATCCACGGGATACAGGGACCAAGGGATGAAATGGTCCACGTGCGCTTGTTCACTGGTCATCTCCCGCTCGCAGTAGAAACAACGTGACTCTTGGACCTCACGCAGCAACGGCACATACGCCTGAAGCACCGCTCGTTCACTGCCGAAGAGGAATTCATCCAAGTCGGTTGGTGAACCCAGCACATCTGCATTGTAGCGCCGAGCATATCGCACCCAGGCACCTCTCACGAGGTCGGTCACCAAGTCGTAGAAACGGCGAAGGCAGAACATCACACCAGGCTCCAGCCGAATTTTTTCCACGACTTTACCGGCCTGAATGTCGGTGCTGTCGTCATACAGGAATGAATGCCGAGTGCTTCCCATCGTCGGTAAGTAGCGGAGCGGTTGATTGCACACTGTCTGGCGCACGCGGGTCACGATACTCTTCCATCGCCGAGAGTCTTTTTTTAGCTCGGCCAAGGTGGTCACTCCGGATTTAGCCGCAACGGTCAGCTCGCTGATGATTGCAGGGGAGTTGCCGAGATTTTGCCGCAACATCACTGGCTCTCCATGGCCGGTAGCGAATGGCTTGATGTGGCGCCAGTAGTATTGAATGAACTTCTCAGCTATCGCGCTCGTCGACACCTCTTCGGCCTCGGCATTGTCGCTTCCCTGCTCAATCGCAAGATCCGCCAGTGCCAGCACCAGGGCAAACTTGTAGGTGGCCGTGAACTGTCCTTCAACGAGGAGCCGTTGGACGTTGTGAAGAAATGCGACCTGTTCTTCGGCGGGAACCATCAGGATGACCAGTAGCGGGCTTTCTCCGGCAAAATCCAGCGCACACCACCTCTTGGGTCTGCCACGTCGCCATTGAACCGTGGGATGACGTGGATGTGGGCATGCATCACCGTCTGGCCGGCCGCAGTGCCATCATTCAGACCGATGTTGAAGCCGGCCGGGCCAAATTCATTCTGAAGTTGTTCTCTGACAACAGCGACCAGCTTCCACATCTCCGTCTGCTCATCGGCGCTCAACTCGAAGAGTGACGCGACATGTTTGGTGGGAATGACGAGCGTGTGGCCTGGGGAGACGGGATATTGGTCCCGGAAGGCACGAGCTGCCGAGGTTACCTTCACACACTGATCGTCTGGGAGTTGGCAGAATGGGCACATCGCTACTTTCTCGTTTATCTCAGGAAGTCTAGAATCGCTCTTCCTCCACGGCTGCTCGGCGACAAATGAGCAGCGCGGGCCTCGGACCCACTGTATTGGATGATATTCTTATGCCTGCGAAGCCCCCAGATCCGACTACTTCGAGCCGTAATGACCAGGACCTCCCCGGCTACGGCTCGCGGGACGAGTTCCTCTTTCACGTAGTCGAGCATGTGCTTCTTGCTCTCAAGTGCGTTCGTGACGCGGGAAGGAAGGCTGAAGGCCCGTGAGTGATAAGGGACATACTCCAGTGTCGCGATCGAGCGGGCAAATATCGATAGTGCCTTCACCCACGAACCACCGCGTTCTTGACGCAACACATCGATCAAAGGTCCGAACTTGCGAAGCCAGTAATGCGCACCGGAGTGGAAAATGAAACGCGGGTCAAGAAAGACAAATGGGAACTCATCATCCACGTTCTCCTGCCTCAAACAGCGGATGTGCGCTTTGCGAAACTCGGCATGTTCCGATTCTGCGTAGTAGTCGGTCTCGCTGAAGCCGGGATTCTGCATTAAGACGAATACGCGAGCGGTTTTCAGACAGCCGGAGTATGGCTGTGGAAGGAGTCCAAGGTGCAGTATCCCTCGGTCAGTCAGCCAGAAATCAGGCTGCGCTATATATTCGCGAAATGATTCAATTTGCAGGATGTGCGAGCGATTCTCCTTTCGCGAAAGTGCCTCGTCCCCCGGATAGACGAACGGTGCGCCCTTGCGAATGCAAGTCCGCCAATTTTTTACCAGCGTTTCTAGTGCACTCATTGGATTCGTTTTCAGCTCGGGCATTGGTCCTTGCAACCGGAAAAGGAATTGGGCGTTGGCGAAATTAACGTTTTTTGAGCCGTTGAAGGAACACGCTCTCCCGGTGATATTCCAGGTATCCCTTTTGCCCATTTGAAAAGGCGCCGACGTTTACTCGCTCATCCACAGTGACACCCATGCGCTTCAACGACTCGCGGTGAGCCACGGGAGATAGGAGCAAATCGCCGTTGCCCTCGAAGGATATGAACCCACGGTCGAAGAGGTGGTCAATGCTGGGCGTCAACAGCAGCCCGTTTTCTCCATCCAGACGCTCGTCATCGGTGCTGTCTCGCCACGGTTTACAATGACTCGCGATCAGGTGTGCAGGATTATCGACCTTTGTAACTCGGCAGAATCGTTCGACCTGGCTCACCCGTTTCTTGAACAGACCCTGACCTCGACGTGCCTGGACCAAGGCTTCCTTTTCCGTAGGACCCAGGCGGTCGTTGGCTTCAATGCCGTGCTGTAGATATTCTTCCCATTCATCCAGTAGCGGCACAGATTTCGCCTCGATTTCTGTGCCAGTGTCCTCCTCGCTGGCGGAAGCAATGAGGGCGTGGAACTCGGGCCCAATCAAATCACCAAGAACCGTTGCCAGCATCTCCGGCAGGTCTGTGAGGTAGATTGATTGGCTTCCGTTGCCGACCTCGGACAATGGTGAATAGCGAGCGGGTAGATGTGAGCGGAGCAACTCGATGTGATTCTTTGGGCGCACTTGGTGAATGAGTGTCTTCCACTCGACCTGGACCCGCCAACCGACCTGATTCCAGTTCGGTCCCGCCGTGCCGAACTCCGCGGGCTTGGGAGACTCGAAGCAGTAGGAGCGGGCGATACCGATGGCCCTGATGAGGGTATCACAAAAAGAAAAGACAATGTCTCCGGGCGCAACCTCCCGCATGGAGTCGTAAAAACGATTACGTGCTCCGTTCGCCTTCCTCTTTGGGGACCACAGATAACCGCCAGTCGTCTCTTGGCGGAATGTCTGGTTCTGGTTGACCCACCAATGTTTCATCTGGGGTGAAACGAGGGCAACAGGTTCGCAGATGGTAGTCAATGCATGGGACTGACGGTTCCCTTGACGACCTCACGGATTCCCCCCAATGCTGAACCACTATGGCAGTCCCCGGATTTCAAGAAATGTTCCTACCCTTCCTCCAAGTGCTTTCGGAGGGAGACCCGCTCCATATGTCCGATATTGAAGATGGAATTGTCCGGATCATGGAGATTTCTGAACAAGATCAGAACGAGATGATTCCAAGCGGCCAGTCGACGAAGGTCGGAAACAGAGTGGGTTGGGCGCGGACACACCTCAACAAAGCTGGACTCATCGAGCCGGTCACACGTGGTGTTTACAGGATATCCGAGGAGGCCAAGAAGCTACTGGCGGCACCACCGGTTCCCTTCGACTTGAAGTTCCTCGATACCATCCCGTCTCATCAAAAATGGTTTCATGCACCACCGAAGGCAACGAAACCTACCCCGGTGATCCCCAATACGGATGCTTCTGAGCCACCGAACGAACGCATCGAAGCAGCTTATGAGGAGTTGAATACATCCCTCGCGAGCGGCCTGTTAGAGAAGATGGCCGGGATGGACCCGTTTCGCTTTGAGCAACTCGTCGTCGATCTACTCTTTGAGATGGGATATGGCGGCTCACGTGAGGAAGCTGCAAAGGTCACCAAGAAGTCCGGAGATGAGGGAATCGACGGTGTGTTGAATGAGGACCGCCTGGGCCTTGATGTCATCTACGTCCAGGCAAAGAGGTGGCAACAAACCGTTGGCCGCAAAGAGGTGCAGAGCTTCGTTGGCGCTCTGGCGGGTAAGCAGGCCCACAAAGGTGTGTTCATCACGACAAGTGACTTTGCCCAGACAGCTTTTGATTACGCAAAAGCGATTCCGCAGAAGGTCATCCTCATCGACGGTGAACGCCTGGCTGACCTGATGATTGAGCACGGAATCGGCGTCTCCACTGTTCGCACAATCGAAATCAAGCGGATCGATTCAGATTATTTTGAAGTGACTTAACAGGTAAATGGGCCAACTTTCCTGCCGTTCAGGCGATTTGTTCATCCATAAAGCATCGAACATATTGCCTCGTCGCAGTCGGCATGATGGCTTATTAAATTACGAAATGACACCCCAAATCGGTCCCATTATTCTAAACGAACTCCAGAGAGCCTTCCAGCAAAGAAATCTTACGCTATACCTTGGCGCAGGGGTTTCTGTCGGTAATGGACTTCCTAATTGGAGTCAACTGGTGTTGGCCATGTATTTTTCGGCGGTGCGAGGCGATTGGAAAGTTCGTTGGAAACCATATCCTAATTATCTTTACGCAATTGCAGAGTGGCAACTCAGCAGAGGCCACGAACCACTAGAGATCACCGCACGGAAGGTGCAACAATACTACGGCTCCGACGACGAAGGTTTCCTGAAGGACTTACGCGAAACCCTTTACGCTGGTTTCAATCCACAATTGGGGGCGGGCGAGCCGGTTTTGCCCTCGAAGAGTCAGCTCCGCTTGGCGAATTCTACTTTAGATGGAGTGGCCGATCTCTGTGCTTCTTCGACATCTAAGAGAGGAATTCACGCCGTCGTTACTTACAATTATGACAACCTTCTAGAAAGAGCTACGGAGGGCGATTCCTGCCGTTTCGTCCCTGTGTGGGGGGCGGGGCAGAAGGTCGCTGCCAACGAACGCCCTATCGTTCATGTGCATGGTTACATCCCGGATACAGGTTCCGGCTCCAAGCTTGGAGACATCGTATTTACTGAGCAGCAATATCATGCTGCTGCACACAGCCCCTATTCTTGGAGTAATCTTTCGCAGATCCAGTGTTTATCGTCTTCTGTGGGATTGATGGTTGGATTATCGCTGTCCGACCGCAACATGCGACGACTTCTTGATGCCGTGCGGGTGACTCCCTTGCATAAACCACAATTTGCGATTATTAAGAAGCCAAGCTGGGAAAAGCCGGACAATGCGCAATTAGACGCAATCGACCAGAAGGCTCAGGGCTATATCTCTCGCTTTAGAAAGAGCGGAGCTAAAACAAAGGGAGAAAAAGCTGCTTCCGAGATGATCGAAATCTTCGAAGAACTAAATCGACACGAGGAGAGCAATTATACTCAAATGCTAAATGATATGGGGATTACGCCGATTTGGTATACGAACCATAAGGATGTGAGAGGGATTTTATCCCAGATAGTCGAATGATGATTCGTGGTGAAAATGAGGCTACTCCGCTAAAGTGCTCACTTCGACGGAAACACAGTATGTGGCGGGCTTTCTGACTCTGGCGGCATCAGGTGGCCGTGTGGAGATTTGCTTGGGCGACATGGTCCACGACGAAGCTTCCGAAGAGGCGCGAGACGTGGACATCACAGTTTTTGCCAAGCCCGGCGAAGAGCCAGATCAAATTCTCAGCGGCATCGAGGTCAAAGCCCATGCGCGGAAATTAGATGTAACTCACGTTGAGCAGTTGTGCGCCAAGCTCTTGGATATGCCTTCCCTCCGCCAGAAGGGCATTATCTCAGCGAGTGGCTACACAGCTCCAGCAATCAGGAAAGCTGAGAAGCGTGGTGTCTCATTGTTCGAACTGAAGGAATGGGATGCCGTATCTCAGCCTTGTCGGTATTTCAGTGTGGGAATGGCGGAAATGAACTGTTGCGCTCCTGATTGGTGTGCAACGCCGAGGGTGATATTTCAGCCTGTCGGAGATGTTGCGGCTGAGGTCGTTGAGGCGTTCAGCGAGACATCGACCCTTCAATTCTCCAGCGGCGAGACGGGCACTGTGCTCGATCTCGTCCAGATTCAAGCGGGTAAAGCATTTTCTGGTCGGTATCCATTTTCGGATAGTGTTGCTGCGAATGAGTATCCGCTTGATCTAACGATCAATCTAACAGACCTACCAATGGTTCGAACGGCTGCGGGCTCATTCGTATGCAGTTCGGTTCCTGTAATTGGACAAATGTTTTGGCGACGGACACCGCAGAGGACACGCTTCAAAACGCTTCACCGACTTGGAGAGGAGTCTCCCCTTTCCGGAGCATGTCTTTTCGAACTGCCAGAAGGGATTCTCGGAGGTCTGATTGTTGCCGATGGCCGGACCTTACACGTAGCTCGAATCCCACCGGCGCTTCGCCGGGATGCAAGACCTGTCGGAAGACGTTTTGGGGCCAAGCCAGGAACTTTCTCGCAATACTCCTGACTCTCACAGTAGGAAGCGGAGGATTTCTGCACCGCCCCTGCTGCTCGGGGTGAGAGGAGCGGTGTATACCTCTAAGCACGTCGGGATATAAGCGGTAAGTGTCAATAATGAGCCCGAGGTAATATAATCACACGGTTGCTGCCCGAATAAATTCGTTGATTTCGGAAGTCTTGAGAAAAAGTTGTTCGCCGTTCGTCTCTTTCGATATTGTTGCGCCGGCCTCCGCCACAGATTCGATTGTCAACCCGAGGGAGTTGACTAAGTTAAGGACAGATCGCGCTCTAGGCCCCGACTTATCAGCGATCGGTTCCAAGATTACAGGATGCTGAGAGTGTTCGTTCATTGCGCACACGACGCTACGCAAAGTCTTCTTTTGGTCCTTCTTCGCGTGAAAATAGTGCGCCTCACGCCAGTGAAGTTCCTGGATGACCCATGTGTTGTTTAATTTAGGCAGCACACTAAGAGCTTCTTCCGAGTAATCGTGAGCTTTGTCAGGGTTTCCGCTGACCTCTGCCAACAATTTGCTCGTGATGTCCAAATTTGTGGCCAACCCTTTGTAATCCTTCCTGGCATGAAAGTCATGTGCATCGGCAATCAATCGCTTAGTTAGGCTCCTCACTGTTTCTCTCCTTTCTAGCGAGTTGGTTACACCGCGAACGAGCGCCCCATGGCGAAATGCTAGATCATTTTCGAACTTTAGTTGCTGGGGATTGCGTTGATCCGATCCGATTCTCTTTGTAAACGCATTTGCCGCAACCGCTACTTTCGCTGCGAGGTCCCAGCGACCGTAGTCGAAGAGAGCCATCGAAAGCCTACTGAGGAATTGCCAGCGGGCCACAGGCGCGACTTCGTTAGTTTTGATGAGTCTGTGGATTTCTCGTATGGTAGCGATAAGAGCCCCAGCCCATCGGTATGCTCGCGTTCCTGAAATGGCATCCACTAGCGAGTATACTGCGTCTGAGAAGAGCCCTTGTTTTTCGAAATAGTATGCGGCAAGTCGATTTGCGGCATAAGAGCGCGGGAAATTGCCTTCCAAATAACTTTGCTCACCTATCGACCGAAGGCGTCCCGTCCCAAAGATATGCTCTATCGGCGGTCGAAAGCGGCTTGGTGCACGCCGCTGCGCCTGATTGTGATTTGAACATAGGACAATAAGTGTTTCAAAGTGAGCAAGGCGCAGATGAGCATCCTCATAAAGATGAGCTACATCTACCATTGATGGGTTGGTTTCGCCACATACCGCGCATTCATTTTGGAAGCGTGTAAGAACCCTCCTTTTTGTTGCTGCGTCGATTTCAAATGCCTTTGCGGGTTTCACGAGAGAGTGTCTTGAAGACAAGTCCTACTTTCTGTGCCATTTTTAAGCAAGAGTAACAGTAGTGCTCATGGCCCGCTTTTTCGCTCCAAAGTGATCGTGGAGATTAAGTTGCAGCGGGAAAAGTGAGCTCCCTCCAGTGAGCCTGTAGAAAATCCACGGACGCTATCTGTGGAATGAGTATACCTCGGCGGCTACCCACTAACAAGCTTTGAAACGGGCATGACTCTTTTCGTGGTAATCCTTAAGTTTAACGCAACATAGTAGATTAGACTCACTGCTTTTGGAAACAAGCGGAAAGCTAAGAGTAGTTTTCCGGACAACTGCACGTTGTTTGTAGAATAGTGCGCCGAGCCATTGCGGAGGAAATATGATAGTGCAGCAAAGTGTCAGCGAGGATAGAATGGGCGAGAATGCTACTGGGAATGTGTAATAAATGGGAATTGGAAATGCGCTTCAAATGATCGTGTCCGCTGTCATGGTATTCGGAGCCGATAAGAACGCGATAGCGGTCAATCGTGTGCGAAATAGGGGCATGCCGATAACGCTGCGATTGGTGATGGGGAGTGGGAATGGAGGCTTAATGTTAGAATCTCTGCTGAGAATACAGAATGTTCTTTGCATCATTCTTTAATACGCAGGGATTACCCACGTCGCCCCGGAGCCTTCGGCGACGGGGCATAACGTGGTAATCCCGTCACTGTCCCTAATGCATGTAGTTCTATATACTACATGCTATAGTTCCTTACTTCTGTCCACGCGCCAACAGGGGGCCGTCCTTACTTTTGTCCAAAACTGCACTGCTAAATGCGGCCATGACTCACCGTTATGAATACCTGCACTATTCGTCTTTCGGTTTGAAGCGCATGTGGGGGAAGTCCGCTCGAAAGCTTTGTTCAAAATGCGCCTGATTGGTGAGCGAGAACACGCGCAACTCATCGCTCGCGTTGGTCTCTCGGCCTAGTCCCATTACCGCGTCAAAATGCTCGGTGACCGCCTCGTCACCGGCGACATCTTGAAGGGGGAAATCAATTGCGGATGCACCGATTACCTGATGAAGCACCCAGGTCTGGAACTGGCCGGCGGGAATACACTCATGGATGACTTTGGCGGCGACGTATGCGCGGGACAGTTTTTCGGCGTCGGCTTCCTCTTCATCTACCACCGGTAGGTCTTCCGGTGTGATGTATTCCAATTGGTCAATGAGCACCAAATCGGGCGCGAAACCGCTCTGGACTTCTTTATTGATGGCCGCACGAAGCCCGGCTGGGAGCACTGGCTCACTGCTGAGATCAATGACTCGGCAGGACTCCAACGCCGTGCGCCTGGCACCGTTGGCGGCGAATGCGATTTCCAATTCCGCCTCGGCGGCTTGGTCCCCACGATGGAGTGCGGTGTAGTTGATTCCAAATTCTTGAGCATACATGCGGTGCACGATATTTGGGCCCGGTTCTTCCAGACTCACGTAGAGGACCTTCTTCCCAGCGACTGCATTCTGGACGGCGACAAACGTTCCGTAGCTCGTCTTCCCAGTCGCGGAGTGTCCTACCAGAAGCCCGATTTTGCCAGGCTCCAGCGCGGGCAATAGCAACGCGGGAGCTGCCGTGATGGGCTCTTTCTGGGCACGCCAATCGGGGGCTGCGGGAATGCGGTATTGGTGCTTATCATCCGGGTTCCGCTCTAGCACGCGTTCGGCTACGAGTTTTTCCAGGTGGCGGCCAATTGTCTTTGCAGAATACGGAATGCGAAGCTCCGTCGGATTCAACGGCAGGTAATCACCGGCGCCGGCCTTGTGACGTTGGTGGCGGAAGTTTTCGAGCAATACGGCTTTGGGGACGTCCAGGCTGGTCGCCACTTCGGGGTGAAAGCGGATAAGGCGGGCGCGGGCTTTGGCCAAGGAGCCAGCGGGAACGTGATACCACCACTTTCTGTCGTATTTCTTTTCATTGTATTTGCCGCTTTTATCTATGAAGACAATTCCCGCCCTTTCGAGCGCAATGAGGGCGGCCCGAATGCCAGGCTCCGATGCATACCGATGCTGCTTTGCGAGGGCGCGCATGGCATCAAAGCACCATTTGCGGCCGTCTTTCAGCAAAGGCTTGGCTCTATTTTCCTGACGCCCCTGAAGGTCGTAAAGCAGCACCGCCGCGAGATCAGATAGGTCCCTGGCCACTTGATACGGAAAATACCGCAATCCCTCGTTGCCGGGCGTGCGCAGGTAATCTTGAATCTCTTCCGTGGTCATTTCGCGGTCGTCGGCTGAATGGTTTGAAAAGGGTTGCCGCGCCCGGCCCGACTCGACGGCACCGGACGCGGCTTATGTGTGCTGAGTTGCCAGATTCCGGATCACCTGAAGGAAGACAGGGCATCCGCCTCAGCACGGTTGGAAATTGGTGTTCTGGGGAGAATGGTGGCCGCCGGGGTTGGACCGACGGCCATTCGAGTTTGGAGTTTAGTGCTTCAGTTCTTTGCGCTGAGCGTTCATGAATCTCTGCACACGGATTTCTTCCAGCGCCGCTGCCTGCGACACGGCCACAGCATTGTTACCCCTTCGCACGCGCAGCTCACTCGCCGCTATCCCGCAAAAGCGCATGCTTCGAGAGGCAAGTTCAAGGTAATCCTTTACAGTGGCGATCATGCCCCTAAACGATTCATCGAGAGCTTTAAGAATCTTGCTAATCCTAATATCTTGAGTGAACCAAGCGACTACCTTCGGTGCGTTTGACGAAAGTCGTTCACCTTCCAGAGGACTGTGCTCAACATCTACGTCCCATGCCACCCTCATCGCGAGTTCTGCTAAAAGGCGCAGTTCCGCTGCTTCACCCAAATTGCGGTAGTCGAAATCCGCGAATAGTCTCCCACGAATGTAGCGACCGTCGTTTTCGATTTCGACCGTGCAGTTCTCGCGCTCGATTTGAACGCGCAACCCCTGGGGCATTGTTCTGAAGTTCGCGCTTCTTAGCTTCTGGGCGGTTGTGACAACCGGCATTGAAAGATCTGCGGGAATAGTTAGAAGGTCTTGAATTGGCTTTTTCATCTGAGTATGGGCCGGTCCGGTGGACTCGGTTTCTAATTGTGAGGTTCTGGAGGTTTGAGGTAGTGATGGCCGCAAGGATTGGACTGACGGCCATCGGCAGGATTTAAGCGGACTGCCACCGCTGAATGCCTTATTCGGTGAGGTCGCTCAGGTCGCTGCTGGTGTCCTTAATGCGCCCGGCCTTCATCAACTCCATCTTGAACGCAGTGGGGGAAACTACGCGGCGGATGGTTTTGTCGGTCTCGGCATCCACTGTGACACCATGAGCCTCCAGGATTGCACGAATGACGCGCACTTGGACTTCATGGGTAGGTCGCGACGCAAGCTGGAGGATGTCCTCTTCCTGCGCCGTGAGAACCACGAGATTTCCGTCCTTGTCGACTCGCGTCGTCAGGATGGCTTTTGTCATCGCTGCACTCGCCTTCCCATCCCACTGGCCCGGATGCGCCTTCAGTTCCGCATTCAGCGTTGTGCCGAATACCTCTTTCACCTTCTTTTCTTCAGCCATTCTTACTCACCTCCTTCCTGGGGCTGGGTGCCCGCTTGTGCCGCCGCCATGCCTTCGATGTATTCCAACAGTGATTCCAGGTGGACCAACCTGCGCCCCCGAATAGCGTATTTCTTCTTGAGGCTCACGCTCTTCACAGGCGGATTCTTGCCTAGAATAAGGCAGTTCATTCCGCTCCGGGACAAACCCGTGAAACGACAGACCGTCCCTGATTTGGGAAGGCCAATCCACACTGGTAACTGGGCATGGGTTGCTCCTACGGTCGCCAACGGGACCGCCGGGGTCTCGTCGACGATGCCTTTGCAGGCCCGTTCAACTGCTGCTGTTGTCGATGCGCGTGGTTTTGACACGCGGCACAATCAGCCGGCGAATTTCGTCCGCATCCCCCCGGATTTCAAAAAAGAGGTATTGTGGTCTTGTTACGGCTTTTTCTTCCGCCGCTGCTTGGTGACTTGGCGTGCGATACGCCCAAATTCCTCAAAAACGTCAGTGTAGATTTTAGCCCTGACATTGCTGGCGACGGATTCAGGGTTCATCTCTGTGTCTGTATCCAGAAACTCACTGAACGTCTTCTTCTTCGCCGATCTCATTGCTGAGTAGTGATTAGAGCGAGACTTCCCAATCTCCGCGAGGGAAGGGATCGCCTCGGGTTTGCCGTTGCTGTTTAGAAGAAGGATTTTACGGGCTATATTCCACCACTTCTTGAGAGTTCCTGGCTCTGGTGAAAATCGGGGCAGCTTTTTACAGGAGTCAATCAAATCTACCGTGAGGAAGATTTCCGACCCGCTGTAGCAATACTGGGCGACATTCAGACCGGCATTATAAATTCGTTTGTCTGCGAATCTCTGGGGAGTATTCGGTCTTAGGTGGTCGAGGTCTTCGAAAGCATTTCTTTCGGGAGCGAATCCGTCCCGAACGCACTGAATAATCCGGACCAACCATCCTGCCCATTGCTTGATCAGAGTTGGGAGTAGTCGTTGATCGGGTTCTCGCAACACGGCTTCTGGCTCAGAACCTAGGCGAATGATCTTCAGCATTTGAGACTGGCTTTTACCGATGCTTCCGTTTGGGGATACCAGCACAGGCCAATACCAGTGCTTTGCAGCCAATTGAGCTGTTAATTCGGGCTCATTGTTGGCAAATTGTTCGAGAAAACTGATGAGTTTTTTGGTCAGTAAGAGAACCGTAAGGAGTGCTTGTGGAGTTTTTCGCTTCCTCGCTTTTTCGAGAGCAACCCTCACGTCGTCGAATTGCTCTACATAGGCTCCTAGATGGAAGGACTCGGTGACGCAAAGTAGGTTTCGAGGCCGCTCTCCTTCGATAATGCCTCCATGATCAATTCGGACGAGATCCTCGGGATTTGGAACGATCCAATGCCGACGACTATTTTTTGGCTGCTCTTTTTTAGGCATGGCAAATCCGGTGGAAAGAGGTGAATTATTATCGCGCTAAACGTGGTAACAAATCCACAGCCGCCCTCATGGTGTCCAGTTCATGGTGCGAGTAGCGGGCGTGGGATTTGGGAAGGGAGTGATCGGGCGAGCGTTTGCAGATTTTATTCTCCGTCATCGACCTGTAAGGCTTGGCGGAGAGTGGCAATTTCATGATGCGTGTAGCGTTGATGGACCTCGCTGGTGTGCCCAGATAGTTTCATTCGGACCTCTTTCGCGACACCCGCATTCGCGAGCCTGCTGATGAATGTATGACGCAGACTGTGGAAGGTGAGGTTGTTGAATGACCGACCGACGCCGGTAAGCTTCCGCGTGTCTTCACGCGATTTGACTCCGGCTTGATGCATGATCTTCTGGAATTGACTGCTGAGCCCATTGCAGCCGCCGAGGCGCTGCTTGGAGAGATTTAGAAAGAGCTGGCCTTTGACAAGCCGGGTCCCTGCCTTTTCTCGACGAACGAAATACGCCTCGATTTTCGGATGAACTGGCATCTCGTGCTGCCGACGCTTTCCTCCACGTATTGCCTTTTGCGGTTGGAAGCGGAGGATGAAATGTTCGCCGTCCGGTTGAAAGTTTTCCCACTTTAGACCGACCGCATCTCCCAAGCGTAGCCCGCAGTATCGAGCAATCAAGACCAGCCCAGCCCATTCATCGTCGCAGTGATTCAGAATGTTTCGGATTTGCTCCGGCGTAAATACGTCACGGGATTCTCCCTGGGCGGGCAAGAGTTCCACCGCTTCCGCCGGATTCGTGAGAATGATCCCCTGACGTCGCGCCAAATTCAGTGGAATGCGGAGCGTTTTGAGGGCCATGTTCGCGGTAGTGGCACTTTTCCCATCTGCCAATTGGGAATCGCGAAACGCTTCGAGGTCTCTTGGCGTCAGGGCAGCGAGACCTTGTTGCGCCTTCCCCCCGAGTTGCTCGATGAACTTCTCCACCGTGTGCTCGTATCGTGCGGCGGTGCCGCCAGCTCGACTCACCTTTTTTGACGCTACCCACGTTTCGAGATACGATTTCGTCGTGACAAAATTCAATGGCTCACCGGTTGCCCTCTCAAGAATCTCGGACAACACCTTCCGAGCCTGAACCTCCACGAGACTTCCTTGCTGCCCTAGATTCGCAGCGCGTTCCCAGCCCCGGCAAATTTCTTCGGCTTCTGCCCGGAACTTCGCCGTCTCTTTGGAATCTTTCCCTTTGACGGGCCTTTTCGTGCTTTTGAAGGAGCGTCGACCGTCGCTGTTGCAAAAGGCACAATACCAGAACGGAGATCTTTCGTTCGGGTCTTCGTGCAGGCTGGACATGAGTCATAAACGAGTCATAAATGTAATGCGTGTCAATCGTGTTTTGCGATGTTCTCCGAAAGAGGAATCGCTCTGTGAAAGAGGATAGAATCGAATCGAGAGTTCGAATCTCTTCGCCCGCTCTCTTCTCTAATCGGAGAAGAGATTCCGGCCAACTCCGGAAAGCTTCCCAACTCCTCAGGAGCGCTATCGATCACTCCGCGCGCGGGTGAACATTGCCAAACTGCAAAGTTGGCATGGATCGTGCAGCTTTTCGGAAGCTCCACACCGCACCCCATGCACACCCAAAAAACCGCTCCTGCCCGTGGGAAGTTCTATCTTCCCTTCCTCGCCGCCGTCTTGACCGGCGTGCTCCCCCTCAGCGCCTCGGCCAAATCCAAAGGCGATATCGGCTCCCCCAAACCAGAAGGCAAATCCGTCCAGCAAGGCGATACCTGGACGTTAACGGGAGGAGGCGCGGATATCTTCGGCCTTTCCGATCAATTTCACTTCGAGAGCACTTCCGCCTCCGGAAACTGCGCTTTGAGCGCCAAGGTGGTTTCCCTCGGCGCCGATGGATGCCAGGATTGGGCGAAGGCCGCCCTGATGATTCGGGCCGATGAAAGTGTGGGCGCTCCCCACGCCACCATCTCGATCAGCCATGGCGGCACGATTGCCTTCCTCACGCGGACGACGCCCGGGGGCGACACGCACTCGGAGAAGCTGCCCAAGATGTCTTTCCCCATTTCCCTGCGTCTGGAACGGAAGGGCGATGATTTCACTTCTTCCTACAGTTTGGATGGCAAGAAATGGACGACTGTCGGCAAAACCATGACGGTCCCGATGAAGCCCGCCTCGCTCGCCGGCATGGCCGTGACCTCCCATGCGGATGGCACGGCCTGCACCGCCGTCTTTTCCAACTACGTGCTGCGCCGCTAAGCAGTTTAAGAAAAACGGAGCCGGTCGCGATGCTTGGTGCGTCTGTAGCCATGGCCGGATTCGAGCGGAGCGAGCAGGATCCGCCTCTGGCGGACCCGAAGGGTGCGAGCGGCAGCGAGCATCAACGCCGCGGACAACGACTCCGACCTTTCTAAAATCACTCGGTAGCGATTTGCGAAAAATCGCGGCCGAAATCCGCGGCCTCCCGGCCACGGCTACAGACGCGCGCTGCCGCTCCCTTACTACTCCCGCACGTCTTCCACGTAGCGCACGATCCGGAAGCCGATGGCCGGGCCGACCGTGGCCAGCGATTCGTCGTAGTGGATGCCGCCCATTCCGCTGGAGAGCGTGCGGAAGGTGCGCGCATTCACGGAGCCGATCCAGTTCACGCCGCCGTCGAATTCCGCGTCCGCATTCGGCCCGTAAAAGGCGGCACAGCGTTTGCCGCCGCCGAGGGCGCTGAGCGTCTGCGTCTTCCCTTCGGGAGCATCGCCGAAGATCATCAGTTGGCTCGCGCGATTGCTGGAAGCGGCGCCGGAATTCACATTACTCCGCAGCGTGATATCCCCGCGCACGAACAGAATCGCGATGGTGGACGGGGGCAGATCGAGCGTATCGGTGAGGTCCAGATTTCCATCGACCATGATAACCACCGCGCCGGTGATGCCCGTGCCCGGGCGCGGCGCGAAATGGATCTCCCGCAAATCGCCGTGGATGGAGTACATCGCGGGCGCATTAAGCGGGCCGGCGACAAACGTGTCGTTCGGCGGCGAGATTTGAAATTCGCCTTCGGGCCGCTGCATCGGAATCATGCGGCGATTGAAATCATCGTGGATCCGCGCGGGGTCGACGCCGAGCGAACCCGCGACATTCTCGTGGTTGGTGGTCTCGGGATCGTCTCCGCCATCCGTCGCCACGGCGCCGCGGATCTTGGTGCCGTTGGCAAAAATCGCGGGGGCAAACGGAGTATCCGGATCGGGCTGCGCGCTGGAGGCCACGTTCCCATTCGCCTGCGCCTGGGTGCTGCCGAAGCCGGGATAGAGTCCGCCGGCCGACTTGTCTTTGCTCGTGGAATCAAAGCTGTCGACGTTCCAGGTGCCCACATTGGGCAGCGTGAGTTTGTCGCCCGTCCAGAGCGCGAGCTCAAAGGCCAGCACGGGCTCCACGAGCACCTCCACCGTGCGCGACACATTTGGCAGCGCCACCGTGGTCGGGGAGCCCACATCGTCGTCCTGCAGATTTTGCCGCCGCGTCTTGAGGCTGAAGCGGCGAAGCTTGGCATCGAGATCCGCCGGCGCCTGCACGGCCACGCGCGGCAGCGGGCACGTGCCCATGGAGCGGATGCGGAACCAATGCGCATTCGGATTCGACGAGGGCTCCAGCGCCCATAATTGGATATTCACCTCCGCCGGCGTGCCGCTCGTGGTCGGGAGCTTCACGTTGTCCAGATAGATGGACTGCGAGGAGTTGACCGGGCCCGCACCGCGCGATGACGTGCTCGACGGCGTGATGCTGAGATTGGCAATACCCCCAATTAGATTCTGCACCGTATTACCCAGCACGCCCTTCAGCGGCTGCAGCAGATTCCCCGTGGAACTGACCAACCGCGTCGCCACCTTTACCGTTCCATCCAGCGTGTTATCGAGAGCGCCGAGCAGGCCGCCGGAGCCCCCACTCTGCGGCGGCACCGGCGTTTCCTGCCAACCGCTCCATTTTCCCGCGGAGAAACCGGTGGCGTTCATGAGCAGGTCGTTCATCGCGATGTCGACGCCGGCTTCCGCGGCGAGCCGCGATTCCTGCCACGCGAGATTTTGGTGCGCGAGCGCCAGGCCCGGCGTGGTCGTCCGAAACGTATACGCCGCCAGCATGGTGAGCGCCGTGAGCGTGATGAGCGTGACCAGCAGGGTGCCGCCCTGAGCGGATGACGATGGCCGGAGCCGCCTCATGGCTGATATTCCAGGGGGGGATTGCGGAGCAGCACCCGATCGTAGGTGGAAACCAGCGGGCGAGGGCCCAGGGTGGCCGAGCGGTACCAGGTCTTAATCGCCCCGGTCTGGCCATCCTTCGCGACAGATACCTGCACAAACAGATCTTCGGCGTGGCGCACGATGATCTCCACGGACCCCGCCTCCTCGCGGACGAAACAGACGCACTTTTCGTCGCCGGAATAGATCTTCCGAAACGTCACCTCCACCGGCGGCGCGAGCCCGGCCGAGGTGCCATAATCCAGCCGCGCGGAATCCCCGACCACCTCGAGGGGCGCGTCATACTGCGCATCGCGCCGTTCGTTGCTCCGATAGTAGGCCGGCAAAATCACCGTGAAAGCCGACCGGTCCGCGATCGTCACAGACACCGGCTCCGCTCCGACCTCGTGCCGGATGCCGGATTCATCGATCACAGCCATCCCCACGGCTCGCCGCAAATCGCGGCCAAGGTAATCGGTGATGCGGCGCTGATCGGAGTAGGCGTGCGTGTACTTCGCATTACTCTCCAGCCCACGCCGCAGGGAAATGGAGCTCATCACCAGTGCTCCCAGGACGATGACACTGGCGCCCATGGCCACCACGACTTCCGTGAGAGTAAAGGCGCGCGCACGCCCCCACCGGAAAAGCGGAGCCAAGCGTGAAGGGACGGGGATGGGGATTTTAGTCACCGAACTCATTTCGGCGTCACTCGTCCTCCCGGACGTCCCAATGTCGTGCCCACAATGCCGCTGCGCGTGAGGCCGGAGCGGCAAATGACCGTGCGCAACGTGCGCTCATGCGGCCCGGTGGAATCCTTCCAGGTGACGCTGCCCTCGAACAACAGGGTGGGCTGCGTGGCAAGCTGACCCGACTCCTCTACCGTGACGTGCCCATTCTTGCGCCGGAGCGCCAGATGCGCGCCCGAGCCGGTCGGCGCGGTCTGCAGAGCATCGGGCACGGTGACGGTCAGCGTTTCCGCGAGGTCGGAAGTCGACAACTCGTCCTCGCTGTCGGCGGCCGTTTCCATGAGATGAGCCAGGTTTTGCGCATTGGCCACTTCCGTCCAGGAGTGGTCGCGCACCATTTCGATGCGTTGCTGCAAAATTTGCCCCGCCGCGGCCACCTGGCGGCTGGCGCGGAGCATCTTGGCAGAACGGACATATAAGGCCACAATGGTGGCCATGGTCATGCAGATCAAAACAACGGAAACGACCGTTTCGATCAAAATGAAACCATAGTTTTTAGAGCGGAGGGCAGATGGAGATCTGTCGACGCTTGGTGACGGGGGCCGGGGCGGGAGCACGGCGTCGCACGCGTGTCGAATCATCATACGATCAGGCTATCGCGAGCGATGTGAGTGGTTTTTTGGAGTGGAATCTTCAACGGCTGCTCCCGAACTGGCCAGCGGGTGGCTGGACGAGGACACATGACGGACCCGTTGAAAGATTGAGTGGAATGTTAGAACTTACCTCAGGTGATTAACTACCTGCGCTGGAGGAGGCGCTCATAGAGAAGGATCGATACCACCGCAAATGAGAAGTACGCCATGATCGGCCCAAAACCCTCTCTCTCTCAGGAGGATAGGGGAAGAAGGTTCGTAACGGATTGGTAGGCTCTTAAATTCGAGGGCTGAAAGATGGTTAACATTCTCTCATTTGGCTAAAAACGGCCATTCTAAAAATGTCCTCATTTGCGTATAAGACGCGCTTGCATGGCAAATGAGTTCCTTTAGCCCTAGGAATTCAACCTAATCGCCTACGTTGCAAGAACCGGGCCTAGTAGGGCTTTTCCCTTAGTGGCCCGAAGCTCCGGTTTCGGGCCTGGCGATTTCGGTGGATGGCGCCCAGCGGCCATGCCGCGTTTCCAAATGTTACCATGGCTCCGTCGCGGCATGGGAAAGCACACACCGGAGGCGCTATTCTGATGGATGCGCTTTCCAAGAATGTGCGCTTCGCGCATTTGCCTTCGCATGCCGCTACCGAAACCGCCTTTGCCCGGAGCTGGAGCTTCGGGCCACCAAGAGACTAAGCCGCTTTTCCGTTCGCGCTCTTTTCGAAGATCGCCAGGATCTCTTCCGCATTCCCCGCCGCGCCGAGGCGCTCGCGCACCAAGCGGTCATTCAAAAACTTCGCAATCGCCGCCAGCGTGCGCAGATGCGTCTGGAATTGGTCCTTCGGCACGACGAAGAGCACCACGAACTTCACGGGCGAATTATCCAGCGATTCAAATTCAATGCCCTGGGAGCTGCGGCCAAAGGCGGCCACCACCTTGCCCACCCGGTCGCTCGAGGCATGCGGGATGGCGATGCCGAAGCCGATGCCGGTGCTCATCGTTTCTTCCCGGGCCCGCAGCGCGGCCAGCACGATCTCGCGATCGCCCTCCGCGATTTGCCCCCGCTCCACGAGTAAATTAACCAGCTCTGCGATGGCGGCATACCGTTCCATCGCCTGCATCTCCGGGAGGATAGTGTCAGCCGAGAGAAGATTACCGAGCGTCATTCGTTTACTTGTAACGTGGGAAAGATGCGGGGAAGCTAGATGTCCCAGCGTAGGTGGCAAGCGCGTTTTGGCTCAACAACGCGACTTTCGGTCAATAGGGTGCGCGTCCTATGAAGAAAGGTCTCATTATTTTGCTCCTCATCGTCGCCGTGGCCGGCCTCGGCATTTGGAAACTCGTCGGCGCTTTCCAGAAGGGCGGCGCATTGGGCGACGCCGCCATCACGCACTTCCACGAACAGTTCAACGCCAATTCCTTCGCGGAGATGTATAATGAAGGCTCCAAAGTATTGCACGACACCGGCCCGGCCCAGGATTTTACCAGCACGCTCAAACTCATCCGCGGTAAGCTGGGCGCCTACCAGGGCGGCGGGCGCGAAGGAATTAATATGAACAATTCCAACGGCGACAAAACGATCACGCTCACCTGCAAGTCCGCCTTTGAAAACGGCCCGGGCACCGAGACCTTCCTTTTCGACTACAACGGCGACAAGCCCCTGCTCAGCGGCTATCACGTGGAATCGGCCGCACTGCTGAAATAATTCATGCTCCCCGAACTGCGCACCGCCATCCCCGGCCCACGCTCGCGTGCCCTCGCGGCCCGGCTGCGGCGCAGCGAATCGCGCAACGTTACCTTCACCTCCGACGACTGGCCCATCTTTTGGGAGCGCGCCGAGGGCGTGAATGTGTGGGACGCGGACGGCAACCGCTTCCTCGATTTCACCTCCGCCTTTGGCGTCACCGGTCTCGGCCACACGCGCCCAGAGTTGCGCGACGCCCTCGCCGGCCAGGCCGCCACGCTCATGCACGCCATGGGCGACGTGCATCCCACCGAAGTGAAAGTGGCGCTGTGCGAACAACTCAGCGCGCTCACCTTCGAGCGCTGGGGCGCCGGCCCGGGCAAGACCATCCTGGGCAACTCCGGCTTTGAGGCCATCGAGGCCGCGCTGAAAACCGCGCTGCTCCACACGGGCAAGCCCGGCGTGCTCGCCTTCACCGGCGGCTACCACGGCCTCGGCTTCGGCGCGCTCGCCGCCGCCGGCATTCCGTATTTCCGCGAGCCCTTCCGCCGGCAACTCAAGGATTTCGCCACGCTGCTCCCCTACCCCACTGGGCTCGGAAGCGGACTCCGAAGCGGCGACGACTTTCCCCGCGCCTCCGCGGAAGAACTCACCGCGCTCCGCACCCAGATCGAAACCGTGATCCACGAGCAGGAGATGGGCGCCATCCTCGTCGAGCCCATCCAGGGCCGCGGCGGTTGCGTCGTCCCGCCGCGCGAGTTTCTCCCGCTCCTGCGCGCGATCTGCGATGAACATGGCCTCGTCCTGATCGCCGATGAAATCCTCACCGGCTTCCACCGCACCGGCGCGCTCTTCGCCTGCGACCACTCCGGCGTGATGCCCGACCTCGTCTGCCTTGGCAAAGCGCTCACCGGCGGCTTCCCCATGAGCGCTTGTGTGGGCCGCGCCGACATCATGGATGCCTGGCCCCTCTCCCACGGCGAAGCGCTCCACACCAGCACCTTCCTCGGCAACCCCATGGGCTGTGCCATGGCCCTCGCCGCCCTGCACCTCCATACCTCCCCCACCCCCGACGCCGTCTCCGAAAGCATCCGCACCAAAGGCGCCGCCTTCAAACGCGCCCTGCAAACGATCGTGTCCCCCCGCATCCGCGAAGTCCGCGGCACCGGCCTGCTGCTCGGCGTGGAGCTTGTCCAACCCGGCGGCCCTAATGGTATAGGCGCCCCCGCCAATCCGTCCGCACCCGATGGCGCGGGCGCCATAGCCCTCACGCTCCTAGCGTTGCAAGCCGGCCTGCTAATTTTGCCCGAAGGCCCGCACGGGAACACCCTCGGCCTGCAACCGCCATTTGGGATCGCGGAGGAGGAGATGCAGTGGACGGTGGAGTGGCTGCGCGCCGCCCTTTAGCACGGAACATCACCTTCGTTCAGGAACAAAACGTTGCGGCACCGTAATGTCCGCTCTTGAAAATCGCCACCTTTCGCCGATGAATTGCCCCTGACAATTCTGCCACCCGGCTCTGCCATTATCTGTACTCGTGCGCGTCCCCGCTTTCCTTCTCGTTCCTATTTGCTGTCTCCGGCCCCGTCCGCGCCGATCTCATCGCCACATTTCCCGCCTCAATTCTCCGCCGCTCGCGGATTCCTCGCGAGATTTTCATGATCGAATGATGGCCTTTAAGAGATTGAAATCCAACCCCTCTGGAATCTCCCGTATGCGCTCCATCTTCAGAGTTATTGTCTTCACGCTCTCGCTTCTCGGCGGGGTTCGCTGCGAGGCGGACCTCGTCGCGACGTTTAATTCAGCGACGGATGTGTCGGTCACAGCGAGCAGTTACACGGCGTCCGGGACGTTCAATGCGACGCTGAATTTTGCGCCGACGGCGGGGACGGCTTTGATGGTCGTGAAGAATACGGGAGTACCGTTCATCAGCGGGGAGTTCAGCAATCTGGCGCAGGGCCAGGTGGTGGTTTTGCCGTTTGGCGGGATCAATTTTCGGTTCGTGGCGAACTATCATGGCGGAACGGGGAATGATTTGGTGCTGCAATGGGCGCAGACGCGGCTGGTGGCTTGGGGCGCCAATTCCGGTACGCAACTGGGCGACCACACCAATCTTATTCGCACGGTCCCGACCAATATTCCGCTCACGGGAGCCCTGGCGGGAAAGACGATTCTTACTATGTCCGGAGGTTGGCCTCATAGCTTGGCCCTGTGTTCGGACGGAACGGTGGCTTCGTGGGGCGGAAATTATCACGGTGAAACGGGCACTGGGACCGCCTCGGGAACCACGATCGAAACACCCGCGGACATCAGGAATCAGGGAGCACTGGCAGGGAAACAAGTCATCGCCGTGTCGAGCGGCGAATATTTTAGCCTAGCCCTGACGTCGGACGGAACGGTGGCGGCGTGGGGGACGAATAATCCGGGCATTGGCAGCGCGGCGGTCACGCACAGCGACGTGCCCGTGGCCGTGGATACGAGCGGAATTCTGGCGGGAAAAACGGTGGTGGCTATTTCCGTCGGCTACGACCATGCCCTGGCGCTCTGCTCGGATGGAACCGTCGCAGCCTGGGGATTCCGAACCGGCATCGGCCTCCCCGCGAATACCCTCGGGAGTGCCGTCCCGATTGCGATCGATATGACCGGAGTGCTGGCGGGCAAAAAGGTCATGGCTGTGGCGGCAGGGGATGGCCATAGCCTGGTGCTAACGACAGAGGGAAAGGTCTACGCATGGGGCAGTGGTTCATCCGGGGAATTGGGCAATGGAAGTGCCAGCAACAGCACAGTGCCGGTCGCCGTCGATACCACGGGAGTGCTGAATGGAAAAACAGTCGTCGCGATTGCCGCGAGGAGCAACCAGAGCCTGGCGTTATGTTCCGACGGGACCGTCGCCACGTGGGGCGACATCCTTTTGGGAACCAGCGCGGAGCAGCTGCGGCCTTTCAGGATGAATACCCAAGGCGCGCTCGTGGGCCGGACGTGTGTTGGCGTGGTCGCTGGGGAAGACCACTACATGGCCCGCTGCGCCGATGGAACACTGCTGGCCTGGGGATCCAACTCTGGCCTGCCAGGCATCAACAGCAGCGTGCCCATCGTGGTCGGGAATCTGTCTTTGGGCACCGGAGAAGCAGTGGCCGACTGCTTTACCGGCTTCTCCAATCACCAATTTGTTTTGGTCGGAGTTCCGCCAGCGCCCAAGACGAGTGATTCTTCGGCGGCGGACTTTACTTTGTCGACCGCCACGTTGCGGGGCGTGGCGGACCCGAATGGCAATCCGGCGACGGCGCATTTCGAATACGGCCTCGACGCCAGTTACGGGAGTAGGGCGGAGGTCGTGCTCGCTCCGCCGGATGGACTGGGCCCGCAAAGTGTGAGCGCGAGCCTGAGCGGCCTGACGCCGGGAACGATCTATCACTACCGGCTGGTAGTTACGAGTACGGCCGGGACCGCGAGCACGGGAGACCGAACCTTTGCCACGTCGAACCACACGGTCTTCACGTTTCAAACCGCCGCAGACATCTCGAGGTCGGCTTCCGTCCTGGCGGCGAGCGGAGCTACGATCACGCTGGGGTTGAATTTTGCGCCACCGACGGGAACGACGCTGACCGTCCTCAACAATACCGGGAGCGATTGGATTCAGGGACGGTTTGCGAATCTGGCGCAGGGGCAAGTGGTGGTGCTTAGCTACGGAGGAATCAGTTATCGCTTCGTGGCAAATTATTACGGCGGCGATGGCAACGACCTGGTCTTGCAGTGGGCTTCCGTGCGGCCGATGACGGTGGGGAATAACGACGACGGGCAACTAGGGGACAACACAACCACTGATCGGACGACCTTGGTGAACATCGTCCCCAGCCCGGCCTTGACCGGCAAAGACCTCCTGCAAATGGCAGGAGGTGGGCGATTCAGCGTGGCGCTCGCTGCCGATGGGACGCTCGCAGCCTGGGGCAACACTAATTTGCTCGGGAACGGGAGCGGTCTGGCGAGCCGCACCCCGGTTGCGGTGGACCAATCGGGCGTGCTCGCCGGCAAGACGGTCGTGTCCCTCGCCGCCGGCAAAGAGTTCACCGTGGCACTGTGCGACGATGGCACTCTCGTGGCGTGGGGCCTCAACGCGGCAGGGCAACTCGGAAACAAGACGACGACCACAGCTCTAGTCCCCGTGCTCGTGGATCAGACGGGAGTGCTCGCGGGAAGATCGGTGACCGCGATCGCCGCGGGCGACTACCACTGCCTCGCACTGTGTTCGGATGGCACGCTGGCCGCGTGGGGCAGTAACAGCAATGGCCAACTGGGTGATGAATCCGAGGTGTTTCGCTATGCGCCGGTGCTGACCAAGCAGATCAATGTCCCCGCGGGGCAGAAGATCGTCGCCATCGGAGCCGGCTCCGTCCATAGCATCGCCCTCTGCTCGGACGGCACGGTGCTCACGTGGGGAGACAATTTCAAAGACCAGCTAGGGAACAACCGAACCAATCCCTATTCTTCTACCTCCTCCTATGTCCTAGCCCCCACTCCGGTTTATACGAGTGGCGTTCTAGCGGGGAAGACGGTGGTGAAGATTGCCGCCGGAGGTAACCATAACCTGGCCCTGTGCTCCGACGGCACCCTGGTCGTCTGGGGTTACAATTTCTCGGGGCAACTCGGCATTGGCAGCACCACACAAAGCCGGGTGCCGGTCTTGGTCAACACCTCCGGGGTACTCGCTGGAAAAACGGTGGCCGCGATCGCCGCCGGCGCGAGCCACAATGTCGTCCGGTGTACTGACGGCTCGGTTGGGGGATGGGGCGACTTTTTCTCGAGCAATGTTCCGATCACCTTCAACACCAGTGCTCTGGCGGCGACCGAGCGGATGACCGCGGCCTTTACCGGAGGACCGGCGACCCATGTCTTAGCTCTTGTCTCCCTCCCTCTCCCGGTGGTTGCGGGCGTGGCCCACTCCAATTTGAGCACGACCGGGGTGACACTAAGAGGGACGGTCACTCCGAATGGAAGTGCCACGATGGCCTATTTCGAATACGGGCCGGACACCAACTACGGCCAAACCGCCGCCGTGGTGCTCGCCCCGAATAGTGGCTTCGGCGTGCAAAATGTGAGCGCCAATCTCTCCGGCTTTCTCACCGGCACGACGTATCACTACCGGCTCACCGCCACCAATGTCGTCGGCACGGCCAGCAGCGCCGACGTTACCTTCACCACGCCGCCCGGCGGCACGATGACGCTTGGGCCCGCCTCGCCCTTCGACGCCGGCGCTCCGCTCACCGTGACCTTCGCCGGTTGGACCGATGCCAGTCTGCCTCTCACGTACGCGGTGCTCGTGGACGACATTGTCGTTTCACCCCAAGCCTCTTCCTCCGTGTGCAGCTTCGCCGCACCCGCCATCCCCGGCGCGCACACACTCAAGGGCCGCGTTTATAACGCCCTCGGCAACTATGCCGAGTTGAGCCAAAGCTTCACCGTCTACACCGCCCAGGAAAGCTGGCGCGCCGCCAACTTCGGCACCCCACAAAACACGGGCAACGCCGCCGACACTGCGGACCCGGATGGCGACGGCTGCAACAATTGGTTCGAGTACGTCGCCGGTCTCACGCCGACCGATGCCGCCTCGCGGTTCCAGGTGCGCGTGGATATGGTTGCCGGCCAACCCGGACAAAAGGCCATCGTCTTCGGCCCCGTCATGCCCGGGCGCACTTACACGGTGAAATCCAAGGCCGGTCTCACCGACGCCACTTGGACCGCGCTCACCAATTTCACCACCACCGACAATGGGGCCGAGCGGACCATCCTCGATCTCAACGCTGGGAACGATCTGCGCTTTTACGAGGTGGAGATCACGCTGCCTTAGTAGGGGGATCGGAGTTTCCACTGGCCGGTCCATAATTCCCCGCTATGCTTACCCCCATGCGCGCCCGGATTTGCATCATTACTTTGCTGCTGCTGGCGTTGCTTGTTTCGATGCGAGGGCAGGTGGTGCCGGCGGGCGCGGGGACGACCGTGCAAAAGCTGCCGGAATGCGCCACGATGGATTGCGTCCATGGCTGCTGTGGGAGCATGCCGTGCTGTGTGCGCGGCGATCAGGAGAAATCGAAACCCTCGGTACCGACGCCCACGACGCCGCCCCAACGCACCGGCCCGGATCTGGCGGTGCTGGCCTTTTTCGTGGGTGATTTCCAATACGCTTCGCAGCCGATCGCGGCGAAGCGAGCCGCGGCCAGGGATCTCGCCCGGCCGCAGGCGCCGCCCCGTCGGGCGGCGCTGTGTGTGTTTCTGATCTGAGCGGCGGATTTTCCCAGGCGCACTGTGCCCCGAGCCAGGCGCCTCACTGGAAATTCCATCACTCCGATCCATGAAACTTCTTTCTCTTTTTCTTTGTACTCCTTGCTTGCTGCTGTCTGCACAGGCCGATCCGCCGAAATCGCGGAAGCCGGCCGCCTCCACCAGTGCGCTCTCCGCGCTCCGGCTGGAAGATCTGACTCGCCTCGCCCTCGCGCAAAATCCCGCGATTCAGGCGGCGCGCGCCAAATGGGAAGCCTGGCAACAGCGCATCCCGCAAGCCGCCGCGTGGGACGATCCCCGCGTGGGCGCCAACACCCGGCTGGGGCGCTTCGTCAACGTGGCGCCGAACAGCTTCACCGACCAAATGTGGACGGTGGAACAGATGGTTCCGGTCTCCGGAAAAAATCTGAGCCGCGCTCGCATCGCGGCGGCTGAAGCCGTCGGCGCCCTGGAGGAGTTGCGCCGCGCACAACTGGAGGTGGCGGCCAAAGTCCGCGCCGCCTACTACCAACTCGCCCGCGACTGCGCGCTGCTGGACTTGAACCACGAAGACGAGACTTCGCTGCAACAGAGCCTCGAAGTAATCCGCGCCAAGCTCGCGGTGGGCGGCCAATCGCAGACCGATGCCCTCACCGCGGAGGCCGAGCTGATGCGGATCGCGGAAGCCCGCCGGGACCTGGAGCGGCAGCTCGTGGAAGAGCAGACGCAGATCAATGTGCTCACGCATCGGGATGCGCTCGCGGCCGTCGCGCGCCCAGCCGCGGAAACCCTCAGCCTGCGGAGCGAACCGCCGCCCGAGAATCGCTTGCGCACCACCATGCTCGCCTCCCGCCCGGAAGTGCGGATGGCCGAGGCGGGCGTCACCGCCGCGCGGGCCAGGCTGCAACTCGCCCAGCGCGATTGGTTCCCCGACCCGACGCTCAACCTGCAAGCGCAGCGCTACAATGAAGGCTCCCAGGTGATCAGCGAAGTGAGCGCCGGCGTCTCTTTCAATATCCCGTGGGCGAATGGCCGGAAGTACCGCGCCGAGGAAAAGGAAGCGGCGCTCAACGTCGAAGCCGCCCAGCGGGAGCTCGACGGAACCAGGGCCGAGGCGCTCGGAGCCCTGCACAGCCAGCTGCAAAAGATCGACACCCTGCACCATCACGCGGAGCTCTTTGCCGCGCGGCTGGTGCCGAATGCCCGCCAGATCGTCGAGACCAACCGCGCCAACTACGAAGCCGGGCGGGCCGGCTTTCTCGATCTCGTGCTCTCGCAACGCAGCCTGCGGGAAACCCAGGCGATGCAACTCGCGCATCTCGCCGACTACCGCATCGCCGTGGCCGAACTCGACTCGCTGGTCGGCGCCGATCCCGGCCCGGCAAAACCTCACACCAGCTCCAACAAATGAAGACCATCTCGCGTCGTCTCTTTCTGGTGGCCACGGCGCTGGGCTTGATCGGCTGCGATCACTCCGGAGCAAGCAAGGATCCCAACATCGACTACTACACCTGCACGATGCACCCGTCGGTGCGGTCGCAGGATGCGAAAGCCAAGTGCCCCATCTGCGCGATGGACCTGGTGCCGGTGATGAAAAAGGGCGCGGCCGGGAGCAGCCAGCCCGAGCCCGCGGCAGCGGCGCTGTCCGAGTTCCGCGTGCCCGTGGAGCGGCAGCAGCAAATCGGCGTCACCTACGCCACGGCGCAAAGGAAGCCGCTGCGCCGCACCATTCGCTCCGTGGGCGTGGTGGCGCCGGACAAGACGCGGCGCTGGGAATTCGTCGCCCGCGTGGAGGGCTACATCCAGCAGCTTCACGTCACCTCGCCCGGTGAACCGGTGGCCGACGGCCAGCCGCTGCTCACCATCTACAGCCCGGAGCTCTCGGCCGCGGAGCGGGAGCTGGTGAATCTGCTCGAAACGCGCGACCGCGCCGGCACGGCGGAGGGCCGCGGCAGTGCCGAGCGTCTGCTGCAGGCCGCGCGCCGGCGGCTGGAGCAATGGAACGTGACCGCCGGGCAGATCGCCGAGCTGGAAAAAACGCGGGCGCCCTCCGAACTGCTCACGCTCCGCTCGCCATTCAAGGGCGTGGTGGAGGACGTGCCGGTCGACCAGGGCCGCAAGGTGATGATTGGCGATCCGCTGGTGAATGTGGCCGACCTCTCCGTCGTGTGGGTGTGGGCGGAGTTTTACGAGGATGAATGGCCGCTCCTCGCCCAGGGGCAGAAGGCCCGCATCACGACGAAGGCTCAGCCGGGACAGACGTTCGAAGGCGAACTGAGCCTCATCAATCCCTTCCTCGTGGAATCGCGGCGCACGGCCCGGGCCCGGCTCAATATCGCCAACCCGGACTTCAAGCTGCGCCCCGGGATGTATGTGGACATCGCGCTCGCGCTGGACCAGGGCGAGGGCCTCACCATTCCCGTCAGCGCGGTCATGCCCACCGGCCTGCGCACCCTGGTCTTCGTCGACCAAGGGGACGGAAAACTGGAGCCGCGGGCGGTGCAGCTCGGCGGGAAATTTGGCGAGGACTATCAAGTGCAGCATGGCCTCGCGGAAGGCGAACGCGTGGTGGCCAGCGCGAACTTCCTCATCGATGCCGAATCGAAAGTGCAGGGCGCGGTGAAGTCATTCGTGGAGCCGGCCCCCGCCAAAACCAGCGATGAGCCGACGCCGTCCGCTACTCCGGGAGCAGCCGAAATCCGATGAGCACGCCCGCTTCTCCCGACTCGCCCCCGGCGCGCACAACGCTCATCGAGCGCATTATCGACGCCAGCGCGCGCAACCAATTCCTCGTCTTCGTCCTGCTGCTCTTCGGCGTGGCGGCGGGGCTCTACGCGCTGCGGCAGACGCCGCTCGACGCCATCCCTGACCTCAGCGACGCGCAGGTCATCGTCTATACGGACTGGGAGGGCCGCTCGCCGGACCTCGTGGAAGACCAGGTCACCTACCCCATTTCCACGCGCTTCATCGCCGCGCCCAAGGTGAAGTTCGTGCGAGGCGAATCGATGTTTGGAAAATCGTTCGTCTACGTGATTTTCGAAGACGGCACGGACATCTACTGGGCGCGCTCGCGCGTCATCGAGTATCTCAACTCCGTGCGGGGCTCGCTGCCGGAGGGCGTGAACCCCGTCATCGGGCCGGACGCCACCGGCGTGGGCTGGGTCTACGAGTATGCGCTGGTGGACGACACCGGGAAGCACGACCTCGCCGAGCTGCGCTCGCTGCAGGACTGGCACCTCCGCTACGCGCTCGAGTCCGTCAAGGGGGTGGCGGAAGTCGCGCCCGTCGGCGGCTTCGTAAAGCAATACCAAGTGGACCTCGACCCCAATGCACTCGTCGCCCACAACCTCCCGCTCGCCGACGTCGTCAGCGCCATCAAAGCGAGCAATGGCGACGTGGGCGGGAAGATCTTCGAAGTCGCCACCACCGAGTACTACGTGCGCGGGCGCGGCTACATCAAGAAGATCGAGGACCTCGAAAACATCGTGCTCAAGGTCGAGAACGGCACGCCCATCTACGTGAAGAACGTGGGCACCGTGCACCTCGGCGCCGACCTCCGCCGCGGCGTGGCGGAGCTGGATGGCAAAGGCGAGACGGTCGGCGGCATCGTCGTGATGCGCTACGGGGAAAACGCGCTGGACGTCATCGACGGCGTCAAAAAGAAGCTCGCGGAGCTGCAGGCCTCGCTGCCCGAGGGCGTCCGCATCGTGCCCACGTACGACCGCAGCACGCTCATCCACAGCGCCATCCACACCCTGCGGGATAAGCTCATCGAGGAAAGCATCGTGGTGGCCGTCGTGTGCGTGCTCTTCCTGTGGCACGTGCGCTCGGCGCTGGTGGCCATCATCACCCTGCCCGTGGCCATCGTGCTCTCCTTTCTCCCCATGTTCGGGCTCGGGCTCACGTCGAACATCATGTCGCTCGGCGGCATCGCCATCGCGATCGGCGCGATGGTCGACGCCGCCATCATCATGGTCGAAAACGCGCACAAGGCGCTGGAGCATTTCCGGGAGGAGCACGGGCGCGATCCGGATCGGCACGAGCGCGTTGCGGTGATCATCGGCGCCGCGAAAGCCGTGGGGCGGCCGCTGTTTTTCTCGCTGCTCGTCATCACCGTCAGCTTCGTCCCGGTCTTCTCGCTCACCGCGCAGGAGGGCCGGCTGTTCAAGCCGCTGGCCTTCACCAAAACGTTCGCCATGTTCTTTGCCGCGCTGCTCGGCATCACGGCGGTGCCGGTGCTCATGCTGCTGCTCGTGCGCGGGCGCATCACCCCGGAGGCGCGCAACCCGGTGAACCGCTTCCTCATTTGGGCGTATCAGCCGTTCGTGAATTTCGTGCTCCGCTTCCGCTGGCTCACGCTCGGCGCGGCGGTGCTGCTGCTCGCCGCCACGGCCATCCCCTACTCCCGGCTGGGGAAGGAATTCATGCCGCCGCTGAATGAGGGCACCATCCTCTACATGCCCACGGCCGTACCGGGCATGTCCATCAACGAAGCGACGCGCATCCTGCAAATCCAGGACCGCATGCTCGCGCGCGTGCCGGAGGTGGAGCGTGTCTTTGGCAAGGCCGGCCAGGCCGAAACGCCCACGGACCCCGCGCCGCTCTCCATGTTTGAAACCGTGGTGATGCTGAAGCCGCCCGAGCAATGGCGGCCCGGCATGACGTGGGAAAAGCTCGTCGCGGAGATGAACGAGCACGTCAAAACCCCGGGCATGGCGAACATCTTCTGGATGCCCATCCAGACCCGCACGGAGATGCTCACCACGGGGTTCCGGACCATTCTCGGCATCAAGGTCTTTGGCCCCGACCTCCAGCGCATCGAGGACGTGGCGGTGCAGATTGAAAAAGCGCTGGCCGATTTTCCCAACACCCGCAGCGTCTTTGCCGAGCGCACCACGGGCGGCTATTTTTTGGATGTCACGGTGAACCGCGCCGCCGCCGCCCGCTACGGACTGCGCTCCGGCGACGTGAACGACATCGTGGAAACGGCCATCGGCGGGAAGACCGTGGACATGACCGTGGAAGGCCGCGAGCGCTACCCCATCAGCGTGCGGTATGCGCGCGACTTCCGCGAAGACCTCGATGCACTCAAGCGCGTGCTCGTCGCCACGCCCGCCACCGCTGGCTCCGCGGGGGCCATGGCCTCGCCCCCGCCCTCCGGCTCCGCGGCTTCGACCGCTTCGGCAAACTCCACGGCCGGCGCCACCGGCCCGGGGCCCGAAGCGATGAAGCCGCCGAGCGGCAGCGCCGGCGCCGGCTTTGGTTCCGGCCCCGCGCACGTGCCGCTCTCGCTGCTCGCGGATTTTTCCTTCCGCACCGGGCCGCCCTCCATCCGCAACGAAAACGGGCAGCTCGTGGGCTTCGTCTTTGTCGACCTCACCGGCACGGACATCGACGGCTACGTGCGCGCGGCGTCCGAGCGCATCCGGGAGCGGGTGCAATTTCCGCCGGGCTTCACCATGCAGTGGGCCGGACAATTCGAGTACCTCAAAGCTGCGGAAGCCCGGCTGAAAGTCGTTATCCCCTTCACCCTCCTCCTCATCTTCGTCCTCATTTACCTCAACACCCAGTCGGCCATCAAAACCGCCATCGTGCTGCTCGCCGTGCCCTTCTCGCTCGTGGGCGCGTTTTGGATGCTCTACCTGCTCGGCTACCACCTGAGCGTCGCGGTGTGGGTGGGCCTCATCGCCCTCGCCGGGCTCGATGCGGAGACCGGCGTGGTGATGCTGCTTTACCTCGACCACGCCTGGGAAAAATACCGCGCCGCCGGCCGGATGAACTCCCGCGCCGACCTCTACGCCGCCGTGAAGGAAGGCGCCGTGCAGCGCATCCGCCCCAAAATCATGACCGTCTGCGCCATCCTGTTCGGCCTGCTCCCCATCCTGTGGTCGCCCGCCACCCAAGCCGGCGCCGACGTGATGAAGCGCATCGCCACCCCGATGATCGGCGGCGTGGTGACGAGCGCGATCCTGGAACTGCTGCTCTACCCGGTGATTTTTGTGATTTGGAAGGGGCAAAAACTGCGGGCGGGCGCGTCCCCAGGGTAGTGCGGTTCCGGAAAAATCGGGACCGCTCGTGGCGCGCTGTGCGGCTGCAGCCGCGACCGGGAGGTCGCGGAGCACAACGTCTCGCAGACGGATCCGATGTTTCTCGAACCGCTCCTGCGCGCGGCCCGATGCGTGCGCTGCCGGCGAAGTTCCCGCCACTCGCGAGGGCCGCACAGGGCGCGCGGGACCCATGGGTCCCTTGGGACGCACGAGTCGCACGAGCATGAGCAGGAGTCGCAGAAGTCTCACGAGTCCCATGAGGCGGGCGGGGCGGCAGGCGGGCGCGGCGCCGCGCGCCGACTCTCTTCCACTTCCCCCACCCTTCCTTTCCATTTCCATTTCCATTTCCATTTCCATTTCCATTCCTTTCCTTTCCATTTCCTTTCCGTTGAAGCTGAGCTACGTGCTGAGCAGGCAGCTCAGCAGGCAGCTCAGCAGGCAGCTCAGCAGGCAGCTCAGCAGGCTGCTCAGCAGGCAGCTCAGCAGGCTGCTCAGCACGTAGCTCAGCAGGCTGCTCAGCTGGTAGCTCAGCTTCGCCGGTGCTTGAAGCTGAGCTTCAAGCACCGCTTCCCGCGCTGCTCCAAAACACGTCCCCCGCGTTGCTCCCCGGGTCGTAACCGGCGAGGAGGCCGCCGCGGTCGCTGCGCTTCAGCGGGCTTCCTTGAGAGTGTCGCGGAGAGGGTGGAGCAGGATCGGAGATCCAGAGTTTGTCGGTCCATAGCTTTTCCTGGGCGAGTTCCGTTCGAATAAGATGACGTTCGCCTTCACGTCTTACCAAGTAGTTCCAGCCTGAAAGATAGCCTACCCCGCGCTGGCCAACAAGAAAATTTGGTCGATTTCCAGCCGGGCGCGGCGCTATCTTCGTGCATGGACGGCGCCCGCTGTTCCATGATTCCCCATCAATGGCTCGAACGAAATCCAACCCCATGAAAGGCCCGACCGCAACTTCCGGGATCCAATATCAGAAAGTCCAATAGAAGTCCGCGAGCCATGGCACATACCACCACAGAGGAAGTTGCAGCCTTCATCGCCTATTGGTCGAAAGCGGAGGCTTCCGAGCGGGCGAATTCGCAATCGTTTCTGCTGGGGCTGGCAAAGTTGCTGGAGGTGCCGGAGCCGACGCATAGTCATTCGGAGGGGTATAGTTTCGAGTTTCCGGTGAAGATCCCCACCGGACCAGCCGCATTTACGGACGGGTTTATCGATCTCTATAAGAAGGGGTGCTTTGTTCTGGAGTCGAAGCAGTTTGTGGCGCGGAAGGAAGAGCAATCGGAGTTGGAACTGGCGGCGTTGGCGGCGGGCGCGGAGACGGCGGCAAAGAGGAAATCGGGGCCGGTACGGGGGAGCGAGGCGTGGGACGATGCAATGTGGAAGGCGCGCGGGCAGGCAGAGCGCTACGCGCGCTCGCTGCCGGGAGATCATCCGAATGCGCCGTTCCTGCTCGTCGTGGACGTTGGGCACAGCATTGAGGTGTTTGCGGATTTTACGCAGGCGGGGCGGTCGTACCAGGCGTTCCCCGATCCGCGGAGCTTCCGCATCCGGTTGGCGGATCTTGCCGAAGAAAAAGTGCGAGATCGGCTGCGGCGGATCTGGACCGACCCGGTATCTCTGGACCCGGCAAAAATTAGCGCGGAGGTGACGCGCGAGATCGCGGGGTATCTGGCGACGCTGGCGAGTTCGCTGGAGGAAGCAGGTCACACGCCGAAGATCGTCGCGGAGTTTCTCACGCGCTGTCTCTTCTGCATGTTTGCGGAGGACGTGGGGCTGCTGCGGAAGGACGCCTTTCGCAATCTGCTGGAGAGCCTGCGCCCGGCCCCGGAGGGCTTTGTGCCGAAGCTGAAAATGCTGTTTGCGGAGATGCAGACGGGCACGGATTACTCGGTGATCCTGAATCAAAAGCTGCTGCGGTTTAACGGCGGGCTGTTTGAGGATGCGAGCGTGCTGCCGCTGAATGGGATGCAGCTTGGCATTTTGATCCAGGCGGCGGCGATGCAGTGGAAGGATGTGGAACCGGCGATCTTTGGCACGCTGCTGGAGCGCGCGCTCGACCCCATCGAACGGCATCAACTTGGGGCGCACTACACACCGCGGGCGTACGTGGAGCGACTGGTGCTGCCGACGATCGTGGAGCCGCTACGGGCCGAATGGGAGAGCGTGCGGGCGGCGGCGCTGGTGCATGCCAAGGCGGACCGGCTGTCGAAGGCGCGCGAGGAGGTGCGGAAATTTCACGATCATCTTTGCAACGTCACGGTGCTTGATCCGGCCTGTGGCTCGGGGAACTTTCTCTACGTCACGCTGGAGCACCTGAAACGGCTGGAGGGCGAGGTGCTGGAAGCGGCGGCGGCGTTTGGCGAAAACCTGCTGCTCGATCTCTCCACGCACACTGTGGACCCGCACCAGTTTCTCGGCATCGAGCTGAATCCGCGCGCGGCGGCGATCACGGAACTGGTGCTATGGATTGGGTATCTGCAATGGCACTTCCGCACGCGCGGTGATTCGATGCCGGCGGAGCCGGTGCTGAAGAAGTTTCGGAATATTGAGTGTCGAGATGCGGTGCTGGCGTGGGATGGCGAGCCGCAACCACAACGCGACGAGCATGGGCAGGTCGTGACGGTATGGAATCGACGGAGCATGAAGACGGATCTGGTGACGGGGCGTGATGTGCCGGATGAGAGCAGGCGGGTGCCGCTGCTGACCTATCCGAATGCGCGGCAGGCGGTGTGGCCGAAGGCGGATTATATTGTGGGGAATCCGCCGTTTATCGGAACAACATGGATGCGTGAGAATCTCGGTGACGGATACACCGAGACACTTCGGTCGGCCTATCCTGGAGTTCCGGAGAGTGCTGACTTTGTGATGTATTGGTGGGATAAAGCCGCCCGATCGATCCGGAGAAATTCCGCATCACGGTTTGGACTAATTACCACGAATAGTTTGCGGCAGACCTTTAACCGCCGGGTAGTCCAATGTCACCTCGATCAGCAATTGGTGTTGGTCTTCGCAATTCCCGACCACCCTTGGGTGGATACAGCGGATGGCGCCGCAGTGCGAATTGCAATGACGGTAGGGACTGACACCGTGACGGAAGGGCGTCTTCTGCGAGTCACGGATGAAACATCCGCTCCCGACGGGTCAGTTGTAGTTTCAATTTCGGAATCTCGCGGACGCATTGATGCCGGTTTGACGATCGGGGCGGACGTAGCTGGGGCACCGATTCTGACCGCAAACGCAAACCTCAGCAGCCCAGGGGTAAAACTGCACGGGTCTGGCTTCATTGTAAGTCCCGGCGAAGCCAAGAAACTCGGTCTCGGAACGACTCCTGAGTTGGACCAGCACATTCGCGAGTATCGCAACGGCAAAGACTTAACAAATACACCGCGCGGCGTTCTGGTAATCGATCTATTCGGGCTCAAAGAAGCGGAGGTCAGGGAGCGTTTTCCGGCTGTTTACCAACACGTGCTCACTACCGTAAAGCCTGAGCGGGACGCGAACAACCGTGACACCTATCGAAAGATGTGGTGGGTTTTTGGAGAGCCCCGTCGCGAACTTCGTCCGGCTTTGGCGGGCTTACGGCGGTATATAGTAACGGTAGAAACCGCAAAGCATCGGATTTTCCAATTCCTCGGCGCGAATGTTCTACCGGACAATAAGCTTATTGTTATTGCCCTTGAAGATGCCTTCCACCTCGGAGTGCTAAGTAGTCGATTGCATCTCGCCTGGGTTCTTGCGCAAGGTGCGTTATTGGAGGATCGGCCAGTTTATCCTAAAACAGAGTGTTTCGATCCTTTCCCCTTCCCTTCGTGCGATGAAGAAACGGAGGCACGCATACGAAGTTTGGGAGAAGAACTCGACGCGCACCGCAAGCGGGTGCAAGCGGCGAACCCCAAGCTGTCGTTGACGGCGATGTATAACGTGCTGGAGGCGCTGCGGGCGGGTCGGCGGCTGACGCCGAAGGAGCAGGCGATTCATGAGCAGGGGCAGGTGTCCATCCTGCGCGAGATTCACGACAAGCTCGATGTGGAAGTGCTGCAGGCCTATAGCTGGGGAGCGATGGCGCATGAGTTTTACGGGTTGCGGCACGGGAACACGCTCGATCCGGTGACCGGCTGGCCCGTAGATAAACTCGCGGACCCGACGGCGGCGGCGGCGCAATTGGCGGCGGCGTGGGCGCATTTTGATCAAAAGGTGCTGACGCAGCTCGTAGCGCTGAATGCGGAGCGGGCCGCGGAGGAAGCGGCAGGGAACATCCGCTGGCTGCGACCGGAGTATCAGGCACCGCAGGGGACGGCGACGCAGGGAGCGCTGAACGTGAAGGATGACGAGAAGAAGACGGAGGGTACCAAGGCGAAGAAGGGTGCGAAGGCAGCGAAACCGAAAAAGCAGGCGTGGCCGAAGACGATGGCGGAACGGGTGCGCGCGGTGGAGCAGACGCTGAAAGCCGCCGAGGCAGCGATGACGGCGGAGGAGGTGGCGAAGAAGTATTTCACCCGGGCGAAGGCAGGGGAAGTGGCGGAGATTTTAGACACGCTGGTAACGCTGGGACACGCGCACCAAAAAGGCGAAAAATTTGGGATCTAATGGTCGGAAAACACCGCTATCCATTAAAATTCGCATCCCATGGCTCACAACAACAACGGCGAACAGAAAGAAGAAGAATCAAGCGCTCTAGAAAAGATCATGGGAGCGCTGACGGTAAGCGTAATCTTCCGCCACTTCATCTCAGGCGCCGTTTTTGTCGCCGCATTCTATTTTGCTAAGAACAAGTATGAGGCCGTGGACAAGATTTCGGAACATCTTAAGGAAAACGCCACGGCCATCGGCGCCGCAGCCCTGCTTACAGGCACACTAATCTACTCACTTCATCGCAGTATCACGAATCCCATTTTAGAGGTTCTTCGTCATTTGGTAATTTGGATCACGACGCAAAAAAAAGGCCGATGGGTAAGACACTTCATCATGCCCTCTTCCGTTGAGCGTCTCATGTTTGCTCGGTGGGAGGCCGGAAAAGAATACCGCCCGACGCCCGCCCATATTTCGAGCTGGGGAGACTACGTTCATCTCCAATATACGACGGCGATCGCACTCGTCCTCGGTTCGTATGTTGCCTTTCATTTCGACACGTCTCCGACGGAATGGAAATCCAGTTCCGATCTGGTGTGGGTGGCAGCTATATTTGGCCTATCGGGTTTCTACACCGATTGCCGCAAGCACGTTGTAGAGCTTAAGTGCTACAAAGAAAAGCCAGCTGCTGATTTTCAGATTTAAAATAAGAATAGCAGAAACAACAATGCTCTGGACCCCAGCTCAACAATATCATCCGTGGCCTTTTGACAAAGAGGCGGACCTCGAGGCGGCTATTGCGCAAGCAAGACCTGCATTGTTTGGCGAGAGTCGGATTTATCTAGATGTAAAGCGGCTCATTGGAGAGCGAGGACGGACGCAAAACATACCGGATGGTTACCTGCTGGATTTGGCGAGCCCGAAAAAGCCCGTGCTTTATCTCGTCGAAGTAGAGTTGGCAAAGCACGATCCTTTGAGACACATCGCCCAGCAGCTACTGAACTTTTCGCTCTCCTTCAAAAGCACGCCTCAGCGTATGAAGGGAATCTTGAGAGATACCCTGCAGAAAAGCCCGGAGACGGTGACACAGTGTGAGGCGTACGCCGCAGCCAACGCGTTCAGCAATATCGACTATCTCCTCGAACAGATGATCTATCCAGAGAACGCCTTTAATGCTCTCCTGGTCATCGACGAATTGGAGGAAGAATTGGAAAGCATCGTACGCAGTTCTCTCCGATTTCCAGTGGAGACGCTTGAGTTTCGTCGGTTTCGTTCTGCCGCTGGAGAGGTGGTCTACGACTTCGAGCCATTCTTCTACGATTTGAGCACGCAAGGCGCCACTGCTGAGGCGGAGGCAGGCAATACTCCCGCACTCGATCCGGCTGAGGTGGACACCATTGTCGTGCCGGCCCGGGAGGATGGATTCCGCGAAACCTTCTTAGGAGAGAACATGTGGCGGGCAGTACGCATTCACTCCAGTATGATCCCGAAGATTCGTTACTTGGCGACGTATCAAGTGGCACCGGAATCGGCCATCACCCATGTGGCGGAGGTGGCGCGGATTGAGCCTTGGAAAGACTCGGGGAAGTATGCGCTGTATTTCAAGGAATCGGCGCGGAAGATCGGGCCACTGAAACTGGTCTCTGGAGGAAAAGTGGCTGCCCCCCAAGCGAGCCGATATACTTCATACGCGCGATTGCAACGGGCTCGGACACTGGATGACGTTTTTTGATTCGCGCCCCGGGGATGGCGTTCCGTGGACGTGTAGGGCCACGGCTTAAAAAGCCGTTCCACGTTCTGGCGCCTCAATACTCCGTCACCGCGCGGCGGGTGGCGAAGCCGAGGGCGGAGGAGAGGCCCCAGAAGCCGGCGGCGGAGAGGAGGTCGAGGAGGAAGCGCCAGACGGAGAAGCCGGTGGTGCCGCCGACGGGGATTTCGAAAATGGTGGTGGTGCGATGGCCGGCGTCGACGACTTCCATGCCGGCGAGGATGAGGGCGGCGAGGCAGGCGAGGAGGGCGCAAATACGGGCGACCCAGATGCAGAAGAGGGAGAAGGGGCTGCATTCCCAGTGCTCCCGGGCCGTGGCGGGCTTGGGCTCGCCGCAGTGGGGGCAGGAGGGTTCGTGGAGCGCGTAGCTTTGGCGGCAGGTCGGGCAGACGGGCATATGGGGATGATTGGCGATTGTGGGGGGTGGGGCAAGGAGGCAAAGGTGGGGGGCGGGCAGCGGGAAGCGGGCAGCGGGCAGCAATGGGCCCTATGGGCCGTATAGGGTCCATGGGTCCTATCTTTCTGACTTCTGACTTCTGACTTCTGGGGCTATTGGCCCGCGACGTTGCTGCTCGGGTCCCCTCGCACCCTGCGGGCAGCCTGCGGCTGGCTTTTTGCCTTCGGCCATTTGCCTGCGGCGATCTCCGCTGCGCTCCGGTTCCGCTTCGCTACGGTTCGCTCCGCTCGAATCCGGGCGCAGCTGCATTATCGGAAAAGCTTAACGCCGGCCCCGGGGCTTGGAGCCCCGAGAACCGGCGTTGCATGAGTATGAGAGCGGACCTCGCTCTCGCTATGCCTATGGCTAGAGCTTAGACGGCTTTTTCGCCGGTCTCTTCCGTGCGGATGCGGATGGCCTGCTCGACGGCGCTGACGAAGATCTTGCCGTCGCCAATCTTGCCGGTCTTGGCGGCTTTGACGATGGCGGCGCAGGCCTGGTCGACGAGTTCGTCGGCGACCACGGTCTCGAGCTTGATCTTCGGCAGGAAGTCGACGGTGTATTCGGAGCCGCGGTAGATTTCCGTGTGGCCCTTCTGGCGGCCGAAGCCTTTGACTTCGGTGACGGTCATCCCCTCGATGCCGATCTCGGAGAGCGCGTCTTTCACTTCCTCGAGCTTGAAGGGTTTGATGATGGCTTCAATTTTTTTCATGGGTGCGAATTTTTTGGTGTTGGGTTTTGGTTTGGGTGTCCGGCTCGGGCGCCATGCTGCCACCGCCCGAGCCGGTTTTCCCCCCTACATGATTATCTTAGAGGATATAGCCCTCTTCACCATGATCGGTGATGTCGAGGCCGGCGGTCTCCTCTTCCGCAGTCGGACGCAGGCCGGTGACGGCCTTGGTGATGAAGGTGATGATGACGGTGCCCACGATGGAGATGACCAGGGTGAGGGCCACGGCTTCGAGCTGGTAGATGACCAGCTTGCCGCCGGTGACCGCCGCCTTGAGGCCGTTGGCGCCCGCGACGCCGTCCACGAGCAGGTTCGGGTTCGCGTCGCCGGTGGCGAGGAGACCCGTGACGATGGCACCCAGGGTGCCGCCCACGGCGTGCACGCCGAAGGTGTCGAGCGCGTCGTCGTAGCCGAACTTCTTCTTCACCACGGAAACGAAGAAGTAAGGAACCACGGCGGCGAGCACGCCAATAATCATGGCGCCGGTGGCGGTGACGAAGCCGCAAGCCGGGGTGATGACCACGAGGCCGGCGACGATGCCCGAGCAGAAGCCGAGAATCGAGGCGTGGCCGCGGAGGATGAGTTCAATCATCGCCCACACGAAGCCGGCGGTAGCCGCGGCGAGCGTGGTGGTCATGAAGGCGTTGCTGGCGATGCCGTCAGCGGCCACAGCCGAGCCGGCATTGAAGCCGTACCAGCCGACCCAGAGCATGCCGGTGCCGACCATGCACAGCACCATGCTGTGCGGGGCCATGTTTTCCTTGCCGAAGCCGAGGCGCTTGCCGAGCAGGATGCAGAGGACGAGCGCGGACCAACCGGAGGTCATGTGCACCACGGTGCCGCCCGCGAAGTCGATGGCGGGAATCTTGGCGCCGGCGTTCCAGACGCCGTTCATGAGGCCCGAGCTGCCCCACACCATGTGGGCCATCGGGAAGTAAACGATGAACATCCAGAGGGTCATGAACAGCAGGATGGCCGAGAACTTCATGCGTTCCGCGATGGCGCCGACGATGAGCGCCGGGGTGATGATCGCGAACATGAGCTGATACATGGAGAAGACGTTTTCACCGACCCAGTAGGAGTAGCTGGTATTCGGGGCAGAGGTGACGCCCTTAAGGAGCGCCTTCTCGGTGCCGCCGAGCACGTAGCCGAGGCCGGTCGTGCCGAAGCTGCTGCCGAACACGAGGCTATAGCCGACCGCCCACCAGAGGATGGTCACGAGGCCCGCGAGGCCCAAGCACTGGGCGCACACGGAGAGGACGTTCTTTTTCCGCACGAGGCCGCCGTAGAAGAGGGCCAGGCCAGGGAGCGTCATGAAGAGCACCAGGGCGGCGCAAATCATCATGAAACCGTTATGGCCGGGGCCGGAGGTGCCGTTCGCCACCGGGGCGCTGGCCGGGTCGAAATTATCCGGAAGGGCCGCATTGCCGTCCTTGTCCTTGGCGGTTTTCAGCGGAGCGCTCGGGTCGCCGTTGCCGACATAGGCTTCGAGCGTGGCAACGCGCTGCTCGACAGTCGCGGCCACCTTGGCAGGCTCAGCGGGCTTGGCGGCCTCTTTGGGCGGGTCGTCAGCGCGGAGGCTGGAAGTGCCGAACCCCATGGCGACGGTGGCCACCATGGCAAGGCTCGCTATTTTACGGATCAGTTTCATGCGTGTTTGATTGGGTCGGTTGTAGGTTTGGTTGCACCCTTCCGCCGCTTGCTGTCCAAAAAACGCCAGTCGGGTGTGGCGGATGTCGGGTTTATGCAGGACGGTTGGTTGCGGCGCCTTTAGCAGCGGGTATGCCACACGCCCGCAGAGGTGGGGGCTACAGAGGAAAATAGTGGTTTTGCGGGGTGTTTTGGGGAGGGGGGCGTCAGGGAAAGGTGCGCAGAAATAGCCAATTTACTCCAATGTGGGCAAAAGGGGACAGGGGGTGAAATGACGAATGCCGAATGACGAATGACGAATGGGGGCAGGACGACGCGGGAGGGCGGTAACGGATAGGGCATATAAGCCCAATAGGCCTTATAGGGCCTATTTTCTGACCTCTGACCTCTGACCTCTAGCTCGCTACGCCACCGTATCTCGGTGCGTGGGCTGCGGCTTGCCGGGACGGAAAAATTCCAGGTGCTGGAGTTCGGCGGTGATGCCGGTGGCGGCGAGCTCGGCGGCGGCTTCGGAGACGGCGTCGCGGATGGTCTCGGGGGCGGCTTCGGCGCGGCAATTGACGATGAGCTGGCCGCTGGTGATGGGCTCCTCAAGGCGCAGGGAGAGCTCGGGGACGAAGTCGCTGCGGACGAGGTTCACGGCGGCGACGTCGCCCAAGCCGTCATCGGGGCTGAGGGTCATTTTGAGATGGGCGATTTCGGCGCCTTTCGTGGCCAGCTGGCGCTGCACGCGGGTCGCGAAATTTTTCAGCAGCGTGTCTGTATCAAATGGGCTGGCGCTGGAGAGCTGCACGGTGGCGTTGAGCCAGCCCAGCAGGGCCTCGCCTTCGGCGTAGACCTCGTAGTCGACGAACATGGTGGAGCGTTCCGACTGCTCGCCACTCGTGATCTTTTCAAACCACGCCGAGACGCCTTCGCCGGTGCGGACGCTGACGGCGAGGACTTCGCGGCCGGGGAACTCTTTCGCCAGCGCGGCGCGCAGGCGCTCGAGGCGCGGGGCGTCGAGGAGGTCGAGCTTGGTGATAACGAGGAGGTCGGCCTCCTCGAGCTGCTTGCGGTAGATGTAGGTGACCTTGGGGGAAAAGTTGCCGCCAGTGGCGAGGCCGAGGACGCGCTCGGCGCGGATGGGGTCGACGAGGACGCTGAGCGGGGCGATGGTGAAGGCTTCGCCGTAGATGCGGCGCAGCGGGTAGGTGACGGTGGCGACGAGGTCGGTGCAGCTGCCCACAGGCTCGGCGATGAAGACGTCGGGCCGGGTGCGCTCGGTGAGCTTTTGCGCGGCGTCGGTGAGCGTGTTGAAGCGGCAGCAGAAGCAGCCGCCGGTGATTTCCTCCGTCTGATAGCCGCGGGCGCGGAGCATGGTGGTATCCACGAGCTCGCTGCCCTGATCATTCGTGATGAGGCCCACGCGCTGGCCGAGGCCATCGAGATGCTGCGCGAGGGCGGCGACGGCGGTGGTTTTGCCCGCGCCGAGGAAGCCGCCGAGCATGATGTAGCGGGACTTGGGAGCGGATGGAGCGGACGGAGTCATGGCGATTCTTCGGAGGCTTGTTTCTCCAGGATGCGGTCGATGGTGGCATCGAGGAGGGTTTTGTATGCACTCAGAGGCATACACCGGGTATCGGGCGAGCCGTCAACGTCGTAGAGCCAGCCGCCGCCGTAGGGTTCTTCGCCGACGAGGCTGACGTTTTGGACGAGCGCGGGATTGGCGCCGGCAAAGCGGCCAACGGCGCAGCTGTAGAGATCGCTGATGGCCTTGAAGCCTTCGATGCTGCCGACGATTTCGCCGCTGGCGAGCGGGTGGCCGAGGGGTTTTTCAAAACGGACCTCGACGATTTCGCCGAGCATACGGGTGGCGAATTTCGTGAAGCCCACGCGCCAGCGGGTCTCGCCGATCTGCGACAGCCAGAAGTGCGACGGGCTGTAGACGCACTCGGTGGGGAGGTGCGTGACGAAGTTGCTGCGTTTGTAAAAGGACGTGGCCACTGGGGAGACCATCGGGCACGGGGTGTGGGGGATTCAACCTCAATGAGGGGGAGAGTGTTCGGAATTCAGTGGGGCGGGTGGAAAATTCGTATCCTCGGACAGGAAGGCGGGAGCTCTGGCCGCCTAAAGGCGGAACTCCGAACGGACCGGCCGACGCTCGACGCGCCCACTGAATACTGAATACTGCGCCCGTGCTGTACTTTGACCACAATGCCACCCATCCCCTGACGCCTGCTGCCCGCGCTGCGTGGCTGGACGCGGTGGAACGGTTTCCGGGGAATGCGTCGTCGCCGCATCGGCTGGGGCAGCGGGCGGAGAAGGCGCTGGACGAAGCGCGGGAGCGGCTCGCGGGGATGCTGGGGTGCAAGGCGGAGGAGATTGTTTTTACGAGCGGAGCGACGGAGTCGGCGAATATGGCGCTGTCGCCCTATGCGGGCGCGCTGCACTCGGCGATCGAGCATCCGTGTATGCGCGAGGCGACCCGGGGACGGGGACGGGAGTTTCGCGTGAGCAGCGAGGGCGTGGCGGATTTGGTGGAACTGCGCCGGAGGGTGGCGGTGGGGCGTCCCGCGGTGGTGGCGCTGATGGCGGCGAATAATGAGACGGGCGTGCTGCAGCCGTGGCGGGAGGCGCTGGAAATTTGCCGGGCCCAGGGCGTGCCGTTTTTTTGCGATGCGGCGCAGTGGGTGGGGAAATTGCCCGCGCTCGGACTCGGGGAGTGCGAGCTGGTGAGCGGGTGTGCGCACAAGTTTGGCGGTCCGGTGGGCGTGGGATTTTTAAAGTGCCGGCGGGATTTTCCGGCGCTGCTACGGGGCGGTCCGCAGGAGGATGGCCGCCGCGCGGGAACAGAGAATTTGCCGGGGATTCTGGCGATGGTGGCGGCGCTGGAGGAGGCGGAGCAACGGATCGCGGCCGCGGGCGATGTGCTCGTTGGGCAGCGGAAAGATTTTGAGGCGCGGCTCCTCGCGGCGCTGCCGGGCATGCGGATTCTTGGACAAGGCGCGGAGCGGCTGTGGAATACGACGGCGGTGCTGATGCCGGAAACGCCGGATTGCCGGCGGCGGTGGGTAGTGGTGCTGGATCGGCTGGGCCTGGCGGTGTCGACCGGATCGGCATGTGCAAGCGGGAAGGAGAAGCCTTCCCAGGTGCTCACAGCGATGGGGATCGCGCCCGAAGAGGCGGGGCGAGCGCTGCGGTTTAGCGCGGGATGGGAGACGACGCCGGAGGATTGGGAGCGGCTGCTCGCGGGCCTCGTGGGGGCAGCGCGGGAGATGGGCGGATAGAGCTCGTCCAGAACGTCCATTGACAGTGTGAGGGCCAAAGGCCCGTTTCATACCAGCATGGGGCGATTGCCGCATGAACGTGTGAACAAGAGGGCCGAGGGCTGAAAGCCCGACTCATCGAGTACTCGAAAACCGCGAAATATGAATCGGGCTTTCAGCCCTCTCGTGTAGACAAGACGGTTTCCTTGGGGCTTTCGCCCCAAGCTGGTATGAATCGCGCCTTCGGCGCTCAGATGCCGCTCGTAGACGGCAACCCAACTCAACGCCTCCCTACTCGACGGGCGTGCCGGTGCTTTGCGTCAGCTCGCGGAAGCGGGCGATGATGCGCTGCGTAATCGGGCCGGGCTTGCCGTTGCCGATGAGGCGCTGGTCGAGCTTCACGGCGGCGATCACTTCCGCGGCGGTGCCGGTGAGGAAGCATTCGTCGGCGACGAAGATTTCGTGGCGCGTCATGTCGCGTTCGTGGATCGGGATGCCGAGCTCGCGGCAGATTTCGATGACCACGCCGCGGGTGATGCCGTCGAGCGCGCCCGCGCTGAGCGGCGGGGTGGTCACGGCGCCATCGCGCACGGTGAACACGTTGTCGCCCGTGCACTCGGCCACAAGGCCCTGGTCATTGAGCATGAGGCCTTCCTCGGCGCCGGCCTGGATGGCCTCCACCTTGGCGAGGACGTTGTTCAAATAGTTGAGCGATTTCACCAGCGGCGGCAGGATGTCGTGGCGCGGGCGGCGCGTGGCGACGGTGGCCATGGTGAGGCCGTTCTCGTAGGCTTCCTTCGAGTAGAGTTGGATGCTCGTGGCGATGATGAAGAGCGAGGCCTTCGGGCACTTGTAGGGCGAGAGGCCCATGGGACCGGTGCCGCGAGTGACCACGGTGCGGATGTAGCCATCGCGGAGGCCATTCGCCTTCACGGTGTCGCAGGTGGCTTTCATCAGTTCCTCGGGCGTGAGCGGGATATTGAGGAGGATGCTCTTGGCGCTGTCGTAGATACGGCGCGTGTGCTCTTCCAGGCGGAAGATGCGGCCATTGTAAAAGCGGATGCCCTCAAAGACGCCATCGCCGTACAGCAAACCGTGGTCGAAGACGGAAACCTTCGCAGCGCTTTCCGGAACAAGCTGGCCGTCGAGGTAGATGAGCGATTCTTTGGTCATTTTGAAAGGGGGCGGAACGTGCCAGCGGTTGACGGCAAATGCAAGCGGGATGGGAAGGAGGTCTTTCGAGTGCGCCGGATGAGAATGGGCGCTTCCGCGCTTTGCTTTGAACTCCCGAGCAGAGTCGGGAGCCACATTATCGCGCTGTTCGAATGATGGCCCTTACTGCAGATCGGATAGTTCCTCCCACAGCTCCCGCTCTTTTTCGCTGAGAGAGGTGGGCAGGGTGACTTTGGCCTCGGCAAAGAAATCGCCGCGGGTCTCGGGGCCGCTGGGCAGGCCGCGGCCTTTGAGGCGGAATTTTTGGCCGGGCTGGGTGCCGGCGGGGACCTTGAGTTTCACCGTGCCATCGGGCGTGATGACCTCGGCCTCGCCCCCGAGGACGGCGGTGGTGACGGCGAGCGTGAAAGTGTGGATCAGATCGTGGCCCTCCACGCGGTAGCCGTCTCCGCCGACGATGTTCACGCGGAGATAGAGATCACCCGCGGCGCCACCGCCCGTGCCGGCTCCGCCCTGGCCGGCGAGGCGGATGCGCTGACCGGAGCGAACGCCTTTCGGAATGGTGACGGTGACGGTCTCGGAGCGTCCGCCGCGTTCCATGCTGAAGGCCTGTTTGCCGCCGTGGAGCGCGTCCTGGATGCTGACGGCGATTTCGAATTCGGCGTCCTCGCCTTTTTGCGCACGCTTCTTTTTGTTGCGGCGGCCAAAGAACATCTCGAAGAAATCGTTGCCGCCCTCCTCCTCGCCAAAGTCGGCTCCGCCGCCCCCGCCACCGCGACGAAAAATATTTTCCCATCCGCCCCCTCCACCGGCGCCACCGCGGTTTTGCGGGACTTTGTCCCAATCCGCGCCGAGCTCGTCATAGCGCTTGCGCTTCTCCGGATCGCCGAGGACTTCGTTGGCCTCGTTCACTTCCTTGAACTTCGCCTCGGCCGCTTTCTTGTCCTTCTCCTTGGCCATGTCGGGATGATGCTGCCGGGCCAATTTGCGGAAGGCCTTGCGAATGTCATCCTGCGAGGCCGTCTTGGGCACCCCGAGAGTTGCGTAGTAATCTTTAAATTGCACAGCGGAATGAATACAAACGTCACGGCGGTGTGCAAATCCCGCGCAGGGATTTCGTACGCGGTCTCCGACGGTCGCGGATGGGAATTCAAAATTCTTTTACAACTGGCCCGTTGCCCGGGCCATTGGGGCGTGGCAGTCTCGGGGGAAAATCGCGGCTTACCTCCATGAAAACTTCGCATCTGGTCGCTGGCGCCGGCGTGCTTGCCGGGATCTTCCTCGTCGTGCTGCTGTGGCGGCAGAGCGAGATGGCGGATGACATTGCCGCGCTGCAGGCGCAATTGGACGCACTGACCAAAGCGGGGCGGCCGGCGGTGGCGCCGGCGCCGGGGGCGCCAGACGCGATGCCGGAGGGAAGCGAACCGCGCGCGATTGCCGATGGGGAGCTGGCCAGCGCGGAGGAACGGATTGCGGATTTGGAACGCGTGGCGAATGGGCAGGCGGATGCGATTGAAGAATTGCTGAGCAAGCTCAACGGCATGGACATCACGCAGAAGAAGGCGACGGCCCCCGCGTGGAGCGCGCTGCAGGCGGTGGGCGCGCCGGACAGCGGGGCCGGCGACCAGCGCACGGCGTGGGCGCCGGCGACGGAGGATGGCGGCGTGGAATGGCTGCAGGTCGATTTCGAGCGTCCGGTGGAAGCGGCGACGGTCATTGTGCGCGAGAACTGCGCGCCGGGAGCGGTGATCCGCATTATGGCGGTGAATGACGTGGGGGGCGAGACGCTGCTGTGGCAGGGCGACGCGCCGAAGGCGGCGGCCGTTTCCAATACGCCGTTTGCCGCGGCGGGCAGCGTGATGACGAATCGGGTGAAGGTGTATCTCGATACGAAGAAGGTGCCGGGATGGAATGAGATTGATGCCGTGCAACTCATCGGGCGTGATGGCTCGCGGCAGTGGGCGGCGGGCGCGAGCGCCAGCAGCAGCTACGGCTCGGGCGGAGGCGTGCAACTCGGCAATGCGGGGGTGATTGATCTGTATGACGATGGGGCGCTGTCGGCTCCCGATCGGCTCAAGCTGAATTGGATCGAGCAGGAAGGGGTGAAGACGCGCCACTATACGAATTGGTCGGCGAGTAGCGGGCGCGTTTTGACGTTTAGTGGAGATGTGGCGAAGTAGGAAAGTGGCGCGCTTCAAGCGGGAGTTCCTTGCCCGCGAGAGGGAGTCGTGCGAGGGTGTGCAGTGCCTCGTTGAGGTCGACACCAGTCCATGGCTTCCAAAAACGAAATTGCGCTTCCGGAGCGCGCGCCGCTGATGATTTTCCCGACGGCGCTGGTCTTTCCCAATACCATCCAGCCGCTGCGGATTTTTGAGCCGCGCTATCGGGCGATGCTCGAGTGGGCGCTGGAAAATGACCGGATGTTTTGCCTCACACAGCTGCGGCCGGGGTCGGATGACTCGGACACCAAAGAAGATTTCTACCACACGGCGGGGCTGGGGTTGGTTCGCGCGAGCGTGGGGCAGCCGGATGGAACCTCGCAATTGCTGGTGCAGGGGCTGGCCCGCGTGCAGCTCAGCGAATTGGAGCTGAGCGGCCCCTTTTGGACGGCAAAGATTTCCCCGCTGCACGACAGCGGGCAGACGGATGCGGAGAATCCGGCGCTGATGGATGAGGTCCGAATGCTGGCGCTGACGGCGGCCGGGCAGATGGGCGAGGTGCCGCCGGAGTTTGCGCAGCATCTCGAAAATCTGCGCAATCCCGGTATTCTCGCGGATACGCTGGCCAATGCGATGGTGCGGGAACCGGCGCGCCGGCAGCGGCTCATCGAGGAAGGGGACGTGGCGGACCGGCTCCGGCTGCTGCGCAGCTTTTTGAAAGCCGATCTGGCGCTCTGAGTGGGGATTCGCTAACACGCGCGACCCTATGTCCACGATTAAGATCGGCATTATCGGTGGCGGCCTGATGGGCCGCGAAATGGCCAGCGCCATCGGGCGCTGGTCCGCGCTCACCGACGTCCCCGTCCAGCTCGAACTCACCGCCGTCTGTGATTTGTCGGACAAGGTGCGCGAATGGTTTCAGCGCATCCCCTCGGTCAAGCGGCTCACGGCCAGTCATCGCGAGCTGCTGGCCAGCGACGTGGATGTGGTCTACGTGGCGGTGCCGCATCACCTGCACGAAGAGCTGTATCTCGATGTGCTGCGCGCGGGAAAAGACCTCTTTGCCGAGAAGCCGTTCGGCATCAACCTCGCGGCGGCGCGCAAAATTCGGGACACGGCGCGCGAGCTGGGGCGGTTTGTGCGGTGCTCGTCGGAGCTGCCGTTTTTCCCCGGGGCGCAAAAGGCGATCCGGTATCTGCGCACGGCGAATCTCGGGCATCTGCTGGAGATTCGCAGCGGCTTCTGGCATGCGAGCGATCTCGACCCGACGAAGGCAATCAATTGGAAGCGGCAGGTGAAATACTGCGGCGCGATTGGCGTGATGGGCGACCTCGGCATGCACACGGTGCACGTGCCGTTCCGCCTCGGCTGGAAACCGTCGCGCGTGTATGCGCAGCTCCAGAAGATTTATCCGCAGCGACCGGACGGCAAAGGCGGCATGGCGGAATGCGATACGTGGGACAATGCGCTGCTGCATTGCGACGTGCCGGTGGAGGGGCATCCGAACGGGACCGTGCCGATGCGCATCGAGACCAAGCGGCTTGCCCCCGGGGAGATGAACTCCTGGTATATCGAAGTATACGGCACCGAGGGCGGCGTGCGCTTTTCCACGAAGGAGACGAAGACGGTGTGGCAGTTCCGCCGTTCGAAGGAGCAGATCTGGGAGCGCTACGACGCGGGGATGAGCGAGAGCGCCTTCCCCGTGGTCACCGGCGGCATTTTTGAAGCGGGCTTCCCCGATTGCTTCCAGCAGATGCTGGCGGCCTTCGCCGCGGAGCGCGCCGGGGTGCTGGGCGATCGCTTTGGCTGCGCGACGCCGGACGAAGCGGTGCTGAGCCACGAGCTGTTCGCCGCGGCGTTGCAGTCGCATGCGGAGAAGCGCGCGGTGGAGGTGGGGTAGGAACAGTATTCACTCCTGCCGCGGACTCACGCACGATCTGAAAGCGAGGATACGAACGGGAGCGCCGGTGCTGGGAGCGCCGACGTCCTCGGTCGGCCATCTTCGAGCGCGAAGCGCCAGACCATTTGCATTGCTATCTCTGTAACCGAGTGACTGTGGATCTGGACACTACTTTATCCGCGCCCATCCGCGTAATCCGCGGTTCTCTTTTTGACCGCGGATTACGCGGATGGGCACGGATTTGTGATGTCGAAGTCTGACCGGAGACTCGTAGGCTGAGATGGCAATACATTTGGTTTCGCGCTTCGCGCAATAGGAAGCCGACTGAGGACGTCGGCGGTCCCGGCTCCGGCGCTTCCGCTCGCAGCCGCGCTTCCAAATACACGGGGCTGGATACTGAATGCTGAATACTGAATACTGGCTCCCCACCACATGCCATCCTCCGAATTTCTGCTGATCGATAACAGCAACTCGTTTACGAAATTTGCGCTCTCTTCGGCGGAGGAATTGGGGGCGGTCCGGCGAGCGCGGACGCAGGAACTGGATGCGGCGGGGCTTCGGCGCGTGTTGCGCGGATGGAAATTTGCGCGCGTGGTGTTGTGCAGCGTGGTGCCGGAGAAGGCGGCGCTGATGCGCGCCTGTTTCGCGGGGATGGCGCTGCACGAGGTGAACTACCGGAGCAACCTGGGCGTGGGGGTGGACTATCCGAAACCGCGCAGCATTGGCGCGGACCGGCTGGCGAATGCGGCGGGGGCGGCGGCGTTCTACGGGGTCCCGTGTGTGGTGGTGGATTTTGGCACGGCGGTGACGTTTGATATTCTGCGCGCGCCGGCGGGGTATGTGGGCGGCGTGATTGCGCCGGGGCTGGAGGCGATGACGGACTATCTGCACCAGCGGACGGCGCTGCTGCCGAAGATTTCGATCACGGAGCCGCCGGGACCGATTGGAAAATCGACGCGACACGCGATGCTGGCGGGGGCGGTGTACGGTTACCGGGGGATGGTGCGGGAGATTCTCACGGAGATCCGTGGAGCGCTGGGGGTGAAGAAGCTGCGCGTGGTGGCGACGGGTGGATACGCGGCGCTGATTGCGACGGGGGTAAAGGAGATCTCGGATGTGCACGAGAACCTCACGCTGGAAGGGCTGCGGTTGATTGGCAGGATGAATTTCTAATGTAGCTGCGACCGGAAGGTCGCGGGCTGTTTGATCAGCCCGCAAGCTCCCGCTGGCAGCTACATTATCGCGCGCTGATGCCCGGGGCCGGTCCCACGGGCAAAGCCAGCAAGCGTTTGCATTCGCCGAGCAGCCATTTCACGTCGCTCATCGGGCGGTAGGAGATGTCCTGCCAGCGGACGTAGCCGGCGGGGTCGATGAGGAATGTGCCGTGCAGCGGGATGTTTTCGAAATCATCGAAGGCGCGATAGGCCTTAAAGGCGGCCAGGCTGGGATCGGAAACGATCGGAAATGGGAATCCCTGCGCGTCCTTCGAGAGGACGAAAGTCTTTTGGAGATCGGCGGGGTTTTCCACGCTGACGGCGACGATGTTGATGCCGGCGGCTTCGTAGTCCTTGGCGAGGGGGCCGATGGTGTTGAGTTGCTCGACGCAATGTGAGCAGCCGCTGCCGAGATAGAAAACAAGGAGCAGCGGCTTGCCCTTGTACTCCTCGAGTGAGTGGCGCTGGCCGTGTTGATCCACCGCCTCCCAATTCGGCGCGGTGTAGGGGCGCCAGCGGAAGGGGCCGAGGCTCTCGATATCCGGACGCACGCCGCTATCCTTGGGCCACTCGAGCTTGGGCCGCCAATCGTTCGGCAGGCCGAGCGCGGTGGCGATGGGCTGCAGGCGGGCGAAGGCCATTTCGCCGAGATCGCTCTGGGCGGTCAGCGGGCGCAGTTTTTCGAAGGTCTTTTTGGCGGCGTCCTGCTCGCCGGCGCGCCATTGGATATCGGCGAGATTGGCCAGCGGGAGCACCTGGCCCTCCGCGTCCTTGGCCGCGTGCTCGGCCAGTTCCTTGGCTTTCTTTTGGTCGCCAAGCTTGAGGTAAACGCGCGAGAGGCGGACGTTCGAAATGTCCTTGGCGGAGTCGAGCAGCGGACGCACCTCGCCCATGGGCTTGCCAGCGGCGAGGGCCTCGTAAATGCGCAACTCGGCGAGCTGGCGTTCCAGGCGATCGATCTTGTCCCCTGCCCCGCGGAAAGTTTGCGAGATGGCGGCGGCGATTTCGTCGAGCGACTTGCCGGACTTTTTGTTTTCACGCTCCACATTTTCGGCGCTGCTGAAGCGGTCGGTGCGCGCGGTGGCGATGAGTTTTTCCAAGGCGGCGATCTTCTCCGCGCCTTTCGTCTGGTTGCCGCTCTCGAAGGCGGCGATGCCGAGGATGCGGAGGCGCGTGGCCTCGTCCTGTGGGTCGTCACTCGGCTCCAAATAGGGGCCGTTTTCCAGCGAGAGCAAATCTTCCCAATGGCCCCACGCGAGGAGCGCATCGAGCAAGCGGCGGCGGCCCATGGAAAATCCGGTGCGCTCGCCGGGTAGGCCATCCTTGCCGATGGCGATGCTCTTGGGCGCGAGGCGCGGGAGCTCGATCATGTTTTTCGCTAGATCGATGGCGGAGCGCACGCGGCCGATGTAGCCGAGGTCTTCCACGAGCCAGTCGTTGTTGTGCGCATAGTTGTGGATTTGCTCCGGCATGATGCGTGCGGAGATCATGTAGGCATGGTCCGTGCGCGCGCTGGCCTCCTGCTGCCACGCGGCATCAGCGTAACGGTGCAGGCGCGTGAACGTGTGGCCGGGCATGTGCCACATGTGCGCGATGCCGGGGGCCGTCTGCCCGAGCACGCCCGCGCTGCCGAGGGCGCGGCGGTCATCCTCAAAATTCCATAGGTGGATGAGATAGTGATGCATCCCGGGATGCTCGGGATTTTTCGCGAGCACCGATTGCGCAAGCGCTTCCACCGCCGTGTAGCTCTCGATGGGGATGCGGCTCTCCATGTTGTCCCAAATCTGGTAAACGAGATAGGCGCGGGTCTCGATGTCATCGGGATACTCGAACACGATTTTTTCCAGCGCCTTCACCAGCGCGCGGCGCTTTGGCGCGGTGAGTTCCTTGCCGTCGCCGAGGAACGCTTGGAACGCGGTGATCCACGCCTGCTCGCGGGGGCCGGCGTGCGACTGCGCTTTGACCGCTTCCTTCATGAAGTCGGCGGCGCGTTTCACGTTGTGCACGTTGGCCAGCGCGATGCCGCAGTAGGCCATGGCGCAATCGGGGTCGAGCTTGGCGGCCTGGCGGAAGCTGCGCTCCGCTTCGTAATACCAAAAGCCGTGGAGCTGACCGAGGCCCTGGTCGAAAAACTTCTGCGCCTCGGCGTTCTTGGTCGTCACCTCCATGTGCACCTTGCCGGTGCCGGGGAGCAGCACGGCCGCCTGCCGCGGGCCTTCATTAAAGGCGCCGCCGTGCACGCTGTGGCCGGCGAGCGGCTTGCCGTCGGGCCCGAGGACGACGTCATCGGCATGCAGCGCGACGGCGCAGGCGAGGGCAAGGAGGAGGTGGCGAATCATGATGTTGGGGAGTCAACCGCCGGCACGGCGAAGTGCAAGAGGGGAAAATGGAGTGCAGAACAGCGGACCCAGTCACCACAAAGGGCACAGAGGACACCAAAGACACAGAGAGGAGAAGGGGGACTGGGGGTTCGCCATGAAAAATGCGAAAGGGATTAAGCGGCTCCAATTGAATGGTGGCCGTTGCCTATGCTTGGCGCGTCTGTAGCCGCAGCCGGGAGACTGCGGAGTTCGGCCCCGACTTTTCGTGCACCACCCTCAAGCGCGGGACGGTCCTTTGACCACAGATACCGCTGATAACGTAGATGAAGGCCATTGGACCGCGGATGGCACGGATGGGCGCGGATATTTTGCAACGGACGCCCATTGCGTGATCGCGCCCTTTCGTGGCTTTCGTGGACCGTAAAATGGCTCTCCCTATTGGCCTGGGGGCAGGGCCTTGGTGGACTCGCGGTAGATCTGCATGGCTTGCGGGAGGCGCACTTGCAGGTCGTGCACGCGGGTCTCGTGCGAGGGATGCGTGCTCAGGAATTCCGGCGGTGATTTGCCGCCTGAGGCGGACATGCGCTTCCAAAACTCGATCGCCTCGGAGGGGTCGTAGCCGGCCCGCGCCATGTAGACGAGGCCCATGGCGTCCGCTTCGCTCTCGTGCTCGCGGCCGAAGGGATTGAGAACGCCATACTGCGCCCCGGCGCCGAGCGCGCCCATAATGGCCCGGCGCTGGTTGTAGTCCATGTCGCCCATGGAGTAATTCACGCCAGTGAGGATAGTATTGGCGGACTCCTGCTGCAGGACGCGCTCGCTGCCGTGGCGGAGCGTGGCATGCGCCATCTCGTGGCCGAGCACGACGGCAAGTCCGGTCTCCGTCCGGGCGACGGGGAGGATGCCGGTGTAGACGACGATTTTTCCGCCGGGCAGACAGAAGGCGTTGACCTGGTTGCTGCGCACGAGGGAGACCTCCCATTTGAAATCCTTGCCGGCGGCACCCGTGGCAGCGGCGAGACGGGTGGCGCAGCGGCGGACCATGTCGTAGTCGGGTCCGCTGTTGATGGTCTGGCTTTGCGAGAGCACCTGGCCGTAGGCTTGGGCGCCGAGGGCGGCTTCCTGTGAGCGGGAAAGTCCCAGCTTGGCCGTACGGCCAGCTTCGTTGACGAAGTGCTCGGCGGAGCATTGTTTGAAGATCACCACGATGACCGCGATCAGAATAGGGACCGCGCGGATCCAGAGGCGGCTGTTGTTCATGGCGTGAAGCGTAGAGGGGAGTTGCGGATTACGCCAGTTCTTGGGCCACTCCCTCTCGAGAAACCAAATGCTTCCCTCACGGGGCCGCTGTGCTTAGGTGGTGGGCATGGATTTTCGCCGCACGCTTTTTTTAAACCCGCCGAGCTGGCAGGGGTTTGATGGGGGAGCGGGGTCGCGATACCAGGCGAAGCGCGAGATTCGATCCTTTTGGTATCCGACGTGGCTCGCGCAGCCGGCGGCGCTGGTGCCAGGTTCGCGGCTCGTGGATGCGCCGCCACACGACCTGACGAAAGACGACGTGCTCAAAATTGCGCGCGACCACGAGGTGGTGGTGCTCCACACGAGCGCGCCGACGCTGCGTGGGGATGCGGAGCTGGCGGAAGCGCTGAAGTCGCAGAAGCCGGACACGTCCATCGGCTTGGTGGGCGCGCAGGCGGCGGTGCTGCCGGACGAGACGCTCGGGGCAAGCGAGGCGATCGACTGGATCGGCCGCAAGGAATTTGACTACACGTGCCGCGACGTGGCGGCAGGGCGGCCACTCGCGGAGATTGAGGGGCTCAGTTTCCGGCGAGAGGGGCGCATCGTGCATAATCCGGAGCGCGCGATGATTCAGAATTTCGACGAACTGCCGAGCGTGATGGACGTGTATGCGCGCGACCTCGACGTGGAGAAATACGACATCGGGTATCTGCGGCATCCGTATGTCTCCCACTACACAGGGCGCGGGTGCCCGGCGCAGTGCACGTTTTGCCTGTGGCCGCAGACGGTGGGCGGGCACAAGTACCGCGCGCGCAGCCCCGAGGGCGTGGCCCGCGAGATGGCGCATGCGCAGGCGCTGTTCCCCCAGGTGAAGGAGTTCTTTTTCGACGATGACACGTTCACGGCCTACCAGCCGCGGGCGCGCGAAATCGCCAAGCATCTCGGCAAGCTCGGCATCACGTGGAGCTGCAATGCACGCGCGAACGTGAACTACGAGACGTTGAAGACGATGCGCGATAATGGGCTACGGCTCCTGCTCGTGGGCTATGAAAGCGGCAGCCAGCGCATCCTCGACAACATCAAGAAAGGCATCCGCCTCGAGGAGGCGCAGGAGTTCACCAAGAATTGCCGGAAGCTGGGGATCACCATCCACGGCACGTTCATCCTCGGGCTGCCCGGGGAGACCCAGGAGACCATTCGGGAGACGATGGAGTATGCGAAGCGGCTGGATGTCTTCAGCATCCAGGTGAGCCTGGCGGCGCCGTATCCGGGCACGGAGCTCTACCGGCAGGCCTTGGAAAATGGCTGGTTTGCGAAGGACGCGGCGCTGGTCTCCGAAGGCGGCACGCAGCTCGCGGCCCTGGAATATGACGGGCTCACGCGCGAGGAGATTTTCGCGTGGGTGGAGAAGTTTTACAAAGGGTACTACTTCCGCGTGCGGCCCATCGGGCGCATCGTAAAGACGATGCTCACCGACTGGCAGGAGATGAAGCGCCGGCTGCGCGAGGGGATGGAGTTTCTGCGGTTTTTGCGGATGCGAAGCCGGGCGTGAGAAACTTCACGGCGACCTTCCGGTCGCAGCTACATTAGTACTTCAGCAGCGCTTCCACGCGCGTGCCCGGGATCTTCGCGCGGCCGTTGAGGAAGCCAAGCTCGATCACAAATTGCGCGGCGACGATGTTGGCACCGCTGTCCTTGAGCAGCGAGACAGCGGCGGCGGCGGTGCCACCCGTGGCAAGCACGTCGTCGATGAGACTCACTCTTTCGCCCACGCCCACGGCGTCTTCGTGGAGCTCGATAATCGCTTCGCCGTACTCCAGTGCGTAGGCGGCGGAGCGGGATTTCCACGGCAGCTTGCCCTTTTTGCGGATCGGCACAAAGCCGATGCCCATCCGATCCGCCACGGCGCCGGCGAAGATGAAGCCACGGGCGTCGATGCCGGCGACCTTGGTCACGCCCGTCCCCTTGAGCTGATCCACAAAACCGTCGATGACTTCGCGAAAGAGCGCGCCGTCGGCGAGCACGGGCGTGATGTCCTTGAAGATAATCCCCTTTTGCGGGAAGTCAGGCACGTCACGGACAGCGGAGCGGATGCGGGCGAAGTCGTTCATGCGCGGGGATGTGGCAAATCCCGGGGCGGGAGGCAAGCCGGGGAGCGAAACGATCAGCCCGCGGCCTGCCGGTCGCAGCTGCATAAAAACAAAGAGCTGGGGGCGACGCGCGCCCCCAGCTCGTGAGGAGTTAAAAGTGACTAACGGAAGCTTACTTGCCGGGGGCGAGGGAGCCCAGGTTGTCCAGGCCGTACTTCTTGCCGAGCGCGTCGAGCTTCTCGATGGCGGGCTTCATTTCCTGCTCAATGCCGGCCATCTTCTCGCCGAAAGCTTCCATGAACTTCGGATCATCGGTGGCCTTCTTTTGGATGAATGCCATCATTTCCTCCGGCTTCTCGGGCCAATCCTTGAAGATGTCGCCCACCTTGGAGATGGCCGTGACGAAGTCGCCGAAGCCGGCCTTCAGATCGTCAGGCAGGCCGTCCGTCTTCACCGCTTTGATCTTGATGATCATATTGCGGATCATCGCGATGCCGCCCATCGGGTTCTCCTTCAAAGCAGCTTCCTGCTGCTTGGTGTAGGCCTCGAGGGCTTCCATTTCCTTTTTGAAATTGTCCAACGCGGCGTCGGCGCGGAGCGACGTGGTGGACGCAAAGGCCACCGCGATGGCCAGGAAGATTGCACGAATGGTTTTCATTGGGTTTGTGTTGGTTAATTGTGGACTCAAATTACTTTTTCAGGAGCTTCTTGTAGGCGCCCATGGCGGGAGCATTGGGATTCACCTCGGGCCCGAAGTAGCGCAGCATCACGAGCGGCTCGGTGCTGCTCGTGTTGGTGAAGGTCACGCCGGCTTTCGCGCCGTCTTCCGTCACGAAATATTCGTCCTCGGTCAGCTCGCCGAAACGGATGAGCTTCGGCGAGGTGAGCGGCTCCCCGTTGATCTTGCCGATGCCCTGCACGCAGATGAGGCCGTAGGCGCCGGTGTCCTTGATGACGGCCGTCACCCCCGGTTCCACGGTGAGTTCCTTCGCGGTGAAGCACTGCTCGCCGTCCACTTTGCCGTAGACGATCCAGCGGTCCATGTAGCCTTCGCTGGCGGTGTCGGCCACCGGCACGGGCTCGAGGTAGTGGTTGTCCTTGAAATTCGGGTCGACGTTTTTGTCCCAGTCGAGCTGGTCCACGATGAAGTCGATGTCCTTGTGCTTGCTCTTGGGCATATCCTTCACGAGCAGGCTCCACGGAACTTCACGGCCCTCGACGAGGTTTTGATACATGCCGAACACGTCGCTGCCCCACTGCGGCTCGTAGGTGCAGAGCGAGCCGGGCGCATGCAGGATGCACGGGTCGATGAGCCAGCCGCTGCCGACCTTCAGGCGGTAGGCCTTGGAAAGATCGAGGATGCCGTTTTCGCCCTTGTTCCAGTTTTCGATGCAGCGGCGCACCTGCTCGCGCGTGGTGCCGGGCTCGAAGCCCATGAACGTGTAGGGGAAATTGTTGCCCACATTGTTGTGCTGCGGCGGGAAATAGTAGCTCTCCGGCTTGCCCTCCTGGCCCACCAGCTTCGCCTGCTTGGCGCTCTGGTGCATGTGGTGCGGGATGGGGCCCATGTTGTCGAAGAACTTGGAATAGACCGGCCATTTCCCGTACTTCTTCCAAATCTTGGCGCCGATGAGCAGCGCGCCATTATCCTCCACCGCCTTCGCGAGGGTGAAACGTTCCTTGCCTACCACACAGTAGCTCAGGCCTTCATCGGGCGTGCGGTTTTCATTCGCCGCCGGCGTCGTGCTCGCAAACCAGCGCTCATCGATGCCGCCGCGGTTCAGGCCGTAGGCATAGAGATCGTCGGGATGCAGCTTCAGCCGTTTGCCGGGCTGGAGAAAGGACCGCGGCACCCAGCAGGGAGCCAGGCGCAGCAGACCGCCCGTGCGGCTCAGCTCAGCTTCGACCTTGGCTTTGGTGTTTCCCTTGAGGGTCCGTAGTGAGGAGATAAAAGGCATGAGTAGATGAGAAAGGCGCCTCTATGGCAGATGCATCGGTGGCGGCAACGCCAATCTTCGACGGGGCCGGATTAATCTTATTCAGAGGGGTGTCGTGCGTCCTTACACGTTCTCCAGCAGGCCCGTGCTATCGCCAATCTTGTCCACTTTGACGTTCATGTGGTGCATCATCGTCAGGTAGAGATTGGTCATCGGCGTGTCCTTCGTATACTGCACATGGCGGCCCGGTTTGAGCGCGCCGCCGCCACCGCCGGCGAGGAGCACGGGGAGGTCGTTGTGGTTATGCCGATCGCCGTCGCCGATGGCGCTGCCAAGGACGATCATCGAGTTATCGAGCACGCTGCCCGCGCCCTCGCGCGAGGTCTTCAGCTTCGCGAGAAACTCGGCGAAGCGCTCCATGTGGTATTGGTTAATCTTGGCGAGTTTGGCCTTTTTGTCCGGGCTGCCGCCATGGTGCGAGATTTCGTGGTGCGCCTCATTCACGCCAATCCACGGATAGCTCTTGTTGCTCCCTTCGCGCAGGACCATGAAGGTGGCGATGCGCGTGGAATCCGTGGTGAGCGCGAGCGCCAGCAGATCGTACATCATCTTCACGTGTGACGTGAAATCACCCGGGATGCCCTCCGGCTTTTCCATCATCGGCACCTTCGGCAGTTGCGCCTGAAATTTGGCCTGCTGCTGAATGCCGATCTCCGTCTCGCGGAGCGCGGTGAGGTATTCATCCACCTTGCGGCGATCGCTCGCGCCGAGGCTATTTTGCAGGGTCCGCGCGTCCTGGCGGACGGAATCGAGGATGCTGCCGCGGCAGCTTTCCCGCAACGCTTTGCCGGCGGCGAGTTCCGGGTCCTCGGCGGTGCCGAAGAGACGTTCGAAGATCAGCCGCGGGTCGGCGATCGGCGGCATGGGCGTATTTTCATTCCGCCAGGAAATGTTGTTTTGGTACGCGCACGCGTAGCCGCTGTCACACGCGCCGGCTTGCTTGCTGGAGCTGTCGCACGTGATCTCCAGTGAAGGCAGCCGGGTCTCGCGGCCGATTTGCAGCGCCGCCACTTGATCCGCGGAAATGCCGATGTGGATATCCGCGCCCGCCGTTTTGCGCGCGCGCACGCCGGTGAGGAAGGTCGCGTTCGCCCGGGCGTGATCGCCGGGGCCGTCACCGCCGGCGCGCGCCTGGCCGTGGGCGAGACCGCTCAACACGCTGAGCTGCTGCTGGTGCGGCTGCAGCGGCTGCAGCGTGGACGGAAAGTCGTAGCCCGCGCCCATTTTGGAAGGCGTCCAATTCGCCATATCCATTCCGTTCGGCAGATAGATAAAGGCCATCCGGCGAGGCGCACCGCCGAGAGCCGCGCGGGCGGGCATCATGGCCTCCAGCCACGGGAGGGCGATGCAGGCACCGAGTCCGCGCAAAAAGGTCCGGCGCGGGAGGACACTCGAACGGGATGGGATGTGCATATGGTTCCCTCTTATAACCTGGGAAAAGGGGGGCGCCAGAGGCAATTTTATGGCGTCCGGCGGGGAGGGCCGCCGGCAGCATAGCGCGCGCCTTGGGCCGTAAAAATCACGAGTGGCTTGAAAATAGACACCCTGCTTTTGGGGACGGGGCACGATAGATTGAGTGTATGAGCGCATCAATATCCATTGCATCGTTCGACCGGCTGCCACCCGCGGAAATGCTTGTGCACATGCTGCATGAGCGAGGGGTGGAGGCTGGACTTCTCAACGAAACCGCCGACCAGACTCTCCGGTTTTTCACCGGGAAGCCCCACGCCCAATTCCGAGTGACCGTCCTCGAGGAAAATGTGGAACGCGCGCTGGCCGAATTTGCGAAAATGCAACCGCTCCCGCCGGAGCGGGCGCAGGAGTGCCCGGTGACGCACGTCATTCGCTGCCCGGACTGCGGCTCCACGCAAATCGAGTATCCACAATTTTCGCGGAACACACTCGTGGGCGCGCTGCCGTCGATTGCCTCCTCCATGGGGATGATCGAGAAAGATTTCTTCTGCCGGGTCTGCCACTTCACGTGGGAACCTCCGAAGGACACGCCCGCCGCACCGCCGGAAGAAGCCATGTCTTAGGGAGGCTCCGATGCGAGTGGCGCGTTCTTCCGGTCGCAGCTACATTTAGAAGCGCAGCGTCACCTGGCCGGCGATGACGTTGCCGTATTGGCGTTCGGCGTCGTTACGATGTTCGAGGCTATATTGCAGCTTGAGCTGCGTGTGGGGTGTGGGGCGGTAGCCGAGGGCGAGATCCACGCGCCAGAGATCCTGGCCCCAGGCGCTGAAATCGCCGTCGTGCGCGATGTCGCCGTAGACTTGCTGATTCCACCGCACCGCGCCGAAGAAGCTCTCGCTGAATTTATATTTGGCTTCGAGATAGTAGGCAAAAGTGTCCGCATCGCCCACGTGGGGAACTTCAAAACGCGTTTCGAAAAACTCCGCCCATAGTTGCAGATGACCGTGGGAATAGCTGATGTCCTGCGCGAGGATGAGCTCGCGGTAGTCGCCGATATCGCGCCCTGGCGGGAGCGAGATTTGAGCCTCGGGGCGCAAGTAGGGCGCGCTGGAGGCGGAAATCCCAAAGGACCACGCGAGATTCGGCCGATAGCCAATGCGCGCCGCATAGGCGGGATGTCCGAAGCTCACGACGTTTAGATCCCACGAATCCGGGCGCGAGGCCGGGGCGGCATTCTTCAGCTCCGCGGCATACTCGAAATGGCCGAGGCGGCCGCTGACGGACACGCCCGTCGTGTAGGCCGGCCCCCAAATGATTGGCAGCCGCTGATCCTTGTCGTCCTGGTCGCGCACGCCGAGGGCGTAGCCGTCCACATGGCCCCAGCCGAGCAGCGTATCCGGGCCATCTGCGGCATAGTAATCCCAAATGCCCGTGAGATTTTCATAAGGCGCCGGGGCCGTGATGAAGGGATTGCTCCACGAATCATGGCGCGCCACCCAGTTGCCCATGACCGTGCTGAACTTGCCGACTTGAATGCTCAAGCGGCCATCGTCCCACGGCGAAACACGCAGGGCATACTCGTCCATGCGCATCTCGGCGTCCTGATCCGCGGGATCGAAACCCCGATCCAGGCGCGCCTGTGCAAAGGCGTAGACGTAGGGGCCGAGCTGCGCGTCGAGATAGAGCGTGAGCCGCGGGTTCACGAGCGATTCCTCCTGCGTGTAGATCAGCCCGGGCGCAGGCTGCTGCACGTGGTAGGCCTCGACGTCGAGCGTGCCGCTCAGACGCAAGCTGGCCTGGCCGTCGTGGATATTGACCGTGAGAAAATCGTCGAGCCGATCGAGGGCATCCTGCGCGCGGAGCAATGCGGGCGTGAGGACGAGGAGCAGGGCGGGGAGCAGGGTCTTCATGCGTGGCGCAAGGCAGAGCTGATGGCTTCCCGCATCGCGGCGATGCTCACCGGTTTGCTGGCGAGCACATCTATTTCGGGAAATTTTTCCTTCTCCAAAAACTGGCCGAAGCCGGTCAGGAGAATCACCGGCGTGCGCGGGCGCACCTGCTTCATGGAGGCGGCCATCTGCTCGCCGCTCATTCCGGGCATCGCGCGATCGGTCACCACCAGATCGAAGGGCGTGGCCATGAACTGGCGGAGACCCTCCACCGCATGCTCGGCCAGCACCACGCGATGGCCATCGTGTTCCAGTGTGGCCGCGATGGTGCGGCGCACGGGTTCCTCGTCATCCACCACGAGCACGTGCAACCCGCGCGGGACCTCCGGCGTAGCTTTGGCCTCGCTGGCGGCGGCGCGGTGCGGCGGAAAGGTGAGTTGAAACGTGGTCCCCTGCCCCACCTCGCTCCGAAGATCGAGGTGCCCGCTGTGGCGCTGCACGATGCCAAACACCATGGAGAGCCCGAGCCCGGTGCCGCGCTCGCCCTTCGTGGAAAAGAACGGCTCCAGGCAGCGCCGGCGCACTTCCTCGGACATGCCGGAGCCGGTATCGGCCACCTCCAGCACGGCGTTTTCGCCGCGGCGCAGCGTGCGCAGGGTGAGGCGGCCGCCCTGCGGCATCGCGTCCACCGCGTTGAAAATCAAATTGGTCAGCACCTCGCGCAAGGCCGCTTCCTCGCCGGAAATCGTCGGCACCGGCTGCAGTTCCGTCCGCAGCTCAATGGTGGCCCCATTCGCCTGGGCCTGGTCGCGCCAGCGCGGGCGCGTCAGCGTCGCGGCCTGCTCCACGAGTTTGGCGAGATCCACCGGCGCCGGCTGCATCTCCTCGGCGTGGCTCCGGTAAAATTCCCGGAGCCGCGCCACGATGCTGGCCGCGTCGCCCGCCGCCGTCTGGATGTTTTGCAGATAGTGCCGCGCTTTCTTCGGATCACTGAGCGCGGTCGAGCTGGAGAGCAGGAGATCGCTGAACCCCAGAATCGGCACGAGCGCATTATTGAAATCGTGCGCCACGCCGCTGGCCATCTGGCCGAGCGCCCGGAGCCGCTCCTGCTGGATGATCTGGTGCTGCGCGGCGCGCAATTTTTCCAGCGCCTCGGCCAGCTCCGCGTTGCGGGCGCGCAGGTCTTCGTTCGTCACATCGAGCGCCGCCTCCGCGCGCTCCCGGCCCACGCGATGGCCCTCGGATACCTCGGCCAGTTTTTCCACCGGCGACGACAGCCGCACCACGAGAATGTGCACCGCCACATACGCCACGAGCAGGAGGAGCGCACCACCGCCCACAATCTGCCAGCGCAGGACCTGCTGCCGCGCGAGCGACTCGCTAAGCGGGTACAACCCCACCTGCCAGGCCGGCGAAAATTTCGAATTCGGATTTACCAAATGGCAGAAGAGCAAATAAGGCACACCGCCGATCGCCGCCGGCGCGCTTCCTTCCCGCCCGCCCGCCGCCGCCACGGCATCCGCCGCCGCCTTGGTGGCCTCCGCCATCGTGGAGGCATCGAGCCCCGGCAGATAGAACCGATCCGCGGTCCAAATGCCCTGAAGGCCGTTGAAACTGGACGCCCCCAGCACGGCCGAAGGCGTGAAGCCCAGGACCATGGCGCCGAGTGCTTCGCCGGTCTCACTGTCGAGCATCGGCGTCACCACCACTTCGAGGAGCGAGCTATCGGCCGCCGCGAGATAGCCGGCTTCCTGTTGCTCCGGGATTTCCGGGAGCGCGAGGCGCGCTTCCCACGCCGACACCTGCTCGTGCGGCCGCGGAATGACCGCGCCTTTTTTATCCAAAAAGCGGAAGAGCCGCGCCACCCCCGCCGCCGAGCTCCCCGAACCGCCGATGACGCCGCGCAGCTCCAGCTCGATGCGCGCGTTGTCATACAAATCCTGCACCGAATCCTCCTCCAGCGCCGCGATGATGCGCGGCTTGTGGGCAAGCTTGCGGCCAAGATCCGCCAGCGCCTCGAGGTGCGTCTTTCTCTCCCCGAGCTGCATCGCAAAGGTGCGCCGAAACTGCTCCGTGATGCGCTGCTGCTCCTCGCTCTCCGCGCGCCGCTGAGCCAGCCAGAGCGCCACGCCCGTGGCCGCGGCCACCACCAGCATCACGGTCACCAGCAGGCGCACGCGGAAACGGCCGGGCTTGGTCGGGGCGGCACTCACGGGAAATCCACGCGCAGGGTCGAACCCGCCTTGAGATCCACGGGGTGCTCCAGCGTCGTCTTGCTATCGATCCAGGCCTTGAGGGTGTAGTGCCCCGCCGGCACACCGCTGAGCTTGAACGAGCCATCCGGCTGCGTTTTGACAAAATAAGGCGTATCCACCACGAGCACGAGACCGCGCATGTGCTCATGGATGTCGCAGCGCAGCGTCACGAGCCCGGGCTTGTCGAATGTCTGCGTGGGGACCGGCTTGTCCTCTGGGCGGTAGCGCCCGAGGTCGAAACGCTTGGCCGCGGAGAAAGAAAACACGTTGTGGTAGGTGTCGTCCTCGTTGGGAAACTCCACGACCGTTCCGGTGCGAACGGCCAGCAACGCGGGAATAAACGTAAGATCCTTCTGCGCGATTTGGGCACGGGGCGGCGCGGATGGTGGCGCAAAGTTTCCTTCCAGCCATACCACGCCCAGCGGCGGATTCATCACGGTGACGCCGGCCTTGGTCACTACCTCGTACCGCTTCGCCACTACCGGGGCCGCTTTGGCCTTGGGCAGTTCCACGTGCCCCTCAATCACCGCCTGGGCAGCCGCAGAGGCCGCCAGTACGACAAGCGGGGATAGGGACGCGATGAAGGGACGGATGGGCACCCCTCCAACCTAGCACCCCACGTGCCTCCTGCAAGGAGCCGATCCGAATGATGAGTGTTCGCATTTCGAACAGAAGCCGCCCAGCTAATCCGCGCCGGCGGCAGCCTCGATCAGCGCCAGGTTCTTTTCCCGCAGCATACTCGCCACGACGGCGGCCGGCACCACCAGCGCGAAAATCCCCATCAGCGATTCAAAGTGGGTCAGCACGGCGCCGAGCAGGAACATGGTCAACCAGACGAGCAGGTTGCCCAAGATCCAGATCCCAATAGCCAGCGGGAGCGCGCCCGTGCGCACGCGCAGGGACAGATGCAGCACCAACCGCTGGAGGCAGAGGCCCTGGGACCACAAGAGCGGGATCCCGATGGAGGCGAGCAACGGCAGGGTGATGAAAAAGCCCAACGCTTCACGGGATTCGGCGACGAGGCCCAGCATCAAGAGGCCCACGCCCACCCATACAAAAATGAGCGCCTCCCGGAGCAAAGCGGGGATCACCCGCATCTTGGAATGCAACAGCGAACTGGCTGTCTGGCCGGGCAGAATCATGAGGGGGGCCAGCGTGTGCGCACGCTGCTCTTCGCTGAAGGCGCGGGCCGTGCCCAGCAGCCATTCGCAATAAATGGCGAGGAGCGCACACCCGAGCACCCGCAGCCCCCAGAACGCGCAAAAGTAGGACATCCGCAGGCCCTGCCGCCGGACCAACAAATCCACGCTCAAAAGGAGGGCGATCACCAAGTAGGCCTGCAGCTTCTTGCGGGAAGTAGCCGGCGTCGTGTGCAGGAAATGCAGATCCTTCCATCGGATCAGATCGAAAGGGACGGCCCCGCCCGTCGGCGCGCGCCCGATGATGAGGCCATCGCGAAAGGCCCGGATTTCCGAGCGCGCTCGGCTGGCGACGCTGTCGGAGCAGAAGTAGTCGAACGAAACCCAGGACGCCACGAAGAGCCCGAACGCACCGAGCAGACAGCGGCCGCACCAGCCATCGAATACCGGCCCATCGAAATTGGTCGCGGTGATCCGCCACAGCCGGTCAAAGATTTCATCCGTGCCCAAAATGCTGCTCCCGACAAAGAGCGCGCCCACCCCGAGGGCGGCCAGCAGCACGGCCTGGCTCATTTGCCTCGCCACCACCCCGGCCGCGAGGCCAAGCGCACACACGAGCGCGAGGTAGGAGGCCAGCGTGGCGTAGGCCGAGGCGACCTGCCCCCACGTGATCCCGCCGAGCGTCACGCCGATGAGGGTAAACGGGATCTGCACGGCCAGCAGGAGTGCGCCATCGAGCATGCGCGAGCCGCCTTTGCCCAGCAGCACCGAAAGGCTGCTCACCTGGCTCATGCGCAAGAGCGCGAGAGTACCATCCTCCTTTTCCTCCGCAATGGCCGAGGCGAAATACGTGCAGCCCCCCGCACTGATAAAGAGCGCATTAATCGTGATGATGTAGCGAAAGAAATCCAGGCCGGCAGCGCCGAAAATGGAGCGGTTCAGCTGAAAAATGCCGAGCGTCGCCAGCAGCGTGACCGCCAGGGCGGTCCGCGCAATGACGAGGGCGCTGCTGCGGGAGTGCTCGCGCAAAGTGCGTTTGAAGAAAGCGAGGAGACCGGGCATGGCGGATCAATCAGCTGCGGCGGCCGCTTGCATGCGGCGCAGAACCCCGGCGTAGAGAAAGACACCGGTGATCCAGGTCAATACCCCGAAGAAAAAAAGGAGCGCATTCCCTTCGCTGCGGTTGCTGTGATCGAGCACCATCGCCAGGATGATATTCCACACCACCGCGGCCGCAATGGCTGCTGGCAAAGCGCCGCGCCGGATGATCAGTGAGAAGTAGGCCGTGAGCACGAGCAGGCAAAGGAACTGTGAACCCAGGTAAAAGATGGGGGCGAGATCTTCGAGATCCCAGTGTCCATTCCGGGCCCAGCCCCAGGTGCGAAACCATCCCACTTTCATGGCCAATCCGATGGCAATCATGAGCAGCCACGGAATGAGAGCCGGCAAACAGCCGAGCACTTTTTGCCAGAACAGCCGCTGTGGTTTCCATGGCAGGCTCATCAGGCTGGAAAGAGTGAGTCCGCGGCGCTCCTGCCCAAACAGGCGGGAAGCGATCAGCAACAGATCAAGCACGCCGGCGCCAATGCCGAAAGCAATCGCGCGATCACTAATTCGGGTCCAGTAGCGGGAGAAGGAATCGTATCGCGGGACGTACCAGCGCGAGTAGCCCACGATGAGTCCGAGGAGGATGGCAGCGAAAAGAATCCGGATGAAGAACCCGCGCCATCCGCCCACCATGAAATGAAAATCCTTCCACGCGAGGCACCGCTCCCAAACCCGGGAGACCCGCAATTTACGGCGCGAACCTCCACCGGCTTTGCTGTTGGCGCCCGCAGGGCGTGGGACGGTTTCCGCCATTTGCATACCATAGCGGTCAAACAACATCCACGCGAAGACGAAGCACAACCCACCCGCGCCCACATTCCACCAAATCGCCTCGGGCCGGAAGCTGGCACCGCGAAAGGGATCCAGAACCTGGAAGACATTCCAGAGCGGATGAAAATCCAGCACCGCTCGCGCGAAATATTCGGCCGCGGTGCGCGGCATAAAATTGGGCCCCAAATTACGCATGATGGGAGTAATCAGCAGCGGCAATACGAGGTACACTACGACCGCAATCCCGCCAGTCAGGAAGCCCGCGCGCACAATGGTGCGGCAGAGCACCGAGCACAGGAGCGCGAGGCAGCAGAGGAAGAACAGCGTGGCGAAGAGAATGGCGTAGGCCTGCAGGACTTGCTCCACGGTGATGCCGCCCATCGCGCGGGCGATGAGGGTGAAAGGCACCTGCACCGCCAGCAGCAGCACGCCGGTGAGAAACTGCGGTGCAAATTTTCCGAGCAAAATGGCCACGGGGCTGAGATTGGTCATCCGCAGCAGGGGCAGCGTCTCGTCCTCCTTTTCCTCGGCGATGGCCGACGGAAAGATGCTGACGGCCGCCACGCCGAGAAAGGCGAGGTTCAACACCACCACGCTGATGAGCAGCGTGAGCCCTTGATCGGCAAACCGGCCAAATTCGCGCTGATTCGAGATGATGATTAGCAGGAGAATGAGCACCAGCGCCGCCCGCAAAATCGGCGGCAATTTGGCCCGGGTATCCTGGCGGACGGAGCGAATGAACAGGGCGAAGAGGGCGCGCATGGGGAGGTTTAGTTTTCCGCCGCGCAGGCGGCCAGTTGGGCAGGAATGCGGGTTCCCAGAAAACCGGCAAATCCCACCGCGCCGATCGCGATGAGATAGATCGAACCGGTGTCCCGGTAATAGTCATCCGCCAGGAACCGGCGGAGCGTGAAAGCGAGGATGTTCCCAAACAGCATGAGGCCGAAGGCCGAGAGCAACGCGCCGCGCCGCATGCGCAGCGAGAGCGAGGCGACCAGGACCGGAAACAACACATACTCCGCCAGCCACATGATGGTGAGGGCCGAATCCAAACCGCTCTCCTCCTCAAACGGGCGCCGGTAGTCCGCAGTACTGTAGAGCATCACCCCAAGCCACCACAGCGTGAGCGAGGGCAGAAAGGCGAGCAGGCAACCGGCCACCTTTTGCCAGATCATCTGCCCCATCGAGATGGGCAGTCCCATCAGCCCGCCGAGCGTCTGCTGCTGGCGCTCCGCGCCAAAGATGCGGGCGGACACACTGCCCAATTCCACGGTGAAAATCACGAGGCCGCACCATTTGAACAGCATCCCGACATTCCGCAGGTTATTGCTCCGCTCCTCATCCCAAATCCAAATCGCGAGTCCGCCGGCCAGGACGGCGTAAATGAGCGTGCGCAAAAAAAGACCGCCCCATCCGCCGGTGAGATATCGAAATTCCTTCCACGCCAGAGCCAGGCTCCCGGGCCGGGACCCGTGCCGGCGGCGGTGCGGCTCCGGATTTCGACGCCGCTTGGGCGCCGCCGCGCCGGCCCCGGAGCAAAAGTGGTTGAAGCACGCCCAGGAGGCCAAAAACAGGATGCCCGCGCCCATCAGGTGAAAGCGAATCGAGTCGCCAAAGGGCAGGAACGGCAACCCGGCCCCGGCGGTCTGGAGCGTGTGAAAAAGAGGGTTCACCCCCATCATGTACCGGAGGAACTCCGCGTAGGCCGGCGAGCTCCCCGTGGGACGGACCGACGCCACCACGGGCGCCACGTAGATCAAAAAGCAGAGACCTAACGAGAGAGCGACCGCCATCACCGAGCGCTGGCTTAGCACCGAAGCCAGCAAGCAGAGATTGCAGAGAAAGACGAGATAGGCGGACAGGATGGCGTAGACCATCAGCACCTGTTTCATCGCCACACCGCCCATCGCGATGCACACAATGACGAAGGGAATTTGGACCCCGATGAACAGCAACCCACCCGCGAGCCGGGCCGTGCTTTTGCCCAGCAAGATGGCCAGCGGATTCAGCCGCGTCATCCGGAGCAGGCCCATCGTCTCGTCCTCCTTTTCCTCCGTGATCGCCGAGCTGAAAGATCCAAGCCCGAACAGCGTTGCGGCCGCCAAATTGACCAGCGCGATGAACGTCAGCGCGATTTGGCCGCCGGCCCCGACGTTGAAGTTGCGCTGGTTGCCCCAAATGACGAGCAGCACGAAGAGCACCGCCAGCGTGCGCATGATCGGCGGAAACTTCGCCCGCACGTCGTCGCGGACGGCGCGGAGAAAAAGAGCGAGCAGCGGGCGGAGCGTCCGGATCATTTGGCGGCGGCGAGTTGGACGTGATGGGGAATCCGGCTGACCAGGTACACCAGCCAGAGAAGCGAGGGTGCAGTCGCGCCGAGCAGGAGCGAATCGAACGAAATATCGAGCGCGACGGCCAATCGGTCACCAAGCGTGATCACGTTCACGTCCAAATAACAGCAACCGAAAGCCATCACGGAAAACCGTGAAGTCCCTCGATATAACGAGCCGAGAACTACCAGGACCAGAAAGACGGCCACCTGCACCAAGGCATACCCGACCAAAATCCAATTCACCGCCGCGAGGGCCGGCCACAGCGACTGGCCGCACAAGACGCCTCCCAGCGCCGCGTAGATCGCCACCGGCGGCACGAGCCAGGGGATCAAGACGCGCAACTTTTCGCCGGCCATCCGGGACAGGCGGATGGGAAGAACGACGAGGGACGACAGCGTCTCGTGCCTTACTTCCTCTCCAAAAATGGAACTCGCGATCGCAAAAAGGAAGATGGCGAAAATTCCCGCCGCGCAAGCCGCCAGCATCTGCCCGAAAAATTCCACCGAATATAGATGAGGGCCCAGGAGGCTGACGCCAAAGAAAAGAACGGCCAGGATGGGTATGACCTTCCAAAGTTGATTTCCCGCGGCGCTCTGACCGAAATATCTCTCCTTCCAGGCCAGCGGACTCGAGTCCACTCGCGGGAGTGGAGGCGGCACCCTGCGGTGCGTCCTTGGCTCGCGCGCCTGGGTTTGCTGAGTCCCGGAGGATGAAGCTGCCGCGCAAAGACGGCCGGGCTCCTCCGAAAAGGCGCGCAGCGCGATGCAGAATGCGCTGAAGCCGGCCAGCACGCCGAGCCCCAGCCACGGCGCCACCCCGTCCGCCATCAGGTATTGAAAGGCGAAGAGCGGATTGACGGAGGCCACATACCGCGCCGGCACCAAGGCGGCGGAGGGAAGAATCGCCGGCGTTTCCTCAGCCAGGCAATAGGCCGCCACGGGAAGAATTACGCCCCCCACCACCGCGATCACCGGCCATTTCCGGATCGTTCCCGTAAAATAGACCATGGCGGACATGACGGCCAGCGCGCCCACCGCCAGCAGCAGGTAGCCCCCGAGAATCTGCACCACGGACACTTTCCCCAGAAAAAAGCAGAGGGCGGCGAGAGGAAGCTGAAGGAGCGGAAACGCCAGCAAACGCACATAGCGACCCGCCGCCATGGAAAGCACCAACTCCGCATCGGACAGAGCCGAGATCCGCAACAGGCCTTCGGAACCTTCACCCCGCTCCGTCGCCAGTTCCCCCAGAAAGCCGAAAATCTGAGCAACCGCCAGGTACGCGTTGATTCCCATGAGCACCTTGAAAACCGTTAAACCCGGATCCGGAAGGCGCGGCAGCCGCTGTTCAATTTGTTGCACGCCCACGACGATGGCGAGAGAGAGCCCCACATAAACGAGACGCGCCCAAATGCTCCGGCGCCCGCACAGAACGCGGCTGCAATCCCGGGCGCAGAAAGTCCAAAAAGGGCGGGTGAAGACGCGAAGCTGGCTCGCGGGAACGGTCATTTGGCGGCGGCGAGTTGCAGGTGCGTCGGAAAAATCCGGAGAAGGTAGACGACCGACCAGGCCGCGATGATGGTGAAGCTGGGCATGAGCACCGCGCGGGAGAACGGCAGGATTAGCGTGGCGAGCTGGAGGCCCAGCACGTTGGCGAGGACAATGATGACCAAAGCGGTGCCAAAGGCCGATTTCGGCTGGCTCAGCGAAAAGTGAAGCGTGAGCGCCGCCACCAACGCCAGGGACACGAGGGAGTAAGGAATTTCCGCCCACTTCACAAAAGCCAGGCCACTGGAAAGCTGCTCCAGGATCCGCAGATCGGACAACACGCCGATGCCGATCAGCACGAAGGGCGGCAGCAACGCCGGGAGAAAACCGAGGACCTTTTCCCACGCGAGACGCCGGGTGGACACGGGCAGAATGACGAGATCCGCCAGCGTCTGGTTGGTTACTTCCGCGCCAAAAATTCGCGTGGCCATATTGGAGATTTCCGAGCAGAGCCCCATGATGCCGACGGTCACCGCGGCCTGGCTCATTTGATTCAAGCCGCCGTAATCGGCGCGCAGCCCGAAAAACAAACAGCCGAGAACATAGAGGAACCCGCGCCATTTTAATCCGCGGTAACCACCGGCTGCGAAGTGGAATTCCTTCCACGCAAAAGGCCGCGACTCGATGCGGGGCAGTGCCGCCCGCGGACGATTCCCGCGAGCTGCCCGCACCGCGGACTCGACCGGCGTTTTCGGCCGGCGGTCCGCGTGCTTTTCAAAGCGCGCCACTGCGAGGCCGAGAAAGACGAGTCCGCCCAAGAAATAAAATGCGAGGAAGAGCCACGAAAACGAGCCGCCAAAGAGCAGCGCGGTAAAAGCGGTGAAGGGGTTCATCCCCCGGAGCCACTCGGCGGCATTCAACAGCCAGACGGACACCCATTCCGGCTTGAGCTGATAGACCAGGGTGACAAACCACGGCAGCGCCATGATCAGGAAAAAGATGCCGAGGGTCTGGTGCGAGGCCTGGCGTCCAGTCTTACACACCACGGAGGAGAAAATCCCGGCGTGGCAGGCAAAAAAGAGAAGCGCGGTGAGCAGCAGATAGGCTTCCAACATCTCGATGGGCTCGATGTTGCCAAAGGTCAGACAGAGCGCGCAGAGCGGGGCCTGGAGCAGAAGTGAAAACAGCGCGCGCACCAAATGGCTGGTCCCTTTGCCCACGAGCAGACCGAGCGTGGACAGGCCCGTGATGCGGAGGAGATCCAGCCCCCCTTGCTCCCGCTCCTCCGCGATTCCCTGGCTAAACGCCGAATTGATCAACCCAAAGGCATAGCATCCGTTGACCGCCATCAGCGTCGCAAAGACCGGGCGCCCGCCAAGCCAATAGCCGAAGTAATACTGGGCATAAGCTGCCAGCAGCACGAGGGAAGCGGCCAGCGTCAGGAACACCATGCGCCGCCAGAGCGTTCCGCGCCCCCGCACATACTGGCCGGTCTCGCGCAAAAAGAAGGCGACCAGGGGCGAACCGCGCGAGAAGGCGGCTCCCGCGGAGAATGGTGGCCCGGCGGTGCTCATCAGCGCAGCATCAGGAACGCACACCCGGCTCGGTGAGATCCATAAAGGCTTCGTTGAGATGCTTCACATCCTCGGCGAAACTGACGATCTGCGCACCGCTCTGCAGCGCCGCGGCGAGCAGTGCATTCGGCGCCGCCTGCTCGCGATCAAATACTACGGTGTATTTGGGCGCGCCATCTTCGGCCGGCGTCACCTTTTTCACCCCCGGCACGGCCGAGAGAGCGCCCACAAAAGCCGGGTGATCCGTCGCCAGCGTGAACACGTAGCCGGCCTCGGCGCCGTCGCCATTGGCGATGAGACCGCGCATGGAGCCGGTGTATTTCACCTCCCCGCGATCCAGGATCGTCACGCCGTCGCACAGCTCGGCCAGCTCGCTCAAAATGTGGCTGGAGATGAAGATCGTTTTGCCCAGGCGACGGAGTTCCTGGAGGATTTCCATGAGTTCGATGCGCGCCCGCGGATCCAGGCCGCTGGCCGGCTCGTCGAGCAGGAGCAGGTCCGGATCATGCACCAGCACCCGGGCGAGGGAAACCCGCTGCTGCATGCCGCGCGAGAGACCCTGGATGAAGTCGTCCTTGCGGCCGGCCATGTCGGTGAGGTTGAGCACATCGCCGATGATCTTGTCGCGCTCGCGCTGGCCGAGACCGTAGGCGGCGCCGAAAAAATCGAGGTACTCGAACACCGTCATCTGGCGGTACATCGAAAAGTGATCGGGCATGTAGCCAATCTTCCGGCGCACGTAGTGACGGTCGCGCACGATGTCCCGGCCGAAAACGCCGACCGACCCAAACTGCGGCCGCAGCAGCGTCGCCAGCACTTTCAGTGTGGTCGTCTTGCCGGCGCCATTGGGCCCGACGAACCCGTGGATGCTTTTCCGCGCGACGGAAAAGGTCACATTCGCCACGGCGACGTGGTTTTTATAGGCGTGCCGCAGGCCGCGGATATCGATGGCCGGTGCGTCGTCCACCGGGGAGTGCGACGGCGGAGCGGGAGACGGAGCAGCAGCAGGGATGCGCAGGCCGGGAGCGTTTGGATCTTGCATGGCTTAGAGTGAGGAACGGGCGGCGGGAATGGCGAAATCCTGCACGTAGAGGACGTAATTTTTGTCCGTGGCAAATTCGCTATCCGCCAGGCGGAAAGCGCGCGGAGCCGCCGCATAGATGTAGAGACGCATCGTTTCCCGCCCGGGCCGATGACCCGTGATGCCCAGCTGGCCGTCCTTCCTTCCACCGGCGCGCTCGGCGAGATTGTCCCCGTCGCCACGCAACTCCGCCACCGCCATCTCCGGGCCGCCGCCATAGCGGTAAAAGCGGTAGTTGTAATGCTCGTCGTTGCTTTGAGCGCCACGCAAAATGCGCGCATCCGAGGTCGAGCTGTAGCCGAGCACCCGCACCTCCCGCCCGTGGATTTCCACCGGCAGGTAGTGGTCTCCCACTTGGAGCGCCGCGGCAATCACCTCACCCGGCACTTCGGCGCCGAGGGTCGCCTGGAAGCCGTCACGCCATTCCGCGGAATGCTGCGACGGATCCGACTTCGGCGCGGAGATCACTTTCGCCGTCACGTCATCGCCCGCCATCACGCCGCGGTGCAGAAAATTCCGGAACGAAAACAGCGGAATATCCGCTTCGAGAAAAGAATCCGCGCCGAGGTGCACCGCCCCGCGCACGCGCTCCGCCCCCTGCGCAATGGCGGCATACAGCTGCGAATTTCCCGGATACGCGAATCGATAGGTGTTTCCGCTCGTGGCGAAAGCGTGCGACCAGTGCGTGACGTCGAAGCGCCCGCCGCCCAGCACCCGCGCGATGGCCAGCGAGTGACACACCTGCCGTTCACCGTAGCCGCGGCGCCCGATCACGGTGAAGACCCACGCAAACAACGCCACCGTGCCAATAAACCCCGCGAGCAGCAGCCGGTAGTCACGCTTGCGCAGCATAAAAAAGACGGGGCCAATGATGATGACGTAGACGGCCGTGAGCAGGTAGATAAGCCACCAGGCAATCTTGGGGCGCGTCACCATGGCCAGCGTTTCAAAGAACGCGTTGTCGGTGTTCGAATCGGATTCGGACCGCGAATAGTTTCTCGAATTGTTGTTGGTGTAGTCTGCCGCGGTCATCTCCGTCGGCAGCGGAAAGCCAGCCGCCTCCAGCCTTTCCTTCGAAGCATCCGCCACGGTGAACTGATGCTTTACCACCCAACCGGAGCCAACGCGTCCCTTGGCCTCCGGCACATTCAGCACGGCAAATTTGCCCTCGAAGACCGGCGCGGTCCCGCCTGGCCCCGGCACCACGTGCACGATACCGCCCAGCTGCACCCAGTCGAGAAACGCGTCGGCCTGCGTCGCGGCGCGAAACCGCGGCTGGTGATCCAGCAGCACGGCGTGCAGGCCATCGGTCGCCGAGACCGACACGGGAAAATTGTCCTCGGGAAACACCGGCAATTTCGACGCGCGAACCGCTTCGGGATCCGCGAGGACGACCACAGCCGGCGGACCCGGCCGCTGTTCCGCGCGATAGTCGTCGAACGCGAGGGTTTCATCATCCCGCCGCCCCCAGGAAACGGTGAAGGAGGGTTTGTACATCCCAATGTAGACGGTGAACTGGACCCAGCGCGATTGTCCGGGCGAGAGCGTGACTTGGGTGCGGTAGGGCGCCGACGAGAGCCCGCTTTCGGACGTCAGCGAGAGCTCGGCATTTTCGATGCTGTTGCCGGTGTTGCGCACCTCCACGGACAAAATATTAAACGTCCCGAGCACCGGCCTTCCTCCGAAGCCCCAGCGGGGATTGCGCACATCGAGAGCCGCCGAGGCCTGGGCAACCGCCAGCAGCAGCAGGAGAACAGTGAGGTGGAGCAAACGCATGGGTTGGGCGAGCGTGGCAAAATGTTTAGAGAATGACTAGCCCGGGGTGGGCGGGGTGGCAGTAAGATTCCGTTATTCGCCTTCCGCGGCGAACCGTCTCCGGCAGGCGAATCTGCAAACCGCTTGGCACGCTGCCTTTCCCCCGCCAGATTGCGCGGGAAATGTCCGTGCGCTTTCTCAACACTCTGAGCCGACAACACGAAGAATTCCGACCGCTGGATCCCGCGGGACGGCAGGTGAAGTTGTACACCTGTGGCCCGACGGTTTATAACTTCGCGCACATCGGAAACTTCCGGGCCTACGTTTTTGAAGATCTGCTCCAGCGGCATCTGGAGGCGCGCGGCTACGACGTGCTCCGCGTGATGAATCTCACCGACGTGGATGATAAAACGATCCGCGGGTGCCGGACGATGGGCGTGCGGCTGGCGGAGTTTACCCAGAAATACAAAGACGCCTTTTTCCAGGATTTGGACGCCTTGCGGATCAAGCGTGCGCGCTTTTTTCCCGCCGCCACGGACCACGTGCCGCGGATGATCGAAATGATCCAGACCCTGGAAGCCAAAGGGATCGCCTACCAGGCGGACGACAAATCGGTCTATTTCCGGATCAGCAAATTCCCGGACTACGGGAAGCTCGCGCACCTGAATCTCGACGAACTGCGTCCCGGCGCGCGCGTGCGGAGCGATGAGTATGAAAAGGAATCCGTGGGCGACTTCGCGCTGTGGAAAGCGTGGGACGCGGACGACGGCGATGTGAAGTGGGACAGCCCATGGGGACCGGGCCGGCCGGGCTGGCACATCGAGTGCAGCGCCATGGCCACCGCCCTGCTCGGCGACGAGATGGACATTCATTGCGGCGGCGTGGACAATATTTTCCCGCACCACGAGGCGGAGATTGCCCAGACGGAATGCTGCACGGGCAAGACCTTCGTGCGCACCTGGCTGCACTGCGCGCACCTCATGGTGGAGGGCCGCAAGATGTCCAAGAAGGAAGGCAATTTCTTCACGCTGCGCGACCTGCTGGACAAAGGCTGGACGGGCCGCGAGGTGCGCTACGCGCTCATCACGGTCAATTACCGCCTGCCGCTCAACTTCACGTTTGAGGGGCTCGCCGGGGCGCGCAGCGCGCTGCAACGCATCGACGAATGGGTGTTGCGCCTGACGGAACTTTCCGGCCAGCCGGGCAACGGCCAGACGGCGTCCGTCGCGGAGTTTACCCAACTGACGGAAAAGTTCCTCGAGTGCCTCGACGACGACCTGAACATCTCGGGGGCGATGGGCCATTTGTTCGACCTCATCCGGCTTAGCAACCGGCAGATGGACGAAGGCACGCTCACCAGCGCCGGCGCCAAGGACCTGCTCGGCCACTGGGGCCGCATCAACAGCATCCTCACGCTGGAGCCCGAGGCGAAGACCGTGCCAGCCGACGTGGTCGCGCTCGTGGAGCAACGTCAGGCTGCCCGCGCTGCCAAGAACTGGGCCGAAAGCGATCGCCTCCGCGATGCCATCGCCGAACTCGGCTGGGTGGTGAAGGATACCAAGGACGGCGCGAAGCTAACGGTGAAGTAGGGCGGCGTCCGTGACGCGCGCATCCGAGCGAAAGCGCCGCGGCCGGGCGCGGCCCTCGCGCTCGAACACGCGCCTCCAAATAGCTCAGCTACCGCACCGGAGTCGCCTCAATGTCTTTCGGCAGTGAAGAAGATTTCGGCGGCGTGGCCGGCGCCGGAGCGGGAGTGGCAGGGGCCGGAGCGGAAGGAGCAGCGGGGGCAGCGCCTTCTTTCGGGGCTTCCGTCTTTTCCTCCTTCTCCACGTCGGCGAACGGATCCTCCTTCGGCGGAGCATCGCCGAAGAGCGTGGCGTCGTCGAAATAGATGATACCGTCGGTCTCGCCCTCCTCGGGCAGCGTCTCCCAGGACCAGGTGATCTTCACGAAAGCAGCGTCCTCGGGCGATTTCACATTGGCAAAATACTCGGTCCATTCAGTGACCGTGAACAGCGGCTTGCGGTGCTTGGAGCCGGGCATGGGCTGCACTTTCCACACGGGCTCACCGCTCTGCTCCGGGCCTTCCTCCTCGGTGCCGGCGGTAAACCAATCGATGCGCAGTTTCAAATACGGCAGCCGCTGAGCCAGCGTGAGCGGACGCTCCTTGTCCACCTTGCCCCAGATGGCCACGTGATATGGCTGGTTGGGCAGCACGGGCAGGAGATCGCTGGAAACCACCGCGCTCGCATTGGGCTTGGTCACGTGGTTGAATTCCACGAAGAGGCATTGCCGGCCCGTGCGCGCGACGCGGTTGGTGAGTCCCAGCAACAGCTGCCCGCCATCCGGGTCATGCTTGTCTTTCACGGAACGCCACTCGGCGTTCATCGCGGATTTGGTAATGTCCGCGCCTTTCTCGGAAATCGTCTTGCGCGCCATCACGGCCGGCCACTCAAAGGACCCACTTTGCGTGGAGAACAGCTGGCGGGGGCCAGTCTTCGGCACAATGTCCTCATCAGGCACCACCGCATTCGGGTCCGGTGCCTCGGCCGCACGGCTGGGTGCCAGCGGGAGCACGGAGCCAAAAACAGCGAGGGCAAGGACGGCAAACTTCTTCATGGAAAAACAATAGTGATGCGGAAAGAGACCATTCGCGAGCGATATTGCTCGAAAGTTGGGACGGGAATTCGGGCGACCCCAACCCGGGCGACTTCCTTTTCCATCCACGCAACGCACGCACGGCACGAAAGCAGGAGATTTCGTGTTCTTCGTGCCTTCCGTGGACAAAAATAACCTGAGAGCAAAACGAGGAGTGCGCTCCTATTGCCCTAAAGTGGCCTTCGCTTTCTCGGCCAACTGGCGCATGGTGAAAGGCTTTTGAATGAAGCCGGCGAGGCCCTCCATGCCGAAGCGCTTCATGGCTTCAATCTTGGTGAAACCGCTCATGAGCAGCACCCGGGCATCGGGCCTCATCTTACGGATTTCGCGGAACGTCTCCACGCCGTCGAGGCGCGGCATCGAGAGGTCGAGCAGGATGAAGCGCGCATCGGGGTGCTCGGCGAAGACGCGCAATGCCTCCAGGCCGTCATTGGCGCTGAGCACGTTGAAGCCCATCCCCTCCAGCATGCGGCCGGTGGTGATGCGCACGGTTTGCTCGTCGTCCACTAACAGCACGCTGCCCTCACCTCGCCAATCGGTCGAGGGGACCGCCGGGCCTTGCAGGTCCCGGACGGGGCGCCGCGAGGAGGGCAGATAGACGCGGAAGGACGTCCCCTTCCCCGGCTGGCTGGTGACTTTCAGGGCGCCACGGTGGCTGCGCACGATGCCCAGCACGGCCGCGAGCCCCAGCCCGCGTCCGGTAAACTTGGTGGTGAAAAAGGGATCGAAGATGCGGGCCAGCACCTCGGGCGGCATGCCGCAGCCAGTATCGGTGACCTCGCACCACGTGTATTCCCCCGGCGCGGCCTCGACCGGCGCCCGCGTGGCCGTCAAATCCGCGGCGTCCAACTGCTGCGTGCCCGTGCTGATGGCGATGATGCCATCGGCCTCGCCCAAGGCATCACTCGCATTGATCACGAGGTTCATGATGACCTGGCGGAGTTGCGTGCTGTCGGCGTTTACCGCCGGGAGGCGGCCCGCCAACTGGAAGCGCAACATGGCGCGCTTGCTGATGGAGACCCGCAGCAGATCGGTCGTTTCGTTGACGAGCCCATTGAGGTCCGTCTCGCGGACCACGAAGCGCCCCTTGCCCGAGTAGGCGAGCATCTGCTTGCACAGATCCGCCGCGCGCAGCGAGGCCTTCTCGATTTGCTCCAGATACGTCTGAATCGGCGATTCCACGCCGACCACGCTCGCGGCCAGGCTGGCATTGCCCAGGATGCCGGTGAGCAGGTTGTTGAAATCGTGCGCAATGCCCCCAGCGAGCACGCCGAGGCTTTCGAGCTTTTGCGTCTCGAGCAGCTTATGCTCGAGCGCGCGGTGCTCTTCCGCCGCCTGCCGGCGCGCGGAGATGTCGCGGTAAAACAAATGGATGCGCGGGCCGGATTCCGAGTGCTCCACTTTCGCATTCAACTCGAACGGCATACTGAGGCTGCCGCTGCCGTAGACGTCCACCTCGACGTGATGCAGGTAGCCGGTCTCCTGCAACTGCCGCATCGCCGCGGCAAATTGCTCCTGCTGGGCGTCCGCGATGAAATCCGAGAAGAGGCGTCCGGCAAATTCCTCGGGATGATTCAGCCCGAAGGCGGCGGCATCCTTGCCATTCACCCCGATGATGCGGCCCTGGGCATCGAGCAGCGCATAGCCGATATTCGTGGCTTCGATGAGCGTTTGCAGCATGCGCTCCGAACCGCGGAGCTTTTCCACCGCCTCGACCTGGGTGGTGATTTCCTGCGCGAGACAGAGATAGGAGATCACCATGCCGTCCGGCGCCTGCACCACGGAGTTGTACCACAGGCAATGGTGCACGCGCCCGTGGCGATCCGTGTTGCGGTTCTCGTGCATGCGGCTCTTCTCAGGGCCATCCGGCAATTCCCGCAGGAGACTCCACACGTGGTTGGCATCATCGGGATGCACGAGACCGAGATCCTGGATGGAGCGGCCCACCGCCTCCTCCGCGCTCCAGCCAAACAAATCCGCCGCGCGGCCTGCCCAGCGGACGACCCGCAGTTCCGCATCGAGCTCCATGATGGCGAGCAGCATGTGGTCGAGGTGCGCCCCGAGGCGTGCCCGCATAAGGGAAAGCTCCTCGCCCGTACGCTTGTACTCGGTGATGTCGCGGGCAATCCCCACGAGACCCGTCACGCGCCCCTGGCTGTCGCGCGTGGGATACTTGCTCGTGAGCAGCCAACCAGCGCGGCCATCGCGCAGGACAAAGGGTTCCTGCCGATTAACCACGGGCTGCCCCGTTTGGATCACCGTCATGTCGTCGGCGTAGTAGCGCTCCGCCACGTCGCGCGCGATCGGCGCTTCAATCGACGTCCGGCCGATGAATTCGTGGTCGGCGAAGCCCCAGCCGTCGCGCTCACTGCGATTGCGGAAAAGGTAGCGACCCTCGCAGTCCTTGAGAAAAATGAAATCCGGGATGGCGTCGATGAGGGTGCGCAGTAACTGGCGCTCCTCGGCGAGGCGTTCGAAGGTGCGCAACCGGTTCGAGATATCCCGCAGGCTGAGCAGGGCTGAGCCATCCGGCAACCGGGTGGCGATGACTTCGCAGATCCCGGTGTCGCCATTCTTCCGCAAAAAGTGAGCCTCCCCGCGCCATTGGTCGTCGCCGAAGAAAATCCGCCGCGCCGCGTCCACCAACGTGCGTTCCGCCCCCGGGGCGTGCAATTCGGAAAGATTCAGGGCCGCCACTGCTTCCGGGGAATAGCCGAACAGGCGCGCGGCACCCGCATTCCAACGCGTAATGGTGCCATCCGGGAGCGTGGCCAGGATAGCTTCCTCCAGGAAATCAATCAGGGAATCGGTAGCGTGCCGGCCAAAAGTGGCCGGCATGGACTGTAGGTCGGGCATCTCTCTGCGAATTGAAGAGGAAAGGGGCCGCTGCCAAAGCAATTTTCGCTCATCCAACGCTCATCACAGGAAATTTCTCTTCGAGCGCCGATGCCGATGGTTCCAAGTCCCGGGTTTGACGACGGAATCATTTCATGCGTGCTAATCATTCTATCGAAGACCCATTGAGATTGGGAATCGGTTGCGCCTTCGAGGATATGGGCTTAGAAGAACCCACCGTTTCACCCGCACGACTCCTCAGAATGTCCTGGCTGCGTCCCGTCTTAATTCTTCTCGCGTTCGTTACATACGCCTCCGGGACGCCACCTTATCGTTACGATCATATTGTGGTCGTGATTGAGGAAAATGAGTCGGATGCACGCGTGGTCGGCAACCGGGTGGATGCGCCCTACATCAATCAACTGGCGGACGGCGGAGTGAAGTTCACCCAGTTTTATGCCATCACCCACCCCAGCCTGCCGAATTACCTTCATCTGTTCTCAGGCGACAACCAGAGCGTGGTGGATGACGGCTTTCCCCCGGGGAATCCTTTCAGCACGCCGAATCTCGGGGCGGCCCTCATTGCCGCCGGGGCCAGTTTTGCGGGCTACAGTGAGGACCTGCCGGCCGTGGGAGATACCGCCACCGAGTACACCTTCGATACGGATGGCGGCTTTCACTTCCGGTATGTGCGCAAGCATAACCCGTGGGTGAACTGGCAGGCGCCCGTCGGCGCGCCATCGATACCGGCCCATGGACTCGCGGCGGAAACCAACCAGCCGTTCGCCAATTTCCCCACGGATTTTTCCCAACTGCCCACCGTCTGCTTTGTCGTTCCCAACGAGCAGAACGACATGCATGACGGGACCATTCGCATGGCCGACGATTGGCTGCGCACGAATCTCGACGCGTACGCCAAGTGGGCGCGCACGCACAACAGCCTGCTGGTGATCACGTTTGACGAAGACGATTTCCAAGGGCCGAACCGCATCCCGACAGTGCTCTATGGCGCGGGGCTGATGCCGGGAACGGTGAACAACACGACGTGGACTCTGCACAATCTGCTGCGGACGCTGGGGGACGCGTACCTTGCCACTCCGCCGGCGCGGGGCGCGCAGGTGCGGCGCATCCATGGCGTGTGGCCGCTGGATCCGCCAGTGCTCACCACGCGCTTTCAAGCCGGCGTGAATGGCTATGCCGACTGTACGGATACGTATGTGAGTGCAGCGACGCCAGATACCCAGCACTCGGGGGCGACCTCGCTGGTCGTAACGCAGGATGCCGACCAAGCCACAGGCGGAAACCAGCCGGCGCAGACCCTCATTCGCTTTGACCAACTCTTTGGTGACGACCCGGGGCAGGTGCCGGCAAATGCCACGATCGTTTCCGCCAAGTTGATCCTCTGGACGGGTCCCGATTTCGACAGCCGAAGCGGGAACCCGGTGGCCGTGCACCGAATGCTCACGCCGTGGAGTTCCGCGGCGACTTGGAACTCGCTGGGCAGCGGAGTGGCCAACGACGACGTGAAAGCCGCAGCGACGGCGACCTTCACCCATGCGCCGACGCTGGTCGACGCACCCATGATTTTTGATGTGACGACGGACCTGGAGGCGTGGCTGGGCGGCGCCAACAATAATGGCTGGGTGCTGCTGCCCACGGGGCTCGATACGTGGAGCGCGGATTCCTCGGAGTTCTTCCTCGTCGAGCGGCATCCCACGCTGGAGATCGCTTACACGGTGCCGGTGCCCCCGGGATATCCGGCGTGGCGCTTGGGCAAATTTGGGCCAAATGCCGGCATTGGCTCGCAGCCGGGGGACGATCCCGACGGCGATGGGCTGGCAAATCTCGTGGAGTATGCGCTGAACATGAACCCGCTCGTGGCCTCCGCCGAGGGCGGGCCCTCGATGGAGACGAGCGCGACACAGCACACGTTTCGCTTTTTCCGAAATATGGCGGCGTCGGATGTGTACTTGTACGTGCAGGTGGACGGGGGGCATGGGCCGAATGACTGGACCACGGTGGCAACGCGGGTACCGGGGATTGGCTGGGTGATCGCAGCGGGGTTTACGCTGACGGAGACTGGCGGAGCCGTGGAGATTTCGGAGCCGCGAGGGCAATCGCGGTTTTTCCGGGTGAAGGTGACGCAGCCCTAAAACGGTCTAAACTCAGTGGTTAGCCGCTCTCTGCGACCTTCCGGTCGCAGCTACATCGGACTCCGCCATTTCGAGCGGCCACAACTCAACTTAGACCGTTCCCCGGCACGAGGAGAGACTTCTCCATCGAAGGCAAAGTCAGACCGCGGGCTTCCCAATGAACTTAGGGCGCATGCGGCACGACCGCAGGGGGCGCAGTCACATTATTTCGAAAGTGCTTCGTCGATTTCTTTGCCGAGGGAGTCTTTCATCGCCGGGTTGTAGCCGACGTGAACGGACGCGACGTTGCCGGCTTTATCGATGATGACGGTCTGTGGGATGCCGCGGACTTGATAAAGGCCGGCGGCTTTGCCCTCGGCGTCGAGCGCGACTTGCACATCCAGATTCTTGGCGCGGAGGAAGGCTTTGATTTGGTCGGCTTCCTCCTGCTGATTCACGGCGAAGAAGACCACGCCCTTATCTTTGCGCGCGGCGGTAGCCTCGTTCACGAGCGGCAGCGCATGCACACAGGGGCCGCACCACGTGGCCCAAAAATCGAGCACCACAACTTTGCCTTTGAGATCCGCGAGGTGCATTTTGCCGCCGTCGAGCGTGCCGAGAGTGAAGTCGGGGGCGGGCTTGCCTTTCAGCGCCTCGGGCCCATCGCTGCTGCCAGGGCCCTCACCGCCACCGGCGGCCGGCGTGGGATCCGGCGTGAAAAACTGGGCGACCTTTTGCGCGCCCTCCGGCGGCTGGAAGGTGAAGGCGCCCGCGGCGGGCTCAGCATCGAGCTTCCAGTTGTCGTACTCGACGGTGACGTCGAGGCGCATGTCTTTGATCTCGGCCTTCGCTTCGTCCGGCGCCTGCGCGAGGATCCCTTTCATCGGGCTGAAGACAAACTTGCGGAGCACCGGTTTGTCGCCTTTGGCGAACCAAGCCTCCCAATCCATATCCTCCTGCTCGCCCCGGAGCACAGTGCACTCGAGGTCACCGAGTTTTTTGGTGCCGGCGATGGTCAGCTTGGTGAGCGGTGCGAAGATTTGCGCGGAGGGATCCTTGCGGAAGAGATCCGCCAGCGGGCCGAGCTGCGACATGGCCTTGGGCAAGGCGTCGTGGTAGCGGAGCAGCATGTCGAGATTCGCCGGCGCGGAATCGACGAGAAATTGCTTGAGGCCAGGCATGTAGGTCCAGACCGACTGACCATCGGACACGATGGAGATGCCGCCTTCCTCGCCCTCGATGCCAAGGCGGAGGAATTTCGGCCGCTGCACGGCGAAGTTTGCTTTCATCGCCGTTTCCTTTTTCGGTTTGCCCGGCAGCTCACGCGTGATGGTGAGCTTGAGGTCGGCGCTCGCGGACTTGAGCGCGATGTAAAAATCCGCCGTGGATTTGACGAACTGGAACGCCTCGGGGGAGATGCCGTCCTTAATCGGCTCGCCGGCCCGGAGGGGACTTAGCAGCAGTGCGAAGCAAAGGCCAAGGAATGCGAGGACTTTCATAGGCATGAGGCGAGCAGGGCGGGGCGCGGAGTCAATCAGTATTCAGTATTGCGGATCGCTGATTTTGGACGGGTGTTACGTCTGGACGCGCCGCTCATCGTCCTCTGGGACCCATCGGACCCATCCTCTCGATTCCTGACTCCTCACCGATACTGCACGGACGGAGCGTGGACGGAGGGGGCGAGATTCTGAATGAAGGCTCGGGAATCCTGATCGACCACGCTGACGATCTTTCTTTGCGTCGACGGATCAGGGTGCTGCGGGATGACGACGAGCATCGAAAGATAAGCCCAGCGCTGGTCGACGCCACGGACGAAGCGGTCGACGTTATCCGTCATGAGGCGGCCGAAATGGCTGGCGGTGATGACGTGCTCGCCGATGAGCCAGTAGTAGTCGTAGGCCTCCACTTTCACCAGGCGTTGGCTGTTGGGGTCCTTGACGGATTTCTGGATGTGCAGGCGGCAGACGTCAAAGGCCCCCTGCCCTTCCATCGGGATGGAGATGGTGTCGCTCTCCATGATTTGCCAGCCTTGGGCGCCGAGGCAACGCTCGGGGCGATGGAGGCTATTGGAAACGTCGCGGCCGGAGAGCACGATGGTGGCCTGCATATACCAGTGCTGCAGCGCGTTGGTGTAACTCTTCCGGGCGAACTGGGTCCCCGGGCCGAGGACTTGCTTTTCCTTGTCGGTGATCTCCAGATCCTTGCCCATCCAGCCGCCTACTTTCTCCGGAAGGGCGGGCTGCCCATCGGTAAGCAGCAGGCCCGTGGGCTGCGCGGCGGATTTGGGCAGGAGAAAGGTGACGGCCAGAGCGACGGCCACCATGAGGACAATGATGCCGAGGCGCCTAGTAATCATAAGTAGGACGAGGAGCGTCGGGTTTCGGCGCCGGGGCGGCGGTGGGCGGCGGTAAGGGAGCCATGTCCTCCACGGCTGGAGCGGTCTGCGGGACGCTGGGTTCCGGAGCTGGAACCGGCGGCGAAGAGGCTGGGGCAGACGGCGGGCGAGTCAGGGGTGGGAACCACTGGCGATTGAGCAGATTACCGACGCCGACCATGGCGAGGACGGCGACCGGGAAAAACACAAAGCCCGACCAATCGTGGTAGACGTGCGCGGCATGGCTGCCCATGAACTTGGCAACGAGAACCACGGAAAAAACCCGGAAGAAATTGCCGATGAGTGCGAACACCAGCGAGCAACTGAAGAGGACGAAACCACGGAGCGGGGTGCGGATGGCAAAATAGGCGTAGAGCGCGGCGAGCATCATCATCGCCATGAGTGAACGAATGCCGGAGCAACCACCTGCCACCTCAAGCGGCTCGAAGGAATTATCGGTGGAAATGAGCATGTCGCCCTCGGAGCGGAGGCCAACGCCAAAGATGCGGCAGAAGCCCTGGACGACGGTGGCGGTCTGGGATTGGAGATTGGCCGTGCCCTGCACCAAGCCGCCCAGAGGGAGCATGAAGAGCAGGAAGACACAGGGGAACAGGAGGATGCGGGCGATCCGGCGGCCGAAGAGGAACCGGCTGGCGCCGTAGCACAGAAGCGGGAGAGCGAGGATGGTGTAGCGGCCCTCGACACAGCGGACTCCGGCAATGAGGGCAAGAACGCCCGCCCCCAGCCACCACAGGCCCAGATTCGAGGGCCGCTGTGGGGCGACCTCCAAATCGCGCCAGCGCATGAGCCCCAGCAGGATGGCCAATGGGACGACGGCGTAGCAGTGCTGCTGGTCATTCTCCGAGGTCCAGCCGGCGGCAATCCATGCCGCTGGGGTCTGGGAGTGGCTCTGAAAGAGCTTCAGGCCGAAATAGTAGTAGCCGAGCATCCCGAACAGGACGACGAGCAGGGCCACGCCCAAGGGGTTCGCGGTGCACCACCCGGAGAAGCTGCGCCAGAGCCGGCCGAAATCGGGCAGGTCGAACAAGCCGCGGTCGGACTCGTCGAGCTCGTCGTCGATGGGGTTGGGTGTGGCAGGCGCGTCAGCCATGAACTTTCAGAGTAGCGCGGAATGGCGGGCGTTCAATGGGCAAGATGGGAGGGGAATTGCTGATTTCTGAATGCTGATTTTAGGAACGGGTCTTCTGAACAAGGTCCCGGGGCGGTGGCTGATGGAGGTTGAAACCAATCAAAGCGCTCTCAACTACACTCGGGGCGAAGGCGCCCCGGCTCCCAGTGAACTCGCTCCGCGACCTGCCCGTCGCGGCTTGATTGCCTCCCAGCCCTACTTGTTCTTGGCGGCAGGCTTCTTCTTTTTGGGGGGCGCGGGGGGATCGGGGGTCGCCACGGTAGGTTTCTTGAATTGGGGAGATTTGGAGGCTTTGGGTTCGGCGTTCTTTTCGGCGGGAGGGTTGGACTTGGTGGGGGCGGCGGATTTGGAATCACCATCCGCATCGTTTTTGGCCGTGGATTTGGAATCGCTGTCCGGATCGCCATCGCTGTCGCCTTGGGCTTTGGGAGCCTTGGCGTCGGAACCGTCATCGGTGCGCACGGACGGTGCGGCCGAGACGTCATAGGACGGTGAGGTCTGGGTGGCCTGGACCGCCTGACGGGGGGCCGCGCCAGGGGCGCCGACGGCCCGCTTGTAGTTAGTGACCGCGGCGAGGATGGCTTGGGCGAGGGTCTGGCGGTAGAGGGGGGTGGCGATCATCTTGCCGTCGTACGGGTTGCTCTGGAAGCCGCACTCGAGCAGGACGCCGGGAATGGCAATATCGCGGATCACGACGAAGCGGGCACGCTTGAGGCCGCGATCAAACATATGGGTTTTGAGCACCAGCGCCGCGTGCGAAGCCGTGGCGAGGGCAATGTTTTCCGCGTCGCGCGCGTTGCCGGTGCACTGGACGAGATCGCTCACCGAGGGGCCATCAGCCATCATGCTCGGGACACCGCGCGGGGCGAGCGAGTAGGTTTCCACGCCGGTGCCCCAGCCGCCGGAATTGAAATGGACGGCGATGAAGATGGCGTTGGGGTAGCGGTTGGCGAAGCGGACGCGATCGTCGAGCGGGACGAAGTAATCGCCATCGCGGGTGAGGACGACTTTGTAGCCAGCAGCCTGCAGCAGGGCCTTGGCACGGAGAACGGTATCGAGCGCGTACGCTTTCTCCGGACCCCAAAGGCTCATGGCGCCGTTGTCGTGGCCGCCGTGGCCGGCATCGAGCACGATGGTGTCAATATTCGGCGCGTTCTTGATCGCGCTGGGGCGCATGACGGGCTCGATGAGTTTTACGAGGTCCATCCGCGAGACGCAGATTTTGCCATCCTTCACGACCGTGGGATAGCTGAGGATGAACTTGAGATTATTGATGAAAAAGTCGGCGGAGTTGGCCGAGGCGCGGAGGCTGCGGATGCCGGAGCTGATGGTGATTTCGCGCTCCGTCCGCTGCACCTTGGGTAGGCCGTAGAACTCGGCGATGTTTTCCATCGAGAGATAATCGCGGCCACTGACCGAGTAGACTGTCCAATCACCACCGCGCGCGAAGACGCTGCAGAGGGTAAGACAGAGGATGAGGATCAGCCGGGACATGGAGGCGCGGAAGTTATGCAGCCAGGCGGCCGAGGCAAGGATTAGGGGGTGACAAAGTGGGGAGGACTACAGCCACCGCCGCGCGGTTCAAACGCGTAGCGAGGCGGATCGCAGAGACGTGGTTGGGCAATTGGGCTGAAATCTCGTTCATCACACACCGGGACGTATTAGGACTTCGAGTGGCTGCTCATCTTTGGCTTTAGAAAAGCGTGGCCCGCTTTTCAAGACAACCGACCGGCCCCGCGAATTACTTAATAATCCCGCGGGAGCTGTGAGTCACGAAGGAAACGAGATGTTCAATTTCCGCGGTCTCCTCGATTTCCGTCCGCATCTGCTCGATGGCCTGGGCGACGTTGTTTTGCCGGCGGTAGAGGATGCGGTAGGCTTCCTTGAGGGCGCGCATGGATTCCGGGCTGAAGCCGTGGCGCTCCAGGCCGGTTTTGTTGATGCCGCGAACCTGGGCGGGGTTGCCGTCGGCGATCATGTAGGATGGGACGTCCTGCACGATTTTGGAGCAGCCACCGATCATGGCATAGCGGCCGATGCGGCAGAACTGGTGCACGGCGGTGAGTCCGCCGAGGATGACATGATCCTCCACGACCACGTGGCCGGCCAAGGTGCCATTGTTCGAAAAGATGACATCGCTGCCGACGATGCAGTCGTGGGCGATATGACAATAAGCGAGGAAGTAGTTGCGGGAGCCAACGATGGTTTTGGCACCAGGCGCGGTGCCGCGATTGATCGTGACGAACTCCCGAAACGTATTGCCGTCGCCGATCTCGAGGTGGGTGGGCTCGCCGGCGTATTTCAGGTCCTGCGTGCGCTGGCCGATGCTGCCGAAAGCGTAAAACTGATTCCCCTCCCCCACGAGGGTCGGGCCATTGAGCGAGACATGGTGCTGGAGCCAGCAATTACGACCTAGGACCACCCCGGCGCCGATGACACAATACGGCCCGATCTCGCAGCCGGCACCGATTTCGGCGCCGGGATCAATGACTGCGGTAGGATGGATCTTCAAATGCATGGGCAATGGTGCATCACAAAAGGCTTATGAGGAAGCGCGAAGGTGGGGAGCAAGCGTGGAGATGGATGGAAAGTGGCCTGAACCCGGGGAAAGGGTCAGTTTAAAAGACAGGCTTTTCGGATTAACGGGATGGGGGGCCAGGAGGACTCGTTTCGGGGAATGCTGCGCTCCGCCGCAGCCTGGAAAAACAAACGCCGAAGGCGCTGATCTTGAGATGGGCACGCATTAAGAGTGCGCGCTCCGCGCGTGTGTATTTCATACTGCGGCGGAGCGCAGCATCCACCGAAGGAGCACCCATTGCCGACTTGCGGAAGATCCGGGAGCGCGGCAGCGTAGGGAGATATGATGCGTTGCGCTGGTTTTCTGGCTTTTGCGTGGATGACCTTTTCCGGGGTGGCGTGGGGCGCGGATTTACCGGCGGCGGTGACGGAGTATCGGACAAAGCTGGAAAGGCCGGGGGTGCTGGCGGAGGAGATTTTGCGGACGTGGCGCGATGCGCCGTTTGACAAGGACTCGCTGGCGGCAGCGCGGGCGGAGGTGGCGCTGAATGAGAAATACACGGAGACGGAGTTTCAGGGGCTGCTCATGAGCGCGGCGGCGGCAGCGCAGAAACGGGCGGAGGCCGCCAAGGACAAGGGCGGGGACAATGACAGCGAGCCGCGGCACGAGGAGTCGGCGGCGTGGCGCGATTATGCGATGCTTAACTTTTGCCAGGGCAACAACGGCGAGGCGGTGTCGGGCGAAAAGCGGATGATGGAGGTACTGAGCGCGGTGGCGACGCCGGAGGAATGGCTGGCGGCCTCGCTGGAGATGGCGCGGCTGCTGACCTGGACCGGGGACAATGAGAAGGCGCGGAGCATGTATGAGCTCGCGAAGAAGCTGACCTCGGCCGACGGACCCTTGAACGGGGTGGCGGCAGCGAAGGCTCAGTTGCAGGCGTATGATGCGTGGACGGACACGCGCGACCCGAAGGTGAGCGTGACGGACCGCCGCGAGAGAATGGAGCAGGCGCTGGAGGCCCTGCGGAAAGCGGTGGGCCCACAGGATCCGCGCACGGTGGCGTGCCTCGAAGACGTGCTGGCCCTGCCCGACACGCGCGGCCAGAACGATGCGCGGACGGAGCTGTTCCAAAAATTGATCGCAGTGCGCGAGGCGACGCTGGGGCTGGAGCATCCGGCGACGATCGCAGTGGTGGCGCGGCTGGCCAACTATCTCACGGATGCGGAGACGGCGATGCCGCATCTGCGCCGGGCGCTGGACGCGTGGACCAAGGGCGCGGGCATCGAGAGCAAGTTCCGGCTGGCGGTGGCAAACCGGGTGGCGATTCGCGCGCGGACGAATGGCGATTATGCCGAGGCGGAGAAGCTCTACGAACAGCTGGTGGCAGCGGGCACAAAGGTGCTGGGCGCTGAAGACCGCGCAGTGCTGCGCTATCGCAATGATCAGGCGATCCTCATGTCGTCGCGTGGCGACTATGTCCTGGCAGAAAAGACGTGCCGGGACGTGCTGGAAATTCGCAAGCGGGTGCTGGGGGCCAGTGACGCCGACACCGTGCAGAGCATGAACAACGTGGCGGTGTACGTGCAGAACCAAGGGCGATATCGCGAGGCGGAGCCGCTCTTTCGCGAGGCGCTCGCGGCGCGAATCAAAACCGAGGGCGAAAACACGCGCGAGTCGCTGCGGACGAAATCAAACATCGGGAGCGTGCGGTTTGCGCTCGGAGATTATGCGGAGGCCGAGAAGATTTTCCGGGAGGTGTGGGATGGGCGTCGCGCGGTCCTGGAGTCCGATCACGCGGACACGCTCTCGAGCCTGCAGGAGCTGGCGGTGGTGGCGCTGGTGAAGGGAGATCTCGATACCGCGGAGCAGCGGGCGCGGCAGCTTCTCGAAGCACGCGAGCGGGTGAATGGGCCGGAGCATCCCACCACGGTGGGTGCCATGGTGGTGCTGGCGCAGATCCTGAGCCGGAAAGGTGATCACACCAAGGCGCTGGAACTGGGCTACCGGGCGGTGTCGACCCGTGAGGCGCGCTATGGAGCGGACGATTTGCGCACGATCGAGGTGACGGAGGAACTCGGCAACGTGCAACGCGAAGCGGGCGACTTGGACGGAGCAGAGCCGCGGCTAAGACGCGCGGCGCAGGAGCTGGAAAAGCGGCACGGCCGGGAGCATCCGGACACGCTGGAGGCCTACCTGAATCTCGGAAAGCTGCTGATCAAAAAGGAGGACTTCGCCGGCGCGGAGCCGCTGGTGCGGCAAGCACTGACGCAGGGGGAGAAGGTGTATGATGTGGAGCATCCCTTTGTGGGCGACGCGGCCTATGCGCTCGCGCAGGTGCAAGCGCATGCGGGGAAGATGGAGGAGGCTCGAACGCTGGCCGAGCGGGCGCTGGCGATTGCGAAGAAGAAGACGCCGGGGGATACGAAGAAGGTGAAGGAAACGGAGGAGTTGGTGGGGAAGCTGGGGAAATAAGTCATCGCCAATTCTCTCCATGAAATACTACGCGCTGATTCTTTTCCTGAGTCTCCTGGCAGGACCCTCCCTCCGAGCGGACGATTACTTGATCGACCGCTGGTCGGATACACCGGGCAAAGTGTTCACCGCGGACGCCGAGAAAATCCGGGTGTGGTTCGACACTCGCCGGATGAAAACGGAAGGCGTGATCCAACTCCTCGTGACGAATGACGGTCCGAACGATGTGTTCCTTTGCCAAAATGAACGGTTTTGGTTCACCCGGCCGGCCGGCAGCCACAAGTCCATGGCCGTTATGGCCGGCACACCCCAGAGCTATTTCCGGCTATCGCCTTCCGGGAGCGGATTTTCGGCGTCGGCAACGGGAGTGGTGGAGATCAAACCTGCCGGCAAGGAGGAGATTGCCATGTTGGCCGAGCCGGGCGCGAAGGCCATCGTCACCTTGGAGGTCATCGGCCGAAAGGATGGGAAATCCCATATCATCGAAGTGGAGTGCGAATAGAGAGGACTAGACGGTCTGGATGCCGAAACCGGATAGGAAGCGATAGCGGTTTTTAGAAAAGTCGTCAGCCACTCCGCAGCCTCCCGGCTGCGGCTACCGACACACGTTTTCGCTACCAGTTTTCGGCGAAGAGGTCGACGGCAGCAGGATCGGAGAGGGTGGCGAAGAGATCAGCCACGGGGCTTTGCTGGCCGGGGAGGAGGAGTTCGGGGCGGATGTCGTTGAGCGGGGCAAGAACGAAGCGGCGCAGATGGAGGCGTGGGTGCGGGATGACGATCTCGTCGTTGGAGAGGACGAGGTTCCCGACGTAAAGGATGTCGAGATCGAGCGTGCGCGGGGCATTGCGGGGGCGCTTGGAAGGACGGCCCATGGCGGCTTCGATGCCCTGCAGGGCGTCGAGCAGAGCGATGGGCTGACCGGAGTATTCGACTTCGATGACCGCGTTGAGGAAGCGGCCGGCATCGGGACCGGTGCCGACGGGCTCCGTCTCGTAGATGCGGGAGCTGCGGCAGGGACCGGTGATGCTTGGGAGCGCGAGGACGGCGTCGCGGCCGGCACGAAGGTTGGCGAGACGATCGCCGAGATTGGAGCCGAGTGCGAGACCGGTGTGCATGATCATGGAGAGGACGAGAAAAGCCTCTGCACGGCATAGCGCACAATAGCTCTTTTTTCGTCCCAGATCGCTCCCAGCAAACTTTGGTGCCGATCCTGCAGCCACCATGGACCGAAGAGGTGCTCGGCTTGCGAATCTTTGCTCGCAGGCTGGAGTTCTCCCTCGGGCGCGTAGCCCAATCCCGCGTCGACCAAGATTCCCTGGTCGAGAGCAAAATATACCTGCCGGGGACCGACCAACTGAGCGGCGCGAAGGTAATAGAGACCGACCCAACGCCCCCCCTCCGCGGCGGTGAACGGCGGGGTGCGTTGATGGAGGAGATCCTGCGCGTATTGCTCCAGCGCCCGCACACTCAGAAACAGGCGCAGCCGGGTGAGACTTCCCGTGGCGGCGAGAACAATCATCACGAGGCACGTGGCGGGCTCGAGGCACCAGTGCCGCCAATTTCGATGGTCCTGCTGCCGGCCCGCCCTCACCCGATCGCAGTAAAACGCCAAGCGGAAGATCCAAAGGATGGCCCAAAGAATCGCCCAGATTCCAGCGATGCTGGCGCAGATGCCGCCCGTGAGTTGGAGATAGGAGCCACTGAACTCGATCGCGATGAAAACGATCCAGGCCAGGCAAAGGAAGAGTGCGAGAAGGGAGAAGCGGCGGTAGGCGAACGAAGGGACCGGAGCGCTGGAAGCGGGGTTTGGTAACTCGGCCATGATGGGATCAGTCCTCGAGGTGGGGAGTTCTTTGGAGGGTCCGCAGCGAGGGCATACCATCTGATTTATACGGTCACAGCTTTAAAAGTGCGCCCCCGACGTTTGTTCATGCAGGCCGCACGGGCATCTATTTAGCCAGCCAAGGCGCTGAACCTTTGAACTGCGGAGCACGTGCCTGACGCACCCGTTTAACGGCAAAACAGATAACCGCCCGGAGTGCAGCGTCCACCGAAAGGCATCTGCCTTCCTAAATCGATCGCTCGGTTCAAGCGTGACCGCAGCCTTCCGGCTGCAGCTACATCAGGGCTGCGGCTACTTTAAACCCAGCACGTCGCGCATGTCGTAGAGGCCGGCGGGCTTGCCGTGGGCCCAGATCGCGGCGCGGATGGCGCCGCGGGCGAAGATGTCGCGGCTGCTGGCTTTGTGGGTGAGCTCCACGCGTTCGCCGAGGGCGGCGAAGATGACGGTATGGTCGCCCACGACGTCGCCGCCGCGGATGGCGTGCATGCCGATCTCGCCCTGCGTGCGGGCGCCGACATCGCCGAAGCGTCCGTGGCGGACGTCCTCATTGTATTGGAGTTCGCGCACCTCGGCGAGGGTCTCGGCAAGCATCTTGGCGGTGCCGCTCGGCGCATCCTTTTTCATGCGGTGATGCGTCTCGATGACTTCGAGATCGAAGGACGGGCCAAGGATTTCCGCAGCCCGGCGCGTGAGCCAAAGGAGTGTGTTCACGCCGGTGGAATAATTGCCGGAGTAGACGATGGGGATGCGCTTCGCAGCCCCACGGATGGTGGCGACGCCGGCATCGCTGATGCCGGTGGTGCCGATGACGAGGGTCTTCTTCGCGGCGATGCAGGCCTCCAAGACTTTCGGCAACGCGGAGTGGTGACTGAAATCGATGCAGACATCGGACTTCGCGAGCGCGGCGGCGAAGTCGTCGCCGGCGTCGGTTTCGGCAGTAACGACCGTATCTTGGAATTCCTTGGCGCAGGCGATCAGGGCCAAGCCCATGCGGCCCTTGGAGCCGTTGATGTGAAGATTGAGAGTCATAGATTTGAGAGTTATACGGTGAGGCGTTAAATATTGGGTGATCCAGCGATATTCTGCCAGGCCTCCGAAGCTCGGAACGTTCTGCGGCGCCGCCTTCGGGGCGCATTCTGCCACCGCTCAATCCGGGGGCTGAAGCCCCCGGCTAGTGGCCATCGGCCCTTCGGGCCGAAAACTGCCTTTGGTATTCACTCTAAGCGACATTCTGCCGCCTCTTCGGGGCTGGGCGTTGTGGTGGCGATTTCTAGTGGCTTACGCCACCGGCTCATTTTGATTCAGCCCTCCGGGCCTCCCATTGACGGTTAGAGCAGCCCGACCGTCTTCAGCGTGGCGCGGAGCTTGTCCTGGCTGGCGGGCATCATTTCGCAGAGAGGCAGGCGGACCTCGGGCGTCATGCGGCCTTGCCAGGCGAGGGCTTGTTTGATGGGGGTGGGATTACTTTCGATGAAGAGGTTTGTGAACAGCTCGGCGTAGCGCTGGTGGACGGATTCGGCTTCCTTCCAATTGCCGGCGAGACCGGCGGTGGTGAGTTGGCTAACCTCGTGCGGGATGATGTTCGAGGCGACGCTGACGACGCCGCGGGCGCCTTCCTTCATGAAGGAAAGCGTGAGGCCGTCATCGCCGGAAAGGATGTCGAACGCCTCCGGCACGGCCTGACGGAGGGCGGTGACGCGCTCAACCTTGCCGCCGGCTTCCTTGATGGCGACGACCGTTGGGCAGGCGCTCGCGAGGCGGGCGACCGTTTCCACGGCAATCTCGATGCCGCAGCGGCCTGGGATGCTGTAGAGCATGATGGGCAGACGGCTGGCCTCCGCGATGGCGCGGTAGTGGCGGAAGAGGCCTTCCTGCGTAGGCTTATTGTAATACGGGGCGACGATGAGCGCGGCGTCGGCGCCGAGGCGCTCGGCGGCGCTGGTGTATTCCACGGCCTCGGAGGTGGCATTGGAACCGGTCCCGGCGATCACCTGGACGCGGCCCTTGGCGACCTGCACGGCGAGTTCGATGACGCGGAGGTGCTCGTCGTGGTCGAGCGTGGGCGATTCGCCGGTGGTGCCCACGGGCACGATGCCGGCGACGCCGCCGGCGACTTGCGCCTCAACGAGCGCGGCGAAGGCAGGCTCGTCCACTTTTCCATCGCGGAAGGGAGTGACGAGCGCGGTGTAGGTGCCTTGGAACATAAGATCAGGAGTCAGAAGTCAGGGTTTCAGTAAACAATGGATGAGCGCCGGGAAAAGAAAAACCGCCGCTTTCTGGCGAAAGCGGCGGTTTTGAATTCGTTCGTTTTCGCGAGCAGGTTAGGCGAGGCCGTCCAATTTATTCAGGATTTCCGCTTTGGGCTGGCGGCCCACGAGCTGGCCCACAGGCTGGCCACCTTTGAAGAAGATCAAAGCCGGGATGCTGTTGACGCGGAATTGGCCGGCGAGGGCCGGATGTTCGTCGACGTTGACCTTGGCCACCTTGGCTTTGCCTGCACGTTCGTTGGCGATTTCATCGATCACCGGCGAAAGCTGGATGCACGGGCCGCACCAGGGCGCCCAGAAATCCACGAGCACCGGCACCGACGATTTGGTGACTTCGTCCGTGAAGTTGCTTTCGGTCAGTTGGATTACGTTGGAGTTTGCCATATAAGTGAGAGCGTGCCCGAGGATGTTTATTCCGGGGTGAACACGGTGTAAAGGGCAGCATTCCAAAAAACGCCGCGCTTTCCAGCGACTCAGCACCCCGCAAGGGCTATAAGACTCTTACGGCTCTTACGTGCTAAAACGTGCGCCGGACGCTTACTGCGCCCAGCCTTTGACCTGCGCCGCAGTGTAAACCGCGTAGGCGAACCAACCAGCGGCGAGGCTGGCGATGAGCGCCAGAACGCCGAAGACAGTGCCCATGGAATCGGGCGCGGCCGGCGAGCTCTCCGTGGTAGTCGGGGCGACGTACACCTGGGAAGAGGTGCCGCTGCCGAGGGGTTGCGAACGGGTGCCGGAAACCGGACCGCGCTGCATGGGCTGGGTCTGCTGCATTTTCACAGTCGCCTTGGGCAGGGCTGGAGCGCTGCTCTTCGGGGCCTCGCTCGGCACGCTGATGCGGGCCGTTTCCTTCTTCGGTTGCGCGGGCTTGGCCACGATGCCCGAAGGGGCGGCCGGAGCGGCAACTGGCGGAGGCGTGCTGATGCCACTCGGCGGACCGGGGCGCAGCGGGACAGTGGGCTTGCCGGTGAGTGGCGGCGGCTTCGGCGGCGGCACCGAACCGCTGAGCGGCTTGGTGGCGGGAGCCGAGGGCGGCATCGGCGGCGGGGTAATCGGCGGCGGCGTGACGCCCGCGGGAGCGGACGATGGCGGCGGGGCCGAAATACCGCTCACCGGAGGCACCGGAGGCAGGGTAATCTTGGAAGTCTCTTTCTTCGGGGTTTGGCCCAAAGGCTGGCTCTGCGTGCCAGGGACGTTAATGCGAACCGTCTCGCGCTTCACCGCGGGTGCGTCGCCCTTCGGCGGCAGGGTGATGCGGATGGTTTCTTTTTTTGTCGAATCATCGTCCTGAGGGACGTTCGAAGAGGGATCGTCAGCCATATGAGAGTCTTTAATGAGTTGAGAGTGGGTTCGCTTTGTATTTCAGCGGGGGCCCCGGGTGTCAACGGGGTTTTGCGGGCTTTTGGGTGAAAAACGCGTTTGGTGGATTTCGGAGAGAGATTTGCGGAGCCTTATTCCCGCTCGCGCTTAAGCAATTCCTGGCGGGCTTTTTCAAGGCGGGCGCGCTCGGCGGCAGTGAGGCTGCCGATGCCGGACTTGGCGATTTTATCGAGTAGGGCGTCGACCTCGGTATCGACGGAGCCTTCCTCCAACTCCTCGCGCGGGATGCGGCGTGGCTGGGCGGAGGGCTTGGGCAGGACGCGGAGCTTGGGCTTGCGGCTGGGGAAGCGAATGGTGGGCAAATTCCAGTGGCCGCGCTCGTAACGGACGAGGGTGTGCGCGAGCGCACAGGTGCTGAGCAGCCAAGCCAGGCCCATCCAATTGTGTTCCGGCAAATACCTCAGCGACATGAGGAAAATGCCGGCGAAGGCCAGCCACTTCATGGTCATCCAATTCCAGTATTCGACGTTTGGATAAAGGGTGGCGTAAGCGATGAAGATGCCGATGGAGAACTCGAAGTTTCCCGCCATGGGCCCACTCATCCCCGTGAACAGCCACAGCAGGGAAGACCCCACGACCGGCCACAGCAGGAGCAGCCCGACGATGCGGAGATACACCCGCCGGCCCAGGTACGATTCCACGCCAATGCCGAAGTTATAGAGGAAGAAAAGGCCGAAGATGTAAAAGAAGGAGGGGAAGGAAATGAGGGGATAGGTAAAAGGCGTCCAAAAACTCCAGTGCTTCCAAAATCCCTCAGCATCGAAGCCGAACGTGTTGAACACCCACATCGTGCCGCCGTCGTGCATGTGGGCACTGCGCAGAATGGTCGTCGCAAACATGCCGAGCAGATCGAGCAGGACCATGATGGTCGTGGCATACACGGGCATGCGCCCCCACCACGTCATGGGAAGGGTGTCGCGCTTCTCGTAGCTGTCGGACATGCTGGAATAGCTAGACGCAATTTATGCGCCGGGCAAATGGGGAATTGAGGGCGAAAGCAGATGCATGGGACCTATCGGACCCGTGGGTCCCATAGGTCCGATGGGCGCGCCTCTACGGCTCCTCCTCCGCCACGGCGGCGGGGCGGGACTCAAAGCGGCCGAGCCACAGGCAGAGCGAGGGCAGAACAAGGAGATTCAGCACGGTAGAGGTGGCGAGGCCGCCGAGAATGACGATGGCCATGGGTCCTTCGATTTCACGTCCGGCTTCACCGCTGCCGATGGCGAGCGGGAGCACGCCGAGCGCGGTGACGAGGGCCGTCATGAGAATGGGCACCACACGCTCGCTCGCGCCGCGCAAAGCGGTCTCGAGGCCCCAGGGCTGGCCCTCCTCGTGCACGAGATGATCGTAGTGCGAGATGAGCATGATGCTGTTGCGCGTGCTGATGCCGAAGAGGGTCACGAAGCCGACGAGCGAGCCGATGCTGAGCGAACCGCTCGTGGCAAAGACGGCGAGCACACCACCGACGAGGGCGAACGGGAGGTTAAACAACACGAGCAGGACTTGGCGCGGGCGGCCAAAGACGAGCGAAAGGAGAAGAATGATGCCAAAGAGCGTGACCCCGAAGTGCAGGAGCAATTCGCGCCAGCTCCGCGCCTGCTCCTCCGCGGCGCCGCTCCAGCCGAGGTAGACGGATTTGCTCGGGAGCTTCACGTTGGTCTCCACGCGGTGACGCGCCTCGGCGACGAAGGAGGAGACATCGCGCTTCTCCACGTTGCAGGTCACGGCCTGGCGGCGGCGGGCGCCGTCGTGCTGGATGACGGGGCGCGTGTTGATGAGTTCCACATCGGCGAGCAGGTGGAGCGGGAGCCGCACGCCATCCGCATTGGCGACCATGAAATTGCCGACGGTCTCGGGGTCGCGGCGCGCCTCCGGGGAGAGGATCACGGCGAGTTCGCGCGTGCGGTTGCCGCGAACCATCTGCGCAATGTCCGCGCCCTGGAAGGCCGTCTCGACGGCCTCCAGCACGGGCAGCGGCTGGAAGCCGAATTGCACGAGCCGGTCGGACCGCAGGCGCACGGAGAGCCCGGGCGCGCCGGAGAGCGTCTTCACCTGCACGTCGGCATTGCCGGGGACGGCGCTGAGCTGCGCCGCGATTTTGTGGGCCACGGCATCGAGCTCATCGAGGTCTTCGCCAAAGACATTCACCACGACCTGCGCGGTTTCGCCGGAGATGGTTTCGCCGATGCGGTCGCCGAGAAAGGTGAGCACTTCGCTGGAAACGCCGGGCGTTTCATCGAGCAGATCGCGAAGCGCTTGCTGCGTGGCGACCTCCTGCTCCGGCGTGGTCCCGGGTTTGAGCTCGATGTGAAATTCGCTGCGGTACGGGCCCCAGGTGTCCTCGCCGGCTTCGGCGCGGCCGACCTGCTGCTCGACGGTCGCGACGTGCTCGTTCTCCAGCATCTGCTCCGAGACCGCGGCGCCGACGCGCATGGTTTCGTCGAGCGAGGCGCCGGGTTTGAGCGAGAGCGCGGCGACGAAGTGGCCCTCGCGAAAATCGGGGAGCAACTCACGGCCAAAACGGCTGAACAGGAACACCGCGCCACCGACGATGGTGAGCATGAGAATGGCGGCAATCCCGGGAATCCGCGCGAAGAAGCGGCACCAATCGAGGTGGAGGATTTTCAGCCACCGCACCCAAAACGGCTCGGCGTGAATGCCGGCCTTGCGCAATAGCACGAGGCACAAAGCCGGCGTGACGGTGAGCGCGACGCCGAGCGAAGCGAGCGTGGAAAGAATGAAGGCGATGCCGAGCGGCGCGAAAAAGCGGCCCTGCAAGCCGGACATGGTGAGCACCGGCACGAACACCACGCACACAATGAGCGTGGCATAAACCACGGCGCTGCGGACCTCGATCGAGGCCTCCAACACCACGCGCCACGTCGGCCGCGGAGCGAGATGCGCAGCGTTTTCCCGCAGGCGGCGCAGGATGTTTTCGACGTCGATGATCGCGTCATCCACCACCACGCCGATGGCCACGGCAAAGCCGCCGAGCGTCATCGTATTCAGCGAGACGCCAAACCAGCGCAGCACGAGCACCGCCGTGAGCAGCGAAAGCGGAATGCTGACGAAAGAGATGAGCGCCGTGCGCAAATCGAGGAGGAACAACAGCAGCACGACGCCAACGAGACAGCCGCCGATAAGCAGCGAATGCTGCACATTGGTGAGCGCGCGCTCGATGAACGTCGCGGGGCGATGGAGGCGCGGATAAATTTTGATACCTTCGCGTGTGAACACGTGCTGGAGCTCGGCCAGCGCTTTTTCGAGGTCCTGGGTGACGGTAAGAGTATTCGCACCGTACTGACTGCTGAGCGTGAGCAACAATCCGGGTTTCCCCATCACGTTGGCATCGCCAAATTTCGGCTCCGCGCCGAGGGTGACCACGGCCACATCGCGCAGGCGCACCACGGGAGCATTTTTGCGCACCACGACTTCGCCGAGCTCCTCCGGCGTGAACATCTGGCCTTCGCTTTGGATGACCACGCGCTGGTTGGGCGTCTCGATAAAACCCGCGCCGCGCACGCCGGAGGCCGCTTTCGCCGCATCGAGGACGTCGCTAAGGGAGAGATCAAACGCCGCGAGTTTCTCGGGCAGAAATTGCACCTGCAGTTGCTCCACCTCGCCACCGAAGACGTTCGCGCGGGCGACGCCCGGCACGGAGAGCAGACGCGGTTTGAGCGTCCAGTCGACAAAGGTTCGCAGCTCGCGGCCATTGAGTTTTTCCGAGACCAGGCCGATCTTCAGCAGGTCCATCGTGGATGACGTGAGCGGCGACATCGCCGGCGCGTGCACGCCGTCGGGCAATTGACGCGCGAGCGTGGAGAGCCGCTCGGACAGTGCCTGGCGGGAGAGGTTGATGTCCGAGCCCTCCTTGAACACGACGGTGACCACGCTCAGTCCCTGGATGCTGTCGGAGCGGACCGATTCGAGGTCCGAGGCGCCGTTGATCGCGTTTTCGATGGGGCGCGTGACGAGCGTTTCCACCTGCTCCGCGGAGAAGCCCGGGGCCTCCGCCTGCACGGTGACCTGCGGCTGCACAAACTCGGGGAAGACGTCGAGCGTGGACTGCGACGCGATATAGCTGCCCCAGCCGAGGAGCACGAGAGCCAGGGCGAGCACCACGCCCCGGTGGCGCAGCGAAAGGCGGACGAGGCGCGTTAGCATGGCCCGCTCATTCCTCCTCGCCTCCCACGCCTTTCATTTCCTCGCTGAGCAAAACCTGGCCGCCCACCACCACGATGAGATCCTCTTTCTTCAGATCGCCACCCTCGGCGACGAACCAACCTTGCTCGCCCTCCAGCGGGGCTTCCAGCGTCACGGGTTTGCGGACGAATTTTTCCTCCTCCTCCTGGATGAAGATCCACGTGCGGCCATCGTGACGGAGCAGCGCGGAACGCGGCACGGCGAAACCCGCCCGCGGCTCGCCGGCGAGTTCCAGCCAGGCCGTGACGGCCATGCCGGGACGCAACACGAACGGCGCCTGGTCGACGCGGGCGATGAAACCCTGTGCTTGTGTGCGCACATCAGCATCAGCCGCGGGCGAAATAAGCATCGTATCGATCGGCTGCGCCTCGCGCCCGAGCACCTGCAGGCGCGCGGCGCGCGGTGTCTCGATGAGGGCATCGCCCGGCAGGATATCGACGCGGACGAGCGCCGATTCCCCACGCACCAGCGCCTCGGCCAGCGCATGCCGCTGCGGGGTTTGGAGCGCGGCCACGGCGCCGCCCCATTGCAGGGAGAGCGAGCGGCGCAAACCGGCAGCCTTCACTTCATCGGCGCGAAACTGAGCTTCGGCGGCCTCCGCCGCTTTCTTCGACGTGTTCTCCCCGGCCGCGAGCAGTTTTTGCGAGCGCTCGTATTCAGCGCGCGAGGCGGCGAGGGCGGCCTCCGCCGCGGCCAGATCGCTGTCCAGCGTGACCAGCGGCGTGGGATCGAGCACGCGACCGAAGGCGGACCGGCGCGGAGTGAGCTTGGCCGCGACCGGCTCCTGCATTTCGAAATCCAGCGCCTTCCACTTTTCCTTTTCGAGCGCAACGGTGTTTGGCTCGTGCTCCTCTTTCCCCTCGTCGGCGGCCGCCTCCCCAGCAGCCTCCGCGGCTCCTTCGGGATGATGCTGGAAGCCGCGCCAGAGGGCCCACGACAAGCCCGCGAGAACGGCTACGATGAGCAGGAGATGGGCGATCTTTTTCATTTTCCAAGTTTGGTTTCGGTGGCGAGTTCCAGCGCCCCCAGCGCCGCCTGGAGCTCCACATAGGCGTCAAGCCGAGCGATGCGCGTGGTCTCGCGCTCGACCTCGGCGCTCAGCACCGCGAGCTTGTCCCCCTCCCCCGCGGCGGCGATGCGGTGGTACGATTCAATCTGCCGATCCTCCTCGGCCAGCAGGGCGTCAGCGGTGGCCAGCTTGGCCCGCGCGGCCGAAACTCCGGCGGCCGCGCGATCGCATTCCGCCAGCACCTTGGCCTGCACGGCGAGGAATTTGGCCGCCGCTTCCTTGCGCTTGGCCTCAGCCTCGCCAATGGCCCCTTTGTTTTGATTGAGAATGGGCAGCGTGAGCCCTACGCCGAGCGCCCATTTGTTCTCCCCGGCATCGAGCTGGTAGCCCGGATTGAGATGCACATCCGGATATTGCTTCGCAATTTCCAGGCGCAGCGTCGCCTCGGCGGCGGCATAATCCGAGAGCCCGGCGATCACATCGGCGCGATGGGTCATCGCGGCCCGGCGGGCCGAGCGGCCGAGGCTGGGCGTGGACTCGAAAGCGGCGAAAGAAAACTTCGCTCCCTCGACTCCCGCACGACTCATCCCGAGAGCCTCGGCGAGCGAAGCGCGGGCGAGCACCTGCGCCTTGGTCGCATCGGCCCCTTGCAGGCGAAGCTGCGCCGCGAGCAGGCGCGGCTGGGCCGACTCCGTGAGCGCCGCGGCCCCGGCCTTGATGCGGCCATCGATGGACTTCAGTACCTCGGCCTGCTTGCCGTTGACTTCATTGGCCAGGGCGACACGCTTTTCCGCGGCATACAGATCGAGAAAGGCACTCCGCACCGCGCCGCGCACCTTCCACTCCGCCGCGATGACATTGGCGGCGGCGGTGTTGGCTTGGGCGCGCGCGAGGTCCAGCCGGCGGCTGCGCTTGCCCGCGGTCTCAAAAGTCCAATCAAAATCCACGCTGTAAGTGCCAGCCGTCCAGGTCTTGAACGGCGTGACCACTTGCGGCAGGACCGAAACCGTCGGATTAGGCCGCTCCCCCGCCGTGACCAACGCCGCGCGGGCGCTCTCGTATTGGGCGTGCGCCACGGCGACATCGGGGTGATGACGCGCTGCCTCGTCCTGCAGCGCGGCGAGCGTCCACGTGCGGCCCGAGAGCCGGCGATCCGTGAGCTGCGCCGCGGAGTGCGCGGGGCTCAACGGCGCGGCATGGTACTGCAGGCAGCCACTCAGGCTGCCCACCGCCGCAGCGGCAAACAACAGGATGCAGACTCCTCGGATGGAGTGGACTGGGGACATGATGATCGATGCAAAATGGCGCGTTATTTCTCCTCCGGCTTCGGCTTGCCGTCCTCGAGGTATTCCACCTCGGTCTTCTTGCCTTTATCGGTCACGTAGAGCGCTTCGTAGGTAACGATGCCATCCTCGTGAATCTTCTGCACGCGGGCGATCTTCGCGCCCTTGGCGCCGTCGACGATCGCTTTGCGCGGGGCCTCGGGCACCGTGTCGAGCGGCACGGTTTCCTCCTCGCCCTTCACCTTGCCATCCGAAGTCACGGCGACTTCATGGTTCGGCTGGCCCGGCGCGGTGAGCTCGGCTTCGTATACGGTCACCTTGCCATGTTTTTCCGTGGAGACCTTTTCGATCTTCATGGAGTGATCCGCCGCGTATTTGACGAGGCCTTCCGCCGCGGGAGCGGGAATACGGTCGATGCCTTTGACTTTGGGCAGATCGCCGGCGGACGCGGTGAGGGCGAACGTGGTGCCGAGGGTGAGGAGGAGTGCGGTGGTTGTTTTCATGGTCGATGGGCTGGTGGAAGATGCTGAAACATCGCGACCTCCCGCCGAGTTGGATGCGGTGCCGGTGTCTTTCGGGAGGGTGAGAAGAAATTCGGTCCAGCCGGCGGCGCTATCGACGAGCGATACTTCGCCGCCATGCGCCAGGGCGAGTTCGCGCACGAGGCTGAGACCGAGTCCCTGGCCGGTGCGATCGGCGGTGTGCTCCGCCCGGAAGAAGCGCTGGAAGACACGCGCCCGGTCCTCCGGCGCGATGCCGGGGCCGGTGTTGGCCACGCGCAATTCCCAGACATGCCCGTGCTCGGAGAGCGTCACGCGCACCTGGCCGTCGCGCTGATTGTACTTCACCGCATTGTCGAGGAGGTTGCTGAGGATTTGCGAAAAGCGGATGCGGTCCACGCGCGCCGGAGCGGAGAGCGGCAGATCGCACGAGACGGCGACGGCCCGTTCCGCCGCCGAGATGCGCGCGTCCTCGACACACGCAGAGACCAGTTCGCCGAGTTCCAGTTGCTCGGGCTCGAGCACGAGCTGATGCGCATCCGCCCGCGCCAGGAGGAGCAGACTGCTGATGATGCTGGAAAGCCGGTGGGTCTGCTCCAGCAGTCCCGCCACCGCCACGCGGTCCGCCATCGTGAGCGTGTGCGAATCCAGCAGCACCTCGATGGAGGCGCGCAGCACGGTGACGGGCGTTTTCAACTCATGCGAGGCGTCGGCGCTGAATCGGCTCGCCTGGGTGTAACTGCGCTCGAGCCGATCGAAAGTGGAATTGAGCACCGTGGCGAGCCGCTGGATTTCATCCGCCACGGGCGGCACCGGGACTCGCTGATCGAGCCGCGTAACCGTGACCTGCTCGGCAGCGGCGGTGATTTGCTCCACCGGGTGGACGGCACGCGCGGCCAGCCAGCGGCTGCCAAACCAAGCGATGAGGAGTGCGACCGGCAGCGCAGCGGCAAACGCCAGCACGAGGCCGGACATCGCTTCCCGCGTTTCCTCCAGGCTGGTCCCAATCGAAAGCGTCACGCCGTCGCGCATCGCCGTGACCACCATCACCGCCTGCCCATTGATCTCCGCATCGCGCCGTCCCTGCGGGAGCAATCCAAAGCCAGACTCTTTCAGTTCCTTCGACCGGAAGCGCAATTCCCCGTCCTTCGTATGAATTTCGATCAACCGCACCGAATTCTCCGGCGGCAGCCACTCCCGCACCCCGGCGTCAATCCGGCTCCAGTCAAAGGCCACGCCGCCACGCTTGTGCACCTCTTCCAGCGTATGCAATGCCTCCCACTCCATCTCATCCTGCAGCTCCACCCGCGCCCGGTGATAGATGAAGAACGCCGCGCACACTCCCGAGACCAGGAGGACAATCGCGGCCAGCAGCGTGGACCACAGCGCGATGCGACGGCGGAGGGAAAAATCCTTCATGCCTCCGTTTTGATCACATAGCCCACGCCGCGCACCGTGTGGATGAGCTTTGGCTCATGGCCATCGTCCACCTTTTTGCGCAGGCGCTGGATGTAAACCTCGACCACGTTGGAGCCGGTATCGTGGTGCCACTCCCACACATTTTCGATGAGCTGGGTCTTGGTGAGCACGCGTCCGGGCGAGCGCATGAGAAACTGGAGCAGCGCGAATTCGCGGACGGGGAGATCGAGTTTTTTTCCCGCGCGAAGCACTTCGCGCGTGGTGGGATTCAAGGTCAGATCGGCCACTTTCAACACGGTCTGCACGGAACTGCCCGCGCGCCGGGAGAGCGCGATGACACGGGCTACGAGCTCATTCATGGCGAAGGGCTTGGACATGTAGTCATCCGCCCCGAGCATGAGCCCCTCCACGCGTTCCGAGACTTCACCGCGAGCGGTGAGCAGCATGATCGGCGCAGGATTTTGGCGCTCACGCAGCGCGCGTAGGATGCTGAGGCCATCGCGGCCAGGCAGCATCACATCGAGCACGATGGCGTCGTAGGCGGTGGATTGCGCGGCCTCGAAAGCCTCATCACCACGGTGAAAGACATCCACCGTGAAGCCCTGCTCGCGGAGCGCAGCGCGGATGTGTTGGGCGACCTTTTTTTCGTCTTCAGCGAGGAGAACACGCATGGTTAGGCAATGGGATGAGTTTCCAGTAGATACGTGAAGGCTATGACTCTCGGGTGGCCTTTGCAATGACACCGGCGTCATCGTGCTTTTTTGCCGGGCATTCCCAGTTGCGCGCGCCCGCGGGTGCAGGCATCCAGCATGGTGCACATGGAATTGCTCGCCACCCTAAAGCGCGTCTTCGGCTACGGCGCATTTCGCCCGCTGCAGGAGGAGATTATCCGCGCCTCCCTGGCGGGCCGCGATGTCTTTGCGCTGCTGCCCACGGGGGGCGGCAAATCCTTATGTTTCCAGCTGCCGGCGCTGATCCGCGAGGGGCTCACGGTGGTGGTGTCGCCGCTCATCGCGCTGATGAAAGACCAGGTGGATGCGCTCACGGCCAGCGGCGTCCCGGCGACGTACTTGAACTCCACGATTGGGGAGGCCGGCTCGCGCGAGCGGCTGCGGCTGCTCTTTAACGGAGCCTTCCGCCTGCTGTACGTGGCGCCGGAGCGACTCTTGGTTCCGAGCTTTTTGGAAAAGCTGAAGCAGTGGAACATTGCGTGCGTAGCCATCGATGAAGCGCACTGCATCTCGGAATGGGGTCATGATTTCCGGCCGGAGTACCGGCAGATTTCCCGGCTGCGGAGCGAGCTGCCGAACGTCCCTTTCATGGCGCTGACCGCGACGGCGACCGAGCGGGTGCGGGCAGACATCGAGAAGCAACTGCATCTGCGGGACTCCGCGCTGTTTGTGGGCAGCTTCAACCGCGAGAACCTGACCTACCGCGTGATCCCGAAAAAATCGGCCGCACGCCAGGTCGTTTCGTTTTTGAAAGCGCGCAAGGGCGAGAGCGGGATCATCTACTGCCAGAGCCGCAAGGCGTGTGAAAGCGTAGCGGAGAGCTTGGTCGAAGAGGGCTTCGCCGCGCGCCCCTACCACGCCGGACTCGGCGACAAGGAGCGGGCGGAAAACCAGGAACTTTTTCTGCGCGACGAAGTGCGTGTGATTTGCGCCACGATCGCGTTTGGCATGGGCATCAATAAGCCGAACGTCCGGTTTGTCGTGCACCACGATCTACCGAAAAATATCGAGGGCTACTACCAGGAGACCGGCCGCGCTGGACGCGACGGGCTGCCCGGGGAGTGTGTGCTGCTCTTTTCCGCCGGCGACGTGGCGAAGCAGATCAATTTTTTCGACGAGATTTCCGATCCGGAGCAAAAGCGGATCGCGCGGACGCAGCTCCAAACCATGGTGCACTATGCGGAGACCGCCGGTTGCCGGCGGCGGGAGCTGCTCAACTATTTTGGAGAAACGTATCCCGCTCCGAATTGCGGCTCCTGCGACAATTGCCTGGAGCCGCGCGAGACCTGGAATGCAACGGTCTCGGCACAAAAACTTTTGAGCTGCGTGTGGCGGGCGCGCGAGGCGAGCCGCTCGCGTGAGGCCACCTTTGGACTAAACCATCACGCGGATATCCTGACCGGTGGGGACACGGAGCGCATCCGGAAATGGAACCACGAGCAACTTTCGACGTATGGCGTAGGCTCCGAGCACACGCGGCCAGAGTGGAGTTTCATCGGACGGGAATTGATCCGGCTCGGTTATTTGCGGCTCAACTCGGGGGAGTTTCCCACGGTGGATCTCACCTCGGAGGGCCTGGAAGTGCTGCGGAAACGCACGCCAATTCAGCTCACCAAACTGCCGACCAAGGCCTCGCCCGAGGGGCCAGCGCCGCGGACTCGCTCCAAGCGAACCGGGGAAATCAACTGCGACGAAGGCCTGTTCGAAAAATTGCGCGCGCTGCGCCGGGAGATTGCCGACTCCCTCGAAGTGCCGGCGTACATTGTTTTTGGCGATGCGACGCTCCGCCTCATGGCGCGCGACTACCCGACCAATGAAAATGCGCTGCGGAACGTGAGCGGAATCGGCGAGCGGAAGCTCGAGCAATTCGGCGCGCAGTTCCTGGACTGTGTCATCAAGCACCTCCGGGAAAATCCGCGGCAGGCGTTTTTGGACTGAGTTTTATTACTTTCAAATTCTACGGCGAGCGAAGGGGACTGAAAATCCGTGGAAGAACGCCGGAGAGAAAAAGCACGGCGATGCCAGAATTCGTCCGCCCGACAACGAAACAGCCGATGGCCCCCACCATGGAAAAGACCCCGACACAAAAGACCATCAGCCGCCCATTCATTCCCACGGGCATTGAAGGAGGTTTTGCGCCCATGGCTTCACGCCAGGTCCAGTGGTCCACCAGGTAAATGGCGAGCACACAGACGAGAAAGGCGAGAACGGACCTCAGGATTTGGTGGTCCGGCAGGAAAAAGATCCACCCGCCGATCATGGCCACGGTGTGCCCGGCAAAAAGGCAGAGGCAAAGATCCGGGGCTGAGTTTCCGCTTTTCGGTGAAGACATGGCCCCGTGGCTAACCTCCTCTGGGATAGAGCACCTTGACCTCTGTCCCTGCGAGCCACTCTTTATCCTGCGCAAAAGCATCCTGCTGCGACTTGTCGAGGCGGAGCACGAAATGCGGACCGTCGCCACGGTCGAAGGTCTCCACGATTTCAGCGTTGCCACCGCAATAGACAACGATCGCTTTGGCGCCACTCCAGGCGCCCCCCTTTTGTGCCGGGTCACTCACATAGTACGTGGTGCCCGGGACGAACGCATTGGCAAGGATAGGCCAACTCGAGCGGGCCGTAGTTCGATTGAGGCCGACGACGTAGCACCAATCGTTTTCACCAGGCCGAACCATCTTCCGATTCGCTTCATCCTCTGAAAGAGTTCGGCACCACGCGCTATCGGGGTTGAAGAAGACCTTTTTATCCTCGAGGTAGCCGCCCTTCAGGAGAATTTCGAGGGCCTCGTTGGCGTCGCAAATCTTGGTCGATGGATCCTCTTTGTCTTTATAGAGCGGGTAGTCGTCCGTACCGGCATAGTTGACCATGGCGGTGAAAACATTTTTGCCGTTCGCCACCTGTCGGGCGAGTTGCGAACGCTGAGCGAGGGCATCAAACGCCCCGCCACCGGAGGGCACGGGCCGTTTGCCGAAGCGAGGAGTCGGCGTTCCTGGCAAGGAACTCGAGGCAGAATTGGGGCCCGAGGTGGATCCAGCGGCGTCCGGGAGAGGTGTGACCGCGGGTTCCGCTTTTTCTCGGCGCCCCGATCCGAAGAGAACCAAGGTAACGCTGAGGAGGAGCGCGAGGGAAAAGAGCAGTTCAGTCCGGGTGAATCCGCCGGTTTTCATTGGGGTGTGGGCACACCATGCCAACAGCCGGCGCGAACCAAAAGGGGAAAAAATGTGGGGTGGCGTGTAGAAGCGACCGCATGCCGCCGTTTTGGACGGCGCATCCGCAAAACATCCGCGAAAAGCGCCAGGATGCCGCTTCCATGGCGGCTCCGCCACGCGGCTTCTGGGTGGGGTTGCGATTATCGAGCAACTCCAGGGCGACATCCGGGCAAGAAAAAGCCCCGCCTCCTGCTTTCACAGGAGACGGGGCGTAACTCTGGCGACGTCCTACTTTCGCACAACCTATAGAAGTACTATCATCGGGGCTACAGCGTTTCACTTCCGTGTTCGGAATGGG